>Ga0160459_100013_pt1 | contig 431763 bp, 353 predicted proteins | sample HID1973K_E6MG_FD_108208 | JGI IMG/M metagenome (GOLD analysis project Ga0160459, IMG submission 108208) | Enriched mosquito-associated microbial communities from UW Madison campus, WI, USA - HID1973K_E6 MG | ecosystem: Host-associated > Arthropoda: Insects > Digestive system > Unclassified ...
AGAGCCGATGGTACTGCGGTAACACGTGGGAGAGTAGGTCGGTGCCAAATCTTAAAAGCCCAAATAGGCGTTTAACAAGGAACCCTCGCAGTAACAACTGTGGGGGTTTCCTCGTTTATAACCATAACCTTTTTCACGCCGGAAAACTAAAACACAAAACACAAAATACTAAGCCCTAATCCAGGCTAGCGCCCAGGTGTTTGAAGACCTTGCGGGAGCAGGCCTGCCGAAATCCCGGCAAGCCCCGGTAGTTAAACCCGGTGGCAGCGGAAATCCTTTTCGGGCTAACCAGAACCTTTAGCCCTTACCCACCCCGGACCCGAAAGATTGAAGCGCACAACGGGACGATAAACCCGATGCAAGGCTTGCTTTCGTTTCTAAATGATCATCTGAAATGTAACATCTATCATATTTAAAACTGATTGTGCCCAATTGTGTTAATATTGTAAGGTTTGCCGTAATATTTGGTTATCTTTGTTTCTAACAAATATATAAATACAACTAATGAGTTTTTTTGCAGATAAAAGAAGGGAAGTAATGGTGCATATTGAAAAATATATGCTAGAGATGATGGATACCTATCTTAAGCCAATTGATACAAACTGGCAACCATCTGATTTCTTGCCTGATTCTACAAGTGACACATTTTTTCAAGATATTAGAATTTTAAGGGAAAATGCTAAAGACCTTTCCTATGATTTGGTTGCTGTATTGATTGGCGATACAATTACTGAAGAGGCTTTACCTACGTATGAATCATGGTTGGCGATGGTTCAAGGTCCTAGTATGAAAGAAGATGGGGGATGGATGAAGTGGAACAGGCATTGGACCGCAGAAGAGAATCGGCATGGAGATTTGCTTAATAAGTATCTATACCTTTCTGGCCGTGTTGATATGCGCCAGATGGAAATATCGACACAGTATTTAATTGCTGATGGTTTTGATATTGGGACAGGACATGACCCGTACAGGAATTTTATATATACAAGTTTTCAAGAATTAGCGACTAATATTTCGCACAGAAGAGTAGCATCATTAGCTAAAAAAGATGGTGACACGCTTTTGTCAAAAATGTGTGGCGTGATTGCATCTGATGAGGCTCGGCATGCTAAAGCTTACAAAGATTTTATGAATAAAATTTTTGAAGTTGATCCCAATGAAGCAATGATTGCCTTTGAAGACATGATGCGAAAAAAAATTGTTATGCCAGCTCACTTTTTACGTGAAGTAGGTTTAAAAATAGGGCAGACTTTTGGACATTTCACAGATGCTGCTCAGCGCCTAGGAGTTTACACTGCAGTTGATTATGTCGAAATTATGCAACAACTTATTGAAGACTGGAAGATTGACGGAATGCGTGATTTGGACGAGGCGGGCGAAAAGGCACGTGATTACATTATGAATCTGCCTGCACGCTTATTAAGGGTTGCAGAACGAATGAAAAACCCTACTATTGATTACAAGTTTAGCTGGATTGCTGGATAGTTATTATAAATATTTAAAGCCACGATTTTTTAAATCGTGGCTTTTTTGTTTACATGTTTCTACGGTACTGACCGCCAACCTCGTAAAGTGCTTTGCTAATCTGACCCAAAGAACAGACTTTACAAACCTCCATTAACTGTTCAAAAATATTACCGCCAGCCATTGCTGTTTTTTGCAGTTGCTTTAATATCGTTTCTGACTTAGCTTCATTTCTATCCTGAAATGCTTTTAAGGCATTTATTTGGTATTGCTTTTCTTCTTCTGTAGCACGGATAACTTCTCCAGGAACTATGGTTGGAGAGCCATTTTTATTCAGGAAAGTATTTACACCAACAATTGGATATTCGCCGGTATGCTTAAGGGTTTCATAGTATAAGCTTTCCTCCTGTATTTTACCACGTTGATACATCGTTTCCATTGCGCCTAAAACACCACCCCGATCGTTGATTCGTTTAAATTCTTCTAAAACTGCACTTTCGACTAAATCTGTGAGTTCTTCTATAATAAAAGCACCTTGTAAAGGGTTTTCATTCTTAGCTAACCCCAATTCTCTATTAATAATGAGTTGAATTGCCATCGCCCTGCGTACAGATTCTTCTGTTGGTGTGGTAATCGCCTCATCGTAAGCATTTGTATGAAGCGAATTACAGTTATCATAGATTGCATATAGTGCCTGCAGCGTTGTCCGGATATCATTAAAATCTATTTCCTGAGCATGAAGTGAGCGACCTGAGGTTTGAATGTGATATTTTAATTTTTGTGAGCGCTCGTTTCCCTTGTATTTATTTTTGATGGCTTTTGCCCAGATTCTTCTGGCCACCCTTCCAATTACGGCATATTCCGGGTCGATGCCATTCGAGAAGAAGAATGATAGATTAGGTGCAAAATCATCAATATGCATGCCTCGGCTCAAGTAATATTCTACAAATGTAAATCCGTTACTTAACGTAAATGCCAGTTGAGAAATCGGATTTGCACCGGCTTCAGCAATATGGTAGCCAGAAATTGAAACAGAGTAGAAATTGCGGACTTTTTCATCTATAAAGTATTTTTGAATATCACCCATCATCCTCAGGGCGAACTCAGTCGAAAAAATGCATGTGTTTTGAGCCTGGTCTTCTTTAAGGATATCGGCCTGAACGGTACCTCGAACTGAGTTTATTGCATACGTTTTTATCTTAGCATAAACATCGGCAGGTAAAACCTCATCCCCGGTTACCCCGAGTAACATTAACCCTAAACCATTATTTCCTTCGGGAAGCACTCCGTTATAGCTCGGCCGTGGGGTGTTTTTCGATTTGTAAATGTTATTTATTTTTTGATTTATTTTATCCTCTAAACCATTATCAATTATATATTTTTCACACTGCTGGTCAATTGCAGCATTCATAAAAAAGCCCAATAACATTGGTGCTGGCCCATTAATTGTCATTGAAACCGAGGTTGATGCTGCGCAAAGATCAAAGCCTGAGTATAATTTTTTAGCATCATCAATGGTTGCGATGCTTACGCCCGAATTTCCAATTTTTCCATAAATATCAGGGCGGATGTGTGGATCCTCGCCATATAAGGTTACAGAATCAAATGCTGTTGATAATCGATGTGCGGGCTGACCTAGCGAAACATAATGAAACCGCTTATTTGTACGTTCGGGTCCGCCTTCTCCAGCAAACATACGCGTTGGGTCTTCTCCTTCACGTTTTAATGGGAATACGCCGGCAGCGTAAGGAAATTCTCCCGGAAGATTTTCAGTTAATAGCCATCTTAAAATATCACCCCAATCTTCATACCTGGGTAATGCAACTTTAGGGATTTGAAGTTTGGAAAGTGACTCATAAAATAATGGCTGCTTGATTTCCTTATCACGTACTTTATAAATGAAAAATTCTTCTTTGTAACTTTTTTTTGTTTCGGGCCATTGGCGCAGCAACCTTTTACATTCACCATCTAATTGTTCCTCGAAATATAAATACGCATCTTCCAAGCCTGAACTAAAAGAGATTGCTTTATTATCGGAGGCTAAATCGATAACACCTTTTAGCTGATACATTTTTCTGGCTATAGAGCTCTGTTTATCAACCCATTCGTTATAAGTTTGACTTGCTTCTGCAATTTCTGCCAGGTAACGAATTCTATCTGGTGGAATGATGTAAATTTTTTCAGATCTATCAGAAGTAAGTTCCATTTTTGCCTGAAAATCTGTTCCTGTTTTAATTTTTATTTGTCGCATTAAGGCAACAAATAAATTATTCATTCCAGGATCATTAAATTGTGACACCATTGTTCCATATACAGGAATTTCATCGTCTTTGGCGTCAAAAATGTTATGATTTCGTTTATACTGTTTACGTACATCGCGTAGAGCATCTAAAGCGCCACGTTTATCAAATTTGTTTATCGCAACCAAATCAGCGAAATCCAGCATATCAATTTTCTCTAATTGAGTTGCTGCACCAAATTCTGGAGTCATAACATATAAGGAAACGTCGCAATGTTCAGTAATCTCTGTATCTGATTGACCAATGCCTGAAGTTTCAACAATAATTAAATCGTAGCCGGCAGCTTTACAAATGTCGATGCTTTCCTGAACGTTTTTGGAAAGGGCCAAATTTGCTTGTCGCGTTGCGAGAGATCGCATATAAACACGTGGATTATTAATCGCATTCATCCGGATACGGTCGCCTAGTAATGCACCACCGGTTTTTCGTTTTGAAGGATCGACGGAAATAATAGCCAAAGTTTTATCTTTAACTTCAACAAGAAATCTACGCACCAATTCATCAACTAATGATGATTTTCCAGCCCCACCAGTCCCAGTAATGCCCAAAATAGGAGCGCTGTTATTTTCCGAAAGTTTTTTAAGTTCCTCAACAAATTTTTGGGTGCCTTCGGGGTCATTTTCGGCTACAGTTATGGCGCCTGCAATTGCTTTAATATTTTTTGAAGGAATGGTCTTTAGCTCATCCGTTATCTGAGATTTTGTAACGAAGTCAGTTTTCTCCAGCATATCGTTTATCATCCCTTGTAGCCCCATTCTTCTGCCATCATCAGGAGAATAAATCTTTGAAATGCCATAAGCCTCAAGTTCTTCAATTTCTGAAGGTAAAATCACTCCACCACCGCCTGCAAATATTTTTATATGGCCTGAACCACGTTCCTGAAGCAGATCGAACATATATTTAAAATATTCGATGTGTCCGCCCTGATAAGAAGTCATAGCGATACCTTGAACATCCTCCTGAATGGCACAATTTACAACTTCATCAACCGAACGATTATGGCCTAAATGTATAACTTCAGCACCCGAAGATTGAAGTATCCGACGCATGATATTAATTGTAGCATCATGTCCATCAAACAATGCGGCCGCAGTAACAAAACGAATTTTATTTTTGGGTTTATATATTTCTACTTGTTGCATATTGCAGGATTTAAGAAAAAAGAAAAATCTTTTTTCAAATTATATCTGGTATGCAAATGTAATAATTACTTACAATCTGATGAGTTCTTAATAGAATTGATACCTATTCTAAATAAAACTGCCCCCAAAAGTGTGTGTTTTTGGGGGCAGTTTAAATCGGCGATTTGGCAATTATTTGTTGGTGATTTCCGTTATGGGTTCGCCAACACATCCGCTTGGCATTTGAATATGCAGTAATGCCGCTATTGTAGGTGCAATATCTGTCATATAATGTGTTCTGTTCGATGCGCCAGGTTTTATTCCCCAACCCATAAAAACCAATGGAATATGTGCATCATAAGGATTCCAATTTCCATGTGTTGTGCCAGTAGCACCACCGTTAAACCAATTTGGATCTAAAATATAATATAAATCTCCACTTCGGCGGGCATTGTAACCGTTAGTTATCATTTTCTTTTGAACCTCAGGAATTGTAGCCATTGAGATTCTTGAAATATCGACCACATTAGCAAAACCATCCATTCTTTTTAAAAACTCTATAGAAGCCGATTTAATCACATCGAAGCTAACTGTTCCATTATCTGTTTTATCATGGTCAAAAATGATTTGGTTATTCATTGATTTTAACACAACGTTGTTAACCTTGAATTTATCGTTTAAAAAGCTATTTAGCTTGAAAACAATATCTCTATCACTCACAGTACCTCCCGGAAGCTTATTTTCTTTCATAAAACCGGGAACATGAGCAACACCATGGTCTGCGCTTAAGAAAACAGTATAATTTCCTTTACCAACTTTTTTATCAAGATAATTGAAAAATTCTTCAAAATCTTTATCTAAACGAAGGTATGTATCTTCGGCCTCGATAGAATTTGGTCCGTAACCATGGCCTACATAATCGGTTGCCGAGCAGCTAACAGCCAGGAAATCAGTAATATTATCCTGCCCTAAATCTTCTGATAAAATGGCAAGTTTAGCTAAATCAAGCGTAATCGTATTTCCATAAGGTGTGCTTCTGATGGCATCGAAATTTTTATCGATGTTTTGAGTAAGCTGATGTGGAAATGTACTGGTTTTGCCTTCATAGTCTTTTTCATCAGCAGTGCTGTTTACATAAGTATTTATTGGATACAAGGTTTCCCAGTTTTTAGCATAAAACTTATTTGCTAGTTTGAGTTTATTGTAATCAGCAATCCAAGTAGGCACTTCTTTCATGTAGTACGAACTTGTAATCCAGTTCCCGGTACTTCCCTGGTACCAATATGCTGCATTTGCAGCATGACCAGCGGGTAAAATAGAACCTCTGTCCTTCAAAGAGATTCCGATTACCTTTCCTCTAAAGTTGGTTGCTAATCTTAATTCGTCAGTAATTGTAGTGGCCAATAAATTTTTGGGCGACATATTTCCTTCTGTAGATGGCGTGCTCCCAACCGTAACAGCGGTTGAATCTTCAGTACAGTAAACGTTCTTTTTGGTTTCAGTATTATACCAGTCGTTACCAATAATTCCATGCACTGCAGGCACCGAACCTGTGTAAATTGTTGTGTGCCCAACAGCTGTGTAGGTAGGTGTGTATGGTATTAGTGTATTCTCTACAGAAAAACCTTCGTTAATTAATCTCTTAAATCCACCATTCGTATAGCGGTTGTAATATCGGTATAAATAATCCCAACGCATTTGGTCGACAACTAAGCCGACAACTAATTTTGGGCGGGCTACTTCAGCAGGAAAAGTTTTAGCTGTTGCAGTTGTTTTTTTTGTTTGAGCGGAAACAGCAGAGCAGGATAAGATAGATAGGGAAACAATTAAGTACGAAATTTTCTTCATTCCATTTTAGTTTAAAGGCTAAAAGTAGTAATTTTTAAATGAAGAATTTTTGAAGATTCTGTAAAGTTTTTATAGCGCTTCGGCAACAACAAATGTGCTTCCACCAATAAAAACGAGATCATTTGCTGCTGCTTTTTTGATAGCCGAATTTTTGGCTATTAAAACTGAATCGTAAGCTGAACCTTGTAAGTTGAATTTTGCGGCCTGTTCCTGAAGCTCATCCGGATTAAGTCCACGCTCAATATCGGGCTTACAGAAATAGTAATCGGCATGTTTTGGCATTAGGGATAAAACCTTTGTAATATCTTTATCTTTAACCATACCAAAAACAATGTGTAGTTTATTGTAGGGTGTTTGTTCGATATTTTTTACGACCTCAGTAATGCCGGCTTCGTTGTGGCCTGTATCACAAATAACCAAAGGATTTTTACTTAATGTTTGCCAACGGCCCTGAAGTCCGGTAAGCTTTTTAACGTGCTTTAAACCTTGATAAACTGCCTGCTTTACAATTTTTATAGTAGTTTTTTGACTCAAAATTTCTAAAGCTTTTATTACTGTTACAATATTTTTTGGTTGATAAAGCCCAGTCAAATCACTTTTCAAATTGGGATATTTAAGTTCATCGTTATCATATATTGAGAGCTTAAGCATGCCGTTTTTAACTGAAATGTCGTTTGCTTTTAGCGCATCATCAGCAAAAAATATTTGAGTATTTACTGTTTTGGCTTTAGCAATAAAAACTGGTTTGGATGCTGGTTGTGTTTCACCAATTACTACAGGAATACCCTTTTTTATAATACCTGCTTTTTCACCGGCAATTTCTTGTAAGGTGTTGCCTAACATATTTGTATGATCTAAACTTATGTTAGTAATTACTGAAATTTCTGGCCTGATAATATTCGTAGAATCTAACCGCCCGCCTAAACCAACTTCGATTACAGCGATATCTACTTCATGCCTGGCGAAATGTTCGAACGCCATCGCAACTGTTGCTTCGAAAAAAGAGGGTTCGACTTTATAAATCAATTTTTTATTTGCCTTTACAAAGGATTTCACTTCTGCTTTGCTAATCATCTTTCCATTTATTCGGATGCGTTCGCGGAAATCTTTAAGATGAGGGGAAGTGTAAAGTCCTGTTTTAAAACCTTGAGCTTGCAAAATTGCAGCCAGCATATGCGATGTAGACCCTTTACCATTTGTACCGGCAATATGAATACTCTTAAACTTATTTTGAGGGTTGCCTAAAGCTTCGCAAAAAATAATTGTGTTGGTTAAATCTTTTTTAAATGCTGATGCGCCAACCCTGGTAAACATGGGTAGCTTGCTGTACAAAAAATCTAACGTTTGCTGGTAGTTCATAATCTTCTATGAAACAAAAGTAGAAAGAGAAGTTGACTTATTTCACTTTAAAGTTGAATACCACAACACCAGTTTGGTTATCTGTTCCAACATCTGATTTACTCAATGAAGAATTTAGTACAGCTTGAATACATTTGTTAACCAGGTCAGTATCTGTAATAGTAGAACCTTTTAATTCCTGGTTGGCTCTTGTAATATCTCCGTTTTTATTGAAATAAATTCTAATGGCAATTTTACCAGTTTTCTGGCCATCGTCTTTTGGAATTACAAGATTAGAAAAACGCCTTAGTTCGATTGGTTTATTTCCAAAACCAGAGCCCCCGTTACCATAATTGTTGGCCAGCGGATCTCCATTTACTGATCCTTGATTTCCTGGTGTGTTCCCTGTACCATCACCACCACCCTGACCGGTATTTTTTTTGCCTTTGTACAGAGCATTTTGGTTTATAACGGGTGTAGAAGGTTTATCCTCAGCAGTAGTAGTTGGTGTAGTCGTTGTGGGTTTAGATTTTTTTGTATTTACACTAATTGCATCTTCTGTATTTTGAGTCTGTATTTCCTTATCACTAGTTTGCGATTCGGTATTTTGCGTAACTTTCTCTTCCGGAACAACCTTATCCGGACGTTTATTGTTGGCGTTAGGGTCGGCAGATGGTTCCTCAATACTGGTATAATCATCGCCCATACCGGTTTCGGCAGTTCCATAATTAACAACCATACCACCCATGCCCAACTCCTCAGGAGGCTCAAAAGAATTAATCACAATTAAAAAGCTAATCGCAAGCAAGAGCGCCATTATCCCGGAGGATATTGCTACTGCTTTCGGATAATTATTTTCTTCTTTGTAATTCATTATTTTTTAGGCTCAACTGCTAAAACAAGTTTTAATTTCAATTTGTTCGCAACATCATAAGCAACCATAATATTTTCTGCCGGAACATTTTTGGCGACATACAAAATGATGGTCATATCTGGTGCAAGTTTTTGATAAGCCTCTATCGCTGGCTGTAAACTTTCTGCAGTTGCAGGTTTTTTATCAACGAAATAATTTAAATTTTCGTCTATGCTAACTGTTACTGCTTTCTTTGCGGTAGATTGTTGTCCGCTGGATGATTGCGGTAAAAGTAATTTAACCACTTGTGGATTTACAACTGCCGATGCCAGTAAAAAAAACAGCATCAGGAAGAACATAATATCGTTTAATGCCGATGTATGTACTTCTACAGAGCCTTTTGTTCTTTTTCTTAAATTCATTATTTGCCTGGTTCTTCTAATAAATCAATAAAATCAATTGCGTCAGTCTCCATTTTTAAAATGATTTTTTCAACCATTATATTCAGGATGTGATACAAAACATAAGCAATAATACCGATGATTAAACCTGTTGCAGAGGTAATCATTTTAGTATATAAGCCACCTGAAATTGTGCCGATTTCAATTGCGCCCTTAATTGATACCTGATGGAAAATAGTAATTACCCCAACAATTGTACCTACGAAACCAAGCATTGGCGCAATACCAGCAACAATACCTAAAATACTGATGTTTTTTTCGAGCTTTGAAACCTCCAGCTTACCAACATTTTCAATCGCACCTTCAATATCTTTAATGGGGCGGCCAATACGTTTTAAACCTTTTTGCAACATACGTGAAAGTGGCGAATTGTTGTTTCTTAGCAAGGCAGAGGCACCTTCAAGATTACCGGATTGAATATAAGATCTGATTTGAACCATTAAATTAGATTCATCTTTAGTAGATTTTTTAATGGTTAAATAACGCTCAACAAAAATAACTAACGCCAGGAAAGCTAAGAAAGCCAAAGGAATCATTACCCAGCCACCTTTAAATAACAAATCTATAAAATGCAATTCTGGTGCAGGTTGTGATAATGTTGGATTAACGGCGTTTGCGGTATCCTGTAATACTTGTGTCGTATCTTGAATTAATAGTGCAATCATTATGGTGTGTTTATCTGTTTAATATCTAGTTCTTTTATTCTTATTTTTTTACTTAAAATTGGTCTTGCATCTAAAGCTTCTTTTTCTGTTTTGTAAGAGGCTACACTAACCTTTTTGTAAGGCCCTTCTATCCGAACAATTTTAGCAGTAATGCCGTAACCTTTCATTTGTTGAATAAATTGTTCTGCTTTTTTTGTCGTTTTAAATGAGGCCGCAATCACTTCATAGCTTGTTACACCTATTTTTGGAGTTGTAGCAATCATTTTCGGGGTTGGAGCAACTACCTTTGATTTCGAAGAGTCATTTTTACTTTGAACCTGATTTGCCTTTAATATACTGTCGGTTTTTGCGATAGAATCTTGTTTGAATTTTGTACTGTCGACCGTGTTATTTTTTGTAGAATCTACAATAGCCACTGGTGAAGTGTTATGCTCCATTTTAGGCTTGCCTCCAAACCAATCAGGTTTTACAAAATAAATAATTGCAACAATTATAATTAGTGCAAATATCGCAATCCCTATTTTCGACCAGATGGATTTTTCATTTTGTTCCTCATCAGCAACATCAGATAACGGATCGTGACCAAAACGATTTGGGTGTTCAGCATGTTGTTCCTGAATAAATTCGGGTGCTTTTACAATGTTTTCCTTTTGCTCGTCTTTCGCATCATCGCTTAAATTTATATAGGTTTTAGGAAGTTCTGATTCCGGCTGGTGGCCAAAACGATTAGGATGCTGGGCATGCTGTTCTCTTACAGCATCAGGAACATCTACCTCTTCATGTTCGATATCTAGTATATTGGGTTCTGAATTGGATAAGGTATTTTTCAAATCGTCTTTAACCTCGTCTAATTCTATGTTTTCTACGATTGGTAAAACCCATTCCGGAACATTTTTATTTTTATCATTCAATGCTTTCCCGCCATCCTCATTATACGTTTTTTTAGTTTCCTTTTCTGGAATTATATCCTTCCTATAAACATCGCTTTCTTTTTCATTGCTTAATTCCGTTTCGGCAACTTCTGGCAATCCATAAAATTCAGAACCATAATTTATTTTATTTGATGGTTCAAAACTTAAACCTTCATGCTCTGTAAAAAACAAACGGCCTAAATTTTCCAACTCAGCTTCATGCTCTATTTCCAGCTTTTTATTTACGTCATCAACAAACTGAGAAATATAATACGCAGCACTTTCTGCCGAAATGTTGCGTTTCTGGGCAACAAAACTTCGGAGCAATTCACCATCTTTCACTTCAGCAGTGAATAATAAATTATATCCCGGAGGCAAAAAGGATTGTTTTTCCTTGTCGTATTTACCAGCAAATTTCTTTTTAAAAAAAGTACCCAATCCGGTAATTCCAACCGAAGTACGTTGCTGTAAAAGTTCTGAAAGGTATAATAAGATGTCCATTCCGGTAAAATTAGCGTTTTATTCTAAATCAACACAATAATAAATTATGTGCTAAAAGGAATAGGTTAATCCGCCAAACATATTAAAACCATTTACCTGATAAAATAGGTATCTGCTGTAATTTTTATTTAGAATGTTATTTGCTTTGGCAAAAACGGAAAATTTATTGTTAATTCTATATTCTGCACCAAGGCCTAAGTCTACAAATCCTTTAACTGTTACTATCGATTCTATTGATGGGTTTGGAATTACATACTGCAGCGGGTTAACAGGTGTTGCAATATTAAGCTTGGCTTTTACATCATCCTGAATAACGACACCTGCATTAAAACTTAACTTTTTATTGTAGCTATAAACAAAATTAGAGCTCACCTTTAAACCTGGTTTAAACCAACTGTAAGTTTCTGAAGCAGGTTTGTAATCATCTATGTTTAATTTACCTGTCCATTTTAACGCATCACTAACCTGTACAGAAATTTCACCTTCCAAACCTGTTATCTTCGCTTTACCAAAATCATATATTACATCAAATTTGTTAAAATCGGCATAGTTATTCACGAATAATGGCATATCATCAATTTGTTTCATGTAGAAACGTGCTTTGTAGCCAAATCCTGGTCCACCAGTACCTTTTATGCCTGCACTAATGCTTAACTTTTCGACAGTATTTTTTATAAGGATATTACTATTTAACCATGGATTTTCGTCTGTAAAGTTTTTCATAGAATTGCGGTTTACATCGCCTTTAACCTCGCCAAAAACCTGTAGATAATCTGGTATTAGGGTAAAATCTGCTGTAACTGCAGGGAAAATTCTGGAGCTGCTGTAAGCGCCAAACTCCTGAACAAAGTTAATTCCTGCCGTTACTTTTGCACCCTTAACCTGTAATCGTATGTACGGATTTAAACGTAGCAAATTATTTCCAACACTTGTTGTTACATCTTTAGTGTTGCCAAATTCTGTTGACGCTGCCAAGCCTAAATTTAGCGAGCTGATTCTTTTGTTTAAATAACCATTTAACGTTAAATAACTTTCTTTAGCACTAAATTTATCGTTCCACACGTAGCCATTTGCTTTCACGGCGTAACTGAAAGCATCATCATCTTCTTTGTAATTTTTGATTAATTCTCCCTCAGCTTCAAATAATGTCAAAGCTTGTTTTTCAGGATTAGGATTTAAAGCGGGGCGATCATTATCAATTCCATAAAAATATAAGCCATTTCGTTCAAAATTAATTCGTCCGCTAACCGTATTTTCACTCATAATGCTTCTACCAAAAAGGCTAAACTGCTGGCTGCTGCTATTTTGTTTATTAAGTTTACCTTCCTGACTAAAATGTTTAAAATAGCCGCCAACTTGTAAAGCCGGGTCGCGGCCAATATTTACATATACTTCACCAAGCAATGTTGCTAATGAACCAAAGCCACCTTTAACATAGTTATTGATTAATTCACTTTGTTTTTCATCAACCAAAGCCTGGGCCTGCAGTTTTTGTATATCACTATTTATTTCCAGTTTCCGGTCGGTAACACTATAATTCAATTTTGCTTTATAGGTTTTAACATCATCCAAATTCGGACTCCTTCTTAACTTCACCGCTTCGGCTAAAATTGGTTTATAAGGGCGAACAACCTCAATTTCTTCACTAACTGCCGCTTTCTCTTCTTGCTTTTTTTCCTGCGCCTGAATTGAAATAAATCCGGTAGCTAGAAAAAACAGAATACTATATATATATTTATTGAACTTCATGATGTTACTTCTTCGGGGTTAGTTTTTCTAATTTTTGTTTAGCAGTTGAAATGATATCATCAGTTTTGTTATCATAATTATCGATGATACTCAGCAAGGTGCTTTTTGCCTGTAAGTTATCTTTTAAAGCGACATAATTATCAGACAATAGGATGAAAGCTTTGGCAACCCAGTAATCGTATGAGGCCATATTATTAATTAAATCGAAACATGTTTTCGATGAAGTTTTATAATCTCCCTTTGTATACTCCAGAAAAGCAAGATTATATTTAGCTTCTGCAGCTGCAACAGTTTTAGTAGCTGCAACAACATTCTTAAATTCTTTAACAGCAGTTGTTGTATCACCCTTTAACAGATATGCTTTACCCGCATACAAGCCCGAACTATTTTTTTCTTCTTCAGATGCCTTTTCCGATTGCTTGGTTAACTGCGCATATTTAATCATATCATCAGCAGAATTAAGTGCTGTATATGCCTTTAACAAATTGTTAATCGCATAACCATAATGAGCTTTGTAATCAGTTGTTGTTTCCAATCTTTTCAGATAAACAATAGCTTCGTTATACTTTTTCTGATCAAGAAATACTTTTGAAATACTCAATAGAGAACGCTCGGTGTAATCGCTTGTCCAATCATTTAAAATGTATTCATAATCTGCAATTGCATCCTCCGGGCGGCCTAACTTAACCAGTGATTCGGCTCTGATAAACTTTCCTTCCTTATCATGAATAGCTTTTGGGAATTTATCAAAATAAGCATTAATGGCCTGTAATGCGCCGTTTGCATCGCCTTTAAGGTATAAGTTATTGGCTGCTGCAAAAACGATATTATCTTGTTCTGCATTAGAATAGTTGCCAAGTGGCGTTGTGCCAGCATAGCTGATGAAACCATTTGCATCGCCTTTATCCACATAAATATTTTTGATGGATTCCATTGCTTGTTTAGCTTCATCGGCACTTGGGTAATCGCGGATAACTTTTTTAAATGATTCTAAAGCTGCATCATCCTGATCTTGATTGTACTGAACTAAACCAATCGTTACCAAAGCTTTTGGAACATAACTGCTATGCGGATATTTAGCGACTAAGCCCACCAAATCAGTTTTTGATTTTTCTAAATCGCCTTTGTTGAAATAAGTATAGGCTGTTTCGAAACCGGCATCATCAGCATAGTTTGAATTTGGAAAACGCTGAAGCAGGGTTTGCATGGTTGCAATTTTGGTGTCGTACTGGCTCTCCAAGCCTTGAATCATCCCTTTTTGAAAAATGGCATAATCTTCAGCACTTGTTTTGCGACTGATGATTTTGTTGTAATTGTTCATGGCATCGCCATAACTTTTATTAACAAAGTACGAGTCGGCCAAGCGTATGGTTGCATCATCAATTGTCTTTTGGTCTTTATCATTTCCAGCTAAAAAACGCTCGAAATAAGTTGCTGCTTTGCTATACTTTTCATCTTCAAAAGCTGCATAAGCCAGGGCGTAATTTGCAAAATTGTAAACACCCGTTTTATCAGCATCAGGCATTTTTAAAAACTTTTCGAAAGTTGTAACCGCTTCTCCGAATTTGCGTAACTCGTACATCGATTCAGCTTTCCAGTAAGTATTCAATGCATGGATTTCATTATCTTCCGGAAATTTATCTGAGCGTAAAAACATTGATAAAGCATTCGGAAAAGCCCTTTCATTGTAAAATTCTAATCCCCGGAAGTAAGTAACCTTTTGATAGGCTTCTTTAGCTTCTAAATTTTTATCAGGAATAGGTTCTAAAATATCAACGGCGGCCTGATAGTTTTTAGTCGTTAATAAAACTTCACCTAGTAGTGTTTTAGCTTCATTAATTTTTCTGGATTTAGGAAAAGTTTTTAGGAAACTCTGTGTCGCATCAAGCGCCTGCTGGTGAAAGTTTAACTCGTAGCTCAATTTAGCATAGTTTAACCAGGCTTCTTCCTGAATTACCTTGTCAAAATCTAAACGCGATGCCCGGAAAAACGCACTTTGAGCTTTTTCTTTATTTCCAAGCTGGATAAAAGCTTTACCCAATGTGTGCATACCATTTTGAAGGTATACATCATCAGTATTTAATTTTTCTAATACAGCAACAGATTGTGTATATTTTTTATTCTGAAATAACGAATAACCGTACTGATAGATGAATAAGTTGTTTTTTACTTCACTTTTATCTTTTGCATAAAATTCTGCGAAATATTTTTCAGCATTTTTAAAATCAGATTTTGCAAAGTAAGAAGCGGCAACTAAACTCAGCATTTCGGGTTCGAACTGTTGCTTAGTTTTTGCGATGGCTGGCAATGCATAGCTGATTACATCATCATAACGCTCATCCAAATAGTACATTGAGGTAATGTAATATGGATAACTCGCCTCGTAGGTTGGAGAACCTTTTAACTTTTCGAAGTTAGCTAAGGCCGTTTTGTATTCTTTGTTTAAGTAATTGATGTAGGCGAAATAATAAGTAGCACTTTCCTGAAACTCACCATCCTCTTTTTTTACTTTTTCGAATAAAGGCTCGGCTTTATCGTAATTTTTAAGCATGAAATATGAATAGCCCTGTTTAAACTGATATTCATTTCTTTGCTTGCCCGAAAGGGTAGAAGGGTCAGTTTTTTCGAACCATTCTAATGCCTTTTCGTAGTTTTTCTGGTTAAAATAAGTTTTACCAACATAAAAATAAGCAAGTTTAGTATTCGGGTTTAGCGGATAATCGCGAATAAATGCCTGAAATAAACTTTCGGCATCACTATTCGTTAATTCTAATGCACAAACTGCAGCATAGAATTTTGCATTCTCTTTTAACAATGATAATTCTGCATTGCTTTCTGATTGTGATGCAGGCTTAAATCTCTGTTGTTCAACAAGTTTAAATTGTTGGGAAGCCGCTGTATATTTTTCTTTATCTAATAATTCTAACCCCGTTTGATAGTTTTTATTGAGGTTTTGCACTGCACTAACTTGGGCAAATGTGCTAAAACTTCCAGCCACAAATAGCGGAATTAGTAAGTATTTATTTTGCATAGGTTTCAAATATGGTTGGTACTAAATTAGAAATAGTATCAAAGCTTATCAACAGAAGTAATTAACAACTGTTAATAACACAAATTAACGATAGGAATTTTTATTTGGTATCAGAGAAAGTAAAATGTGGAAAATTGGATGGATTTTAGCCCTGGCTTGCCAATAAGTAAAGTACGGCCATTCGTACTGCAACGCCATTTTCTACTTGTTCCAAAATGATAGATTGTTTACTATCGGCCACATCGCTGGTAATTTCAACGCCACGGTTTATTGGTCCGGGGTGCATTACAATAATCTCTTTATCAAGGTTATCTAAAATCTGTTTATTTAGGCCATACATCATCGCATATTCGCGGAGTGATGGAAAATATTTGATGTCCTGGCGCTCTAATTGAATGCGGAGCATGTTTGCTACGTCGCACCAATTTAGTGCCTTAATTAAGTTATGTTCAACTTTTACGCCAAGTTGGTGAATGTGTTTCGGAATTAAGGTTGTTGGCCCGCAAACCATAACTTCGGCACCCAAACGTTGCAAACAAAGTATATTCGAAATGGCTACCCTCGAGTGTAAAATATCGCCAACGATTACTACTTTTTTTCCTGCAACGTCACCAAGTTTCTGGCGGATGGAGAAAGCATCGAGTAAGGCTTGGGTAGGATGTTCGTGGGCACCATCGCCTGCGTTTACAATTTGGGCTTTTACATGGCGGCTTAAAAACTGCCCAGCGCCGGCATATGGATGGCGCATAACAACCATGTCAACTTTCATAGAAAGGATGTTGTTTACCGTATCAATTAAGGTTTCGCCTTTACTTACCGATGATGAAGAAGCCGCAAAATTTACAACATCTGCAGAAAGTCTTTTCTCGGCAAGCTCGAATGAAAGCTTGGTTCTTGTAGAATTTTCAAAAAAAATATTGGCAATGGTAATATCACGAAGTGAAGGAACCTTTTTAATGGGTCTGTTAATTACCTCTTTAAAATTATCTGCAGTTTCGAAAATTAATTCGATATCATTCCGGTTAATATCTTTAATACCTAAAAGATGTCGGGTTGATAGTTTTTCTGCTGCCATTTTTAATTTATTGTTTTTCGGATAATAAAATCACTTTGTCTTCTGCACCTTCATCGGCCCAGCTTACTTTTACGTGTTGCGAATCTAAGCTATCTACCTGTAAACCAATATAGTTAGGTTCAATAGGTAGATGCCTGCTAAATCTTCTGTCAATCAATACTAAAAGTTCCACTTTTTCAGGTCGGCCATAAGCAAGTAATGCATCCATTGCTGCTCTGATGGTTCTTCCTGTCCAAAGTACATCATCAATTAAGATTACTTTTTTGCCTTCAATTATGAAATCTATAGAATTACTGCTTGCGGTAACCAGGCCATCTTTACGGCGAAAATCATCTCTGAAAAATGTAATATCGAGGTTCCCCTTTAAAATTTTCTTATTCTTTAAAATACTCTGAAGTTCAGATTGAATGCGGTCGGCTAAGAAGATTCCCCTGGGCTGAATGCCAATTAAAACGGTTTTCGCGAAATCATCGTGGTTTTCAATTAACTGACGGCAAAGTCGCTTAATTGTTATCTGAATTTTTTGTCCGTCAAAGATTGTTTTCTTTTGCATTGAAGAAGGATTGGGCAAATATATAAAAATGTTTCTAGGTTGAAAAGTTGAAAACCTTTTGTTTTGGCTAGATAAAGCTAAAATGTTCTGTTCCAATATTTAAATTAACTATTTTGATTTTTAAAATTACGCTCAATGCTTATAAAATTACATAACTCAATTATTTCAATGGAATATTATTGATTTCAAAATCTTAAATTTACAAAAGAAATGGCAGCGCAACGGGTAATTTTCTTTGATGGTATTTGTAATCTTTGTAATGCATCGGTTCAGTTTACAATTAAACATGATTTAAATAATACTTTTAAGTTTACAGCATTACAAGGGGAGTTTGCAAGTAGGGTTTTGCCTGGTTTTGAGTTTGATAGCGCTAAAATGAATTCTATAATTTTACTTGAAAACGAAAAGCTTTACACTAAATCATCGGCGGCATTGAGAATAGCCAAAAGGTTAAATGGATTGTTGCCACTGCTTTATGCTTTCATAATAGTTCCTAAATTTATCCGGGATTGGGTTTACGATTTAATTGCTAAAAATAGATATAAGTGGTGGGGAAGACGAGAAAGTTGCTGGATACCAACACCAGAATTAAGGAGCCGGTTTTACGATTAATTTTCCAAATATTTTTTTGAATAGGTGATACCCATTAAATCGTAGCGCTTAAACTGAGCTTTCAACCTTTTTTGAAAGTTTGGGTAATTTCGGTTTTCTTTCTGACTCCATAAAATTTCACTCAATGCATCCAGCCTCGGAAAAAGTTGATATTGTACTTTAGCTGGATTGGTAATGTACTCGCTCCATAAACAGCCTTGGCCGCCCCAAATGTATTTCGCCTGGTCAGCACTTAATTCGGCAGGGACCGGTTCGTAATTATAAACATCAGCGAGTAGCGTGGGCTTACCTGCGGTTAAACTATCTTCAGTAACAAATTGAGCATGGTTGAAATACATTTTGTTTTCGGGAGTCATGATGGCTTTATGGTTTTGCTTAGCCGCTTCGACGCCGCCTTTTTCTCCCTGCCAACTCATTACTACTGCATTTGGTGCCAAACCACCTTGCAAAATTTCGTTCCAGCCAATAATGGTTTTTCCTTTGCTGTTTACAAACCGCTCAATTCTCCTGATAAAGTAGCTTTGAAGCTCACTTTCAGTTTTCAATCCGTTTACCTTCATAAATGCTTGAGAAACCGGTGATTTTTTCCACCAGACTTTAGATGCCTCATCGCCACCGATGTGAATATATTGAGCGGGAAATAGAGCCATTACTTCAGATAACACGTTTTCCATGAACTTAAATGTCGTATCAGCAGCCTGTAGCACATTATTGTACTTGTTCATCATTCCCCAGGTTTTGGCAACATCGTATTTTTTATCAGGCTCTGTTCCCAATTCGGGATAAGCAGCGAGTAAAGCCATGCTATGCGCTGGCATTTCAATTTCGGGGATAATGGTTATGTATCGCTTTGCGGCATAATCTACCACATCTTTAATTTGTTCTTGTGTGTAAAAACCGCCATGTTTAATTCCATCAGTTTTAATTTCAGCATCTTTTGGCGTAATTTTAATTTCTGTCGGCAAAACCTGGTATTTAATATTTTCGTTTCCTTTTCCAGGCCATAAACCTACGATGCTGCCATTACGCCAGGCGCCAACTTCGGTAAGTTTTGGGTATTTTTTGATTTCGATTCTCCAACCATGGTCATCTGTTAAGTGCCAATGGAAATAATTCATTTTATGTAATGCTAAGTAATCAATGTATTGTTTTACAAAGGCTACATCAAAAAAATGACGGCTAACATCAAGATGCATTCCACGGTAATCGAAACGTGGGTGATCTGCAATTGAAAGAGATGGAATGGTTAAAGCAGTAGTATTTGATGTTGGCAATAATTGAATTAGCGACTGAACACCGTAGAAAACACCTGGGTTAGAACGCCCGGTAACAGTAATAACATTATCTGTAGCGGATAAAAGATAAGCATCATTAAATTCGCTGATCTTCGTGTTTAAAATTAAGCTGATGTAGTTCTTTGTAGGCTTAACATTGGTTATATTTAATTTTAACTGATAATATTGTTGAAGATAATCATTCAGGAAATTCGCCGAATTTGTTAAAGAAGAATCAACTACAACAATTTTTGTTTTTGCGTCTATTGTAAATGATTTTTCATTTGTTTCGATTTTGATATAGGCTGGTTCTGGAATAATATTTACTTCTTGAGCAGAAAGATTAAAGCCAAAAAAAACTGTTAGTAATAAAAGGGTAAGATTCTTCATGGGAGAATATTTACATACAAAATTAACAATTAATGAACACTAACAGCTGATAAAATATTTACTACATATTGCCAAACCTAATTAGTGCGTTATATTTAAATACTAAACCAAATATGTTGTTACAAAAATGAAAATAAGTGTTTTAACGCCATCTTTTAACTCAGGAAGATACATTAGAAGAGCAATTGAAAGTGTGCTGATTCAAAATTATTCAAATCTGGAACACATTGTTGTCGATGGTGGTTCTAAAGACAAGACACTATCTATTCTTCAGGAATATCCAACAATAAAATATATTTCAGAAAAAGATAGTGGTCAATCTGACGCCATGAATAAAGCGTTTGCGATGAGTTCTGGTGATGTAATTGTATATCTAAATGCTGATGATGAGTTTGAACCGGATGCCTTTATGAAAGTAATTCAGGCATTTAAGGAACATTCATCTGCTGATATGGTTGTTGGAAATTTGCTTTATGTAACTGCCAATGAGCGACTTTTGCGGATTCCATCAGTTAAGTACCATGATGCGCTGCAGTATTGGTTAAATCTATTTCCAAATAATCCGGTAAGTTATTTCTACAAACGCCAGGTACAGGAGAAAATCGGACCGTTTCCCATTCATGAGCATTTTTCAATGGATATATGGTTTTTGTTAAAAACCTACCGTAAATTCAAGGTAATCAAGATAGATGCATTATTGGGAATTTATCATTCCGATGGTATGAATAAAACAGCGACTGCTAATTTGGGCCAAAACCTTCATACTGCGGTTAAAAGCCATCTCAGAAATGATAATCCACTAATGTTGCTTTTCTTTTATTTCAATTTTATTAAGGCCAGATTAAAACTTTAAAAAAAAACGCCCCGAATTACTTCGGGGCGTTTCTTTATTCAGTTAAAAAAAACTAGCCTTTTTTAGCTTTGCTTTCTTCGCCTTCTAATTGCGATTTCAATTGAGCTAATACGTCTAAATCTCCTAAAGTAGATTTCTCTACAGAATCTTTAACTTTTTTAACTGCAGTTACAGCAGCTTTAGCTTCTTTTTTCTTAGCATTTCTTTCTTCCGCTACAGCTTCAGCTTTAACTTCTTCCCAAATACGAGCGTGAGAAACAACGATGCGTTTAGCTTCTTTGTTAAACTCGATGATTTTGAAATCGTTAGTTTCTTCAGCTTTTACCGAAGTACCATCCTCTTTAACCATGTGTTTAGTTGGTACGAAACCTTCTACACCGTATGGTAAAGCAATAACAGCACCTTTATCAGTTACTTTAACAACAGTACCCTGGTGAACCGAATCTAACGTGAAGATAGTTTCGAAAGTATCCCAAGGGTTTTCTTCTAATTGTTTGTGACCTAAGCTTAATTTACGGTTATCAACATCAAGTTCTAAAACAACAACGTCTAATACATCACCAACTTTAGTGAATTCGTTAGGGTGGTTTACTTTTTTAGACCAAGATAAATCAGAGATGTGGATTAAACCATCAATACCTTCTTCGATTTCAACAAAAACACCGAAGTTAGTCATGTTTTTAACAGTTGCTTTGTGCTTGCTTCCAACTGGGAATTTAGCAGCAACTTCTTGCCATGGGTCATTAGATAATTGTTTAATACCCAAGCTCATTTTGCGCTCGTCTCTATCTAAAGTTAAAACTTCAGCTTCGATCTCATCACCAACTTTTAAGAATTCTTGTGGATTTCTTAAGTTTTGCGACCAGCTCATTTCAGAAACGTGGATTAAACCTTCAACACCTGGGATAATTTCTAAGAAAGCACCGTAATCTGCAACAGTTACGATTTTTCCTTTTACTTTAGAACCAACTTGAATGTCAGCGCTTAAGTTTTCCCAAGGATGTGGAGTTAATTGTTTTAAGCCTAAAGCGATACGTTTTTTCTCATCATCGAAATCTAAAACAACTACATTGATTTTTTCATCTAATGATAATACTTCTTTCGGATGCTCTATGCGGCCCCAAGAAATATCAGTAATGTGAAGTAAACCATCAACACCACCTAAATCGATGAATACACCGAAATCAGTAATGTTTTTAACAGTACCTTCTAATACTTGTCCTTTTTCTAATTTAGATACGATTTCTACTTTTTGGCTTTCTAAATCGTCTTCAATTAACACTTTATGAGAAACAACTACGTTTTTAAACTCATGGTTAATTTTAACAACTTTAAATTCCATTGTTTTACCCACATATACATCGTAATCGCGGATAGGTTTAATATCAATTTGAGAACCTGGTAAGAAAGCTTCAACGCCCATGATATCAACAATTAAACCACCTTTAGTACGGCTTTTAACAAAACCGTTGATGATTCTATCGTTTTCAAGTGCCTCGTTAATTGCTTCCCAAGATCTTTGAGTTTTAGCTCTTTTGCGAGAAAGAATCAATTGACCGTTAGCATCTTCCGGTGCTTCAACGAAAACGTCAACTGAATCGCCGATTTTTAAATCTGGTGTATCACGGAATTCTGAAGTAGAAACTAAACCGTCTGATTTAAAACCAACGTTTAATACAACATCTTTGTTGTTAATTGAAACAACAATACCGCTAATGATTTCACCTTTAGTGATTTGATTAAATGTTCCGGCATACATATCTTCAAACTTTTTACGGTCTGCGTCATTGTAATTACCGAAAACTTTTTCATCTGCATCCCAATCGAAATCTTCCGTTGGTGTTGCTAATGATGATTTGATCGATTCGATCGAAACTGAATCAGCTTCTGATTCAATAGTTTCTTTTTCAGTCAGGCGTCCGCCTTCTCCCTGAAGCTCAGCTGTTTTTGCTGCTAATTCTTTTTCTGCTACTTGTTTTTTAGCCATTAATTAATTATCTCCTTTTTTCCCTATTTAGGGACTGCAAAGGTAAAAATATTTTAATTAATAGAAAAGATTTTTTTAATAAATGTTGCTGATTTTTAGGTTATTAGAAAATAGTATCACCCATTTAGGATCAACTATCAGCATTGGATGGAGAAATTGACCGTTTAAAATCCCCTGTTTTGAAGTTGCAACAGAAGATGGCCTTGTTCTTTAATAATACTTGAACATTAATGATTTGAAAATGAGCACTCAGCAATTTATCGCTTACGGCAGGCCCGTTATTCGCTATAGCCTCGCTAAAAAGCTCGGGCTGCCGCTTCTACCGGGTTTAAAAACAAAGGCTTGTTCCTAACTATTTCTTCGTAAATGTCCCCCTGGTAAAGCCTTCGCCAATTAAAGTGTTTTCATCTCGTATCAATAACATAATCGTATTCTGCTGGTCGTAGAGTTTTATCATTTCGCCATCAATAACATATTTCGATGTAAAAACAGAATCGGTGTAGGCATCAGTTACCGTAACAGAATCCTTCGATTTAAAGTTAAAATTCTTGTATTGAATATCCTCATTACTCGAAAAGGTACCCGAAACCACCTTAGCTTGTATAAAAGTAATAAAGCAAAAATACCCGATTACCAATATTACGATTACAGAAATTCCAATAAGGAACTTGTTCCCACTAGCATATTTTATAGAAAAGTATAATATCGTAAATAATATAAGGGCTACAATAGCGATAAAAATAATGCTTACATAATCTTTCGTTTCCTGCGGTACTGATGCTGAAACAGTTGATTCTGCAGTTACTGGCTTTGTAAGGGGCGAAACTCTGGCTAAAAATTCTTTACTTACATAGCCCTCACCATTGGTAACTTTAATTTTAAAATAGGTGTTGCTAGTAGAGTCAATAACGGCTACATTTTCATTTTCGGGCAGGTAGCCAATCACTTTACTTTTTGGATCTGCTTCCTTTCTAACCCTCAAGTTATCGGTAGTTACGCGGTATATAACATCAGCTTTTGCTGCGTTTGGAATTTGCGTTGCTGTATTTGAAGTATTATTACCAGCATCCGGAGCCGGAGATTGCGCAACTTTTTCCAAAAAATCTTTACTTATCCAACCCTCTGTGTTTCTAAGTTTTACTTTGTATAATTTAGCATCGGTAGCATCTATTACAGTAACATTTTCATTCTGATTAGCGGTAGCAATAACCTTACTTTTTGTATTATTACTTGCTCTTACGTTCACTTTATCGGCATTTACACGATAAATATCTTGTGCTATTAGTTGTGTTGAGCATATAGAAAGCGCAAATAGTAAAAAAAAAGTTCTAATCATGATAGTTTGGATTTCGTAGGGCAGTTTTTATGTAAAATTTCCACGACGCTATGAGCAAACATCGTGCTAAGTATGGCAAAATTAGGAAATACTTTTAAATTGTATACAGAAAGCAATTTATATTAATGTAGCCGCTATAATTTACCAACTTCCACCAGTTCCACCTCCGCTACTACTACCGCCGCCCCAACTGCTCGATGATGATGAACTGCTGCTGCTTCCTGAAGATGATGAACTCGAAGAAGATGTAGATTCAACAAGCATTGGTAACACAATCCATTTAATAAAGTCAACGTTTTTACAGCAGCTGCATTCGTTAATAAGTTTTGCCTGGCCATCATGACTGTAAGTTGCAGCTGTTACTGTAACCCGTTTATTAAGTTTGTAAGTTCTAAACCCGCATTTTGGGCATTCCGTATAGCTATTGTATTCCTCAGCAGGCCATTGTTTTATAATGTTTTCTTTATGGTCGGTGCTTTCCCAAATATCGTAATCGTACGTTTTTACAACTTCTTCAGCTCGCTGCCCACCACTTAAAAATGGTTTACCTTCAACATTTATATCTCTGTCTAACCGAACCATTTCTCGGTTTCTACTATCTAAAATCGGCTTAAACCGATCTATATTCTTGGATCTTTTAAACAAATAAGAAATCAGTGTAATTAAAATGGGAGGAGAAAAAATGATTAGCCAGAAGTTCTTTTTATTAAATAAAGTTAGTTCTTCGAAAAAGTTTTCATCATCATTATGTGCTTTTCTTAATGTGGATATTTTAAGTGTGTAAGTAAAAAATAATGCTATAGCCAGTAAAGTATATAGTATTATTGGCACATGCACTAATCGAATTTTCTCAAATAAGCTAAATCCATCAAAAAAGAACAATGCAAACACACTAACAAATACCAGAATTAATAAACCGGCGCAACCAATTACAAAAACTTGCTCTATGTTTTTATCATCTTTTAGTTTAGGGTTTACATTATTTTTCGATTGCTTATTCAATAATTTAAAAACCCCAAAAAAAGATAAGATAATCACAAAAATGGGTATCCAAACCTTTGCCAAGTCATTACTTTCGTTTTTCTGCGTAAAAAATTGGTTGAGCTCGGATTGATTTCCAGGATTTAAAATAATTAAACCAATTGCATCAAGTGTTTTAATAATGCCTGTGCCGAAATCATTTTCTCTGAAAGCGGGGATGAGGTTTTGTTCTGCAATGTGCTTGAGTTTTACATCCGGCAAAACACCTTCGGTTCCCGTGCCTGTAATGAAACGATACTTTCTCCTATCTTTTGCAATGAAAAGTAGTAAACCATTGTTGCTGGTCTTTTGTCCGATTCCCCAGGTATTAAAAAGTTCATAAGCAAAATCAAAATCTTCCTGTTCATGGTTAAAATCATTTACGATAACGATTGCAACCTGAACATTAGTTTTTTGTTCGAAATTTGAGATGGTGCTGTTAATGTTGGCAACCTCATCTGCACTTAAAACACCATCAGGATTACTTACCCAGCCACCTCCAATATTTTTCGGATCAGGAATATCCTTAATGTTGTAAGCAGTTTGAGCGAATCCAGTGCTTGCCAGAAACAAAAATAAAGCTAACAGCTTATACGTAAAGTACTTTAGCATATAAAGAGCGTTTAAGTTAAATTATGCTGTTACTCTAAAACAATAGGAATTGGTTTTAATCTTTCAGGATTTTAGCCAATACCTTATCAAGTTTGGCTTTATCTTTTACAATAGGTTCGAGATTATATAATTGAACGGTTTTAAACTCTATAGGGTGACTTTCACTTTGTAAAGAAATGTAACCTGAAGTTAATGGCTTTCCATCCGTTTTAATTTTTGGATCATAATTAGAAACGTTGCCACCGCCAATTTGAGGTTTGGTGTATTCTAAAACGGTTTCTCCCTCAATGATGTGTTTGATAACCGAATCGCCAAGAACCAGGAACTCGGCGGTAACCCATTGGTCGCCAGAATAGGTTTTGGATTTAGAATCTAAACAGTGTTGCGTAAATAATTTGCCCTGAAAATCAATTTGTGTTCCAGGCGTACAAACGTTGCTTGTATGTCTGTCATGTGATCCATCACCGCCCAGAATTTGTCCTTCAATAGAAATTGGGAAATCCTGATCCTTAAGTATTGTTGCCGGATCCTGGCAATGAAGCATGGCTCCGCTATTTCTTAAAGCCCAGCCTTCACCGCCTTTTGCCTGCTCGCCAACAAAGCGATAGGTAACCTTTAACAAATAGGAAGAAAATGGTTTTTTGTAAAAAATATGTCCGTATTGTTGGTCGAAGGTATCATAACCATCATAACTAACTTTCATTACGCCGTTTTCTACGCGGAAAGTATTGGCGTAATTATCTTTATATTCGTGTTTGGAAATTTTAACATTCCAATCTTTCAAATCTTTTCCGTTAAAAAGATTAATCCAACCTTTTTGTGCATTAGCATTAAGGGATAATACTGTAAAAAGAGCAAGCAGGAGGGTTATCTGTTTAAATTTCATATTAGCAAATGGGTTATTTGCTAAAATTATAAAAAAAATTAGATCAAGTTGTATTAATTAGCCAATAATGGTTTAACTTTTTCTAATGCGAATGCCAACTGCTCTTCCTGAGTCAAATCCGTATTGTCTAAAATAATTGCATCATCGGCACGTACCAGCGGACTTTCCTTTCTTGTTGTATCTGCATAGTCGCGATGGGCCAGGTTTTCAAAAACCTCTTCTAAAGTTGTCGTGTTGTTTCCTTTGTTTTCGAGTTCTTTGAATCTTCTTTCAGCTCTGATTTTTGGATCTGCAGTCATAAAAAATTTCAATGGAGCTTCCGGAAAAACCGTTGTGCCAATGTCTCGTCCATCCATAACGATATTTTTTGATTTGCCCATTCTTTGCTGTTGTTTTACCATCTCATGGCGAACAATTTTATGTGCAGAAACCTCACTAACGTTTTCAGATACTGGCATTAAACGGATTTCATCAGAAACTTCTTCTCCGTTCAATGTTATGTGCGATTCGTAATCACGGGAATGAAAATTCAATTCAATGTGTTGTAAAGCATCAGTTACCTGGTTATCATTTGCGATATCTATTTTATTCCTTAAAAAAAATAAAGTTACGGCACGATACATTGCACCACTATCAACATATATAAAGCCTAATTTTTTTGCTAAAGCTTTCGCAAGTGTACTTTTTCCACAAGATGAATAGCCATCAATCGCTATTACCAGATTTTTCTTCATCGTGGAGCAAAGTTAAAAAATAGAAGCACAAAGCTGAACTTTTTTGAAACCACAATTGTTCTATTTATCAAATCTGGCAATCCATACAGAATTATATGGATGTAGCCAACCTTCATGTTGTAAATACCAAAAGAGGCCTTCATCAATTCTAAAGGCAAATAACCCGTTAAGGATATGATTTGCGTTGTGGGTTGTATAATTTTTGCGGTAATGGAAGTAAGTAACTAAGGTTGCCTTTTTTTGATTACCTTCATCGGTAATTTCTAATGTGCAAGGGTCGAATGCTGCTGCAAATCTAAAGTTTCCATTAAATCTTTCTCCCCATTTATTCCACTCAACAGAATTTTTACCTTTTTTATGCATCATAGCCTGTACATCAGGCGCACGTAAATAATCATTATCATAAAATATTCTTGTTCCGCTTTTTTTAGGGAACAAAAGATAAAAATTTTGAATACTAGCCTCTGGAAAAGGCACAATATCAGCTACGGTGATAATAAGTAAAGTTCCATAAATTGCACATTTTTCTTTAAAATGAAGGTGATAGCCATCATTAATTTGAACCTGAAATGCTTCGGCGTTTTTATTGTACTGACGCAAACTGTAAGGGCTCGAAATAACGAATAAGGCTAATCCGGCCAGTAACATTATAGAAATAAACCTTCGGCTTTTTTTCTTGAAAAAGGCAACGAAAGCCAAAACAAGTGTAAGCAGCAATAAATAAAAAACATGCAATGAATAGCAAAAGGTCCAGAGCAGGAAAAATAAAAAAATGAAACAGATTGAAACAAAGGCTAATGTGCGTAAGAAATAGCCAAGTTTTTGACTAAAAGTTTTTAAGGTCATGAGAAAATTTAGCTAAAAGCTTATTTAGAATGATTTTTTGAAGTTAGAATTTCTTACTGAATAAACAAAACGACTTAAATCATTAATTGTAATTTTAACATTTTTCTGCTTTGTGTTTTGATATATATTTGAAACTTAACCAGTAAATTTCCTCAGAAATGGTTCCAAATAGAGAAGAAGTAATCAAGTTAGCCCAATTCAAAACATCGAGAAGTGGTGGTAAAGGCGGGCAGAATGTAAACAAGGTATCAAGCAAGGTTGAACTAATTTTCTGCATTGATGATGCCGGCTTTTTATCTGATGAAGAAAAATCATTGTTGAAAGTGAAGCTTGAAAACAGGCTTGATTCAGAAGGACTTATTCATATAATTGCTCAGGAGGATAGAAGTCAGCTTTTAAACAAAGAAAAAACAATTGTAAAATTAATAGAACTGATAAAAAAATCGCTACATATTCAAAAGAAAAGAAAGGCTACAAAAACACCAAAAGCTGTTATTGAAAACAGATTGAAGAATAAAACCGTTAAATCAATAAGGAAAGAAAGCCGGAAGAAACCCCGGTTGGATTAATATTTATTTCCCGAATCTGTAATATAAACTCAAGCCTCCATAGTTTTGGGCTTTGGCTACACTTTTAACTTCCTTGGTTTTAAAAATAATATTAAAATCGGCTGTAAACCTTTTTGAGCTGTAATTAACCCCAAATTGTTGCTCAAAAACAATGGGCTTAACACCAAAAGTTACCGGACTATTATTATTAAATAAACTTCCTTGAATTGTTGCATCATATACAACTACATTTAGCTGTGGTTTTGCATAGAAGAAAAACTCTGAATTGTTTAAATTTTTTGTTTTTGCATCTCCGATAACTGCATTGTGATATGCACTATTGAAAAGTTGGTTTAATTTGCCCGCCCTAAACAGAACAGAGGCACCTAAGCCGTTAAAGGTTGTTCCTATATTGGCATAACCTTGTCCGCTAAAATCCACAGCATCATCACCTGAACGGTGAATAAGTTTACTATAATTTCCCGATAGGTTAACGGCAAACTCATTTTTAATTTGATATTCCCAACCTGCAGGTGTATAAAACCCCACGGTTTTATGAAGAAACTTTTGAGCATCCTGTGCAAGTGAATTTGGCCCGACAGTACCGATTTCGATACTGGTTTTAAATACACTTTCTTTCTTATAAAAAACTGAGTAGGCAGCTCCGGCATATAAATAGCCGGCAAATGGTCTGTCTTGGTCTTCTTTTTTAGCCACTTGCCCCCAATAGGGCGTGTACATTTTTTGACCTGCAGATATTTCGTAGATTTTCTTTTCGATATTTTCGCCCGTTTTCTCGGGATTTATTGCTCGCCTGTAATATAAAAACAATCCGTTGGTGTAGTATCGGTCGTTAAGTGTTGCCAGATAAGCATCATTTTCGGTTTTAAAGCCAAACTCATTCTTAAAGTTTTGGGCTTTCGCAGTATCAACAACAAAAAATATTAAAAGAAAAGCTAAAATCGATTTCATAAAAAAGTCCCGATTATTTATCGGGACTATAAAAGTATCTATTGTAAATGACTTTATTAATCGGGAGATTAAATAATTTCTGAATATTACAAATTAGTTAACTATTGGTGCAACTTTTATGCTCAAATCAATCGGTTTTTTAACCTTGTTTTTAAGCAATGCAAGTTCGATTACTTCGCTCATTTCTGAAACGTAATGAAATTTTAAATCCTTAATATAGCTTTCCTTAATTTCTAAAATATCTTTACGATTGCTTTTACAAAGAATTATTTCTTTAATATTTGCTCTTTTAGCCGCCAGTATTTTTTCTTTAATCCCGCCAACCGGCAAAACTTTTCCACGTAAGGTTATTTCACCGGTCATTGCTAAATGCTGCTTAACTTTGCGTTGAGTAAATGCCGATGTTAGCGCCGTTAACATGGTTACTCCTGCTGATGGACCATCTTTAGGTGTGGCACCTGCGGGTACATGTACGTGAACATCCCAATTATCAAACAGCGTGTAATCTATGCCAAATTCGTTTGCGTGAGCACGAAGGTAAGCTAAAGCGATAACGGCAGATTCTTTCATGACATCGCCTAAATTTCCTGTTAATGTTAATTTACCTTTACCGGGACTTAAACTCGATTCAATAAATAAAATATCACCTCCAACGCTGGTCCAGGCCAATCCGGTTACAACACCTGCAACCTCGTTACCTTCGTACAAATCCTTATCGTAAATAGGCGCACCTAAAATACGTTCAACATCTTCTTCTGTTAAAGTAACATTGTATTCTTCATCCATTGCAATTTTAGTTGCAACCCCACGAACCAATGAACCTACTTTTTTCTCTAAGCCACGAACGCCACTTTCGCGGGTGTAATCTTCAATAACTTTTTCAATTAAAGAAGGCTTCAAATTGATGTCTTTTAACTTCAAGCCATGATTTTCTTTTTGTTTTGGTAATAAGAATTTCTTGGCAATTTCAATTTTCTCTTCAATTGTATATCCATTTACTTCGATAATCTCCATACGATCTAACAACGCTGGTTGAATTGTGCTTAAAGAGTTTGCAGTAGCGATGAATAAAATGTTAGATAAATCGTAATCCATCTCCACATAATGATCATAGAAAGCATTATTTTGCTCAGGATCTAAAACTTCAAGCAAGGCGGAAGAAGGGTCGCCACGATGATCGGTTCCAACTTTGTCAATTTCATCCAAAACGAAAACCGGATTATCTGCTCCAGCTTTTTTAATTGATGAAATGATACGTCCTGGCATTGCGCCGATATAAGTTTTTCTGTGTCCACGAATTTCAGCTTCATCGCGGATACCGCCTAAAGCCATACGTACGTATTTACGTCCTAAAGCTTTAGCAATTGATTTTCCTAATGAAGTTTTACCAACGCCCGGAGGGCCAACAAGGCATAAAATAGGCGCCTTCATATCTCTTTTTAACTTCAGTACAGCTAAATATTCGATAATCCGTTGTTTAACTTTTTCAAGTCCGAAATGATCTTTATCTAGAATTCGTTGCGCCCTTTTAAGGTCGAAATTGTCTCTTGTAAACTCACTCCAGGGTAAATCTAAAAGCAACTCCAGGTAATTTAGCTGAACCGAATAATCTGGTGCTGCTGGATTCATACGGCCAAGTTTATCAAGCTCTTTATCAAAGTGTGCATAAACTTCTTTTGACCATTTTTTCTTTTTCGCCCTTTCCTGTAAAGCATCGAATTCTAGATCGGCAGAATTGCCGCCAAGCTCTTCCTGAATGGTTTTTAATTGTTGATTTAAGAAATAATCGCGTTGCTGTTTATCTAAATCCGTACGAACTTTAGATTGAATCTGATTTCTTAGCTCCAACATCTGTAGCTCCACCATCAAAAGTTCCATTACTTTCTGCGCCCTATCAAGCAAATTATTCATCTCCAGGATTTTTTGCTTATCGGCCATTTCGGCATTCATGTTTGATGATATGAAATTTATCAGAAATGAATTGCTTTCAATGTTTTTTAAGGCAATACTCGCCTCGCTTGGAATGTTTGGAGAAAGCTGAATAATTTGCGCAGACATTTCTCTGATTGACGCGATGAGTGTTTTAAACTCTTTATCTGTTTTGGTTTTCTGCTCTTCAAATTTCTTAACAGAAGCCTTGATATAAGGTTCGTTTTGTACTTCTTCTAAAAGACTGAAACGTTGTTTGCCCTGGATAATAACAGTTGTATTTCCATCGGGCATTTGTAATAGCTTAATGATGTTTGCAACTGTACCAACCGTATTTAACTGTTCAAAAGTAGGGTCTTCGATGGAAACATCTTTTTGAGAAACAACACCTATTATCTTATTGCCTTTATATGCTTCTTTAATCAACTTAATAGATTTGTCTCTTCCAACAGTAATAGGAATTACAACTCCAGGGAACAAAACCGTATTGCGTAATGGCAAAATTGCTAATACTTCAGGCGTTTCCTCATTATTCATGTCTTCCTCATCTTGCTGAGACATTAATGGAAAAAATTCGGTATCCTCGTTAATAATTGGCATCGCGTTATTAAAATCAAATATATCTTGTTTACTCATTCTTAATATTATGTAACGACAAACTGGCAGTTTTATCGCAGGTAATTTGTGTGTTCTTGTTCTATAACTATTAAATTCAACTCTTGTGCCAAAGTCGTTTTAAGTTAATGTTATATTAAAATTGGTATAATGTTATGATAAAAAGGCAGAGAAATATAAATTATTGGCCAAATATCATATATCGGGATTTTAAGCGTTAAACCTTTGGTTTAAATGATTTAGTGAATGTAAAAAAATTAAACCACTTTATTTTCTAAGAATTGAATTATATTGCGTGAATATTTTATTCATTTATTTGCGATGAAATTTTAGATTTGTTAACTTATTACCAGTACATGAACTATATTAAACAAACCATTTTAGGTTTAATCATTTTCTCTTCCAGCAGTAGTTTTGCTCAAAACGGTAACGATAAAAAAGTTATGGATGCCATGCTTAAAGGAGATTATAAAACTGCTGTAGCTCAATTAGAAAAAGCCGATACTAAAGATCCTAATAATGTTAACACATTAAAAATGCTTGGGTATTCATATTTTCAGAATGGAGATTACGGAAACTCAATAAATACTTACAGCCGCCTTGTTTTGTTAAAGCCATCAGAAGTTTCTGCTTATTACTATCGCGGCAAAGCCCGCTTAAATATTGCTAACGATCCAAAAGAATCTTTAAATACAATGCGTGAAAGTTTTTATACTGCCGCGATTAAGGATTTTACAAAAGCGAGCGAATTAAGTGGCGAAGAAGATACTCAAATGCTGCAAAACAGAGGTTTGGCTTACAAAGATTATGCTATTTTCAAATCATATAAGGCTAAAAAAGCGGTAGATAAAGCTGCTTGTGTAGCATTGTTTAACAACTCCATTGCCGATTTCCAAAAGGTATTAACATTACAACCCTTAAGAAAAGATATAATAGATTGGATTACTTATGATAAAGCCCAGATAACGAGTTTGAAATGAATTCAACCTGTTTCCAAAGCAACAGTCAAGAAAAAGACAACAATAAAAAGAAAGGCCTGAAATTATATTTTCAGGCCTTTTGCTATTTAAGTGTACCAGTTACCGTGTAGGTTTTCGGTTTTAGTAATTTAATTTTCTGGTGTTTAATAATTTTATACAAGCTATCCGGATAATAAAAAAGTGAATCTCCCGAACTGTATAATATGTTTTTACTCGTTATGATAATCTCAAGCCTTTTAACTTTTGAGTCTTCTTTTTGAATCACCACTTTTTTAACAGGTATTCGTTTGTTGTTTGATGTATAGGTTTCTGTACCTGGCGTTTTCGTTATTTTAAAACTTCCCTTCCATGAAGCTTTATTTATATCAGCATTGGTAAAAATTGCCAGCTCCTTTTCCCAATCGCTGATTTTTAGTCTTTTTTGTTCCATTAAACCATTAACCGATACTTCTTTAACAATTTCCGGATTTAGATTCCTTAATCTGGTAGCTTCTTGTTTAAAATAGCCGGTAATATCAAAATACAATACATTAGTATTTACTTCAGGCTGCTTAGGTTGGTTACAGGCGAACAAACCCAAAGCAAATACTAAAAGGATTAATTTTTTACTCATTATACTAAAACGTTCCCTGTCATTTCTTCAGGAATTGCTACACCAAGAATTTTTAAAACAGTCGGGGCGATATCTCCAAGCTTTCCATCGGCAATTTGTTTATAGTCTTCATCAATTAAAATACAAGGAACTAAGTTGGTTGTGTGGGCCGTATTGGGAGAGCCATCACCATTAACCATAAATTCTGAATTTCCATGATCTGCAAGTAAAATAAACGAATACCCATTTTCAAGTCCTTTTTTAACAACTATTTCCGCACATTTATCGGCAGTTTCTACAGCTTTTATTACCGCAGAAAAAACACCAGTATGTCCAACCATATCCGGATTAGCAAAGTTTAAGCAAATAAAATCAGCCCAACCTGTTTCCAACTCTTTTGTAATCGCTTCGGTTATTCCTGCGGCACTCATTTCCGGCTGCAAATCGTAAGTAGCAACTTTTGGTGATGGGATTAAAATGCGTTTTTCATTTTCAAATTCCGTTTCGCGGCCACCCGAAAAGAAGAAAGTGACATGCGGGTATTTTTCAGTCTCGGCAATTCTGATTTGATTTTTACCATTTCCGGCTAAAACTTCTCCTATTGTGTGCGATAAATCATCTTTAGTAAAAATTACATTAACGCCTTCAAAACTTTCATCATAAGTTGTCATAGTAACATAGTATAATGGCAATTTATGCATCTGTTGTTCAGGGAAATCTTTTTGCGTTAACGCAGTCGTAATCTCACGTCCTCTATCCGTACGGAAATTAAAACAAATTACGACATCACCAGCTTGTATTTTAGTTGTTGGCTCGCCATTCGCCTGCGTTAAAACAATGGGTTTAATAAACTCATCTGTTATGCCCTCATTATATGAGTTTTCAATAGCCGATAAAGCATCAAGTGATTTTTGACCAATTCCATTAACCATTACATCATAAGCCTGTTTAACACGTTCCCAACGGTTATCCCTATCCATTGCATAATAACGGCCCACCATTGTAGCCAATTTCACATTACTGTTTTGAATATGATTTTGAAGGTCAGTTATAAACCCTAAACCCGAATTTGGGTCGGTATCTCGGCCATCTAAAAAAGCATGCACAAAAGCACGTTCTACATTCGCTTCATTTGCGGCATCGCACAACGCTTTTAAATGTTCTATGTGCGCATGTACACCCCCATTAGAAACCAAACCTATAAAATGCACCGCTTTATTGTTTTTTTTAGCGTAATCAAAAGCACTAACTAAAACCGGGTTGCTATGTAATTCTCTATCCTGAATAGATTTGTTTATCCTGCCCAATTCCTGGTAAACAACCCTTCCTGCTCCTAAATTCATATGGCCAACTTCTGAGTTTCCCATCTGTCCTGCTGGCAAACCAACCGCCTCGCCAGAGGCTTCAAGTTTTGAGTTTGGGTATTTCTCAATTAATGAATCGAAGAAAGGCGTATTGGCAGCAAAAGCAGCATCTGAATTATCATGTTTTCCATAGCCCCAACCATCAAGAATTATAAGTGCAAGTTTTTTATTTTTCATTCGAATTGTAATTTATCTAAAAGGATTTTTTTTAATGATACTCGTTATCATTATTAATAATAAACATTTTTAAAACATTTTGATGTTGTCTATGTTTTAATAATTCTTTACAAGGCAAATATAGGTTTATTGAGGCTTATACAAATTAAGAAATCCTTTTTTTGATAAGCTAATGGCATAATTTTAGCTATACGGTTCAGTATAAAATACAGAAATGATCCGGAGCTTATTTTTATTCTTCATAGCCATTACACCAATATATCGTTCTATTGCCTTACAGGCTGATATAATTGATGATTTATCATCGTATTTTAAATCTGGAAATTCCAAAGAGATAGCAAAAAATTTCGCCCCAACTATCGAACTTATCATTATTGATGAAGAAGATGTATACTCTAAAGCACAGGGCGAACAGATTTTGAAGGATTTTTTTAACAAGCATACGCCTACTAAAACAAGTATTTTTCATAGAATAAACAACAGCCAAAACTATCGTTTCGGCGTAATTCTAGTTAGTACTGCAAAAGAAACCTACAGGGTTTCAGTTACTATGAAAAAGTTTAATACAGCTTTCTTAATTACTGAACTTAGGATAGAGCCTTCTAAAGAATAACCATTTAATTTTGCGGCCTAAGATCGGCTAAGAATTGCCTTCTGATAAATAATTCTTACTTTTGAGGCTTAAATTATCATATTTTGGATAAGAAACTCATAACTCCATTCATAAAAAATGCCCTTGCTGAAGATGTTGGTGATGGCGATCACACTTCGCTTTCAACTATTCCATCCGGAACACTAGGGAAAGCAAAATTACTTATCAAAGAGCATGGTATTTTAGCAGGTGTTGAATTGGCGCTTGAAATTTTTAACGAGGTTGATTCATCACTAAAAGTAGAGGTTTTAATTGGCGATGGTGCGGAAGTTCAGGTTGGAGATATTGCCTTAACTGTATCAGGAAGTACGCATTCTATTCTAATTGCAGAACGTTTAGTGCTAAATTGTATGCAACGAATGAGTGGGATAGCAACCAAAACAAACCATATTGTAAACTTGCTTAGCAACACCAAAACAAAACTGTTAGATACACGCAAAACAACTCCTGGATTGCGGTATTTAGAAAAATGGGCTGTTAGAATAGGTGGTGGCGTAAACCATAGAATTGGTTTATACGATATGATTTTGATTAAAGACAATCATGTTGATTACGCCGGGGGTATCAACAACGCAATTAAAGCAGCTAAGCAATACCTTCTCGATAACCATAAATCGCTTCAAATAGAAATTGAAGTGAGGAATATTGAGGAATTAAAGCAAGTAATTGATGCAGGCGGAGCCGACAGAATCATGCTCGACAATTTTAGTTTTACAGACTTAAAAAATGCAGTAGCATTAATTGATGGCCGTTTTATTACAGAAGCATCGGGTGGTATAACAGAAGAAAATGTTGCGGAGTATGCCGCTTGTGGTGTCGATTATATTTCTATGGGAGCACTTACTCATTCTGTAAAAAGCCTTGATATGAGTTTAAAAGCATTTTAAACTGTGAATTCATTTATAAAGAAAAGCTTATTTTTTGTATCATTGTAGGCTATGGTTACGGTTTATTCGCTCACAGCCCTATTAGTTGCTTACCTCTTTGGTTCTATTCCAACTGCAGTATGGCTAGGACAGGCTTTTTACGGTGTTGATGTTAGAGAATACGGAAGCGGTAACGCTGGTGCCACAAATACTTTTCGTGTATTAGGTAAAAAGGCGGGCATCGCCGTAATGATTATCGATATTGCCAAGGGTTACACCGCAACAAACCTTGCATATCTTATCGGTATGTCTGTAACCGGACCACAAAATTCTGTTGTTTTTGTAAACTATCAGCTTGCCCTAGGTGTAACAGCTGTAATGGGGCATTTATTTCCAGTTTTTGCTGGTTTTAGAGGAGGCAAAGGTGTCGCAACACTTTTTGGAATGATTTTGGCAGTTAACTTCGAAGCATCTATGCTTTGTGTTCTGGTTTTCGTGGTGGTATTACTTTTAACAAAATATGTTTCGCTGAGTTCTATCTGTGCAGGATTTACGTTTCCGTTAAGTGTCGTTTTCTTATTTCAGGTGTCTATAAAATCTGAAGTGCTTTACGGAATGGTTGTATGCATTCTGATACTTGTAACCCACCAAAAAAATCTCGAAAGATTGCTCAAGGGTAAAGAATCTAAAGTGTATTTGTTTAGGAAGAAAGCAAATTAATTCAGGAAACGTCTTCTTAAAACTTATTTGTAATATTTCTGTTAATAGGAGGATTACTGATAAGGGATTAAAAATCATTAACGACAAAATTTTATGAAAAAGTTATTCTTAACAGCGGGTCTTGCTGGTATTTTACTATTTAACTCATGTACCACCGTTCCTTTAACTGGCCGTAGCCGATTAGATTTGGTGAGTAACGATCAGGTTTTACCAATGGCTTTTCAGGCTTATGGAGAATTCTTAAACGAAAATAAGGCAACGGTTTTACCTGCATCAAGCGCACAGGCACTTAAAGTAAAAACAATTGGTAGCAGATTAATTACAGCTGTTCAGAGCTATATGAACAGCAATAATTATGGCAACCTGATTAAAGATTACAAATGGGAAGTTAATGTTGTGCAAAACAATGAAAAAAATGCATGGTGCATGCCTGGTGGTAAAATTGTAGTTTATACTGGGATTTTGCCAATAACACAAGACGACGCAGGTTTAGCAACGGTAATGGGGCACGAAATAGCTCATGCAATTGCCGGCCACTCTGCCGAACGTATGTCTAACGAACTGGCAGCCCAGGGTTTGGGTGCAGCGGCAGGTGTAGCACTATCCAACAATCCTAAGGCGCAATCAATTTTCAATGCCGGTTACGGTATTGGTGGCCAAGTTGCAATGTTAAAATTTAGCAGAAATCAAGAGTTGGAGGCTGACCGTTTGGGATTAATATTTATGGCAATGGCTGGATACAACCCACAAAGTGCAACTACATTCTGGAATAGAATGGCATCTGCTTCACAAAGTGGCCAAAAACCACCTGAATTTTTAAGCACTCACCCAAGTGACGCAACTCGTATTGCTCAAATTCAGAAATACTTACCAGAAGCACAGCAATATTACAAAAAACAATAATATAAGTTAAAGACAAAAATGAAAGCGGAAGATTGCGATTAGCAGTTTTCCGTTTTTTTTTGATAAAGGAAGCTCTCTAATTCTTCGGAAGAGGGGATTGACGCCCATCGCCCAACACTTTCAAAATTGCACTAGCTTTTAACAGGCATTCTTCGTATTCTGACTCTGCAATGCTTTCAAAAGTAATTGCTCCTCCAACCTGGAATGAAAGATATTCGTTTGTTGCGTTGTAAAGAATACTTCTTATAACCACATTGAAATCAAAATCTCCATCAGGGTTAATACAACCGAAAGAACCAGAATAAATTCCTCTTTTTGTGCGTTCGTATTTCTCAATTAATTCCATCGCCTTCAACTTTGGTGCACCTGTCATGGAGCCCATAGGAAAGGCGTTGCTTATCGCGTCAATGAAATGAACATTTGGGTCTAATTCGCAGCTAACTGTCGAAATCATTTGGTGAACCTGCGGGAAAGAATAAATTCCAAAAAGCTCCTCGACTTTTACCGAACCCTTTACGGCAGACTTTGTAAGATCATGCCGCACTAAATCAACAATCATTACGTTTTCCGCTTGTTCTTTCGCGTTATTTTTTAGCATGCTTTTTATTTGCTCATCTTCTTTGGCAATAACACTTCTTCTTGCGGTTCCTTTTATAGGCTGCGAGATAAGTTTAGAGCCCCGTTTGCACAAAAAACGTTCAGGCGTTGCAGATAATATAAAATGGTTGTAAATTTTGAAAAAACCAGCAAATGGGGTTGGAGAAACCTGATTTAGTAATTCAAAAGTTTGGATGGGGTTTATAGCCGCGTGCTCTGCAAAAAATTCCTGGCAAAAATTTATTTCATAAATGTCACCCCGGGCAATATGGCTTTTCAAAACAGCCACATTTTTAATATATTCCTCTTTTGAAATGCGGTTGCTGACAGTTAAATGGTTAGTATTTTTCTGCTCAGAAACAGCAAAATCTTCAATTTGCTGTAAGATGAAATCCTCGCCGATAATTACCGTTAATTCATCGTTTTTGCTTGCAATTAAATACTCAGGAATAAAAAAATACAGATCAGGGAAGCCTAACCGGTCTTCATTATCTGATTTTAGATCTTCTAACTCATTCTTTAAATCATAACTCAATAATCCGAACATCCATTCTTTATGATGTTCATAAAAGTTTTTCAGTAGTTCAAATGCATGACCAGTTGTTGGTTTCAACTCCGCCTTTTGACCGAAAGCTAAAATAAAATCGTATGCAGAATATTCGTTTCTGTATTCGTTCGAGTCTAAGAAGCAACATACATCGAACTGGTTTGCAAAGTGCAAAGCCTTTTGCTTAAAAACGGCAGAATTAAGTTGATTTTTCAATACCAGGCAAAGGTAAATTTATTCTTAACCTTAAACAAAAAAAGCAACCTTTATTGGGTTGCTTTTCCATTGTTTGGTAAAATATTATCGCAATTCTAGGGTTTGAGCCCTGTCTGGTCCTACTGAAAGGAATTTGATTGGTACCTGTAATTCCTTTTCTAAGAAAGCAATATAATCATTTAATTTGGCCGGAATTTCATCAACAGATGTAATCTTTGTAACATCTGTGGCCCATCCATCAATAGCCTTTAAAACTGGTTTCGGTTCAATAGATATAATGTCATAAGGCATGTAATCAATTGTTTCGCCATTGTATTCGTAATGCGTGCAAGCGTAAATTGTATCGAAACTATCTAATACATCAGCCTTCATCATAATCAAATCGGTTACCCCGTTTAACATAATTGCATATTTTAATGCAGGTAAATCAATCCAGCCGCAACGACGGGCACGACCAGTGGTTGCGCCAAATTCGTGACCTAAGGCACGTAAATTTTCTCCAACTTCATTATCTAATTCAGTAGGAAACGGACCGCCGCCAACGCGTGTGCAATAGGCTTTAAAAATACCATAAACTGCGCCAACTTTGTTTGGCGCAATACCTAAGCCTGTACATGCGCCTGCTGTTGTTGTATTGCTTGAAGTTACAAAAGGATATGAACCAAAATCAACATCAAGTAATGTTCCTTGTGCACCTTCAGCTAATACAGCTTTTCCATCCTTCAAATAACCATTAACAAAATGTTCGCTATCTACATGCGGAATGGATTTCAAAAACTCAATAGCTTCGAAGAAAGATGCTTCTTTTTCTGCAAGTTCATATTCAAATCCATCATAATGAGAGAGGATTTCAGTATGTTTCTCGACCAATTTTTGGTAACGATCTTTAAAATCAGGGAGCGTGGTATCACCAACACGTAAACCATTTCGTCCGGTTTTATCCATGTAAGTTGGGCCAATTCCTTTCAGTGTAGAGCCGATTTTATTTTTACCCATTCTAGCTTCGTTTGCTGCATCCAGCAATTGGTGGGTTGGTAAAATAAGGTGTGCTTTACGGGCAATAACCAGTTTACCTTCGGCAACAGGATCATGACCTGCTTTTTTCAAATTATCTAACTCTCTTTTTAAGATAATTGGGTCGATAACAACACCATTACCAATAAGGTTCATGGTTTTTTCGTTAAAAATTCCTGATGGAATAGTATTTAAAACGAATTTTTTGCCATCGAATTCTAATGTGTGTCCGGCGTTTGGACCGCCCTGAAAACGGGCAATAAGATCATATTTCGGACTAAGAACATCAACGATTTTTCCCTTTCCTTCATCGCCCCATTGCAGGCCGAGAAGTACATCTACTTGCGTCATTATTTAAAAATTAAGCTGGTTTTATTTTTTTTTGATTGATTTAATTTGCTTCAACTTTTGCCGCAGAGGCAGCATTTTCGCTAACTTTTCTGGCCATACTGCAATCAGAGCAGAAACCGTAAAGATTTAATGAATGGTGTTTTACATCGAATTTTAAAAGATCGCCAACCATGGTTTGAATTTGATGAATCCGAGGGTCGCAGAATTCTACCACTTTACCACATTCAATACAAATTACATGGTCGTGCTGACGATAGCCATATGATTTTTCGAACTGAGCCATGTTTTTGCCAAACTGGTGTTTAGTAACCAGATCGCAGGAAACCAAAAGTTCCAACGTATTGTAAACCGTAGCACGACTTACACGATATTTTTGGTTTTTCATGTGGATGTAGAGGGTTTCGACATCAAAATGGTCGTTCCGGGAATAAATTTCTTCCAATATTGCGAAACGTTCCGGTGTTTTGCGCAGATTTTTGTTCTCTAAATAAGCTTCAAAAATCTTGCGAACCAGCTCATTTGTTTTTTGTTCAGACATAGTTTTTAAACTCCTCTCAAAGGTATATAAATTGTTTGATTGTTCAACCGTTAGATTGTTGAAATGTTGTAAAGTTGAATCAAAAGGCTCATTAGCTGCCAGTTCAAACTATTAAGCATCAAATCTGGTTACGCCTGTTACACCTTTAACCTGAAGCAAATTTTTAATCAAATTTTCAAGGTGTTCCGTATCGTTAACAAAAATCATAATTGAGCCATCGAAAATTCCTTCATTGGTATCAACCGTAATGGACCGCATATTAACTTTAAAATCATTGGATATAACTTTGGTAATGTTGTTAATTAAACCAACATCATCAATTCCTACAATTCTCAAACCGGTTAAAAAAGTTAATTCCTGTTGCTTATTCCATTTCGCTTTTACAATTCTGTAGCCATAATTAGCCATTAACTGGGCTGCGTTGGGGCAGTTTGTTCTATGTATTTTTATGCCTTCACTAACGGTAACAAAACCAAAAACGTCATCTCCGGGAATTGGGTTGCAACACGCGGCCAAGGTGTAATCTATCTTTTGTAAATCCTCTCCGATAAGTAATATGTCGTTTTCCGAACCTTTCATTTTGGTTTTAACCATATCAACCGTTAGGTTTTCTGGTCTTTCAGGTCCTCGGTTTTCTACCTCTTTCTCGCTAGATAGATATTCTTTAATGTCCTTAAGTTCTATTTTACCTAAAGCAACATTTACGAATAATTCCTGAGTAGACGGTAGCTTGAAGAAGTAACTGATTTTTTGTAAGTTATCGGTATTGTAAGTTATTTTAAGCGATTTTAACTTACGTTCTAAAATCTCTTTTCCCGCTTCAGCAATTTTACGTTTCTCTTCTTTTAACGATGATTTTATTTTCGATTTAGCTTTTGCTGTTACTACAACATTAAGCCAATCTTCTTTAGGTGTTTGCTTGCTGGAAGTAATAATTTCTACCTGGTCGCCATTTTGAAGCTTGTAGGAAATAGGTACAAGCTTATGATTTACTTTCGCCCCAATACAAGTTGCGCCAACATCGGTATGGATTTCGAATGCGAAATCAAGCGCTGTTGCGCCAAGCGGTAATTGAATTAATGCACCTTTTGGCGTGAAAATGAAAATCTCATCAGAGAAAAGATTCATCTTGAAATCATCTAAAAAATCTAGCGCATTCGCCTCGGGGTTATTCAGCATTTCCCGAACTTTCTGAATCCATTGATCCAAACCGTTATCATTACTCGATTCTTTATATTTCCAATGTGCGGCAAAACCCTTTTCGGCAATTTCGTTCATGCGTTGCGTACGAATTTGAACTTCAACCCATTGCCCACGTGGGCCCATTACCGTTGTATGTAACGATTCATATCCATTTCCTTTGGGAGATGAAACCCAGTCGCGTAACCTGTCGGGATTTGGTCGGTATAAGTCGGTTACTATTGAATAAGCCTTCCAGCAATCGGCCTTTTCGTTTTCGTAAGCGCTGTCCAAAATAATTCTGATGGCAAAAAGATCGTAAACCTCCTCAAAAGGAATGTTTTTCTTTTTCATCTTATTCCAAATGGAATGGATGGATTTTGGTCTGCCGTAAACATCTGCCACTAAACCTTGCTCATGTACAATTTCATCAATCGGTTCAACGAACTTTTTAATGAACATATTGCGCTCAGCCTTTTTTTCGTTTAATTTCTTGGCGATAAACTTATAAGTTTCAGGCTCAAGATATTTCATTGAAAGATCTTCAAGCTCCGATTTAATCGCATATAAACCTAAACGATGGGCAAGAGGTGCATATAAATAAATGGTTTCTGATGCGATTTTTAGTTGTTTGTGCCTCGGCATAAAATCCATCGTACGCATATTATGCAACCTATCGGCCAGTTTTATCAAAATTACCCTAACATCATCTGCAAGGGTAAGCAACATCTTTCTAAAATTTTCGGCTTGTAATGAGCTATTGGTATCAAAAACACCCGATATTTTAGTTAAACCATCGATAATTTTAGCAGTCTTTTTGCCAAATTCTCTTTCAATATCTTCGAGTGTAATGTCGGTATCTTCAACTACATCATGCAGCAGCGCACATACGATAGATGTTGTGCCTAAACCGATTTCTTCAGCAGCTATCTGAGCTACGGCAATTGGATGGTAAATATATGGTTCGCCGGATTTACGGCGCATATCTTTATGGCTTTCAAGGGCCATATCGAAAGCTTTTCTAATTTCTTTTTTGTCTCCTTTTTGTAAAGTTGATTTACTGGCCCGGAGCAAAGCCCTGTATCGTTTTAATATTTCTTGTTTCTCGGCCTCTAAATCAATCACTAACTCTGTTTTCATTTGTTTTTTTTGCGTAAAAAATTGCGTCTTATTATTGAATAAAACTTATATTAGTTTTCTAAAACTCCTAATATATGAAATAACACCTAACTTTGTTGAGGTATAAATTTATGAAATTTAAAGGGCTAATCATTCTGTTTATTGTCATGATTTTTGGTGTTTCACTCAAAGCTCAGGAAAATAGTGCCCCCATCTTTCCTAAAATGGGTAAAACGGATACTATTCGTGTTACTTCAACAAATGATAACGGAGTTATGATTCCATGGATGCAACTAAATGATGTTTCAATTTATGCCGCCAGGATTTGGAAATCGCCTCAGGAACAAGCTGCGTTTAACAGGTTGCGTTACAATGTTTTGAAAGTAATGCCTTACGCATTATTTGCTAAAAGAAGATATGAACAGCTAGAACGCGATTTACTGACAGCGCCAGAAAAAAAAGACCAGAAAATTCTTGTTAAACAGTGCGATAAGGAAATTAAGGATATGTTTAACCGGGAGATTAAGGATTTAACGATAACTCAAGGTCAGATTTTAACGAAATTGATTGACAGAGAAGTTGGACGTACGACTTATGATATTGTTAAACAAACGAAAGGTGGCTTTGCAGCATTTTCATATCAGATTATTGCCCGGGTAGTTGGCCATAATTTGAAGAGTACTTACGATAAAAATGAAGACAGAGATATCGAATCAATTATCCGTTCTTCAGGATTCTATCAATAACCGTTAAAAATGAAGGAAAACATTCCCAATATCTATTCATTTAAGGTGAAAAAGATTACAGGAGAAGATCAACTCTTGTCTGCCTATCGAAATAAAGTTGTTTTAATTGTAAATACTGCTTCCGAATGTGGATTTACGCCTCAGCTTGGCGAACTGCAACAACTAAAAGATGAAATTAATAGCCCTGATTTTGAGATATTAGGCTTTCCGACAAACGATTTTGGAAAGCAGGAGCCGCTAAATGGAAAAGATATCAGTTCGTTTTGTGAAATAAATCACGGTGTTAAATTTCCTGTTTTTGATAAAATAATGGTTCGTGGCACGCATGCACACCCACTATATCAATTTCTTAGCGATAAAAAACTTAACACAAAATTAAGTTCAACACCGAGATGGAATTTTCATAAATACTTAATAAATAAAAGGGGCGAGGTTGAAGATTATTTCTTCCCTTTTACTAAGCCTTTAAGTTCAAAAATAAAGAAAAAAGTTCAGCGCCTGCTGGATAACAATACCAGGTAAGATAGATGAAGTTAGATATTTTAGTTATTGCCGTTCACCCTGATGATGCAGAATTGTGCTGTTCGGGAACGATTTTGAAGCATATTGCACTAGGTAAAAAAGTTGGAATTGTAGATTTAACGAGGGGTGAGTTAGGTACGCGGGGAACAGCAGAAACCCGTGATGAAGAAGCAGCAGATTCTGCAAAAATTTTAGGGCTGCATGCCCGTGAAAACCTAAAATTTAGAGATGGTTTTTTTCTAAACGATGAGCAACATCGCCTGGAAGTAATTAAAGTTATAAGAAAATATCAACCTGAGATAATATTAAGCAATGCATTAGAAGACCGTCATCCAGACCATGGAAGAGCAGGAGACTTGGTTTACGATTCTGTTTTCTTATCAGGCTTGCCAAAAATAAAAACTGATTTAAATGGGGAAAAGCAACAGGCTCATCGACCACGTTTACTGTTGCAATACATTCAGGATAGATACCTTAAACCCGATATAATTGTTGATATAACCGAGCACATGGACGTTAAAATTAAGGCCATTCAGGCTTTTAAAACCCAATTCTACAATCCTGATGTTGATGGCTTGGATACTTATATTTCGTCGCCCGAATTTTTTGAAAGTGTAATCGGTCGGTCCAGAGAATTTGGTAAAAGTATTGGAGCAACCTTTGGCGAAGGGTTTACATCCAGAAAATTGTTGGGGGTAAACAATCTTTTCGATTTGCGATAATCATTTACGTTTATAATGAAGTTACTACTCCCAATGCTTTATTAAGTGCTCAGCTCGCCGTAAAATCCTATCCCAACAAATCCGCTGGTTAGTTGTTATTCTAAAAACGAATAATAATGGCGAATATATTTTCTTCTTTAAAAAACGCATATAACCTTTTTAAGCATGTTGACTTTGATAAGCTCGAAGCAATATCAAAAAAAGTAGACCTTCCAAAAATGGTCGAAACCATCTCTAATCTTGATGAAAAGCAATTATCTGGAATGATGAAAATGATGGGAGGTGGAACTAAAAAAAAGGAACTCCCTCCAATTGAAGGCGATTTTTACCATTTGGGCGATGAAGCCCTAAAAGATGAAGATCGTGCATTGCAACTTAAAGTTAGGGCATTCTTAGAAAAAGAAGTTAAGCCAATTGTAAATGAATACTGGAACAGGGCCGAATTTCCTTTCGAAATAATTCCGAAATTAGCTGAACTTAATATCTGTGGTTTAACTTATAAGGGTTATGGTTGCCCGGGCAAATCTAATTTAATGGAAGGTATCCTGGCGATGGAAATGGCTAGGATAGACACATCAATCTCGACATTTTTTGGCGTTCAAAGTGGGTTAGCAATGGGCTCAATTTACCTTTGCGGCTCGGAAGAACAAAAGCAGCAATGGTTACCATTAATGCAGCAGTTTAAAATAATTGGCGCATTTGGCTTAACTGAACCTGAAGTTGGCTCGGCAGCAGCCGGAGGCCTAACAACAACTTGTAAAAGGCAGGGGAATAAATGGACAATTAACGGGCAAAAGAAATGGATTGGAAATGCAACATTTGCCGATATCTTAATCATTTGGGCTAGAGATGAAGATGACGGAGAGGTTAAAGGTTTCATTGTGAAAAAAGATAATCCAGGTTTCGCTGTGGAGAAAATGAAGGATAAGATGGCGCTTCGTATCGTTCAGAATGGTATAATTACATTGACTAATTGTGAAATTGATGAAGCCGACCGACTTCAAAATGCAAATTCATTTAAGGATACCGCCAAAGTTTTACAAATGACGAGGGCAGGCGTGGCATGGCAGGCAGTTGGGTGTGCGAGAGGTGCTTATGAGAATGCATTGGAATATACCAGAACAAGAAAACAGTTTGGCAAACCAATTGCATCTTTTCAGTTAATACAAAATCATTTGGTAGAAATGCTATCAAACTTAACTGCAATGCAAACATTATGCTTCAGGCTGTCGCAATTGCAAGACCAGGGTTTATTGAAAGACGAACACGCATCACTGGCGAAGGTTTTTTGTTCTTTAAGAACAAGGGATGTAGTGAGTAAAGCCCGAGAAGTAATGGGCGGAAATGGAATTCTACTTGAGTATAATGTTGCCCGTTTTGTTGCCGATGCTGAGGCAATTTATTCTTATGAGGGCACAAAAGAAATAAATACCTTAATCGTTGGGCGGGCAATTACAGGGTTTTCTGCTTTTGTTTAGCAAAGCCTAGCAACTTTACTAAAGTAAACGATTATTGCGTAAGTTTTAATATTTTAATATGGGTGTTTGTTAAATGTAACCTGGCTCATCGCACTTTTTTCAAATAATGCAACGCAGAATTTATTAAATACCGGGCTGAAATTCACATCGCCCGGTTGGAGGCTTTTTGGAACATTACTTCCTTCTAAAAAAAAATAAACTTTGGTATTGCCATATTTTGTATGAGGCATTAAATTTCCATAATCTTCGAGTTCCTGCCAAACTGTATCCTTAACTGTTACCACATAAATTCTTTGAACAGGGCCGGTATTGTTAGCATTTCTAAATTTCACAATTTCTTTAAAACCTGCTTTCATGTCTTCAATGCCAGGCTGGTTGAGTGTATCTTTAACCATGAAAAACACCAGTACCAATACAACTGCGGCGATACCATAAGCGAGGAGTTTTTTCTTCATGCTTACAATAAAGGCAATATTTTTTCCATAACCGTCAATCCTTCGTCAATATGTTTTTGGGCTATGCAAAGTGCCGGACGGAAACGAATTGTATTATTACCGCAGCCTAAAAACATCACATTGTTTTCCAGTCCTTTAGCAATAAAATTGTTGCGTATTTCTTTATCTGGGAAATCAAATGAGCAAAGCAAGCCTCTTCCCCGAACGTTGCTTATCTTATCAAATCTTTTGGCAAAATTTTCGAGATTCTCTTTAAGATAATTGCCAACTTTACTTGCATTATCACAAAGTTTATCTTCGTCAACAATTTGCAAAATTTGGGTCGAACGTACCATATCAACCAGATTACCCCCCCAGGTAGAATTAATTCTGCTGGGAACTTTGAAAACGTTGGTTTCAATTTCATCAACCTTGTTGCCAACCAAAATGCCACAAACCTGCATTTTTTTACCGAAAGCAACGATGTCAGGTCTGGCTTTTTCACTAAAGTGCTGGTGGCACCAAAATTTACCGGTTAATCCAACACCTGTTTGCACTTCGTCAAATATTAAAAATGCATCATTATCATCAGCAATTTCACGCAGTTTAATTAAAAACTCTTCTCTTAAATGATTATCACCTCCTTCTGATTGAATTGGCTCGATAATTATCGCACAAATATCATCTTTAAAGTCATTGAAGGCTTTTTTAATTTGAGCGATTGAAATTTCTTCAGATTGAATTGCTTTGTCTAAATTCTCAGCTTCGAGCGGAAATCTGACATCAGGCGTATTTACCCTTGGCCAATCGAACTTGGCATACCATTTTGTTTTATCAGGCAAAGTGTTGGTTAAACTTAAAGTATAACCGGTTCTTCCATGAAAAGCTTTTTCGAAGTGCAAAACTTTAAATCCTTTTTCTTCTTTATAACCCTTAGCAAAGTTTTTTTGCACTTTCCAATCCATTGCAACTTTAATTGCATTTTCTACAGCAAGGGCACCACCTGCAATAAAGAAAGCGTGAGGTAAATAATCTGGAATTCCAACTTGTGAAAAAGTTTCTACAAATTGAGCATATTGTTGGGTGTAAACGTCAGAATTTGAGGGGTTCGCCATAGCGGCCAGCAGCAGGTTTTTCTTAAATGCCTCATCGTTTATCATCTTTGGATGATTATAACCTAGTGGAACTGATGCAAAACAGGTGAAAAAATCGAGCAGGGTTCTGTTGTATTTTGAGTCATAAATATATGCATCATGACTTTTCTCCATGTCATAAGTTAAATCAAACCCATCGGCCAGAATATGTTTGTTTAAAGATTCTTTTACTCGGTTGGCAGGCACTGTTAATTGATACATAGATTTGGATATTGGTATATCTCAAATTTACAAAAATGCTTCTGAATAGCAATTTTAGGCGCTTTTTGAACTCGTAGTCTAAAAAATAGGTTTAAACTGTTTAAAGTTACTTTATAGACAAAAAAGCATTCTGGACTTTTGGAATGTGGAAAACTTTTTTCTTTGAAAAGTGGATTCATGTCCTTCAATGTGGCTCAAAAAGAACTTAAAAAGTTTAATTATTTTCGTACCATTTTGGCACCGGAATATAATTATCTTCCCAAATAATTTCATCGTCATCACCGCGATAGCCGGCAGAAATATAATCTATCCTTGGTGCCTCTTCAGAAACTTCATTCTTAAATTTATAAGCATCGATTGATAAATGATGGTATAGTTTTTCCTGCTCTGATTTGCTTTCGGCGAGTAGAATCAATGCTTTTTCGCCAGATTTTAGCGTAATTACCAGTGTACCTCTAACTTTCATAACGCTGTGGGTTTGTTAATAATACACTAAAAAATCTATAAATGTTTTAAATATCAGTTACTCGAATTTGTTTTCCATTCCGAAAAGCCCTAAAAGACCTCCGGTATGAATTGCTAGAATTTTATCTTCATAACCAATAACACCCTTTTTCTTCAAGTCGGTTATTGCGTAAAACATTTTTGCAGTGTAAACCGGATCAATCAAGATACCGGTGTTACCCACGAAGCTTTTTATGAAATTAATAAGCTCGGGGGTTGTTTTCGCATAACCACCAAAATGATAATCGGTGTGCAAAAATAGGTTTTCAGTAACTGCTGTATATTTTAAAATTTCATCTTTTAAAAAAAAACCATTTTTTAAAACTGGAATTACATGAAGTTTGGTAATCAGATTATTATTGTTTAAGCCTTTTAACAGTCCTGCTGCGGTTGTGCCTGTTCCCGCGGCACAAAAGATGTGATCATATTCTTCAGTAAGCTCATCAATTATTTCGGCGCAACCAATTGTTGCTTCGCGTGATGCGCCGCCTTCATCAATATAAAAAGCTGATGAATCATTTTGATAATATTTGTTAAATAGTGCTTGTTTGTTTTTATAACTTTCCCGGTCTATAAAAATAAGCTGCATTCCGAAAAGTTTGCAGAGCATAAGCATTTCGTTCTTTACCGCCTCCCCACGTACAAAGCCTGTAGATTTTAAGCCGGCTCTTGCAGCTGCTGCTGCCGTTGCGACCAGGTGATTAGAGTAAGCACCACCGAAAGTAACCAGATGGTTTTTGTTTTCTGCAGCAGCTTTAGCTAAAATGTATTTTAGTTTACGCCACTTGTTGCCAGAAATGTAAGGATCTATTAAATCATCTCGTTTAACATATAAGTTGCTAAACGAAACGGATTTTATTTTTTCTACAGGACTGTATATTTTATTAAACACAGGTAAAAATAAAAAACACCAGCTAATTGCGGGTGTTTTTGGTGTTTTCTTAATGAATAATTACTTGAAATATATTTTCCTTACCAGGTATGGAAAAAAATTAAGTACAATTTTAACGTTTTGAGTAAAGTTTTTCATCGATACAATATTTAGGCATTTTCATATCAACAAATAACAAGCCAATATTTTCTATTGCCCGATGCCTAAACCAATACCAGCATTAAACAAGTTATATTTTGCAGCTGTGTAAGAACCATAAAGTTTAAAGAATCCAAATTTTAGTTGAAAACCCAAACTGGCCCTCAAGCCATCAATATCTCTTTGTTTAACTGAAACAGGATCTGTATAAGAAACAGAGGTGCCATTTCCCGTGTCAAAAGAGTATGTGCCTAAAGCCTTTAAATTAGTAGTGGATGTTTGGTAACCAATACTGGCAAATGGTGTAAAAAACAAGATTTTTTTTGAAACTATTGCGTCGAAATTTACACCATTAAATTTTGCATCAATTTTTTGATCAGAATTTGTGGTGTTGTTAATATTTAGTGCTAATGTATATTTATATTGCGTAAAACCACCTGCTAATGCAATATCAACAGGAATCAGTTTGTCTGATTTTCCCAATAAAAGTGGTAGAAGTTCTATTTTAGCGCCAACGCCAATCATCGATAAGCTACCCAGATCATCACTTAGTTTCACTTTAGGCATTGCTCTAACAGAAATATCAATATTTTTCGGTAAACCTACTGTTGCCTGAATTTGAGCAGACGGCACCACATGGAAACCAACACCCTGGGGTAAATTGAAAAAGGTTGTTGTTGGGATACCGTTACTGGTATATATCTGCATCCTTCCACCATCCTGGTCGTTGCCAAAAGCCGTAGGACCAATTGATGAGGCGCCGACAGCGGGTTTAATGTTGCTTAATCCCAAGGTGTTAACATCATAAGTTCTGGCCGATTGCGGAACCAGGGCTGCGGAAGCCGAAACCCTAACCTCGAATTTTAAAAAACCTTTGGCTTTTGCCGTATTTGTCCACCCGTCAGATAAGCCAACGCCTAAGCCTTTGTACAATGGGTCGAAATAAGCATTTACAAGTTTTGTAGCATCGGCAGGACCTGATTTGAATAAATCACCAACATTTTGCTGTGCATTTGCCACCTGAAAAGAAGCAATCAAAAATAAGCTCAAAGCGAGCTTTGGGAAGTACGAGTTTTTCATAAATAAATTTTAGGGATGAGTAGTTTATACTATAAAGATAGTAGGTTTTATTTAATCTCAAATCATTCAAAAATTCTTGCGCTTAAAAGTTTATTTTTGCAGCATGGAAAATGTGGTCGAATTGCAGGAATCTGAAGAGCAGGAATTATATGAACATTTAAAAATAATTGTAGATAAGGGGCAATCCTTGCTTAGGATAGATAAATTTTTAATGGTTCGGGTAGAGAATGCTTCGCGAAACCGAATTCAAAACGCAATTGATGCAGGCAATGTATTGGTTAATCAGAAACAAATAAAGGCAAGTTATAAGGTTAAGCCCTTTGATGAGATTTCTATCGTTTTACCACATCCGCCCCGCGACACCGAAGTTTATCCAGAAGATTTGCCGCTTGACATTATATATGAGGACAGCGATTTACTGGTTGTAAATAAAGCTGCAGGTATGGTTGTTCATCCGGGATTTAATAATTATACAGGAACCCTGGTAAATGCCCTGGCTTTCCATTTCGAGCAGTTACCGCAGTTGCCCGGCAATGATGGCAGACCAGGCTTAGTTCATCGCATTGATAAAGATACTTCAGGTTTATTGCTAATTAGTAAAAACGAGAAATCCATAACCCACCTTGCAAGGCAGTTTTTCGATCACAGCATCACCAGGAAATACATTGCTTTGGTATGGGGTGATATTGAAAATGATGGCACTGTAACAGGCTATATTGGCAGAAGCGTAAAAGATCGCCGTGTTATGGATATTTATGATACTGAAGAAAAAGGAAAATGGTCGGTTACGCATTATAAAGTTTTAAAACGCTTAGGTTATGTAACTTTAATAAGCTGTGAGTTGGAAACTGGCCGAACGCACCAGATTAGAGCGCACATGCAGCATATTGGCCACCCACTATTTAATGATGCGATGTATGGCGGTGATAAGATTTTAAAAGGAACTACGTTTAACAAATACAAACAATTTGTTGATAACTGCTTTGAATTATTACCAAGACAAGCATTACATGCGCAAAGTTTAGGTTTTATTCATCCTTCAACAAAAGAATATATGTATTTTGAATCGCCTCTGCCCGCCGATTTTAAAGCTGGATTAAATAAATGGGAAAATTATATTGCCGTATCATAACCTATGTCTCAACAGTTCCTTTTATTTAATGATGAATTTCAGGTGGTGGATGCCCCGGTTTTAACTGCCTCAAACAGAAGTTTTAAATTTGGCGATGGCCTGTTTGAAAGCATGAGGATGATAAACAATAAACTTCAGTTTGCCGATTTGCATGCCGATAGATTGGTTTCTGGTATGAAAGCGCTGAAAATTGATGGTCACGCTTTAATGGACGATTATTTTATCAGGCAGAAAACCGCCGACTTGGCAAAGAAAAACAGGTGGAATGGAAATGCTCGTTTCCGCCTTTCTGTTTACCGGCAGGGTGCCGGCGTTTATACACCAGAAATTAATAAAGCAGGTTATGTTTTGGAAGGCATCCCTTTAAAAAGTAGTGTCTATGAACTAAATACCAAGGGTTTGATAATTGATGTTTTTGATGAAATAACCAAGCCTGTAAACAAACTCTCGAATTTTAAGACCGCCAACTCGTTATTATATGTTCTGGCCGGACTTTTCAAAAGTCAGAACCGTTTAGATGAGGCCATGATTTTAAATCAAAGTGGCTTTTTATGCGAAAGTATAAGTGCTAACGTTTTCGTAGTTTATGAGGACAAAGTTTACACGCCTGCATTAACTGAAGGTTGTGTATCGGGTGTTATGCGAACTGCGATTATGCAGCTGATGAAAATGAATACTATGGAAGTTATTGAAGCGCAGATTAATCCTGAAATATTAAAAGAAGCAGAAGAAGTTTTTATAACCAACGCAACCCAGGGCATTCAATGGGTTATGGGCTACGGTAGAAAAAGATATTTTAATGAAGTATCGAAGTTTTTGAACGAAAAACTAAATAACCTGTAGAAAAAATCAATTTTTTAAGTTTCGCCAGCTAATTAGTTGTTTTGTTAAAAGATTAAAGTCTCATTCCTCTCAAAAAATCTTCTATCAGCATTCTTTTTTTTCCTTCATATTGAATGTCTAAAAGTTTTATAAAACCGTCTTTTGTGGCGAATTTTAAATATGTTTTTCCATCCGTTAAAAAACCACCGGCCGCTATACCAGGTTCTTTCTCCTCAAGCGTTGCTTTGAAAATTTTAAGTGTTTTATCATTTAATATTGTAAAAGCAGTTGGGTAAGGGCTTAATCCCCTTATTAGGTTATGAACCTGTTGGGCAGGCTTATTCCAGTCTATTTTGCAATCCTCTTTAAAAATTTTAGGGGCATGTTTTAAAACATCACTTTGGGGCTGTGGTTGCTCGGTAAAGTTACCTTCAGCAATTGCCTTTACAGTTTTAACTAATAAATTTGCACCAACAATCATCAACTTATCATGTAATTCTCCAGCAGTTTCATCATCGGCGATGGGTGTTGCATCACTTAAAATAATATCGCCGGTATCAATTTCATGTGTTAAAAAAAAAGTCGTAACTCCACTCTCTTTCTCTCCGTTTATTATCGCGTGGTTTATCGGTGCTGCACCACGATATTGCGGCAGCAAAGAACCGTGCAAATTAATTGTACCTTTTGGAGGCATACTCCAAACCACCTCAGGTAACATTCTAAAGGCAACTACAACTTGTAAATCTGCATGATATGATTTCAATTCTTCGAGAAATCCGGGGTTTTTAAGTTTTTCAGGTTGGAGAATTGGAATGCCTTTTTCCAAGGCATATTTCTTTACGGCACTTTCATTAATTTTCTGACCTCTTCCCGCCGGTTTATCTGGAGCCGTAATTACAGCAACAACATCAAAATTAGCTTTAACTAAAGCGTCTAGCGAAGCTACGGCAAAATCGGGGGTGCCCATAAAAACTATTTTCATACGAAAGTGTTGTGTTTCTAAAATAACGTGAATCGTTTAATTAAGTTTTGCAAAATAACTAAAAATAAAGTCATCCTTAAAGGTTAAAATGGTACAGGGCAAAGATGTTGTTAAGGCGAATGGATTGGTTTATGTAACCGATTCCATGCCTGGTATTTACCGAAAAGGCAAACCAGGCAAATTTTTTTATGAAGATAAAAACGGCAGCAAAATTACCGATGAAAAACATCTTGATAGAATAAAAGCACTGGTTATTCCTCCAGCATGGCAAAACGTTTGGATTGCAAATAAACCAAATGCCTACTTACAGGTTACGGGAATTGACGCTGCGGGAAGAAAACAATATAAATACCATGCAAAATGGACCAGTCGCCGCTCTGATGACAAATATTTTAGACTTTATGAATTTGGAAAAGCATTACCCGAGGCAAGAAAGAAATTAGAAAAGGATTTACATCGCAAAGAGTTGGATGAGCGAAAGGTGCTCGCCATTTCTGTTGATGTACTCCAAAAAACCTTAATTAGAGTCGGTAACGAAAATTACAAACAGCTCTACGGCTCTTTTGGCCTTACTACTTTGCGTGATAAGCATGTAAAAATAAACGGAAGTAAAATCAATATTGATTTTATTGGAAAGAAGGGCGTAAAGCAAAACGTTGAACTTAATGATAGAACCCTTGCCAAACTGGTTAAAAAGTGCCGTGATATTCCTGGCCAGGAATTATTTCAATTTTATTCTAACGGGAAAGAACATCGGGGTATTGACTCGGGTAAGATAAATAATTACATAAAAGAAATAACGGGAAGTGATTTTACCGCAAAAGATTTCCGCACATGGGGCGGAACACTTGAGGCATTGAGGCAGTTTTCTAAATGTACTGCCGACGAGAATTTTCAGCTTAACAGTAAAAAAACAATCGTTAGTGTTTTGGATTGTGTCGCAAAAAAACTTGGTAATACAAGAGCTGTATGTAAAAGTTCTTACGTCTATCCGATATTGATATCGGCTTATGAAAACAATGAACTTGAAAAGTACATGAAGAAAATGAACAACAATAAAACTGTAGGGAAACTTGGCTTTGAACATGATGAAAAAGTGCTTCTATCTTTTTTAAAATCGACTGGAAGCAAATAAAAAACATTTTATATTTGTTTCTCTATATGCAAATAAACTTACAAGATAAGGCAGATATATTTAACATCCTGATAGAAGAATCAGAAATGCCAATTGCATTATATGTTGGCGAAAACATGATTGTACAGGTTGCTAACAAGGCAATTCTGCAAGCATGGGGCAAAAGTGATGCCGTTAAAGGTATGCCGCTTGCGGAGGCGCTTCCTGAGTTGCAAGGCCAGCCATTTCTTCAGCTTTTGAAAGAGGTGTTTACAACAGGCATAGCCTACGAAGCGAAGGAAGACAAGGTGGAACTCATAAATAATGGTGTTCTAACTACTTTTTACTTTGATTTTATTTATAAGCCGTTAAAAGATGATTATGGCAAAGTTTGGGCAATTTTAAATAACGCAACGGATGTTACCGAACTCGTAAACGCAAAGCTTAAGGTAAAAGAAAATGAGGCACTTTTCCGCCAGATGATTTACGATGCTCCAGTTGCAATTGGTATTTTGAGGGGGAGAGACCTAATCATTGAAGAAGCAAACGACGATTTGCTCAAAATATGGGGGAAAGAGAAAGAAATTATTGGTTTAAAACTAATAGATGGTTTACCAGAAATAGCTAATCAGCCTTTTCCGCAATTACTTTTGGATGTTTATGAAACCGGGCTTCCTCATTACGGCTATGAAACCTTAGCCCGGATTGTGCGTAAAGGTGTTCTAGGCGATTATTATTTCAACTTTGTTTACGACCCGGTTAGAGATAAGAATGGCGAAATAACGGCGATAATGGTTGTAGCTAACGAAATTACAACGCAGGTAAAATCGCGACATGCTTTTATGGAAAGTGAAGAACGATTTCGTAACCTTGTACTAGATAACCCAATGCCAACCGGACTTTATGAAACGGAAGATATTATCATAAAAATTGCCAACAACGAAATGCTTAAACTTTGGGATAAAGACAAAAGTGTTATAGGCAAACCAATGATTGATGCGATTCCTGAGTTGAAAGGTCAGCCTTTTATTGATATATTGAAAGAGGTATTTCGTACCGGTGTTCCCTACCACGCAGATCAGCAAATGGCAGAGTTGGTTGTGAATGGAGCGCTACAACAATTCTGGTTTAACTTTACTTATAAGCCTTTAAGAAATGCCGACGGCAAAGTTTATGCGATTCTGCATGCCGCAATTGATGTAACTAAGCAGGTTCAGCTGCAACAACAGAAAGATGAGTTTCTAGGTATTGCAAGTCATGAATTAAAAACACCCGTTACGAGTATAAAAGCTTATGCCCAGGTTTTAGAGCGGATGATAAGAAGTGAGGGCGATGAAAAAAAAGCGAATATGGTTAAACGGATGGATCTGCAGTTAAACCGGTTAACTGGTTTGATAGGAGATTTATTGGATGTTACCAAAATTCAGTCGGGAAAAATGACTTTCAACCCTGTTAAGTTTGATTTTGATGCACTTGTAGAGGATACTATTAACGATGTTCAGCATACAACTTCTCAGCATCAGATTAAATTTAATTTGGAGAGCAATTCTATCATTTATGCCGATAAGGAGCGCATTGGACAAGTAATCATCAATTTTTTATCAAATGCTATAAAATATTCAACAGATGCTCATCATGTGGTTGTGAGCAGCTACCTTGAAAATGGAGAAGTAATTTTAAGTGTAGAGGATTTTGGAATTGGCATATCTAAAGAATTGCAACATCTCGTATTCGACCAATTTTATCGCGTAGGAGGGAACCTTCAACATACCTATCCGGGTCTTGGATTAGGATTGTATATTTCGGCGGAAATTATTAAAAGTGAAGGCGGTCGTATCTGGGTAGAGAGTGATGAGGGAAAAGGTTCTACCTTTTACTTTGCTTTAAAAGTTTAATTACACCAGTTTTCCAACCGGTGTAATCAATGCTTATTTATTCTTTCGGTGCTTTTTTGATTGAATGAACAGGTTGTTCTTCATTTTCTCTTTGCTTTGCCGGATTAGCCGTTTTTTCAGGTTTGTTGGGTGTACTATCATTAGGTTTCCTAACCGTTTTATTATCAACAGGCTTTCTTCCTTTTGGCACTTCTTCCTGGTAATTACTTCCAGGTTTATCGCTGGTTACTTTTGGTCCGCTCATAATGTGAATCATTAATAATTTATAAACTAAAAAAGCCTTGCTTAATTTCAAAAGCTCATCGTAATTTATAAACACAACAATATCTTTTTAAACATTGTTTTAGTTATGCAGCATTCGGCTATTCAAAAATCTGTAATCCAATAATTAATTATAAAGCAAATATTTTTTACGCATGGTCTTATAGGCGGATAATCCGGGTTCCCAACTTGCCCTGATTTCCTTTTCGCTCTTTCCGGCAATTATTTGCTGCCTAAAATCGGCCACGCCAACCAATCTTTCAATTGTACCCATCTCCTTGCTGAGCTTCGTATTAAAAAAATCTTCTTTTTTTGGTGAGGCATTGTATAACGCTATGAGCCAGCTCAGATTAATTTTTTTCGAGGCGGTTAGTTGCCTTACATCGTAAGCCCTCAAATCCAAACCGTAACATATTTGATCTTGAAATAATGGAGTTTCTGACATGCCTTTAATGCTTTTAGGCGTAAAACTGAAATCGAATTTTCCCTTTAAATAAGGTGCGCCAACAACAGTAAACGGGAACATAGTACCGCGACCATGGTTTAAATAAGTGCCTTCGAATAAGCAAGTAGAAGGATATAATAAGATTGCCTGTTGTGTATTTAAGTTTGGAGATGGCTTTACGGGTAGTGTGTATTCCATATCGTGGTTGTAATTGGCATTTTTTATAACCGTGATTTTGCATTTCACTTTATCTTTTAACCAACCTTCGCCATTAAGCATTTGTGCATATTCGCCAATTGTTAACCCATGTGCAATTGGTATCGGTTGAATACCAATACCAGATTTAAACTGAGGATCTAATATCGGTCCATCAATTAAATAACCGTTAGGGTTCGGGCGATCCAGAATTAAAAGTTCTTTGTTATTTGCGGCACAGGCCTCCATTACATGTTGTAAGGTGTTTATATAGGTGTAAAATCGAACGCCAACATCCTGAATATCGAAAACCATAATATCAATGTCTGCCAAATCATCTTTGGTTGGTGTGCTATGTTTTCCATATAATGAAACAGCTTTTATACCGGTTTTTACATCTACAGCATCATCAACTGTAACGCCGGCACTCGCATCACCTCTAAAGCCATGCTCAGGACCAAATATTTTTTGAATTTTTACGCCTCGTTTAAGTAAGCTATCTACAGAAGTAACTTTTCCAATTATCGAAGTTGGGTTAACCACCATACCAACTCGCTTACCGTTTAATAGTGGTAGATACTTTTCTGTTTGCTCAGCACCAGTCTTAATTATTTGACTTCTTTTTATTGGGTGTAAATCTACCTTATCTCCAACTTTTGTTGAATGAGAATTTTGTCCGCAGGCAGAAATTGCAATTAAACTTGTTAAGGCAAAGCTGATGTATGTTTTCATATGCACGATAATTATCAATCTATTTAAAGCAACAATAAAACAATTTAGCACTTTTTTGATTATTGTTATTAGCGTATTGATTATTTTACTAATGGTTATTTATTTTCAAAAGTGCCATTTTTAAAAAGGATTTAAGCATTTTTGCCCTAACAAATTTATCAAGTTGAATTTCGAATATTTTATAGCCGGGCGAATTGCCCTTAAATCAGAACGAACTTTTTCAAAGCTCATTGTGCGCATTGCAATTGCGGGCGTAATGTTGAGTCTGGCGGTTATGATTCTTTCCATCGCGATTATAAAAGGTTTTAAAACCGAAATTCAGGATAAAGTACGCGGCTTTTTGGGCGATATTCAAATCACGCGATACGATTTAAATAGTTCATTTGAAAATTCTCCTTTTGTTTTGGATGAAGCGACCAGGAAACAGTTGCAAAATAACCCGAATACCCAATATTTTTATCCGTATGCTACCAAACCAGCCATTATCTCTGCTAATGATGAAATAGAAGGTATAAATTTCAAAGGCGTAGATAAAACCTACAATTGGGATTATATTAAGCAGCACATCATTAGCGGAACCATTATCGATTTTGCCGACAGCGCTGCCGCAATGCAGGAATTGTTGGTGTCAAATTACACTGCGAGTCGCTTAAAGCTTAAAACCGGTGATGATTTTATCATGTATTTTGTGCAAAGCCAACTCCGTCCACGCAAATTTAAAATAGTTGGTATTTACGATATTGGCGTTGAGGATATCGATAAAGGTTTCGTTCTTGGAAACCTTAACATTGTAAAGCGACTAAATAACTGGAAACAAGAGGAGGTTGGTGGTGTCGAAATCAGGATTAAGGATTTTAATAAGCTTAAGCCCGTTTCGGAAGGTATATTTGAGGAATTGCCTCAAAATCTTCGTTCGTATTCTATAAAAGAAAACTTTCCGAACATATTTACCTGGTTGGGTTTGCTCGATGTAAATACGAATGTTTTGCTTATATTAATGTTGATTGTAGGAGTAATAAACATGATAACGGCACTTTTAATCATGATTTTAGAGCGAACCAATATGATTGGAATGCTAAAATCTTTTGGAGCGGGCAACTGGAGCATCATGAAAATTTTTCTTTACAATGCTGCTTACCTCATTGGAATTGGCTTGTTGCTTGGAAATATTTTAGGTGTAGGTTTGGCTCTTATTCAGCAATCTACCCATATATTTAAGCTCGACCAGTCATCTTATTTCCTGGCATATGCACCTATTGAAATCCACTTTTTTGATGTACTTGCGTTGAACGTAGTTACCATTGTGGTTTGTTTAACCGTTTTAATCGTTCCATCGTTATTGATAAGTAAAGTTTCTCCATTAAAAGCAATACGATTTAAGTAAATTTTAAAGCACCCATTAAATTATACTGACAGCCATTCAGTGCCCTGAATTGCAGAAATGATTTCGGTTCCTGGCTGAAGGTTTAAATATGGGTAGGTAACTTTAGATAGGTATAATCCTGTAGGATGTGCCGGCAAAGATAATTTGGAAGCTTTAAGGTTTATAAGTTCGCTTTCAAATTCATCAAAACTTAACTCACCTTTTCCAACCATTAAAATTTTTCCCATTATAATGCGAATCATTTTGCCTAAAAACCGATTACTGGCAATGTGAAAACGAAACCTGTCGCCCTTTGGGTTTACAAACAAACCGGCTTCCATCACATTGCAGATGGTATGATCATACTTATCCGGATGGGTACAAAAGGCCCGGTAATCTTTATATTGTGGTAATAGCTTAACCACAGCTTTCATTTTATCAAAATCGAGGTTTTTTACCTGATAAAATGAACTTTGGTTGCTTAAAAACGGATCCTTGTAAGTGTGTACAAAATAATCGTATTTGCGTTGAACAGCATCAAAACGGGCATGAGGTTTGCCTTCCATCTTTATGATATCAAAAATCGAAATATTATATGGAAGCGCTTTATTTAAAATATAAAGCAAATCGAAATCAAATTCCTGCTCAATATCTGCATGAAAAAAAAATTGACTCGCATGGACATGTGCATCCGTTCTGCCGCAACCAATAATGGGAATTGGCGTTTTAAAGATTTTATAAAGCGTTTGCTCAATAACATCTTGCACACTTTTTACACCTGGTTGTTTTTGCCACCCACTAAAATACTGACCTTGATAGGCGATGTGAAAGAAATACCTCATTTTTCGAGTGCAATTTTACGGAAATTTTAGCGGAGGAAATATTAAATCCTAATTTTACCCAGTAAATCATAAAATGAACTCAACAGATTGCCCTTGCGGAACAGGTTTGCAGTATAAAAATTGTTGCCAACCTTACCATTTGAAAACTAAAAATGCGCCAACTGCCGAAGCCTTAATGCGCTCGAGGTATGCTGCTTTCGTTGTTGCTGATGGAGACTACCTTTACGAAACTACTGATAAAAGCAAACGTAAAGATAACCCGAAAAATGCTTATTTGAAGAGTGCTAAAAATACAAAATGGATTAAACTGGAAATTGTTGCCGCTGGTTTTGATACCGTAGAATTTAAGGCTTTTTATTTAAATAAGAAATTTCAAACAGAAGTGCTGCATGAAAAGTCTAACTTCAGGTTAGACGATGGCAAATGGTATTATGTTGATGGCGTGTTTTACTAAAAATCGATATCTAAAGTGATTTCGATGTGGCCTGAACTTGTTTTATAAACATCCAGCGCAACCAAATCTAATCCGAAAATATCAAATAATTCATCTTTTGATAAGCTTAAAAACTTTTCCCTGATTTCGATGAGTAGCAGTTTCCTGGAAAAGCCAATGGAAGAAAATAAATGAAACGTTGTTGGTTCGGCTAGTGGATAATCAATTGATAACTTAATTTCGTGTGCTGGAATTACAATTTCATCGGCATCAATCAGGTTTAAAATTTCCTCATTTGCCCTGCCAATGTTTACCCACGGAATAACGCCTCCATCGATAGTTTTAGTTGCTGTTACATTGAAGGTGACAATACTAATCAGGTTTTTTGGATTTTGATTTTCTTTTGCTGCTTCAGTCATATTATAATTTCTTCGCCTCGTTCCAATAAATATCCATTTCAGCAAGTGTCATGTCTGCTAAAGCCTTGCCATTTTCTTTCGCTTTGTTTTCAAGATACTGAAAGCGCTTTATAAATTTCTTGTTTGTTTTCTCCAAAGCGTTTTCAGGGTTGATGTTAATAAACCGGGCGTAGTTTATAAGTGAGAAAAGAACATCGCCAAATTCAGACTCTGCCTTTTCTACATCGATTGCCGTACTATCTGCCACATTAAATTCAGCTTTAAATTCCTGCAATTCTTCTTCAACTTTTTCCCAAACCTGGCTTTTATCTTCCCAATCGAAACCAACACCACGGGCTTTCTCCTGAATGCGGGAAGCCTTTACCAAAGCTGGCAAAGAACCCGGAACGCCAGCCAGAACTGACTTGTTTCCTTCTTTTAGCTTGATTTTTTCCCAGTTTCGCTTAACATCTTCTTCGTTCTGAACCTCAACATCGCCATAAATATGAGGATGGCGGTTAACCAATTTATCGCAAACGCCATTTAAAACATCAACAATGTTGAAATCGTTGGTTTCTGAGGCAATTCTGGAGTAAAAAACCAGATGCATCATCACATCGCCCAGTTCCTTTTTAATTTCCTCTAAATCACCTTCTAAAATGGCATCGCTTAACTCGTAAGTTTCTTCGATGGTTAAATGACGGAGGGTTTCCATGGTTTGCTTCTTATCCCACGGACATTGCGTACGTAACGTATCCAAAACGGTAAGTAAACGGTTAAAAGCATCGGCAGGATTATTCGCTGTCGCAGGAATCGGGTTGTTCGGCATGGTATGTTATTTATCGAATGCTAAAATACCAAACCCAAGCCATTAAGAAAAATTGAAAGGGAATTCTGAACCATAAATATTTTATCCCTGGACCTGGTTTGTACAAATCTTCGTAATTTATTTGATGTTTGGCAGCGTATATGTTGGCAGGCAGAATCGCTAAAAAGAAAATAATCAAAGCGATGCCTGTGTAATATCGACTACTTTCTATGCCTAAGCCAATTGCAAAAAGAATTTCGAGAACACCTGTAAGCAGTATAATTTCAACTTTTTTTGGGATAAATAGCGGAACCATTGCCGCCATGGATGTTTTAAATTTAAAATGGCCGATTGCTGTGAAAAGCAGCATTACGGCCATGGCAATATTGCCTGCGAAAATGTTGCCTTTATCAAAGGTTGTATGGCTGCCAAATGCCAACAAAGCCACATAAACGATGAGTAAAACAAAAAGGGGTTTCATAATTTGAAATTACAATCTTTAACCGATAAAGCGAATTTATGTTTGAATCCCTCGCAGGAAAATTTGTTTTAATGCAACGGCCAGAGTTTGATAAACCTTTTTGCAGCGATATACTTTTGGCAGTACTTACAAAACATTTATAGGCTAACAGCCACCAAAAGATTTAGCGGAAAAAAGGTGTATCGATAAAAAATGCTTTTTGATTGCTTTTCAAAAAAGATAAAGCGTGAGGTTTATTTTATCAAATTAAATGCAATTAAAATTGTAGCTACAAACAACACCACCAGGCCCGATAGAAATACAAAATCTGCTACTTTTTCTAATTTCTGGCTTTCACTTCTTTCACGCCGCATGGAAATAAAAGAGAGGATGCAGCTGGTCATAAAAAACATTACGGCAGCTACCGCAAATTCATCAATTAGTGAGCCATCGGTAAGGTTAAGCTTTCTTAAAGAAGTTAGGACGATAAAACAAATACCAAGTAAATTGGCTGAAGTACTTAAAATGTGAGGAGACCTGTTTTCGGGCATCGGTTAATCTTTTTCCTCTAATTTAATCTTTTTTGTAATACGGTAAACACGTTTCTTTTTGTCGGGTTTATGTTCTTCGCCCATTAAAATCCCCCATGGTTTTAGTGTATCAACCCTGTCGAAAATTATTTTTAACATGGCTAAATAGGGGATACATAAAAACATGCCCGAAATTCCCCAAATCATTTCGCCTACTACAATGCCGATAAAGGCGAATAGGGCATTAATTTTTACTTTGGAGCCAACCACCAAAGGCATTAATACATTGCCATCAATAGCATGCACACCAACAAATGCAATTAAAACCAATAAAACTTTACCTGCCCCTGCGGTTGCGAATGTTATAAGGCAGCTCACCAGCAAGGCAAAAAATATACCGAGGTAAGGAACTACATTGAAAATTCCGGCCACCAAACCCAAAAGAACAGCATATTTAACGCCTAACAAACTTAAAACTGCTATCATTAAAACGGTAACGATTAACATTTGTAAAAACAGGCCAATTATGTATTTTTTGATGATGTATTGAATCTGACTAACAATTTCAGTTACTTTTTCTTTATGTTCTTCCTTAAAAACTGAGGTTAAAAACGTAAACAAAACCCTGCGATAGTTTAAAATAAAGAATGTGAAAAGAAGTGTAAAACCCAAAAAAAGCAGGGTAGAAGATAAGGTTGCGAGTGTGGTAGCTACAATTGCGGCACTTGTTGCTAAAGCTTTTTCGGTGCTGTCGTTTAAGTAAGCAAGTTGTTTTTCAGAATTAACGTGGAAAGTTTTAGAAATCCAATGTTGTAATTCATGGTATGATACATTTGCTTTTTCTTTAAGCAAAGGCCAATCTGCCCATAAATCGCTGAGTTGATTGCCGAAGAAATAAATAATTCCGCCGATTACGGCAATCATTAATATTACGGAAACAATGGTTGATAAGCTCCTTTTGAATTTAAATCGATGCTCCAAAAAGTTACCGACAGGAAGCAGTAAAATTGCCATCAAAAATGAAAATAACAACGGCGCTAATAGCGATTGCCCCAGAATAGCAATGTAGGTTAAACTTATTAAACAGAATAAAACAAGCGCCAGTTTCGGGAGAAAAGATAATTTTTCTTTCATAATATTTTAAAATCCTGTTTAATACAAAATGCCCGATTAATTGTTTTACTAACCGGGCATTTAAATATAACAGATTATTTTTAATAGCTGCTTGCCTTATCTAAAAGTGATATATCTTCGGGAGATAATTTTAGGTTAGCGGCTTCAGTAAACGATTTTAGCTGACTTAAATCGGTAACACTCGCAATAGGGGCCGTAACAGATGGATGTGCAATTAACCAGCCCAAAGCTACAGATGCCTGCTCTACGCCATGTTTTTCAGCAACCTCATCCAAAGCATCCAAAATTTTAAAGCCTCTTTCATTTAAGAATTTTTTAATGCCGCCACCACGCTGGCTTTTATTTAAATCTTCTTCGCTGCGGTACTTTCCTGTTAAGAAACCGCTTGCCAATGAATAGTAGGTAACGACACCTAATCCATGGTCAAGACAAATTTTTTCATGTTCCTGCTCAAATTCTTCCCTGTCAAACAAATTATAACCTGGTTGGTAGACTTCATACCGGGGCAAATTACTGCCGGCTGAGCAAAGCAAAGATTCTTTCAATCTATCGGCCGAGAAATTCGATGCGCCAATCCAGCGCACTTTACCAGCTTTAATTAGGGTTTCGTATGCGCTCAAAGTTTCTTCCACAGGCGTGGTTTCATCATCGAAATGAGAGAAATATAAATCGATATAATCAGTTTGCAAACGTGAAAGTGAATGTTCTACCTGGTTAATGATGTAATCTTTTTTTAACGATTTTCCACCGCCCATATCCGATCCAACTTTGGTTGCAATGATAACTTCCTGGCGTTTATTTGTCTTTTTTAGCCAATTGCCAATAATCGTTTCCGATTCGCCGCCCTTATTTCCGGGTACCCAACGTGAATAAACATCAGCCGTATCTATAAAATTGAAACCACTTTCAATAAAATGATCTAAAATTTCAAATGATTTTTGCTCGTCGATGGTCCAGCCGAAAACATTTCCTCCAAATACAATGGGCGCAATATTTAAATCTGTTTTTCCTAAAATCCTTTTTTCCATGATGTGAAATTTAATATTAGTTTAACAAAGAAAGGATGTCGCAGTTTTGAAAGGGCGTCTGAATTGTGTCAGAATTAAATTTGCCGATTGCCTCATAGCCTATTTGTTCGGGTATTTTAGTGCAATTTATTATCAATTGGTTTAAAATTCCGGCCTTTGTGGAGCATGACATTGCCACAAAGCATGTTTTTTTATGTAAAGCATTCCGAGCATCTCATTTTAAAGTTAGTCCCGTGTTGCGCTATACCTTTAACTGTCTTTCATAAGCTCAGGATGATAGTTAAAGGGTGCCGCTTAACCCGGGTTTAAAGTGCCTGGTTTGTAGCGCTATTTAGGTTTCCCCCACAAATGGCAACCTTAAACCTCAACTTTAACCGCTCTTAACATTTCCCTTTTTCCAGGTGCGCCAGGTAGTTTTTCAATGGTAAAACCATTTGCTTTTACCGCACGTTTAAGTTTTCCGGTAATTGCATAGGTAACGAAAGTGCCTCCTGGTTTTAAGAAGCTGCATATATGAGCTATAATGTCATCGCTCCACATTTCAGGTTGATGTTGTACGGAAAAGGCATCGTAATAAATCACATCAAATCTTTTTTCAGTTTCAAATTCCGCTAAGGTAGTATGCGGAATCTCGAGTTTGCAAATTGAAGATAATACTTGCTGAGATTTTAAACTTTCCTCGTAACTGGAAATAAAGCTTTTCCAGGTTGCTTCGGAAACATATTCAGAATAACCTGTTCGCTCAATAATATCTTTTGTTAACGGAAACGCCTCGATACTGGTGTAATTTAACTGGATATTATTAGTAGTGCAGTATTCAAAACTCAAAACAAAATTTAATCCTGTTCCAAAACCAACCTCCAAAATCGAAATTTCTGATTTCCCATTTGAAGCAAATTTCAAGCCTGCATCAATAAAAACATGTTTGCTTTCTTGTAATGCGCCATGTTTGCTATGGTAATGTTCACCAATAATTTCATTATAAAGCGTATTCGAACCATCGGCAGTAGGGGTAATAATATTCATGAGCAGGATTTTGACCAGTATTAAAGGATTATAAGATTTCCAAGATTTTTGTACAGAATTGCTATTTTCGTAACAGCATACAAACATAGCGAAATTCGTATTTGTTTACCCTAAACCCTAAACCCTAAACCCTAAACCCTAAACCCTAAACCCTAAACCCTAAAATGGATGTAGAAACTTTCAGAGAATATTGTTTAAGCCTGCCTGGCACAACCGAGGGCATGAAATGGGACCATCTTTGTTTCATGATTGAAGAAAAAATATATGTTATCATTGCAATCGATGAAGGTAGTCGGTTTTCGATTAAGTGCAAACCTAATGATTTTGACGCTTTAACAGCAAGGGACGGGATTTCGCAAGCGTATCATTTGGCGAAGCGCCAGTGGATACAAGTTGAAAACCTGGATGTGTTAAACGACAAGGAACTAAAAAGCCTTGTGGCAGATTCAAGAGCCATGGTTTTGGCTAAATTACCCAAGAAAACACAGGCAAAATATGCCGAAAATTTATAGTTTGGAACGAGCTTTATTGTTTAGAATCGTCTTTCTTTATTCCTTTATCGGCATTTATTTCTTTTGATTTCATAATATTGAAACGATACATTTCTTCAATACCAACGAGTTTTCTGGTACATTTATCAATATCGGTACCCTCTTCCCATAAATAAGGACGAAAGCTGTAAGTTTTTGTTCCATCTAAATTCCCAATAAACTGATTCCAGCTGGTCCAGCGTAATCCTTTATAAAATTTAGATAAATCACTATCAAAACAAAAAACCAGAAATTCGCCATAGCCTGCACCGAGAGGCTGCCAGGTTAAGCTATTTGGTTCTAAATAATAAACGTTTTTAATGTCTTTTCCTAAACCACCATAGTTTATCGCAAAAAATCCTCCAACGGCATCATCAGCAATTAATAAATATGGAATTTTATCGCCATATTCTTTAATCGTTTTGCCTTTGTTCCAGCCTGCTATGTCTCTGTTTAAGCGCTCACTTCCTGAGCCTAAAATCCTTATCCAGCCATTATCAACCATAATTCCTCCGGTGTTATAAATTACAGAACCTAAAGTTGCATAGGTAGAAACCTGGGCATTATGCAGCGTTTCTTTAGCTTTTACGGAATCAACCGGCAAAACCTCAACTTTATTTTTAGCAGAATCAATCCATTTTTTAACAAGTGGCCAGGCCGGGTCAGTTTTGTTAATTAATGCGTCAAGACTAATCATATTATCCTGCGCAAAAACTAATGAGGAAGATAATGTTAAACAGAGGATAATTAAGGTTTTGAAAATGCTTTTCATTTTGGATGCTTTGGTTTTCAAAGATAGAATGATAATTAAGAATTACTAAAAAACAGTTTAAATACAACTATTAATTTTAAATGTTGCAAAAAAAACGTCCCGAATAAATCGAGACGTTCGTATTATAGGTTTGATATTCCTCTGGGGATGAAAACCGTGTTAGAAATTTTGGTGCTGATTTTCTATAAAACTCTCGCTTCTAAGTAAACCGGTACCCAAAACTACCACATTCTAATTCTGTCTTCTGGTTTTTTATATAATTTATCGCCAGGTTTAACATCAAATGCCGTATACCAGGCATCCATGTTTACCGGTGCGCCAATTGTACGGTATGGTCCTGGAGAGTGAGGGTCAGTTTTGATTAACTGAGCAGCACTTTCTGGTAAAATGTTACCTCTCCATACCTGTGCCCAAGCCAAGAAGAAACGTTGATCTGGTGTAAAACCATCAATTTTTTCATTGCCTTGACCTTGTTTTGTCATTTTGAATGCCGTGTAAGCAGCATTTAAACCACCTAAATCGCCAATGTTTTCGCCCATTGTTAATTTGCCGATAACATGTACGGTATCTAACACCGTGTAAGCATCAAATTGTTCTCCCAAAGCTTTTGTTTTTGAATCAAATTTAGCTTTATCTTCTGCAGTCCACCAGTTTTTGAGGTTTCCTTTAGCATCATATTGGCTGCCGCTATCATCAAAACCATGGCTCATTTCATGACCGATAACCGCACCGATGCCACCGTAATTAAGCGCATCATCCGCATTCGGGTCGAAGAAAGGGAACTGTAAAATTCCAGCAGGGAAAGTAATCGAATTCATTGTAGGGCTGTATGATGCATTTACCGTTGGCGGCGTCATACCGAACTTGGTACGGTCTACAGGTTTACCCAATCTGCTTACATTCTCATTGTAACCCCAAACACTTGCATTACGCAAATTTTGAAAATATGTCGCTCTGTTAATGTTTAAGCCAGTATAAGTTTCCCATTTGGTAGTATAACCAACCTTCGGCTCAAATGCGGCAAGCTTTTCCAATGCTTTTTTCTTCGTCTCATCGCTCATCCATTCCAAACCCTTAATTCTGATTTCGAAAGCTTTACGTAAATTCACAATCATGGCATCCATGCGTGCTTTTGCCTCAGGCTTGAAATATTTGGCAACATATAACTGACCTAATAATTCACCAATTGTGCCATCAGTTAAAGATGACATGCGTTGCCAGCGTGGCGTTTGAACTTTCTGACCTGTTTGTGCTTGCGTAAAGGCAAAACTTGCTTTAACAAAAGGCGAGCTCAGGCTTCCTGCAGAACTTTTCAAAATATTCCACTCTAAATAAGTTTTCCAATCGGCAACCGAAACCGATTTCAGCATACCATCTACACTTGTTAAAAATTTAGGCGATGCTACTAAAACAGTATCCTGTCCTTTAATTTTAAATTTTGGTAAATATGTTGCCCAGTTAATATCAGGGGTTTTCTTGTTCAGCTCAGCAACGGTAAGTTTGTTATAAGTTGCATAAGGGTCACGCATTTCAAGGCGGCTCATTTGCGCTTCAGCAAACTGTTTTTCAATTTTAAAAACCGTTTCGGCTTTTTGTTTAGCAACCTCAGGCGTACTTCCTGTTAAGGTGAAAAGTGTAGTCATGTAAGTATTATAAGCCTCACGTATTTTAACACTACGGGTATCATCTTTCAAATAGTAATCACGGTCTGGCAAGGTTGTACCTCCCTGACCAATGTTTACCATGTATTTGTTTACATTTTTACGGTCTTGCCCAACGCCAACGCCAAACATGGCCCCGCCCAGGCCATTTACTCGCATGTAAGCAACCTGATCCAAAACGCCTTGAATATCTTTAATTTGCTTTATCTTTTCTAAATCTGCTTTGATAGGTGTGTAACCCAACTTTTCAATAGTCACCGTATCCATTGCGGCGGCAAAGAAATCGCCAACCCTACGTTTTACTGAACCTGCAGGAGCTGATTTATCAGCTGCGGCATCTTCTACAAGTGTTTTTACAGCGTTGATATTAAAATCACGAAGTTCATTAAACGAGCCCCAGCGTGTTTCTTTGGCAGGAACTGGGTTGTTTTTTATCCAGGTACCGCTGGCATAAGTGTAGAAATCGTCACCAGGCTTAACGGATAAATCCATGTTGGCAGGGTCGATAAATTTTTTGGTTGTTTGTGCATTTGCAGAAAAGCCGGCAGCAACTATTCCCAGTGCTGCAAAATATCTTTTCAAATTATGGTATTTCATTCGCTTAATAAGTTAATATTTAATGCGAAATTTATGAAATACTAATCAATAGTAAAACAATATATTAGAAATATTACTTGTTAAACCAATAGTAAATTTTAGCTAAACCGAGTCTTCTGATAAATTCGGTAGGCGAGAAATGGAATTTTAAGGATTTCATGATTTTTGAATCTTATTACAGTATTAACATTTTTTAACACTATTTATTGTGTGGTTGTAAAAATTTTCATTATTAAGAATGATTCAGCATAAAGAACTATTTTTGAAAAAATGCATGTTTAGGTTTACAGTATTTGGAAAAGAACGTTAGTATTACATCGAAAATTACAGTCCCGCTTTTTGCTGCAACAAAAGCAGAAAAGCTTTTGGTTTTCGCGGCAATCGGGTTTAACCTACTTTAAGCTGTGCTGCTATTTTAGCCACCTAAACCCGACAGAGCGTAAAACCCGCAAGCCAATTTTTCTTTGGCCGGGGATTTGCAGCGATGGCGGGAACAGCGAAACCGAAAAGTGATGCTGTTGTTTTTCAAAAAAAAGATATAAAATGAGTCATTCGCACGACAAAGAAGATAGCTGTTGCAGTAGCAAAGCGCATAAACATAGCCCCGAGCACAACCACAGTCACGAAGATGGCGATGAGCACGACCACGACCACGGTGGCGACCCTTCAGCTTTTAAAACCTATTTGCCGGCAATAGTTACGCTTTCTATGTTGCTTATTGGAATTGCATTCGATAACATTTTCAAAGTGGAGGCTTTCAAAATTTTTCGACCGTATTGGTACATTGTTGCTTACTTACCTGTAGGTGTTCCCGTTTTGCAAGAGGTTTGGGAGACTTTTAAGGCTAGAGATTTCTTTACCGAATTTTCTTTAATGTCTATAGCAACAATTGGTGCATTTGCCATTGGCGAATATCCTGAAGGTGTAACGGTAATGCTTTTTTATACCATTGGCGAGCTTTTTCAAATGGCTGCGGTAAACCGTGCCAAGCGGAATATTTCTGCCTTGCTCGATGTTCGTGCTGATGTTGCCCATGTTTTGAGAAACGGGAAATATGAAAGTACAAGCCCTGAAAAAGTAGAAATAGGAGAAACCATTCAAATAAAGGCTGGCGAAAAAATTCCGTTGGATGGCGAGATGTTGTCAGAAAAAAGTAGTTTCAATACGGCAGCTTTAACGGGCGAAAGCAAGCCTAAAACCATTAATAAAGGAGAAAGTGTTTTGGCAGGAATGCTTAATTTGGATAAAGTTATCGAAATAAAAGTAACTAAAGCTTTTGCCGATAGTGCTCTTTCACGCATCCTGGAAATGGTTCAGAACGCCACAACACGTAAGGCCAAAACAGAGTTATTTATCCGTAAGTTTGCGAAAATTTATACACCAATTGTTTTCTTTTTGGCACTGGCGTTAGTTACCATACCTATTTTGGTTTTAGGTAAAGATTATCATTTCCAAACCTGGTTATACCGTTCGTTGGTTTTTCTGGTTATCTCATGCCCTTGTGCGCTGGTTATTTCCATTCCCTTGGGTTATTTCGGTGGAATCGGGGCTGCCTCTTCGCATGGAATTTTGTTTAAGGGCTCTAACTTTTTAGATTTAATTACCAAACTAAATGTGGTGGTTATGGATAAAACTGGCACGCTGACCAAAGGTGTATTTAAGGTACAGAAAGTGGAAAGCAAATTCGATGAGAAAGATTTTCTGAGTTTTTTAACTGCTGTTGAAGCAAAATCCACTCATCCAATCGCAAAAGCAATTGTGGAATATTCGGGAAAAAATGAAATCCATCCGGCAGAAGATATCGAAGAAATTGCGGGAATGGGTTTGAAAGGAACCGTTAATGGCAAAACAGTTCTGGCAGGAAATGTTAAACTCCTGGAGAAATTCAACATCAATTTCGATGGTAAAATAAAAGATATAGAAGAAAGCATTGTTGTTGTAGTGGTTGATGGAAAATATGCAGGTTATGTTTTAATTGCCGATGAAATTAAAGAGGATGCTGCTGAGGCCATTAAACAATTGCATGCCAATGGTGTAAAACAAGTGGTTATGTTGAGTGGCGACAAAACATCAATCGTTAAAAAAGTAGCGGGTATTCTTGGCATCGATTCTTATTACGGCGATTTATTGCCTGAAGATAAAGTGGCTAAACTAGAAGACATTAAAAAAGACAAAACGAAAACTGTCGCTTTTGTAGGCGACGGAATAAATGATACGCCTGTTTTGGCGATCAGTGATATTGGCATGGCAATGGGCGCAATGGGAAGTGATGCCGCCATTGAAACCGCCGACGTAGTTATTCAAACAGACCAACCTTCGAAAATTGCCACTGCGATTAAAATTGGCAAGGCTACAAAAAATGTGGTGATTCAAAATATCGTACTGGCTTTTGCGGTAAAAGCATTGGTTTTAATATTAGGTGCAGGTGGTTTGGCAACCATGTGGGAGGCCGTTTTTGCCGATGTTGGCGTTGCGTTTTTGGCTATTTTAAATGCAGTAAGGATTCAAAAAATGAAGTTTTAAATTGTCTTAAAGTGGTCTTCATTCCGAATTATTTCGGGTTATTGGTAGATGAGATACAACGATGTTGTAGCGTTATCAATTTAGTATTTTCGGTTACATCAGAGCCGTTTCCATATCCCAATTATAAGATGCACCCGTTCGGCAGTTCAACGATAAGTAAAAATAATTATCGTTGCAGTTCCCTCGCTTCCCTGAATCTGACATCGACAACAAGATTGAAACAAAAGCAGTATTAACCTTAAAATGAAATAGCTGCCTTACTTTTCGAATGATTTCTACTTTAAATTTTGCCCTTAAAAGCGTATTTTTGCCATTCAAATTGATATTGAATAATTTTTCATGAGCATTTCCACCAAGTACAATCCTGCAGAAACAGAAGATAAATGGTATAGCTATTGGCTATCGAAAAAGTTTTTTCATTCAGAACCTGATGAGCGTGAGCCTTACACCATCGTAATTCCGCCACCAAACGTTACCGGAGTTTTGCACATGGGGCACATGTTAAATAATACTATTCAGGATGTTTTAATTCGTAAAGCCCGTATGCAAGGCAAAAATGCCTGTTGGGTTCCGGGAACTGACCATGCATCTATCGCTACTGAAGCGAAAGTTGTAGCGATGTTAAAGGAGCAAGGCATCAACAAAAAAGATCTTTCCCGGGAGGAATTCTTGAAATATGCTTGGGAGTGGAAAGAAAAATACGGAGGGATTATTCTGGAGCAGCTGAAAAAGCTGGGTGCGAGCTGCGATTGGGATCGTACACGTTTTACAATGGAAGACGACCTTTCTGCTGCTGTTATCGATTCATTCATTCATTTATATAAAAAAGGCTGGATTTATCGCGGAATCCGGATGGTAAACTGGGACCCTGCAGGGAAAACGGCAGTTTCTGACGAAGAAGTTATCCGTAAGGAAGTAAATCAAAAGCTTTATTATATTAAATATTTGATTTCGGGGACTGAAGACCAATATTTAACCATTGCAACTACAAGGCCGGAAACTATTATGGCTGATGCCGCAATTTGTATCAACCCGAATGACGAGCGTTTTACCCACCTGAAAGGCAAAAGAGTTTTTGTGCCTTTGGTAAACCATGAAATTCCGGTTATCGAAGATGAGTATGTTGATGTGGAATTTGGTACGGGCTGCCTAAAAGTTACGCCGGCACATGATTTGAACGACTACGAGCTGGGTGTTAAGCACAACTTACCAGTAACAGATATTTTAAATGATGATGGAACTTTAAATGAATTGGCGGTGATTTTAGTGGGCGAAGACAGATTTGTTGCCCGCAAAAAAATTGCGAAAATGCTGGAAGAAGCCGGTCATTTAGATAAGGTTGAAGACTATAAATCGCAGGTAGGTTTCTCAGAACGTACAGATGCGGCTATTGAACCTAAGCTTTCTATGCAATGGTTTGTGAAGATGAAAGAAATGGCTCAGCCTGCTTTAGATGATGTTTTAAACGGCGATGTAAACCTGATTCCAAATAAATTTGAGAATACTTACCGCCACTGGATGGAAAATGTTCGCGATTGGAATATTTCCCGTCAGCTTTGGTGGGGACAAAGAATTCCGGCCTGGTACGATGATAAAGGAAACTGGGTAGTTGCCAAAACTAAAGATGAAGCTTTAGAAGAATTCTGGAAGAAAAAACATTTAGATGAAAGTTGCTCGGAAATTGAAAAAGCAGGTTTCAAACATCAGTTAGAGCCTTTTTTAAGGCAAGATGAAGATGTAATGGATACCTGGTTTTCATCATGGTTATGGCCTATTTCTGTTTTTGATGGTTTCAAAAACCCTGACAATAAGGATATTAATTATTACTATCCTACAAACGATTTGGTTACTGCTCCGGAAATTATGTTTTTCTGGGTAGCTAGAATGATTATGGCAGGACATGAGTTTATGGGCAAAAAACCATTTACAAATGTTTATTTAACGGGTATCGTTCGCGATAAATTGGGCCGCAAAATGTCCAAGTCATTGGGTAACTCACCAGATCCGATTGGATTGATTGAAAAATACGGCGCCGATGCAGTTCGTGTGGGCATGTTAATGTCATCACCTGCCGGTAACGATTTAATGTTCGATGAAAGCTACTGTGAACAAGGCCGTAATTTCGCGTCGAAAATCTGGAATGCATTCCGTTTAGTAAAAGGTTGGGAAGTTGATGAAAATTTAGAAAACCCGAATACTCAAGCGATATCCTGGTTTGAAAATCGCTTCAATGAAGCATTAGTCGAAATTGAAGCGAACTTTAAGCAATATCGCTTATCGGAAGCTTTAATGACAACCTATAAATTGGTTTGGGATGATTTCTGCGCATGGTACCTGGAAATGGTCAAACCTGCTTATCAACAACCCATTGATGCGGAAAGCTTTAAGGCAACTGTCGGATTTTTCGAAAACATCATCAAGTTATTGCATCCAAACATGCCTTTTTTAACTGAAGAATTATGGCACGATGATTTGTTTGGAGAACGTGGAGAAATGGATTGCTGTATCGTTGCCGAATTTCCGAAAGGTGGCTCCATTGATGAGCAGTTATTGAAAGATGCGGAAGTGATTAAAACTGTTGTTGCAGAAATTAGAAATGTTCGAAACCAGAAACAGATTTCGCCAAAAGAAGCTTTGCCTTTAAGCTTAAAAGTTAATTCTGATATGGATTATGAAAAATGGCTGAACATTGTTTTCAAATTGGCTAACGTTTCTGAAGCTGAAATTGTAAACGATAAAATTGTGGGTGCAGCTGCTTTCATGGCCGGTAAAGATGAATTTTTCATTCCGTTAACCGAAACTATTGATGTTGATGCCGAACGTAGCCGCCTAAATGCCGATTTGGGTTACCTCCAGGGTTTCCTAAAATCAGTTGATGCCAAATTAAGTAATGAACGTTTTGTACAAAATGCGAAACCCGAAATTATTGCTAACGAACGAAATAAAAAAGCAGATGCAGAGGCAAAAATCAGAATAATTGAAGAAAGCTTAGCGATGCTTGGGTAGAACATATGTGTAACTCCTAAGCTTAAAAATCCCTTTAGAATTCATTTTTTAAAGGGATTTTTTTTTACCTCAACCAACTTATATTTATAGTTTGACAATCGTTCTGCTCTTTCCTTAAAAAGAGTGCAAACGTCCATTTTTTTGCAATCAGGTTCAAACTACAATTTTTATTTTCCCTTAATAAAGGAGCAGGAAAGCGCTTTAATTAACAAAAGTACTAGCTTTCAATGGCAGAGGTTTCTAAATTGTTACCAAAACCCAGTAAATCTATCAACTTAAAATCTTATTTTGGATGCAATTAAGCGCTAGTAAAACGTTTAATGTTATGAGCTCTTTCTAACCTAAATCTAAACCTATTTATTCTATGGAAAATTCCAGAAGAACATTTATTAAACAATCTGCAATTTTTGCGGCCGCCACTTATGCGGGTACGATGGGCATGAGCGCCAAAAGTTACGGGCGTATCATTGGATCTAACGACAGGGTTCGCGTTGGGGTTGTCGGCTTTTCAGATCGATTTAAAGACACGCTATTGCCTTGTTTTTTAAACCACAATAAAGAATTAAACTTCGATATTGTTGGTCTTTCCGATTTATGGAATTACCGCAGAGATTTGGGGATTGCTCATCTAAAAGAGAAATTTGGGCATGATATTAAGGCCTGCAGAAATAACGATGAGCTCTATGCAACAAAAGATTTAGATGCTGTAATCATTAGCACAGCTGATTTTCAACACGCTTTACATACCATAGAGGCTGTAAAAGCCAACTGTGATGCTTATGTAGAAAAGCCATTTGCCGAAACTATGGATGACGCTAAAGCCGCATTAAAAGCAGTTAAGGCTACGGATAGGATTGTGCAGATTGGTTCACAACGCAGGAGTGGCGAAAACTATGCAAATGCGGCAAAATACATTCAGGATGGAAAATTCGGACCAATTACCGCAGTCGATTTAGTTTGGAATGTAAACCAACCTGGTCGTTGGCGAAGACCTGATTTAGTGGCAAAACTTAAGGAAGAAGATATTGATTGGAAAAGGTTTTTATTAAATCGCCCAGCTGAAGCTTTTGATCCTCGGAAATATCTGGAATATCGTCTGTTCTGGCCTTATTCATCAGGAATGCCAGGCCAGTGGATGTCGCACCAAATAGATACTGTACACTGGTTTACGGGTTTAAAACACCCAAGAAGTGTAGTTGCCAATGGTGGGATTTATACCTGGAAAGATGGGCGGAGAAACTGGGATTCTATGGTAGCCGTTTTTGATTATGGCCAGCCAAATTCAGAAGATGGATTCCAGGTAACTTTTACTTCAAGAATGCAAAACAGCGTGGGCGATGTTGGGGAAGTTTACTATTCCAATGGTGGAGAATTAAATCTGATAACGAACAAAGTTTCGCCTAAAGGCGGTTTAAGACAGCAGGAAGCTGCGGCCATGGGTATGAAAGCAAATCTATTACCCGAATTTGATTTGAGTAAAACAGAAATCAAGGCTGCAACGGGTGCAAATATGGGTGGCGATGCACTGACCTCCGGGCATATGCGTAATTGGATGGAATGTGTTCGTAGTCGCAAAACACCGAATGCACCTGTAGAGGCTGGTTATTCTCATTCCATTGCAAACATAATGACGAATGCTGCGGTGAGAACAGGGGCAAAATCTGTTTTTGATGAAGGCAGACAAGAAGTCATCGCAAACGGAAAAGTTTTTAAATATTAAGAATCAAGCTGTCGTCATCGCGAGCAAGAAAGCAATTTCCAAAGGTTGTAATTTTAACCCGAAGTTATGCTTCATTCAATACTGACGATAAAGAAATAAACCAACCATGATAAGATTTAAAAAATATAGCATTTTAGCGCTTTCACTACTCAGTTTATCTGTCGCTGCTCAAAAAGCAAAACCACTTTTTGATGGTAAAACTTTAACGGGCTGGAAAGCTGTAGCCGGAGCTGCACCTTACAAAGTTGAAGAAGGGGCAATTGTTGGTACAATGACCAAAGGCACACCTAATTCGTTCTTAATTACCGATAAGGAATATGGCGATTTCATTCTCGAACTTGATGTGAAATTAGAGGGCGAAACCACCAATTCAGGTATTCAAACCCGAAGTCACATTAAACCCGAAGGTAACAACGGAAAAGGATTAGTATTCGGTCGGCAGGTGGAAATAGACCCGACGGCCAGAGCCTGGACGGGCGGTATTTATGATGAAGCCCGACGATTATGGCTGTATCCTTTGGAGTTAAATCCATCGGCAAAACCATTATACAAAAAGAACGATTTCAATCATTATCGCATTGAAAATATTGGAAATGAACTTAAAACCTGGGTAAACGGAACGCCTGTTGCTTATGTAATTGATACTCTGGACAAAGCAGGTTTCATCGGTTTGCAGGTTCATGGAATTGGCAATGAGCTAGGGAATGATGGCAAAAAGGTTTACTTCAAAAACATTAACATCCAAACGGAAGGCTTAAAAGCTAAGTCTTTTCCAAAAGGAATTTATACAGTGAATTTGACGCCAAATACTTTGTCGGCTTATGAAAAATCAGAAGGCTATAAATTACTGTTTGATGGAAAAAGCAATGCCGGTTGGATTGGCGCTTACAAAACCACTTTCCCGGCTAAAGGCTGGAAAATCGAAAATGGCGTGATTAGCGTAGAACCATCTGGTGGTGCAGAATCTACAAATGGTGGCGATATTGTAACTAAAGAAGAGTTTTCCGCTTTTGATCTCTCGTTCGAGTTTAAACTTACACCTGGCGCTAATAGTGGCGTTAAATATTTTGTTACACTGAGCGAGAAAAATACGGGTTCGGCAATCGGTCTTGAATATCAGGTTTTAGATGATGAATTACATCCGGATGCAAAATTAGGCAGAGATGGAAACCGTACGTTAGCATCATTATATGATTTAATGACCGCTAAAAAAGAGCCTCGTTATCTTCGTCCAATTGGAAGCTGGAACAATGCCCGTTTAATTGTTTATCCAAACAACAAAGTAGAGCATTATTTAAATGGTGTTAAGGTTTTGGAATACGTTCGTGGCTCAGAGGAATTTAAAAAGCTAGTTGCCATAAGTAAATATAAAGACTGGAAAAACTTTGGTGAAGCACAGAAAGGCCATATTCTACTTCAAGATCATGGAAATAAAGTTGATTTCAGAACCATAAAAATTAAGAAGTTATAAATGCATCGGCGTTCATTTTTAAAAAAATCGGCATTATTCGGCTCAGGTATTCTGGTTGCTGAAAATGCTCTTGGTAACTTTACTTTAAACCGCGAAAAAATTATAAATGTTGCCATGATTGGTTGTGGCGACAGAGGTAAAGGCGTTCTTTCGGTTATAAAATCAATGCCTTCAAAATTTAATATTGTTGCTTACTGTGATGTTCTGGATTTTCGGTTGGATGAAACTAAAAAGTATGTTCCATCCTCAGCAAAAAGAATAAAAGATTATCGGAAGGTTTTGGATGATAAAACAATCGATGCCGTTTTTATTGCCACGCCTTTAAGTGAACATTTTAAAATTGCCAAAGATGCCGTTTTTTCAGGTAAGCATGTTTACGTTGAAAAAACCATGACCTATAACATTGAGCAAGCTTTAGAGTTGCGGAATTTAGTTCTAAAACACCCAAAGCAAGTTTATCAGGTTGGTTACCAGTATCGCTATTCTCCATTGTATTTTAGGGTTAAGGATATGATAAAAACTGGCTATTTGGGTAAAGTTTCCCAGGTAGATTGTCGTTGGGATAGAAATGGAAACTGGCGGAGAAAAGTTGAAGACCCAAAATTAGAGCGTCAGATTAATTGGCGCATGTATAAAGAATATTCTGGCGGATTGGCTGCTGAGCTTCTTTCTCATCAAATCGACTTTATAAACTGGGCATTTGAAACGCAACCTGATGAAATTACCGGAACCGGCGGGATAGATGTTTTTAATGACGGCCGGGAGACTTATGATAATATTCAATCGATGCTCCGATATAATAAAGCTGGGATGATTGGTAATTTCGGTGCTACTTGTGGCAACGCTCATGATGGTTATCTCTTCAAAATAAAAGGCACAAAAGGCTCTGTTTCCTTATTAACAAATACGGGTATATTTTACCCTGAACAGGAAACGAGAAAAGAATTGGGCATTGTAGATGGCGTTACAGGAGCAAGTAAAATTGTTGTTAACCAGGATGGAGGAATTCCGATTTTAGATAAACCGACTATTGATGGAACAAATTATGCCCTGGAAGAATTTCATGAGTCCATTATATCCGGGAAAATTCCTGCATCAAATGTAACCACCGGAACACAAGCTGCCATTTGTGTTGCCATGTGTAATGAAGCCATCTATTCTGGCAATAAACAATCTTGGAAAAACGAGTACAGCTTGTAATACCTTTAATCAATTAAATTAGGCCGAAAATTTATTGGATTAGCCTGATATTTCAGATTATTTCTGTTACAGTTCAAAATAATCAGGCATTTCAGGGGTAAAAACGAAAGTAGCTTTTTGTGAATCCATTTTCGCATATACATGTTGAAGGCCATTGGTGAGTACGATCCATCTAGCCTGATGAATGGAATTATATCTCGAAGCTTGCTCAAAAACTGCCTGCGTTATCTTCACTTTCGGTGCTTTACATTCAATCAGCATCAACTTTTCACCAGCACTATTGTAAACTAAAATATCGCTACGTTTTTGAAGTTGGTTTAAAATAAGCCCTCCTTCAATTTGAATCAATGTTTTTGGAAACTTCTTGTTCGCAATCAAATTCTGGATAAAATGCTGTCGAACCCATTCTTCGGGCGTTAGCACCAAATGTTTTTTCCGCAGTTCATCAAAAATGAAAACCACATTATCTTTTTGGGTTATTTTAAACGGATAGGGCGGAAGATTAAGTGGAGTTGGATTGAACATTTTTAAACAACAAATTCGACTAATAATTTTGCCGTAAAATGAAGCAGCAATTATTAGCAGCCAAAGTTAATATTGTTTATAAACATTTACCTAAATCCTAAAAGCTAAATTGTAATTTTACAGCAATGACTGCTGCCGAAATTATTAAAGATATTAAAGCCCGAAAGTTTAAACCTGTGTATTTGCTGCATGGAGAAGAAGCTTATTACATCGACCAGGTTACCGATTACATTGAAGATAAATTACTCAACGATGCCGAAAAAGGTTTCAACCAAACGGTTTTGTATGGAAAGGATACCGATATGTCGACGGTTTTAGGTGCGGCAAAGCGATATCCGATGATGTCTGATTACCAGGTTGTTATTGTTAAAGAGGCACAGGATTTAAAATGGGCCAAGGAAGAAGGAAATAGTAAAGAGGCCGAATTTGTACTTAGCTATTTTGAAAAGCCATTGCCAAGTACAATTTTAGTTCTGGCATTTAAATATGCCAATTTCGATAAGCGAAAGAAAATTTACAAAGCCATAAGTAAAAGCGGCTTAATTTTCCAGTCGGATCCTGTTCGTGACTATAAACTGGTTCCATGGATTGAAGAATTTGTGAAGGAAAAAGGTTATAAAATAGATCAGCAGGCATCTGCTTTAATGGCTGAATATTTAGGCACAGATTTATCTAAAATTGCTAATGAGATTGAAAAATTAATGCTTAACGTTTCCAGGGAGGTTACCATTAATACAGATTTGGTTCAGAAAAATATTGGCATCAGTAAAGAGTACAATGTTTTTGAATTGCAAAAAGCATTGGCTATACGGAATGTTTTAAAATGTAACCAGATCATCGATTATTTTGCAAGTAACCCGAAAGCAAATCCAACGGTAATGGTATTAGCAAATTTGGGTGGTTATTTTACCAAGCTTTTAAAGTATCATTATATTCAAAATAAGGCCGATGCAGCTTCTGCATTAGGTGTTCCTCCGTTTTTTATTAAAGATTATGAAGTTGCAGCAAGAAACTACAATACCGGAAAAGTTTTTCAGGTTATCAGTTTGCTTCGCGAATACGATTTGAAAAGCAAAGGCCTGGATAGCAGCGGAAATGTTGAAGATGGAGCGCTTTATAAAGAATTAATATTTAAGATAATACACTAATTAGCAATAAATAATTTTTAATATAAGAAGATTCTCCTAAACCTAACCACAAAATTAAGATGTTACAAGGATTAAGAACAATAGTTTATTACGTTGGCGATTTAAGCGCCGCAAAAGAATGGTATAAAAAAGTTTTCGAAATAACGCCATATTTCGATGAGCCATACTATGTTGGCTATAATGTTGGCGGTTTCGAACTGGGCTTAAATCCTGATGATTCGGGTTATAGCAACGGCAATCACTCCATTACTTATTGGGGAGTTAAAGACATAAAAGAAACTTTTGCACGCCTCGAAGCGCTGGAAGTAGAAATTCATGAACAGCCTAACAATGTTGGTGGTCCAATTTGGGTAGGCAGCGTTTTTGATCCTTTCGGAAATGTAATAGGCTTAATTGAAAACCCTGAATTTTCGATATAAAATCATTTTTCAGGTTAAAAATACTTAAATCAGTCTTTGTAACTTAAAAGTTATTTCAATTGCCGTATCTAAGCTTGCCCGCAACCTATATTTACGGCTAAATCAACTAATTTGTTATGAAGAAAAATTTACTCAGCATTTTATTTGCTGTTTCTGCTGTTACTTGCATTCAAGCGCAGGTAAGACAGGGTGGAACGGTTGTTACAACCGATTCGACCAGAAGAGCGCCGGGTGCAGCCCTGGGTTCGGGCGTCAGAGCGCAACCAAAACCTTACGACCAGGTTATTACAAGTAAAACATCAACCAGAAGAGGGATGATAACTACGCACAAGCTGGAAGATAAATTCTTCTTCGAAATTGCGGATTCAACTTTAGGGAGAGATATTTTAGTTGTTAGCCGAATTTCAAAATCTGGTGCCGAAGTTAGAGCTGCACAAGGTTATGCTGGCGATCAAATCGGAAGCGCTGTAATCCGGTTTGAAAAAGGACCCAACAACCGCATTTTCATGCGTAAAATAAGTTACAGAACATATGGTCCGGATAGTACAACTTCAATGTATCAATCATTGAAAAACTCAAACATCCAAGCCATTGCGGCTTCGTTTAACATTGCGGCATATTCTCCTGATAAAAAGGGAAGTGTAATTGATGTAACAGATTACCTGAATAGTGATAACGATATCTTTTACTTTAGTTCACCTCAGGCAAAAACACGTTTTAGATTAGGTGCGCAGCTGGCAGATAGGAGCTATGTTTTAGGCTTAAGAAGTTTTCCTACAAATGTTGAGATTAACACTGTTAAAACCTATAGTTTAACTGCTGCGGCGAATCCTTTTGGTGGTGGTGCTCCGGCAATGGGTGGTGGCGCTTCGGCCGGTTCGTCAACAATCGAGCTAAATACATCATTGGTTATTTTACCAAAAGTGCCGATGAAAGCCCGTTACTTCGATCCACGCGTTGGTTATTTTGCCGTAGGCTATACCGATTTCGATTTAAATCCTCAAGGGGTTAAAGAAATCGAGCTGATTAAAAGATGGAGACTAGAGCCAAAACCACAGGATTTAGCCAAATATAAACGCGGGGAATTAGTGGAGCCAATTAAACCAATTATCTTCTATATCGACCCGGCTACGCCAAAAAAATGGATTCCATACTTAAAAGCTGGTGTTGATGATTGGGCAAAGGCTTTTGAAAAGGCTGGTTTCAAAAATGCGATTATGGCTAAAGAAGCAACTACTGCTAAACAGGATTCTACATGGAGTATCGATGATGCCCGTCACTCGGCAATTGTTTACAAACCATCAGAAATTGCAAATGCAAGCGGTCCAAGTATTTCAGATCCACGAAGTGGCGAGATTATGGAAAGCCATATCAACTGGTTCCATAACGTACAAAAACTGGTTCATGACTGGTATATGATTCAAACGGCTGCAGTTGACCCAAGAGCTCGAAAAATGACATTTAGCGATGAATTAATGGGCGATTTAATTCGTTTCGTTTCGTCTCACGAGGTTGGTCACACTTTGGGCTTACGCCACAATTATGGCTCAAGTTCTACTGTGCCTACAGAAATGCTGAGGGATAAAAAATGGGTTGAGGCGAATGGACATACCCCTTCAATTATGGATTATGCCCGTTTTAACTATGTTGCACAGCCAGAAGATAACATTTCATCAAAAGGTTTATATCCTCGTATCGGCGATTATGATAAATGGGCAATTGAGTGGGGTTACAAGTACTTCCCTGAAACTAAAAATGCGCAGCAGGAAGTTCCGGTTTTAAATAAAATGACTATCGAATCTGCTAAAAACCGTAGATTATGGTTTGGCACCGAAACTAATCCGGATGACCCGCATTCGCAAAATGAAGATTTATCTGATAATGCAATGAAAGCCAGTACGTATGGTATTAAAAACCTGAAGGTTATTTTAGGTAATTTACCCGTGTGGACGAAAGAACCTGCAGATGGTTACGATAATTTAGCAAATATGTACGGGCAATTAACGACTCAATTTGGCAGATATATGGGGCACGTTGCAAAAAACATCGGTGGTGTTTACGAAAATCCAAAAACTGTTGAACAGACAGGTGCAGTTTACGAACGCACACCTGCTGCAACCCAAAAAGAAGCAATGAGTTTCTTGGATGCGCAATTATTTAAAACGCCAATGTGGATGATTGACAAGCCTATTTTAGATAATATCAATGAAGATGGTTTAGAGGTTGTTGGCAGATTACAAAACACAACGATTAACAGGCTATTAGCCACAAACACATTAACAAAGTTGATTTCTGCCGAAGCTGCTGATGGCGCTGGCGCATACAAAATCACTGATTTATTTACAGATTTAAACGGTTCAATTTTCACGGAATTGAAAACTAATCAGCCAATTGATGTTTATAGAAGAAACCTTCAGAAACTTTATATTGATAAGCTGATTTCGATTGTTAAACCGGTTCAAATGCCAGTTGCCGTAAATGTAATACTTGCGGGCGGAGGTAGAGGCGGTGCAACACAAGGTGGCATTTCAGCTTCACAGAGTGATGTATTATCTGTTGTTAAGGGCGAATTAAAAGCTTTAGATACGATGATTAAAGCCAGTGCAAATACTGCGACTGGCCTAAGCAAATATCATTTAGAAGATTTGGCAGGCAGAATAGATGATGCTTTAGATACAAAAGCCAAATAAGAATTTCTCTGTTATAAAAAGGCTTCCTGATTTTTAAAATTAGGAAGCCTTTTGTTTTATAGTTTAAAAGCTTTAATTATAACTGGTTTAAGCCTAAAAATACTAAACCTACAAATACGATTGCTGCGGCATAACCCAAAATTCCGATGCGTTTATGATGCCCGGCGACATTTAACTTTTTAGTGTTTTTATAAGCTGCTTCTCTAAAAGATTTCACATAAACAGAATCATTTAACATCCCTGCGTTCGTTGTACTTAAAGTTGTAGGTTTAAAGAAATCGGAGGTTGAATTACTCCTTGTTGCTTTAAATTTTTTTAAGCTTTCTGGATCTAACTTAAAACTTTTAGCATCCTTTATCGCGGTTTCTTTTATATTAGTAAAATTAGCCGTTTGGGCGCAACAATTAACTATTAACACCGAAGTGAGCATAAACGCGAATGATAGGGACTTAAACATGCTTAAAAATACATTTTTTTTAAATTCCATCATTAAATAATTTCCTTTTAAGTATGTTTTTAGTTCAGCCGTAATTTTTCTAATAGCTTGCAAATAAATTATTATTAACTAGAATTCTGCCATTAATCGTAAATTTGGAGCTTAAATTTATAAAATGAAACATTGGTTGGTCAAATCAGAGCCTTTTAAATACAGTTGGGAAAAATTTAATGAAGATGGACGAACTTTTTGGGATGGCGTTCGAAATTACCAGGCCAGAAACAACCTCAAAGAAATGAAAGTAGGGGATTTAGTGCTTTTTTATCATAGCAATGAGGGTAAAAATGTTGTTGGCATTGCCAAGGTTGTAAAAGAGTTCTATCAAGATCCAACTACGGCTGATGCAAATTGGGTTGTTGTAGATCTATCGCCTGTTGAATCGCTGAAAAATCCTGTTTCCTTGGAGCAGATTAAAGCTGAAGAAAGCCTGAAAGATATTTCTTTGGTTCGCCAGGGCAGGTTATCAGTAATGCCATTGAAAGCCGAAGAATTTGATAAAATTTTAGAAATGGGCAGTTAATACTTAATCGGCCATTACCGTAATTTCACTTTTTTTACTCAATATCAATCCAATTGTCATAACAATACTCGACCCCAAAACAACTAAAAAAAGAAATGATGTGCCCACCTGATGAATCTTTAACGTATCTGGCAGGTTAAAGTAAAGCAGAATACTTATTAGCCCGCGGGGTGCAATATAAATTATTGGTGCAATAGCTTCTTTCTTAAATACTTTAAGGCAAACGAATCTCACGGCATAAATCGTTACTAAAATGAAAAATCCATTTGCCAGTATCGGCTTGTCGTTAAGCTCACTAATGTTCATGGTAAATCCAAAAATAACAAAAAAGAATGTACGCAAGATGAAGGCACTTTCTGCCGATAATTGATAGAGCTGCGATAAATCTGAACTTAAGTTTTTATATAAAAATGTACTTCGAAACCATACATTTTGAATTGCATCGGCATTATTTAGAAATAAACCTGTACTTAAAATTAACACCAGCGACGATAAATGGTATGATTGGCCAATTGCATACACAAGAATTAATATAGCAATAATCAGAAAAAACTTTATGTGATGCATCAGTTTGCCCATGATGTATAGCAGCACAATACATGCAATTGATGATAGGAAAATAATTAGAAATGTGCTTAATCCTAAGCCAACAAAAGATAGCGTTGTAATGGATTGATTTGATATTGCAAAGTTGAAAATTATGATACCGAGAATGTCAGAGAATGAAGATTCATAAATAACAAATTCTTTATCCTTTTTACTCAATGCGGCTGCAGAAGGAATGGCGATAGCCGAGCTGATTACGCTGAAGGGGATGGCATTTGCAATGCATGTATATAAACTGGCATGGCTTATCTGATAAATTATTAGGGTTATAACAGTAACTGTTCCTAACAAAATTGTTAATGCGGAAAAAAATGCACTTCTTATTATTCTGTTTTTTTCGCTTTCATATCTAAGTTCTAAGGAGCCCTCAAAAACAATTAAAATTAAGCCAACTGTACCTAAAGTTGGTAAAATGGATAAAAAATTAAAAGTTTGTATATGGAGGTAATCAACTAGAAACCGTAGTCCGATTCCAAGTAAAAGCAATAGCAAAACCGATGGAATTTTCGTTTTACTTGCCACTAAATCAAACAGATAGGAGAAAATAACTAAGCCGCTTAAAATAATAAGAATGGTATATGTTGTCATATTTTCAGCGTTTTGGTAAATCGCTAAAATAAAACAAACATATTAACCAGCAAGAAATCTTATGTAAAAGTTACGCTTTAAAGAATAATGCTTTGAGTTCGCTGGCATCATCCGGATTCATTTTACCTCCCAAAACCAAACGTAATTGTCTGCGGCGCAAAGCACCATCAAAAAGTTCTACTTCTTCTTCAGTTTCTGGAATTAGCTCAGGCACAGGAATGGTACGGGCGCTTTGATCAACTGCTACGAAAGTGTAATATGCCTCATTACTTTTTTGCCGGGCACCACTTGGAATATTTTCTGCCCAAACGTCAAGGCGAACCTCTACCGAAGTATTAAAAGCACGGGTTACTTTGGCCTCAATGGTAATTACATCTCCAAGTTTAATTGGGTGTTTAAAAGATACATTATCTACTGATGCAGTTACTACAATTCTATTACAATGTTTTTGAGCAGAAATTGCTGCAGCAATATCCATCCAGTGAAGCAAACGCCCGCCCATCAGGTTATTTAATGTATTGGTATCATTAGGTAAAACCAACTCATTCATAATCGTAAAACTCTCTTTCGCAAATTTCTTTTTCAAACTCATAATCGAGCGCAAAAGTACATAAAAGCCATATTAAATTTTTACTTTTTTATAATCAGCTTACTTTTTGTTAGCTTTTTTAATTCGTTGTTGAAATTCGGCTTCAACAATTTTGAACTCCGTAAATTTCTAGATATGGCTGCCAGTTATATTGTTGGCGGTTGTGTGCAGGTTTTACGGTCTAAATACTCATTAACTTTTTGTAAAGCTGCTGCAAGCATTAGTTTGGCTTATGCGCCTAATTACTTCTGGCTTACATTTCCAGAAAACAATTGTAGGAATATCATGTTATCTTAGCTTAAAATCGAATTAATGCAAAACCAGACCATCATCCAATTTTTCCATTGGTATTACAACGAAGAACAAAATTTATGGACAAAAGTAGCCACTGAAGCCTCACACTTAAAAGATGTTGGCGTTACATCAGTTTGGTTGCCGCCTGCTTATAAATCAAATAATGCGGCTTATGATGTTGGTTATGCGGTTTATGATTTGTTTGACTTAGGCGAATTTGACCAAAAAGGTGCTGTTCACACAAAATACGGAACTAAAGAAGAATATTTAAAAGCAATTGATGCCTTACACGATAATGGTATTGCCGCATTGGCTGATATTGTATTTAACCATAAAGCGGGGGGCGACGAATTGGAAAAAGTTCAGGTTCGAACCGTAAATCCAGATAATAGAAACGAATTTACCAGCGATGTTTTCGAAATTGAGGCATGGACAAAATTCACATTTCCGGGCAGAAAGGGCAAATATTCGGAGTTTATCTGGGATCATATGTGCTTTAGTGGGGTAGATTGGGCCGAAGATTTAAAAGAAACAGCAATTTATTCTATCCAGAATCATCTTGGTGAAGGTTTTGAAAATGTGCCATCAACAGAACTTGGAAACTACGATTACCTGATGTATAACGATATTGATTATCGTAACAGGGCCGTAATTGAAGAACTAAAGTATTGGGGAGAATGGGTAGTTGAAACTACAAAGATTGATGGTTTCAGGCTGGATGCGGTTAAGCACATCAACCCTGATTTTATTATCGAATGGCTGGATCATTTAAACGAAAAGTACAATCGTGAGTTTTTTGTTGTAGCTGAAGACTGGAACGTGGTAGACATTGAAGGCCAGCTTGAATATATTGATATTACTGGCGGGAGAACTCAGATTTTTGATTCACTTTTACATCATAACTTTTATTTAGCTAGTCAGGAGGTAAACCAGTTTGATATGCGAACCATTTTTGATAAAACGTTGGTTCAAATTAAGCCTGAACTGGCCGTAACTTTTGTTGATAATCATGATTCTCAACCTTTGCAAGCCTTAGAATCTTATGTTGAGTTTTGGTTCAGGCCTTTAGCTTATGCGATGATTCTATTAAGAGCGCAAGGAATTCCATGTTTGTTTTTTCCTGATTTATATGGCGGAATTTACGATGATAAAGACAATGAAGGTCAGGATGTGCATGTAGAACTGGTGGCTTTACCTGAGGTAGAAACCATGTGTAAATTAAGGGCTTCTTTGGCTTATGGCTTGCAACGCGACCATTTCGACCATGGAAACTGTGTTGGGTGGACAAGAGAAGGTGATGACGAACATGAAAACAGTGGTTTAGCAGTTTTATTGAGTACCGGCGAAGAAGGTTTCAAACAAATGGAAATAGGTAAGAAATTCGCAGGTAAAACTTTTGTGGATGCTTTAGGCAAGAGAGAACAGGAAGTTATAATTGATGAAAACGGCTGGGCAGAATTTCACTGCAATGCTGGTAGTGTTTCGGTTTGGGTATTAAAAACCGACTAAAATTGCAATACTATCTTTCAGTAACTTTATTACTTAAATTCGTGTAACCTACCAAAGTGTCCCATCTGGCACCCGGGCGACGGTAGTACACGAATATTTGATAACTGTTTTCTGTTTGAAAAAACGACCCTTCAAAAGGCTGACTTTCTAGTGCTTTTGTATCGTTGTTATACCAGGCATATTCGTAGTCGTAAAGGCCTTGTTTAAGCATTATATTGCCATAAAACTGCTTTCTGCCGGCATCATAAAGCAGTTTATTTTCTTTGCTTAAAGTGAAATTGTTAAAGCGACCTACTACATAGGCATCGCCATTTGCAGTGGGTGCAGTGGCATTTAATGTGAAGAGCACCCCCATGTATTCGGCTTCGGTTTTATCATCACGACCATCAGTATTGCGAATAAAAAAGTTTCCATTTTCATCATATTGATTCGCAAAAGCTCCGTTATTTCTCGATCCATCCTGAAAAAGCATCAGATTTACAGATTCATTATCACGATAAATATCTTTAACGTTATCACCTTTAAATCGCAAACTTCTGGTATCGAATTTTCTAAACTCATTATCGCCCCAAAAATCATTTATATTTAAGTCGTTATAAACCAGTTGATTTGGACGGATAAAGGATGGCCTCGTGTTTATAGTCGATGTATTTGAATTAAAGTTTTGCATCACCACAACCTTCAAATCCTGGTAAGGATTTGGAATTGGAATGGAGTGATTTATGGTAAAATTTATTTTTTGCTTGCTGTCTCTATTTGCAACCTGCATCGAATTAGTAACCTCTGCGGCTATTGAAACCTGGCTTTCAAGAATATAAAAACGCTGCGAAATTACCGGCTGATTTTTATCACCATCTAAATACACCTTTAATACATAATTTCCGCCTATTTTAGGTTGTACCTGGGTATTTGGTAATGCCAGTTCATAGTGTGTATATTTTCTGGTTGTGTTTGATGAGTAACGATAATTCGTAATTCTGTCGTTGTCAAAGCCCTGAAGAAAATCCATGGTAGATATTCTGGATGTTTGCCAATCTGCTGTGCAGTGTTCAACGGTGTACCAATAGTTTTTGGTTCCACCAAGTAAATCATCAAAAGAAAAACTAATAGTTTCTGATGAGTTAAGCAGGATTACAGGGATGCTTTGTTCTTTATTACTGTTATAACACAATACCGTTTTAATGTTCGGCAGGTAAATTTTATTCTCGTTTGTAAAGGTTGTATTGTTTTGGGCAATTGTTAAAGTAGGGATGAAAAATAAAAGTATAACGATTAGTTTTTGCATGGTTAAAAGTAAAGAGTATTAAGCACAGTTGAAACAGATTAATTAAGATAGGCTTATTTTTACAAAAACGGTGCTTAAACCAATATTTTAAAGTATAAAAAAGCCGCAGATTTTTCTGCGGCCAAATAGCTGTTAATCTGTATCTCCTGAGGCTAAATTAGCCTTCAAGCGCCATAATCTCGGCAGCCAGGGCTTCCCATTTATTCTGGCTGTTATCTAAATCTTGTTTTACCGCTAAATACCGCTTATTTGCTTCAGCCAGTTTATCAGCTTTGCCATAAACGTTTTCATCTGCTAATTCAGCTTCGATATTTTTAACTGATGCTTCTAATTCTGCAATGAGTGTTTCAGTTTTTTTTAGCTCATCATTTAGTTTTTTTAACTGATTAGCCGTGTTCGGAGTCGCCGGCTTCGGCTCCTCTTTGGCTTTTTCAGGCATCTTTACCGGGATAGGCTTTGATGCAGAAATAACACGTTTACTATTCCACTCTTCGTATTCAGCGTATGTTCCGGGATATTGTTTAATCTGTTCGTTTTCAATAAACCATATTTTATTGGCCACATTATCTAAGAAATACCTATCGTGAGAAACAGCGATAAATGTTCCTTCAAACTGTTGTAAAGCCTGAATTAAAATGTTTACCGATTGAATGTCAAGGTGATTGGTAGGCTCATCCAGAATTAGGAAGTTTGAATCTGTGGTTAAAGATTTTGCCAAAGCAACACGCGACTTTTCCCCTCCGGAAAGTACTTTAATTTTCTTGAAAACATCATCGCCCGTAAATAAGAAGCACCCTAAAATACTGCGGAGCTCGGTGTCAGAATGTTTGGGCGCAAAAGCCTGTAATTCTTCTAAAATAGAATTACCCAAATGCAACGATTCCAATTGATGCTGGGCGAAGAAAGTAGTGGTTACATTATGGCCGGTTTCGCAAAAGCCATCGAACTTTTCAGTTCCGGCAATCATCCTTAATAAAGTAGATTTACCTTTACCGTTGGCGCCAATTAAGGCAATTTTATCACCTTTTTCTATCACAGCTTCGGCATCTTCCAAAATATGAACGTTTGGATAATGTTTGGTAGCATGTTCAATACGCACAACATGACGGCCAGAAGGCTTGGTGAATTTGAAGCTGAAATTAACCGTCGGGTTATCATCATCCACATCATCAACACGCTCCATTTTATCAAGCGCTTTCATACGCGATTGCGCCATTTTTGCTTTTGATGCCTTAGCTTTAAAGCGTTCAATTAAACGTTCTTCCTGCTTAATTTTAGCCTGTTGGTTTTTAAATTCTCCTTTTTGAATTTCGCCTCGCAAAGCTTTTTCCTCTACATAGAAGCTATAATTACCTGCGTAAACAGTTAATTTTCCCTTGCGGGATTCTACCGTGCGGTTTACAATTTTATCCAAGAAATACCTATCGTGGGATACAATTACAATAGCGCCTTCAAAGCCCATTAAATAATTTTCCAGCCACTTGATGGATGGTAAATCCATGTGGTTGGTTGGCTCATCGAGTAGTAAAATATCGGGGTTTTGAAGCAGGATTTTTGCAAGCATTACCCGCATTCTCCAACCTCCTGAAAAAGTATTTAGCGGACGGTGTTGGTCTGAAGTGCTAAATCCCAAACCAGCCAGAATTTCATTCGCTCTATACTCGATATTGTAACCATCTAAGGCCTCAAATTCCTGCTGTTTATCACTTAATTTATATAAAACTTCTTCACTATAATCAGTTTCAATTTTTTTAAGTAGTTCTTCAATTTCATCGTGCAGCTGGTTTTGGCGCTCAAAAGCCTCCATTGCCACATGTAAAATGCTATGGTGAGATTCGTAAGAAAGTAAATCCTGATTCAGGTAACCAATTTTTAAGTCTTTTGACATAGAAACCGTGCCTGAGCTTGGCGCATACTCACCTACAATAATTTTTAATAAGGTCGATTTTCCTGTGCCGTTGGCGCCAATTAAGCCCGCTCTATCTCCTGGTTTAATGTGCCAGTTAGCCTCGTCGTATAAGGCTCTTGAGCCAATTAGGAATGTTAAATTATTTATTGAAATCATTTCGGCTGCAAAAGTACGAATTTTTAAGGCTTATTTCATGTCGAAAATTAAATAGAAATTAAAGTCTGAATTCGTGTTTTGCAAAGAAAAAGAGTATAATTATTAAATACATTTGATTATAAGTCAGGTAAACATGAGCAACGAAAACATCAAAATCATCAGCAAAGAAATTCTATCAGATAACTGGTATACCTTAAATAAAATCACTTTTGAATATTTAAAGAAAGACGGAACCAGTGAAATCCAAAATCGTGAGGCTTATGACAGGGGTAATGGCGCAACTATTTTACTCTACAACAAAGCTAACCAAACTGTCATCCTCACCCGCCAATTCCGCATTCCGACTTATCTAAATGGTAATGAAAGTGGCATGTTGATTGAAACGTGTGCCGGATTGCTGGATAAAGATAACCCTGAAACGGCCATTAAACGCGAAACAGAGGAAGAAACCGGCTACCAGATAAGGCATTTAGAAAAAGTTTTCGAAGCCTATATGTCGCCTGGTTCGGTAACTGAAATTCTTTATTTTTTCGTCGCTGAGTATGCTAAAGATATGAAAGTTAGTGAAGGGGGAGGCCATCATGACGAACAGGAAAATATCGAAGTTTTAGAATTGGGTTTTAATGAAGCGTTAACGATGATTAAAACCGGCGAAATTAAAGACGGTAAAACGATTATGCTTTTGCAGTACGCCAAGATAAATGAGTTATTGTAAAGTAGACAAGAAAATATACACTCTATTTAGTATTGATTAAGCGTTAGTTAGTGTTTGCGCTGTTTAGTTTATCGTTATACGGAGTTGAAAGTTATAAGAACCTGCTTTATTTCTGTTGCTCTTGTGCAGGAAAAAATTAAACTCCTTAAAATTAATTGTTAATAAATTTTGATTTTTAGAAAATCTGCTTACATTTGTACTGTAATAAAAATAATTACAGAATGAACAATAGTCGTTTTCCTATTTCATTGCATATTTTAACCTTGCTCGATGATGCAAAAGGCACACTCGTAAGTTCTGAATATCTTTCTGGAAGCATTAACATAAATCCGGTTTTGGTGCGAAAAGAAATTATGAATTTGCGTAAACACGGCTTTGTGGATAGCAAAGAAGGGAAGGGCGGCGGTTCTTTCTTAGCTAAAAATGCCAAGGATATTAATTTAGGTGAAGTTTATATGGCTGTTCGAAACAGCAACATTTTAGGACAAAGCAAAAATGAACCAAATCCAAAATGCCCAATTGGTAAACAAATTAATCAACATTTAAGTACACTTTACAGCGATGCTGAAAACGCTTTGATAGCTAATTTATCGGAACAAACTTTAGCAGATTTTGCATTAAAATTTAAGTAAATTTTTTTAAATATAACTGTAACAAAATACATTACAATTAAATCATTATTAAACAATAAATTAAATTTAAATAACATGAAAGTAGCATTAATAGGCGCCTCAGGATTTGTAGGCAAAGCCCTTTTAAACGAATTAGTAAGCCGTGGAAATGATGTAATTGCAATTGCCCGTGATACGGATAAAATTGAAAATACGAGCGATAAAGTTGCCAAAGTAGCTGCCGACGTTTTGGATATTGAGAAATTGGCGGCAACTTTAAAAGGTGCTGATGCTGTTATAAGTGCGTTTAACGCAGGTTGGACTAACCCAAATCTTTACAACGACACCATTGCCGGTGCAAAGGCGATTCAAAAAGCAGTTAAATTATCAGGCGTGAAACGTTATATATTTATCGGTGGTGCAGGTACTTTGCAAATAGATGGTAACCAATTGGTTGATGGGCCACAGTTTCCGAAAGAAATTTATCCAGGTGCATCGGCGGTAAGAGATTATTTTAATACGCTAAAAGAAGAAAAGGAGCTCGATTGGTTGTTTTTTAGTCCTGCAATTGAGATGCATCCGGGTATTAACATTGGTCGTACAGGGAAATATCGTTTGGGCAAAACTTCCCCTGTTTTTAACGAGGATGGTCGCTCTATTTTATCAGTTGAAGATTTATCAATTGTACTTGCTGATGAGTTGGAAAATAATGCACACCATAGAGAACAATTTACAGCAGCATACTAAGAAAGACCGATGTGTGTAACATTTAAAATTTGAGATGGATGATGGAGATAAAATGTTAGATGGACAATAATAAGGCGTTAAGTTTAATATTCCTATTCCACGTCGTTCAATTTCTATCTTACATTCTCCATCTTCCATTATTTTCCATATTTTATTTATCTTCGTTGCATGTATCGCCTTATTAAACCAATATTCTTCAAATTTGACCCCGAAAACGTACATTACTTTGTTGTTAAGCGGTTAAAATGGTTTAATGATAATTTTCCGCTTGGAAAAACCATTATCCGAAGTAGCTTCGATGTTCACATTAAAGGGCTGGAAAAAGAAGTTTTTGGAATAAAATTTAGAAACCCCGTTGGCTTGGCAGCAGGTTTTGATAAAAACGGTGAATATGTGGAATCGCTAAGTAACCTTGGTTTTGGCTTTGTGGAAGTGGGGACGGTTACGCCGATGCCTCAACCAGGAAATGATAAACCGCGTATGTTCCGCTTGCCAAACGACGAGGCTTTGATAAACAGGATGGGCTTCAATAATAAAGGTGTTGATGTTATGGCTGAGCGTTTGCGAATGCTGAAAGATAAGCATCCTGAAATTGTTGTCGGTGGAAATATTGGCAAAAATAAAGCTACGCCCAACGAAGATGCGGTGAGTGATTACATCAAATGCTTTGATAGATTATTTGATGTTGTTGATTATTTTGTTGTCAATGTAAGCTCGCCAAACACGCCTGGTTTGCGTGAACTGCAGGAAAAAGAGCCGCTAAAAAAAATATTGAATACGCTACAGCAACGCAATAGCAAAAACGATATTTCCCGCCCCATTTTACTTAAAATTGCACCAGATTTAACGGATGCGCAACTTGATGACATTATCGAAATTGTGGCCGAAACAAATATTGCAGGGATAATTGCTACCAATACAACCATTAGCCGGGAAAATCTGGCTACAGAAAAAACCTTGGCAGGAGAAATGGGTGGATTAAGTGGTAAACCTGTAAAAGAACGTTCTACAGAAGTTATAAAATATCTTTCAGAAAAATCAAATAAAGCCTTTCCTATTATAGGTGTTGGTGGCATTCATTCTGCGGAAGATGCCAGGGAGAAGTTAGATGCAGGTGCCAGTTTAGTGCAACTTTATACCGGTTTTATTTACGAAGGCCCGGGCTTGATAAAGTCAATATGCAAGGCTTTGGTAAAGTAAAACTCAACTTATTTTTGCCTGTTCACCATTGCGTTTATCCAGATTGGCGCAAAAGGTGAGGTGCATCCTTTCGAAACAGGGTAATCTCTATAAATCCCGAGTTTTTCCCCAATTGATAGTGCCCTTTCGCGATGTTGAGGATGATTAATGCCAATCTGCGCTAAAGTGGTGTTCATTGTCCATTGCACTTCAGGTGCTGCTCCAGGTAGCTCCGATTCAATTCTGTTTAATAATTTGTCAATAGCCAAACCTTCAGGGTTTCGAACAATACGTCCACTGGTTAAACTCCAGCCGGCACGGGCAAGCATTGTATCCGTTGCGTTAATCCATTTTTCACGGAATTGCTCTTTATCCGGATATTCTTTAATTACATAATTGTAGAACCAATCGGCTGCCCAGGCAAATTTTTCTGATGATACCATGAGCTCAATTTGTTCAGCAGATAATTTTTTCGAATCAAGAATTAGTATGGCGAGCATTCGTGCATCAATATTTTCAGTTTCCCAAAGCTGAAGCGCTAACGCATGATTAGTCTTTATCTTTTTTGCTAAATTTCTAATGTCGCCCATTTTAACGCCATAAAGATTTTCCCTTGCGCCGTTCTTTAAATGTAGTTTTCGAACTTTCTCGTCTCCAAGCGATTGTAATATAGATAGTACTTCCTGAATGTTCATGGTTATTCAAATTTGCGATTATCAAATTTATTTATTTTCAGGAATTTTGGGTAAAAAAAAAGCATCCTTTGATCAGAAGGATGCTTAAATCTTTAAGAAGAATTTTCTAAAAACTACTTTGCCAAAGCAGCTAAAACAGCATTGTTTTTAGCTAATTGATCGTTTTTAGGTTGTGCAGAGCGGCTTCCTAACTCAACATTAGTTGCTCTTTTTAAAAAATCTACCTCTTGGTGAGCTGTATTTTTATTTCTTCTGTCTTTTCTTTTTAATCTGGTAACTGCCATGGTAATAACCTTTTAATTATTTTATTTGTACAAATGGAGGTCGAGAGCGGATTCGAACCGCTGTAGAAGGTTTTGCAGACCTCTGCCTAGCCACTCGGCCACTCGACCCTTAAATTCAAGGCTGCAAAAATAGCAATTATTAATTAGCCCGCAAATATAAATGAATATTTAATTTCTGGTTCTCGCAATTTCCGAGCAAAATATAGCAGCACTTACAGCAACATTTAACGATTCTGCATTGCCAACTCTCGGTATAGTAATGGGTTGGGTTATTTTTTTTATCACTTCTTCGGTAATCCCTTTTCCCTCATTGCCCAAAATAATTAATCCTTCTTTGTTCCAGTTTGTTTTATAAATTGAGTTTCCATCAAGCAAAGCGCCAAAAACCGGAAGGGTGTTTTGCTGTAAAAGAGCAGGCAGATTTTCATAATAAATATTTACCCTTGCAAGTGAACCCATTGTGGCCTGAACAGTTTTGGGGTTGTAAACTTCAACACAATCTTCCGAGCAAATTATATTTTCAAAACCAAACCAATCTGCAGTTCTGATTATTGTGCCCATATTGCCAGGGTCCTGCACGCCATCGAGCACTATAGTAAACTTATTTTTAAAATCCAGTAAGTTTGCAGGCTTGCTTTTTGGCAGGTGCATTACAGCTAAAAAACCTTGTGGTGTTTGCAAAGTACTAATCTTACTTAATTCAGCGTTGTTTACTTCAAATAAGTTTATATTTGCTGGTAATTTGGGTAACAAACTGTATTGTTCACTAACATAAAATATGGAATGAATTTGGAAGGCAGATTGTATAAATTCTTTAATAGATTTTATACCTTCAACAAGGAACAATCCATTTTCTTTACGATATTTCTTTTGATGTAACGACTTAATAAAACTAATCTGAGATTTTGAAAGCATACAAATCCTTTAAATATTCTAAGCTGAAAAGCCCTGCAATATTACTATTTATTATTGTTTTAACGCAGGCCTGTTCATCAACTAAATACATTCCGGATTACCAGGCTATCGTTAAAAAAGTTACTATCGATAGTGTTGATTCCAAATTTGAAGAACAAGCCTATAATTATGTGCAAAAAGATATCCGCCCGTCATCATCTTTCAGTATTAATGTTCCGCTTTATAATTTGTTCAACACTAAAGACGGACGTTATAAAACCACTAATATAAAGCCTTTTGGAACCCCACCAGCTATATTGGATAGTACGCTTGTAGAAATATCGAGAACTCAGATTGAAAAATTTTTAAAAGGTAAAGGTTATTTTCAGGCAAAGGTTGCAGCTGATATTAAAGTCAAAGATAAAAAGGCTGAAGTAAATTTTAAGGCTACTCCAGGTCCGGCCTCTTTTATCGGTAAGCTGGCCGATTCTATTTATACACCAAATATTAGAGGGATTTACCATGCAGAAAAGCCCAAATTTACCCATCTTCATCAAAACATGCAGTATGATTCAGACTCCTTATCTTATGAAAGGGAGCAGATTTACAGGGTAATGAAAGAGAACGGATATTTTTATTTCCTTCGCCCGTATATAAATTTTGATGTGATTGAAACGACCGATGTTAAAAAGGTAGATTTAAGGCTTAATGTAACTAACCCACCCAAAGGTGAGCACAAACAATACCATATTGGTACAACCTACATGGTTATTGCGCCAAGTCCTGATGGTTTTCCAGATTCGCTTAGAAACTATGTAAACAGAGATACAACCCGAGGTGTATCCTTCACGGATTTATCGAAACGATACAGACGAAACCCTATTCTTCGTTATGATTTCCTTAAAAAAGGAGAGATGTATGATATACGGAATGAAAACCTTACCTACGACCGGTTGTATGAGCTTAACATTTTCAAGAACGTTAAAATTGATTATTTTAATCAGGATAGTACATCATATAGGGTAAATCCGATTATTCTTTTAACGCCACAAAAAGTGATGAGTAATCGAGTAGAAGGTGAGGTTCCATTTAACGGCGGAACTGTAGGATTTACGTTGAGCAATACCTACACAAATAATAACTTTTTCAGAGGCGCTGAGCGCTTTGAATTACAGGTTAAAGGTGGTTTACAGTCGAGAATTGGTAATGGCGCTTCTCCATTCAGCGACATTTATCAACGAGATTTTTCAATTAGCTCAAGCATAAGCGTTCCGAGGTTAATGATTCCCTTTTATACACCTGTTTTAGGTGCGAATGGCATGCCTCATACCACATTTTCGTCAAGCTATATTTATGCTTTGCAAAAAGATGTTTCAGTGCGCAGAATTTTTATAAATTCGATAACCTACGATTGGGTTGAAACCAAATCAAAACTCCATTCATTTACGCCTTTAAATTTCGAGTATAGGTTTGGTAATCTCGACCCGGCGCTTGACCTTTCAACAGTTTTAAATAATCTTTACTATTCTACACTTCTAGCAAGAAAGGATTTGACCTTGGGGATGAAGTATACGTATACTTTAAATGGTGATAAACTCAATCAGTTGAGAACATTTGTTTATTTAAGAGGTGGAATTGATATCGCCGGCAATCTCTTACAAGCACTTTCAAATTTCAATAATAATAAGCATAATCCTAATAATTATCTTCCCGGAGATACAGTAAACCGCGATTATGCCAAAATTTTAGGATTGCCCTATAACCAATATCTGAGGCCAGAGCTCGATATCAGGTGGTACAAACATTTGGGAGGAGACAGGCAATTTGTTGCAAGAATGAACGCTGGCATTGCTTATGCATACGGAAACTCAGTATTTATGCCGTTTGAGAAAAGGTTTTTTGCAGGAGGATCCAGCGGCATCCGTGCATGGCAAGCAAGAACTTTAGGTCCGGGGAATTACAATAGGGGTACTTTAAGCTCAGACACAGTTAGAAGAGCAGTTTTTGGACTGGATCAGCTTGGAGACTTGAGGATTGAAACAAATTTCGAGTATCGTAATGTAATTCTTCGTAAATTCTTCGGCGGTGTATTAAAAGGGGCAGCTTTTGTAGATGCAGGAAATATATGGAACTTGAATGCGGATGAAGGTGAAGAAAAAATGTTCAAGCTAAGTAAACTTGTTCAGCAACTTGCCATTGGCACCGGTCTTGGCTTAAGATACGATGTTCAATATTTTGTATTCAGGTTTGATATTGGATTGAAGCTCAAAGATCCTCAGTTTTCAGGGTCAGACCAATGGGTAATAAGTAAATTCTTATCTGGTGGTAGAGATTTCAAAAACACTTATAACGCCACACATGGGCCCGATACTTACCGTTTCCTCCAATATAATTTCGGTATTGGTATGCCTTTTTAATTTAACCAAAAAGGCTTAATGGTTTTGGTGCTTCATCAGGGTTTTTAAAAATGAATTCCCGAAACGGCTTCCACTTTTTATCCATGTGTTTATACACCCAAAAACTATTTACAGAAAACCTGCGCTTAAAATGTTTGCCTTTAAAGGCTTCCATTATAACTTGATGAACGCCTGGTTTAACATCTTTAAAGGCAATTGTAATGTGCGGCGTGAACTTTGTAACATCTTTAGTAGGAATTATTTTTACTACTTTAAGCTCAGCCTTAATTTTCGATTGCAGTTTTATAATACTCTCGTTTTGCTCAGCATCGATGAAAACCGTATGAGTTTGGAAAGAGCCAAAATTTCTTAAAACCTGTTCAAAAGGATTTTGATAAACAGCATTTTGCAAAGCTGAAAAGAATTTTTCTTCTTCAGCTAATGATGATATCTTAACAGGATTATAAAGTGTTATGTGCACTGGCCGTTTCAAAGATTCGACAACATTAAATTTCTGTGATATTTCGTTCCGAATTTCATCAACATCATCAATAACTGTAACCGGAGGAATCAAACAGACTAGATACAAATTTTCCATTCTGCTAATTTACTAAAAAATTTAGCTAAAAATAACTAAAATAATCCACGTAAAGCATCGAAAATACTTTCAAAAAAAGTGGATAGGTTTAACCCATTACTGTGATTAAAATACACAAAGGCCAGAAAAATAATTACAGCGAAAATTATAAGTTTGCGGAAAGCAAAGGCCAGAATTATCAGCACAATAGGTATTATGAAAAGCCACAAGCTGTTAATTGGATATGGTGTTAAATCTGAATCTTTTTTATAAACGTAAACCAGTTTGCTATGTGTGCCTGAGTCGTTCTGGTGTTTGAGGTAAACAAAGGTAGAGCGTTCAATTGGCAAGGGAAGTACCGCTATGCCATCATTAAATTTTAAACTTTGTGTAAAACCACTCACACTAAAAGTGTAAATGCCGTTTATGTTTTCATTTGGATTGTTAAGCGAATCTGCAGCAATAATTGCGAGTTTATTATTTTTCAACAGGTTTTCTTTTACGATGAAGTTGTTAATAGCCGCAGTTTGAGCGAAACTAAAAAAGCCTGAAAGGCAAAGAAAAATTAAGATAAATCCTCTTTTCATTCTATAGAACGTTTATTGTAAATTAAATAGCCAATATGCAATAATACACCATTTCTTTTAATCGCATCATTATATAAATTATAACTTAAACTAACCGGACCAACAGGTGTGTGGTAAACCAATCCTGCGGTGCCTGCATAACGTATTTTTGTTATTGCTTTTGCATAAACAATATCCTGTAAATTATCAAGTTCGTATTCTTTATGCGGTAAAAAAAGATAACCCTCCAACCTGAAATCAAGATTTTTCCTGACATTAAAAATATTTTTTACACCGCCCGCTGCGTAAGTAGAAGCCCGAAATTTATCGAGAAATAGTGATCGACTATCTTGCAAGGGATAAAAAGCCGGTGAAGCAAGTAAAGTAGAATAATAATTGTTAAACAAAGGCTGGTTAGAAATTACGCCCTCAACTAAATAACCCAAGGTGTATTTTTTCAGATGAAGAAAATAATTTTCCTGCGTTAGTTTAATCCCAACCCATTGCCTTAAATGGTTTGTTGGTTTGATCGTAGTAGCCGATGCTGTATTTCTGAATATATTACCAGGGTTGTAGTTTTCCCTTCCTGTTGTAAAGTTGAAACTTAGTAAAAAGCTTTGTCCGCGGGTGGCATACTGCTTCCTGTTAAGGGAATTTTTCTCCAAATTTAAAGAACCTTTAAAACCATTGAAAATAGTTTGGTCAAGCAGATCGCCCACGGCAAAAGTATTATTAGGGCTGTACCTGTCGTTATTGTTGATAAATGAAGAGTGAAGAACAATTTTGGTGTTATAATTTAAGGGAACGCCCATCATCAAATCTATTTTTCTATCTGATTGTTCGATGTAAATGGGGTGCGGGTTTTCGATAAAAATCTGGCTGGTATTATAGTAGTTCCAGTGGTTGTAAGTTAATTCAGCACCTAGAAATAAAGGCAGTTTCGTTGGATAATCAATTCTTCCGCTTAGTTGAACAGATTCGTAAAAGCGGCCTGAATAAAAACTGGTTCCAAATGTGTAAGCTTTTCTGTTCAAATAGTTGTACTGAGCACCTAGAAAAACATTACTAATGGGCCTGGTCGAAATGTTACCGCCTAAATCTAGTTTAAAACTTTTTTTGGGCTGAGCAACAACTTCGAAGGTGTAGCTATCGGTTGCAGGCTCGTAAACAATTTTTGGATAAATGGTTTCGAAAGTCTGGTCGGCAACGAGTTTGTAATAACCACGTTTAATATCCTGTAAATTGAATTTTTGTTTATCACTTTTAAATAAACGTTCCACATACTTTTTCTGCTGCTCATTTACACCACTTACGGTTATATTGCTGAACACAAAATCTGGTTTTTTGTTGTTGAATTTCGCCCTTCTCTTTTCTAAATCCTCGTTACTTACCCGGCGGCTTATTAGGGCCTTAATTCTAGGCATATCGGCCATGGTGGCATCATAACCTTTTTTTATCAGGTCTTCTACAGGCGAAAAGTTGGTAACACTATAATCTTTTAAATCGGGCTGAATGTAAACGCCGTTTTTACCCACCATGGTAGAGTCTGATTTGGATAAAAACATGAAAACCAGGAAACGGTTCATCAATCGGTCATCGTTATTTTTAGGATACTCATTATAGGTTTTGGACGAAACATTTGCACCAATTATGTAATCGGGTTTAAAATCGCGTTCCATTACATCGACAGGGAAATTATTATATAAGCCTCCGTCAAATACATATTTACCATCAAGTTTAATTGGCCGGTAAATAATCGGAACCGTCATTGTTGCCCGCACAGCTTCGGCCAAACTACCTTTACTAACGGTAATGCTTTTTTGCGAAAGTACATCGGCCACCATGCAACGATAGGGGATAAAAAGATTGTCGAAATTATCTTTAGAAACGGCGGATGCCTGCGAAAAAAGCTCTAAAAAAGCAAAGTTTAAAGGAATATCATTAATTAAATTGGAGCGAAAACTGAAATGAAATCCTGTATCGATTGCAACTTTTGCCGCAAGCATTGAGGCATTCGGTGCATTCTTTTCAAAAAAATAGGTGTAGTCACTTGTATATCTTCCATTCACCCAGTTCTGAAATTCATCACTAACTGCAATCTTTTCTATTTGAGCCGGAGCGTAGCCCGCAGCGTACATTGCGCCAACAATTCCACCCATAGATGTTCCGGTAATGTAATCAATGGGAATGTTATTTTCTTCGAGCGCTTTAAGTGTGCCAATATGTGCTAATCCTTTTGCACCACCGCCACTAAACACAAGGCCAACCTTTTGCGCATGCAATTGAGTACAGCACAGAACGAGAAGTATCAGCAAAAACCTTTTAAAAGTTACCACATTCTAAAAATAGGGTTTTCTTTTAAAATTTAATTCAGTATAAATATGTTATATGTTAAAAATGATGCAAAAGTTACCCAAAGAATATATGGAATGAAGATTAATCCGGCCCACTTATTTATTTTGTAGAACATTACACCGTTCACAATAATTACAGCCAATAATAATAAAATTTCGAATAGAGCGAAACCAATTTCATGCAGGTAGAAAAAGATGAATGACCAGGCTAGATTTAAGATTAACTGAATTAAATAAATTGCTACGGTTCTTGGGAAATGTTTAATGCTGTCTTTTCGAATCCAAACGAGGTAAGCCGCTATTCCGATTAACACATACAGCGATGTCCAAACGGGTGCAAATAACCAGTTTGGAGGATTAAATGATGGTTTATTAAGTGTTGGATACCAGGTTTGAACGGATTTTGCTGTAGCCAGGCCACCTAACGCACCAACCGATAAGGTAATGGCAATATTAATTATAAATGCTAAAGGTTTAAATTTCATGGCATAAATTTGAGTTTAAACAAGCTTAAAACCTAAATGTTTTATCATCGGCCAACTGAAGGCACAACAGGTAAACTTTCCGTCTCATCGGTACCTATGCTTTGAACGGCAAACAGATAATTATCTTTACTATATGGCAAACGCATTTCCTTTTCAGTAGTGAAAAATTTCTTCTCCCAAACCGGGCTGCTGGTTTCACGCATTAGAACATAAAATCCTTTAATACCTGCTCCATTTGCTGGCGATTTCCAATATAAATAAGTAGAGTTACTTAAGTTTTTTACGTCTACTTTAACCTCAACAGGAATCTGCGGCGCTTTTGCAAGGTTAGCCAGTACAGCAATATTTACGGCGGTATTTTTTCTTAAATACTCAAAATCCATGAACTCGATCAAATCGCCGTATTTAACCCCTTTTTCAGTTCTTAAATCCTGATGCTGATGATCGAAATTTTCATTCATTTCTGTTAATCTAACGGCTGCAAATCCATTTTCTACAAATGGTGTGTGGTCTCCTCCACGAAGAAACCTATCGTTACGGTAAATCAGCTTAACCTCTAACTGATCGACATAACGCTCACCAATTTCCTTTACATATCGGGCAAGCTGGCGGCTTTTTCCATCGTTTTCCAGTCCAAACTGTCGGATGTTTTTTGCGGTTTTATCCAATTCAAAACTTGGTAAGCCCTCACTAAAAACCCTTAGTTTCGTGTTATCAATAATTTGGGTTTCGCTTGCATTGTTACTTCCAATCATATCGTTATTCAGCATGGCTTCGATATTCCAGCCTTCCTTTTTTGCTTTAGCGGCCATAAATCCTGAGCCTAATAATGATTGTTCTTCGCCACTTACAGCAACGAAAATCACTGTTGCACCAAACTTATATTTACTCATTATACGGGCTGCCTCAATAACACCTGCCACACCACTTCCATCATCATTAGCACCGGGAGCGTCACTCAAACGGTTCATCACATCGGTAACCCGGCTGTCTAAGTGCCCGCTTACAACAAAAACTCTTTTATCTTGCGGATCTGTTCCTTTAAGTACTGCAACTGCATTACCTAAAACAATTTGCTGATCAACACGTTTTCCGTCCGGTTTAATAGTAACGGTATCTAAAAAGGCAGATAGCCTTCCGTCGCCCTGCTTCGCGAACTGAGTAAATTTGCCAACTACCCAATTTCTGGCGGCGCCAACGCCCTTTGTTTTACTTTTGGTATCGCTTATGGTGCTCCTGGTTCCAAAGGCAACCATTTTTGTGATGTAGGCTTTCAGCGAATCTGCGTTCACAGATTTAACCATCTTATCAATATCAGAATTTCTGTTGACAATTGTTTGCGCTTTTGAGGAGAGTCCGAATCCAAGAATAAGGAAGGCGGTAAATAATTTTTTCATGCAGGACTAATTAAGAAGCTAATGTATCGAATTATAAGAATTGTTTTAAGAAATGAAATGAAATCCTGTAACAATTTGAAAATAAATTGCTTGATATAGGATGGCAGTTTGGTGATGAATTCAGATTTTGGCTTTTAGGGAGTGGGCATCGAAAATATAGTTTAGTTAGTTTCATCGTGGCGGTTTTGATTGGTTTTCTATCAATTGCCGGCAGGATTAAGCTACCTAATCCTATTTTATTGCTTTTTGCCGGTATCGGAATAGGTTTTATTCCTTCAATTCCGACAGTATCACTAAATTCAGAAATTATATTTTTAATTTTTTTGCCGCCATTATTGTAATTTATATCTCTGTTGTTGTTGTTTTATTTACATTGGTAGGGCCGGAATTAACGCTTCCATGGATAGTCAAAAAACTCAAAATTAACGGTTATCCTACATCAGCGTTCTTAAAACTAAAAAATTTATCCTGTAAGCAAATATTTTCTATATTTATTCCTGTAAAGTTAGTTAAGCCTTACAAAAATTATCGTCCCCAAAATTAATCTTTAAATGGATAAGTTTCCCGTAAATCTGACTGCAGCAAAATGTGAACTGTTAGACAGAATACTTCAGGAATTTAAGTATGAAGAATATATTAAAACTGATCGTGTTTTACATATTTTCAGAGGAAATGCCATTTTAGCATCTGAATATCTTCAGCTCTTAAACCAGTTAAATTTAATTATGCTTATTGGCGAAGTACACGGTCATCCTTTGCCTGCACTTATAGGTAAACAATCCGGACTTGAAATTTTTTTAAGCGAAGGTGGATTTATGAAACGCCTGGAGCTGCGAAAGATGCAGGAAGAAACCGGTAAAAGTATGCTGGAGTTACAGAAAGAAATACTCGATTTGAGGAACCAGCTTGCAGCTTGCCGTGAACTTATTGCCAAGCAGGAAATGGCTATGCTCGATATGGATGCTGAACTAAGGAGACTCGAAGCTGGTATGGAAAATGAAGATTTTTCTTAATATTAAAGCATGATCTTGTAGCGTTTTAGCTTGCTCATCCGTTTTGTCAGTAAACCAATAGAACTAAAAATGATTAAGAAAACTTTAAACACCTGCGGACTACTCATTTTACTTTCGCTAACAATGCTTAGTTGCAAAAAAAATGCAGAAGAAAACTTACCAAAAGATGCACTTACAGGTGCATGGCAGGAAATAGCCACGGGGTATAACCGTGTATTAATTTTCGACCCGGGGAATAAAATTACAATACTGGTTAGAATGAGCCAAAACGTAGATTGGAGCCTGAAACTCACAGGAAAATATACGGTTGATGGAGATAATCTAACAGCAAAAATCACGGAACAAACAGAAAGGCAAAACTCAGGTGCCTTAATTACAACTCCTGTTAATTTTCAATGGTTTGATAAAGGAAAGTTTAATGTCAAAAATTTCGTTTTAACGATAAATTATAAAACCTATCCGGCTGATGCACCGGTAGATACAGAATCTAAATTCAATAAAATTATACCTATAGATTAGCTGAAGCAACTTATTTAGTTGCTTTCACGCCCTCCGATGTCATAATAATTCGTTTTATTGTGCCATCGTTGTTATAGTTTAAATAATCGATGCAAACTGATCTTCTGTAACTTCCGCCATCATTATTAATTGCCCCGTTGTGATAAATGAAGTAAGATTTTCCCTTGAAATCGATAATGGATTGATGATTTGTATTTGAATTACCGGCAATTTCATTCAAAATGCCCTTGTAAATCCAGGGGCCATTAATGTTTTTGCTCATTGCATAAACTATTTTTTCTGGGAAACCCGATGCATAAGATAAGTAATACCAGTTTTTACGTTTGTGTATCCACGGTGCTTCTGTAAAATCAGGAACATCTACAACCCTAATCGGACCATCTAACTCAATCATACTTGTTTTCAATTTTGCATAATAACATCTTTGATTTCCCCAGAAAAGATAAGCTTGTCCATCATTATCAATAATTACAGTCGGGTCAATGTCATCCCATGTAATACCAACAGCAGTAGTCATATTGTTTGTAATTAAAGCCTTACCTAGGGCATCTTTAAACGGTCCTCGAGGGTTATCCGCAACGGCTACGCCTATAGATTTTCCTTTAACAGAACCATGTTCTGTTGCCACATACCAGTAAAATTTACCATTTCTTTCAATTACCTGCGAAGCCCAGGCATCATCATTAGCCCAGGCAAAATCTTTTACATTCAGAGGGGATTTATGCTCCTTCCAGTTAACCATATCTGCCGTAGAGTAGCAAAGCCACTCATGCATTTCGTAATTGTTTTTTGATTTCGGCGCAACATCATGCCCGGTATATAAATAAACCGAATCGCCGTAAACAAAAGCAGCGGGGTCGGCTGTATATTTATCAGTAATTATCGGATTGCCTTTTGAAGTAATAATTTTCTCCTGACTAAATCCTTCAAAAGTTATACAAGCTAATGCCAGTATTGTTAAGTTTATCTTGTTGATGCGCATAAATGTTAACGTTTTAATTTTTTTATTCCACAACGAATTACAAAGCCACCAGAACTTCCAGCTCATCAGGTGATTTTTCGTTTTTAACCCGTTTTTTGTTCACAACCACGAATTTACCTGGTTAACCTGATACTAATTTATATCTGTCCTGAATGATGATATTTCTGATTTTCGACTTACATCGTAAAAGACTACATTGTTTTTAAGTAAGCTCTTTAGCATAAAATTCTTGGTTAGAAATGATTCTTTCGAAACTCACTTATCAGGTAAATATTAGCCACTGATATCGTGATAAGAATGCAATCGTAAATGTAAAAATTAAAATAATAAATGTTAACTAAACGGTTATTATTTTTGATGCTTATTGCGTTATCCAATCCAAAAAATTACAGACAAGGTAAAAACTGATGAAGCCTGGATAAATCAGATATTGGCAGATTTTGCCCTGTTTTTGCCAATCCTATCAGCTTTACTTTTTAAAGTTTATTTTTGATTACCACAAAACTTTTTTGAGCAGAATGATTCATAAATTTCTAATAAAGGCAGGCCTTGGCTGCCTGTTTATTTTGATAAGTAGTAGCAAAATATACGCCCAATCTCCATGGATAGCACTCAGCAAAAAACCTTCAACCTTAGCGCTTGAGAATGGATTTTTGTCATTTGATGCAGGCGATTTTAACCTCAAACTGGTCAAATCTTCACAAACTGTTGCAGGTTTGGCGCCTAAAATGGTGAAAGATTTCGATTTCGTTCCAAGTGATAGTTTAAAAGTCAGGAGTTCTGACGGACTTTACCATCTTGGTGATATTAATTTGAGGTTGAAAACCGGAAACGATGCCAACTGGAAAAGTTATAGTACTGCCGCGAAAAGACGTCCTGTTAAAAACATTGTGGTTAGTAAAACACTTTCAGCGGCTGATTTGGCCGAAACTTTACCAGCCGATATTCCTTTATCTATAAAAAGGATTTGGGAAATGGTTGGCGGAAAGCTGGTTTTGCGTTTCGAATTAACAAATAAAACCAATCATAATGTAGAAATTGGGGCACTTGGAATCCCGATGGTATTTGACAATATTCTGGACGGAAGAACATTGGAGCAAGCGCATGCAAAAAACGTTTTTTACGACCCTTATATTGGTAAAGATGCCGGCTACCTTCAGGTAACCAGGTTGAGCGGGCATGTGCCATCACTCATCGTAACACCTTATGGAAAAACGCCTTTCGAAGCTTATAACCCGTTGAATGATGATAAAACCCCTCGGGGAATCGCCTTTGAAGGTTTTTATGAGTGGATGGTTTATAGTAAGGCATTTGCAGAAACGGATTGGAAAGGTGTGGAGGAATGGAATATGCCGACTTCAATTACCTTAAAACCGGGCGAAACCAGAAATTACGGGCTCCAGTTCATATTATCAGGAACTGCGAAAGATATAGAAAACAAACTTATTGAAAATAAAAAGCCTGTAGCCATGTCCGTTCCGGGTTATGTTATTGCTAAAGATGTTGATGCAAAACTTTTCATCAATTACAATAAAAAAATAAAAGCTCTTGAAGTTTATCCCTTAAATGCTTTGATAGTTAAATCTATAGGTTCAACTAAAAGTGGTTGGAAAAGTTACGCTGTAAAAGGGAACAATTCTGGCAGGGCCCGCTTAACAATTACTTATGCCGATGGCCTGGAGCAAACAATTAACTACAAAATTATTGAGCCTGAAAACGAAGTGATAGCAAGTTACGGTAATTTTTTAACCACAAAACAATGGTTTGATAAGCCTGATAATATTTTTAAACGCAGTCCTTCAGTTATAACTTACGATTACGAAAAACAGCAACAAGTGATTCAGGATAGCAGGGCATGGATAGCAGGTTTGAGTGATGAGGGTGGAGCAGGTTCATGGCTTGGCGCCATGATGAAGCAATTGGTTCACCCCGAAAAGATCGAAATTGATAAGTTGAAACAATTTGTAGATACGGTAATGTTCGGCCGGATTCAGCTTAAAGATGGTCCTCAGAAATATGGTGTACGAAAAAGTTTATTCTATTACGCACCTGATTCTTTACCGAAGGATACCTATTCAAAAGATATCAATTTCAAAACCTGGTCTGCCTGGCCGAGAAAAGAAGCTGACGATTTAGGCCGTTCTTATAATTATCCTCACGTTGCCGCCGCACATTGGGTGATGTATCGTATGGCTCGGAATCATCAGGGCCTTGTTGATGAAAAAACCTGGAAACAGCATTTAATCGATGCCGCCGAAACCGGTTTGGCAATGGTGAATATTGCACCATATTATGCCCAGTTTGGGCAAATGGAAGGAACAATTTTCTACCTTATTTTAACCGATCTTAAGAATGAGGGCTTAACTGCAGAGGCAGATAAACTTGAAAATGAAATGAAAAAACGTGCAAACCATTGGCGTTCGCTCGATTACCCATTTGGAAGTGAAATGCCGTGGGATTCTACCGGGCAAGAAGAGGTTTACGTTTGGTCGAACTATTTTGGCTACCAGGATAAGGCTAAAGTTACGCTCGATGCAATTTTAGCCTATATGCCTGTTGTACCACATTGGGCTTATAACGGTAACGCCCGCAGGTATTGGGATTTTCTGTATGGCGGAAAATTAATGCGGATTGAACGTATGATTCACCATTATGGTTCGGCCCTGAATGCAATCCCTGTTTTAATGGATTATCGCAAAAACCCAAATGATTTTTATCTTTTGCGTACGGGGTACGGCGGTTTATTGGGGTCGATTTCAAATATTACCAAGGATGGTTTTGCACCCGCTGCCTTTCATGCATATCCTTCAACTTTAAAAAACGATGGCATTACAGGCGATTACGGTTCAGGGTTTTTTGGTTATGCTGTAAACACTTCATCCTACCTTTTGAAACATAAAGAATTCGGCTGGCTCGCCTTTGGCGGAAATCTGACAGAAAATAGTAAAATCATTAATGTAAAACTTACAACCGCGGCAAAATCATCATTTTATGTGGCTCCCGCCGGACTTTGGATAACCTTAGATGCCGGAACAATTGATGAAGTAATTTATAATCCTATGAACGGAGAAATCCATTTAATTTTAAGCAAAGCTGATGAACACACAAATAATGCAGTGATAAGAATAAGCCAGCCGGCGAAAGTAGACGGCGTAGGTAAGTATTCATTGAAGGACAGAAACATGGGCGAGCGAGGTGCTTATGAAGTTAAGTTATCGGCTCAGGGCATGACTGATGTAATATTGGTGAAGTAGGTTTACAAGCATTTCTGGAAACGAATCCAATTCACGCCCTGTAAAAAGTACGTCATTGCGAGGTACGAAGCAATCTATTTAAGTAGAGATTGTTTCGCACCTCATATTAATTATTTCCTGCTATTAGTTTTCCTTAACAACCCTCAGGCCATAAATCGGGCCGGCATTATTTTTAGCTTTCGGGAATAATTTGACGGTTACTTTATTTTTTCCTTTCGTAAGTTCTGCAGGGATTTTGTAGGACACATCATAGAAACGACTTTCCTTATATTTATTCAAATCTTCAGTAGCAATGTTTACACCATCAACCAAAACTTCAAAAATTCTGCCCCTGTTGTCCATTCCCCAATAAGAAGCTATAATGGTGTTTTGGGCCTTCGGGTCTACCTTAACATCAAACTGAAGAAAACCTTCTTCGCCAGCTAAACGCCATTTTTTGCCGTGTTCTTCACCCATAGATTCTTTGGCTGCAGTAAAGTTGTGGTCTCTTTCAGGTTGCATCTCGCCAAAGCGAAAAATATCAGTTGTTTTATCTTCGAGCTCTTTTTGCTTACGTTTTTGTTCATCGTAAATTTTCTGTTGAACTACCCATTTTTCAGGTGTGAAAACGTCCCAGTAAACACTATAATATTGATTTTTAGTCTGATAAAACGGAATCATGGTCACTTCTTGTGGTTGTGCAGTTTTAACGGTTTGAAATTTTAGTTCCTGTTTGTTAACTACACTTAACCAATCCTTCGGGTCGTTATTTGCACTAACAAATACTGGAACGCCTTTAATCGGGTCGGGTTCTGTTGTGCCCAAAACACCGGCCAGTAAAACCGGACCATAAAAAACAGCTCTACGATCGGCATTGTCCGGCATTGCTTCTGTATGAAGTTTTTCGGGTGTGGTGTACGTTATTTTATCGTTGTTTTTCCAGCTGCGGTTAATAACCAAATAACCGGATTCGTCGGGTGTAATTTTTTGCGATGCACCATTCACTGCAATTGTAACGCCTTCCGACCATTTTGGTTTCCTTATTTTAATCGAAAATGTTGATGCTTTAGTCGTATTAATTGTTAATTCAGTTTTATCGCCTTGCGGCAAAAGTGTTTGCTGCGTTATTTTAATTCCCTTTTCTTTCCAGTTCAGCGTAGAAGGAATAAATAAGTTTACGTACAAGCTACCATCATTGCCCCTGAAATAAATGCTTTCGTTGTACTTAACATGGTTTTCCATACCCGTTCCAACGCAACAAGTAAATGTGTTAAACTTATCACTGTACTCTTTTTTGCCGCCCATGCGTAAAGGGACGAAATAGCACATCATACCATCATCATGATTTTGCGAAGCCAGAATATGATTGTAAAGGGCTTTTTCGTAAAAATCGAATAATTCTGCCGAAGGATTTTCTGTAAACAAATGCCCGGTTAATTTGAGCATATTATAGGTGTTACAGGTTTCGGTTGTGTTTTCAGTAAGTTTATCGTTCAACTTATTGGGTTCACTTAAATATTCGTAATTACTGTTTCCTCCGGTGGCGTAGGAGTGGTTGTAAACGATGGTTTTCCAAAAAAAATCGGCAATGGCTTTATCGTTTTTGTCGCCGGTAATTTCGTGTCTCCGGGCGCTTGCAATAATTTTAGGTATTTGTGTATTTGAATGTTTGCCCGGTAATACATCTTGTTGATTGGCCAGTGGGTCGAGGATACGTTTATCGTAGAATTTGTAAGATAAATCTAGGAATTTCTTTTCACCGGTTATCGAATAGAGATTAACAAGGGCATCGGCCATGCCACCATATTCACAAAACAACATTTTTTGCAACAGTTCATCATTCAATCCGCCGATGGTATTCTGCGTCCAGTTTGCCATGCCGATACATTCATTAAGGGCCTTCTTGTTGCCAGTGTAAAGATAAGCATCGAGCAGGCCTGCCATCACTTTGTGCACCGTGTACCATGGCGACCAGCCGCCGTTTAAATCAAAACCGCCCGATTTAATATTCCCTTTTGCAACTTCCGTCCAAATGGCATCCTCTTTTGGAATTGCACCGATGTAACCAGTCTTTCTTGCTTTTTGACACTCTTCCAGTTGGTCTATAATGTAGTTTACTTTCTCAAGAAAAAGGGGATCTTTCGAAGAAGCGTATTTCATCGAAATAGCCGATAAATAGTGACCTAAAGAATGGCCTGCCAAGCCATCTGATTCCCAGCCTCCGTAAATTTCGGCTTTCGGTTCCAATCCTGCATTTTTCCTGAAGCCCGATAATAATCTGTCGGGTTCAATAATTGCTAAATACGCTTCATCGGCTTTCATTGCCGTTTTAAAGGTGCTTTCCAACAAACTTACATGCGATAAATCGAAAGCATAAGCTTTAATGGGCGTAACATTCTTTACTTTTATTCTGCTATCGCTAAACTGCGGCATGTAGTTTTGAGCCTGAATATTTAGCGAATATAAAATGGAGCACGTTAATAAGCCTTTGGCAATTATCTTATTCATCATTGGGGTAGAATTCTTTAGCATCTGAAAGAATAAAATTATTCAAATCTCAATGTAAAAATCGCCTTTTAATTTGCAGGTATTGTGCAGATTTTACCTAAATTTTCTTTTAAAAAAGGATTTATTGCGATTTTTATACCATTACATTAGCTTATAATTTGCAGATACAACCCATATTTTAGCCATTCAATTTAAAAACCTGTTGGATGAAGAAAGCTTTTGGGATATTTGTTTAACACAGAAAAATATGTTTGATAAAGAAATTTATATCGAGAGAAGAAAAACATTAAGATCTAAGATTGACTCGGGAATAATACTGTTTTTAGGAAATGAAGATAGTCCGATGAATTATGCCGACAACACTTATCATTTCAGGCAAGACAGTACCTTTCTGTATTACTTTGGAATCAGTGAACCTGCTTTGGCTGCTGTTATCGATATTGATGGTGATGAAGTAATCCTTTTCGGTAATGAAATGAGCATTGATGATATCGTTTGGATGGGCAGACAGAAAACCCTGAAAGAGAAATCAGAAGATTCTGGTCTAACAAATGTTCAGCCTCTTGATAAACTTGAATCGTACTTAAGCCAAAACAAACAGAAAAACAGAGCGATTCATTTTCTGCCTCCATATCGCCCGGAAAATAAAATTAAACTGGCTAATTGGTTTAACATTCCTTTTGTCGAGCTGAAAAGTGCGGCATCTTTAAAACTTATTAAAGCTATTGTTGCTCAGCGTTCAATAAAATCCACCGAAGAAATTGCAGAACTTGATAAAGCTGCCTCGATTTCGGCCGACATACATTTAATGGTGATGCAGCAGGCAAAACCTGGAATGTTTGAAAGAGAACTTGCCGCTAAAATTCAGGAAGCAGCATTGGCTTCCGGAGGAAATCTTTCTTATCCGGCTATTTTAACAGTTCGCGGGGAAATCCTCCACAACCATTATCATGGTAATATTTTAGAAGAAGGACAGATGGTGCTGAACGACTCAGGCGTGGAAACCGCCCTCGGTTATGCCGGTGATCTTACCCGAACTTTTCCGGTAAGTAAGAAATTTAGTTCTGAACAAAAAGATATTTACAATATTGTACTTGATGCTTATACCAACGCAAAAAATGCTTTAGCGCCCGGTGTTCGTTATCTCGATGTGCACCTGACTTCCTGTAAAACATTATCGCAGGGTTTAAAAGATATCGGCTTAATGCAAGGGAATGTAGAAGATGCTGTTGAAGCTGGGGCTCATGCCATGTTTTTCCAATGCGGAACCGGCCACATGATGGGATTGGATGTTCATGACATGGAAGATTTAGGCGAGCAGTATGTTGGCTACACCGATGAACTGAAAAAAAATACCACGCAATTCGGGTTGAAATCTTTACGCTTGGGTAAAGCCCTGGAAACGGGTTATGTTTTAACGGTTGAACCTGGAGTTTACATTATTCCGGAACTTATCGACAGGTGGAAAGCGGAAAATAAATTTGCCGAATTTATTAACTACGAAAAGTTGGAACAGTTTAGAAATTTTACAGGAATCAGGGTTGAAGATGATTTCCTTATCACCGAAAACGGAAGCCGAATGCTGGGTAAGCATCTGGCTCAAAGTGTAGAAGAAATAGAAACCATTAGAGGTCAGGCTTTTTAATAAAATAACATGAAGATTTTAACCCGTGCATCAGCACTTTTACTATTTACATTTTTCGCCAATGCTGTGTTTGCACAAACAACAAAGGTTTACACATTAGCAGATACCTTGCGGGGTACGTTAACGCCTGAACGTACCTGGTGGGATGTGCAACGTTATGAACTTGCCGTAAAGCCGGATTATAATGATAAAAGTATCACGGGTTCTAATCAGATTGTTTATAAAGTTGTTGGTGCAAATAATGGTAAAACCAGAATGCAAATCGATTTGCAGGAGCCTTTAATTATTGATAGCATTCTTTACAACGGGAAATCGAAGTTGAAATTTGAACATATTGGAAGTGTCTGGTATGCACATGTGCCTGCTCAAAAAATGGCGGCCACAAATAATGTAAATATTTTTTACCATGGTAAAGTTCATCAGGCAAAACGTGCCCCATGGGATGGCGGTTTTATTTTTACAGCCGATTCGCTTGGCCGCCCGTGGATGACGGTTGCTTGTCAGGGTTTGGGAGCTTCGATTTGGTATCCGAATAAAGACCATCAGAGCGATGAGCCGAATCTCGGTGCTTCATTAACCATGACTGTTCCTGATACTTTAGTCGCGGTTGGTAACGGCCGTCTGGTTTTTAAGAGAGATAATAAGGACGGAACAGCGACTTATAAGTACAATGTTGTTAACCCGATAAGCAATTACTGCATTATTCCTTATGTTGGAAAATATGTAAACTTTAAGGAAAAATATGCGGGCGAAAAAGGTGCGCTTGATTTAAATTATTGGGTTCTTGATTACAATTTGCCAAAAGCTAAAACCTACATGCCCGATCAGGTACATAAAATGATGAAGAGTTTTGAATACTGGTTTGGCCCTTATCCATTTTACGAAGATGGCTACCAGCTTATCGATGCTTCACATACAGGAATGGAACATCAATCGGCGGTTTCTTATGGCAACTGGTATAAATTCGGCTATCGCGGAAGAGACATGTCGGGCGATGGATGGGGCTTGAAATGGGATTTTATTATCATTCACGAAAGCGGTCATGAATGGTTTGGGAATAATATAACCAGTAAAGATTTGGCAGATATGTGGGTGCATGAGGGTTTTACAAATTACAGCGAAACGCTTTTCGTCGATTATATATTTGGCAACAAAGCCGGTAACGAATACAATTTCGGAATCAGAAAAGGCATTAGAAACGATGCGCCAATTATTCCGCCTTATGGCGTAAATGCACAGGGTAGCGGCGATATGTATCCGAAAGCAGGCAATATGCTTCATTCAATTCGTCATGGTTTAAATAATGATGCGCTTTTCAGGTCGATTTTACGGGGCCTGAATAAAACTTTCTACCATCAAACTGTAACTACTAAACAGGTTGAAGATTATGTTTCAAAACACGCAGGATTTAGTTATGCCAAAGTCTTCGACCAATATTTACGAACCGTTCAAATTCCTTCTTTCGAGTATTATTTAAAGGATGGAAAAGCCTTTTACCGTTTCAGCGATTGTGTTAAGGGCTTTAATTTACCTTTAACATTAAAAAATGATGGTGTTAAAACGTTAAAGATTATTCCCTCAGAAAACTGGCAGGAAATTAACTTGTCTGCCGGGCAAGATGTTCTATTTTCAAAACTGGCAATCGAATTTATGTACTACCTTAAGGTGAAAAATGTGAAATAGAAACATTGATTTTTTAACCTTAAACAGGTGTATTTTTAGCTTATATCGGTTAAAATCCAATGATAGTCCAAGCTTTTGATGGATTAACTTTGGATATCAAAATTGGCTTGATTATGATAAATTTCAGGCTGTTAAAACTGATATAAAAATAATAATCAATTAAAAATACAACGATGAGTATAAAATGGACCGGGGTTTTTCCTGCTGTAACCACAAAATTTACAGCGAATGATGAATTAGATTTTGAAACTTTCGACCTCAATATCGAGGCTCAGTTAGAAGCGGGTGCCGAGGGAATTATTCTGGGCGGCTCACTTGGAGAAGCAAGTGTATTAACCGACGAAGAGAAATTCGGATTACTTGCTCACACTTTAACTTTAGTAAACGGTCGTGTTCCGGTTTTGTTAAACATCGCAGAATCTACAACAAAAAAAGCTATTGAAGTTGCTAAAAAGGCAGAATCGTTAGGTGCAAACGGATTAATGTTATTGCCACCTATGCGTTACAACGCCGCTGCTGATGAAACTTTGGCTTTTTTCGGTGCCATTGCCGAAAGTACTGAGTTACCGATTATGATTTACAACAATCCTGTTGATTATAAAATCGAAGTTACCTTGGATATGTTTGAAGTTTTAACAAAATACAGCAACATTCAGGCAATCAAAGAATCCACCAGAGATGTTTCCAACGTTACGCGTCTAATCAACCGTTTTGGAGATCGTTTCAAGATATTTACTGGTGTAGACCCGTTAGCTATGGAAAGTATTGTGATGGGTGCGGATGGTTGGGTAGCCGGCTTAGTTGATGCTTTCCCTAAAGAAACTGTGGCGATTTTCAGATTGATTAAAGAAAACAGAATTGCCGAGGCATTAACAATTTACCGCTGGTTTTTACCGGTTCTGGAGTTAGATATTCATCCTAAATTAGTTCAGTACATTAAACTTGCCGAAGTTGCTACCGGCCTTGGTACTGAAGCGGTTCGTGCGCCACGTTTGCCAATTCAAGGCGCTGAGCGTGAAAAAGTATTGAAAATTATTAACGATGCGCTAGCTGTTCGTCCTGAATTGCCTGCTGGTAGTTGGGGGAAATAGTTCCAAAAAAATATGATCGGAAAAAATATAATTGCTTCAACGTATGTAGATGCGAATGAAAAGAATCTAAATGCCATTAATCCGGCTACCGGAATGGTTATAGAAGGTGATTTCTTTAAAGCAAATGAAAAGCTTGTAAATGAAGCCTTGCTATCAGCTACAGAAGCTTTTCAGTCTTACAGAAGTATAAATAAAGATTTAAAGGCAACTTTTCTAAATGCAATTGCAGATGAAATTGCTGCAATTACCGACGAGTTAGTAAAAAGAGCATCGGCAGAAAGTGGCTTGCCTGCCGCCCGATTACAAGGCGAGGTAGGAAGAACTACGGGTCAGCTCCGCTTATTTGCAGACCTGATTGCTGAAGGCTCCTGGGTTAATGCAATAATCGAAACAGCACAACCCGAAAGGCAGCCGCTACCGAAATCTGATATCCGAAGGATGATGATTCCGATTGGTCCGGTGGTTGTTTTTGGGGCAAGTAATTTTCCCCTGGCATTTTCTGTAGCTGGGGGCGATACCGCATCTGCACTTGCTTCAGGCTGTCCGGTTGTGGTAAAGGCGCATCCCGCACATTATGGAACCAGTGCTTTGGTTGGCGGGGCAATTATAAAAGCTGCGGAAAAAACGAATATGCCAAAAGGTGTTTTCTCAATGCTTTATGATGATGGCTATGAAATTGGTTCTGCATTAGTTAAACATCCATTAACAAAAGCAGTAACCTTCACGGGCTCATTTAAAGGCGGTATGGCCTTGGTAAAACTTGCAGATGAACGTGAAAACCCTATTCCGGTTTTTGCGGAAATGGGCAGCATCAATCCAATCGTTTTTTTACCGTTAGCATTAAAAAACAAGGCGGAAGAACTGGCGAAAAAGTATGCTGCTTCAATAACTTTAGGTGCAGGGCAGTTTTGTACCAATCCGGGTTTGATGTTAGCCATTGAATCGCCGGCTCTTACAACATTTAAACACACATTGTCTGAAGCTATTGCGGCAATTCCATCAGCAACAATGCTTACAAGTGGAATCGCTCACAATTACAACAAGCTTGCAGCAGCGGTAATAAATGATGGTAATGCGTCAGTTTTAGGGATTTCTAATTTGAGAAATGAAGATTTTGAAAATCAATCTCAGGCTCTGGTTGCTGAAATCAGTGCTGCTGATTTTATCAAAAATCCAAAATTCAGAGAAGAAATTTTTGGACCTTATTCACTTTTAGTTGTTGCCAAAGATTTAGCAGAATTAGAATCGGTAGTCACCTGTCTTGATGGCCAGATTACGGCTACCTTAATGGCTGAAAAAGATGAGCTGAAGGATTACCAGAAAATAATAAATAAACTAACGGATAAAACCGGCAGAATAATTTTAAATGGTGTGCCAACTGGCGTTGAAGTTTGCGGAGCCATGCAACATGGCGGCCCATTTCCGGCAACAAACGACAGTCGTTTTACTTCTGTGGGTTCAACAGCCGTTTATCGTTTCGTTCGGCCATTGGCTTATCAGGATTGGGAACAGGATTTATTGCCTGATGAACTCAAAGAAGGCAATCCTCTAAATATTTTCAGAACTGTTAATCAGAAATTAACCAAAGAAGATGAGTAAAACTTTTTTCTGTGTGGATGCACATACCTGTGGAAATCCCGTGAGGTTGGTTGCGGGTGGCGGCCCTCAGTTAACTGGCTCAAATATGAGTGAAAAACGCCAGCATTTCCTGAGGGAATTTGATTGGATCAGAACCGGATTGATGTTCGAGCCACGAGGCCACGATATGATGTCCGGGAGTATTCTATATCCGCCTCATGATCCAAATAACGATGTTGCCGTTTTGTTCATCGAAACCAGCGGTTGTTTGCCAATGTGTGGGCATGGAACAATCGGAACCATAACCATTGCCATTGAAGAAGGACTTATTCAGCCAAAAATTCCTGGTATTATCCGAATGGAAGCACCCGCAGGTTTGGTTTTGATAGAATATAAGCAAGAAGGAAAGAAAGTTAAGTCAGTAAAGCTAAAAAATGTAGCCTCGTATCTCGCTGCTGAAAACCTGGAGGTGGAATGTCCTGATTTAGGGTTACTCACATTTGATGTTGCTTATGGAGGAAATTTTTATGCGATAGTCGATCCACAGGAAAATTTCCCGGGCCTCGAAAACTACACGGCATCGCAATTGATAACCTGGAGCCAGACCATCAGAAAGCGCATCAACGAAAAATACACTTTTGTGCATCCGCTTGATACAACAATAAATGGGTGTAGTCATGTACTTTGGACGGGCAAAACACTTGACCCGACTTCAACAGCACGCAATGCTGTTTTTTACGGCGATAAAGCAATAGACAGGTCGCCGTGCGGAACGGGTACTTCGGCCCGTATGGCGCAATGGCATGCCAAAGGCAAGTTAAAAAAAGGCGAGGATTTTATTCACGAAAGTTTTATAGGCAGTAAATTTACAGGACGGGTAGAAGAAGAAGTTGATTTAAATGGTTTCAAGGCTATCATCCCAAGTGTAGAAGGCTGGGCAAAAGTTTTTGGCTACAATACAATAAAAATTGATGCAGAGGACGATCCTTATGCATATGGATTCCAGGTTATTTAACAGCAGCGAAAGAAAAAATGATTGATAAACTCAATCACGAAGCATAATAGAGAATGTCGAAGGTTTTAATTATAGGCGGGGGAATTGTAGGCTTAAGTTCTGCATATTACCTGCAAAAAAAAGGGTATCAGGTTACGGTTCTGGATAAAGGTGATGTTGTTGATAATTGCTCATTCGGCAATGCAGGCATGATTGTGCCAAGTCATTTCGTTCCTTTGGCAGCTCCCGGAATGATTAGCCAGGGCATTCGGTGGATGTTTAACAGTAAAAGCCCTTTTTATGTTCGCCCTGCTTTAAATCTAAACCTTATTAACTGGGGATTAAAATTCATGAAGCATGCAACGCCAAAACATGTTCAGCAATCTGCCGAACCACTTCGTGATTTATCGTTGCTGAGCAAAAAACTTTATGAAGACTTAGCTAAAGAACCCGGCTTTAATTTTGAACTTACAAATAACGGTATCCTTGCTTTTTACAAAACAGAAAAAGCTGGAGAAGAAGAAGCTCACTTAGCGGAAAAGGCTAATGAGTTAGGTTTGGACATGGCTGTTTTAAGTGCTACGGAATGCAAAACTTTACAACCTGAACTGGAACTGGATGTTTTGGGTGCGGTTCATTATCGCTGCGATGCACATCTTTATCCCGGAAAACTGATGCAGGATTTGCTTCATTACCTCGAACAGAATGATGTAAAAATTGTGAGGAATAAAGAAGTTAATAAAATTGAGTCGGAAGGTAACAGAATAACGAAAGTTTTCACCGGAACTGATATCTGGGAAGCTGATGAATACGTTTTGGCAACAGGTTCATGGTCGCCGGCTGTAGCTAAAATGATGGATTTAAACATTTCATTAATGCCAGGCAAAGGCTATTCATTCATGGAGCCTGAACCAGAAAATCGTGTTACCATACCTGCATTGCTATGCGAAGCAAGGGTTGCCATAACACCGATGAATGGAAGTATCAGATATGGCGGCACCATGGAACTCGATAAAATAAATACGAAGATAAATATGCAGCGTGTTGAAGGAATTGTTGAGTCTGTTCCGAAATACTTTCCCGATTTAAAACCACAGTTACCAGCCGAAAATAAAATTTGGTATGGTTTCCGTCCATCTTCTCCGGATGGATTGCCTTACATCGGAAGAAGCCACCAGAAGAAAAATCTTATTGTAGCAACCGGACACGGAATGATGGGTTTGAGCCTCGGACCGGCGACAGGTTTACTTGTTAGCCAAATCATCGCGGAGCAGGCAACCGAAATTAAAACTCATTCTTTTGCAGTGCGCTAAATCATAAATTGCCCGTTCCCAATTCTTTAGGTTTTGAAAAGACAGATGTTCCTGTCGAATTTTATCTTGTATTGACCATATTTTAACCCTATTTATATTTTATTGTGGTTTATGGGTTAATATTCTTACATTGTTTTTGCAAATCAACAAACCCTAACTAAGCAAACCAATGAAAGTATTACCATTTACAATGCTTGTTCCTGATGATAAAAGTGTGATATCTGAGCATATTGAACTCCCATTTTTTTATCAGTATTTGCACCGACATGATGAATGGCAAATTACCTACATTGAAAAAGGCGAAGGAACATTAATAGCTGGTAACGATATGCATCCGTTCCGCTCTGGCGATGTCTTTTTAATTGGAGCTAAACTACCACATCTGTTTAAAAGCAACCCCGAGTATTTCTCGGATAATGATGGGAAGACAGTAAAAGCATGCTCCGTTTATTTTAATTCGAACGGTATTTTAAGCGCTTTATTTGGCTTGCCTGAAATGAAACTTGCCAGTGCTTTTCTTCAAAAAAATAAGCATGGATTTAAAATTCCGGAGTCTTTCACTAAAGAAATTGTTAAGCGGATGTTTGATGTTCACAAGGCCTCTGGTTCTGATGTACTTTTTAATTTTCTTAAACTTATTAACAGTTTGCAGGCTTTAAATGAAAATGTTTTACCGCTCTGTTCGGATATGTATTCTTCAAATGTGAGTGAAAATGAAGGCATGAGACTGAGTAAAATCATAAATTTCATTACCGAAAACTACAACAGCCAGATATCTTTGGAAGATGTAGCCAATGCTGCATTTATGACCCCGCAGGCATTTTGCCGGTATTTTAAAAAACATACCGGACATACCTTCGTGTCTTTTTTAAATGAAGTTAGAATTAATGACGCCTGCAAAAGCCTTATTTCGGGCGAAAAAGCAGATTGCATTTCCGGCGTAGCTTATAAAGCAGGTTTCAATAGCATTACTAATTTTAACAGGGTTTTCAAAAGCATTATCGGCCAATCGCCCCGTGCATATATAGACACCTATAATAATGTTAGCAAAGTGAGCTACAGGGGTGCCTGATGACGAACTTTTGAGATTTATTCATTAGAAATCATTGCTGATTAAGCCCTCAATTCACGAAAAATTGTATCTTCGTTTCTACCAAATATAGCCCGACGTACTCTTTTATGCATCCTAATTTGAAGGTTTTTAACTGCTTTATAGTCGGTTTACTGTTTACTTCAGTCAGCTGTTTTTCGCAAGTAGCCGCAACATCAGTTAAATATATTGGCGTAGAGCATGGCCTGTCGAACAATGTTGTCAATTCACTTTACTTAGATAGGTTCGGCTTTATGTGGGCTGGAACTTATGATGGTTTGAACCGATATGATGGCTACAATTTCAAGGTATTCAGAAACAATTGGGGTGAAAGCAATTCTTTAGTAAACAACCACATTACGGTACTAAATGGAGATAATTTAGACAGAATTTGGATAGGCACTCAGAAAGGCGCTTCCTATTTTAGTTATGCAGACTCAAAATTCCATCAGTTTTTATTTGAAGAAAGCGGAAAAAATATTCCCTTAACGGCTTCAATAACCTCAATAGCCATTAATTCTGCATCAACTGTTTTTGTTGGAACAGACGAAAGCGGCCTGTTTGAGCTAAAGAAAGCTTCCGGCATTGCAAAAAAAATACGATTTCGGAAAAGTAAAAATTATACCATTAAAGCATTATGCATTGATGCAAACCAGGTATTGTGGCTTTTTATAAAAGATTTTGGCTTGTGCAGATATGATGCTGTTCGTAGTGAAATTTTGCTTGTAAAACGAGATGTGAAAAACGTTACGAGTATCATAAACGGTTCTGGAAATTTGCTGTGGCTAGGTACAGAGCAGGGTTTATATCAATTTGATAAAATAAGCAATGCGTTGATAAAGCCGGCGAATTATCTGGAAAATGATAACATTATGAACCTAATGGTAGACAGGCAGGGGAAACTTTGGATTTCGACAGATGGTGGCGGAGTAGTTGTTTTCGATACAAGAAGTAAAAAAATAAATCGTTTATCTGCAGGGAAAGAGAAAGGGCTGTTAAGTAGTAATTCCGTAGCCCAGGTTTTTGAAGATAAAGAGGCTCGAAAATGGATTGCTACGCTTCGTGGTGGTTTAAATATTATCGACCAGCAAAGCACTCAATTTCAAAGTATAAAGCGTGATGCCTTAAACAGCAATTCGCTGGTTAATAATTTTGTGCTTTCTTTTAGTGAAGATGAAAATCAAAACATCTGGATTGGTACTGATGGTGGTGGTTTAAGTTTATGGAACAGGAAAAAGAATACCTTTACAAATTATGTTAAAACAACCAATCCCAACTCGCTCACAAGTAATTTTGTAACAAGTATTCTGAACGATTCTGCAAATAATATTTGGGTTTCTAGTTTTAGCGGCGGAATCGATCGTTTCCAAAAAAGCACCGGGCAATTTATTCACTACAGCTGTTATAATAGTGTTAAAGGCGTTGATGATGTAAACATCTGGAAGCTTTACCAAGACAGGAGCGGAAATTTATGGGCCGGAACAACCAGGGGTGGAGCACTTTACAGATATAATAAAGCTGCCGATAAATTTGAACTTTTTGATAATAATCTGAAAGATATTCATGCGATTTTTCAGGATGCTGAAGGCAATTTATGGGCCGGAAATTACACCGAGCTTATTAAAATTGATCCACTAAAAAGGAATCATCACATTATAAAAATCAATCAGGCTATCAGAACCATCAATGAAGATTCCAAACACCAGCTTTGGATTGGTACTGAGGGCGGTGGATTGATTCAGTTTAATCCAAAAACGAAAAAAATTAAACGCTATATTCAGTCAGATGGTTTGCCCAACAGTTCCATTTTAAATATTCTAATCGATGCTAAAGATAATCTTTGGTGTAGCACATATAATGGTTTATCAAAATTCGATTTTCGGGAAAAAAAGTTTAAAAACTACTACACTTCTGATGGTTTACAAAGCAATCAGTTTAATTATAATGCAGCTTTAAAGCTTAAAGACGGTGCTTTTTTATTTGGTGGAATTAATGGCTTCAACCTTTTTTACCCGGATAGCATTAAGGAGAATAAACGCATTCCGCGAGTTGTAATAACCGATTTCCGAATCAATAATGTTCCGCTTGATGAGGATTCAAGCTACAAAAATACTTCAATCGTAAATCTCCAAAAAATTGAAATTCCTTACAACTCAGCAGTAATTTCGGTGGATTATGCAGCGATTGAGTTTTCATTTCAGGAGCAAATTTCTTATGCATATTACCTGGAGGGTTGGGACAGAAACTGGAATTACGTAAACAAGCTAAATACGGCATACTATTCGCGTTTAAATGAAGGTGAATATAAATTACACATTAAAAGTACCGATACCGAAGGTGCATGGAGTAATAATGAAAGGGTAATTTTAATAAAGATTTTACCGCCCTGGTACCGAACCTGGTGGGCTTATGGAATTTATTTGTTTCTGTTTTCTGCAGCTTACTACTTGTTTCAAACCTACAGGAACAGGCAACGAAATTTAAAACACGAAGTTGAAATTACCAACCTGAAAATGGAACGTGAGAAAGATTTGAACGAGAAAAAACTCAATTTCTTCACCAATATTTCTCACGAGCTTAGAACACCTTTAACATTAATCGTAAACCCGATAAAAGATATACTCAATGGTAAAGAACCCGGCCAGGAGAAGAATGATTTAAACGTGGTTTATCGCAATTCGCGGCGGTTACTAAGTTTGGTAGATCAGTTATTGCTGTTCAGAAAAACCGAAAGCGAAAACGATGCTTTGAATATTGTTAAAATTAACCTGTTCAAATTTGCCAAAGAGATTTTCCTGTGCTTCGGATACCTTGCTAAAAACAATAATATAGATTATACCTTTCAATGTGATGATGAGGAAATTAACATTTATGGCGATAGAGATAAGCTCGAGATAGTTTTCTTTAACTTATTGTCAAATGCTTTAAAATTTACACCGAAAGGTGGATTTGTAAAGTTTAAAATAACAACAATAGGTAATGAAGTAAAAATTGAAGTCGCCGATAATGGTCCCGGAATCCCTGAAGGCGTTGGGGAAAAATTATTCGATAAGTTTTATAAAGTGATCAGTAAAGAATCGCTTAAAATGGGTTTCGGAATTGGTTTGTACCTGGTGAAAAGTTTCGTAGAACTGCATAAAGGAAAAATTTCCTTCCATTCTGAAAAAGGAATAGGAACCAGTTTTTTTATTGAAATGCCTGTTGGAGAGCCAATAGACTACAGCGAGAGTGCTTCAATTGAAAATGAACTAACCTATGTAAATGAGCTAATTGCCCAGGAAGAACTTGAAGAAGCGGTTGCGGATAAAAATAATGTTGGTAACCTGGAACTTTTAATTTCAGATTTAAATTCAATTTTAGTTGTTGATGATAATACTGAAATAATCGACTATATCAGGCAGATTTTCCAGGAAAATTTTAAAATATATAAGGCAACCAATGGTATTGAAGGCTTAACTAGTTGTAAAGAATTTCTGCCCGACGTGGTGATTTCCGATGTAAATATGGATGGAATGAATGGCATTGAACTCTGCAAAGCGATTAAAAATGATTCTGCCTTGAGCCATATTCCGGTTATACTTTTAACTGCCGACCCAAATGCCGAAACTCGGTTAAAGGGGATCGAAGTTGGTGCTTATGATTTCATCAGCAAGCCTTTTGATAAAGAATTATTTACAGCGAAAATTAACGGAATAATAAAAAACCGAACTAATTTGCAGTCGTACTTTTATAATGAAATTACACTTAAATCCGACACCCATAAAGTTTCTCAGGAAGACAAGGGATTTTTGTTGAAATGCATCACCATTATTGAAAATAACCTTACAGAAGAGCGTTTCAGCGTTAAAATTTTAGCTGCTGATTTAGGTATGAGCCATTCTAATCTTTACAAAAAAATTAAGGCCACGTCGGGTCAGTCTGTTAATGGTTTTGTTCGCTTTATAAGATTGCGAAAAGCTGCAGAATTGCTCATCAATACAAACTTAAACATCAATGAAGCGGCTTTTAGAGTTGGTATAAATGATATTAAATACTTTAGAGAGCAGTTTCAAAAACTTTTTAAACTAACACCTTCAGAGTTTGTGAAAAAGCACCGCAAAACTTTTCATAAATATTACAACATCAATTCGGTGGTTTAGAAAAAATTCTGGGGTAATAAGGTAATGCTGAATTACCCCCTGCAAATTATGATTTAACCCCGCGAATTTAAAGGTAAATTTATAGTACTTCGGATTTTTGTAACCAGATATACTTTAATCGTGTGTAATTGAGCTAACATGAGAACACCAATCAAGATTTTTCTTCTTCTGTCACTTTCTTTAACTGCTTACGGTCAGCAGCAATTAAAATCATTTAAACTGAGTGATGTAGCGCTACTTAATGGCTTGTTTAAGAATGCTCAGCAAACAGATTTAAAGTATATTTTAGCACTGAATCCCGACAGATTACTGGCTCCATATTTAAGAGAAGCAGGTTTAAAACCTAAAGCAGAATCTTATGGCAATTGGGAAAATACAGGTTTGGATGGTCATATGGCAGGTCATTATCTTTCTGCGCTGTCTTTCATGTATGCATCAACAAGAAATGAATTGCTAAAATCTCGCATTCGTTATATGTTATCTGAAATAAAAAGATGTCAGGATGCAAATGGCACCGGCTATGTTTCTGGTATTCCAGGTGGCAAAAAAATGTGGACTGAAATAAAGATCGGCAACATCAGGGCTTCCTCTTTTTCTTTGAATGATAAGTGGGTACCGCTTTACAATATCCATAAAATTTATTCGGGCTTATACGATGCCTATGCCGTTACGGGTAATTTACAGGCAAAAGAAATACTCATCAAACTAACTAATTGGTGCATGGATTTGGTTTCAAACCTGTCGGATAAACAAGTTCAGGAAATGCTTAAAAGTGAGCATGGAGGATTGAATGAGGTATTTGCCAATGTTTACTCGATTACGGGAAATAAGAATTACCTTGATTTAGCAAAGAAATTTTCAGATAAAACTATACTTGCACCACTAACTAAAAAAACTGATGCGTTGAGCGGATTGCATGCAAATACGCAGATTCCAAAAGTAATCGGATACGAACAAATTGGAATTGTGAGTAACGATACAACGATGGAAAATGCTGCTGCTTTCTTCTGGAGTACGGTAGTTAACAACAGAACCGTAGCAATAGGCGGCAATAGTGTTCGGGAACATTTCAATCCGTCGAATGATTTTTCATCGATGATAGAATCGAGGGAAGGCCCTGAAACCTGTAACTCTTACAATATGTTAAAACTTACCAGGCAGCTTTTTCTATCGCAGCCATCCTCAAAATACATTGACTATTACGAACAAACGTTATATAATCACATTCTAACTTCTCAAAACCCTAAGGGTGGTTTCGTTTACTTTACACCTATACGGCCTGGTCATTACAGAACTTATTCCGCTCCGCAAGAAAGTTTTTGGTGTTGTGTAGGTTCTGGATTAGAAAATCATGGAAAATATGGGGAGATGATTTATAGTCATACCGACAATTCAATCTTTGTAAATTTATTCATTTCTTCGATTTTAAATTGGAAAGAAAAAGGTTTTTCCCTCACCCAGCAAACTGATTTTCCAAATCGGGAAAGTACTCGATTAACATTTAAAGTTAATAAAAGCATACGTTTTGAGGTTAATTTTCGCAAGCCATCCTGGATTGAAGATGGTGAAATGAAACTTTACATCAACGGAAAAATCCAGAAGGCAAAGCAGAATGAATTCGGTTATCTTAGCGTAAGCAGGGTGTGGAAATCCGGCGATGTAGTAGAAATTAAGTTACCCATGCACACCAAAGCTAATTTTCTTCCAGATGGTTCCGACTGGGTTGCATTCTCCCGGGGGCCTATTGTTTTGGCCGCTGAACTGGATACTTTAACAGAGCCAAACCTATTTGCAGATGGCAGCAGAATGGGGCATATAGCCAGCGGTGCCCTATTACCGCTAAATGAAGCACCACTAATTGTTGGCGAAAAGAAAACATTAGCAGAAGGTATCAAATCAGAATCGTTAAATAAAATGGTGCTTAATGCTTCACAATTGGTGTATCAGCCAAAATATAAAAAACTGAAACTTATACCATTTTATAACCTGAGCGAAAAGCGTTACGTAATTTACTGGCCTTACACAAATAAAGAAAATTTACCAGAACGTGTTCAGAAAATTGAACAGTATGAAGCAGAAAAAATTAAACTCGAAAATTTAACTGTCGATTTAATTAATACGGGTGAACAGCAACCCGAAACCGACCATAGTTTTAAAGGCGAGCAAACTGATAATGGCACCTTTCGCGAACGACATTTCAGAAACGGAAAAGCCTGGTTTAGTTATCAGCTTAAAAATAAAAATTTAGCAGCCAAAAAGCTCTCCTTAACGCTATATGGTAAAGAGAACAGCAAAGCTTTTTCAATTTTTATGAATGATAAAATTGTGAAAAGTGTTACACTCAACGGAACAAACGGAAGTGATTTCTATACATTGGACATTCAAATTCCTGAAGAATTACTAACAGCCGATATGGAACTGAAATTTGTAGCGGAGCCAAAATCGGCCATTGCAAATATTTATGAAATAAGGTTGTTGAAAGAATAATTAATGTTTTGCCGCATCAGGAAATAAAATCTTAATTTGTTTTATTAAATCGCCCCTCTTTAAATATGATTTTACCCCCTAAGCAACTATACAGAAATTCGGTACTTCGGTTAACCAAATATACCAACTTGATAAGCCTGAACCTTAAGCCAAATTTTGCCATTGCATTGCTTTTTATGCTGTGTTTCTCTATTTTTCAACCTGAATCATTAATCGCTCAGGATGCAAATACGGTAACAATTTCTACTAATGGCTGGGCAAATAACTCTGTTAATGCTGTTATCTTCCGTAAAAATTCGTTAGTTACTTTCAAAAATTATCAGTACGCTGCATTTTACGATGCGGAACAATTTGTTGTTTTGGCAAAGCGGAAAACAGGTGGAAAAATCTGGCAAGTTCAAAAAACAAAATATAAAGGCGATGCAACAGATGCACATAAATCAATAAGCATAATTGTAGATGGTTCGGGTGTTTTGCATGTGGCCTGGGGCCAGCATAATAATGATTTGAACTATGCAAAAGGAACTGCTCCAGGTTCGTTGCAACTCGGTGAAAAACTAGCAATGATTGCTAAAAAAGAAAATAAAGTCAGTTATCCCGAATTTTATAAACTTCCTGCGGGAGATTTACTTTTCTTTTACCGTGATGGCGGTTCAGGAAACGGGAATCTGATGATTAACCGGTATTCTATAAAAAGTAAAATATGGAAACGCGTTCAGGATGGAATGATTGATGGTGAAGGAAAACGCAATGCTTACTGGCAGGTGGCAATTGATAAATCAGGTGCGCTTCACCTTTCCTGGGTTTGGCGTGAAACTCCTGATGTGGCCAGCAACCACGATCTCTGCTATGCAAAATCTTTAGATGGTGGTATCACCTGGCAAAAATTTAACGGGGAAAAATATAGTTTACCAATTATCGAATCAAATGCTGAATATGCGTTAAAAATCCCCCAAAAAAGTGAATTGATTAATCAAACCTCAATGTATGCCGATACAAAAGGAAAGGTTTTTATCGCAGGTTACTGGAGAGATATCCCAGATGAAATCCCTCAATACCACCTCGTATTTAATGATGGAAATGGTTGGAAAGTAAACAAGCTTTCTTTCAGGAAAACTGCTTTTAGCTTGAGTGGTGGTGGCACTAAAAAAATTCCGATTTCGAGGCCACAAATTGTAGTATGGCCAAATAATAAAAAATATGCTGCAGGCATTGTGTTCAGGGATGCCGAACGTGGAAGCAAGGCCTCAATTGCTATAAGTCAGGACATTGAAGCAAATAAATGGCAACTTGAGGATTTAACCAATGACAGTGTAGGCGATTGGGAGCCAACCTATGATACTGAGCTCTGGAAGGATAAAAATATGCTCAACCTTTATTTACAAAACGTTACGCAGGTTGATGGGGAAGGAAAAGCCAAATCAAAACCTACGGCGGTGAAAGTTTTACAATGGGAACCGAAATTAATGAACTAACATGAAATACCTTAACATAAAAAATCAGCTTACTTCTATTTGTTTCTTGCTCTGTGTTAGCCTTCTTCCAAATAATTTAGCGGCACAATCAAGCAGTGCTCCTCAAAATAAAAATGCAGGTTATCTATTCGTTTATTTCACAGGTAATGATAAAAAAGAAGAAGCCATACATTATGCGATAAGCAAAAATGGATACACGTTTAATGCCTTAAATAACGATGAGCCGGTAATTTCTTCAGAAAAGATAAGTTCTACAGGAGGCGTTCGCGACCCGCACATCTTGCGTGGCGCTGATGGAAAAACTTTTTATATGGTCGTTACCGACATGGTTTCTGCGAAAGGCTGGGATTCTAATCGTGCAATGGTTTTGCTAAAGTCAACCAATTTAATCAACTGGTCTTCATCAGTTATCAATATACAAAATAGATTTCCAGGTAATGAAAACCTTTTACGCGTTTGGGCTCCGCAGACAATTTACGATAGCGAAAAGCAAAAATACATGATTTACTGGTCTATGAAGCATGGAAAAGATCCTGATAAAATTTATTATGCTTATGCAAACGCTGATTTTACAGATTTAGAAACCGAACCAAAACAATTGTTTTTCAGTCCAACGAATGGTTCTTGTATTGATGGCGATATCATTTATCACAACGGGAAATATAACTTGTTTTTTAAAACTGAAGGAAACGGAAACGGCATCAAAAAAGCAGTTTCAAATAAACTTACTGAAGGTTATAAATTGGAAGACAAATATCTACAACAAACTACAGAAGCCGTTGAAGGTGCGGGCGTATTTAAACTGAATAACAGCGATGAATATATTTTGATGTATGATGTTTACATGAAAGGAAGATATCAGTTTACACGTAGCAAAGATTTAGAAAATTTTAAGGTTGTAGATGAAGATGTTACCATGGATTTTCATCCGAGGCACGGAACAGTTTTGCCTGTTACCCAAATTGAAATGGAGCGATTGGTAGCAAAATGGTATAATGCTCAATCTGTTCTTAAATCGGCGCAATCGAAGTTTATAAAAAAAAATAACATCGTTTTAGATAGTGTAAATAAAACGCTTTTCCTTCCGGTTGATTATGGGACTAATTTAAAAAGTTTCGACCCTGAATTTCCTGATTATTCCGGAGTTACAATTTCTCCGAAAGGCCGGCAGGATTTTTCCGGCGGGGCAAAAAAGATAACGGTAGCCATTGCAGGGAAATCTCCGGTTACTTACAATGTTGAAGTTAAAGTAAATAATAATCCTGTTTTAAAAGGTTACTTCGCCGACCCTGAAATAATATATTCTAACAAAACGAAAAAATATTATTTATACCCGACTAGTGATGGGTTTACAGGTTGGAGCGGCACTTATTTTAAAACTTTTTCATCGCCTGATTTAGTGAACTGGAAAGATGAGGGGGTGATAATCGATTTGGTTAACGATGTAAGTTGGGCCAAGCGAAATGCCTGGGCGCCAACAATTGCTGAGAAGAAAATTAATGGAAACCATAAATACTTTTATTACTTCACAGCTGCCCAAAAGATTGGTGTAGCTGTAGCAGATAATCCTCAGGGACCTTTTAATGATAGTGGCAAAGCATTAATCGCTACAAAACCTTCGGGGATTAAAGGCGGACAGGAAATAGACCCGGATGTTTTTACCGACCCGAAAAGCGGAAAGAGCTATTTATATTGGGGTAACGGCTATATGGCTGTTGCGACATTAAATGCAGACATGGTTTCAATCGATACCAATTCGATTAAAGTTATCACACCAGTTAAAGATTTTAGAGAAGGTACTGAGGTATTTTATCGCAAAGGAAAATATTACTTTTTATGGTCAGAAGATGATACACGCAGTGAAAACTACAGGGTTAGATATGGTACTTCTGATTCGCCAACCGGAAAAATATCCGTTTCAGAAAACAACCTCATTCTTTCGAAGGATGCCAAAAATGGTATTTACGGGACCGGCCATAACAGCGTAATTCAGGTTCCGGGAAAAGATGAGTGGTACATTGTTTACCATCGTTTTACACGGCCAAAAGGCATAACTATGGGTAACTCTGCAGGTTATAATCGCGAAGTATGTATAGATAAACTCGAGTTTGATGCTGATGGGAACATCAAAAAAGTAATACCAACACTCAACGGAATTAAACCTGTTAAATAATGAAAAATAAATCTCTTTTCAGTTTACTGATGCTCTTTTTTGTAACTGTAAACTTAAATGCACAAAAGCTACCATTAAAGAAAGATGTGCTGAAAATAATAGATAAAGCCAATACTTATTGGCAAGCAAATAATAAACCGGAGGTTCGTTCCTTTTGGGATAATGCCGCTTATCACACAGGAAATATGGAGGTTGTAACGCTTTTAAAAAATGAAACTTACCGAAAGTATTCAGAAGATTGGGCTGTTCATAATCAATGGATGGGTGCAAAATCTACAGATAAAGCGCAGTGGAAATATAAATACGGAGAAACCGATGATCATGTATTATTTGGTGATTGGCAGATATGCTTTCAAACTTATATCGATTTGTATCATTTAAAGCCCGAAGCTTATAAAATCGCTAGGGCAAAAGAGGTAATGGAATATGAAATGAGCACTCCGCAAAATGATTATTGGTGGTGGGCAGATGGATTATATATGGTAATGCCGGTGATGACAAAGCTTTACAAAACAACTGGTAATCAGAAATATCTGGATAAGCTTTACGAATACTTTACTTATTCGAACAGCATTATGTACGATAGCGAAGCGAAACTTTACTACCGGGATGCGAAATATGTTTATCCGCAACATAAAAGTGTAAACGGTATAAAGGATTTCTGGGCCAGAGGCGATGGGTGGGTTTTCGCAGGATTGGCTAAAGTGCTTAAAGATTTGCCAAAAAACGATAAGTACAGACAAGAATATATAACTAAATTCAAAGGCATGGCCGATGCCATTCTGAAAAGCCAGCAGGCAGAAGGTTATTGGACACGAAGCATGCTCGACGCCGACCATGCGCCTGGTCGCGAAACCAGCGGAACCGCTTTTTTTACTTATGGTTTGCTGTGGGGAATTAACAATGGGTATTTGAGTAAAAAAACTTACTTGCCGGCTGCACTAAAAGGCTGGAATTATTTAACAAAAATAGCTTTACAAGAAAGCGGTAAGGTTGGTTATGTTCAACCGATAGGAGAGAAGGCAATTCCCGGACAAATTGTAGATGCAAACTCAACCGCAAATTTTGGCGTAGGCGCTTTCCTTTTAGCCAATTGCGAAATGTATAGATATTTAAAAAACTAACCGAATAGAACCAATATGAAAACCCTGACTAAAAAGCTCATCTTAAGCTTTATTGCAATTGTCTTTATTTCCGCCGCTGCCTTCAGCCAGAAGAAGAAAACAAGTAAACAAACCACTTTAAGCGATAGACAATTCTGGCTTCAAGAGATGGATAAAATGGTGAAACCGGTTTTATACAATCTGGCAAAAGATAGTTTGAAAATCAACATGCCTCAGGTTACCTCTATCCATATTGATAATAAGGAACATCGAATTAAAGTTCAGTATGTGGAGGTTTTAGGCAGGGTTTTAAGTGGTATTGCACCTTGGCTACAACTCGAAGGCGGCGATGCCGCTGAAGTTGCGTTAAGAAAACAATACAGAACCTGGGTAATTCAAGGTTTGAAAAACTCATTGGATTCGAATGCTAAAGATTTCATGAATTACGATATCGGCGGACAACAACTTGTTGATGCTTCATACGTGGCTTTGGCTTTTATCCGTGCGCCATGGTTATGGGAGAATCTTGATAAAAAGAATCAGGAATTAATGATGAAATCTATCGTTACCACACGTAAATTTAAGCCTGTATTTTCAAACTGGTTATTGTTTTCGGCAATGAACGAAGCTTTTTTGGCCAAGTTTGGTTACAGCTGGGATCCGATGCGTGTTGATTATGCCTTACAACAAATGGAGCAATGGTATGTTGGCGATGGCATGTATAAAGATGGAAGTACCTATGCCTTTGATTATTACAACAGTTATGTTATTCATCCGTATCTGGCAACAATAGCAAACATAATTGGCAGCAAGGTGAAAGATTATAGCACCATGTTTGAGAAGGTAAAAAGACGGAATGAACGTTATGCTATTATTCAGGAACGCTTAATCAATACAGATGGAACTTATCCGGCTACAGGTCGTTCTATTGTCTATCGCGGAGGTGCTTTCCACCACCTGGCTGACATGGCTTACAGAAACGCACTACCCAAACAGTTAAGTCCGGAGCAGGTTCGTTGTGCTTTAACAGCTGTTATAAGAAAAACTTTAGAAAGTCCTACAACTTATAAAAATGGCTGGTTAACCATTGGCCTCTACGGTTCGCAACCTGATTTAGGGGATTTTTACAATAACCAGGGAAGCCCGTACATTTGTACTAATATTTTTCTACCCTTGGGCTTACCTTCAACTGATGCTTTTTGGGCAAATCCGGCCGCAAAATGGAGTTCACAGAAGATTTGGTCAGGAGCAGATTTTCCGAATGATCACAGCGCCGATTTAAGGTAAACACTTAACAAATTTCAAAGCAACTGATAAGGTTGTCTTTTGCTTTGAAAAATAAACGTTCATTTTACGTTTAAAAAATTATCATTTTTACCAAAAGCACTCAAAAGGCGTGTTTTTTAACATTTAATAAGAATTCAACCCCTATTAATTACCGTATTACCCCTCACTACGAGGGCGAATTTTGTAGTTAATTTGTTTTAACCAAATATAAAAACTAATGAAAACAAAAGTCAAAACTTAAGTTAACCACTATGCTTAGCAAACAAGATTTTTGAGGTAATAAATGCTCATAAATCAATTGATTTAACCAAATCAAACATCAAATAACTAACTAACCAAATAATCATTATGCTAAAAAATTTACTTTCACCACTGAGGTGTGTGCTGGCCTTAATTGCGATATTTCTTATGGCAGAAATTAATCCCATAAGTGCCTTTGCCCAAACAGGAAGCACAGAAGTTTCCGGTACTGTTCTCGATGCCAAAGGCTTACCAATTCCGGGTGCGACAATTAAAAATCAAACAACAGCTAAAGTTGCCATTTCTGATGGTAATGGCCGTTACAAAATTGCTGCAGAAAAAGGAGAAACACTTGTTTACACTTTCATTGGCTATACTTCCAAATCAGTTGTTATTGGTAATGATAATAAAGTGAATATTAATCTTACAGAAGAGTCTGATAAAACTCTTAACGATGTTGTTGTTATCGGTTACGGTACGCAAAAGCGCTCTGATGTTACAGGTTCGGTGGTTTCGGTGCCAAAAGCAAGGTTATCACAATTGCCGGTTACAAATGTTTTACAGTCTATTGAAGGAGCAGTTGCAGGTGTAAACGTTACTACAACTTCTTCAGTTCCTGGAAGCCAGCCAAATGCTTTAATCAGAGGCCAGAATTCTATTACTGCAGGTAGCGGCCCTTACGTTGTAGTTGATGGCGTGCCACTAAGTAAAACCGGCGGCTCCTTAAATGACATAAATCCAAACGATATTGCATCCGTAGAGATTTTGAAAGACGCTAGTGCAACTGCAATTTATGGTACAAATGGTTCTAATGGTGTTATCTTAATCACAACAAAAAGAGGTACTTCCGGTAAACCCGTTATCCGTTATAGCGGTTATGCAGGTTTCGATAATTTAGCACATATTTTAGAGCCAAGAAGCGGTGCAGAATATGTTCAGAAATATGCTGATTATCTTAAACAAACCGGCCAGGTGCAAACAAGACCGGTTCCAAATATTGGCGAGCTTCCTGCTTACAATGCCGGTACAACAACCGACTGGGTTAAAGAAGCAACACAGCAAGGTGTAATTCAAGATCATAATGTTGGTATTTCAGGGGGTTCTCAAGATGTTAAATATTTCATCTCAGGCGATTACCTTAACCAGAAAGGTGTAATTAAAGGTTATGATTTTAAACGTATCGGTTTACGTTCAAACTTAGACGTTAACGTAACCAGCTTTTTAACCGTGGGTACATCATTGTTTTTAACCAGCAACAACTACGATGGTGGTCGAGCGAATTTATTGTTCGCAACGGCGATGAGTCCTTATGGGCAGGAGTATAATGCAAACGGAACTTACACAATTTACCCCATGAATCCTGAGCAGTTGTATACTAATCCATTGCTCGGTTTAACAACAACTCAAATAAGCAGAACAACCAATATTAATGGAAACGGTTATGCTGAAATTAAATTTCCTGGGGCTTTAACTGGTTTGAAATTCCGCTTAAATGCTGGGTATACTTATTTTCCTGAAAGAAGAGGAAGCTATGTTGGTCGTTTGGCCAATGATTTAAATGGTACTGCAAGTAGTTTCAACGCATCGACAAATAGTTACACCATTGAAAACATTTTAACATATTCTAAAGATATCAAAAAGCATCATTTCGATTTCACCGCATTGTATAGTGCTCAAGAACGTAAATACAATTCTACAACAGCTGGTGCTGTAGGTTTTATAAATGATGAATTAGGACTAGATAATATTGGTGCGGGCGCTACCCAAACTAGTGGTTCTTACCGTGATAGATATGGTTTGAATTCACAAATGGGTCGTTTATTCTATTCATATGATAGCAGATACCTACTTACTTTAACAGCCAGAAGAGATGGTTCATCAGTATTTGGTGCTAATACAACCAAATATGGTGTTTTCCCTTCTGCAGCCATAGGTTGGAATATTATAAATGAAGATTTTATGAAAAACGCAAAAATCTTCAATAATTTAAAATTAAGGTTATCGTACGGTAAAACAGGTAATGAGGCTGTTGGTGTATACAGAACTATTACTACCGATGGAACGGCTCGTTCACCATTTAACGGTATAAGTACTATTGGTGTGTTAGCAGGTAATCTTGGTAACAGAGCTTTACAGTGGGAAACTACTAAAACAGCTAACATTGGTCTAGATTTTGGTATTCTTAATAACCGAATTAGCGGTAGTGTAGAAGCTTACCAAAATAAAACGAGTGGCTTATTGCTAAACAGAAGTTTACCAATTATTACCGGTTACACAAATGTACTCGACAATATTGGTAAAACTACCAACAAGGGTTTAGAGGTTACTTTAAACACTCAAAATTTTGCTGGGAAAGATTTTCGTTGGGAAACCATGATTGTTTTTGCAACAAACAGAAACAAAATCACTGATTTGTACGGCGATGGAAAAGACGATTTAGGAAACAGATGGTTTTTAGGTAAACCAATTAGTGTTGTATACGATTACAAAATGACTGGCGTTTGGCAAACTGGGGAAGATGTTTCAAAACAAGATCCAACAGCAAAACCAGGAAGTTTGAAATTTGCTGATTTAAATGGCGATGGTAAAATTACTGGTGATGGAGATAGAATGATTTTGGGTCAGACTACACCAAAATGGACTGGCGGTTTAACCAATACTTTTCATTATAAAAACATCAATCTGAGTATTTTTATTCAAACTGCGCAAGGGATGACTAAAAACAACCCTGATTTAACTTATGGTGATGAAACCGGTAGAAGAAATACACCAGCCGAAATTGGTTACTGGACACCTGAAAACATGAGTCAAACAAGACCAGCATTGTCTTATAACAATACTTTAGGCTACGGTTATGCATCCGATGCCAGTTACACCAGAATAAAAGATGTGACTTTAAGTTATGTGTTTTCACAAAATTTGTTGGATAAACTACACCTGGGCGGCTTAACGGTATATGCTAGCGGTCGCAACCTGCACACCTTTACCAATTGGATAGGATGGGATCCTGAAAATAATTATTCTACCAGAGGCTCAGGCGACTGGACAAATAATTATCCTTTAACAAGAACTTTCGTATTGGGTTTAAATGTTTCATTACGTTAATTATAAATCATCATGAAAAAATATATAACCATAATCGCGTCATTATCAGTATTGTTTTTTGCATTCTCATCTTGCAAGAAAGCATTTCTGGATGAGAAACCTTTTTCATCATACACCCCATTAACACTTACCGATTCACTTGGATTCGAGGCTTCGTTAATTGGTTTGTATAACCACACAAGTACCATATTTTCCTGGTCTGATCAGCAGGGCTGGCCAAGTGTTTGGCAGGTTGGTACCGATGTTGCGAACGCAACCAACAACCAGCAGGGAGTAGAAATTCCATACTACAATTATGCTACCTTAACATCTACTGATGGTGGCGCCGCCCGTACCTGGAACAGAAACTACATAATGGTTAACCTAACCAATATTATTGTAGATGGTATTGAAAACCCAAGTGTAACCAGCTTAAGTGCAAAAGGTAAAAGCCTGGTTAGCGCCGAAGCTAAATTTTTCAGAGCTTATGCTTACAATAACCTGGCAACTTTGTTTGGTGGTGTTCCATTAATTACACATGCATTAACTGGTCCGAAAACGGATTTTGTAAGGGCACCAATAGCTGATGTGAACAATTTTATCGTTTCTGATTTAGTATATGCTGCAGCAAATCTTCCTGATATCGAGTCTGTAAAAACCAATACCAAAGGTAAAATGTATGGCAGAGCTAATAAATTTATGGCCATGCAATTACTTGCTGAAGTTTATTTAAGAATCGGCAAACCTGATTTGGCAGAGCAACAAGCCCAGGCCATCATCAGTAGTGGTAAATTCAGCTTAATCAAGAGCCGTTATGGTGTAAAAACTAGTCAGGCGGGAGATTATTATTCTGATATGTTCCAATATGGAAACCAAAGAAGATCTCAGGGTAATACTGAGGCCATCTGGGTCTTAGAACAAGAAAATCCAAATAGTGTGGTCGGTGGCATTACCGATAATCCTCAACAAAGAAGGGTTTGGGGTGCTGCTTATTACAACATTGCAGGTATGGCGCTCGCCGATTCACTTGGTGGCCGTTCCATTGGCAGATTGCGTTTAAGCAATTGGGTGCTTTACGGTTTATATAAAGGAAATGATATTCGCAACTCGCAGTATAACATCCGCAGAAGATATTACTACAACGACCCGAACCCAATTTATGCAGCAAGATACGGAAAACAAGTTCCCTTCACAGGTCCTGATACTTTAATTAACATTTGCCCAAGTACAACCAAATGGGGTGCTTTCGATCCAAACGATACATTTGGTTATGCCATGATTAAAGATTTTATCTTGATGCGTTTAGGTGAGACATATTTATTACTTGCAGAAGCACAGGTTGCACAAGGTAAAACTGCCGAAGCAGCTACAACAATCAATGTGTTAAGAACCAGAGCAAATGCCGCACAGGTTACAGCAGCAGAAATGACAAAAGATTTTATTCTTGATGAAAGAGCCAGAGAGTTAATCGGTGAGGAAAACAGAAGAATGACTTTAATGAGAACGGGAACGTTAGTAGAACGAGCACTTCGCTTAAACTCGAATGATGCATCCAAACCAATTACCGGTTTAACATCAAAAGCATTGTTATTGCCAATTCCATTAGGTGAAATACAGTTAAATAAGGATGCTGTATTAACTCAAAACCCTGGTTACTAAGTAATATTTTGGTTAGTTTTCGGGCCGTCTTCGGATGGCCCGATTATTAATAATCACATTTGCTATATTACAATTTTATTTGTTCCCACGTTATAAATCAGGTTTATGTACAGTCGTTTATCTCTTTTCGTTAGTTTAGTTTTCTTCAGTTTGTTTGTTGGTAATCAGGTTTTTTCTCAGGAAACTTATCAGGATTTTAGTCCCGGTAAAATCTGGAAAGATAATAACGGTGTTCATATCAATGCACATGGAGGCGGTATTGTATACAGCAAAGGATTATATTACTGGTTTGGCGAACATAAAATAGAAGGCGAAAAAGGAAATACGGCACAAGTTGGTGTTCACTGCTATTCATCAAAAGATTTATATAACTGGAAAGATGAAGGAATTGCGCTTAAAGTTTCTGATGATTTGAAAAGTGATATTGCTAGAGGCTGCATTTTAGAGCGTCCAAAAGTAGTTTACAATAAGAAAACCAAAAAATTTGTAATGTGGTTTCATTTAGAACTTTTAGGTAAAGGTTACGAAGCTGCCCGTGCAGGTGTGGCTACTGCCGATAAAGCTACGGGACCTTATACATTTATAAAAAGTTATCGCCCGAATGCAGGAAAGTTACCGTTTTATACTGCGCAAACGCCTGAAAGCGAAAAAGTAAATTGCGATAAGCCTGCAAATAAAAGCGATGGTTTTTTCTGTCGCGATTTACCTGGCGGACAAATGGCCAGAGACATGACGGTTTTTGTTGATGACGACGGCAAAGCGTATCATGTGTTTTCATCAGAAGAAAACTTCACTTTACACCTGGCCGAATTAACGCCTGATTATTTGGGACACACCGGAAAGTTTATCAGAATTTATATTGGGCAGCAAACGGAAGCCCCGGCTTTATTTAAAAAGGATGGAAGTTACTTTATGGTAGGTTCCGGCTGCACAGGTTGGGCGCCAAATCCTGCAAGGTGGTTCAAAGCAAAATCAATTTTCGGTCCGTGGGAGTACATGGGTAATCCTTGTGTTGGGCCAGGTTCTGAAAAAACATTTGGCGGGCAAAGTACGTATGTTCTGCCTGCTCCGGGGAAAAAAGATGCCTTCATTTTTATGGCAGACAAATGGGAACCTAAAAATGCAATCGACGGGCGTTATTTATGGTTGCCGATTCAGTTTGAAAATAATAAATTAAAAATCGAGTGGTCAGATACGTGGAATCTGAGTTTCTTTAAATAAGCAGGAAAAAGCAAAAATTTTAAAAAGAGCATAATTAATCTGCGTTAAAAAAGCGCTTAATAAGATTCTTTTTGCCCGAAAAGGCCTTTTAACATCTACCAAAAAATTAAAAATGAAAAAAAATCTGTTACTGATAATCTGTCTTTACTTTTCATTAAATGGTTTTAGTCAGCAAATTAAACACACTTTCCAACTCGGCAAAAGTGAATTTTTACTTGATGGAAAACCGTTTCAAATCATTTCCGGAGAAATCCATTATCCGAGAGTACCGAAGGAAGCCTGGCGGGAGCGGATGAAAATGGCTAAAGCAATGGGCCTAAATACAATCGGCACTTATGTTTTCTGGAATTTGCACGAACCTCAAAAAGGAAAGTTCGATTTTTCGGGCAACAACAATATTGCCGAGTTTGTAAAAATTGCCAAAGAGGAAGGCCTTTGGGTAATTTTGCGCCCGAGCCCATACGTTTGTGCGGAATGGGAATTTGGTGGTTACCCATATTGGTTGCAAACCGAAAAAGGTTTGGTTGTTCGCAGTAAAGAATCTCAATACCTCGAAGAATACAGGAAATACATCAATGAAGTTGGAAAACAGCTCGCACCATTGCAAATTAACCACGGAGGCAACGTACTTATGGTTCAGGTTGAGAATGAGTATGGCTCGTATGCGGCAGATAAGGAATATTTAGACATTAACAGAAAAATGTTCATCGATGCTGGTTTCGATGGTTTACTATACACCTGCGACCCTGAACCAGATATCAAGGGTGGCTACCTATCCGGGTTGCTTCCTGCAATTAATGGGCAGGATAATCCGGAGCGTGTTAAAGCGATGATTGATAAATATCACGAAGGGAAAGGTCCCTATTTTATAGCAGAGTGGTACCCGGCCTGGTTCGATTGGTGGGGAGCGCCACACCATACGGTTCCTGCCGAGAAGTATACAGGGAAACTGGATTCGGTTTTAACTGCTGGGATTTCCATCAATATGTATATGTTCCATGGTGGTACAACCAGGGCTTTTATGAACGGGGCAAATTATAAAGATATTTCTCCGTATGAGCCACAAATCAGTAGTTATGACTACGATGCACCACTCGACGAAGCCGGAAATGCAACTGAAAAATTCAGACAGTTTAGGGCAGTTATCGAAAAGCATCTTCCAAAGGGACAGCAATTGCCCGCAATACCTGCATCCAAACCAGCAATTTCAGTCAAACCGTTTAAACTTACAACTAAATTTAATCTGTTTAATTTACTCCCTGCCGGCATTACAAACGAGAAACCCTTAACTTTCGAAGATTTGAAGCAGGATTATGGATATATGATGTACCGCACAAAAATTTCAGGCGGCAAAAAGGGTTTACTTCAGGTTAAACAGCTAAGAGATTTCGCATTGGTTTTTGTAAATCAGAAAAGAGTTGGTGTTTTAGATAGGCGAACATTGCTGGATAGTGTGGAGCTAACTCTGCCACAAGGTGAGGTTACGCTCGATATTTTCGTAGAAAACATGGGGCGTATTAATTTTGGTAAATACCTTCTTGAAAACAAAAAAGGAATAACTGAAAAAGTTTTATTTGCTGGAAAAGAAATTAAAAACTGGCAAATGTTCAGCTTACCGTTTAACGATATTTCTAGCGTGACGACAAAAAAATCGTCAGGAAAAATCGGGGAAGCACCATCGGTTCAAAAAGGAACGTTTAACATTACAAAAGTTGGCGATACTTATTTGGATATGACAAACTGGGGAAAAGGAGTTGTATGGCTTAACGGACATAACCTTGGCAAATACTGGGCAATTGGTCCTCAACAAACGCTTTATGTACCCAAAGAGTGGCTGAAAGTTGGTAAGAATGAAATTACGGTATTAGAATTATTAAAACCTCAGCAAGATGTTTTAAAAGCGCTTAACACACCAATACTAAATAAGTTGTCGAATTAATAAGTTCAGAAATGATAAGCAAAATTCTTTTTCTAATTTCTCTTTTTGCTTCATTTAACACTGAAATGGTATTTGCTCAGCAATATGCAAAGGAAAAATATAAATTAGTTTGGGCAGATGAGTTTGAAAAAGATGGTGTACCCGATGCCAAAAACTGGACTTATGAAAAAGGTTTTGTAAGAAATGAAGAGTTGCAATGGTACCAGCCGGAGAATGCATTTTGCAAAAACGGATTGCTGATAATCGAAGCACGTAAAGAGCAGAAACCAAATCCATTGTACGAAGAAGGAAGTAACAATTGGCGGAAAAAACCTAAAAATATTGAATACACCTCGGCTTGTTTAATTACCAAAGGCCTGCAAAGTTTTCAATATGGCCGTTTCGAAATGAGGGGACGAATAGATATATCTTCCGGCTTATGGCCAGCTTTCTGGACTTTAGGCGAAAACGGAAGATGGCCCGCCAATGGTGAAATAGACATTATGGAATATTATCGTGGCAAATTGTTAGCAAACATTGCCTCACTTGGTGCCAACGATAAGCCCAAATGGTTTAGCAAAACCAAATTAACCGAAGAATTAGGCGGACAAAAATGGGCATCAAAGTTTCACATCTGGCGTATGGATTGGGATAGTGAATCGATAAGCTTATATGTAGACGATTTACTGCTAAACAAAACTTCGTTAAATCAATTAGAAAATGAAGACGGGAGTGGGGTAAATCCATTCAGGCAAAAGCATTACATACTTTTTGATTTGGCCATGGGTGGACTAAATGGAGGCGATTTAAATGATACTAAATTTCCAAATAGGATGGAAATAGATTATGTTAGGGTTTATCAAAAAAAATAAAATGCGCATTAAAATATCCACTTTACTTTTATTTATTTCACTTTATTCTTTAGCTCAAAAGAAAGAGGAAATTGTAGTTTCTGCCGATAAAAACTTAGCTGAAATTTCGCCTTCCATGTGGGGGATTTTCTTTGAAGATATAAATTTTGCAGCGGATGGCGGCCTTTACGCAGAGTTAATTAAAAACCGTTCTTTCGAATTTTCTCATCCGTTAATGGGTTGGAAAACTGAAGGTAAAGGTAAATTGCTGGTTGTAAATCATGGTGCAGATAGTCCAAAAAATGCCCGATACATTTCCGTTGAGCCCGGCGCCGGAACTTTCTCTTTAACAAATGAAGGCTTTAGGGGAATCGGTTTAAAGGCAAACGAAACTTACAAATTATCATTTAAGGGAAAACTTGTTTCTGCCGCACTACCCAAAATCATCGTTCAACTTATTGATACGACCAACAAAGTCATTGCCGAAAAGGAGCTGAAAGATTTAAAATCTGATTGGAACACTTACTCCGTTGAACTTAAGTCGTCGCTAACAGTTCAAAAGGCAAAATTCAGAATGGTTTTTAGTGGGTCAGGCTTAGTAAATTTAGACATGATTTCACTTTTCCCAGTTAATACTTGGAAGGGGCGCCCAAATGGGTTGCGGAAGGATTTGGTTCAGAAACTTGCCGATTTAAAACCAGGCTTTGTGCGCTTTCCCGGCGGTTGTATTGTTGAAGGAAAAGATTTAGCTAACCGTTACCAGTGGAAAGAAACAGTTGGTAATCCTTTCGATAGAAAAGTAATGATAAACCGCTGGAACACAGAGTTTGATTACCGTTCTGCACCCGATTATTTTCAAACTTTTGGATTAGGTTTTTACGAATATTTTCAGCTTGCAGAAGATATCGGCGCCAAAGCTTTACCAATTTTGAACTGTGGCATGGCGTGCCAGTTTAATACCGCCGAGCTTGTTGCCAACACCGAGCTCGACCCCTATATTCAGGATGCCGTTGATTTAATTGAATTCGCCAATGGCGATACCACAACAAAATGGGGAAATCTTCGGGCGAAAATGGGTCATCCAAAGCCTTTTAATTTAGATAGAATCGGGGTAGGAAACGAACAGTGGGGTGCACAGTATATCGAGAAATACAAACTTTTCGAAGCGGTGCTGAAAGTAAAGTATCCAAATATTAAGCTTGTCGGAGCAGCCGGTCCTTATGCAAGCGGTGAGTATTTCAATTTCGCTTGGGATAAGTTTAAGCTAACAAATGTTGATTTTATTGATGAACATTATTACATGTCGCCCGATTGGTTTTTGAAAAACGCTGGGCGATATGATAACTACGATAGAAACGGTCCTCGGATATTTGCCGGAGAATTTGCCGCACATGATAAAGAAGGCAAAGCGCCCGAATCCAGAAATACCTGGTTTAGTGCTTTAACCGAAGCCGCATTTATGACCGGACTGGAACGTAACGCGGATCTTGTTCAAATGTCATCATATGCACCACTACTTGCACATGTAGAGGCATGGCAATGGCGACCAGATTTAATCTGGTTCGATAATTTAAATTCAGTTGCCACACCAAATTATTGGGTGCAGAAAATGTACTCAAATTACAAAGGAACCAATGTTGTAAGCATTTTAAAGGATGGAAAAACGCTAATCGGAAAAGATAGTCTGTATGCAAATGCTGTAGAAGATAGAATTAAAAATCAGTTGATAATTAAACTCGTTAATACCTCTGCAATTGCAAGAGAATACGATTTGGTTATTAATGGACGTACACAATTTATAAAGAAAGCTAAATTATATTCTTTACAAAATGATGAGCTTTCAACCATAAACAGTCTTCAAAATCCCGATACGATAACACCAAAAGAATCATCAATGGATTTAAAAAGCAACAAAGCTACCATCAAAATGCAGAAATATAGTTTTATGGTTATTATCGTGGATAAGAAAAAATAGCGCAAATTTTGTAATCAAACATCATAAAATGAAAAGAATAGCCTTCAAAATGAAATTGTTCGATGGTTGTGAAGTTGAATACAAAAAACGCCATGATGAAATCTGGCCTGAATTAGTTTCGCTTTTGACAGAAACTGGAATTGTTGATTATTCAATTTTCCACGATAAAACCACGAATGATTTATTTGCTGTTTTAAAAATTGCAAATCCTGAATTGATGAACAGCTTACCTGCTCAGCCATTAATGCAAAAGTGGTGGGCTTATATGGGCGATATCATGGAAAGTAATGCGGATAATTCGCCAGTTTCAATTCCCCTTGAAGAAGTATTTTATCTTCCATAAATTAGTTGAAAAATCGCCAGAATTACGGTGGCGAAAGTTGCATTTTAACTTAAAATATTATTTCATAATCGATTCGCGAATTCAAAAAGTGTTTGCCCATAAACGCTTTTGCCTGATTAATTGAATTTCTGAAGCTTTCCGATAAGCCATCGAGAAAATCCTTTTCAAGATAAATTATTTAAGCCTTTATTGTTAATGATGTGTATTAATACGTAATCAACCGCAGAACTGCGGCATTGTTAATTAACCGAAACTTTGTATTGATTTTAATGTAGTAACTGAGAGAAGCAACAGATAAAGTTGCCCTTTTACCTTAAAACAAAGCTTATGTTTCATCATTCAAAAGACCTGCAATTTAATGCAAGAGTCTCAAAGCCGGACCCCGCGTTCGCAAACATTTTACTAGAACAATTTGGTGGCGAAAATGGTGAGCTGGCTGCTGCCATGCAGTATTTTACGCAGGCTTTTGGCGCAAAACAACCCCATCCAGATAAGTACGATATGCTTATGGATATCGCTACCGAAGAATTTAGCCATCTTGAAATCGTTGGTGCAACTATCCAAATGCTTTTGAAAGGTGTAAATGGCGAACTTAAAAATGCAGCAGATTCATCAGAAATTATGCAAGTTCTTGATGGGAAGGCAGCAAAGGAGAATATTATTCATGCTGCATTAACCGCTAATCCTCACTTTGTGATGCTAAGCAGCGGCGGCCCGAGATTAGCCAATAGCCAGGGAATTCCGTGGTGCGCATCTTACATTCATTCCAATGGCGATCTGACTGTCGATTTGCGTAGCAACCTGGCTTCAGAGTCGAGAGCTAAACTCGTTTACGAACATTTAATGAAATTTACAGATGACCCTTACGTAAAAGAAACACTTTCATTTTTAATGACGAGGGAAGTTGCACATTATAAAATGTTTGAAGCCGCCTTAGATACCATTCAGCCCAATTTTCCTCCAGGTGTTTTACAGGCCGATCCTAGGTTTACCCAGCAATATTTTAATCTGTCTCCAGAAAACTCATTTACAGGTCCGTGGAACGAAGGCGAAATGCCAGGCATGGGAAAAGATTTCGAACTTATTGAAAACCCACTCGAGTTTGTAAAAGAAACCCAGGGTTTAACCAATCTCGAAGATGATAAATCAGAAGAGCTGCAGGAGACAGAAGCCCTTAACATTAAAATGAGTGCGGAAAAAAGCAAGGAAGTTAAATCTGCTGAGCCCAAAGGCGAGGCTCAATGGAGCGATTACAATTCAACAAAAAAATAGTGCATTAAACTAAAAAACCGCATTTTCTACAAAGAAGATGCGGTTTTTTTGTGCTCCCGACGAGATTCGAACTCATATCGATGGTACCGGAAACCATAATTCTATCCATTGAACTACGGGAGCATAAAGCTGCAAATATAGAAAATCAAAATCTTTTTCCTTAAAATATATCAGCTATTTTAATAGGCCGAAAATTTTACGTTCAAATATCATTTCAATAACAAGATTAAAAATTAACGAAACCAAAATAACAAGTTATTTGCTTCCTTAAAAACGAGTTGAAAAGCCGTGAAAATTGGCTTTTTATAAAATAAAAACGCACCTTTGCGAACCGTTTATAAAGGTTTAGGCATGTAATAAAATTTTTGTTGTTTATGGAAGAATTGGTTGTAGAAGAGATTCAGGAACTACTTGAAAAAGAGAATGATAAGGCTTTGAAGCGTTATCTTGATGAACTGAATATTTCTGATGTAGAACAACTGATTGATGAATTACCACAATACGCAGCTAAATTTATTGAAACAATTTCTCTAAACAGAGCGGTTAACGTTTTCAGAATTCTTGATTTTCCTACGCAGGAACGCATTATAAAAAAACTCTCGGGCAATAAATTAAATCAAATCATAAAAGATTTACCACCAGATGATCGTACTGCGCTATTCAGCGAACTTAAAGGTGATGTAGTAAAAAAAATGATTACGCTCCTTCCGCCAGAGGAAAGGAAAGAATCACTTGCGCTTTTGGGCTACAAAGAAGATAGTATTGGCCGTTTAATGACGCCGGATTACATTGCCGTAAAACCAGAATGGACCATTTCAAGGGTGCTCTCGCACATCAGGCGCTACGGCAAAAATTCTGAAACGATCGATGTTGTGTACGTAATTGATAAAGAAGGTGTTTTGCTTGATGATATCAGAATCAGGGAAGTTTTATTGGCCGATCCGGAAGCAATTATTGGCGAATTGACGGATAAACGTTTTATTGCCTTAAAGGCAAACGACCCTCAGGAAGATGCGATTAACATTTTTAGAATGAATAACCGCGTGGCATTACCGGTGGTTGATGAAAATAATATCTTGTTAGGAATTGTTACTGTTGATGATATTTTATGGATTGCCAATGAAGAGTACACGGAGGATATGCATAAAATTGGTGGTACGGAGGCTTTGGATGAACCTTATCTCGACACATCAATTTTCAATCTGGTAAAAAAACGTGTGGGATGGTTAGCCATTTTAATGATTGGAGAAATGCTCACGGCAACAGCAATGGGGTTTTTCGAAGGGCAGATTCATAAAGCAACTGTTTTAGCCCTTTTTATTCCATTAATTATTTCATGTGGTGGTAATAGCGGTTCGCAGGCTTCAACATTGATTATCCAGGCAATGGCTTTGGGCGAGGTAACCATAAAAGATTGGTGGTTAGTAATGAGAAGAGAAATAACTTCAGGGTTTTTACTCGGCCTTTGTCTAGGTATTATTGGTTTTCTTCGTATTTTGGTCTGGCATGTTGCAGCGCCAAATGTTTATGGCGAACACTGGATTTTAATTGCTGCTACCATAAGTGTTTCACTGGTTTTTGTTGTGCTTTGGGGTTCTTTAAGTGGCTCCATGCTGCCGGTTTTGCTTAAAAAATTAGGTGCTGACCCGGCAACATCGTCTGCACCTTTTGTAGCAACCCTGGTTGATGTTACCGGTTTGATTATTTATTTTAGCTTTGCTGTACTGTTTTTAAAAGGCGTTTTACTTTAAGATTTATTATGCAAAAAATTACCACATTATTTACTGATATCGGCGGTGTTTTATTAACTAACGGGTGGGACAGACAGGCAAGGGGCGAAGCTGCGGTGTTATTTAATCTCGATTCTGTCGATTTGGAAGAACGTCATCACCTAACTTTCGATACTTATGAAGTTGGAAAACTGACGCTCGATGAATATTTAGAAAGAATTGTTTTCTTTGAAGAACGTTCTTTTTCTTATGATGATTTTAAGCATTTTATGTTCAAAAAGTCATTGCCTTTCAACGATATGATTGCATTAATTTGTGATTTAAAGAAAAAATACAACCTTAAAGTAGCGGTAATCAGTAACGAAGGCAGGGAGTTAAATCAATACCGTATAAATACTTTTAAGCTTAATGAGTTTGTAGATTTCTTTGTATCATCCAGTTTCGTTCATTTTCGCAAACCGGATGCCGACATTTTTAAAGTAGCAATTGATATTTCACAAAGTGACGTTTCTACAAGTTTATATATCGATGATAGAATGCTCTTTGTGCAAGTTGCAGAGGGTTGTGGGTTAAAAGGCATTCATCATACAAGCTACGAAGATACTAAAGAGCAATTGGCTGCTTTTGGCCTCGAGGTTTAAGCTTCCATATTATGCCTCTCCAAGAAACAAGGTTTTTGTAGCAGGAATTAAAATAAATGAAAAAGCCACTTCTTTAATTAGATGTGGCTTTTGTAGCAAATACAGCTTTAAAATTAAACGTTAAATCTGAAATGCATAATATCACCATCTTCAACAACATAGGTTTTGCCTTCAACACCTAGCTTGCCCGCATCTTTACAAGCGTTTTCAGAACCAAGTGTTACAAAATCATTGTATTTGATAACTTCGGCACGGATAAAACCTTTTTCAAAGTCGGTGTGAATTACACCAGCAGCCTGGGGTGCAGTAAAACCCTTAGTAATTGTCCATGCTCTAACTTCTTGTACACCCGCAGTAAAGTAAGTGTAAAGGTTTAATAATTTATAGGCAGCCCGTATTAATTTATTTACGCCAGATTCAGTTAAACCTAAATCAGCTAAAAATTCCTGACGCTCTTCATAGCTATCTAATTCTGCTATTTCCGATTCGATTTTTGCAGAAATTACCAAAACTTCAGCATTTTCGTCAGCAACATTCGCTTTAACCAAATCAACATATTTATTCCCTGTAACAACTGATGCCTCATCAACATTACAAACATACATTACAGGTTTTTGGGTCAGTAAGCCCAAATCTTCAATAAAATCAAAATCCTCTTGAGATAACGGGGCCGTACGAATAGATTTACCGCTTTCTAAATGAGATTTAACAACCGTTAAAATTTCATAAGTACGTTTAGCATCCTTATCGCCACCGGTTTTAGCCATTTTCTCTACCTTCTGGATACGTTTATCAACAGTATCTAAATCTTTAAGCTGTAATTCGGTATCTATAATTTCTCTATCACGAATTGGGTCAACAGAGCCATCAACGTGTATTACATTTCCATCATCAAAGCAACGTAAAACATGAATTATAGCATTGGTAGCACGGATATTTCCTAAAAACTGGTTGCCTAAACCTTCACCTTTAGATGCGCCTTTTACCAAACCCGCAATATCAACAATTTCAATTGTATTGGGCTGAACCTTATTCGGTTTAACCAGCTCGGCAAGCTTAGTTAACCTATCATCCGGTACTGTAATTACGCCAACATTAGGCTCAATTGTACAGAAAGGAAAGTTAGCCGCTTGTGCTTTCGCATTTGATAAACAGTTAAAAAGTGTCGATTTGCCAACATTTGGTAAACCAACAATACCACATTGTAATGCCATTTATATTTTTAAATTTCGATTTACGATATACGATTTTTGCGGTTGGCCGTGGCCTCGAGCTTTTTTAAAATCGGGCAAAGATAAGCTTTTAATATCTTTATTTAAAGGTTGGAATTTGCTGCAGATGGATATTTTATCTAAGTTTAGCCAAAATTACAGCAAGTAAACATGGAAGATTTAGAACAAACCCCTCAGGAAGTAAAATTAGTTGTTACTGAAGAGATGAGAAGTTACATTTACGAAATTTCCAAATGGGCAAGGTTCCTATCCATAATTGGTTTCATTTTATCTGCATTCCTAATTATTGGTAGCTTCGGAATAGGTGCTGCGCTAACGGCTAATCCTTCAATGGTTGCGCAGTTAGGCCCATTAGCTGGTGCAGGTGCCATTGGAATAACCATCGTTTATCTGGTTTTGGCCTTAATGTATTTTTATCCTAGTCTGTTACTTTTCAGGTTTTCTAATAAAGGTAAACAAGGCGTTTTATACGGCGATCAGGAAAGTTTGGATGATGCCATGATGAACATGAAATCACTTTTCAAATTCTGGGGCATATTTACAATTGTAATCATGATTTGTTACTTTCTTTTTATGTTACTTTTTGCCGCAAGCGTAGCAAAAGGGTAATTATTTGAAATATTTTTGAATGCCTTCTGGTTGTTTCCAGCCAAAATCCGGCTCATAATAATTCCATAATAAGTTACTTAATTTACGAATCATTGTCCAGCCTTCATTACTATAATTCCATGAAGTATCTTTTTGATTTTTTGTGGTGATACAGAAAACATAGTCGCCATGAGGCGCATTAACCAGTAAAACTTCAGAACGGGCGGCATCGACAGCACCAGATTTCGATGCGACCTGAACCGTCGGTGGTATTTGAGAAAGTGCTTCAGTATCCCAGAATATGCGAATAAGATTTCGGTAAATTCTTTCTGAAGCAGCAGGATTTATCATTTTACCATCTCTGATAAGTGTTAAAAGTGTGGCCATTTCTTTAGGCGTTGTTTGTCCCCAGCCGTATTTTTTCTGATTCTCCTTTCTTCCGGGCGTACGGGAATTTACGCGGGTATATTTTAAGCCATTGCTGGCCATTACCTCATTTATGGCGCTTCCTGTTCCGGCTAAAAGTTGCGCCCATAAGCTTGCCGTATTATCGCTGGTTGTAATCATTAACATTAAAACCTTATTTAGTGCGATTTTCTCGCTATCCTTAAACGAGCCAAGGATATCTTCGCCAGCATACAGAAGGCTGTCGCAGTACATCAATTCTGAATGATAATCTAATTCGCCTTTCTCTATTTTGTCGAAAATTCCGCAGGTGATTGGTACTTTGATCATACTGGCTGTCGGAAAAATTGTGTCAGCATTTATCGAAGCAATTTTGCCTGTTTTCAGGTTTTTAACATAAATACCAACGTCACCATTAAAGCCGTTCACCAATTCATCTAGTTTTAGCTGGAGTTTCTTATCAATTTTTTCCTGAGCGTTTGATGAAATGAAAGTGAGGATAATTAATAATGTAGAGAAGATTTTTTTCATTTTGAAGAAGCTTTACACGAATTTAAGCATAAAAAAAGCCCCGATGGGAATCGGGACTTTAATATTGAAATTATAATTTACTTAAAAAGAAAAATCATCACTTGCTTTTGCACTATGTTCTCCGTTTTCTGAATATTCGTAGCGTTTTTCAACAACATCCTGATGAGTTTTAATGTATTCAACAGTTTCTGTTAAGCCTTCTGCAAATTTTTCGAAATCTTCTTTGTATAAAAAGATTTTGTGTTTTACAAATACGCCGTCTTCTAATCTTTTCTTGCTCTCGGTAACTGTTAAGTAATAATCACCCGAACGAGTAGCCTTCACATCGAAAAAATAAGTTCTCTTACCTGCTCTTACTTTCTTTGAAAAAACTTCTTCTCTCTCTTTATTGTCGAATTCTCCCATGGTTGGTATTGATGTTGGTTTTTGGTTTCGGTAAATATAAAGCAAATATTTAAAGTTCAAAATAGAATTTAACACAATTTAAATACTTCGGCTTTCTTCTTCTAAAAGTTGGTTGTTGTAAAGCTCAGTGTAACTCCCATTTAGACTAAGTAATTCATTATGTGTGCCTTGTTCTATGATTTGTCCTTCATCCAAGACCAGGATTTTATCAGCATTTTTAATTGTCGAGATTCTGTGTGCAATTAAAATGCTGGTTTTACCCTTCATTATTTTTCCCAGATTTTGAAGAATTTCTTCCTCAGTTTTTGTATCAACAGCCGAAAGGCAATCATCAAAGATTAGTATTTTAGGCGATTTAATTAATGCTCTGGCAATAGATACACGCTGTTTTTGGCCGCCGGAGAGTGTTATGCCACGTTCGCCAAGCATGGTTTGGAATCTTTCTTCGAAATCCATAATGTTATTATAAACTGAAGCATTTCTTGAGGCATCGTAAACTTCTTCATCCGTTACCGCATCCAAACCAAAAGCAATATTATTTTTAATAGTATCAGAAAAGAGAAAAACTTCTTGCGGTACAAATCCTATCTGATTGCGGTAATTTTTTAGGTTCAGCGATTTTAAATTTTGTCCGTCAATGATCACTGCACCGTTTTCCACATCGTACATACGCATAATTAAGTTGGCTAAAGTAGATTTTCCCGAACCTGTTTTACCGATTATAGCAACAAATTCGCCGTTATTTATATCAAAACTTACATCTTTTAATGCCTGTATGCCTGTATCAGGATAGGTAAAACTCACATTATCAAACCTGATGTTTCCTTTTAATGTTTTTTCTTCGTTATTGGTTGATTGTATGTCAGATGGAATATCTAAAAATTCATTTATTCTTTTTTGAGATGCAGCCGCCCTTTGAATTAATGAAGTAACCCAGCCTAACATGGTTACTGGAAAAGTTAGCTGATTGATGTAAATTATAAATTCTGCAATGTTGCCCGCGGTAATACTACCATTCATTACCTGTATGCCACCAATATAAATTGTTAAAATAGTGCTCAAGCCAATTAGCAGCAGCATCGTTGGATAAAATAAAGCGGATACTTTTACCAGGCTCATTGAATCTTTTTTGTATTCATTGCTCTGAATCTGGAACATGTTTCTGGTATAATCTTCGCGAACGTAAGATTTTATAATTCTAATACCCGAGAAGCGTTCCTGTACGAAACTCGAAAGATCTGATAACCGCTCTTGTATTTTTCCGCTTTTTTTAAAAATTAAGGTGTTTACATAATATATAATGATAACCAGGAAGGGAAGGGGCAGCAGGCAATAAATAGCAAGTTTGGAGTTAACATCAAACATAGACCATATGATAAGTATCGATAGCACAAAAGTATTGATAGTGTACATAATGGCAGGGCCCACATACATTCTAACACGATTTACGTCTTCAGTTGCCCTATTCATTAAATCACCGGTATTGTTTCTGCGATAAAAGCCTAAGCTCAATTTCTGGTAATGTTGATAAATGTCGTTTTTCATATCGAATTCAATATGTCTCGACATTAAAATAATGGTTTGCCGCATGAAGAATAAGAACAAGCCACGTAATATGTATAAAAGGATTACCAAAAAGCCGAAATAAAGCAGGCTATTGCTAAAAATATCGTAGATAAGTTGCTGGCGGTTAAAGCCGGAAAAGAGTGCATAAATCTGGATGTTTTCGGTAATTAAATCAAATGCATAACCAATAACCTGCGCAGGTACAACACCGAAAATATTAGAAATTACAACAAAAATACTTCCTGGAATAATCCACCATTTATATTTGAGGAAATATTTATTTAAGCGATTCAGGTGTTTCATACTCCACAAACTTAGCCAATGCGAAACAAATTTTGTTATAGTTTAGTTAAAATCATGTAATAATGGTTTTTTATTTTAATTTTGCAGCAGGTTAGCCGAACGTTCATTATGCCAGCAAATTCTTCGTCAGATTCATCCATTTTAGAGCAATTGAGTGCTTACGGGCACAAAAAATTGGTTTTCTGTAATGATGCCGATTCAGGTTTAAAAGCGATAATTGCAATTCACGATACCACTTTGGGCCCGGCTTTAGGCGGCACCCGTATGTGGAGTTACTCAACCGAAAGCGAAGCACTCGAAGATGCGCTGCGTTTATCAAGAGGAATGACCTACAAATCTGCCATTACAGGCTTAAATCTCGGCGGCGGAAAAGGGGTTATCATCGGTGATTCGAGAAAAGACAAAACAGAAAGTTTAATGCGTAGCTATGGCAGGTTTATTAAAAACCTTAATGGCGAATTTATAACGGCCGAAGAAATGGGTACCAATACCCGTGATATGGAATATATCCGTATGGAAACCAGTCATGTTACGGGTGTTCCAGAATCTATCGGCGGTGCCGGAAACCCTGCTCCCTTTACCGCTCAGGGTGTTTACCTGGGTATTAAGGCAAGTGTTAAAGAAGTTTTTGGTACAGATATGCTTGCCGGCAGAACAGTAGTTGTTCAAGGAATTGGAAATGTTGGCGAGCATTTGGTTGCTTTGCTAAGGAAAGAAAATGCAGAAGTTTTAATTAGTGATATTAACCAGGAACAACTTACTTACGTTGCCCGGAAATATAAAGCTAAACCCATCGAAGCTGATAAAATTTTCGGTATAGATGCCGATGTTTATGCGCCATGCGCTATGGGTGCCACGGTAAATAACAAAACCATCGAGCGCATGAAATTTGCAATTATTGCAGGTTCGGCGAACAACCAGTTAAAAGATGAAGTCTTAGATAGTGAATTGCTTTTAAAGAAGGGGATTTTATTTGCACCGGATTATCTAATTAACGCTGGCGGATTAATCTCCTGCTATTCTGAATTAACTGGTTTCGGTAAAAAACGTACCGTTCAGCTTACCGATAATATTTACGAAGCCACAAGAAACGTTATTAAATTAAGTAAAGCAGAACAAATACCTACAAACATTGCAGCAAATCGTATAGCAGAAAAACGCATTGCAGATATTAAAAAAATTAAATCATCATATTAAACATTTATTAATCGGTTTTATAAACCACACTCGTTCTTACATTCATGTTAAACAGAAGGCACTTAAGAATTAAAGCTTTGCAAAACATTTTTGCATGGCACATGGCAGACAAAAAAGACATTAAAGGAGACCTTAAAACTTTAATGCAAAGCATTGATAGTGTATACGAAATGTACATCTGGATGCTTTCTCTAATGGTAGAAGTTACCGAATTTACGGCCAACGATGCTGCAGAACGTGCAAATAAGCACATTAAAACTGCAGAAGACATGAATCCGAACATGAAATTACTGCACAACAAATTTAGTGTGTTAATGCAGCAAAATCCTGAATATGTTTCGGCGGTAAAGAAATATAAAGTAGATTGGGGTTTCGATCCCGAAATCCGTAAAACAGTTTACAATTCTTTAAAAGCATCAAAAGAGTATGCAGAGTATCTTGCAGATCCGAACGAAAGCTTAGAATCCTCAAAAGACATTATCAAATACATTTTCAGGAAAATAATCTTAAAAAATCAAGGTATTATTCAGGTTTTTGAAGAGAAATTTATCAACTGGCAGGTAGACCATGAAGTGATGAAAGGAATGGTTGCTAAAACTTTGAAAAACTTTACTTCCGACGATCCGTTTAAAAATAAGTTGACTGAAATTAGTGCCGATTGGGTAGAAGACAGCAAGTTTGTTCAAGACTTATTTGTTCATACTTTGCAGAACGATGCAAAATACCAGGAAATGATTGCAGAAAGAACCAAAAACTGGGAATCGGAACGTATCGCTTTAATGGATACAATTTTGATGAAAATGGCAATCTGCGAACTTTTAAATTTTCCATCTATTCCGGTAAAAGTTACCATTAACGAATATTTAGAGTTATCAAAAGATTACAGTACACCGAAAAGTAATTCGTTTATAAACGGTATTTTAGATAAAATTTTAGGCGACCTTAAGAAAACCAACACAATTAAAAAAATCGGTCGCGGATTAATCGAAGAATAAAATGAAAAGCTTATTTATAGTTGCAATAGCTGCATTATCATTCACAGCTTGTAGAAATGCAAATAATAGTGCCCCAGAAACTTCAACAGTTTCAGGTGGTCGTACAGAATCAAAAGTTGCACCGGCAGATGCCGCTGTTATTACTTTCGAACGCGACATTTATGATTTTGAAAAAATCGTGCAAGGTGAAAAAGTTCAGCACGAATTTAAATTCAAAAATACCGGTAAAAGCCCTTTAATTATTTCGAATGCTACGGCTACTTGCGGCTGTACAATTCCTGAAACACCAAAAGAGCCGATTTTACCAGGTAAAGAGGGCGTTATTAAAGTGGTTTTTAATAGCGAAGGCAAAATGGGTATGCAGGATAAAGTTGTTACCGTAACCTCAAATGCAAATCCAAACATCAGCACGGTTCACCTGGTAGGAGAGGTTCTGGAAAAAAAATAAAATTGGTAATGCCCGTGCCTACCAGTTAATAGTTAATTAATTCAAAAACAAATATATAAAAATGATATCAACAGTAATTTTACAAGCAGCAGGTGGTGGTATGTTAGGTACAATTGTGCCAATGGTACTGATCATGGTGGTATTTTATTTCTTCATGATTCGCCCGCAGGTTAAAAAAGCAAAAGACCATAAAAAATTAGTTGCCGAACTTGGTATCGGCGATAAAATTGTAACAACAGCAGGTATTCACGGCAAAATAGTTGGTGCTAACGATACCACTTTTTTAATTGAAACAGAAGGCGGTGGTAAAATCAGATTCGATAAATCTGCAATTTCTTTAGATGCTACAAAAGCATCTACTACCCCCCCAAAAGCTTAAGTTACCATATTAATGGATTAATGAGCAGTCTCGAATGTTTTCGGGACTGTTTTTGTTTTACTACATTTGGTTAAATACCTTTGATTGTTTATGCCCTTTATTAAATTAACTAAAATAGAGAGAAGACGCGTTTTTAGTCTGTTAGCATGCTTGCTGCTTGCTATAGCTGCGTGGTTTTTTATGGCCTTGAACAACAAATATGTTTACACAGCAAAAACGGTTTTAATCTATAAAAACTTTCCTCAAAACCGTGCTTTCCACCCTTTACAACCCGATACTGTTGATTTGCAAGTTGAAGGAACGGGTTGGCAACTGCTTTTCGCAAGATTAAGAATCAACCCACAATCCATCTCGGTTAATCTAAGTCAATTAAGTACAAAAGAATTTGTAATGCTATCAGATCAGTTGTACAATATAAATAAACAACTCGAAAGCTCGCAAAAGGTTATCTCGGTAAAGCCTGATACGCTTTATTTCGATTTTACCAAAAGAACCGTTAAAAAGGTTGATATTAAATTAATTGATAAAATTGCTTTCATTAATCAGTATGGTATATCGAGTGCGATTAAGCTAAGCCCAAATTATGTAACGGTAACGGGGCCAATCGAGGAGTTGAAACGGATAAACGAGTGGTCAACCGATACTTTAAAATTAACAAACGTTCAAAGTAGTACCACAGTTCGCGTAAACATGCAGCACAGTACGCATAAAAACGTAAGCATTTTTCCGCCATCAGTAGAGGTTAAAATCCCTGTAGATGAATTTACGGAAAAGACCCTTGAAATCCCTTTGAAAATTATAAATAACAGAAATTATAACAGTATTAAACTTTATCCCAAGAAAGTTAATGTTACCTTCCTTGTGGCTTTAAGCTATTTCGAACAGGTTGATGAAAGTTTTATTACGGCAACTGTTGATGCAGATGAATGGTCTGTTTTACATCACAATAAATTTACGGTACGGTTAACAGAATTTCCGGATTACTGTAAATTGGTAAAAATTAGTCCCTCAAAAGTAGATTTTGTAGTAGAAAAATAATGTATAAAGTAGGCATAACAGGTGGTATAGGAAGCGGAAAAACTACAATCTGCAAAGTTTTTGAGGTTTTAGGTATTCCCGTTTTCTATGCAGATACAGTTGCAAAACAAATTATGGTCGAAGATGCATTACTAGTTGATGGCATAAAATCAACCTTTGGTAAGCAAAGTTATTTTGATGATGGAAAGCTGAATAATAAACACATTGCCGGCATTGTTTTTAATAACGAAGCTGAACTCGATAAACTAAATGCCTTGGTTCATCCGGCGGTTTTTAGGGCTTTCGATACCTGGGAAGCACAAATAAGTTCGCCTGTTCCATATACCTTAAAAGAAGCAGCCTTGCTTTTCGAAAGTGGCTCTTATAAAATGTGCGATACGAATATCCTGGTTACGGCTCCAATGCATATAAAAATAAACCGTGTGATGCAACGCGATAATGTTACCACAGAGCAAGTTCGGGCGAGGATGAACAAGCAAATGAGTGATGAAGAAAAAACTCCGTTTGCCAACCATTTTATCATTAATGATGAAGCACACTCCATTATTGCTCAAGTTTTAGCTTTACACAAGCAGTTTTTAGAAATTGCATCAAACCGTAAGTAATCTGAAAAGAATTCTATCTATCAAAATGGCTAATTTCACTGAAATCCTACCTTATCTTTAATTCCTGTAAATGATTTTAGACGATTTTATTACGATAACTCCAACAGGTTTATACTGTATTTACGGAGATTTTTATTTAGATCCGCAACAACCTGTAAAAGAAGCCGTGGTTTCTCATGCCCATGGCGACCATGCCATTGGAGGTAGCCAGAATGTGTATTGCACCACCGCAACCGAGCGTTTTATGAAGCATCGTTATCGTAAATTTGCAGCGGTGGATTTCAAAACAAAAATATACCACGAAACTTTTAAAATTAAAGAAGTTGCGATCACTTTCTATGCGGCAGGACACATTCTTGGTTCGGCACAGGTTTTAATGGAATATAAAGGAATAAAATACCTCTACACCGGAGATTATAAAATAGAACCTGATGCAACCTGCGAACCTTTTGAGTTTGTTAAAGCCGATGTTTTGATAACAGAAAGTACATTTGCAAATCCTGAAACCAAACATCCATCGCCAATTTATGAGATTAAAAAACTGAATGAAACCAATGCAAATATTATGCTTGGGGCTTATGCGCTTGGAAAAAGTCAGCGGATTATTCAATTGTTGAACAAATATTGCCCTACGAAAAATGTAATGGTTCACCACAGCATTATGCCTTTTGTTAAGATTTATGAAGATTTCGGAATAAATGTTGGCAATTATAAAATGTATGATAGAAAGGTAATGAAGAATAATCACGAACATCAGGTTTATATTGTTCCGCCAATGGTGTTTCATAGTTACCATAAAGCGATTAATGTTGTACGGGCGTTTGCATCTGGCTGGAAGAATTTGCAGCAGCAAAATGGCATTTCAATTTATATTTCCGACCATGCCGATTGGGATGCTATTTTGGAAACTATTGAGAAAGTACAGCCAAAACAGATTTGGACTTTGCATGGAGATGGAAGGCAGTTAAAAGAATATTTTGAAGGTAAGCTTGAAGTGAAAATCCTTAACTAATGAACAGTGTTTTAAGGCGCTAAGGATTTTTAAGGTAAAGCTTGCAAATAACAAACTACGGATTTAAAAATTAACAATTCAATACTCAAAATTCAACTTACTTTAACATGAAAGAAGGCGAAGACTTTTACTTTAATGAAGCTGGATTAATGGTGTTTACCGAAGCCTATCACTTAAAGAGAGGTTATTGCTGCAAAAACAAGTGTAAACATTGCCCCTGGGGTTATGGGAAACAGAAAGAGAAAAAGTAAATTATTGGTTTTTAAAACCGAACATGATTGTAAATATCACTTAAAGCTATTTCAAACCCCATTGTAGCAAACTTTAGTGAATTGCTAATTTCTTTGTATTCAATTAGTTCCCAATTTGAATTTCCAGTTAAGTAAAAAACCTCCACTAATATCGCTTCTGAATCAATAAGAATATATTCTTTAAGCGTTGGGATATCTTTATAAAGGTCGAATTTATGGCCTCTGTCATAATCCTTTGTCGATGGAGATAGGATTTCAATAATTACGGTCGGTTCAACAAAGCTTTCGGCATCGATATTACTTTGGCTTAAGCCATTACAATAAATTGAAATATCAGGATAGGTGAATAAACCATTTGCGACTATGTGGGTACGAAGGTCGCTGCCATAAGGGCGGCATTGTTTACCTTTCAGCTTACCCCCAATTTCCAAAAATAAATTGCTAAAAATCTCGTTATGATTTGTGCTTGCACCAGCCATTGAAAATATTTCGCCCTGAAAATACTCGTGCTTTTCTTGCGACGTTTTTTCCATCTCCAGGTATTCTGCAACCGTAAAATGCCTTTTCTTGTATTCTGTAGTTGGCTCATTTACAATTTCTTCCATGTTCCAATATACAAAAAAAAATCAAAAGTTCTTTAATGTGAATGACCTGCAAAGAACCCAATCAGCGCTACCCCAATGCCCAGTAAAACGGCGATCATTTTGCGGGTGTTAATTTTATGGTCGGCACTGGATTCGAATAAAATTGTGGTAGAAATGTGTAGAAAAATACCAATCACGATGCCCATTATTTTATTAAAATAAGCATCTATACCGCCAATACTTCCATTGCTCAAGCCAATACTTACATAAAAACCAAGCGGGGCCATAACGGCAAAAATAACCAGATACATAATGATGCTTCCTTTTTTGAAATGATTTTGCATTAAAATACTCGCCAAGGCAAACGCAGCAGGAATGTGATGTAAGGAAATTCCAAAGATAAGTTCATTGTGTTGGTCTTTAGCCAATGGCATTCCCTCTAAAAAAGCATGTAAACAAAGGCTTATCATAATTCCGAAAGGAAATACATTACCATCATGATGTTTATGGATGTGTCCGTGTTCTACTCCCTCAGAAAACTGTTCTAAAAACACCTGCAGCAGAAAACCAATAAGAATGAATATTCCGATTTCGCCTTTATCCGGACCGCTGTAAGCATCGGGAATTAAATGTAAAACCGTGATGGCAAAAAGATAAGCGCCACTGAAAGACAATATTAGTTTCAGTAGTTTCGATTTATCACTTTTAACTAAAAAGATGGCCGATCCGCCTAAAAAAGCGCAGAAAAAAAGTACGGCAAATTTCCAAGCTTCCATTAAAATTCGGGTTGTAGTTTTTTAAATATTCTTGAACAAATGAAACCAATTAAAGTTCCAAGCAAAGCACCAGTGGTAACATCGATTGGATAATGTACACCAACGTACACCTGGGCGAAGCTAATCATCGCAGCCCAGAATATGCCTAGTGGTAATATTGGTTTCCAGCGGCTGTAAAACACGCCGATTAAAAATACAGCAATGGCAAAATGATTTGTTGCATGCGCAGATGGAAAACTTAAGCCGCTTCCACAAGGAACACGATGAATAATATCATTTGCCAGGCTAAAATCATTGCAGGGCCTTACCCGGGCAACAAAAGGTTTTATTAATTTTGATGAAATTAAATCGCCCATGGCGAAAGTAAAAAGCAACATGGCAACAAGGTAATAGCCTTGTTTTTTATATTGTTTAATGCAGAAAACCACAATGAAAAGGTAAAGTGGCGACCAGAAAAAACGGTTGCGCATTAAAGGCATCAGCCAATCGAAAAAGCCATTCGAAAGCCCGCGGTGGATTTTCAAAAATAACTCAACATCAAACTGCTGTATGCTTTCTATCATGCTTTTTTGCAGATTAAAATTAAACGGTCTGAATTTGATTCTTCAAAATCATCGAGCGCATAACTTCCGAAAGTGCTCTGAATAATCATTCCAGCTTTGGTTAGCATCCGCTCAAAATCTGCGAAACTAAAAGCTTGAACCCGTTCTTCAAAATTGTATATTTTGCCGGCGTCATCGAAATTTATCTTTTTTATAATTTTACCGTCGACGACATTTTTAGTGATGTTAAAGGTAATTCCGTCAAGTAATTTCGCCTCGCAATGATTTAAGTTTCTGATAATTTTTTCAGTATTGAAGTAATCTAATACCAGCGTGCCATCGCCTTTTAAGCATTTTCTAAATGTTTTCAGGGCATTTACATGTTCTTTTTCGGTGTCGAAATAGCCAAAGCTGGTAAACAAATTTAACGCAACATCGAAATAATTAATGTAAAAAAGCCTGCGCATATCGTGTACCAGAAAGTGCAGTTTGTTGTTCTCAAATTGTTTGGCGTATTTTATGCTTTGCGCTGATAGGTCTATTCCAGTAACATCAAAGCCCTTTTTGTTCAGGTAAATTGAATGCCTGCCTTTGCCGCAAGCGATATCGAGCATTTTTGAACTGGCTTCCGGATTGAGGTACTTTGTTAAATTATCGATGAAAAATTCGGCTTCTGCATCGTTTCGTTGTTGGTAAAGAATATGATAATAGGGCGAATTAAACCAATATTGAAACCACTTGCGCTGCATAAATAAGCCTTTATTGTTTTGGAATTTGCAAACTTAGATAAATTTGGGTTAAACAAAGTACATTAATTTCATGGCTAAGCAATTTTATAGTTGTTAAAATGATTTTTGTTTTGGAAATCAGTGTTCAGTTTTTCGTTGGGGAGTTCGGCCCTGCCATTCGCTGTAGCCCTCGTAGAAAAACTCGGGGCTGCCGCTGTTGTCAGGTTTAGAAACAAGGGTTTGTATTAGGCAAGTCGTCATTGACGGTAGTAGTTTTCGTTTCCATCACAATCCTGATTTTCTTAAACCCGACAGTAATGGAAATACTTTTTTATTGCAGCAACCCTGAATATACTGTCATGCTGAGGCACGAAGCATCTGCAACCGATGAAACAGATTCTTCGTACCTCAGAATGACAAAGGTTTGAAAAAGATTGTAATGAATGGCGGGACTGCTGTAACCGAAACATTACTGAAATTGCTTTTCAAAAAAAAGAAAAAATCAGTCATACGTTTGACTAAAACTAGCAAACGAATTTCCATTAAATATATCGTGTATATAGATATAAAAACAATGTAAATTAACAGCCAAAGGTCGCCTTAATTAGCTGCTATCTTGTTTTTTTTCTTATTTTTGAACTTCAAATAAAATACACATAGTGACTTTAATAAAATCGATTTCAGGAATACGAGGAACCATTGGCGGAAAAGCTGGAAACGGCTTAACACCAGTAGACATAGTAAAATTTACGGCTGCTTTTGGTAGCTGGGTAATACAAAAAACAGGAAACAAAAGAATCGTTTTAGGTCGCGATGCACGTATTTCGGGCGAAATGGTAAACAATTTGGTAATTGGAACCCTGCAGGGTTTAGGCATCGAAGTCATTGATTTAGGCTTGTCTACCACCCCAACTGTAGAAATCGCCGTACCTGATGAGCAAGCTGGTGGCGGTATTATTTTAACGGCAAGCCATAACCCAAAACAATGGAACGCCTTGAAATTGTTAAATGCAAACGGCGAATTTATTAGCGATTTAGATGGTAAAGAAGTTTTAGATTTAGCTGAAAGTGCAAGTTTTGAATTCGCTGAGGTGGATAAGTTAGGTAAAGTAATTAAAAATGATGAGTACCTGCAAAAACATATCGATAAAGTTTTAGCGTTGCCTTTGGTTGATGTTGAAGCCATTAAAAAGGCCGATTTCAAAGTCGTTATCGATTGTGTAAACTCAACCGGCGGTATTTTTATCCCCGCTTTATTAAAAGCTTTAGGTGTAACCCGGGTTACAGAATTGTTTTGCGAACCCAATGGCCATTTTCCGCACAATCCTGAGCCGCTTCCTGAAAATTTAACTGAAATTTCGAAAGAGGTGCAAAAGCAAAATGCAGATTTAGGTATTGTAGTCGACCCCGATGTAGATCGTTTATGTTTCGTAAATGAAGATGGGAGCATGTTCGGCGAAGAATACTCCTTGGTTGCAGTAGCAGATTACGTTTTAAAAAACACGCCTGGAAATACGGTTTCTAACCTTTCTTCAACCCGTGCCTTACGCGATGTAACGGAGAAAGCCGGCTCGGAATATAATGCATCGGCAGTTGGGGAGGTAAATGTAGTTAACAAAATGAAAGAAACCGACGCCATTATCGGAGGCGAGGGCAACGGTGGAATCATCTATCCTGAATTGCATTATGGCAGAGATGCTTTGGTTGGAATCGCTTTGTTTTTAACGCATCTGGCTAAATTTGGTAAGTCTGTTTCCTTGTTAAGAAGCAGTTATCCGCAATATCATATCTCAAAAAACAAAATTACCCTTACGCCCGAAATGGATATCGATAATTTATTGAAGCAGGTGGAAGAAAAATACAAAAACCAGCCTTATAGCACAATCGATGGGTTAAAAATCGAATTCGATAAAACATGGGTGCATTTGCGTCGTTCTAATACCGAGCCAATTATCCGCATTTATAGTGAAGCAGAAAACGAAACTGTTGCCGAAAGTTTAGCCAACAAAATCATTTCCGATATAAAAGAAATCCTTAAATTGAATTAGCACATGAAGAGAGTTTATTTAGATAATGCAGCTACAACACCTTTAGATAAGGAAGTGATTGCAGAAATGACAAACGTGATGGAACACTATTTTGGCAATCCATCGGCTATTCATGCGCTTGGGCGGGAGGTTAGAACCTTGGTAGAAAAAGCCCGTAAAACGGTTGCAAACCTATTGGGTGCTTCACCATCCGAAATATTTTTTACTTCGGGCGGTACCGAAGCCGATAATACAGCCATTCGTTGCGGCATTTCTGCATACGGAATTAAACATGCCATCACTTCGAAGATTGAGCATCATGCTGTTGAGCATACTTTGAATATGATGCTTAAAAATGGCGAAATTGATAAGTTAAGTTTCGTTAACATCGATGAAAAAGGAAATGTTGATTATAACCATTTAGAAGAGTTGTTGCAAAATAATGAACGCACTTTTGTATCGTTGATGCACGCAAATAATGAGTTAGGTACTTTAACCGATATGATTAAAGTTGGGGATATATGCGAAAAATACAACGCAATCTATCATGCCGATACCGTTCAAACCATGGGGCATTACGTTCACAATGTACGTGAACTTAAAGCTCATTTTATTGTATGCGCAGCTCATAAGCTTCATGGCCCGAAAGGTGTTGGTTTCTTGTATGTAAATAGCAACATCAAAATTCCGCCAATGATTTATGGTGGCGCACAGGAGCGTAACATGCGTGGCGGAACGGAAAATGTTTATGGAATTGTAGGTTTGGCCAAAGCTTTAGAAATTGCTTATCTAGAAATGGCACAACACCAAAATCATATTCAAGGCTTAAAAGATTATTTAAAGGAAGCTTTAATTGCAGAAATTCCCGGTATTGCTTTTAACGGCGAAACCGATGCAGATAAAAGCCTGTATACGGTGTTAAACGTATCTTTCCCAGAGATGGATATGGCAGATATGTTGTTATTTAATTTAGATATCAACGGAATTTGTGCTTCGGGCGGAAGCGCCTGTTCTTCGGGCTCAAATATCGGCTCGCATGTGTTAAATGGCATTAATGCCGACCCGAATCGTCCTTCTGTTCGTTTTTCTTTTAGCAAATACACTACAAAAGAAGAACTCGATTACGTAATAGAAAAAGTTAAAATGGTGGTTAAGCAAAACGCCTTAGCCTAAAATATCATTAACCAAATAGGAACAGTCTCGGAGAAATTTCGGGACTTTTTTTATGTTTAAAAATTATTTAATCAATTTTTTGGAAAGCAGTTGCAGTCCTTTTTTTAGATGTTAGTCCTGCTTTCTGTTTCAACAAGAGCATCAAAAGCTTTTGGTTTCCACGGCAATCAGGTTTAGATTACAAAGGTTTGTGGTGCTTGGGGAGATAAAAAAAATTAAATCCGTCAGCTGAAGCAAAACGGCAATGATAATAATAGCTTCAGCCCTAAGTTGGTTGCAATTCATTACCGTTGACTTCAGTCAACGGAGATTTGTAAACCCCTTGCATATCTCAAAACAAAAACCTATATTTAATTAAGATAAAGGCCATCCAAAAGCCAATAACAATTAGTTCCTCAACGAAACCTTATCAAAATCCCTTTGGTATAAGGTTAAGCAAGCTAGCTTAAGAAATTAATCAACCCACAAAAGCAACCAGGCTTTTATAAAACTTATCGTTATGGAAAATTTTGAAACCAATCCACAATCAACAAATCTTGAGAATGGAAAATCGTTAGACAGAAAACACATTTACAAATTCATTTTATTGCCGTTTTCGTTTGAATCATCACATCATTTCAATAAGATTCATAAAAGGAAGTTTAACTCCTTTGGCTGCATCCACGAGCTTAGGAAATTGTCGGGCTCAATGCTATAAAAGTTTCGGGTAAACAAAAAACAACAATCTTTTCTATGGAAGGAGGGAATGTGTTATGCATAAACTCATTCCTAAAATAACTATCAAAAACAATATTATTTTTCTCTTGTTCTTTTAGTATATCAAATTGAAAAACAATGGAAAATAATAAAGAAAAAGGTAAAGTTGTTGAGAACGACTTGCTAAATAAAACCGCTGAAGACATCAAAGAAGATAGAACGCTTGATGAAAACAAATCATCGAAGGTTGGAACTAACTTGTTTAACAAAGATAAAGGGCGTAAAAATAATTCATTTGGCCCTGGTCACGAGCCAGGAACAACCCCAGGTTCGAGTATTTAAAAACTCATTAATTTACGAGCAAAATTATTAAATTTAAGCCACAGCATTTGTTGTGGCTTTTTTAAGTTATTATCAAAAATGGAAAGAAGAAATTTTATTAAAAACTCAGCACTGGCTATGGCCTTGCTATCAATTTATAAAACAGATGTTTTTGCTCAGCAAGAAATTTTGAGGGCATACAATTTCAAACCACTAAGAAATGATGTTGGTGTTTTTACCGAACAAGGTGGAACTATTGGCTGGCTAAATTCTTCAAATGGGTTTGTAGTAGTCGATGCGCAGTTTCCTACATCTGCTCCTCATGTTATCGAAGAGTTAAAAAAGCTTGGCGAAAAACCATTCAAATATTTAATTAATACCCATCATCACGGCGATCACACCGCAGGAAATATCGCCTTCAAGGGGCTGGCTGAAAAAGTGGTGGCGCACCAAAATTCACTTGTGAACCAAAAAAGGGGCGCCGAAAAAGCCAATAACTTAGATAAACAACTTTTACCTGATACAACTTTTGGTACAGGCTGGAAGGCACCTGTGGGCAATGAGAAAATAAGTGCTTATTACTATGGTTCTGGTCATACCAATGGTGATGCGGTTTATCATTTCGAAAATGCAAATATCGTTCACGTGGGCGATTTGGTATTCAATCGCAAATTTCCATACATTGATAGGGAAAACGGAGCGCACATTGGCAATTGGATTACCGCATTGGATAAAATCCAGAATCAATTTGATAAAGATACCCTGTTCATTTGGGGCCATAGTTTAGACCCTGAAAAGGTAACCGGAACAAAAGCAGATGTAAAAGCTTATCAGGCGTATTTAAAGAATTTAATGGCTTATGTTGGTGGGGAAATTAAAGCAGGGAAATCAAAAGAAGATATTTTGAAGACAACGACCATTCCAAATGCCTCTGAATGGCAAGGTGAGGGCATTCAAAGAAGTTTAACTGCTGCTTATGATGAGTTGAAAGGTGTTTAGAATTTAATAATATAGGAGAATTAACCTCCTCACTCCCTTCTTGAAAATAAGGAGGGAGTTGGACATTGTATCATACACTACAAACTTTCCAAAGAACGTATCTGGCATGGCAGATACGTTCTTCGGAAAAAACGTTGAAACCGTTTCTACATCCCTTCAAAACTCACTTCGCGTATTGGCCGAAAGCGAAAGAGAAGACATCAAATTATTTTCGATGACGGTTCGACGAATTTTTTCAAAATCAGTTGCAACCCTTGATTTTTGTTTCTTTTTATCAAGAAAAAGAAAGAGTCATTCTGGCGGTGAGGAATATAAGGTGAAATATTTTCCGAACTTTTCTTTAATTTATAAACATTCTATATTTAAAATAAATCTAAACAACCTACCAAAAATCTCTTAAACCCAACCCTTATCCGTTATATTTGTGCTACACAAAATCCAATATCAGATATGGATGATTTTTTAGCAGCCCGCTCCCAAATGGCCTTATCATTAGGCTTTCATATTGTTTTTTCATGCATTGGTATGGTAATGCCTTTTTTTATGGCGGTTTCTCACTATAAATGGTTAAAAACCAACGATGAGGTTTATAAAAACTTAACCAAAGCATGGAGTAAAGGTGTTGCAATTTTCTTCGCCACAGGTGCCGTTTCTGGTACCATGTTATCTTTCGAATTAGGGCTATTGTGGCCAAAATTTATGGAACATGCGGGCCCGATTTTCGGAATGCCTTTTTCGCTTGAAGGAACTGCTTTTTTTATCGAAGCAATTGCATTAGGATTTTTCCTTTACGGTTGGAATAAGCTCAATAAATGGTTCCACTGGTTTACAGGGATGGTTGTTGGCGTAAGCGGACTAGCTTCAGGGATTTTAGTGGTTGCAGCAAATGCCTGGATGAACAGCCCTGCAGGTTTTGATTTTGTAAATGGAAAATATTTAAACATCGACCCAATGCAGGCCATGTTTAATAAAGCATGGTTTTCACAAGCCTTGCACATGTGCCTCGCCGCATTCACGGCAACAGGTTTTGCAGTTGCAGGCGTTCATGCATTGATGATTTTAAGAAATCAAAATAAAGATTTTCATCTGAAAGCATTTAAAATAGCAGCTGTTTTTGCCTGCATCGGCGCATTACTGCAACCTTTAAGCGGCGATATTTCAGCGAAAGACGTTGCGCAAAGGCAACCTGCGAAACTTGCTGCAATGGAAGCACTTTACAAAACCGAAAAGCCTGCACCGCTTTTAATCGGCGGAATTGTAAATGAAAAAGACAAAACGGTAAAAGGAGCCATCAAAATTCCAGGGGCCCTTAGTTTTCTCGCTCATGGCGATTTCAAAGCTGAAGTAAAAGGATTGGATAAAATCCCTCAAAGTGAACATCCGCCCGTTGCAATAACGCATTATGCTTTTCAAATTATGGTTGGAATTGGAACTTTGCTGGCCTTAATTTCACTAATTTACTTTATCAATTTAATTAGAAAGAAACCGCTTTTAGAGAAACGTTGGCTGTTGAAATTATTTGTTTTGGCTGTTCCTTTAGGCTATGTTGCTCTAGAGGCAGGCTGGGTGGTAACTGAAGTTGGTCGCCAGCCATGGATTATTTATGGCTTTATGCGTACTAAATACGCCGTAACACCAATGCCTGGAATTGTTTATTCATTTTATATTTTCTCGGCAATTTATTTATCGCTAAGCTGCATTGTTACTTTTTTGCTTTACCGACAAATAAAAATGGTTCCTATACTATATAATAATTCCAACACTAAAAACTCAAATTATTAGTTATGGAATACGTTGTAATCGCTTTTTTGTGTTTGGGCATTTTGCTTTACTTCCTTTTAGGTGGAGCTGATTTTGGTGCAGGTATTATTGAACTCTTTACATCTACAAAAAACAGAAGCAGAACACGCAAAACCATGTATCAAGCCATCGGGCCTGTTTGGGAAGCCAATCACATGTGGCTCATTATTGCCATTGTTATTCTCTTTGTAGGGTTTCCGCATATTTACACCACCATGTCGGTTTATTTGCACATTCCTTTACTCATTATGCTTATAGGCATCATTGCCCGTGGAACAGCCTTTGTTTTTCGTCATTACGATGCGGTTAAAGATGACATGCAATGGCTATATAATCGAATTTTCAGGTATTCCAGTTTCATAACACCTTTATTTTTGGGGATTATTGCAGGAAGTGTAATTTCAGGCCATATCGATACCAATGCGAAAGACTTTCTCTCTGCATACATTTACAGTTGGTTAAACTGGTTTTCGATAGCGGTAGGCTTATTTACAGTATCGCTTTGCGGATTTCTTGCCGCGGTATATCTTATTGGCGAGACGGACAGCGACCACGATAAACGCCGTTTCATTAAAAAAGCAGAGTATATGAATATTTCCGCAGTAATTTTCGGAGCCATGGTTTTCATCGCAGCACAATTCGATAACATTCCTTTAATCGATTGGGTTTTCAAAAATACTGTCGGCTTAACAGCAATCATTTTGGCGAGTTTGTCGCTGATTTTGCTTTGGTATTTATTGATTAAGGGCAAAACCAAAGTACTGAGAATTTTAGCGGGCTTTCAAGTAACAATGATTTTGGTGGCAATTAGTTATGCACACTTTCCAAACTTCATACGCTTAAAAAACGGAGATGCCATTTCACTTTTCGAAACCGTTGGACCAGAAAAAACAATTTACAGTTTAGGGTTGGCTTTGTTGTTAGGAAGCATTTTGATTCTTCCTTTTCTGGGATATTTGTTTTATAAATTCCAGAAGAAAGAGGAGTAACAGCTATTCGTCATTGCGAGGTACGAAGCAATCTTATTGCAATTAGAAATTGGAGAAGTTTTTGAAAAGCAAAACCAGTAATACTTCGTTTCAAATAGTCCCGCTATCATTCCAACCTTTTTTAACTCTTGCCAACACACTAAAATTCGTCATTGCAAAGTGGAACGGCGAAGCAATCTTTTCAGCAAGCGAAGCAAAAAAGGATTTCCACTTTATCGGGTTTAGGTTTGACAGGCCTGGTAAACCAACCCAGTCAAAAACAAAAAAGGAGCATCCATTTCCAAATGCTCCTTTAAAGTATTATTAATCTCTATCTACAAGCCACCTTTTCTATTCGATTTTGTTTGAACAGGCCATTCGGTAGGTTTACCTGTACGAGGATTTACTGGCAAATCTGTCGCTTTCTCTGTACTCGTTTTTTCTGCATCTTCACAAGCCATGTAAACCATAATCGCAGTTAAAATTACATTGCTTTTTATTTCATCAAAAACCAGTTTATCGTACGTATCGCGATTGGTATGCCATGTGTAAGTTCCGTAATCCCAACTAGTTGCACCTAATGAATAACCTAAGGCACCTGCAGCAACGAAAGAAGCAAAGTCAGAACCGCCCGCACCAGGCATACCTGGGAAACTTGTTTTAACTTGATTTTTAATGGTATCCGGAACTGCAGCTAACCAACGGTTAATATAATCCTTTGATTTTGCAAAACCCTGTCCGCCGATATTTACAATTCGCCCCGTTCCGTTATCCTGGTTAAACAAAGCTTGTAAATTACTTACAATTTCAGGATGGTCTTCTACAAATGCTCTTGAACCATTTAAACCTTGCTCTTCACTTCCCCAGTGGCCAACTAAAATAGTACGTTTCGGATTCGGATAGAATTTCTTTAAAATACGCATGGCTTCCATCATTAAAATGGTACCTGAACCATTATCGGTTGCACCGCTTGCTGCATCCCACGAATCAAAGTGAGCCGAAAGCATTACATATTCTTTTGGTTTTTGCTTGCCTTTAATTTCTGCAATGGTATTAAAGGTTGGTACTACGCCTAATTCTTTAGATTCAGATTCGATTTTTAACATCGGTTTGTTGCCATTTGTGGCTAAACGGTAAACTAAACCATAATCTTCAACTGATAAATCTACTGTCGGGATTTTGGTTGTATTTGCACCAAAAACTTTATCTACTCCAAAACCTTGCGACCAGTTATTGATTATAATTCCTGCAGCACCTGCATTTTCGATGGCCAAAGCCAAATTCTTAGGATTTAATCCCGTTTTCGCAATTCCTGCAGCCCATGCTTTTGCAACATCAGCTTTCTCTTTTTTGTATTTCTCGAACAAATCTTTCGTAGCGAATTCTTCCCAGTTTTTCTCAGGGCGACCGCTCATTTGGTTCATAGAAATTAAAACCAGTTTTCCTTTTACACTTGGCAACCATTTTTGAAAGCCAACAGAATCGGTAATGGCTGGAAGTACAATGGCTTCAGCGTTAATTGCTTTCCCGTTTGTTGATGGACTCCAGGCTAACTGTGTACCCTCTAAAGTTCTTAACCGCGGACTAACCAAATCTATATGGGTAATGCCTCTTTCCCAGCCACGCCATTCTCCCCATTTTTCGTTCTTTGCAGAAATACCCCAGTCACTATATTTCTTAACAGCCCAGTCGTTGGCCTGTTTCATTTGCGGCGAACCTACCAAACGCGGTCCGACAACATCTAATAGCTCATGCGCAAGTTTTTCTAATTGAGTGTTTTCATTTGCCTCTTTAACAATGTTATCGATAACTTTTTTGTCTTGCGCAAAGGCAAAAGAGGATGTAAATAGGAGCAGGGTTGGAAATAGTAGTTTTTTATTCATTTTAGTTTGCTTAATTGATAGGCTAATTTAAGGAATAACAGGATGGGAGTGGTGATGTTAATGGAAATGTTGCAGATAGTTTGTTTTCCTCCCCGCCGGAATGGCTCTTTCTTTTTCTTGATAAAAAAGAAACAAAAAATCAAGGCTTGCATCTGATTTTTGAAAAATTCGTCAAACCGTTATTGAAATAATTTGAGGCCTGAGCCCTTCTTAATCCCCCTGCGGCTGCAAATTATTTTATTCTGTAAGTTTTGAAAGATTGTGTCAACGGTTTCAACGCTTTTTCTTAAAATCATTTGCTATGCCGGATACACTCTTCTGAAAGGTTGTGGCGTTTTGAAAAGTTGTCTATAGCACCCTTCAACTCCCGTTTTTATTTTCAAGGATGGTTTGGGGGGTAGTTTTAATTACCATTGCCAAGAATTACAAAACCTGCGTAATCTAAACCTGATTGACGTGAAAAGCCCACAGCGTAGCGAGGACTTGAAACAAAAAGCAGGACTGAATTAACCGAAGTTATTCAAGCCCTGCTTTTCATATTATTTTTAGCTTTTAATTAGTCAGGTAGCACAGATGAACCAATGACTAATGAACCGAATTAATTATTCATCATCTTAATAAAAGCGCCTAATTTTGCTTTCATGGCTCTTCTGTCTACAATAAAATCAAGGAAGCCATGTTCCAGAACAAATTCTGACGTTTGGAAGCCTTTTGGCAAATCTTTTTTAATGGTTTCTTTAATTACCCTTGGGCCTGCAAAGCCGATTAAAGCACCGGGCTCTGCAATGTTAATGTCGCCAAGCATAGCGTAAGATGCTGTAACACCGCCAGTTGTAGGGTCGGTTAGTAAGGAAATATATGGAACTTTAGCCTGACTTAGAAGTGCCAGTTTTGCAGATGTTTTAGCCATTTGCATTAATGAAAATGCCGCCTCCATCATACGTGCACCGCCTGATTTAGAAATCATCAGGAATGGAATTTTATGTTTAATGCTGTAATCGATTGAACGGGCAATTTTTTCGCCGACAACTGAACCCATGGAACCGCCGATGAAAGCAAAATCCATACAGGCGATTACTAAATCCTGTCCCTCGATTTTGCCAACCCCCGCACGAATAGCATCTTTTAAGCCTGTTTTTGCCTGGCTTTCGATAATTCTTTCGGTGTAAGGTTTGTTGTCGTTGAAGTTTAAAGGATCGCCCGAAGTGAGGTTTCCGAAAAGCTCTTTAAATTCGTTGTTATCGAATAAAACTTCAAAATATTCTTTAGAACCTACTCTCAAGTGGTAATTACAGTAATGGCAAACGTATTTGTTTTCCTGAAGTTCTGCCTGATGTAGCGGTTTTTTACAATTTGGACACTTATTCCACACGCCATCGGGTGCCTCTTTCTTCTCTTCGGTTGTGGTAATGATACCTTTATTTTCTCTCTTAAACCAAGCCATATAATTTTTTAAAGAATTGGATTGCAAAGAAACGAAAAAAATATTTAAGTCAAGTATTTCTGTTTAGTGTCTTTTTTACACTAAGGATAATGTCTTTTTTACACTAAACAGCCCTTATTTGGTTGTTAGGCAAATAATTCTGTTGTTACAAAAGCTTGGAATGTTATTTTTTTTTATAACTTCGGACTTAATAAAATTAACAAGAGATGAGTTTAAAAGGCTACAAAGGCGTAATTTACGGAGATGCCGTTCAAGAATTGTTTGAGCAGGCTAAAAAACATCAGTTTGCTTTACCAGCAGTAAACGTTACCGGTACAAATACGGTTAACGCGGTATTGGAAACTGCTAAGGCAGTAAATTCGCCTGTTATGATTCAATTATCTAATGGAGGTGCGCAATTTTACGCCGGTAAATCTTTAGATAATGAGAAATTGCAGGCATGTATTTTAGGTGCTGTATCGGCAGCTAAACATGTACATTTATTGGCAGAACATTATGGTGTTGCTGTGGTTTTACATACCGACCACGCCGCTAAAAAATTGTTGCCTTGGATTGATGGCCTTTTAGACCACGGTGAAAAATTCTTCGCTGAAACAGGAAAACCTTTGTTTTCATCGCACATGTTAGATCTTTCGGAAGAGCCGATTGAAGAAAACATGGAAATTTCTGCTAAATATTTAGCTCGCATGGCAAAAATGAACATGACGATCGAAATCGAACTTGGTGTTACAGGTGGTGAGGAAGATGGTGTGGATAACAGTGATGTAGACAGCTCAAAATTATATACTCAACCAAGTGAGGTTGCTTATGCTTACGAAGAATTAAGCAAGGTTTCTCCTCGTTTTACGGTTGCTGCGGCGTTTGGTAACGTTCATGGTGTTTACAAACCGGGTAACGTAAAATTACAACCTGTAATTTTGAAAAACTCTCAGGATTTTGTGAAAGAGAAATTTAACTTAACTGCCGAAAAACCAATCAACTTTGTTTTCCACGGTGGTTCAGGTTCTTCTCAAGAGGAAATCAGAGAAGCAATTTCATACGGTGCTATTAAAATGAATATTGATACTGATATGCAATGGGCATTTTGGGAAGGTATTTTAGAATATTATAAGAAGAATGAGGCTTATCTTCAAGGCCAGATTGGTAACCCTGATGGCGAAGATAAACCTAACAAAAAATACTACGACCCACGCGTTTGGTTACGTAAAGGCGAAGAAACTTTTGTGAAGCGTTTAACTACTGCTTTTGAAGATTTAAACTGCATTAACGCAAACGATAAGTTGTAAGGATTTTAACATTTATATAACATTAAAGCGCCATAGGTTTTAAAACTTATGGCGCTTTTGTTTGTTTTATGCTATATTTAAGCAAACGAAATGTGATGACAAAATCTAAAACAGATACCAAAAAAAATAATTTTTTTGAGAAGTTTGCCAATGCTGCAACGAAATTTACGGGCAGCTCCGTCGCTTTTATTTCAGCCACAGCGATTGTAATTATTTGGGCTGTAACAGGGCCGCTGTTTAACTATTCTGAAACCTGGCAACTGGTAATTAATACAGGAACAACAATAATTACTTTCCTAATGGTTTTTTTAATTCAGAAAGCGCAGAATAAAGATGGAAAGGCTATTCAGTTAAAGCTGAATGAATTAATTGCAGCTCAACAAGGTGCAAGTAACCGAATGGTCGATATTGAAGATTTGAGTGAAAAGGAATTAGACCAGTTGCATAAATTTTATGTTACGATTGCTACACTTGCAAAAAAAGAGGCCGATATTCATTGTTCACATTCTATCGATGTTGCAAAAGAACTGAATGAAATCAAGTTAAAAAACAATAAACACTTTAAACACCACAAATAATGAGTTTGCTAGTTCAAAAAGTTAACCACCCTGAAGATTTAGATAAGGTATTTGCTATACGTAAAATTGTATTTGTAGATGAGCAGAATTGTCCACCTGAGTTAGAATGGGAACACGAAGATGAATCTATCCATTTCTTAGCTACACAAAACGGGCAACCCTGTGGTGCATGTCGCTGGAGAAAAACTGATGCAGGTTATAAGTTGGAGCGTTTTGCAGTTTTAAAAGAATTTAGAGGTCAGGGTGTTGGCAGGGCTTTAATTGCCGAGGCACTTTCTGATTTACCTGAAGATGCACACTACATTTACCTGAATTCCCAACTGGATGCGATGAGCTTATATGCGAAATTTGGCTTTGTAGCAGAAGGAGAGCAGTTTGAAGAAGCCGGAATTCAGCATTTTAAAATGGTGAAGAAGGTTTAGTTACAGTTGCCATCATTGCGATGTAAGAAGCAATCTTATGTCTTTAGCTCTAGATTAAAGGTGTTTTAAATCGATTATTCTATTCAAAGTAGGAGGATTGCTTCGTACCTCGCAATGACGACTGTCTAAAAAAGCACGACAAATTTGCTTAATCAAATATCTTTGTTGAAAAAATCATCGCCTCATTCCATTTATCGAGATTAAGATTGAGTTTCTCACCTTTTGATTTTAAAAAGCCTATTACGTCTTCCGTCGCGATATTTCCGGTTAAGTCATCTGCAGCCATGGGGCAGCCGCCAAATCCTTTCAAGGCAGAATCTATTCTTTTTACTCCTGAATTATATGCGGCTTCAATTTTTTCGAAACGTTGGGAAGGTGTAGAATGTAAGTGGATTCCAATTTCTGTCTGGCTAAACTTTGTAATCAGTTTTGGAAGAATATCTTTGATTTTCTCAGGCGTCGAAACACCAACAGTATCCGCCAAAGAGAGCACTTTAACGCCCTTATTTACCAAAGTATCTGCCCATTTTTCTACAATTTCATAATTCCAATCATCGCCATAAGGGTTTCCAAATCCCATTGATAAATAAATAACAGCAATTTTATTGTTTTTAGCACAAAGTGAAAGCATTTCCTCAACGGTATTTAACGATTGACTGATACTTGAGTTTGTATTGCGTTGTTGAAAAGTTTCAGAGATGGAAAAAGGAAAACCTAAATAACTTATTTCTTCATGCTTTACAGCATCTTGTACGCCTCTCAAATTGGCTACAATTGCTAAAAGCTTTGTTGAGGTGTTGGTTAAATCCAGGCTGCTTAAAACTTCAGCTGTATCTGCCATTTGCGGTATAGCCTTTGGCGATACGAAACTCCCAAAATCAAGTGTATCGAAGCCAACCTGGAGCAGCAAGTTCAGATAATCTGATTTAAGCGTTGTAGGTACGAAATCATGTAAGCCCTGCATGGCATCCCGAGGACACTCAACTAAGTTAAACTCGTTTTGGCTCATATTTTTTGGTTTAATCGCAAATTGCGGAAAGTTTTTCGTAAAGAAAAGTAGTTATGCTAAACATATCCATATAGTTCATGTTGCCACTAATGACTAATGACTAATGACTAATGACTAATGACTAATGACTAATGACTAATGACTAATGAACCTCTTTAACCTCTTCTCGATAATCTACGCTTCTATCTTTAGCAAATGTTCTGATGATTAAACGGGCACCTCTATCGTAACTGAAATAGCTCCACAACCAATTAACGAAAACAATGATTTTATTTCTGAATCCTACGAGCGTCATCAAGTGAACGAACATCCAGGTAAACCAGGCGAAAACACCCTGAAAGTGAATTTTGCCAATGTCTACCACCGCTTTATTTCTACCCACTGTTGCCATCGAACCTTTATCGAAGTACTTGAATTTCTCTAGTGGTTTATTTTCAATAATGTTGATTAAGTTTTTAGCCAGATGATGACCTTGCTGAATGGCTGCAGGGGCAACTCCTGGATGTCCGTTAGGTGTTTCCTCATCAATAATTGCAGCTACATCACCAATGGCATAAACATTTTTATAACCAGCAACAAGGTTTTGGGTGTCGGTTTTCAATCTTCCGCCACGAACAACCTCTGCTTTATCCAGGCCTGCTAAAACTTCGCCTTTTACACCAGCACTCCAAATTACGGTTGAGCTTAAAATAGCTGGTTTATCCTGCAAGGTAAGTGTATGCCCATCATAACCTAATACTCTTGTTTCATTCATCACTTTAACACCCATTTCCAATAAAAAATCTTTCGATTTTTTTTGAGCCTGTGGCGACATCGGACCTAAAAGTTCAGGTGAATTCTCAATAAGGTAAATGTTAACCTTGCTTAAATCCATTTCGGGATAATCATTTGGAATAACGTGTTTTTTAAGCTCTGCAATAGCACCAGACGTTTCTACGCCTGTTGGGCCACCACCAACTACAACGAAGTTCAATAATGCACTTTTTTTATCGGCATCTTTTTCGATGAGTGATTTTTCAAAATTCTGTAAAATCAAACTTCTTAAATCTAAAGCCTCAGGAATTGATTTCATTGGCATAGAGTTCGCCTCAATTTCCTTATTGCCAAAGAAATTACTTGTAGAACCCGTTGCGATAACTAAATAATCGTAATTTATTCTGCCAATGTCAGTTTGCAAACAATTTTCTGCTGCGTTAACTTCCTGAACTTTAGTAACTCTGAAAATCAGGTTTTTTTGCCCTTTAAATATTTTTCGCAATGGAAAAGCAATCGAATCAGCTTCTAAACCGCCAGTAGCTACCTGATAAAGTAAAGGTTGAAAAGTATGGTAGTTATGTTTATCCAACATTACTACTTGAAAAGGTTTGTTTTTTAATCGTTTAGCTAATTCAATTCCGCCAAATCCACCGCCAACTATAACTACTCTCGGGTATTCGCTTTTAGGAAGTTGTAAATCCATTTTCTATTGGGTTATCTGTTGCTAATGTAACAAAAAGATAGCTAAAAGGTTTAGAGATTGAGGTTTTGAAGCCGTTTCTTAAGCGGTTATATCGAGATATAACTTTGATATGACGGAGTTGGTTTTTGTGGTTTTTGAGTACTGTTTTGAGTAAGATAAACCTGATGGAAACGAACATGGAGCGCAGCGGAATAAAGTGTACAGCGGGACTTTCTAAACCTAAGAACTACGGGTATTGCTTTTCAAAAAAAACCTCACCCCGTTAATGGGATGGCTTAGGCAACAGTTGAAACCCGATTCAAGCTTTGGTTTTTTACAGCTAAATGCTTCACTAAGTAGGTTAAAATCACGGTCCTTTATTTCCCTCTCTTCAAGGAGAGGGACAGCTCAAAATTAAAATAAACTACCAACTTTCAAAGGGTGAGGTAAAAAAAAAACGCCCCGATAAAATCGAGACGTTTAATATATTTTAAGAATTTAAATCTTAGTTTTTCTTCTCGGCAGAACTACCCAAATCGATTACGATTGGCGTAGAGATGCATAATGATGAGTAAGTACCGATGATACGACCGATTAACAACGCGAAGATGAAGCCGCGGATGCTGTCGCCACCAAAGATGAAGATGACCAATAACACGAAGAATACCGTTAATGAAGTTAAAATGGTACGACTTAATGTACTGTTTAAGGCGAAGTTGATTAAGTTGTTACGCTCTTCGCCATGTAGATCATCTTTACCTGCTTCTTTCAATTTCTCGCGGATACGGTCGAATACAACAACAGTTTCTGTCATGGTGTAACCCATTACCGTCAAAATTGCTGCAATAAAATCCTGACCGATTTCTAATGAGAATGGCATAACACCATCTAAAATTGTGTAGAATGATAATACCATCAACACATCATGAAATAACGCGATAACCGCACCTAAACCGTATTGCCATTTTTTGAATCGGATAACGATATAGATAAACATGAATAAACATGAAATTAATACGGCATAGAAAGCACCGTTAACGATATCGCTGGCGATAATCGGCGTTACTTTTTGCGAACTTACGATTTCATATTTAGAACCTGCTAAACCTTTATTTAAAGCATCTTCAACAACTTTATCTGTTTTAGGGTCTTGGTCTTCGATGTGGAAAGTAGTGGTAATTTTTACCTGACTATCTTCGCCGGCAGTTTTAACCTCAGGTGTTTCGTTACCGAAAACAGGGTTTAACCTTGTTTTTAAATCTTCAGTATTTACTGCTTTATCGAAATGAACAAGGTAAGTTCTGCCGCCTTTAAAATCAACTCCTAAGTTTAAGCCACCATTTTTGAAGTACATACCAATACCTGCAATAATAATTATTGAAGAGATGATGTAGTAAATTTTACGACGACCAACAAAGTTGAAGGCTAGGTTTTTAAATGCGTTACGGGTAAAGTTATTATCGAAGCTTACATCAACCTTGCGGTTTAATAATGAATCGAAAACAACTCTTGAAATTGCAACGGCAGCAAATAACGATGAAAGAATACCGATACACAGCGTTGTTGCAAAACCTTGAACAGGGCCGCTACCAAAAACGTAAAGGATAGCACCTAAAATAAACAATGTAACGTTCGAGTCAATAATCGACGGCATTGCATGTTTAAAACCTTCTTTTATTGCAGCAGCAGTATTTTTGCCATGTGCAAGTTCTTCACGTACACGCTCGAAAATAAGGATGTTCGCATCAACCGATAAGCCGATTGTTAAAACGATACCTGCAATACCAGGTAATGTTAATACAGCACCTAATGATACAAGAATACCGATAATGAAGAATAAGTTTAGTAGCAAAGCGAAGTTAGCAACCCAACCGGCACGGTGATAATATAACGCCATGAAGATTAGGATTACAATAAAGGCAATTACGAAAGAAATTAAACCATCGTGAATTGCTTGTGCACCTAAAGTAGGACCAACAACAAAGCTACCCGCAATACGAGCAGGAGCTGGTAATTTACCCGCCTTTAAAATGTTCGATAAATCTTTAGTATCTTCCTGGGTAAAGTTTCCTGAGATTGAAGAAACACCATTCGGAATTTCGTTCTGTACGGTAGGAGCGGAGTAAACCTGGTTATCTAAAACAATTGCAATCGATTTTTTATTCTGAGGGTCTGCAGAAGCTTCAGCAGTAATTTTTTTCCATTTAGCAGCACCTTCGCTGGTCATGTACATGGTAACTTCCGGTTTACCTTTTTGGTCAAAGTCGTTACGTGAATCGCTAACTGCATCACCACCTAAATCGGGTTTACCATCAGCGCTTACAACTTTAATTGCATAAAGTTCGAAAACTTTAGAGCCCTCCATCGGTTTAACGCTCCACATAAACTTCATTGTAGAAGGAATGGCAGCAGCAACCTCAGGCATTCTGAAATATGAATTAACTTTTGCAGTATCTTTTTGAGCAACCCAACCAATAATCGGGCCCGGGCGTAAAGAAGGCTGGCCGTTTTCTGCCTGATAGGTTGGAATACTTAAAACTGAAAATAACGGGTTTGATTTTGCTATCTCTGCTTTGGCAGCAGTAGAATCTTTTTTACCCAAACCTGCAAGTTTTCCGCCTTTAGTAGTGTCAGTAGCCGCTTTTTCTAAACTAGCTAACTTACCACCAGCCGCAGGAGCAGCGCTAGTATCTTTAGCGGCAGCCACAGGAGTAGTTTCTTTTAAAGTTGAAGCTAAGGTTTTGTTAATGTTTTCAAGTAAAGAAACAACTTCCTGTACCTGATAAACTTGCCAGAACTGTAATTCTGCCGAGCCTTGTAATAATTTGTAAACACGCTCTTTATCCTGAATACCCGGCATCTCAATTAAGATACGGTTACTTCCAGGTTGTTTTTGCATGTTCGGACTTACAACGCCAAAACCATCAATACGAGAACGTAAAATTGTAAATGAACGATCGATTGCGCTTTCCGCTTCTTTTGATAAGAAAGCCTGAACTTCGCTGTTCGATGCGTTAGGTTTTAATTGCGATGCGTTATCCTGATTTGAAAAGTAATCTGCAAGTTTTACACCAGGACTTAATTTTTCGAATTCATCAACAAAAATTTTGATGTAATCTTTTCCGCCAGCATTAAGTTGGATTTGCGCATTTTGCAATGCTTTGTTAAAATTAACATCATTAGTATTATCAGCTAACGATTTAACTAACTCCGATAACGATATCTCCATCGTTACATTAATACCACCCTTTAAGTCAAGACCTAAATTGATTTCTTTTGATTTAACAGACTGATAAGTGAAACCCAAAACCGGGTAAACTTTCTCAGTGCTCATCGAATCTAAATAAGCCTTCTCTTTGGCTAAATCACCTTTCGCATAGTTTTTTGCGTCTTTTTCCACCTTGGATGCTACCAAAGTAAAAGAAAGTGCATACGCACAAACGATAGCCAATACTATCGCTATAAACTTAATAAAACCTTTTCCTTGCATTGTTTGTTTAAAATAATTTGTCTTTCGCTGTTTTTTAACAAGTCGGCAAATCTAATTAAATTTTTAAATTATAGAACCCCTTAATTGATAATTTATTAAGATTAATTTTTATGGGGCAATAAAGCCACTTTTGTTGCGCAGAACATCTTGAAGCTTTTAATTTTGAGGTTGAAATATATTTGGAAAGCAATTGCAGAAGCTTTTGGCTTTGCTTCGGTCCCGCTAACCGCTAGAGCTCCGGTAGAAAAAACCGGAGGCTGCCGCTAATATCGGGTTTAGGAGGCAATAATCGGTATTCTATTTTCGGCTAAATCCACAAATCTTCCGTCATTGCGGGGTACGAAGTAATCTTAAGCGTTCGCTATTAAACCTGCGTTTTAAGATTGCTTCGTACCTCACAATGACGACTTTTCTTATTACTTCCTTTTTAAAACCTCAAAAGTATAGTCGTACTTATTCTTTTCATCAGCTTTGTGGGGTTCAGCGCTCACAACCTCCCATTCGCTGCGATTAATCTCAGGGAAGAAAGTATCCGCATCGAAAGTATGATGAATCGTGGTTAAATATAATGTATCCGTTTTCGATAAAGCCTGGCGATAAATTTCCGCTCCGCCAACAATAAAAACAGGCTTTTCTTCAGTTCTGGTAATTTCCAAAGCCTCATCCAAACTGTTTACCACTTCAACGCCATCAATTTGTAAAGATGAATCTCTGGTAATTACAATATTTCTGCGGTTCGGCAGCGGTTTGCCGACTGAATCAAATGTTTTACGACCCATCACGACAGTGTGACCTGAAGTAGTTTGTTTGAAAAACTTTAAATCAGCGGGCATGTGCCATAAAAGCTGGTTGTTTCTACCGATGGCAAAGTTCTCGCCAACTGCAACAGCTATAGAAAGCGAAGGGCTTTTTGGTTTATTTGTCATTAGTTTCCTTTGTTTAAATGTGACGATGGAACTTTCTTAAGGTTGCAGTTTCACTAGCGGAATGAGATTGCGTCGTCGTTCCTCCTCGCAATGACGACAATCGAGGCGTCATTGCGACCTGAAGCGGGATGGCATGCGATTCGGAGTAAGGCAATTCGATTTCTAACCCCATAATTTCCATTTTGCTTTTAGCTCCCCCTTTAGGGGGTTGGGGGGTTAAACCGCCACCACTCCTTTAATATGCGGATGGGCTTCGTAATTCTCCAGAGTGAAATCCTCAAATTTAAAATCGAAAATGCTTTTTACATTAGGATTAATTTTCATTGTAGGCAATGGTTTTGGCTCGCGACTTAATTGCAAGTTTGCCTGCTCGATGTGGTTGTTGTATAAATGTGCATCGCCTAAAGTATGCACGAAATCTCCAGCTTCTAAGCCGCAAACTTGGGCAACCATCATCGTTAATAAAGCATACGATGCAATGTTGAAAGGAACGCCTAGAAAAATATCGGCACTGCGTTGGTATAACTGGCAACTTAATTTACCATCTGCAACATAAAATTGGAAGAATGCATGGCAAGGAGGTAACGCCATATTTTCGATTTCTGCAACATTCCAGGCAGATACAATAATTCTACGGGAATCAGGATTGTTTTTTATTGTGTTGATGATATTGGAAATCTGGTCGATGTGTTGACCATCAGGTGTAGGCCAACTTCTCCACTGCGAACCATATACCGGTCCTAAGTGTCCATTTTCATCTGCCCATTCATCCCATATACGAACGCCATTATCTTTAAGGTATTTAATGTTGGTGTCGCCGGTTAAAAACCATATTAATTCGTGTATTATAGATTTTAAATGCAGCTTTTTCGTCGTTACCATCGGAAAACCCTCTTGCAAATTAAAACGCATTTGATAACCGAACACGCTAATGGTTCCGGTTCCTGTACGGTCGTGTTTTTGAGCGCCGTTATCCAGCACATGCTGCATTAAATCTAAATATTGTTTCATAATCCCCTTAATCCCGAACTAATCAGGACTTCCAAATCTTAAATAAATAATTAATTACAAATATGTAAAAAAACTCAACGCTGAAATCTTTTAGTTTTCTACATTAATCGATTTTTAAACAAGCCTGACTTTTGTATGTTTGCGTGCGCATCGGTTTTAGCTTCGAAGGAAAATCGTACATCGTAAATCAAAAATCGTAATCAAATGTTATCCTTTCCAAACGCAAAAATAAACCTGGGTTTAAATATTACCGAAAAACGTAGCGATGGTTACCACAACCTCGAAACCGTTTTTTATCCGATTAACATTAAAGATTCGGTCGAAATTACTGATGCGGAATTTACTTCCTGCAAAATCCACGGCATTGATATTCCCGGGGCTGCGGATGATAATTTGTGCGTAAAGGCCTATAACCTCGTTAAACAAGATTTTGATATTCCTGCGCAGCAGATTAATTTGTTGAAAAATATTCCTGTTGGCGCTGGGTTAGGTGGAGGCTCGGCAGATTGTGCTTTTCTTATTAAATTATTAAATGATAAATTCAGTTTGTCTTTATCAGTAGAAGAAATGGAAGATTATGCCCGTAAGCTGGGTGCAGACTGCGCTTTTTTCATCGAAAATAAACCTGTTTTTGCTTTTAATAAAGGTGATGAATTCGAAAACTGTGAAATTGATTTGTCACCCTGGTTTAAAGTTTTGGTAAAACCGCCTGTACATGTCAGCACAGCTGATGCTTACGCACATGTAAAACCGCAAAAGCCTTTGCAATCCTTAAAAGAAATCATACATTTGTCGCCAACAACATGGAAAAATAAGGTTATCAACGATTTCGAACCATCGGTATTCGCAAAATATCCCCAAATTCATCAAATAAAAACCAGTTTGTACGATGCAGGCGCAACATTCGCTTTAATGAGTGGCAGCGGTTCGTCGGTTTTTGCAATTTTTAACGGACCCGTTAAACTGCCCGAACTGGAAAAAGACAATTTAGTTTATTACAATATTTAAAAGAGTAGAGGGTTTTTAGGGTTGAGGGCTTAAGGTCTTAATACTAGATACCTAATACTTGATACTAACAAAATGAATATAAATCTCATCCGCAAAAGCGGAAAATTTAATTTCGAAGCAGAGAACGACGGTGGCTTTACTGTCGAATTAGATGCAAAAGCTGCTATCGGTGGCGAGGGAAAAGGTTTCAGGCCGATGGAAATGCTTTTAGTTGGACTTGGTGGCTGTAGTGGAATCGACATGGTAAATGTGCTGACCAAACAAAAGGAACCACTTGATGATATCAAAATAGCAATTAATGCCACCCGAAAAGACGAAGAAATGCCGCCGATATTCGATGAAATTGATATTCACTTTGATTTATACGGCGATTTAAACACTGCCAAGGTAGAGCGGGCTTTATCCATGACTTTCGATAAATATTGTTCCGTGTCGAATATTCTGGGCCGCTCTGCAAAAATTAATTTTACTTATAAAATAAATAAGGTTTAATGTTAAAGGTTTAGGGCTTAAGGTCTGGAATCTCACATCATAAATCTCAATACTCATATCACAAACAAAATGAAATCCGAAAATTTTGAAACCATAGCGATACGCACTCAAGTTGAACGCAGTTTGCACAAAGAACACTCTTCGCCAATTTACCTAACATCAAGTTATAAGTTCGATGATGCGGAAGAAATGCGTGCCCTTTTTGCCAATGAAAAAGAGGGGAATGTTTACAGTCGTTATGCAAATCCCAGCACCTCAGAATTTATTGAAAAAATGTGCCTTTTAGAAGGCGCTGAAGATGGTTTTGCCACTGCAACAGGCATGGCGGCCATATTCACAACTTTTGGCGCTTTCCTTAAAAATGGTGATCATATTATTTCCAGTCGCTCGGTTTTTGGTTCTACACACCAATTATTAACCAATGTTTTCTCAAAATGGGGCGTAACTTTCGATTATGCTGATTTAGATAAACCCGAAGATTGGGAAGGTTTGATTAAGCCAAACACCAAAATGATTTTTGTAGAAACGCCTTCAAATCCTGGCATCGACATTATTGACCTGGAGTTTTTGGGTGACCTGGCTAAAAAACACAATCAACTTTTAGTGGTTGATAACTGTTTCGCAACGCCGTATTTGCAGCAGCCAATCGCGTTGGGCGCACATATTTCCATTCACTCGGCTACAAAATATATCGACGGACAAGGTCGCGTTTTAGGTGGTATCATTTTGGGTTCAAAAGCACTGATTACTGAGGTGATGAATTTTGCCCGTCACAGTGGGCCATCGTTATCGCCATTCAACGCCTGGATTTTATCAAAGAGTTTAGAAACATTGGCTGTTCGCATGGACCGCCATTGCGAAAATGCCTTAAAAGTTGCCGAGTACCTGGAGAAACACCCAAAGATTAAACTGGTAAAATATCCCTTCTTGCCATCGCATCCTCAGTATGAAATTGCTAAAAAGCAAATGAAACAAGGTGGCGGCGTGGTAACTGTTGTTGTAGAGGGCGGAGTAGCGGGCGCCGGTAAATTTATGGATGGACTTAAAATGTTCTCAATCTCTGCAAACTTGGCAGATACACGTTCAATCGCAACGCATCCTGCAACGAGTACGCATAGCAAGTTAACCGAAGAAGAGCGCAATATTGTTGGTATTGAGCAAGGTTCGGTTCGTTTATCAATCGGTTTGGAGCATATCAATGATATTATAGCTGATATTGAGCAGGCGCTAAATACCCCTTAAATACATAAAAAGGAAATGAACAGCGAGATGGAATAGCCGGTTTTGGTTTCCCATCTCGCTTTTTTTTGCCATAATCTTAAAATCCTTTAATCTTGAAAAATCCTGTTATTACTTACCCTACATCAATGCGCAGGTTTAAAACCTGCAGTAAATTTGTATCATAAACAAGAAAGGAAATTTATGTCACAGTTTATTTTGCACAAAGAAAATACCAGAGGCCATGCAAATCATGGTTGGTTAAACGCTCACCACTCGTTCAGTTTTGCCAATTATTACAATCCTGAAAGAATGCACTTTGGAGTTTTGCGGGTTTTAAATGACGACTTGATTGATGGTGGAATGGGTTTTGGAAACCACCCACACGATAATATGGAAATCATTACGATTCCATTGGCAGGAGCGATTGCGCACAAAGATAGCATGGGAAATTCTGCCGTAATTAAAAGCGGCGAGATTCAGGTAATGAGCGCCGGAACAGGCGTAAGCCATAGTGAATACAATGCCCTGGCCGACGAACAATTGAATTTATTACAGATTTGGTTATTTCCTAACAAGAAAAATGTTACGCCACGCTACGACCAGCAGACTTTAAACGTTGAAGCAATGCACAATAATTTTCAGCAGATTTTGTCGCCTAATGCCGATGATGCTGGTGTATGGATTCAGCAGGATGCCTGGTTTTCGTTAGGTAAATTTGATGAGGGCTTTGAAACTGAATACAAAATCAAAAAGGCAGGAAATGGTGTTTATGCTTTCGTAATCAACGGAGAAGTAACGATTAACGGCCAGACTTTAAGTAAAAGAGATGGTTTAGGTATTTGGGATACCGAAAGCATCAACTTTAAAGCGAATACCGCAAACGCTGAAGTATTGTTGATGGATGTTCCTATGGAATTGAATTAACCCACTTATTAATTGTCATACTGAGCTTGTCGAAGTGCTTCCATTTCGACAAGTTCAATGTGACAATTTTATTTTAAACTATTCGAAAATATGCAAACCACTATACTCTATATTGGCAGAGATACAGAAATTACCAATGTGATGAATCGCCTTTTGAACGCCCGACCTGAATGGAAAGGGCTTTGTGTTTGTACTGATGAAGAAGCGATATCGATTTTAAAAACACAGGAAGTTGATATTGTACTTTTGGGTAATGGCATTAATCCCGCTTGTGAAAAAGCGCTTAGAGAGAATATTAGTGCGTTAAAACCAGGAATAAAAATTATTCAGCATTATGGAGGCGGAAGTGGGTTGCTTTATGGCGAAATAATGACTGCATTGGGCTAATTGTCTTTGACCAGGATTATTAAGATTAAATCCTGGTAAGTCTATTTGCACTTATGAAATATAGTCCCGGTCCTCATCACTCAGTTCCTTTTTAGTCGAAACAGGTTGATTTTTTTCAATCTCAGCATCATAACTACTTACTGTTTTTCTTGGTCTGCCAACGATGAAACCGATGATAAAACCAATAATGATGCAAATTCCAATAACCAGAAGTTTAGATACGGCAACCGTGGTAACCAGGAAATCGAAGTCTACAGGTTCGGTATTCACCATCAAAAATATGGTTAGTAATGCTGTAAGGATGATGATGAAGATGGTTTTTCCGCTCATGGGTTTAAAAGCTATAATTAAATGAAAACTCTAATATCGGGTTTTGATTGTATATCTTATTAACGAAAACCAATCTCGCCCCAACATCAACAACAGGTTGATACCTCAAAATGTTTAAACTACTATTTATTTCTACGCCATAAGTTTTTGGCTCACCAATATTGGTATCTACACCAATGTTTTCGTAGTGGCAGAATAAACCAGCCCTGAAATTGCGTATATAAGCCAAAGAACTAAGTTCCCAATCGGGAAAGGCAAAGGGGAAACGGTAATTAAAAAGTAAGCTGTTTTGTAATTTACTTTTCGAAAGTATGTTGTTGTAGCCATATACTGTTGCAATTTCTGTGGCATACTGATTTACGCCAGTTGCTTTTTGATAATTGAAGCTCGTTAAAAAGGAATGGTTTTTTGCAAAGCCCGGGAAATAAAGGAAACTTTCAAGGGCCAAAATCTTGCCGCCAAGATTTTTATCGAAAGGCTGGTGGTTGTAAGTTGCCCTGAAAATCTGAGCCCATTGTGGAGCGATGTCTCTTTCAGTAGTTCTCACGCTGTGGTTGAATGTAAGATTATATTCCATCGGGAATTTAAGCTCACGTATAAAATTTGTCGGCATGTTTTCGGCCATGTAACGCTGCGTAAAACTGGTCGCCGCATTAAGCGTAAAAGAATAGTTTTGATTTCTCGCGTTAAACGATAAAGGAACTGATGCATTTAGTTTGATATAATTCTCTCTCCAATCGCCTTGCTGCGACGCATTTTTAGCCCGATAGAACGTTCTTTTCGGTCTGTTCCGGTATGTTGCAGTCAAAACGGGGTAAAGGGCTTTATAGCTAATATCTGCCGTGTATTCAAAACGCCTTAAATCGCGGTGGTATTTTGTGCCGGTGTAAAAATCTAATGTGTTTAGTAAGTTGTTTGATTGAAGTTCTAAACCAAAAACATATTCATTATCAATAACAGGAATTACACTATGAAAACTGAAAAGATTTAAGCCTTGACGAAAACGCTTAGATTGAAAAGTACTGTCTGGAATATTGTTGAAAACGTTGCCTGTGTTTTCCTGTTTCTCTGCAGCGGAAGAAAAATCCACGAAACTTAATTTTGCAACCGGATTTAGTGTAATTCCTTTTTCAGCAATTTCATAGCCGTTAATTTCATACTCGTTGAAAATGATTTTCCTGCCTTCGGTTTCTGCCGGGTTAAAAGCGCCATATTTCGAGTTGCTCAGTGCGCTTATTTTTTTCGAACTAATCTCGATAATGTAGATGTTATCAATGCCATTAAAATGCGCATTGAACGCAATTTCATCACCAATAAAAATTGGGCGACTTAACTGTTGTCGGCTGTTGGAAATGAGCTGTGTTTTTTTCTTGCTTTCCATCAACCATAAACTTTTTCCTTTCTCGCTCACGCCGATGTAAGCGATTCGACTTCCTGTCTTATCAAAACCTGGCGTTTGTAATATTTGGTTTTCTGGGTTGGGGTAAGTTCTTAAAATATTGCCTGTTGAAGCATCGATTTCGACAAGATTAAATTGATTGCTTAGCGATACTTTTACAGCTACGATTTTCTTTCCATCTTCAGAAAGCGCAGGCGAGAAGAGCCGACTTTGGCTGCTCAGTTTTTTAAACTTTTTAGTTCTCAGGTTATACGAACAAATTACGCTATAACTACGCTGTTTGTACCTCGGGTCATAACGAATTTCGTCCCAAACCAGAATGTCATTTTTCAAGCTAAACCATGGTTGTTCCTGGTAACCAATTCCGAATAATTTGTGTTCTGATTTGTCTCCGTTTATCACGACGAAATGCCTGGCATCTTGCTTGCTTTCTTTGAGTGCTAAAATTTGATTTTTGTTTAAGCGAACAGGTAGAAAATAATTCGTTGCCAACGATGTTTTTTTATTCAGGCTCTGATAATTTTCTCGTGAAGTTATTGCGCCTTGTACTTTCCATTTTTCAATTAATTTTTCCTGGTTCGAGAGAAAATATTCTTTCGTATTTTTTCCTGTAAATTTTTTCAGGCTTTGTGAAAAAGGATAAAGCCTTAAAGGTCTTTTTTTGATGTCGCCGAGCAGGCTATCTGAAATGAACCGACCATATTTTTCCCTCATGTCTGCAGCCATTAAATAACCTGTTTGGTAATAACCTGGAGTTACATCTCTACTCGATCCGAAATAGGCCTTGCTGTAAGAAAATTTTTTGCCCTCCAAAATTGAAGTCCTATATGGCATAATCCATTTTGGCTGCCGGCCACGGCCAGACTCAGTCAAAGCTGTTTCGTTTACTACTGCATCTCCCTCAAAAAACCAGGTTGGTATCGCTGCTCCAAAATAGGCAAAGTAAACCAGCTCGGGAAATGGATGAGCTTGCGTTCCTGTCAATTTGTCAAACTGAGCAATGTGCCTAAGCTCATGAACGGCAAGGTTATTTAACCAATCCTGACTATCGAAATACTGGGGCGGCGTTGCATAAAATTCAGACTTCTTAGGTCCTAACTGAACGAAGCCATTTGCAATGGTGCCACGGTTTTGTAAGAGGAGGGGAATGGACGTTTTTTGCTGTTTCAAGCTTACCCCGATATTGGGGTAAATTAATGGTAGCGTATTGGCAACTCTTTGCGCATCTTTTTCAAGTTCATTAGGATAGATGATTTTAAAACCACCGGATTGAATATAGTTCCATCTTACACTAAGCGGGTTTTGTGCAGTGCTAAAAATTTGCCCGAAAACCGATTGTGAAATAAAGCTTAATATAAATAAACATAAGTTACTGATAATTAAATTATTGTGTTTAATATTTGTATTCATTTATGTTGTTTGCTAAAATACTTAGTAATGTAATTTTTTAGAAGATAAATTTTAATAATATTTTAATTTATTTAAAACTATATAAGTTATTGATTATTAGTTTAAAATAAAATTTAATTGAATTCATTTATCATTCATTTTTAATGGTTTTATAGTTGTGTTTTAAAACTTAATCGACCATTTCTGTAGTACGTCGAAGGCGCCGAAATAAAGGTGTTAATTTACACTAATTAATCCAAATTCTTTGCCGAAAATTTTTTCAGAAATAGATTTTGGATGTATTTAAATTATAAATTCAGCATATAGTTTTACCATTCTGATGTATATTTTCAGTAAGAATCTCTAGGGTTTTTCATCCTAAATTAAACTCAGCGTTTATTTGTTTTCAGTGTATATGAAACAGATTTACAATTTTAGATACTGTACTTATTTATTGGTAATTGCCGATGAATCTAAACCTATATGCGGAATGATTATGTTTTGCTTTTGTAAAGGCATTCCAAAATGAAAAGATTTAGTAAGGCTGACAAAATGGCTGTTTTAGTTGATGGTTTCGGGCATCGGAATTGAAAGGAGATTTTACAGCTTGCGTGACCTATTTTCGTAAAATGATGGGATGATTTTTGGGTTTTCTCACATCTAAATCTGCCGATTTTTTTCCCTGCATGAGTAACAAATTCTGGAATTCTAGCTTTGATTTTCCTTTTTAAAATAGAGTTATTTGTCCAAATTAGTTTATGTGTTCATTGAAAAACGTCTCTTTTTAACCCTAAAATATAGTCAATAATCCGCTTAGAATTGGATATTGGGTGAGTTTAAAGAAAAATATGATAATTTCTGATAATTTCTAAATCTTAAAAAAAAACTGGCTTTAAAAGTGTTTTGGAGGCCTTTTTTGATTATCCAGTTTTGGATTTATGATAATCCTCGACCAGCAATTTAAATAGAATTATGCCAGTTTTTTATGAAAGCCATCTATGTTTCGAACATTTTTTAAGCTTTAAAAATCAATCTAATGGGAATGAATTGATGATTTACAATTGGTGTTTTTATGTATCGATAACTGGATTTATAGGCAATTATTTGCGGGTAGAAATTCGCTAATAATGGTTGTTTTATCACGCATTATTCGGTAAAGACACAGGAAAAAACAGAAAACTATTTCTAGTTTATTAATGATGATTTTTTTTGTTTTTGTATACGGGATAAAGGAAAACAGAAGCTAAAATTATGGCTGCTCCGATGTAGAATCCGCCAGTCATATGCTCCTTGTCTTTAAAGAAAACAAAGGCCAAAAAGATTCCGTAAACCGGTTCTAAATTTGTAACCAAAGCGGTTCGGAATGCCGATAAAGTTCTCATTACAGATACGCCTGCAACGTATGCAACAGAGGTGCAGAGCGTTCCTAAAATGCCGATGTAAAACCAATCTTTTGTACTCAGATTAAATGGCATATTTAATAGCGAGCCATCGTATAAACGATACATTGTAATCCAGAAAAATCCGCCAACCAGCTCATAAAAGCCTATGATTGATGGCTCACTTTTTTGAACAAAAGTAGAATTAATAGTCGAGAAAAGACTTGAAGCTACTGCCGCCGATAAGCCGAAAATAATACCTAAAGTATATTGAGTTTCGAATTTAAAAATCATATATATTCCAGCTATAATTAATAAACCGATTAATATATCTCCAATAAAAATCGGTTGTTTTTTAATTACCGGTTCCAGTATGGCAGTAAATAAAGTAAAGGATGATAGGCAAACCAAGGTTACGGAAACTGTTGAAACCTTTATCGCATAAAAGAAAAATATCCAGTGTATAGCAACAATTCCTCCTGTTAAAAAGAACTGTAAAAATTGTTTTTTGGTCACTTTAATATTCTTTTTCGTAAGCGTAAACCAAGCGAAAAGTGTTACACTGGCAATTAAAACACGGTACCAAACCATAGGTACTGCATCGATAGAAATTACTTTTCCAAGTACGCCTGTAAAGCCCCAAACAAAAACGGTAAGATGAAGAATTAAAAGGTTTTTTTTAGTAGCATCCATTATTATTTTGGGGCACGTTTGAGCAGGTAAAACCCTAATAGTCCGAAGACTATTGTAGGCAATAAAACTGCTATAAAAGGTGGCAAACCACCCTTGGTAGAAAACATTTGTGTAAACTGATTAAATACGATGTAGGCAAAACTAATGAAGATTCCGATTCCTAAGGATACACCCACACCTCCACGCACTTTTCTTGAGGAAAGTGCAACCCCAATTAACGTTAAAACGAAAGCTGACAAGGGGTGAATATATCGTTTGTACTGTTCAAACATGAGGTCGTTCATAATCCCTGTTCCGCGTACTTTTTCTTTCCGTATTTTCTCAGCTAATTCTTTTGTAGATAAATTTTGAACAACATTGTCGTATGCTGAAAAATCATCCGGACGCATATCCAGAATGGTGTCTTTAAGCTTTCCGCTTCCATAAATCATAGCCTCCTTAAGCCCGTCAATCTTTCTAATCGAATAATTGCTAAGTTGCCATTTGCGCTTCGTGGAATCCCATTTAATGTTATCTGCAATTATCTTTTTCGTCAGCACATCACCATCAAAATTATCAAGTGAAAATCGGTATCCGTAGTTAGTTTTATTATCGAAACTTTGTATATATATGTAAGTTTTATTATCCAGTTTCATGTGGATATTCGATTTCGTTGAAGGGTCGTTTCGCTTAACGTAAGTATTCTCGAAACTGTTTTTTAAGGTATTCGTGTAGGGCAGTATGTACAAATTCGAGACTAAATTTGCCGAAAATATAATACTTGCTGAAATAAAATAGGGCCATAAGAATCTGTTAAAGCTTACCCCTCCACTCAAAATTGGAACAATTTCAGTTTGATCAGCCATTTTTGCAGTAAAGAAAATTACTGCAATAAAGTTAATTAATGGCGATAGCATATTAATGTAAAAGGGAATTGAGCCGGCATAATACTTTGTTATTACGCCCCAAAGGCTTAATCCGCTTTTCAAAAAATCATCAAGTTTTTCTGATAAATCAAATACAATAATAATGATCACGAAAATTGCCAGGGTGTAAACAAAGGTTCCCAGGTATTTACCGATTATATAACGGTCGATGATTTTTATATTGCCCTTAATTAAATTCATTTTATAGCTTAATGCCCAGTACTTTAACCATCTGGTTTTTCCATTCGTAAAATTCGCCGCTTATAATTTTTTCCCTGGCTTCTTTAACAAGCCAAAGGTAAAAGTGTAAGTTATGGAGGGTAGCAATTTGTGCGCCAAGCATCTCTTTGCTATGAACAAGGTGCCTTAAATACGCTTTGCTTGTAACCAAATCTACATGTAGGTCGCTGTCAGATTCTATAGGAGAAAAGTCATTCTCCCATTTTTTATTTCTGATATTTATAATACCGTTTTTAGTAAAGAGCATGCCATTTCTTGCGTTTCTAGTTGGCATCACACAATCAAACATATCCACGCCAAGCGCAATATTCTCTAAAATATTTATTGGTGTGCCTACGCCCATTAAATAACGTGGTTTTTCATATGGTAATATATCGCAAACAATTTCTGTCATTGCATACATCTCTTCAGCAGGCTCTCCAACCGATAAACCCCCAATTGCATTACCTTCACGGCCCATACTGGCTATAAATTCTGCTGATTTTATCCTCAAATCTTTATAAACAGAACCCTGAACAATTGGAAACAGCGTTTGATCGAAGCCATACTTAGGCGCTGTATTGTCAAAATGAGTACAGCAACGCTTCAACCAGCGGTGTGTCATTTTAATCGATTCGGCTGCGTAGGTGTAATCACAGGGGTAGGGTGTACATTCATCAAAAGCCATGATGATGTCGGCTCCGATTGTTCGTTGGATATCCATCGCGTATTCTGGCGTAAACAAATGTTTAGAACCATCTATATGGGAGTTGAAGGTAACGCCTTCTTCTTTAATCTTGCGTACTTTACTTAGTGAATATACCTGATAACCACCGCTATCAGTTAAAATAGGGCGATCCCAACCGATAAATTTGTGCAGGCCTCCAGCCTGTTCCAAGGTTTCTAAACCTGGCCTTAAATAGAGGTGATAAGTATTTCCAAGAATAATCTGAGCATTTATATCCTGTTCAAGTTCACGCTGGTGTACAGCTTTAACGGTGCCTGCAGTTCCAACAGGCATAAATATAGGCGTTTGTATTTCGCCATGAGCGGTTGTAACCGTTCCGGCTCTGGCTTTAGAAAGTGGATCGTTAGCCTGTAAGGTAAATTTCATAAGGTGTGTTTCTCGTCACAAAAATCAGCCAAAAGTAAGAAAATATGAGGGTTTATTTTTGTTTAATTTTTTATCAACATAAAAGTGTATTACAGATTAAAAATGAGAAATTTGCGCCTGTTTATTTTAACGTTGTGATATTAAACCCGGTCGAAATCTTTCTGATTTCTTTTTTAACTTTTTGTTTGCTGGTACAATTGTATTATGTGTTGTTTGTACACCTTAAACTTGCCAATGCGTATGTAGAAACTGCGGCTGAAACTTCCAAATCGCCTATTAGCATTGTCGTTTGCGCAAGAAATGAAATCGCAAATCTTGAAAAATACCTCCCTTCTTTACTTAATCAAAATTATCCTGAATTTGAAGTGATTGTTGTTAACGACAGATCTTGGGATGGAACCGAGGAATTTTTAGAGCAGCTTGAAAAGCATTATGATAATCTGAAAGTTGTTAAGATTTTGGATAATGATAAGTTTATTGCCGGTAAGAAATTTGCCGTTACCATGGGAATTAAGGCGGCAAAACACGATTGGCTGGTATTTACAGATGCAGATTGTGAGCCACAAAGTGCAAACTGGTTAATGTATATGCAGCAACCGGCTGATGATAAAACCGAAATTGTTTTAGGTTATTCTCCATACCAAAAAAAAGGGGGATTGCTCAATGCGCTCATCCGTTTTGAAACCTTTTTTACAGCCGTTAACTATTTATCTTTTGCATTAAAAGGTATGCCATACATGGGTGTTGGAAGAAATATGGCTTACAAAAAAGCTCTTTTTTTTAAAAATAAGGGTTTTGCTGCTCACATGCATATACCCTCAGGCGATGATGATTTGTTTGTTAATGCCCATGCAACTTCTTCAAACACCGAAATTAGGATTAATAAAGAAAGCCATGTGTGGAGTGAACCCAATGGGAGTTGGGCTGGTTATTTACGCCAGAAAAAGCGTCATTTTGGAGCCGGAAAATTTTATAAATCTAAGCATAAGTTTATCTTAAGCCTGCAAATCATATTTCAATTTTTGTTTTATGTGGGTTTTGCAGCGTGTATGTTTTTTAGTTTCGAAACCAGATACCTTGCTGGAGGCCTATTTTTATTAAGCATTATCATCAGGTGCCTGGTATATCCGAAATTGTTAAACCGATTAAATTATAAAGATTTACGTTGGTGGTTCCCAATTTTAGATATACTTTTGTTCTTCTTTTTAATGTTAAATGGCTTTTTAGCGATGTTCGGAAAGAAAAAAGTCAACTGGAAATAAACACATTTGAAACAAATACCATGTCTGAAGTGAAACCTGATATCATTATTAAATACTTTCCCGGCTTATCAGAAAAACAGATTTCTCAATTTGCGCAATTATTTGATTTATACAGTTTTTGGAATGCGCAAATCAATGTAATTTCCAGAAAAGACATCGAAGAATTGTATGAGCGCCACGTTTTACACTCGTTAGGAATTGCCAAAGTTTGCTCATTTAAACCTGGTGAATCGGTTTTAGATGTAGGAACAGGTGGTGGTTTTCCTGGCATTCCGTTGGCAATTTTATTTCCGGAAACCAATTTTTACCTGGTCGATTCTATTGGTAAAAAGATAAAAGTTGTAAAAGAAGTTGCTTCGGCACTTGGCTTAGAAAATTTGAGCGCCGACCATTTGAGGGCTGAACAAATTAAGGAAAAGTTTAATTTTATTATTTCAAGAGCTGTAACGCGTTTGGGTGAATTTTATCCCTGGATTCAAGGTAAATTCAAGAAAGAAAGTTTGAATGCGATTCCAAACGGAATTCTCTATTTAAAGGGTGGCGATTTAGCTGATGAGATAAAAGAATCAAAACTGAAAGCAGAACTTTATCCGCTTTCAGCTTACTTCGAGGAAGATTTTTTTGAAACTAAATTTGTGGTTTACGTACCGCAATAGTGGTAATTCTTTATTTATTTTCGCCTGCTTTTTTTAAACGGGCGATTTTAATTTCCTTTATTACTGCATCTTTAACCTGGCCCGAAATCTTTTCTGATGGCGTAGGATCTCCGTAAACTACATCATCTTTATCATATTTTTTCTTGGCAGGAGCAGGTTCTGCCGGCGGCGGCGGCGGACTCAATTTAATTTTCAACACTTCACCTTTTTCTGGCTTTGGTTCAATTGGTGGGGGTGGAGGTGCTACGCTCTTCATTGGCCTTTTTGCGCTTTTAGCTTTTGGAGCTGGTTCAACAGGTGGAGGTGGAGGTGGAACTAACTTCACACCTTTAACTTTTTTTACCTGTGGAATAGGCTCCGCAATAACAATTTCTTTCGCCTTTGTTTTCTTAACGGTGTCTTGCAGTTGAATACTTAAACCTGCCCCTTTGTTTGGAAACAACTCAACAACTCCATAATTTTTGGTAAAAGCCATGGTTGAGGTACAAAGCATCCCGCCAACTACCGGAAGTACCAATAACAATCTGAGCCTTGCCCATTTTGCTGATTTCTTTTGATTTAACATACTTATTCTTTTTTTTAAAATGGATGAATTAAATATTTGATTAGTTAACTGGATAGTCTGGTCGCCATAAGAATTCTGAATCAGAAATATTGCGTAATCGTATTTTTCTATTCCTTTCTTCGTCGTTTCTTCATCAGCAAGGTATTCATGCAGAAGCTTGATGTCGTTTTTAAGAAAGTGAACAATTGGGTTAAACCAATTTAAACTCCTTACTATTTCAAAAAATAAAATATCAATACTATGCTTTTGATGGATGTGAGCTAGCTCGTGTTTAAGGATCGTACTTTTCTGAGGTAAGTCGGGGTCTATAAAAAGCATATTAAAGAAAGAAAAAGCTGTTTTCGTATTTCTTAATTTGATAATTGTAATCCCATTTTCAACGGTTTTATCTGTTTTTTCCAACAGTTTAAAAATATGCCTGAAACCCCATACTATTTTTAAAAGAAATATTAGTGCGACCAGCGAGTAAAGAAAAAACGCTATTTCATTACTTACCAACGACTTTTCTACTTGAATTTGCTGGTAAACAGGTTGATCTTTAATTATAATTTCTTTAACAAGAAACCCAAGCTTAAGAAACGGTATCAGAAAAGAGACTGCAGAACTTACAATTAAGTAATACCTGTTAAGGACATAGAATGTTTCTTGGTGTAAGAATAGCCTGTAAAATCCGTAAAATAAAATCAGGTAAAGGTTTGCCTCGAGTAAATAATATAGCCAGTTCATCATTTATCTTTTTTAAGTTTTTCGGCCAATTGAATCAGCTCATTTAATTCTTCATTATTAATTTTTTTATCATTGACTAAGAATGATACCAAACTTTCATAAGAGTTCTCAAAGTAATTGTTCATCACTTTATCTAGTGCAAACCGCTTATAATCAGCTTCTTTTATAATTGGGAAATAGATGTACGTGTTGCCAATAGCTTTGTGACCTACAAAGCCTTTGCTTTCTAAAACCCTAATTACCGTTGAAACAGTATTATAAGCGGGTTTAGGTTCGTTCATCTTTTCGATAACATCCTTTACTAATGCCTCCTTCATTTCCCAAAGGATGAGCATAATCTGTTCTTCTGCTTTTGTGAGCTCTTTTATCATAGCAACTATTTTTCTAGTTTGGTTTAATGAAGTTACTACTATTTTTATAGTTTGCAAACTATTTTTATAGTTAAAAAGATAAAATTCTGAATATCAGATAGATAAATTTTGAATCTAAGTTTTTAGCTATAAAAAAAACCTGCCCAGAAGTGGGCAGGTTAAAATGGAATATTTTTAATGTTATGGACTATTATAACTTTTCAGATTTCCGTGAGTTATCCATCATCATTTTATCTTTTAAAGATTGCTGTAAGCCACTTTGCTTATCAACACTTTTTACAACCTCTAAAACTGCATTAGCCGCATCGCTGAAAAACTGCTTAGTAATGGTAGAATATTCATCAGTTGCTTTATGATAATCTTTATGGTCTTCTACGCCAAAATACAAAAAAGGAATATTTTTGGCATTAAAAGCACCCTGGTCGCTTTGATTTGTCCAATCATCATGGCCAAGTTTAGGGTCATCATGACCGAGCATAATTTTGATATCCTTTCTGGTGGTGTCAATATATTTTTTCAAACCTGGATATTTAAAAGTGCCTGCTACGTAAAGTTCTCCTTTGTCGCTATGGCTAATCATATCCATATTTAAATCGACTGCAATAGTGTTGATATTAACTGGTGGATTAGCTACAAATGCTTTTGCGCCCTGCAAGCCCATCTCTTCGGCATCGAATGCGGCGAAAATAATGGTATTGTTAGGTTTGTTTTTGGCAAAGTAGGCTGCAATTTTCATCAAACCTGCGGTTCCGGATGCATTATCATCTGCGCCATTAAAAACTTCTTCTTTTATAACCCCAAGGTGATCGTAATGTGCCGAAACAACAATAACGTTTGTACCTTTTCCCGGGATGTAACCAATTATATTCGTACCGTTAACCTTTGCGCCACCTCTTGAATTGAAGGTAAATTCTTGTGCATAGTTTACATTTTGAGGATAAGATTTTAAGCCCAATTTTTGGAAACGGTCAACAATATAGGCTCTGGCCATTTCGGCACCTTTGGTTCCGGTTTTTCTGCCTTGATAAGCATCAGAAGATAATATTTCGACATCTTTTAATAGTTGGATATCTAACTTTCCTGAAGCGGTTACCGTTTGATTTTTTACTGATGAACAACAGCTTAGCATCATTGCTAAGGGAATTATGTATAGGATTTTCATATGCGTTCTTTTCGTCATTGCGAGGCATGAAACAATCTTACTACGCTGATGAGAATAGATTGCTTTATGCTTCGGAATGAAAAGATATTTCTTTTGTATAAAGATATCAATTATTGGGATATTGAAAGGAAAACATTGCTTGTTTTGCGATATTGCGTAGCTGAAGCATCGGCAGGCTGAGCATTAATTTATTTTATAAAAATCAATTTGTATACCGTTATGGAGCAATCGTCATTGCGAGGTACGAAGCAACCTCTTTTGCCAAAATAATTTCGAATGAGATTGCTTCGTCGGCTGAAAAAGCCCCCTTGCAAAGACGATAATTAGAACACTATCGCTTTAAGATTAAGCTTTGATCTTTCGGCGCTCAACTTAAGCAGCAACTTCTCTTAAATCTACGGCTACAACTCTCGAAACGCCCTGTTCTACCATTGTAACACCATAAATTATGTCGGTACTGGCAATGGTGCGCTTGTTGTGTGACACGATTATGAACTGTGACTGATCGGAGAATTTTCGGATGATATTGTTGAATTTGTCAATGTTTGTATCATCTAAGGGTGCATCAACCTCATCGAAAATACAAAATGGGGCAGGTTTCAAGAGGTAAAGTGAAAACAGCAATGCGGTAGCGGTTAGTGTCTTTTCCCCGCCTGATAACTGATTGATAGACAGTGGTCTTTTGCCTTTTGGACGGGCAACGATATCGATATCTGCTTCCAATGGATTATTTACATCAGATAAGATTAAATCGCAGCTATCTTCTTCATTAAAAAGCGACCGGAAAACGACTATAAAATGTTCCCGGGCTTGTGTAAAAGCCTGCATAAATTTGTCTTTAGCAGTGTCGTCAATTTCTTTAATGGTTTGTAAAAGGTCGGTTTTAGCAGCATTAAGGTCTTTTTTCTGATTTTGAATGAATGAATAGCGCTCCTCCATTTCTTTAAATGCCTCCATAGCCATAGAATTAATTGCGCCAAATTCATCCAGTTGGCGTTTCATTTTTTCAACTTTCTGGCGGATTTCAAATTCACTTTCCAGCGCTTCTACTTCGTTCTCGGTTTCTAAAAGGTCGTTAATATCGATGTTGAACTCAACTGCCAAACGTTCTTTAAGCGAGTTTAGATCTATTTTCAGGGTATTTTTTTTGTCTTTTATTTCAGTTAAAAGGAAATCAGTTTCTTCACGGTTTTTACGCACGAGTGTTATTGTATTTTCCAATTCATTTATGTTACCCTTGCTTTCGAAATATTCTTTTTCTACTTCAGCAAGTCCTTTTTCCATTTCCTCCCGTTGCTGGTACATCTCCAAAAGCGTGTCATCACTTAAATCAGTATGTTTTAGGGTTTCGGTAACTTGTGCAAGCGTTTCCTGAAGATCTTTTTCATTTTGTATAATCCGTTTGTTTAAAGCTTCTTCTTGCACAAAACGATAATCCAAATCCTTTTCTAATCCTGACAATCTGTTTTGCTGCTGATGAAAACGAATGTTATCCTGGTTGTATTTTCCTGCAGATTCTGTTACCTGATCGGCTAATTCCTGATAATTAACTTGCTGCTCTTGCAAGGCAACATGGTCTTGTTGCTGCATTTTCTGCAAATCAACTAAAGCAGGTAACTTCTCTGATAAGGATTTTTCTATCGAAACAATTTTTTGAGCAATATCAGTTTTACGGTTTTCGCTGGTTGTAATAAATTCCTGATATTGGTCGCGACGCGTTTGAACCGAAATTTGTTCATTAATGAAACGATTCAAATCCTGTTGCAAAGTATTTATCTGATTGATTTTTGATGATTCTTTAAGATTAAAAATATTATCAGTTTCTGTGGTAATTATTGTGTTATATTGATTAATCAGCAATTCTGAGGCTTTAATTTCCTTTGCTAAGTTTTCCAAGTTTTTTGCACGTCCAATTCTTTTCCCCTCAAACAAGCCGACTGAACCGCCAGCCAAAGTGAATTTTGTTCGGGCGTATTTACCGTTTTTAGCTAAAACAGTCATATTTTGTGCTGACGTTTCTTTAAAGATATTTTCCTGTTCTGTAATTGCGATGTATACATTCTGCAAAAGCAAATTGCAGAGTTGCTGGTATTTTTTATCAACCTCGATAACCGCTAAGGCTGAAATCAGGCCTTCATGTGTGGCGAGATTGGTGTTTCTGTCAATTATATTTTCTAAGATGAAAAAATTGGCCCGCCCGCGGCTTGCATCAGTCAGCAGGTTAATCGCCTGGACAGCATCTGCATATTTATCAACCACGTAATGATTCATTACAGGTTCCAAATAGTTTTCGATTGCGATTCTGTAATCCTCGTTACAGAATAAAATATCGGATAGAAGCAAGGCACTTTTGGCAAACGCATTGTTTTTTTTAAGGAAACGAATGGATTCTGGAAAGCCTTCCAAACTATCTACAAGTGATTTTGTAAGATTATATTCATTTTGTTTAGCATCCTTTTTACGATTTTCGACAGTCAGCTTTTCCTTATTAGCACTTAAATTTATTTCGGATTCGGCTAACTTCTCTTTTAAAATTTCTTCAGCCTCTTTAAGTTGCTTTATTTGGCTTTGCTTTTCCGCAACCTGAATATCCAATTCTGCCAAAGCATGGTCAAAAGCCTTTAATTCTGACGTTTTTGTCTCTGTATCATCAACATTTCTATTGCTTTCCTGAATTAAAGCATCCTTTTGAATGTTTAAAATATCGATTTCCTTTTGCGCCTGATAAACCTGGTTCTGCAAATTGTTAACTGATTTTACCAGATTATCCGTTCGATTTTTTTCTATTTGCTGTTGTTCTCTGAGGTTATCAAGAGCAGTTTTCAAAAGTTTTAAGTCTGATTCTACTTTGTTAAAAACCTCTGTTTCAGTTAAAACTTCTTCGTTTAAACGCTTTATGTTGTATTTTATATGGTTAAGCTGGTTTTTATCTTTTTCTAATTCACCAGATAATCGGTTTTCCTTTTCTTGTAAGAAACGCATTTGCTCGTTCTTCACTTTTTTCTCACTTTCGTACGCACGAATTTTAGAGACCAATTCATTGGTCGCTTTTTGCTGAATCGACAGATTTTTTTCCTGATTAATGCTGCCAAGCTTAAGTTTTTGGAGTTCAGCTTCATGGGTATCAATTTTGGTACTCAACGCTGTCCTTAAAACCTGCTGGTGCTCCTCCTGGCTTTCCAGTGCATTTAAATCGGTACGAAAAAAGGCAATTCGATGGGTTGCTAATTGGATGCTCAACTCCCGGTATTGCTCTTTCAGTTTATAGTATCGTTCAGCTTTACGGGCTTGATTTTCAAGTGTTTTTAAATTTTTTTCTATCTCAAAAAGTAAATCCTCAACACGTTCTAAATCAGCTTCAGTATCCTTTAGTTTATTAAAAGTTTGCTTTTTGCGAAGCTTATATTTCGAAATTCCCGAAGCTTCCTCAAATAGCGAACGGCGACTATGTTCTTTATTCGTAATAATTTCATCAACCATTTTCAGCTCGATAATAGAATAACTATCGGAGCCAATTCCTGTATCCAGAAATAAGTCGGTAATGTCCTTTAACCGGCATTGAACGTCATTTAACCGATATTCGCTGTCGCCATTTCGGTATAATTTCCTGGTAACCGTAACTTGAGAATAAGCGGTTGGGAGAATGTTTTTGGTGTTATCAAAGCTTAAAGAAACTTCTGCTAACTGCGCCTGTTTACGATTTTTAGTTCCATTAAAAATGATGTTTTCCATCTTTTCAGAGCGTAAGGCTTTGGTACTTTGCTCTCCCAAAACCCACCGCATGGCATCAATTACGTTGGATTTTCCGCATCCGTTTGGCCCAACAATAGCTGTAACGCCTTCATTAAAATTGATGGTCACTTTGTCGCCAAAGCTCTTAAATCCTTTAATTTCTAATCGGGTAAGTTGCATGGTTTTTTAAACAGGCGTAAGGCACCCAATATTAAGGAATATTTCGGGGTTTTTCAATAGCCTAAACCAATTACCCTTTGGGGTTAATGGCAGATTACCCAATTCTTTTTTAACTAAAAGACAGGGCTCGCAAGCATACTTTGAACCGAAAGTTTAAGCCACAAAACTTGGTTTATCTATCAGGAAAGGAACTTCAAAATAGAAAGGAAACTGCAAACCTTGAATTGCGTGCGACCAGGTAAAATCCTTACTTAACAATCATCAGTTTTGCAAACTTTAATAACAACTGTTTATTGCCTAATCCCTGAAAAAAGACAGTGGCTTTAACATCTGGTAGATTGCCTTCTAAACTAATAATTTTTCCAAAACCGAATTTCTCGTGCTCAACTTCCATACCGCCCTGAAATTCATGCGGTTGCGATGGCGTAAAACCTGGCGTTGGAATATGGGCTTTAGCCAACAACGAAGTTGTTTTCGGACGGGGAGGTGGCGTGGCACTCGTGCTCGCAGGTTTCGGCTTACTAAAAAAATCACGGGGTTGCGAGGTCCAGGTTTTACGTTCATCGTCGAAATTACCTTCAAAAACATTGCTTTTTGCAGGCTTTACATCCAATTCTAAAAACTTCGGATTAATCTCATTAATAAAACGACTTGGTTCACAATTGGTTAAAGTACCCCAACGATAACGGGAAGTTGCGTAGGTAATCGTAAGTTTTACTTCCGCCCGGGTAATTGCTACGTAGAACAACCGGCGCTCTTCTTCTAAATCAGACCGGGAATTAACCGACATTTGAGATGGAAAAAGATTCTCTTCCAAACCCACAATAAACACATTTTTAAACTCCAAACCTTTGGCCGAGTGAATGGTCATTAATGAAACCGTATCCTTATTCTTATCCCCGTCTTTGTCATCATTTGTCAGAAGCGCTACATCCTGCATAAAAATATCCAGGCCTTTTTCTTCAATATCTTCACGCTCGGCAAATTCTTTTATACCATTCAATAACTCCTGAATGTTTTCGTATCTGGCTCTTCCTTCAACACTATCATCAGTATACAATTCTTTTAAAATACCTGCATGTTGAGCAATAAACAAAGCCGAATCATACGCATCAAGCTTCTTGGCTTCGGCCTGGAAACTCTGAATCATCATCGAAAAATCGTTGAGTTGGTTAGCCAGACGACCATCTACATACTGATGTGCGTTTGATATTACATCCCACATGGTAATGTTATGCTGGTCGGCAGCCACAATAATTTTATCGATAGAAGTATCTCCAATTCCACGTTTTGGATAGTTGATTACCCTTTTAATCGCTTCTTCATCTTTCGGATTAAAAGTTAAACGGAAATAAGCAATTAAATCTTTAATCTCTTTACGCTGATAAAAAGAGGTACCGCCATAAATTTTATAAGGAACATTAAGCTTGCGCAAGCCTTCCTCCATGGCTCTGCTTTGCGCATTTGTACGGTACAAGATTGCAAAATCATGGTATTGATAACCTTTTAAGCTACGTTCCTGGATAATTGATTCGGCAACTAATTTACCTTCCTCATTATCGGTAAAAGCTCGGGAAACCTTAATTCTGTCGCCCTCAACATTTTCAGAAAATACATTTTTTTCCAGTTGATTCTTGTTGTTGGCAATGATACTACTGGCAGCATCAACAATATTTTGGGTAGAGCGGTAATTTTGCTCCAATTTGTAAACCTTTAAATCAGGATAATCGCGTTCGAAGTTTAAAATATTCTGAATATTCGCTCCACGGAAAGCGTAAATACTTTGTGCATCATCACCCACCACACAAATATTCTGATAAGCGGCGGCAAGTTTTTTTACAATGGTATATTGTGAAAAGTTTGTATCCTGGTACTCATCAACCATCAAATACCTAAATTTTTGCTGGTATTTATTCAAAACATCGGGATGTTCTTTAAGAAGGATATTGGTTTTGAACAGTAAATCATCGAAATCCATTGCACCAGCACGGAAGCATCGTTTGGCATACTGCTCATATATCTGCCCAAGCAACGGACGTTTATTCTGAATATCCTCGGCCTGAATCTGGTCGTTTGCCTGATATTCGCCCCAGGATATCAAATTATTTTTAGCCGATGAAATGCGGCCGTAAACAAAATTAGCTGCATACAATTTATCATCCAGTTGCATCTCTTTCAAAATGGCACGAATAACACTTTTGCTATCGTCGGTATCGTAAATTGTGAAATTATTAGGATAGCCTATCTTTTCAGCTTCTACACGCAAAATTTTTGCAAAAACAGAGTGAAAGGTACCCATCCAAATGTTTTTCGCCTCCGCACCAACTACTTTAGAAATACGCTCCCGCATGTCCTTACTTGCTTTGTTGGTGAACGTTAAAACGAGAATATTAAAGGGATCTGTCCCGGTTTGAATAAGGTGCGCCACACGGAAAGTAATTACACGTGTTTTGCCCGAACCAGCACCCGCAACAATCATTACCGGTCCTTTTGTATTCTCAACTGCTGCTCTTTGTTGTGGGTTTAATCCTTCTAAATAATCCAAATCGGCTCCTGTTTTTTTGAGGTTCAAAAATAACAATTCAAAAGTTTTTTATTGAATTTGTGGAGAAATAGCACGCCAGTTTTTTTGAAAAGCAAATCCTGTGTAAATAACAGCGTAAGTCCTTTGCTTTGCTCTTACGGCCTCTAGGCCTATGAACCTTGCGGGTATCCGCTTCGCCAGGGTTAAGCAACATCAGGCAGTCGTTTTATTTAGGTTTAATGCAGAATTTTCAATTTAAATAGTGAGATAACTCAAGCCTTATGCTTTTTAATGAGACTGCTCTAAGCTTATACCATTAAAATAAAACCTCTTTAAAAGTATAATCTGCCAAAATTACATCTCTACTATTTAGGAATAGAATTTGATATATTTCCGGCATGGAAGAGAAAAAAATTAATAAAGATATTGAGTTTACCGATATCCCTGAAGGCGCCAGTACAGATATATTTGCAAATTTGAAAGAGAAATTAGAGAGCGTTGAAAAATTTCCCGGCATCTATAATTTTAAGTTTATTATAACCGGCGGACTTGAAAAGATAGAAGAGTTGCGTAAAGTATTACCTGGTGATGAATTTATTGAACAGCCTTCTAAAACCGGTAAATATGTTTCCATTACGGTTAAAAAGCAAATGCAAAATGCTGATGAAGTTATCGCGATTTACAAGGAAGCGGGCAACATTAAAGGTATTATGACGCTTTAATTTTAAGCTTTTCAATATGCATTTTCAGGTATATTGAAAAGCATTAAAAATGAAAACCCCAGGTTTTTATCTTGCCACAATAAACTTTTTAACTGCGTGGTATTGCCCGGAATCAGAAGATATTTTAAAGAAATATATACCAGGAACGAAGGTTGTTGTATTAATTTCGAGTGTATGTTTTCCGGTATTTAAGTATTCGTTAACAACCGTTTTTGTTAAGCGGCCCATTAAATCGAAAATCTGTACATTAACCTTGTCGGCTTCAGGTAACACAATATCAATATAAGTTTGAGAAGAAGCAGGATTAGGGTAGTTCTGAGTAACAACAAACATCAGGAACTTATCAAAAATTGCTTTATTAATGGCATCAAAAATTACATAACTTATTAACCTGTAGCCTCGTGCGTTTGGGTGATAAGTATCCTGGTAAAGCGAAAAATCGCGGCGCATTGCAGCATTTACATCAGCCAGGTATAATTTGTATTCGGTTACCAATCTTCTGTAAACCGCATTAATCTGGCGAATAATTGTATTAACTGCAACAAGATTAGTGTTTGTCCGGTCATCAGCATTTTGAAGCGTACAAATTATCGGAACCAACTTCTGATTTAAACTTGTTGTAATAAGCAGCCTCATATTTGCTTCAGTTTCTGCAACGCTTCCCCTTCCTGCTGCAATGGCTAAGGCGTCGTTTATGCCCATATCTATCACAATAAAACCGGTGCGATCTTTTACGGCCTTATCTATTCGCAATAAACCCTGCATTGTAGTTTGGCCACCAATACCCTGATTAGTGATATTTACAACCTTGCCGGTATAGCAATTTGTGAAATTATTTTCGAGCATAGTCTGAAAGCCCAGCCCCTTAACACCTTCTACGGTGCTGGCACCAAAGGTTACAATATTTATGCTGTCTTTGGCGTAATACTGAGCAGCTTCCGGGCAACTTACTTTTATGTTTGTTTGAGAAAAAACTATTGTGGGCATTAAAAATGAAAGTAGCAGCAGAATATGCGTAACTATTGCGCTTAATTTCATTTATAACTTTCTTGCTTTGAGGTTTGTATGCCGAGATTTTTAACGTCGCAATTTAGTAAAAAATTAAAATATATGAATACGCACAATAAATTTATTTAAAATTTAACACCGCAATTATATTCTTAATATTTAAGTCTTTTGCATCATAACTAAAACTCATTCTTCGTATGTGGTTAATTGTATGATTTCTTTCATTTATACCATATTGTTTAAGGCTTTTATGGTAAAAGCATATATTTGTCCAAATTCATTTTGTTATGCAAGAGATTAAAAAATATGTAGAAACGCACAAACAACGATTTTTAGATGAGTTGTTCGAATTACTACGTTTCCCTTCGGTAAGTGCCGACCCGAAATATAAAGGTGATGTTTTAAAAACAGCAGATTTTGTAGCTCAAAAGCTTAAAGATGCGGGTGCTGATAGCGTAGAAGTTTGCCCTACTGCCGGATACCCAATTGTTTATGGCGAAAAACTTATAGATGTTTCTCTACCAACGGTTTTAGTATATGGCCATTACGACGTTCAGCCAGCAGATCCATTAGAACTTTGGCATACGCCACCATTTGAGCCCACCGTACGAGATGGTAAAATTTATGCCCGTGGTGCCTGCGATGATAAAGGCCAGTTTTACATGCATGTTAAGGCTTTTGAATTGATGATGGAAACCAACACATTGGCTTGTAATGTTAAATTTATGATTGAAGGGGAGGAGGAAGTTGGCTCTGCAAACCTTGGTATTTTCGTAAAGGATAATGCCGAACGTTTGAAAGCTGATGTCGTTTTAATTTCAGATACTTCTATGATCAGCATGGAAAATCCTTCTATCGAAACCGGGTTAAGGGGTTTGGCTTACATGGAAGTTGAGGTTGTAGGCCCGAACCGCGATTTGCATTCTGGTGTTTACGGTGGTGCAGTGGCAAATCCTGCAACAATACTTTGCAAAATGATTGCGTCATTACACGATGAGCAAAATCACATTACCATTCCTGCTTTTTACGATAAAGTTGTAGAATTAACCAACGAAGAGAAAAAAGCCTTAAATTCTGCTCCATACGATGAGGAAGAATATAAAAAGGATCTGGACATTGAAGAGGTATGGGGTGAAAAAGGCTACTCAACTTTAGAACGAACCGGAACCCGCCCAACTTTAGAGGTTAACGGAATCTGGAGCGGTTACATTGGGGAGGGCGCAAAAACCGTATTACCAAGTAAAGCAAATGCAAAAATTTCAATGCGTTTGGTTCCGAATCAAAGCTCAGAAGAAATTGCTGAGATTTTTACCAAACATTTCGAAAGCATTGCGCCTAAAAATGTGAAGGTTAAAGTTACGCCTCACCATGGTGGCGAACCTGTAGTTACACCTACCGATAGCGTGGCTTACCGTGCCGCAGAAAAGGCAATTGAAGATAGCTTCGGCAAAAAAGCAATTCCAACCCGGGGCGGTGGCAGTATTCCTATTGTTGCCTTATTTGAAGATGTTTTGGGCATTAAATCTGTTCTTTTTGGTTTTGGTCTGGATAGCGATGCATTGCACTCACCAAATGAAAAATACGATATCTACAATTACTACAAAGGCATCGAAACCTTGCCTTTATTCCATAAATATTATGCTGAATTGAGCAAATAGCTTTAGTGTTAATCAATAAAATCCCTGTTTGGTTTTTTCCGAACAGGGATTTTTTTTGAAAATGAGCGTCCTGTTTTCCATGTTCTTAAGTCCTGCCATTGCTTATAGTCCTCATTCCGCTGTGCTCCATTCCGGGCTATTGAGCGCTGTCAGGTTTAAAAACTGCAGACAAACTTCATAGCAAAAACAAACAAACTGTATAAAGCCGGGCGAGCTGTAAAATCCAAAAGTTTTGGGTCGTTTCATATTACGACCTAAACTAATCGATTTTTTTAGCACGGATTTTTTCCTAAATTGTCGCCATGAAATACATATTCTCATCTCTTTTACTTTTAGCAGGAATTACCTCATTTGCTCAAAGTACTAAAACGATTAATCAATCGGGAAATCCTATTTTTCAAGGTTGGTATGCAGATCCTGAAGCAGCTGTTTTTAACAATAAGTATTGGGTTTACCCAACTTATTCAGCGAAATATCGCGAGCAGGTTTTCCTTGATGCCTTCTCATCTGATGACCTGGTAAAATGGACAAAACATCCTCATGTTTTGGATACTGCAGCTGTAAAATGGGCTAATAAAGCAATGTGGGCTCCGGCAATTGTAGAAAAAGATAAAAAATACTATTTATTTTTCGGTGCAAACGACATTCAGAGTGATAACGAAGTTGGCGGAATTGGTGTTGCTGTTGCCGATAAGCCCGAAGGTCCTTTTAAAGATCATTTAGGCAAGCCACTTGTAGATAAATTTCATAATGGCGCACAACCAATTGATCAGTTTGTGTTTAAAGATAAAGACGGACAGTATTATTTAATTTATGGTGGATGGCGTCATTGCAATATTGCTAAATTAAATAAAGATTTTACTGGCTTTTTGCCATTCGAAGATGGAACAATTTTTAAAGAAATAACGCCCGATAAATATGTTGAAGGTCCTTACATGTTTATAAGAAATGGAAAATACTACTTCATGTGGAGCGAAGGCGGCTGGACTGGGCCTGATTATTCTGTAGCCTATGCCGTTGGCGATTCTCCTTTCGGCCCTTTTAAAAGGGTAGATAAAATTTTGAAGCAAGATCCAACAATTGCAACTGGGGCAGGTCATCACTCAATAATTATCAATAAGCAAAAAGATAAATATTACATAGTTTACCATCGTCGTCCTTTAGGCGACAAAGATGGTAATCATCGTGAAACCTGTATCGACGAATTGAACTTCGATAAAGATGGAAACATCCTTCCCGTAAAAATCACCACAGAAGGCGTTAAAGCTCAAAAAGTAAAATAAAAAAAATCTCAACCGGAAACCTGATAATTCCGGTTGAGATTAATTTACCTCCAATATAGGTGTGGCTTTTTTGTTGTTCATCACGCTGAATGCGTAACTACATAATAAAAGCATGCATGCCAAACCAAACCAAAGCCAGTTATAGCCAAAATGTCTGGCAATAAAAAATCCTGCTAATGGCCCGATTACTTGCGCAAAAGACCAGCTTAAAGTATAGCCTGCGGCATATAAACCCCTGTTATGTTCGTTGCTTCTACTAATAACAATCGTATTTATAAATGGTAAAGCAAACATTTCTCCACCGGTAAAAATAATAATGGTAAGTATTGCCGCCGCCAGGTGGAAACTTACTGGAGCACTTAAAATTAAATAAGAAGCGGCAAATAACACAGAACCAATGATGATGAAATACATCGGCGAACGTTTCTTTTCAATTTTGTTAATCATTATCATTTCAAACAGGGCTATTATTCCACCATTTAAACCTATAATAATTCCGATGGCAAATTCATCTATATGCCACTGCTCTTTAAAAAATACAGGTACAACTCTAAACATCAGAAATGCACAAGTAATAAAAACCGTTGTCAACAAAATAAATTTAACGTAAAACGGATCTTGCCAGGGTTTGGTAATTACCATGTTTTTTGCCGTTGCCTTTGCCTTTTTCATAAAATCTTTAACCTTTGGCAAAAATGACAAGATTAAAATACCAACAACAATACTTACGCCTCCTTCTACAATAAATAACAGTTTATAATTTATTGATGCAATAATACCGGCCAAACTTATCCCGACAGACCAGCCAATATTAACTGCCAATCTGTTTAGCGAATAGGAGCGGGTTATCGTTTCAGGAGCCGCATAATGGGCAACAGCCGTGAAATTAGCAGGCCGGAAAGCTTCAGAAAAAAAGCTGATGACGACTGCTAGAATACACAATGTAGAAAAATGGGTTATTGTAGAAAATAAAATAAAAAGTAATCCCCCGATAATTGAGGAAAGAATTTGAACAGGCCTAAAACCAACAATATCAGTAAGTTTTCCACCAATTGCGGAGCCTAAAATAGAACCTACACCAAACAGTGTAATAATTAAACCAGCATCCATTTCCGAACGGTGTAAACTTTGTGTTACATATAGGCCCATAAACGGAACGGCCATGCTACCGCAACGATTAAACATCATAACAATGCTTAAAAGCCATGTTTCTCGGCTTAATCCGCTGAAAGAGGTTTTGTAAGTGTTGTAAATGAGGTTAAGCATTAATATTAGTTTGGTCTGCGAAATTACCAAAAACAAAAGGAATTTATTCGTAAACAAACAGATAAAAACTATTGGGTATGAAAGTTAAACATTCAGTTTTTTTATCAAATTTGTAGCCGATAACACGCAATGCCACCAATAAAAAAGAAACCTGCTTTAAGGAAAGCAACAATCCGTAAAAAGAAACCCAAACCTTTTCCAACACAATGGAGAATTGCTATTGCCGGGTTACTGTTGATTTTGCTTTCTCCATTTTATTATGGCTACGTTGTGAAAGGTTTTGTGGCAACCTGGCGATGGGTTAAAGATTGGGGGCAAGACCCTGACTACCGAACTTACGAAAGCTTCAATATCAAGATTCCTAAAAATTATTCAATTCATGGGATAGATGTTTCTTATTACCAGGGTAAGATAAACTGGCAGAAAGTAAAATCTATGAAAGATGATGATGTGAGTATTCGTTTTGCATTTATTAAAGCAACAGAAGGCATTATGCAGGTCGACCCGTATTTTCAGCGTAATTGGCGTGAGGCACCGAAAGCAGGAATTATTTGTGGTGCTTACCATTTTTTCAGGCCAAAACGTGATGGTAAAACCCAGGCGAAATTTTTTCTTCAGGTCGTGAACATTGAAAAAGGAGATTTACCACCTGTTGTTGATGTAGAATCCCTTGATGGCGTTTCTCCTCTGAAAATGAGGGCAGAACTTTCCGATTTTTTGAATTATGTAGAGCTTAGAACTAAAGTCAGGCCAATAATTTACACAGGTTTAAAGTTTTATGAAGACTACCTTGACGACAATTTCGATGATTATCCGCTTTGGATTGCCCATTATTACCAACCAAAACTAAGGTTGGATAAAAGCAGATGGAAATTCTGGCAACATTCTGATAAGGCTAAAATCAATGGAATCGGCCATGTTGTAGATTTTAATGCATTTAATGGCGATAGTACGGCATTGGCGGAGATGGTAGTGCATTAGGATTCATTCGTTCAATGTTCCGCATCCTTACTAATTTCCTAATTTATCAATGACCAATGAATTAAACCGCCCAACTTTCACACTTCTCCAGGAAAAATTCATCTGCTTCAGCTCCAATGCCCGGAGTTTCGGGAATATCTAAAAAATAACCGTTGTAAGTCAAGCCATTTACAACCGGGTCGATTAAGTGGCCAAGTAGAGCCGTATCCAAATCAAAAAATACAACATTTGGACTTGCCAATGCGAAATGAAGATTCGCACTTAGCGCAATTCTGCTTTCGAGCATACTTCCTATCATACATTTAACGCCAGTTTGCAGCGCTTCTTCGTGTATTTTTTGCGCCTCTAAAATCCCACCTGATTTCGAAAACTTTATGTTTAAGTAAGTTGTAGACTGGCTGTTTATTAACTTTCGGGCATCATGATGGTTGTAGCAACTTTCATCGGCCATTAGTTTAATAGGCGAATTAACATTCAATTCCGGTAATTTATCATCATACCAGGTTCTCATTGGCTGTTCGCAGAATTCGATATTGTATTTTTCCAGTTCACCCAAAGCAAATAAGGCATCATCAAAATTCCAGCCTTGGTTTGCGTCTAAACGTAAAATTATCTCGTTTCCAACGGCCTCACGAATAGTTTTAACACGCTCAATATCATCATGAACCTGTTTTCCGAGTTTTATTTTTAGTATTCTGCAACCTTTGGTTTTGTAATTTAAGGCCGTATTAGCCATAGCATCAGGCGAATCAATACCAATTGTCATATCAGTTTCGATTGTACGCTTTGTTCCGCCTAAAAATTTATAGAGCGGCAATCCTGCATCTTTGGCCGCAATATCAAACAAAGCCATGTCGAAAGCACTTTTTATGGTGTTATTATGGTCGGCATAACCCAACAAATCATTCATCCTTTCAGGAATTTCCAAAGGGTTTTTACCTTTCAAAATTGTAGCAAAATCTTTAGCCATCGCAATGCAGGTTTCCTGTGTTTCACCCACAATCATCGGGAAAGCCGAACACTCACCAATCCCATGAATACCCGAATCTGTGTAAATCCGTATCAACACATTCTGGGCAAAATGCATGGTTCCCGTGGCAATAACAAATGGTTCCATCGGGATACTAAAGCGAAATATTTCGGTATGGGTAATTTTCATTTTACATTTCGGATTTAACAACTAAAGTATAAAAACAAAACTAAAACCGAATAGCATTGTAGATAATTTATAGCTTTATGTTTTCAATTTTCATATCAAACTTCCATGTCAAATTCACATTCAGAGCCTAACAATTTAATCAACGCTTCATCGCCATATCTATTGCAGCATGCTTATAATCCTGTTCAATGGTACGAGTGGGGTACCGAAGCCTTAGCTAAAGCCAAAGCAGAGAACAAGCTTATTTTGGTAAGCATTGGTTATTCTGCATGCCACTGGTGCCATGTTATGGAGCGTGAGAGTTTCGAAAATCATGAGGTAGCCGAAGTTATGAACCAGCATTTTATCTGCATAAAGGTGGATAGGGAGGAACGACCGGATATCGACCAGATTTATATGTATGCCATTCAGTTAATGACAGGAAGTGGCGGCTGGCCATTAAACTGCATTTGCCTGCCCGATCAGCGACCTATCTACGGCGGAACTTATTTCAGAAAACAGGATTGGATTAATATCCTTGAAAATGTTGCCGGTTTATGGGCAAATGAACCTGATAAAGCAATCCAATATGCAGAACGATTAACATCAGGCATCCGCGACAGCGAAAAAATAATTGCTGTTGATGCTAAAGAAACCTATACCCATACACATTTAAACGAAATCGTTGATCCATGGAAACGTCATTTTGATATTGGATTCGGAGGCTATAACCGTGCGCCAAAATTTCCTTTGCCAAATAACTGGATTTTTCTGTTACGATATGGTTTTTTAAATGATGATGAATCGGTTTTTACAGCTGTTTGTCACACTTTGGAAGAAATGAGCCGGGGTGGAATTTACGACCAGATAGGCGGTGGTTTTGCCCGTTATTCGGTTGATGATAAATGGCATGTACCGCACTTCGAGAAAATGCTTTACGATAATGCACAATTGATTAGTTTGTATGCCGAAGCTTATCAATGCACAAAGTTCGATTCTTTTAAAAAAACAATAGTTGAAACCATTGATTGGGTTCTTGATGAAATGACTTCTCCTGAAGGATTGTTTTATTCGGCACTTGATGCCGATAGTGAAGGCGTCGAAGGCAAGTTTTACGTTTGGGATAAATCGGAGTTCGATAAAATTTTGGGTGAGGACGCCAATTTAATCGGGGAGTATTACAACGTTACCGAAGATGGAAATTGGGAGGAAGAGCAAACTAATATCCTAAGGAAAACAATTGCAGACGATGATTTGATTGCGAAATATGATATTAATGCTGAAATACTTTACGATAAACTACAAACTGCCAAAGCTAAACTACTCGAAGTGCGGAACAAAAGAATCAGACCAGGTTTGGACGATAAATGTTTAACCGCCTGGAATGCAATGATGATTAAAGGCTTGGCTGATGCAGCAGCGGTTTTAAACCATGATTTGTATTACCGAAATGCCTTGAATGCCGCAAATTTCATTCTTAATAACTTAAAGGCCGAAAAAGGCGGATTGTATCGCAATTATAAAAACGGAAAGGCTACCATAACGGCTTTTTTAGATGATTATGCCTTTGTAATTGATGCGCTAATCGCTCTTTACGAGTATGATTTCGATGAAAAGTGGATAAACGAAGCAAAATCTTTGACCGATTATGTGTTAGCGAACTTTACAGATACTGAATCGCCGATGTTTTTTTACACATCCATTGATAGTGAAACTTTAATTGCCCGCAAACATGAGGTAATGGATAATGTAATTCCTGCCGCAAATTCGGTAATGGCGCAAAACCTTAAAAAATTAAGCCTGCTTTTCGATTTAGATAATTATGCAGAAAAGGCATCAGAAATGCTCGCAGCGGTTCACCCAAAAATAAAAGCATATGGCTCTGCTTATTCAAATTGGTCGATTCAGTTACTGAATGAAGTTTATGGAATCAACGAAATTGCCATAACCGGGCTTGAAACTGATATTATAAAATTAGAATTAAGCAATCATTATATTCCGAATAAAATTACATTAGGCGGAACAAAAAGTAACTTACCCTTGTTAAAAGGTAAGCAAAGCAATGAAACAAAAGTTTATATTTGCCGAAATAAAGTATGCCAGTTGCCGGTTAAAACTGTTGAGGAAGCATTAGAATATTTACAATAAAACAATCTGAATGAATATTTCACCAAACTCAGTAGTTGCATTAACTTATGAATTGCATACTACTAACGAAGAAGGACAACAAGTTTTTGTTGAAAAAGCTGATGAGCAAAATCCTTTAGTATTTTTATATGGCGTAGGCATGATGTTGCCGAAATTTGAGGAGCATTTAACCGGTTTAAAAACTGGAGACGAATATAGCTTTGAATTATCTGCTGCTGATGGTTACGGAGAATTAGATCCAGGTGCTTTTGCAGATTTGCCAAAATCTATGTTTACTGATGCCGGTGGCGAAGTTCCAAACGTTGGCGATGTTATTCCTTTACAGGATAATCAGGGTAATCAGTTCAGAGCCGGCGTAACTGCTGTTCATGAAGAAACTGTTGCCGTAGACTTAAACCACCCGATGGCCGGTAAAAATTTGATGTTTGCAGGAACAATCTTAAACGTTCGCGAGGCAACCCAGGATGAGTTGGCGCATGGTCACGCTCATGGCGCTGATGGACATTCAGGTCACTAATCAAATCCCAAATTCAAAAAATATAAGCCTCAGGTTAATTTCTGAGGCTTTTTTTTGTTAATCCCTAAATACTTCTTCCAGGTTAAGTGAAAATCCCGGCAACACTGAAGTTGTCACTTCTTCGCCGGTTGTCAACAATTTCGTAGGCTGAAATTTTCCTTCTTTATCTAAAATATACCTGAAAAAAGTTTTCTCCGAAGGACTTACAATCCAATATTCTTTAACACCGGCTTCCTCATAAACTTCAAATTTATTCACAAGTTCTTTTTTATTATTTCCGGGTGATAAAATTTCAACTACAATATCGGGCGCACCAATACAGCCACGCTTATCCAGCTTGTTCGGATCGCAGATAACAACTATATCGGGTTGAACTACAGTAAAAACTTCTTTGTCATCTTGTGTCTTTTTTGCAAGCCTAACATCGAAAGGTGCTGTGTAAACGCGGCATTGTTTTCCGTTAAGAATATTATAAATTGGGCCGAATATATTAGTTAATATTTCTTGATGAATCCTGGAAGGAGCAGGACTCATTCTAAATAACTGACCTTTTATTATTTCTAAGCGCTCGTCGAAGGCAAAACGCATGTAATCTGCATAACTGTAGTTTGCAGAAAAATCAATCTCATTTACAGTTTCAATTAAAGGAAGTTCTTCTTCAGTTGGATATGGTCTAGTGTTTTTCATCTAGTACTTCTAAAGTAAAGATAGTAAAACATTTAGGAATAAAGTTGAGCGTTTACAGCAGTTTAAAAATCAAATTTTAACCGTACACCACCATTAGTCAGGTTAAGTTTATCGGTAGAAAACGTTTTCATTGGAAGCCTTAAAAACGGCTCGACAGCAAAATTATTCTTCTTTGAAATTTTCTGTTTGTATCCTAATGAGAAATTATAAAAGCCAATTAATTTATCGGCCGTTACCGATTCGCCTTGTGGTTCTGAAACTCTTTCGGTAACAATCAACATTTTCTGCTCGGTAATACCGAAAGTATTTGCAACTGCTGTGTTTTGTGCGCTGCTTACGATGTAATTGTTGTTTTGCCTATTGTTTGTAATGGCAAGGGCAGAAACACCAATACCTGTATAAAACTTCTTGCTGATGTTATATTTAAGCTCGATAGGAATGTTAATTCCCCTAACATTTGCATTTATAGATTCAAGACTTTTTGATGCACTCGAATAGGCAACAGCTTTTGAAGCAGATGGTGAATTTGCTACAACATCGTTCACACTTCCGATGCCAGCAGACGGATTGCTAGTTGTACTTAATGCCGAATAAGCAATACCTGAACTAATAGATAGTTTATCGGCCAGATTGTAGGCTAATGAAAAACCATAATTCATATTTACTTTATTATCGTTACCCATTGATGGAGCAACAAATACGCCAGGTTCCCATTTTGTTGTCGGTTTGCCTTTGTTAGTTTTCGCTAAGTTGTTGTTACGACTGTCTTGCTCTAAAAGTTGCTCAAAAGTCATTTTCGATTGTTGTGTTTTTTTCTCTTTAAGTATAATTTCAGCCTGGTTAAATACTGAGGTTGAAGCAATTTTCTCTGCATAAATAGTTTCCGATAATTTGGATTGGTTGCCTAAAGGTTTTAAAGCAAGAAGATTATTCAGGTCGCTTTGCTTTTTACTGAAGATTTTGGCTGAAACATCTTCTCTTGCTGTAACATCCTGATAATTATTATCCCGCATACCATAATCAGGATTTCGCTGTGGCGCAGAAGTCGTATTTTCTAAAGCCGCTGAACTACCTGATTTATTTACACCTGTACCAGTTTTTGGCGAAGGTTCTGAATCCGAATTCCTTTGGGGTTTTATCTTTGTCGGTTTCGCGGTTTTAAAAACAATGTATTGATTACTTGAATCATTATTTTGAAAGAAAAAGACACTGCCAACAACGAAAATTATTGCAGCAGCAGTCCATAATGGCCAATAAGCAAAACCTCTTCGTTTTTTTTCTTCTGTTGCCGAGAAGCGCTCCCAGGAACCTGGAACGTATGCTTCTTCGTGTGTATGAAGGCTATCTTTTATATGGTCAATTAATTCTTTATCCATTTTTCTCATACGAATTAACCAGTGTTTTTAAATACAAAGTTCGTAGCTTATTCTTTGCCCTGGTTAAATATACCCTGCTCGAACTTTCGGGTATATTCATCATTTTCGAAATCTCATCATGGGCAAATCCTTCAATCTCATAAAGGTTAAAAACCAACCTCTGCGTATCCGGTAGGTTATTCAGCAATTTTAAAATATCCTGTACATGTAAATCGGAAGCGACCGAAACCTGACTCACCGGATGCTCATTTTCGGATAGATCATCAACATAGAATTGATTTTTAATCGTCCGAAGTTTATCAATTGCCGTCCGCGACGCGATTTTAGCAATCCAGCCTTTAAAAGTTTTCTGTAAATCTGAGGGATTATTCGGCGGCTGAAAGCTTTCGATATTTTTGAAAATCTTAATAAAGCAATCGTTCACAAGTTCTTCACCATCGTAACTGTTGTTTACATATCGTAAAATAATACCCATTAAATAGCCGTAAAATGATTTATACATCATTTCCTTACAGCTGTTGTCGCTCTTTTTGCAGCCTTTTATAATTTCCTCAACACTGAGTATTTTTTTTATCAACCCTTCCGAACTTAATAGAGATTAGATTTATCGCAATGCGAATTTAATGAAAATGACACCATCTGATTTACAGATGATGCCAAAATCGTTTCATATGTAGGTGTTATTTATTCGTAAGTATGGATAGGCCGAATTTTGTACTATCGGTTTTGCTTTTTAATCCTTTTGCCCATAGTGTATAAATCTTTCCTGCTTCGATTTTTGTTGCCGGTAATGTTGCAGTAACGTTATTGCTTTCTTTAATCTGGAAGTTATAGCTTGCCGATGGGTCGATAGAGATAAAGGCGGAAGCTTCTTTATAAGCTTTTGCTGTTACTAAAGCAGTATTTGTTCCTTCAACAGCTAAATCCAAAGCAGGTGCATCAGGACTTAAATTAATGAATCTGATTTTTGCTTTCCCGGTTGCCGGTGCGGTTAAATCATCCTGAACTAATAAAATTTTTGGTGCCGGAAGTAAATCAACAACAAATGCTGAATAAAATACACCCGATTGAAGTGCTACATTAGCGGTTGAAAGATATTTTACCGAATCTTTTTTTGTGATGCCAAATAACCTGGTGCCCGGGTAAGCGCCAAAATAACCTAAATCATTGGTATAGTTAAAATCTTTATTGTTTGCTTTTTGATTATCAACAATAAAATCTAAAGCACCGGTTCCTGGTGAGGCATGTACAAACCCAATTCCAGCAACAGTAATCGAGTCTGAATCTCCCCAGTCCTTTTTACAAGCAGATAGAAATATGATTACGGCAAATAGAGCGCTTATAATTTTCGTTGTCGTACTAAATTTTTTCAGAGTAGTTTTCATTTTAATGTTTTAAATCAATTTTTTAATAAAATTGGTTAATGGCCATTAACACTTTTTCTGATAAAACGAGTGCAGTACTGGAAACGCTACAATGTGCAATATTTTTTTTAAAAATTGGCTTATAAATAAAAAGCGTTTTGATGGGGTATCAAAACGCTTTCAAATAAATTTATATATATATTATTAAGAATACATTTCCTCGCGAAGTTTTGCAACATCGGCATTGTTTATGTACTCATCGTAAGTCATTAACTTATCTATCGTGCCTTTAGGTGTAATCTCAATAATTCTGTTTGCAACCGTTTCCGTTAACTGGTGATCTCGTGAAGTAAATAAAATTGCACCTTTAAAATCTTTCATTCCATTGTTCAATGCTTCGATAGATTCTAAATCCAGGTGATTGGTTGGCTCGTCAAACATCAATAGGTTGGCTTGTTGTAACATCATTCTCGAGAACATACAACGCATTTTTTCCCCTCCAGAAAGTACCTTTACATTTTTCAAAACTTCCTCGCCAGAAAATAACATGCGCCCTAAAAAGCTGCGTACAAACTGTTCATCGGCATCTGTTCCTGAATATTCACGTAACCAGTCGACCAGGTTCTCATCTTTGCCGGCAAAATATTCAGAGTTATCGTTCGGAATATCAGCGGTACTGATGGTTACACCCCATTTAAATTCACCTTTATCAGCCGGTATTCTACCTGTTAAAACATCATAAAATGCTGCGGTGGCCAAACTGTTTTGAGATAAGATTGCAATTTTATCGCCTTTATTAACCATAAAAGTAACTTTATCGAACAAAATGCCATCGTTTCCTGATTTGCTTAAAGCATCAACCTGTAAAATCTGGTCGCCAGCCTCGCGACCAGTATTGTTGAAAATAATGGCTGGATATTTACGGCTCGATGCCTTAATCTCAGTAATGTCGATTTTATCTAAAGCCTTTTTACGCGAAGTTGCCTGCTTTGATTTCGAAGCATTTGCACTAAACCTGCGGATAAATTCCTGCAACTCCTTCACCTTATCTTCCATCTTCTTGTTTTGGTCACTACGTTGTTTCAACGCCAGCTGACTCGATTCATACCAGAATGTATAGTTACCAGTATATATGCTCATTTTGGCAAAATCGATATCCACAATGTGCGTACAAACCGCATCTAAAAAGTGCCTGTCGTGACTTACAACCAATACAATATTCTGGTAATCAGCCAGGAAATTCTCTAACCAAGCAATGGTTTCAATGTCCAAATCGTTGGTAGGCTCATCCAGTAACAAAATATCGGGGTTACCAAATAATGCCTGTGCTAATAACACACGTACTTTTTGTGTGTTATCCAATTCCTTTAATAATTTATGGTGATTATCTTCCGTAATACCAAGATTGCTCAACATCGTAGCAGCATTGCTTTCCATGTTCCAACCATCCATTTCAGCAAAGATATTTTCCAATTCTCCGGCACGTTCGCCATCTTTTTCGGTAAAATCTTCTTTCATATAAATGGCATCTTTCTCTTTCATGATGGCATAAAGTTCTTTATGGCCAATCATAACGGTTTCCAATACCGAAAACTCATCGAATTCGTAGTGGTTTTGTTTTAAAACCGCCATTCTTTCGCCAGGCGTAAAAGCTACACTACCAGAAGTTTGGTTCACTTCGCCCGATAAAATTTTAAGGAAAGTAGATTTACCTGCGCCGTTAGCTCCAATTACGCCATAGCAATTACCTTGCGTAAATTTTAAGTTAACATCTTCAAATAATGTGCGTTTGCCGTAACGTAACGATAAATTAGAAACTGAAATCATATTAAATAGAAATAAGCTGCAAAGATAAGGTTTATAGTCCGAAGTCGAAAGTCAATACTCGGTTAGTATTTGGTTTTACTTGAAAACGAGTATCAGTTTTTCATTGCAGTTACAGCCCCGCTTTCAATTCAATCTTTTTGTAATTGCCAGCCTGAACCTGCCTAGTAGCTGCTCCAAAAAGTATTTCATTTCAATCTGGTTTATTTCACAACCGTTTGTGCTTTTGGCTAGATAGAAAACCCAAAGCATTATTCTGGCTAAAGCTTTGTTTTATTTAAACTAATCCGTTAATTAAACCAATGGCAACGGATAGGCTAAAGCTTATCATTTTATCATTTCATTGCCATCAGCTTCAGTTGATGGATTTTTTTTAATTTTATATTGATGAAAGTTTTAATAGATATTCTACAAAAACCAGTTGGCAAAATCGAAGTAGAACGATTGGCTTTACTTGCGGGTGATGATACCTTTTCTGCAAAAGATTTAATTGATTTAAGTTTTCATAAAGATGAGCAGATTGGTTTCCGTGCAGCCTGGATTTTAGAACGTGTTTATTCAAATCATCAGGAAAGGTTTTTGCCTTATACAAACTACTTTCTCGAAAAACTCCCTTTGCAGCATAATTTATCAGCATTGCGGCATTACGTAAAAATTCTGGCTTTCATAACCGATAAAAAAGGCAATCCTGAAATTAAGTCGATCTTAAACAATTATGATACTACTCAAATTCTGGAAGTTGTATTCGCCTGGCTAATTGATGTAAAAATACCCGTTGCTGTAAAATCTCATTGTTTAAACATTCTTGCTAACCTGATTCCGAAGCATAACTGGATTAAAAATGAGTTGATAGACACTATGGAGTTTCTTGTAGATAAAGAAAGCATAGCCTTTTTTGCTAAGGTTAAACAAATTAGAAAGCAGTTGGCCAGGAGCAGGTAATGTTTTTATTTGCATGTATTCCGTTAATACAACGTAAAATATGTTTGCAAAGAAAGGAGCTACCTTCTAACTTTCACCTTTTAACTTATCTTTACAGCATGAGCAATTATGAAATCGTATCTCAGGTTATAAAAGAACGCCGCAGTATATTTCCTGCCAGTTACATCAAAAAGGAAATTCCGGTAGCAGTAATTAATCAAATTCTTGATAGTGCAAATTATGCACCAACACATAAGTTAACCCAGCCATGGCGTTTTACTGTAATTAGAAAAGGCGGTTTATTACGGCTGGGCGAGGAGCTTGGTAAATTGTACAGGCAGCACGTTTTGCCTCAGCAATTTCTACAGAAAAAGTACGATAGCTTTGCAGAAAAAACCAGCCAGGCAGATTGTATTATTGCTATAAATATGGCTGTTAGTGGTAAAATTCCTGAATGGGAAGAATTGGCTGCAGTTTCATGTGCGGTTCAGAATATGGCTTTAACCGCCGAAAGTTTAAAAGTAGGCGCCTATTGGAGTTCTCCACCGCTAATTGATGATTTAGGTGATTTTTTAGGTCTTGCAGAAAACGAAAAATGCATCGGTCTTTTTTACATGGGTTATCACAACGAAAAGCCATGGGCGCCAAACCGAACATCGATAGCAGAAAAAATAAGGTGGATTGAAGCGTAATTTTCATTTTCCCCATCCCGAGAAAAAAGATTTATTAATGTGAAGAAGAAGCTAGCTTTTGCAATAATCGCTTTATCCTCGCATTAAAGGCGTTTATATTTCTTTATCCAGTATCATTACCTTCATCATATTTTCCTCAAAAACATGTCTACCTTAAAATCGCAACTTTATCAACTTTGTTTAACTTTTATTCAAAACAGGATAGAAAATATTGAATATTCATTGCAACAAGCCAGGCAGGCATCAAACGATGATACAAAAAGCAGCGCCGGAGATAAGTATGAAACTACCCGGGAGATGATGCAGCAGGAAATGGACAGGAATAGTAAATTGCTTTACGAAGCCGGTCAGCAGAAAATAGCTTTGCAACAAGTAGAAAATGTAGATGCTGCCAACGAGGTTAAAAATGGCAGTTTAGTTTTAACTTCGGCAGGAAATTTCTACATCAGCATTAGTGCAGGAGAGCTTAAACATGACGGACAAACGTTCTTTGCGGTTTCTCAGGCGGCACCAATCGGAAAATTATTTATCGGTAAGAAAGTAAGCGAAGAATTAAATTTTAACGGTAAAAAGTATTTAGTAAAGCAGATTTTGTAATTGAGTTTTACTAGTTTTCTTTCTGCAGGCGAAGAATTTGTAGCCTATTTAATACCGATTCTCGCTGCGAAAGCAGGTAATAAATAGGGTTTTAATTCTGTAAAAGGAACAAATACCACTATTTGCCCTTGTGCATAACTTGCTACTTCGTAAGGGTTGTACATAAAGGCCAAGCCATTTTTGTTGAAATAGAAATTAGTGTTTGGCTTCAAAAAATCATCAAAAAGAACTGTGCTAATTTTATCCTGCGCTTTAATGTTGTAAAGTTTTCGAAGATTTTTTTCGAGCAAGGATTGAAGCGCAGTAGAATCAACTTTAATTACGTCACTTAAAATCATCTGCTTCTTATTCTTAACATCAAGGCAGAACATTAAACTACTGTAGTTTCCATGTGCACCACCAGTATAAGCATCGGCGAGGAAATCGATAACTACAAATCCCTTATCATTGTAAACAAGAGTTTGCTGGCTATTATTGGTATAATTCATCCATGCAGAAAAACCTCTATCGGGCCCGCTTTTTTGCTGCCCGGCAATATCTTTCTGATAGTCGGAAAGGTAGGCATCGGCAATTTTCTTAAACCCAATTTCCCGGTCAACTTCACCGCGTTTAATGCCCGAAATTCGCTTTAGCTGATTATCCAGCCAGATTCCACTACCATCTCTCGCCTTAGGTTTAAGATATTCAAAACTAATTTGTGCTGCTGGAGCTTTAACATCCTCCGGAAATGCTTTGATAGAATCCTGGTAAATACCTGCGGTAAATTCATAACTACCTTCAGGATATTTTTCTTCGAGCATAACCGGATAGGTTTTAGCTTTATCACCACTAACCCAATTTCCTTTGAAACCATTGCCCGTCCATTTTAAATTTAAATGAGGCTGTTTTGCGTCTTTATCAAAATAATAATCATAGAAACTATTCTCGAAAAATACAAGGCTATCTTTCCCAATTAAGGTATCTGTAGTTAAATTCAACCAGGAACCATCATAATAATAATTGCCGTCATATTCGCCATTAACCCTTTGCAAGTTTACAACAACAGGTTTGCCAGCAATAGTTCCCTCTAATCTTTTGTAAAAAGTTTCGGTTAATGCTGCTTTTTCAGCTTTTACGCTATCAATGCTTTCGTTACCAGAATTTTGGCTTTTTGGATTATTACAGGCAGTAAAAACAACTACTGTAAACAAGCAAAGTATTAAGATGTTTTTCATAAGACAAAGGCTGATTTTGGTTACTATTTTACAGATGAACTTATGTTTTTGTTTTATTAAAACTCTTATTAATGCTGTAATAAAGGTTTTTTGCAGTATACCGCCCTGGGTCAATTATCCTTCTAATGGTGTAAAGCGGGTAGTTTTCATCCCTCGGAGTTGATAAAATAAATGCCGCCTTAAAGCCGTGCTCTTTAAGTTTGTGTAAGTTAGCCGCTTTGAATACACCATATGGAAAAGCAAAATATTCAACGCTTTTGCCGGTAATTTCTTCTAGCTTTTTGGTTGGTTCATCTATTTGTGTTTTCCAGTCCTCATCTTTAAACTGTGAGAAATTTTTATGATCGTAAGTGTGGCTGGCGATTACGTTTCCTTCATCAGATAATTGTTTAATCTGTTCCTTCGTCATGTAATTAATGCGGCCTTTCCTTCCAATGGAAACGGTCATAATAAAATAAACTCCCTTAAAACCGTATTTTTTTAAAGTTGATGCGCCTGTTGTAAATTGGTCTTGGTCGGTATCATCGAAGGTTATCATGATTGGTTTTTCTGGCAATTTGCTGCCGTAAACCAGGTAATTGTATAACTGATCAGGTAATATTGTATGGTAACCGCTATCGGCCAGCATTTTAATGTGGGCTTTAAATTTATCAGGCGCAATAATATCATCATGCGCTCTTTTACTGTCGCTAGCCAGGTTATTTCTAATCTGATGATAGCACAAAACAGGTACTTCCCGCCGGGCCAGAATAGTTTTATTGTCTGCAGGTTTTGTGTTAACAGAATCGGCTTTTTGGAGGGCTTCTACGTTGCCTAATTTTTGTAACTCCTTTGCCGGATTACCACCACAAGAAATCAAAAATAGGACTAAAAAAGTTGTTAATAGGAGGGGATGAAAGGCTTTTTTTAGATTTTTATTCAAATGATTTTAAATTTATTTTATTCAAATATACAGCGTTTGCTGAAAATTATTTAGTTTTTTCAAAAGAAAACCCCGATAAATACCGGGGTTTTACAAATGTTTAAAAGCTGTTTTTTATGCTGTTGCTTAATGTTTTCGGACTCCAGTAACCGCTTGCGATAATTCTTCGTATGGTAAATAGCGGGTCTTTTTCATCGCGTTTGGTAGATAACTGATAAGCCATTCTAAAACCTCTTTTTTTCAATTCAGGAATTCCCTCAGCATTCCATAAACCAAAGGGATAGGCAAATTCAGTCATTTTTTTACCTGTAATTTCCTCCAGTTTTTTCGTTGGCTTATCTAATTGTTCTTCCCAATCTTTACCTGCATATTTTTTGAAGTTTTTATGATCGTAAGTGTGCGAACCGATTATATTTCCTTCATCAGAAAGTTGCTTAATTTGTTCTTTACTCATATAATTAACAAATTTTCCTTTTCTTCCAATGGATACTGTCATGATGAAATAAACGGCTTTATAACCCAATTTTTCTAAGGTCGGACGAACAATCGTGAATTGATCTTCGTCTGTATCATCAAAAGTTAACATAATTGGTTTGCTCGGTAAAGCTGCGCCTGTGTTTAAATATGCATAAAGCTGATCGGGTAGAATAGTGTGATAACCACTGTCAGCCAGCATTTTCATCTGGTCTTTAAAGTTTTCGATTTCAACAATATAGTCTTTACCTACTTTCCCATCGGTAGGTTTCCAGTTTCTAACCTGGTGGTAACATAAAATAGGCACTTGTTTTCGGGCCAGAATAGTTTTTGCATCGGCAACTTTTATTTTTGATACATCTATCTTGGCAGCAGCGGTTTCGCCCGCAGGATTTGTTTGCTCGGTAGAACCGGCAGTTTTACCATCTTCCGTTTGCGATTTAGACTGACAGCTTGCAAAAAGAATTACCCCGGCTGTTATAATTGTTAAAAAATTGGATTTCATAGAATAAGTATTTCATGCAAAACTATAAAATCTGTTAAAAAATAGTAGCTAAATGCTTTTGTGTTGATAACTATTTTTAAGGATTGAAATTTCCAAACTATCGCTTTTATTACATGTTTAATGCGGCTTAATTGCTGGTTATTAAATATTTTAGGCCTTTCAAAAAATAAGGTATTAATGAATAAATTTTACAAACTCGTTTTATGCGGGCAGCTTTTATCTTTTGCTGTTGCCGCACAAACCAAAACCTTTACCATAACCGAAAACATGCAGGCGCAACCAAAAGCTAATTACCAGCTTGCATCGAGGTTTTCGCCGAATAAGCTGAAGAAAATGGTTTATTCAACCTCAGTTGATCCGCATTGGCTGAAGTTGACCAATCGTTTTTGGTATAATTTCGAAAGTCCGAAAGGTAAATTCTGGTATTTGGTAGATCCTGCTTCAAAATCGAAAAAACTAATGTTCGATAATGCAAAAATTGCAGCCGACATTACCTTAATCGTTCGAGATCCTTTCGATGCAGAGCATTTACCTTTAGATAACCTGAAGTTTGCGGCAGATGAGAAAAGCATCACTTTCGAAATTAAGAGTACACTCGACGAGCTTAAACCAGATAGAAAAGATAAGAAAGCGGCAGATTCGATGCAGAAAAAGATTTTCTCTTTTAAATATGATTTAGCAACTACCAAGCTTACAGAAATTCCGAATTATAGCAAGCCTAAACCTAAGCCGATGTGGGGTTCAGTTGCGCCGGATTCATCGGCTATAATCTTTTCACGCAATTACAATTTGTATTGGATGGATAAGGAGAACTACAAAAAAGCCGTTAAAAATGAAGATGACAGCACAATCGTAGAACATCAGCTAACAAAAGATGGCGTAAAATTTTATTCTTACGGAAGTGATGGTGATGGAGAAAACAATGTTGAGAACGAAAAGAACAATAAAAAACGTAGAGGAGCCTATGTACTTTGGTCGCCGAATGCGAAATATTTCGTTTTAGACAGAACTGATTCCCGTAAAGTGAAAGATTTATGGGTTATCAACAGTGTTACGCCAGGCCGCCCGACCTTAGAAACATACAAATACCAGATGCCAGGTGAAGCTGAAGCACCCCAGGATGAAGTTTTGCTTTTCGATTTCGCGGCTAAATCGTACAAAAAATTAAACGTTTCCGCATTTAAAGATCAGAGTGTGTCTGTTTGGAGCAAACCTTCCTTAGCTAAAGATAGAGACAATGAATTTCGTCCGTCGGTTTGGTTGGGAAATGATAGCCGGTTTTACTTTTCTCGTACCAGCCGCGATTTAAAACGTATTGATATCGGTACGGTTGATATTGCTACAGGAAAAGTTACGCCTTTAATTGATGAGCGTTTTAATACTTATGTTGAAGTGAACAGACCAGGCCTGGTTAACGATGGTAAAGAATTAATCCACTGGAGCGAGCGTGATGGCTGGGCACATTTCTACCTTTTTGACGGCAATGGTAAACTCAAAAACCAAATTACCAAAGGTTCTTTCCACTGTGAAAGTATTGTAAATATTGATGAGAAAAACCGGGTATTATATTTCACGGCTAATGGCCGCGAGGCGAAAGAAGATCCCTACTATCTGCATCTTTATAGCATCAATTTTGATGGCTCTAACATGAAATTGCTTAATGCCGGCGATTTTGACCACGCATCGAGCCTCAACGATAATAATACTTTCTTTGTTGATAACTACTCGCGGGTGAACACAGCACCAAAATCTTCAGTTTATGATAGAAACGGTAAAAAAGTAATGGAGCTCGAAACTACAGATTTATCATTACTAATGGCTTCGGGATATAAATTTCCTGAACCTTTCAAAGTTAAAGCAGATGATGGTGTAACCGATTTATATGGTGTTATGTACAAGCCATTTGATTTCGACCCGAACAAGAAATATCCCATTATCGAATACGTTTATCCTGGGCCGCAAACAGAAGCCGTTAACAAGGCTTTTAGCAAAAGTATGGATCGCACAGAACGTTTGGCACAGTTTGGCTATATCGTTATCACCGTTGGAAACCGTGGGGGGAATCCATCACGCTCAAAATGGTACCACACTTATGGGTATGGAAACCTTCGCGATTATGGATTAGCGGATAAAAAAACAGCTGTAGAACAACTTGCCGCTAAATACCCTTTTATTGATGATAACAAAGTGGGCATTACTGGTCACTCAGGTGGTGGCTTCATGTCTACTGCTGCAATGTTGGTTTACCCTGATTTCTTCAAAGCCGCTGTAAGTAACTCTGGAAACCATGATAACAGTATTTATAACCGCTGGTGGAGCGAAAAGCATCATGGTGTGAAAGAAATTATTAGTCCGAAGGGAGATACAACCTTCAAATATAATATTGAAAAAAATCCTGACCTGGCAAAAAACTTAAAAGGTCATTTACTTTTGATGACCGGTGATGTGGATAACAATGTTCACCCGGCAAATACCATTCGGGTAGCCAATGCCTTAATAAAAGCCGGCAAACGTTTCGATATGCTTATCGTTCCCGGCCAGCGCCACGGTTACGGCGATTTAACCGAATATGCTTTTTGGAAACTTGCCGACCATTTTAATAAATACCTAATCGGTGATTTCTCTGACCCGAGCGATGTCGATTTGGTGGAAATGGATAGGGATATTGAGCAGAACGGGAAGTAAAAGGCTCTTTGCTTTAACTACAATGGCTTGCAGAAATGCAGGCCATTGCTGTTTAAAATCAATTATTTTTTCAGGAGATTACCATCCTGATACCATTGCTGGCGCACACCTATGAAATAACTAAAAAAGTAACCACGGAATTTATCTAGTTTACACCCGGACACGCATACGCAGGCGAGGGAAACTTTGGAGCATGTTCTCGCAAAAACGAAAAGCAATATCAATTTAATGCCCGCTAAAGAATTTCAACATCGTCTTTAGCGCATTTTCCGAATGCATCCGTTCACCATTCTCGAGAGACTCCAAAGCCATAGCAGAAGCTCTTTTACGCATATTGGTTTCATAAACAGAAATCGCATCTTGCAAACTGTCGTACTTTTCTGAGTTAAAACATTCACTTAATTCAAGTGCATCAAGCATGGCCATATTTACGCCTTCACCGGCAAAAGGAGGCATAAGATGGGCCGCATCGCCAAGCATTGTTAAGTTCGGCAGGGCAGACCAGGTTTGATCCAAAGGCATACAGTAGATAGGTCGCGAAATGAAAGGTGTTTCTGCGTTTTCAAATAATTCATTCCAGATGTTACTCCATTCGGGATAATCTTTTCTGAACCAATTTAACACCTGTTCCTTATCATTAAAGTTCAATTTGCTATCCGATGTCCAGTTTTCATCAGCCTTAAAACTCGCATAAAAGCCGATTTCTCCGTTCGCCTTCTGGCCCATCAGAATATTTTTCTGATTGCCGAAAGCCATTACTTTTCCGCCTCCAAGCAAATTAGAAATTTTGGGTACCATTTTTTCAGCATGATAAATATTTCCCTCAAGCATGGTTATGCCGGTGTAAAAAGGTTTAATATCTGTTATGTAAGGTCGGATTTTAGAATTCGCACCTTCAGCCGCAATTACGAAATCTGCATAAGCATCAGTTCCATTTGCAAAATGCAGCAACCAACCATCATTGTTATTTTCCATAGAAAGAAAATGGCTGTTCCACACAATTGTATCCGCTTCCAGAGATTCCAGTAATATTTTTCTTAAAACTCCCCGGTCTATCTCAGGGCGAAAATGCTCATGCCCGAAATTTTCTTTTTTTTCAATTTGATGATCGCTATAAAATATTTCTGCCTGTTCGTTTACAATGGTTGTTTTATCAGCACCAACCATGTAATTCTTTTTAAACTCCTCAATCAAATTTGCCTGTTTAAGTGCTGCCAAGCCAGATTCTGTATGCAAATCCAATGGTGAGCCCTGCACCCGTGCATACTTATCTGTATCTCTTTCATAAACTTTTACGGCAGCGCCTTTAAGCTGTAAAAGCTTTGCCAGGGTTAACCCACCCGGACCACCGCCCACAATAGCGATTTGTTTATTTCGTAATAGCATAATATTGAGTTTTACATCACAAAATTATTGCTTCAAATACACTAAGAATTGTAAAAAACGGTCGTTTTCATTTTTAAACAGCTCTTTTGGTGAAACGCCTGAAAGTTTTTTTACCTCTTTAATGAAATGCGATTGATCGGTAAAGTTGAGTTGAGGATAAAGTTTGCCCTCCTTTATGTGCTTAAGCGAGGCTTGAAAGCGAAGAATGTTGCAATATGCCTTTAACGAAAGACCAAATTGGCCTTTAAAATACCGGTTGATTTGTCTCTCTGTCCAACATACCTCTTGAGCAAGTTCTTTAATGGAAATTTCTCCGTTTGCCGCCATAATTAATTCAAACAGTTTACGCTTTCTTTCGTCAATTTCTTTCGGCAAAAGTGAATGTATTTTTTGTGAAGCTTTACTGCAAAAGCTTGGAAAATCGTTCAAATCATCAATGGTAAAATTCCAAAAGTTTTCGGGCAAAATTTTCCCCGTGTTTAATAACTCCGCAACTGAAAAACCAAAAACATATTCAACCGCCAGCGGATTAAAACTAATCGAAAAAAAATTTATGATATCGATGTTTGCATACTTGGGCTTAGTCTCTAAACCCAATAAGGCAATATTCAGACTGTTATCTGTATTCTTAGAAAAAATCAGATCAATTTTGCCATTTGGAATAACAACTGCCTCATTAATAGTGGAAATGTTGTTTAATGAGGAAAAACAATAAACATAATCAGCAAGGGATTTATCCGGTTTTAGCAGCTGATAGTTTAATGCCTGATCCATTATCTATGTTTCTGTAAATTCTTTCCTTAAAATTATTTTAAGAATCTGAGCCTGCAAAATAGAAAAATCCAACTCAATTTTTTGCATCTTTTGAGTACCGCAAAACAATCTTTAATTGTTATTTGGTTTTCTACAGTACAAAATGTCAGCTATTGAATAAAGGAATATCATTTCGATTAAAAAGCAGGCATTAGCAGGCGGAAATCTGGGACGTGTGAAACAACAAAGTGGCGATAGGTGATTTTAAATGCGCATGTTGTACGCATACCTCAGCTGGGGCTGCAAATTCTAAGAAAGCCGAATCCCCAAAAATTCATAAATTACCTGCTAAAATTAAAATTTATGAAGAAAATTATATTTTACCTCTCAGGGCTTGCTATTTGTATTTCTGCTTGTAAGCAATCGGCAGAAACCACGGCCGATGGCCCTGATTCGGTAGCAATTAAAGCTATTAACGATTCTAGCCTGACGAAATATTTATCGGTAATTGCTGCCGATAGTTTAGAAGGAAGGAAACCTTTTACCAGCGGTGAAACCAAAACGATAAAGTATTTAAAGACAGAATTTGAGCAATTAGGCTTAAAGCCTGGTAACGGCGATAGTTATTTTCAGGAAGTGCCGATGGTAGAAATAAAATCCACTCCGGATGAAAAAATGGTTGTCAAGTCGGGACAGAAAGCATTTACCTTGAATTATTTAACTGAGTTTGTGGCTGGTTCACGCCGCGTTCAGGATGAAGTAAGCATAAAAAATTCACCTTTAGTTTTCGCCGGTTACGGTATTGTTGCACCTGAATATGGCTGGAATGATTACAAAAATCTGGATGTAAAAGGAAAGACTGTTGTGGTGCTAATTAACGACCCGGGTTTTGCAGATTCTACAATGTTTAAAGGTAAAAACATGACATATTATGGTCGCTGGACGTATAAGTTCGAGGAAGCATCCAGGCAGGGTGCTGCCGGAATTTTAATTATTCATGATACGGCGCCAGCTGCTTATCCATGGACAGTGGTGCGCAGCGGCTGGTCGAAATCAAAACTAACTTTACAAACGGAAGATAACGGCATGAATAGGACCGTTATTGAAGGATGGATTGGTTTGGATGTGGCAAAGAAATTATTTGCATTGGGTGGACAATCTTTCGATGCTCTAACAGCAAATGCCCGTAAAAAGAATTTTAAAGCTGTTGATTTGAATTTAACAACTTCGTTGACTGTTAAAAACAAAATTAAAAAATCCGTAACTTATAATGTTCTGGCATCAATTCCGGGCGATAAGCTTAAAAACGAAGCCATAATTTATTCGGCACACTGGGATCATTTAGGTGTTGGTGAGAAGGTTCAGGGAGATTCGATTTATAATGGTGCTGTTGATAACGCAACTGGTGTAGCTTCATTATTTGAAATTGCTTCGGCCTTTAAAAAGTTGCCTAAAAATCCGGATAGAACAATTTTGTTTATTTCTTATACGGCTGAAGAGCAAGGATTATTAGGCTCGGAATATTATGCCAAACACCCAACTTTTCCCTTGGATAAAACGGTTGCTAACATTAATATGGATATGATGGGCCTTGCTGGTAAAACAAAAGATATTGTGGTTTATGGTTATGGCCAATCCGAACTGGAGGATTATGCTGCGGCATCTGCAAAGAAACAAAACCGGGTATTGGTTCCAGATCCGGTTCCATCTTCAGGTTTATACTATCGTTCCGATCATTTTAATTTGGCAAAAGTTGGCGTTCCTTCCTTGTTTACAGGCTCTGGGGTTGATAACGTAAAAAATGGCAGAGCATGGGGTTTGAAACAAGTTGCCGATTTTACAAAGAACCGTTACCATTCTCCTCAAGATAATTTCGATGCTAAAACGTGGGATTTATCAGGCATTGTAGAAGATGTTCGCTTGTTATTTGATATGGGTTATCGCTTAAGTAAAGAAAATACTTATCCAAAATGGAAGGATGGCTCGGAATTTAAAGCCATAAGAGCGAGAAAATAGTTTATTATATTGTAAATGTCGAGTCTTTCTAAATGTTTCTAATGATAAGCACGACGTAAAAAAGCTCAGCATAATATAATTTGAAAAGTATTAAATATAAAAGCCACAGATTTTAATTATAAATCTGTGGCTTTTAAGCTCGAAATTATTTTCGATTAGAAGTGGAACATTACACCTAATTTAGGCGCAAAAGTGTCAGCTTCTAAACCGAATGAGTTTGTAGTAATTTTGTTTCCTGTAGCTTCATTTTTAGCCTGGAAATTCTGGTAACCTAAACCGTTAACAGAAACTTCGATGCCGATTCTTTTAGTAGGGAAGAAAGCAAAACCTGGAGCAACGTTAACGCCAATTGAAGTTGTTGAAGCAACTTTAGCGCCTGTATCACCGTTTGCCGCAACTACTTTGTTAGAACCAAATGCCATTGGAACTGATAATTGCCCGAAGAACTTAAACTGATCTGATAAACCAACATAGTAACGACCGAATGGTGCAACTACGAATGCTTCATTTTGAATTAAACCACTTACTTGTTTGTTGTATGTGTATCCAACGCCAGTACCGATAGCGAAATTGTTGCTTACAAAATAACCAACACTTGGTATAATGTTGAAGCTAACATCTGATTTCGCTGCGCCTTCAACTTTAGTAGAATTGAAGCCAACGCTACCACCTAAAATCACTTTTCCTTTTTCTGTTTGTGCATTAGCACCATAAACTAAACCTGCAACTGCTACTAATGATAATAATAGTTTTTTCATCTTTTTTATTATTTATTTGTTTGAAAATATAGCCAATTTTTACTTTTTTATTATCTGACTATATTCGCCTAAAAGTCAACACTTGTGCCAAAAATCATTGTCAGAGTCATTAAAAAATCAGTTTTTGGTTAACTGGCTTATTAATAAACAGATATAAAAAAGGTGTTAAATCAATATTATTTTTGTGTGACTAAAAATCAATCGATTGATTAATTTTTTAGAGGTGACAGATTGACAATCTGACTTTTTTCGAATAAATGTCAGGTTTTAGACTGAAGTTTTGACATCTTTTGGGAATACCGTTGGTAAAAGTTATAGTAATTATTAAAGATTGAAATTTCTCCACTTTGGTGTAATTTAGAAAGCGGAGAAATTGATAAGATTAAACTTTACAAGCCGAAATTAAGTTTTCGATTTTCTTTTTAATGATTCCAATTGCAGCTTCATCTTTCAGGTTTCCCTGTTCATCAAACTTATGCTGTGCCTGAGCAATCAAAACTTCAGGCTGTAAAACAGGATTCATGTTCAAGAATGTAAAAACTGGCAAAAAGGCCGTCTGCATTCTAACAGTGCCCCACATGCCTTGTGTTGCGCCCATAATTGCCACAGGCTTATGCATTAATGGCGAATCCTTTCCCCGGCTTGCCCAGTCAATCGCATTCTTCAATCCACCAGGAATCGAATAGTTATACTCAGGAGAAGCAATTATAAAGGCATCAGCTTTGGCAAGTTCATCTCTGAATTTTGCCACACTTGCTGGTCGTTCAGCAACTTCTGGCAGGTCGTTATCGGCATTGTAAACCGGGATGTCATCAAAAGAGATAATTTCAAATTCTATTCCTTCAGGTAACAAACTACCAGCAGTTTTTAACAACATTGCATTGTAAGAACTTTTTCTAAGACTTCCGCACAAACCAACAATTTTTCTGTTTTTTTCCATGCATAATAAACGATAACATTAACGAAATGTTTGATTTTATCAAGGTCATGTTGTTGAGTACTAAAATTTATAATGCTTATTTTTGAACATTTCCACTAACTATGAACGAGCAAGCATCCACCGAAAAAATAATAGAAAAGACTGTTTTCCCGATTTTATTTGCGTTAAGCTTTTCCCACCTGCTAAATGATACCATTCAATCTTTAATTCCCGCAATTTATCCGGTGATTAAAACGAGTTACAAATTGAGCTTCTCGCAAATTGGTTTGATTACCTTAACTTTTCAACTTGCCGCTTCATTATTGCAGCCATTTGTTGGGATTTATACCGATAAAAAGCCCCAACCTTATTCTTTAGCCATAGGGATGGGGTTTACCTTAACCGGGTTAATCATGCTTTCTTTGTCTGCACATTTTTACACAATGCTATTTTCAGTTGGGATGATTGGTATCGGTTCATCAATATTTCATCCCGAAGCATCACGAATGGCTCATGTGGCATCGGGTGGTAAACGAGGATTGGCACAATCAGTTTTTCAGCTTGGCGGCAATGCAGGCAGTTCGCTGGGTCCTTTGCTGGCCGCCTGGATTATCGTTCCTTATGGACAATTTAGCGTAATTTGGTTTTCGGCAATTGCCCTTTTGGCGATAATGGTTTTAACTTATGTAGGCAACTGGTATAAAGGATTTATGCTTGCCCGAAGCAAGAAAGCCTCAATTCAAACGGTGGTTAATCAGTTTTCGAAAGGGAGAGTTATTTTTTCTATCGTTATTTTATTGCTCCTGATTTTTTCGAAATACTTCTACATGGCCAGCCTAACTAACTATTTTACTTTTTATCTGATTAATAAGTTTCATGTTTCAGTTCAAACCTCGCAAATTTATTTATTCGTGTTTTTATTTTCTGTTGCAGCCGGAACACTTTTAGGTGGCCCAATAGGCGATAAAATTGGGCGGAAATACGTGATCTGGGCGTCCATTTTAGGGACGGCACCATTTGCACTCTTGCTACCACATGCAAACTTATTTTGGATTGGGGTTTTAATTGTACCTATCGGGATGATTTTAGCTTCAGCGTTTTCAGCTATTTTAGTTTATGCACAAGAACTGATTCCGGGTAAAGTTGGGCTTGTGGCTGGTTTGTTTTTTGGGTTCGCTTTTGGTATGGGCGGAATTGGTTCAGCGCTGCTAGGTAAATTAGCAGATTCGAAAGGAATTGAATATGTGTTTTCAATCTGTGCCTTTTTACCACTTATTGGTTTACTTACAGGCTTATTGCCAAATATCGAGGCTAAAAAGAAATAGCATCCTCTGAGATAGAATTTACTTTATTTCAATTTTCATAGTTTTGAAACCAAAATTACCTTGGGTATCTGTTCCTTCAATCCACACCGTATAACTGCCTTTTTTATCTGCAGAAAAGAATGAAAAGCTCGCCTTACCAAGTTGGTTTGTTAAAATATGAGGATTCCAGTATATAGTGGACCGGTAATCTGGTTTTTTATCTTCTCTATTTACTGAGGTATATTTAGGGCTGTAGAAAACTTTATTATCGCCATAAGTTGGTGGTTTATAGCGGTACATGTTCGAGCTTTTTCTTAAAAATGGACCCTGACCACTTCGAGTTGTTACTTCAACATATACGTAAGTTTCGATACTGAAGGGATTCTCGTATTGCATAACATACCGGTTAACATTTTTACTGCTCGTCATTACTTCAATTCCCTTAATATCCTCTGCGTTGTAGTAATCCAGATACTCTTTTATATAATCATAATACTCCGTTCTCGAATATTGTTGCACAGGATTATAAAAAAAATCTACTTCTACACCATCAATAATTAATCTAAAAACTGAGCCATTAACTTTATAAAGATGCATTCCTGATTTTGGCGCAACCGCATGATGAAAACCTTTTATCGTTTCTTCTAAAACCTGGAGCAGTGTTTTCTTCGCAACTTTGTCTAAATCATCTTCATTTAGTGTGATGTCGGCATTTCCATCACCATTTAAATTTTTAGAACCTTTAATAACTCGCTTGCCTGTAATTTTTACTTCCCTCAGCATGATTCCGTTTTTAAAAGCCGCTTGATATTCATCGCTTTTTGCTGCGATAAATTGGTTTGAAGTACTATCTACCAGTTCTGTATTAATAATTTGTTTTTTAGGCGGCGGAACCACAAAGGGCGGGGTTTGAGTATCATTCATTTCAAAACCCAGCGTACCCCATTTACCTTTAGAATTTTTAACCTGTACAACAAAAGATGCACTATCGAGCGGCGGAAAGTCTTTAAAGGCAAATTCACCATTAGCATTTGTGGTAGTTTCGAAAATAGATATGGGTTTTTTAGTGCTTAATAACAGAATTTGAGCGTTAACACCTGGTTTATTTGCAATGTTGGTTACGCGTCCACTTATTTCAAAATCTTTTTCAGCCTTTATTGCTGGTTTTTTTGATGATTCCCAATTGTAACTTACCCAGCCTTGCGTAAGCATCAGCGCATCTAAATCATTGTGTTTTTGCTCATTAAAATTGTTAAAGTAATAGCCTGGTGATTCAACTTCGCCTTTTAAATCGGATGTTAAAAGTAAATGGCTTAAAATATTATCATCATTTAAACTGTCTTTTTTAACTTGATTATCATCGGTAACTGCAATTGAGAAACTTCCAGATACAGGTCTTTTCAACCAATCAGTTACACTTAAATCAATACAAATACTGTCTCTGTTACTGTATACATTTCTGTCAGCCTTAGTTCCAACTCGTAATTCGTCCTGATGATTTATAAAGAAATTTCGTTGGTTAAGACTACGGTTTTTTGAATCTGTTAGTAAGATTTGACAAACACCGGTAGGGAAGAGGTTTTTAGAAATTTTTAGCGTGTTATATTTTTTACCTGATTTAAATCGAGCCACGAAGCATAAAATCCCTCTTGATTGGCCAAGCATGGTTATTTCCTGCTCAGGCAAATCAGAAAACATGTTTACGGATAAAGAATCTGATGCATAGTTATTGTTTACCTGAAGATAAGAGCCAGATTTAGATACCTTTGGCAAAGTTCCTGTTTTGCTGCTTTGCTTGCTTGAAATTTTTGCCCTATATGTTTCGCTTTCATTTCCAGGTAGATAAAAATAACCCATTCCTTTGTCGTTTGATTCAAAATCCAATATTTTGCTTTGATTGGAATTGAATATTTCTCCTGAAATTTTTACGCCATCACCTAAACCGTTAACAGCTTTAAAAGCAATTCTTTGTCTGGAATTTGCAATCCAGTTACCGCCTTCTGGTAAAAATTGAATATCGAAATCATTTGCTTTTTCCGGCGAAATTGTATTTGTTTTTTTTGGTGCTTTTAGAAGCTTTTTATCTGGTTGAAAAGTATCATCTTCAGTAAGAAAATCTACAATTTTAACTTCTTTTTTAAATATATATTCATCGTCAAAATTCAACATCCAATTGGTGTAAGCCCGAAAAGTGTAGGTTCCTGCCTTATAGAGTTCCTGCTTTAAGGCAAAACCTCCCCAGGTAATACCCATCGCAGTTGGCAAACAAATTCTTTGAACATTTTTTCCATTTGAATCGAATAATTCGAAATAAATTAATCCGCTAACTTTCGAAGCCTCTAGTAAGCTTGCGTTGACTAAATAAGCCTTAAACCAAAGTGTATCCTGTGGTGCATAAACAGATTTATCGAGTTGGATGTATAGTTTTTCCCGAGGAAATTTATTCCTTACACTATCAAATTTTGCGATAGCTTTTGTGTCAGCAGCATTTTGTTGTGCGAAGGCGTGGTTAGAGATCAACAACAAAAATAATATGCCCTTTAATATTTGAGAGAAGTAATTTAGCATAAGCAAACAAATGGCTATGTAAAATACAATAATTTTTGACCAAAAAAAAGCGGCTGTTAAACCAACAGCCGCTCTATAAACCAATTATTTCTAATTATGCTTTTTGATTCAAAAATACAAAGTTATTATCAAACATATCCAGCTTAATTTTACTGTCTTTATCTACTTTTCCTGATAGAATTTCTTTCGATAATTCGTTCAGAATACGTTTTTGAATGACTCTTTTTAAAGGTCTGGCGCCAAACTGCGGGTCGTAACCTAATTGAGCCAACCAATCTAAAGCTTCAGGCGATGCATCCATTTCAATGCCCATCTCAGCTAAAGTTTGCTGAACATGTTTAAATTGTAGTGAAACAATATCCCTGATTTCGTTGCGATTTAACGGTGTAAACATTATCAGTTCATCAATACGGTTTAAAAACTCAGGACGAATAGTTTGTTTCAACACTTCGAACAACTCATTTTTCGTTTTCGCAATCACTTCATCTCTGTTTTCATCGCTCAATTCTTTAAAGTTATCCTGAATTAAGTGCGCACCAATGTTTGAAGTCATGATAATGATGGTGTTTTTAAAATTCACCGTTCTGCCTTTATTATCCGTTAAACGGCCATCATCCAATACTTGCAACAAAATATTAAACACATCCGGATGGGCTTTTTCAATCTCATCAAGCAATACAACCGAGTAAGGTTTACGCCGAACCGCTTCCGTTAACTGGCCGCCTTCATCGTAACCAACATATCCGGGAGGCGCACCGATTAGACGAGAAACAGCGTGACGTTCCTGATATTCACTCATATCGATTCTTGTTAACGCATTTTCATCATTAAACAAAAACTCTGCAAGTGCTTTCGCCAGCTCCGTTTTACCTACACCTGTTGTACCCAAGAAAATGAACGAACCGATTGGCTTGCGTTTATCCTGCAAACCTGCACGCGAGCGACGAATTGCATCAGAAATGGCTTCAATCGCTTCATCCTGTCCTGCAACGCGTTGGTGCAATTCGGCTTCTAGATTTAGTAATTTTTCACGCTCACTTGCAATCAGTTTGGTAACAGGAATGCCTGTCCACCGACCAACAACACCTGCAATATCATCGGCAGTTACTTCTTCTTTAAGCATTCTACTATCGCTTTGCTGATTTTCCAAATCGGCCTTTAGCTTTTCAAAAGTATCTTGTGCTTCCTTAATTTTTCCATAACGGATTTCGGCAACTTTACCGTAATCGCCGGCACGTTCCGCTTGTTCGGCTTCTAATTTGTATTGCTCAATAAGCTCCATTTGCTTATTCAGGTTATCAACCAAATCTTTTTCACCTTGCCACTTGGCTTTCAGCTCATCGCGTTCTGCAGATAAATTCGCAATCTCTTCTGAAAGTTCTTTAACTTTTTTATCGTCTTTTTCGCGTTTAATGGCTTCACGTTCAATTTCCAAACGCATAATTTCACGGTCTAAAGCATCAACGTTTTCAGGTACGCTATCCATCTCCATACGCAATTTCGATGCAGCTTCATCCATTAAATCGATGGCTTTATCTGGTAAAAAACGGTCGGAAATATAGCGTTGGCTCATTTCTACAGCAGCGATGATAGCCTCATCTTTAATTCTAACTTTATGGTGCGTTTCGTAACGTTCTTTCAAACCACGCAGTATCGAAATTGCATCCTGCGTATCTGGCTCTTCGACCATCACTTTCTGAAAACGGCGCTCAAGGGCTTTGTCTTTTTCTAAATATTTTTGATATTCATCTAACGTTGTTGCACCGATTGCACGTAACTCGCCACGAGCTAAAGCAGGTTTTAAAATATTTGCCGCATCCATAGCACCTTCGCCACCGCCTGCGCCAACCAAAGTGTGTATCTCATCGATAAACAAAATAATATCTCCATCGCTTTGGGTTACTTCTTTAACAACCGCTTTTAACCTTTCCTCAAATTCGCCCTTATATTTGGCGCCGGCAATTAATGCGCCCATATCCAATGAGTAAACTGTTTTACTTTTCAGGTTTTCAGGTACGTCGCCCTTTATAATTCTGAAAGCAATACCTTCTGCAATCGCTGTTTTACCAACACCGGGTTCACCAATTAGAATCGGGTTATTTTTTGTTCTGCGTGATAAAATCTGAATAACACGACGAATTTCTTCATCACGACCAATAACGGGATCTAGTTTTCCGCTTTCGGCATATTCGTTTAAATTACGGGCATATTTACCCAAAGCCTGGTAAGTTGCTTCGGCATTCTGGTCGGTTACGCGATTATCACCACGTAATTCGACAATAGCTTTTTTAAGGTCTTTTTCGTTAACGCCCTGCTCTTTTAGTAATTTTGAAGTGTTATCGTTAACGGCTAAAATACCCAATAATAAATGCTCTACAGATACAAATTCATCTTTAAATTCTTTTAAAAACGATTGTGCTTTTTGTAAAACGTTATTGGTATTTGATGACAAATAGACATTGCTTCCGCTTACTTTTGGGAATTTTGCAATCTCATTATCTAAATTTTGATTTATTGAATTAAGATTAACGTTTAGCTTCTTTAAAACGTAAGAAACCACGTTTTCATCAACAGTAAGCAAACCTTTAAGCAGGTGTGCCGTTTCAATAGCCTGTTGCTGGTTGCCTTGGGCTATTTCGGAAGCCTGTTGAATTGCTTCCTGGGCTTTGATTGTAAAATTGTTGAAGTTCATATAACCGTTTTAGTCAAAACAAATGCCACAACGATTTTGATTTTTGAATCGGAAATTTTGTCGGGTCGATTTGAAATGTTATGACTAAATTACTGATTGTTAGTGTTTTGTGCTGAAATTTTGTCGTGTTTGAAGTATCTGGAATTAAGTAGAAAAGCAATTTCTGTGTCTCTTTTGATTCTGCTTCCCGCTTTCCACTTAATTTTTTGTTGCCCTTCAACTGCGCTCAGGAGGACAACAAAAAGATATCGCTCCAATCGGGTTTAAGTGGCCAAAATTCTGCATCTATTTAAGAAAAACCCTAATGCATAAAAAAGCATCTGCGTTTATTTACAGATGCTTTTTAATATTTTAGTCTTTGCCTGTTAACTGTCTATGATGTTAATTAAACAAGTAGCCGGTAAACTATCCTAAAATTTCTTTTAGTTTTTCAGTCTGGTGGTCGGCCAGTTTTTGAAGCGGACCAGAGGCCAACATCTTCATCATCATATTCAAATCGGCTGAAATAATATGTTTAGCCGTAGTTGTGCCATTTCCATTATCAGCAACAGTCCATTTCAACTCTACATCAAATGGTGCTTTTTCTGATGGGATTGCAGTAAGCTCCTGATTCTCGATGCGATTAGAAATTTTAATTGCCAATTTAGCCATGTTTTGAATGGTAAAGCGAGCTTCATCATCAGTCGATTCCCAATTGTAAATGTTTTCGGGCATCAACTGTTGATGATTATTCATATTTGAGAGAAAAGTATAAACCTCATTCACAGGCTTGTTAACCTCTACAGCGCTTTCAATAATTGTCATTTAGGTAAATATTAGGTTAGGGGATTTTTATACTAGGATTCTGAATTCAGCGTTTGATTTTGCCCCCATTCCGAAGGATTTAAGCGCCATTTGCTCAATAATTCCATATCGCTTTTAGCAATAATGCTATGTTCGGCGGCATAATCAATCAAAGCACCGTAGCTAGATAAGGTAATATAACGGCATTTCGCTGCGGCAAAGTTTTCGTCAGCTTTTTCAAATCCATAAGTAAAAATTGCAGCTAAACCAGCAACAGATAATCCAGCTGCTCTAAGTGCATCAACAGCCTGAAGGCTACTCTTACCTGTTGAAATTAAATCTTCAATTACCATAACACGTTGACCTTCAACTACTTCACCTTCAATTAAGCTTCCTGTTCCGTGTTCTTTAGCTTTTGCTCTAACATAGATAAAAGGTAAGCCTAATTCTTGCGCCACCAAAACGCCTTGAGGAATTCCTGCTGTAGCAACACCTGCAATTACATCGACCGAACCGAATTCTTCTTGAATTGCTTGTGCCAGTTTCTGGCGAATGTACGTTCTAACCTGAGGATGGGAAAGGGTAATTCGGTTATCGCAATAAATTGGCGATTTCCAACCCGAGGCCCAAGTAAAAGGATTATTAGGTTGTAATTTAATTGCCTTTATTTGTAATAAAAATTCCGCTACCTTTAATTCAATATCACTTTTATTATACATGGCCCAAAATTACAGAATTTATATTAACGATAACACCCTGTTTATCTCAGATGTTTTGCCTGAACAAAAAGAAAAAATTCAACAGCTTGAATTTCAGGATTTTGATTTGCAAACATTTTACAAAAAATTAAAGAACGGGTCTAAAAAAAGCTACATTTTCTTAACTAAAAACCCTAAAGAAACGTTCAAAAAGCTAAAAAAGAATTGTGAGATTATAAAAGCAGCCGGTGGCTTAGTGGAAAGTGTTAACGGAAATTACCTGTTTATTTTTAGAAATAAAAAGTGGGATTTGCCAAAAGGTAAGCTCGAGGTTGGGGAAAATATGAAGGAAACCGCCGTTCGTGAAGTAGAAGAAGAGTGCGGAATTAAGGTTGCCAAACGTGAAGAAAAGCTTTGCAAAACTTATCATGTTTATCCAATGGGTTCGAAGATGGTGATTAAGAAAACCAACTGGTACAAAATGAAAGTTAAGGGCGAGCCGAAATTAATCCCGCAAAAGGAGGAAGGAATTGATGAAGCGGTTTGGTTAGACAAGGGCCATGTTGGTCCTGTGGTTAAAAATACTTTTCCCTCGATTATGGATGTGTTAAGGGCTGGTGGGATTTTGTAAGAAAGTTTTTAGCCGTGAGTAAAATCATGGCTTATATTTCGATTTGCAAAGTTTAATACTAGTGTTATAGGACACAATTTTAATTGTAGGCGCTGGGAGTAATTTGTGTCCATTCTGTATAGCTGTTACTAAAAGAAAAGCACTAACGCTCAAAATCCAATTCATCAACCACTTTTTTAACTCGGTTTAAGTACTTTCCGTAATAGTACCAGGCCCAAAGTTCAGTAATTGCGCCAATAATCAAGATAGAAATAAAGCAATTTAAAATAAGGTAAAGGGGAGATAGTTTGCTCATAATTCTTGCAAAAACGGAAGCCCTTTCTACAAACAGATAAATTGCAAAAAACGCTAATCCAATAAAAGCAATAATATAAGTAAGTGCTTTATAAAGTTCGATATTCAATTTCATTTCATAGAAAAACCAAAGAACATTTTTTCTGCTGTCCAAACTCATATCATAAGAATTTTTGTAAAATCTGTAAAATTTAAAAAAATAGTAGGCTGTAAATCCGCAGGTTATGGCATAAAAAACCATATAAACCATTTCCATTTTAACGCTGAAATTGAAAAAATACGGAATAACAGCCATTAAAACCAAAGCTACAATCTGATAATTGAACTCGTGTTTCATCTTTCTCCTGATGATATCAATAGGCGTACGGGCCTGTTTAATTTTAAGCATATGTTCTGAAATGTTGGTTTCTTCAGCGCCTGCTGCATTCCATTCGTTTTTTAGTTCGTCAAAATTCATAGCCATTTTTCTTTATAATGAATTGTAATTTTTCTTTAGTTCTGTTGAGTTTTACTCTGGCGTTCACTTCCGTGATACCCAGGTTTTCTGCAATTTCTCTGTGCGACTGATTTTCGAGAAAGAGAAATATTAGTGCTTTTTCTACCGCATTTAACTCTTGAACAGCTTTGTACAAGTAGGCGAGTTTCTCTTCTTTTAGTTCATTTTCGTTTACATCAATTACATCGATGTTTTCATCAAGAGGTGTCTTATCAACTTTTCTATTGTCTTTTTTGAAATATACCAGGGCTGTATTTAAGGCCACGCGATACATCCAGGTAGAGAATTTACTGTTGCCTTTAAAAGTTGGGTAGGCTTTCCAAAGCTGCATCACAATTTCCTGAAACAAATCCCGTTGTTGCTCGGCATCGTCCATATACATTTTCGAAACTTTATATATAATCGCTTTGTGCTGATTTACTAACGATAGAAATATGCTTTCAGTTTCTTTCATTTAAGGCGTTGTAGATTGGCTAAATGATAGAATTAGTTGAAAATGTAAATGGGTTTTAACAAAAGCGGTATCCCTTGAGTTGTCATAATTTATTTATTTACTCAATTGGTATTCGAATTTTTGGAAACGTTACATTAACTATGGAATATTTTTAAGAATTGAATTTTATGGTTTATACAAAAAGTCCAAAGCCTCTTTAGGCACAAACGGACTCACGTCGCCATGATTTCTCAGAATATCGCGGACAATTGTAGAACTGATTGCTGAATATTCAGGCTTGCTTAGCAGGAGAATGGTTTCTACTTCGGGCATCATGGTTTGGTTAATTTGAGCAATGGCTCTTTCGTACTCAAAATCTGATGCTGAACGAATACCACGAACCATATAAGTTGCGTTTATTTTGCGGCAAAAATCGACAGTCAAGCCCTCGTAAGTTTGAATTTCGATGTTTTTGTAGCCTGCAAAGACAGTTTTCAGAATTTGAAGTCGCTGTTCTGCGGTAAGAAAATTTTGCTTGGAACTATTTAAACCAATCCCGATTACAATCTTATCAAAAAGAGGCGTTGCACGTTGTAAAATGTTTACGTGGGCAATGGTTATTGGGTCAAATGAACCTGGAAATAGCGCTATCTTCATATTTCAAATATAGATTTTTAAGCGGAAAGGCGAAAGGCTAAAGCGCAAAGCTTTATTGTTTCGTCATTGCGAGGTACGAAGCAATCTTAATGCATTCGCTGTAAACCCAAAGTTGTAGTATTGCTTCGTGCCTCGCAATGACGACCGTTTTAATAAAACTCTTAAAACTTAGCGTTCTTTGCGGTTAAACAAACTCAAAAAAACTGAAGGAAGAATTCCCATATTTTCTGGTTTCGGTATAGCCAGGTTGGCTATTCAGTTTCATGTTGCTTTGATGCTCGACAACTAAAAGCCCATCAGGTTTAAGTAGTTTTTGCGCTGCCACCATTACAGGTATCTGTGGAATGTTCGGCATGTTGTAAGGTGGGTCGGCAAAGATTAAATCGTAAGAGCCCGTCATCTGTTTCAGCAACTTAAAAACATCGCCTTTGCGAACTTCAACCTGATTAAACTCGTGCTTTTTAGCTGTTGTTTTAACCCAGTTTATGCAGCCGTAATCCATGTCTATCGCCAAAATGCTTTCGGCGTTACGAGAGGCAAATTCGAAAGTCAGGTTTCCGGTTCCGCAGAATAAATCCAGAACTGAGCAAGTTTCGAAATCAAATCGATTATTTAAGATGTTAAAAAGCGCCTCTTTCGCCATGTCCGTGGTGGGGCGCACAGGTAAATTTGCAGGCGGCTGCATACGAATACCTTTTAATCTGCCTCCAATTATTCGCATAAATCAAGTGCAAGTAATCCGCTGAAATAATGTTTAGGCATATCTGCCAATAATTCACTATTCTGTTTTCCTGCGGGAAGAAAGAAATAAAGGTTATTGAAGTATTTTAGAAGCGTGTTGTAGTAATCATCGTCTTCATTAATAATGCCTTGTATATAAACCGGGATAGATTCTGTTAAGCCCAATTGCTCAATAATCAACAATAAAAAGTAATTAAATTCTTCTGCGGTTTCTGCATCATAATGATTCTGGAAATTGATTTTCTTGTCCTTTACAAACAATGCGTTAAATGAGGATGCCGTGAAATCAATTAACAAAGCATTGCCGGATAAATGATTAAATAGAGCCAATAATGGTGATGATTGAGGATAAAAAACAGTGTTTTCTGGCAGTTTTTCTTGTACCTTTTCATCTAATGAGAAAAGTGTATTAAAACCTAATTCATCGTGATGTTTAGCGTATACTTTTCCATCTGAACCCATATATTTAGAATAAACAGAAAGGTTATCGGCATCAAACCATTCATTAGGTATAAAAATGAAATTTGAGGTATGTACAGCTGCTTTTATTACGCCGTATTTTAAAGATAAGTAAGTATCAGTTTCAAAGGCAGATTTTAAATCCTGCTCCACATTTTCACATCCTTGCTTGTCGAAAATAACATTAATTTCGTCCGAATTTTTATTTATTACCGCATAAGAAAAGCTGTCGTTCGTTATTTTTAACAATAAATGGCAGCTTACCGATGCATCAGCTTTAAAACCCGGGTCGACTAATAAAAGGCTGTTTTTACTCATTGAAACAAAAATAGAGTTTTTTAGAGATTAACCGCAACGGGTACAAAGTTTTTTCGCAAAGGCGGCAAAGTTGCGTGTGTTTAAGGCAGCCGTTACTCTCAATTTGATTGGGAGCTAATGCACACGTTTAATTAAATTAACATTCTTACCTGCTTCGGAAAGCCGAGGATGCAACAAGCCAAACAAACAAGGATTGACACGGAAGTTCACACTTACTTTCCATGGAAATCTGTGGTAAAAACCCAACTAAATCTTTTTACCAAAATCAAACCTTTCGTCTATCTGAAATTCGAAATATTCAGCTTAAATTCGAAACATGAGTTACAAGCCTACTTATAAAGCAGCAAACACAGTTGCGGCTAAAATTGAACAACATTTTATAAAACTGCATGCAACTGCGGCGGCGCAAGGCGAGGTAGATTTGGCTACACAGCCTGATAAGAAAACCATCGAAGCTTTAATTGATGTTGCTTTTTGGAGTAGCTTGCGGAAAGAAGAGGGACATTCGCCCCGTATTTCTGTCGCTTTTTTACCACCATCGCAAACTTCAAAGCCGCTGAAATTTGCAAAGCCTTTGCCCTTAAATGCCAACACGCTGACTAAAATTGCGCCTGGTATCGAGCGTTCGGGTATTCACTTAGGCGTTTGGGAGGAAGACGGCGAACTTTATATCTGGGGCACCACATTAAACATTCCTAACTTTTGTTTCGTTGTTGATGTTTCTGAACCCGGACTTATCGTAATTAAACACCGAAGAATTTATGGAATAGGGAAGTTTACGAATGTTGCCGTTTTAAAAGGCGAGCAGATAAGAATCGTTGATGATACCTCTTGTACAAATCGCGATTGCCCGCCGATTTTGAAAGCTTTACTCGATTTAACTGTTCTCGCGAGTTGGAACGACCCGATAAATATTTTAATTCAATTTTCTGTTTCTATGCGTAGTCATGGGCGGGGAGGAGCGCTGCTCATTGTTCCGAAAGGAGATACAAAATGGGAGGAGTCGATTATTCATCCGATACAATATCTGGTAGAGCCGCCATTTTGCGGATTATCAAATCTGGCCAAGCAAACAGGTAATCAAACCGAAATTTTTTCTCAAGGCGCTTTACGTCGCGAGGTGGAGCATTTGGCTGGTTTAACAGCCGTAGATGGTGCAACAATTATTAATGAGGAATTTGATTTAATTGCTTTTGGCACTAAAATCGGTAGGGCAAAGGGTAAGCCAACTGTTGAGCAAATTGCATTTTCAGAACCGATTGTTGGCGGCGAAGATAAAATTTTATATCCTGGCCAGCTGGGCGGAACAAGGCATTTTTCGGTTGCGCAATTTGTGAACGACCAGCCACAGGCGATTGGTTTAGTGGCCTCACAAGATGGACATTTTACAATTTTTAGCTGGAGTAAACAGCAGAATATGGTAATGGCGCATCGCATTGAAACATTGTTATTGTAATAGGAAAATCGTAATTGCAAGGTAGGTACCAATCTCTTCACTTTTTCGTTTTGTCCTGGCCGGATGGGATTTTTTCTTTTTGACAACAAAAAGACCTGCGAAGCAAGCTTGAACACCTGTAAAAAAAAATATAACCCCGTGAAAAAACAAAAATTGCCGGCTGAAAATTTTTGTATTAAAGTTAGTAGTAAGGCTTGTGTTTTGCATGCCCAAAAATTTGTTAGGCCGGATTAGAGTAGAACGGAGATTGGGTGGTAAGGCTTAGTTGGGTGGATGGTTTGATGCTTATACATTTCGCAGTTGGGTAAGATTAAATTTTGTCCTGGCCGGACGGGCTTTTCTCTTTTTGACAACAAAGAGAAACAAAAATTGCCGGCTGAAAATTTTTGTATTAAAGTTAGTAGTAAGGCTTGGGTTTTGCATGCCCAAAAATTTGTTAGGCCGGATTAGAGTAGAACGGAGATTGGGTGGTAAGGCTTAGCTGGGTGGATGATTTGATGCTTATGCATTTCGCATGGGGTAACATTAAAAAGAAGCTTATATCTTTGCCATCTAAACCGTATTGCAGCGGCATCTTTTTTGTTTCAGGAGTTCGACAAAATCAGTATAGCATTCACAAAAAAATATAGCGGAAAGACGGAATGCTACAACCGATTAGTACTAAAAAGTGTTTACCAAATGATTAAAATTGGGCAATACTAACAGATAACCAAGTTAAAACAGTTAAATAACCAATATGTACATCGATAAAAGTCAACTTATTGCGCAAGCTTACGAGCATACGCCAACGAAGGAGCAGTTGCTTTTTTGTGAGCGGATGTCGAGGTTTTTGCAGGATGATGATGGATATAAGTGTTTTGTGCTGAAAGGTTATGCCGGTACGGGTAAAACGACTTCGGTGGCGGCCTTGGTAAAAGTGTTGGCGAAGTTCAATTTGAGGAGCGAGTTATTGGCTCCAACCGGAAGAGCGGCAAAGGTGATGAGCCAATATTCGTATCGAAAAGCCTTAACTATTCACAAAAGAATTTACAGGAAACGTTCGGCGGCATCGCCTGAAATGCAATTTCAATTGGCGCCAAACTTGTCAGAAAATACGCTTTTTATTATCGATGAGGCTTCGATGATTGCCGATGAATTTAACGAAACCGGTTCTTCTATTTTGAGGGATTTACTGGAGTTTGTTTACAATACAAAAAATTGCTTCCTGCTTTTTGTTGGGGATACCGCACAATTGCCGCCCGTTGGAAGCTTAGATAGTCCGGCATTGAATGAACAGTATTTAAAAGATAAATTTGCTTTAACGGTAACTTCTGTAGAGTTAAAAGAGGTGGTTCGGCAGGAAAAAAAATCGGGTATTTTAGCCAATGCAACGATGTTGAGAACCCAGATTTCTAAAAATCCTGAAAATCCGTTGCCGAAATTTCTGACGAAAAACTACAAGGATATCTATAATATGGCCGGCGCTCGCCTGGTTGAGGGCTTGGAATATGCTTATCGCAAATTTGGGATAGAAAATACGCTGGTGGTTTGCCGCTCAAATAAGTCAGCGAATGTTTACAATCAGCAAATCAGGGCCAGGTTGCTTTATCGCGAAGAGGAATTAACAGGTGGCGACCAGATTATGGTAGTTCGGAACAATTATTTTTGGCTGCCTGAAAACGAAGAAACTGCTTTTATTGCCAATGGCGATATGGCAAAAGTAATTCGGGTGCGTGGAGAAGAAGAACGTTATGGTTTTCGCTTCGCGGATGCTACTTTGGAGTTTATGGATTTTCCGGCTGCGGGGCAAATAAGTTGTAAGGTGATGTTGGATACCTTAAATCTGGAATCGGCGAACTTACCTTATGAGCAAAATAAAAAGCTTTTTGATGGCTTGAATGAAGACTACGAACATATAGGCAATAAAAGAGAGCGGATGCTGGCGATAAAGGCCGACCCGTTTTACAACGCTTTGCAAATTAAATTCGCCTATGCGGTTACTTGCCATAAGGCGCAGGGCGGTCAGTGGGATGCTGTTTTTGCCGATCAGGGTTATTTAACGGAAGAAATGATTGATTTGGATTTCTTGAGGTGGTTGTACACGGCTGTAACACGAGCCAAAAAGGAGTTGTATCTGGTTAATTTTGCACCACAACTTTTCGCGAAAACTGCGCAGGAAGATTATTTTTAGAAGATGATTTTACAGATTCGAAGGATTACACAGATTGAGCCGCCTCAACAATATTAACCACGGATAAACAGGATAAACACAGTTTTTTTTCCTTGTAAAACATAACCGCAGAAGAATCAACCATATAATAAAATATCAGCTTAAATGTTCTTATATGTCTTGTGTGGTTCAAAAAACCGATGACTCCTGCGTTCAACTAAGCATTAATTCTTATCTTGAATTGCTAACCAAAATTATACTATGAAATTTGCATTTAGTTTAAAAAACAAGCTTAAAGTAGCTTTTTTATTGTTCTGCATTATGTGTTGCACATTGCTTATTCGTTTTTTGGAAGATAAAAGTGTAACCAAAATCAACGAATCGTTTATTTCAATGTATAACGACAGATTGATACCTGCAACGGATTTATATTTCATTGCTGAAAATCTTTATCATAAAAATGCAATTCTGCAGGATGCTTTTTCAAACGGGATTCAGCCCTCGGGCAGCATTTTAAAAATCAGTAAGCATAACAGGAAAATCGATTCAGTTATCAATAAATACGAATTAACTTTACTCGTAAAACAGGAAAAAGCTTTTTTGAGCGACTTAAAAAATGCCTTAGATATTCAGCAAAAACTGGAACATAAAATGTTGACATTATCTGGTAGTGAGGGAAAAAATGTTTATGAACTAGCTGGAAGAAGTGCGGCAACGCAAACCCTGAATAAGCTTTCTGCGCTGATTAAAATCCAGTCGAAAGTGGGAGATGAGTTAATTAAGGATTCTAAAATTTTTGTTTCAGGAACGAAAATTTATTCCACCTTTCAAGGTATTTTAGCCGTTATCATTGGAATTATGATAGTTTCGATTATCTCAGTATCCAATATCGTAAAAATTCAGAATGATAAATTTAAGCTAAATTAGTTTAAAGTCGTTAAAAATATAACCATATAAGACCATATGAACTTAAAATGTCCTTACATCTCTTATATGGTTCAAAAATCATAGCGCTCTATTCTGCATCGTCATCAGTTAACAACCGAATAGAATCATCAGAAAGTACAATCAAACGTTCTTTGTAGAGCGAACCAATCGTTTTTTTGAAAGCACTTTTGCTAATCTGGAAACGGTGGTAAATTTCTTCGGGAGAACTTTTATCGCCTAACTCAATCACGCCGCCACTTTTTTTCAATTCAGCCAGAATCATTTCTTTCGAATCGAGAATATGGCCATAACCGCTAGGCTGTAAGGTTAAATCGATTTTACCTTCTACCCGGATTTTTTTTATCCAACCTTTTCGTTGTTCGCCAACTTGAATGTTGTCAAAAACCTCGTTATGGTACAGCAAACCAATATAAGTATTGTTAATAATCGCGTTAAAACCTAAATCAGTTTCTTCCGTAATCAACAAACTCACTTCATCGCCTTCTTCAAAATCAAAATCTTCCTCTTCCACAAAATCGTACAATTTAGATGAAGCCAAAAGGCGTTCATTAGTTTCATCCAGGTACAAATAAACCACATATTTGTAGCCTTTTTGCATCGGTCTTTTTTGCTCTTTGGCTGGCACATAAACATCTTTATCAATGCCTAAATCTATGTAAGTGCCATCTTCTCCATCAGCAACAACTTTTAAGAAAGCAAAATCGCCTACTTCGGCATAAGCTTTTTGCGTAGTTCCTGTTAAGCGGCCATCTTTTTGTATGTAAACAAAAACGTTCACATTATCGCCAATTTCCAAACCTTTCGGCACATATTGGTACGGCAAAATAACTAGTTTATCGCCATCTGTTAAGTTTAAACCCGCTTCAGTTTTGCTTAAAACTCTTAATTCGTTGTATTTTCCTATTTCAATCATAATATGGGAACCATTTTCTTCAATGGTTGAAGCAAAGGTAGCAATGTTTGAGTGGATTATGTTTTAATTATTTGGAAAGGTGCTGTAGTATTTCTTCGGATTGGTTCAGTCGGGCTGTCCGCTAAATCCCCGAAGAAAAATCGGGGGATGCCGCTGCCATCCCGTTTAGGAACAAAGGATTTTGAAAAGGGCAAAAACACCCCGCCTTTCAGGCACCCCTCTAAAATAGGGGAATTGCCCCTCAAAGTTTTTATGCGAATAGTTTATGCGTTTTGTATTCCCCTCTTTTAGAGGGGGTGTCCGCAGGACGGGGTGTTTATTTATGATTCCGTTGGTTGAAACCAACGGCAATGAATTTCGAACTCAAGCTATTATGCTATTTGTTGCAGTCTGCTTTAGCTGCCTGTTTTTTATACTATCAATCTGTGTACATCTGTGGCTAAAAACAATGCATAACATCTTCAAAAATTAAAAAATAACATGCCATCTATTCAGATAATTGGGTTAAATTTGATGTTTACAAAAGTACATTACCAAAACATGGCAAAACCCAAAGCGGCTGGAAAACCAAGTGTTTTTAGTTTACTCTCCTCATATAAAGGCTTAATTTTTCTGCTGATTTTATTCGCTTTATTAAGTAATGGAATCAATTTATTGTTACCGAAAATCATCGCTCATGGTATCGATTCTTATACAAATAAAACTTTTGATTTAAACTCAATTTTATTTCAGTTTACGCTGGCGATTATTTTGGTTTTTATCTTTACTTATCTGCAAAGTATTGTACAAACGTATGCATCAGAGCGTGTAGCGAGAGATTTACGAACGAAACTATCCGACCAGATTTCACGCCAGAGTCATGCCTACATTATCCAGGCAAATCCCTCAAAACTATTAACAAACCTCACTTCTGATGCCGATTCGATAAAAATGTTCGTTTCGCAAGCCATAGTTTCCTTAGCATCTTCGATATTTTTGATTGTTGGCGCCAGTATTTTGTTGCTGATGATAAACTGGAAACTGGCACTTTGTGTTATTGCCATTGTTCCTATTATCGGTGGTGCATTTTTCTTGGTTTTGAAAAAAGTAAGGGTGCTGTTTATTAAAAGCCGCGAAGTTATCGATTGGCTCAATAAAGTAATCAGTGAGAGTATTTTGGGTTCAGCACTAATCCGCGTAATCAATTCGCAACAGCTCGAATACAACAAATTTCTTGATGCTAACACAAAAGCCAGAGATTTAGGGTTGTCTATACTTCGCCTTTTTGCAGGTTTAATTCCAATTATCGTTTTTGTAGCTAACTTGTCAGGATTAACAATTTTAGTGCTCGGCGGTCATTTTGTAATTAATAATACCATGAGTTTAGGGGAGTTTGCTGCTTTCAATAGTTATCTGGCATTAATTATCTTCCCAATATTGGTTATCGGTTTTATGAGCAATGTAATTGCCCAAGCAACGGCTTCCTATCAGCGAATAGAAAGTGTTTTAAATGCACCCGAAATTAAACATCCAGGAACGCTGACAAATGAATTAGTTGGCGATGTGGAAGCCAAAAACATTACATTAACCATCGGACAGAAACCAATTTTAAAAAATATCTCTTTCGCAGCCAAAGCAGGTTCAAAAACTGCAATAATTGGTCCTACGGCTGCGGGTAAAACACAGTTATTGTACATTCTAACAGGTTTAATTAATCCAAATGCGGGCGAAATTCTTTTTGATGGAAAAGAAATTAGCCAATATAATCAAGTGAATTTCCACAAACAGGTGGGCTTTGTTTTTCAGGACAGCATCATGTTTAATATGAGTATCCGCGAAAATATTGCTTTCAGCGATACTGTTACCGATGAATCTTTAGCAAGAGCAATTCAAACTGCTGAACTCAAGGATTTCGTGGATAGCCTGCCGGAAAAGTTAAATACCATCGTATCTGAACGCGGAAACAGTCTTTCAGGCGGGCAAAAACAGCGGATTATGCTGGCAAGGGCGTTGGCTGTTAATCCGAAAATTTTATTGCTCGATGATTTTACGGCAAGAGTAGATACTAACACAGAGAAACGCATTCTGCAAAATATTCAGCAAAATTATCCAGGGTTAACACTCTTATCAATTACCCAAAAGATAGCATCCGTTGAAAGTTACGATAAGGTAATTTTGCTGATGCAAGGCGAAATCATTGCGGAGGGAACACACCAGGATTTGCTGAAAAGTAGCCCTGAATATGTTCAAATTTACAATTCACAACAGAGCACCAGCAATTATGAACTACAATCTTAACCAGCTTTCGCATAAGCAGGAAAAGCAATCAACATATCAGGCGCTTAAAAGATTGCTGAAACTTATATCCAACGAAAGAAAAAATCTTTGGCTGGCTTTGCTTGCGATTTTAGTGAATTCTGGCTTGTTGCTTTTAGGGCCACTTTTGGTCGGTCATACCATCGATAAATATATCCGCACAAAACAGTTTCATGGCGTTTTGCTATTTGGCGGAATACTTTTAGTAATGTACCTAATTGCCATGGTTACAGGCTATTTACAAACCAAATTAATGGGAAGCATTGGCCAAAGAATGTTACATACGCTTCGGAATGCCATTTTCAATAAACTTCAGGAGTTACCCGTTTCATTCTTTAATCAAAATAAAGCAGGCGATTTAATTTCTCGGGTAAACAACGATACCGATAAACTTAACCAGTTTTTTTCGCAATCACTGATGCAGTTTATCGGCAGTATTGTAACCATGATTGGGGCTGGATTTTTTCTATTAACCATCAATTTCGAACTTGGTGCAGCGGCACTTTCGCCAGCGGTTATAATTGTACTTTTTACAGTGATTTTATCACCATGGGTGAAAAGAAAAAATGCAAAAAACATGCAAAGTGTGGGTGGAATGAGTGCCGAGATTCAGGAAAGCCTGAATAATTTTAAGGTAATTATTGCTTTTAATCGTCGAGATTATTTTAGAAAACGTTTTGACGAAGCGAATAAAGAGAACTACAAAACAGCCATTGGCGCAGGTTTAGCCAACAATATTTTTGTACCTGTTTATGGCTTGCTATCGAGTACCGCACAATTAATCGTCCTGCTTTTTGGTATTTATTTGATTTCCATCGGGAATTTCTCACTGGGCTTATTAGTGAGTTATATTTCCTACTGCACCAACTTTTACAATCCATTAAGGCAGTTGGCGGCACTCTGGACAAGTTTCCAAGTGGCCATGGCAGGTTGGGACAGGATTTCTCAAATCCTTTTGCTGGAAACGAATCTTACTCAGGTTGAGGGTGATAAATCTGTAACTTCTGATGCTTTACTTGAATTCAAGAATGTTCATTTCTCTTACGATGATTCGAAAGAGATTCTGCACAACATCAATCTTAAATTCGAAAAGGGCAAAACTTATGCGCTGATTGGCCCTACAGGTGGTGGCAAAACAACAACTGCATCTTTAATTTCTCGATTGTACGATGCTACAAAGGGTACTGTTTTACTGAATGGAAAAGATATCCGCTCCTTCAGTGCAGAAGAGCGTACACAGAAAATCGGTTTCATTTTACAAGAACCATTTTTGTTTACAGGAACTGTAAAAGACAATATTCTTTATGGCAACAGTAAGTATAAAGAAGTGGGCGATGATGAATTGAAAAAAATTATTGAAGATGCAAACCTGAATGCGCTTTTAGCCATTTTTGATGAGGGCTTGAATACTCAAATTACATCAGGTGCTGACAGTATTAGTTTGGGACAAAAACAGTTAATTGCTTTTATGCGAGCCGTTTTACGTAATCCTGAACTATTAATTTTAGATGAAGCAACAGCAAATATCGATACCATTACCGAGCAATTATTGAGTAGTATCCTGGATAAATTATCGAAAGAAACAACCTTGGTTATCATCGCCCACAGATTAAACACCATCGAAAATGCCGACGAAATTTACTTTGTAAACGAGGGGGAAGTGCAAAAAGCAGGAACATTAAACGATGCGCTGAACATGTTGCTGGAAGGGAAACGGGTAAGTTAAAGTACTATTACATTCGTCGTATTGGGGCACGAAGCAATCTTACTATTATGGGTTTTTTTAATGCCAGCGCACCTAGATTGCTTCGTGCCCCGCAAGACGACAAATTTTAACACAATATTTTTACTTGCATACGAAAAGATAAATCGGCACTTTGCCAATCAAATATCAACCCATGAAAAAGTATTTCTGCATCTTTATTCTACTTTCGATCACTTCGGTCTCATTTGCGCAATCAACAAATCAAATTTTTGTTCAGGATAGTTTAAAACTCATCTCCGCTCAATTTAAATTTACCGAGGGCGCTTCTGTTGATAAGTTGGGAAATGTTTTCTTTACCGACCAACCAAATGATAAAATCTGGAAGTACAGTACGGATGGAAAGTTAAGTCTGTATATGGATAAATCGGGGAGGGCAAATGGCACTTATTTCGATAAAAAGGGTAACCTGATTGTTTGCGCTGATGAGAATAACCAAATCTGGTCTATCGATAAAAATAAGAAAATAACAGTTTTATTTAGCGATTTTGAGGGCAAAAAAGTTAATGGACCGAACGATATATGGCTAGATGCTAAAGGCGGAATCTACTTTACCGATCCCTATTACCAACGCGATTACTGGACAAGGCAAAAGCCTGAAGTTATGGGCGAAAAAGTTTACTATCTCCCGAAAGGAAAGAAAAAAGCGATTGTAGTAGCCGATAATTTTAAGCGGCCAAATGGAATTGTGGGCACACCTGATGGAAAATATCTTTACGTTGCAGATCGGGTTGCTGATGTGACTTACAGATATGAAATTAATAAGGATGCATCCCTTACTAATCAACAACTCATATTAAAGCAAGGCTCTGACGGGATGACTTTAGATAGTGAAGGCAATATTTATTTAACTGGTAAAGGGGTAGATATTTACAAGCCAGAAGGTGAAAAAATTGGACATATTAATGTTCCTGAAAATTGGTGTGGAAACATTTGCTTCGGTGGAGAAAATAGGAATACGCTTTTTATTACGGCATCCAAATCACTTTACAGCATCTCAACTACTGCAAGGGGAGTAGAATAAGCTAACGCAACTTATTAAAGCTTGCCGAAGCCGGTGGGGTAGTTCGGCAAGTTTATTTAATGTTTAGTCAATCTTATGATTTTTGTAAATTACAATGTTGCCGTCTGTTAGAGAGGAATGCGTTTCTCTAAATTCTTTGATGTAAGGTTGTTCATCGTGTACATCCAAACCCTGTTGATTTTTCCAAATTTCCTGAAAAATAAAAGTATGCTCATCATCCGAGGCTTGGAATAAATCATATTGCAAGCATGCTTTTTCCTTTTTTGACTGAACAACCATATTTCGCAAGACTGATTTAAGCGCTATTGAATTTCCCTTTTTAGCTTTCAATATAACTGTTAAGTAAATTTTCATTTTCGATTGTTTTTGTGATGAATAAATTGGTCAAATGTTCATGATAACGCTTTAAATCAGCGATAATATCTGCGTTTTTTTCTACGTCGTGGAAGTGAATGCTTTCCAGAGGTTTCATTCCTGTAAATGCATTCATTCTATGAAACCCAAACATTGGGCCTTCATCAACAGAGTTTTGATTAAAAAACTCTCCAGGCAAAGTAAATGCTTCTTTTGGGGCATTCCATGAGGTTGTTAACATATACTTTTTGCCTTGCATTAAACCACCCGTACCATAATTTATAGTCGGATTTGCCGCCGAACGGCCATCACTTTTGTATATCCCGTTTTGGTGTCCTTCGGTAAAAACTTCATCAATATATTTTTTAAATCCGTGAGGGAGTTGAAACCACCAAACTGGTGTGTGATAAATTACAACATCGGCCCATTTATATTTCTCAACTTCTTCCTTTAAATCATATGTTTTATTGATATCAGTTGATTTTACTTTAAATTCCGGATGGTTTCCGAAAAATGCGGTAGTTGCTTCCAGTAATGTCTTATTAAATCTTCCTCCCGAATGACCGAAAACCTGTCCGCCGTTTATTACAAATATGTTTTTCATCTCGTTTCTCTTTTTGATGAACAAAATTACTTCAAACATATTACTCATTAAAATAATATAAATCATACATTTGTATCATAATTATAATAGTTTAAGCAATGATTAACCTAGAATGGTTTAGAACTTTCAAAGCGATTTATGAAACCGGTTCTTTAACTGCAGCTGCTGAAAAGTTATTTATATCGCAACCAGGCGTTAGTTTACACCTAAGTTCTTTAGAAAGTTATGTTGGATATAAACTTTTTGACAGAGCCTCAAGAAAAATGGTTTCGACCGAAAGGGGTAAAATTCTTTATAACTACATTCAGGAAGCAATTTGCAAACTTGAGGAAGCGGAGAAACATTTTCATAAATCAACAGAGCAGGATGTTCCGACAATAAGCATCGGAATGTGTTTTGAGACTTTTCAATTTACGCTCGAATCTTACCTACCCACTTTGCCATTCAATGTAATTATTAAGTTTGGAGATTATCCTCAGATGCTTGCTGATTTAGATAACGGGATTCTTGATTTGATAATCACACCGCAAAAAGGCGATTACAAAAACTTGCTTTATAAGCCTTTTTTCAAGGAAAAACTGGTGCTGGTTGCGGGTGCAAAAACAGACGCTGATGATTTTCTTAAATTAGTTGAAGGAAAAAAGAACGAAGAAATTCGGGTTTGGCTGAAGAAACAGGCTTGGTACGGAACAACGGGAGATATGGAACATTTGCGGCGATTTTGGTACAATAATTTTGGCCTCAGACCCGATTTTAAACCAAATTATATCGTCCCGAACATGAGTTCGATTTTGCGTTGTTTAAGCGGAGGGAAAGGAATTGCGGTGATTCCGGATTTCCTTTCAAAAAAAGAACTGGAATCGGGGCAGGTAAAAATTTTATGGGATGGCTACAATAAAATTGAAAACACACTTTATTTCGGAACCCGTAAAAAATCTATTTACCAGGAACAGATAAAAATTATTCAGGATATTTTTGAAAAGGAAATGGTTGAAAATAACCCGGAATTAGTTTAGCTAATTCCGGGACAATTTTTTAGCCTAATCTTCTACCTGTATTAATCACATTTACGCCATTAAAACGAGTAGTTGCACTGCCGTGAGAAACAGCACTTGCTTGTCCGGGCTGACCTTTCCCATCAGAGAAAGTTCCACCTAAACGATAATCATTTTTATCGCAACGCTGAACACAAGAATTCCAGAATTCCTGGGTATTTGCCTGATAAGCAGCATCTTTAAACATGCCAACAATTTTGCCTTCTTTAATTTCGTAAGCCAACTGTGCGCTAAACTGGAAATTATACCGCTGCTGATCTATTGAATAAGAGTTTCTGCCAAACATGTAAATGCCTTTTTCTACGTTTTTAACCATATCGGCCGCACTTAATGCGGCATTCCCTGGCGCTAATGACACATTTGGCATTCGCTGAAATTGAATGCTATCCCAACTATCGGCATAGCAACAACCTTGTGAAGCTTTTAAACCTAAAATATGTGCCTGATCGCGAATGGTTTGATAGTTTACCAAAATTCCATCTTTAATAATATCCCAATTTCCACATTTCACGCCTTCATCATCATAACCTACTGCACCCAAAGAGCCTTGCTCTGTTTTGTCGGCAAGGATATTTACTTCTTTGCTTCCAAAGTTGAATTTTTTAGATTCCCATTTATCAAGCGTTAAGAAACTTGTACCTGCATAATTGGCTTCATAACCTAAAACCCGATCTAACTCGGTGGGGTGGCCAACCGATTCGTGTATGGTTAGAAATAGGTGAGAAGGATCTAAAACTAAGTCATATTTGCCCGGAGCAATAGGTTTAGCCTTAAGTTTTTCATCTACATGTATGGCTGCTTCACGAACATCTTCAAGAATATCGTATCGCTTTTTGTACATTGTTACCGGACCGCCTTTAATTTTTTCTGAATCTTTTGGTGTAAGATATTCAAAGCCCATGCCCATTGGTGCACTTAATGCATTCCGGGTTTCGAACTTTCCGTTTGACGAATCTGTTTTGGTTAAAGTAAAGTTCGGCCAAATTCTGTGAATATCCTGATCGATATATGACCCATCAGTAGAAGCAAAATACTTCTGCTCATTAATCATAAAAAGATTTGAGCTGATAAATTTTGCACCGCCTTTCATCGCTTCACTGTTTACTTTTAAAAGTAAGTCTACTTTATCTTTAATCGGCACTTCAAAAGCATTAATTTCAATTGGTGTTTTCCAGCTAACCTCTCCAAACCCTTTTTGCGGGGCCAACTGAACTGGTTCTTCCATCAACTTAGAATTCCCTTTTGCAATTGCAACGGCGGCTTCGGCGGCTTTGGCAATGCTTGCGTTATCGAGGTTATTTGTGGCTGCAAAGCCCCAGCTTCCATTCGCAATAACACGTACGCCTAAGCCGTAAGATTCTGCATTCGAAATGTTTTCAACCCTGGTTTCTCTTGTGGCAACAACCTGATTTAAATACCTGCCAATGCGGACATCAGCATAGGTTGCGCCTTTGCTTTTTGCGGCATTAAGTGCAACATCGGCCATTTTTTTCTTCAGGGCAACATCTACAGGTGTCAAAGATTCTTCAACAGAAATAATTTTGCCAAACGCAGGCATGTTAGGAATCATGGTTGCACCAAGTCCAACACCTGTCATATATAAAAAGTCTCTTCTTCTCAATTTTTGAAAATTTTAGAGGGTAAAAAAACAGCGGTGATTGACCCACCGCTGTTTAAATTATTTAAATAGCATCTGATAGTGATGTGAAAGTAAAATCGCGTATTTTCATCGGCGGAATTAACCCACTTCCGGTTCTTACGGGTTTACCCATTGCTTCAACATTGTTGAGCATAATAACCGGACTTTCATTAAACCTAAAGTTTTTAATCGGGAATTTGATTTCACCATTTTCAATATAAAAAGTACCGTCACGCGTTAGTCCAGTTAATAATAAAGTTTGAGGATCAACCGAACGAATATACCAGAAACGGGTTACTAAAATCCCTTTTTCTGTACTTTTGATAAGCTCTTCTAATGATTGATTACCACCTTCGATAATTACCCCACGACTAAAAGGAAGTGGTTCTACGCCTTTTTGCGCAGCCCAATATCTCGAATATGCAAGGTTTTTAACTACACCTTTCTCTACCCATTGCGTTCTTTTTACAGGTAAGCCATCTCCAGACCAAGTAGAAGATGGAATCTCAGGATTTAATGGGTCGGAGTAGATGTTTACGTTTTCAGAAAACAGTTGCTCGCCTAAACGTGTACCACCGCCTTTTTTACTCATGAAACTTCTGCCTTCGTCAGCACTGCGGGCATCGAAACCTCTAAACATGTTCCCCAGAATATCACTTGCTGCAAGCGGTTCTAAAATAACAGTATATTTTCCAGGTTCAATTGCCTTTGCACCTGCCGAGCCGTTGGCCTTTCCTGCAGCAATTTTGCTTAGCGCAAGTGTATCCATTTTAGCAAGGTCGTTAAAATCCTGCTCAACATAACCCGAACCTGTTCCTTGTTTATTTCTTACCGTTACCGAAAAAGAAACATTTGTGCCTTTATTGTATGCAAACAAACCTTTCGAGTTCATTACCGCATTGAAGCTGGTTGAATTTTCCAGAAAACCTGCTGCATCTAAACCGGCTGCTTTAGAAACACTTAAACTCTTTCCAACCATTTCTGCTCTGGTATCGGGTGTCATTGCTGCAGTATTTGCATTAAATGTTTTCGATTCAGCAAAAGTCTGAGGTCCTAAAAGCGGCATAAATTCTGGGTTTTCAGGAGCAAGCATTGCTAATTCTTCGGCTCTTCTTACCACTTTTTCAAGCGATGCATCGTCAAATTCATTTATTGTTGCCGAACCGGTTTTTTTACCATAGGTTGAACTTACGCCCAAACTCATGGTGCTGATTTGGCCTGCCGTTGAAACTGCGTTACGGGCGTAACGAATGTTTCCTCCATCAGAACCTCTTAAACTCACTTCACAGAAATCAGCTTTTGAAAAGCCAACTACCTTTTTTAATATCGCCTGGGCTTCTTCTTTACTTAGTATAGCCATAATTATATTTTTCTTGCTGTATTTATAACATTAACTCCATTAAATCTCGCGGTAGAACTACCATGAGAAACTGCACTGCTTTGTGAAGGCTGGCCTTTTCCATCGTTAAATGAACCGCCTAAACGATAATCGCTTTCATCGCAAACGGCATTGCATGAATTCCAGAATTCTTGCGTATTAGCCTGATAAGCTACGTCGTTGAGCATACCAACAATTTTTCCTTCTTTAATTTCGTAGAAAATTTGTCCGCCGAACTGGAAATTGTAACGTTGCTGGTCGATTGAAAAACTTCCGTCGCCGATGATATAAACACCTTTTTCAACATTTTTAATCATATCATCCACGCTCAGTTTTTCTTTGCCGGGTTGTAATGAAACATTAGCCATGCGCTGAAACTGAACATCATCCCAGCCTTGGGAGTAGCAGCACCCTTGAGATTCATTTAGGCCAATAATGTGCGCCTGATCGCGAATGGCCTGATAATTCACCAAAACACCATCTTTAATCAAATCCCACTTCTTGCATTTTACACCTTCATCATCATAACCAACAGCACCTAACGAGCCAACCTGAGTTTTATCTGCCACGATATTTACTTTATCGCTTCCGAATTTAAATTTTTTCGACTCCCATTTATCTAGTGTCAGGAAGCTTGTACCGGCGTAATTTGCTTCGTAACCTAACACACGGTCGAGTTCGGTCGGGTGACCAACAGATTCGTGAATGGTTAACCAAAGGTGAGATGGATCTAATACTAAATCATATTTACCGGGCTCAACAGATTTTGCCTTGATTTTTTCTGAAGCTACCCGTGCAGCTTCCTTAACATCTTCAAGCATATCATAACGGCCTTTGTATCGGGTTACAATTCCGCTCACTTTATCCTCAGGGCGGGCATGCATGTACTCGTAACCTTTTCCCATTGGAGAACTTAGCGAGTTACGGGTTTTAAATTGTCCTGAAGCCCTGTCTATTCTTGTTACGTTAAAGTTTGGATAGATACGATGAACATCCTGATCGATATAGGAACCATCTGTTGATGCAAAATACTTTTGTTCATTAACCGCAAAGATTACTGAATTAACGAAATTTGCGCCATTTTGCATGGCGATATCATTTACGTTTAAAAGCAAATCTACTTTCTCTTTAACAGGCACTTCAAAAGCATTAATCTCAATAGGCGTTTTCCAGCTTACTTCGCCGTAACCTTTTTGAGGCGCTAATTGAACTGGTTCGCCCTGAATTTTTGAGTTGGCTTTTGCAACGGCAACCGCTTGCTCGGCGGCTTTGGCAACCGCATCTTTTGTTACATTATTTGTTGCAGCGAAACCCCAGCATCCATTTGCTAAAACACGTATTCCGACTCCATAAGATTCGGTGTTTGCCACGCCCTGAACACGCTTTTCGCGTGTTGCAACAAATTGATTCAAATAACGGCCAATACGAATATCGGCATAGGTTGCGCCCTTGGATTTGGCGGCATTAAGCGCAACATCAGCAAGTTCTTTTTTAATCTTCACATCAACTCCATCCAGTGCCTGTAAAGGATCTATTGGAGTTCCGAATGCGGAAAGGTTGGGAAGCAGCAAAGCGCCCATACCCATTCCGGATAAATAGAGGAAATCTTTTCTTTTCAATTGGTTCAGTTTAGGTGGTTTACGATTCCAAGATAGCCATTTATGCAGTTAAAAAAGCATTTTGGTTTATAACATTTTAGTTTCAAAAGCTATTTCGCGTCTAAAATCCTGGATTCAAACCATAAAAAAGCCGAAGCAACTAAAAAACTGATGAAAAACCACCAAATTGATACTTCTTGGGTAATTAGAATTTCGGATGTTACAGTTTTTAGTTCTGTCTTTTTTGATTTGGACAAAAATTGTATTGTAGCATTTCTGGTTTGCTGTTTTTTTAATGCATCCCAGTCTTGTTTTTTATAAATAAAGAAAGATTCGTTGAAATGATTTATGGAAACGCTATTCCATCCCGGCTTTGTTGGGAAAAACATTACATCCCATTCGGATGGAAGCTCTATGTTTTGCCGCGGCGCTAATTTTATGCTATCAATTTTTAAGTCGGGGATTTTTCCCGCTACAGGAAAATCAGCAACCATCCTCGCTTGCTCATTTGTAGTTGGGAATTGAGGAACAATTTGGAAAGCATACTTTTCGAATTTCTTTCTTGCGGCTTTTGATAATACCTCCGACCAGTAAGCAGTATAATCATTTGATTTGCCTGAAAGAAGCCAGTTAAACGTGGAGCCGAGAGAAGAAATTATTACTTTACCGGAACCTTTTATGGTGCTGTTAACTAAAACCCTGCCTCCGGTTTCGGTAACTAATGCCTCATCGTTGGTCGATGCCTTTAAAAATAGGGTTTGTTCTAAAGGTAATTTGCTGAATTTATAATCATCGTTTTTCAGGGCAAGATTTATTTCTTTACCTTTTGAGGCAGGAAATTCAAATCTGCTGAATTTACTGCTTATTGGCGTTAATGATTTCGGATTGGAAATTCTGATAAATAAACCCATTCCTGTACTTACTGCGTTGTCGATAGCAGCTCTTTCAGCAGGTGCAATTGTAGCGAGTTCCTCTTCATCAACCATCAGCACATCAAATTTTCTTAATACATTGGTATTGATTTGATTTAAATTAAGGCTATCCAGATTCAAGAGGTCTGAGCTGTATTTATTTTTACTTATTTTACTTCTGAAAGCTAAAGGATATTGATTATCGTAAAGCCATTTTTTTAAAAATTTATATTCGAAATCAGGAAATGAAGCTAGAATCAACACTTTCATCGGCACTTGTTCACCAACTGAAAATGGAACAGGTTCGTTAGTAAGTGTATCTTTCCCCCGAAAAGAAATTAACTGATAAATGGCTTTTCCGTTTTGTTTTGGCCTGGTTTTAAATGAAAAACTTTTGTTTGTTTTAGCATCAACAGAAATCGAATCAATTGAGTTTCCTAATCCTTTAAGTAAAAGTTTTACTGTATTTTCACTGCTGTTTTGATAAATTCCCTGAATAATTAATCGTTCTGTGGTTTTTATTTTTGGTTGCCAGTTGACGCTAATTATTCCCGTCGCGAGTTTTGAAGAATGTAAATTTAACTCATATCCATTTAAACTCTTCAATTCATTATCGGCTAATCCGTTGCCATAAATATTGAGTTTTCTAACGTCTTTATGCGAAGCCAGAAAATAGGAGAGGTCTGGAATAAAGATTACATTTTTATTTTTTGAACCTAACGCTTCGAGGGTGTATTTTATTCCGGCAACCTTTGTCAAAGAATCCGTATTAGCACCTTGCGTTATCAAAGTGATTTCGTTCGAATTTTGCTTCAAACCGGAATTATATTTTATTGGAATGATGAGTAAAGCAAAACTGGAGACGGCTGCAAGACTCGCTAAAATTCTCCAAAATAACCTGGCTTTGTTAGCTCTATTGTACTCTTTGTATAAAAGAAAGCTAAGTAGAACCACCGATAAAATCAGAACGACGTATTTAAAATCCATATTTATCGACCTGCTTTATTTAGGTTATTAAAATAATTTTGGTATAATGTTGCTGCAGGCATAGCACTCTGAATTTGTGGTTTTGCCGATTCGCCTTTAATCATTTTTTGTATTGCCTGCTGAACAACATCAACATCTTTCGTTTGCAAATTCTTACTTACCGATAGGCGCCTCAAGCTGGTTAAGGCATTTAAATAGGTAGCAGGATTATCGGCTGCGGCGCCAATCATATATTTTTCGGTTTCGCTTAGTAAAAATCTATCGCCATCGATAAAATTTTTTCCTGATTTTCTGCTTTCCAACAATGCCAATGATGTTTTTAAATTTGCAGTCCGTTGGTCTTTCTGCTCTGCCGACATTTTTTGAACGGGTTGTGTAATTTTATCCAACTCACCGCTCAGGCGTTTCTCGGGTTTTAAAGAAGCCGTTTTAACTGTTGTTTTGGCAACATAAGCCCTCGATTTTTGTTGCAAATCTTTCAATAATCTCAACGCTTTGTACTCATAAGGCAATGCTTCCTGGGGTTTGTAAGTTCTCAGGCGTAGTTCAGAATTCCACATTTCGGTTAAAACTGCTTTTAATTGGGCTTTCATTTCGGGTTCAAAAAAGGTTGCATCTTCCGCGATGTCGTGCTTATGCGCATATTTATCCATAATCGCGGAGACATCACCAAATTTCTCCTGTCCGCCCTTACCTTCGGTATGTTCCTCATGGTCGTCGTGGTCGCCACCAATTTCAGTTTCATTTTCTTCGCCTAAAAACTGGCCATACCGAAGTCTTAAAAGTTTCTGGTCGATACCTAATTCGTTACTTCGGGTTTTAAAAACATCAGCAGAAAGCGTGGATTGCTCTTTTAATAATTTCTCGGTATCAATTATTATCTGCCTTTGACTTCTGAAATATTCCGGAACCAGATTTACGCCGTTTGTCATTCCGGCCATGCTCATTAATTCGGTGGTATCAACAATCGAAACAAAATATACATCAGAGCGGCTCGATTGCCCATGGTTGTCCATCGCTTTAATGAAAAAATAAAGTTCATCACCAGGCTTCATGCCCAGGGTTTTTAAATCGATTTGCTTGCTTAAGCTGATATTTTTTTGATTACTGAAGCTGGTATTAAAGCTTAATTTTTTCTCGGTAAAACTAACGCCTTCACCTTTTCCTGTGGCCATTGTAGCTGAAATAAAAGCATCATTAATGCCGTAATCATCAGTTAAAACAGCATTCAGAGTGAATTTTTGTGGCTGGCCAACGTCAATTGTGGTGTGTTGTTTGGGCTGGGTTATTTTTATTGTTGCAGGTAAATCTGGTATCGCCTCAAGTTGGTATAAATCTGATTTTTTACCATCTAATTCCAGTTGATAAAAACCCGACTTTTCTATGTTTTTAGAAAAGAACCAACTTGTGCGATTGGTATTTTGCGGTTTAACTAAAATCGATTGCTTATCATTAAAAATGATTTTCAGTTTTTTGATTGCGATATTGGTTTCAATTTTCCAGTTAATTTTAGCGCCAGTTTCTGCTTTAATAGAAAATTGTTTTTGTTTGCGCTCAGGTTTTTCCGTGTATGCAGGTGGAATTATTGTTGCACTGAAATCAGAAATCTCTGCAGGAATATTTTCTTTAATTAAAGGTGCGGAAGTGCGGTTTGAAGGGTTTGATTGATATACTTCTTTAATCTCAGGGATTTTTGTGATTGCGAAGCTCATTAATAAAGCTGCAAAAAGGATTGCTAAGCCGATGTAAAGTCTGTTAAAAGGTTCTTTGGGTGGGCTTATTGTTGAAATCCTATTTTCGATTTTTGCAAGTTGTAATTTCTGCAGCATAGATAATTCAGCAGGATTTTCAAGTAACAAATCAGCACTTTCTTCCAATTCAGGGTATTTGTTGTTAACGTATCTAGAGAAATCTTTATCTGTTGTTTTCCAGATTGGATTGGTAAATAAAGCAATTAACAATACTACAGGAAAGATAATAGCGAAAACCAAAGCAGATAAATGCAGGACGTATATTGAAATCGCTGTTAATACCAATGCAATTGCCAAACCTATCGCAAGTATTCTAATAAAATAAAGTGTTATCCACTTCATCCTTAGGCTATTAATCCAGTTTCGTCCTTCAGTTTTTAGCATAAACCTTATTTTTTTTTCTGAATGATAAAATGCGTTCGATAACTAAAATTATAAAAGCGATAATCCAAAATACGTAGTTAACTGACTTTGTGTGATTGGTATTTATAATTGATGAAGTTTTATTAGTTTGAATAACTTCTCTCTGATTTTGAGCAAACCGCCTTTGGTCATCCTTATTATTTTCAAAACCAAAATCTTTTATTTTATCATTGCGAAGTACAATCGGCATTAGTGCTTTCACGAACATTTCATTCCAAACCAACTGATTCCATTGCGGATTTAAGCGACCGTAAAACTCATATACTGTTAAATTTGCACTATTTTCCCTTGCCAAAACTGTATTTCCAAAACCATCTGTCCATATTTTATCTAATGCTGTTGGCGATTCAATTCTTTTATTCGACAAAACTTTCTGGCCATCAAGATTAATAAAAGAAGTTTCGGAAATTACTTTGCCGTTTTTATACTGAAATAGTGTTCCGTTTGTATCTATTTCAGATTTGAAAACCGCTGAAACCGGTTTATCTGATAACCAAAAACCCACGTCTGCAATGCCAGTTGGATTAATTTCCAGCTGCCTTCCGCTAAAACTTGCAATTGCATTGAGCGCTGCTATTAAAAACTTCTTATCTGAATTTCCAGGAGTTTCATAAACAGAAATTTTAATTGGCCGTATTTCATTATTAATGGTGGTGTAAAATGTACCCGAGGGATTTGATTTTGCTTCGTATTTTTTGCCAGCATAATCTGTAATCCAGCTGCTCAATGTATCAGTCTGATTTAATGGTTTCCATTTTAGCTTATAGGAGATTTCAGGAAGTTTATCCCCAAATTTATTTAAATGGTTTTCTGCGAAAAGATAAACTGTTTTGCCAGGTGGGATTACGTAATTTAACTGGTTAAGAAGCGATGTATAACTCAATGAATTTCGCTCAGTAGTATCATTACTTATCGTATCTTTTAAGTTTATCGTGCTAAATCCGGCATCGAAATCATGAATTTCATAACCTAGCTTGGTCAAAGAATCAATAATTGCCCGGTTATCTGTAAATGCTTTCTGGAATTTAGATTTTTCAACTAAAATCCAACCTGAATTTTTGTCTTCTAATTTTTTTTTAATAAATGGCTGGGCAAGAATGAATGTGGTTAAAATGATAAGCAGGCAACGGAGTAATAGTAAAAACCAGTCGTTAATTTTAAAGCTTTTCGAACTGGCCCTTGAACTTTCTCCTAATAATGCAATGCTGCCAATTTTTAGTGTCTTACCTTGTTTAACATTCCACAAATGTATAATAAGCGGAATAATTAAGCCTGCAAGCGCCAGTAAACCTATGGGATATGAGAAATTCACAGTTAAATTTTAAGTTTACTTCGTTGTTTTAAAAAATCTCTCAATGCCTGGTCTAAAGGTTCATCAGTACAAATTGTTCTATAAAAAATTCTTCTATCAAGCATTTTAATGCGTGTTTCTTCAAGGTAATTTGTAAGCTTGGATTTGTAAGCTGCCCTTGCTTTGGATTGATCTATCTGAATGGTTTCGCCAGTCTCCAAATCCTCAAATGTGGTATATCCTTTAAAATCTAAATCCAGCTCATTTCTGGAAAGCACATGAAATACAACAATTTCATGTCTAAGTGTATTTAAGGTATCAAGCAAATGGGTTATTTCATCGTGTTTCTGATACAAATCAGTTACAAAAATTAATAGTTCTCTTTTTTGAGTGCCGGCAAAAAGTTCTTTATAGTGAATCGGTTTGGTAAAATTGCCATTAGGATTAATACGCTCCAGTTGATAGAATAATCTTGCTAAGTGCTGAAAATCCTGTTTGGGTGTCATCGAGAAAATCCCCGAGTTTTGAAAAACATATAGCCCGATTGCATCGCCTTGTAAATTTGCCAAATAAGAAAGCGATGCGCCAAGGTATTTTGCATACTCAATTTTTGTAAAATCGCCGTCACTGTGGCTCATCGAGGCACTCGCATCGATTAATATACGAACAGCAATGTTAGTTTCCACTTCTGATTCACGAATATAATACCGGTCTGATCTGGCAAACATTTTCCAGTCCAGCGAGCGTAAATCATCGCCCGGCTGGTAGCTTCTGTATTGGCTAAACTCCAATCCGGCACCTTTAATTGTGCTTTTGTTAATGCCACTCATAAAGCCGTCTATCGTCATCTTTGCCGATAAATTCAGCTCCTTTATCGCCATCAATACCTTCGGATCGAGTAGTTTACTCATTAAATATTCGCTTTTGGTTTCGAAATTGCTTTAATCAATCCATCAGTTACTTTGTCGGCCGATACATTTTCGGCTTCTGCCTTAAAGTTCATTAAAACCCTGTGGCGAAGAACCGGATAGGCCATTGTTTGTAAATCTTCTAAAATAACAGCGTACCTTCCTTTAAATAAGGCTCTTGCTTTTGCTGTTAATATCAAAGCCTGACCCGCACGTGGGCCAGCGCCCCATCTTACCCATTCCTTTACAAAGGCTACTGAAGTTGTATCGGGTCTGGTTGCGCGGATTAGTTCACTCACGTAAGTTACTAGATCATCACTGATGCTTATTTCCCTGGTAATTGCTTGTAATTCTTTTATCTCTTCAGCCCCAATAATCGGGTTGATAACTGGTTTTTTACCACCAGTAGTGCTGCTTAAAATCTTCGCCTCTTCTTGTGCAGTTGGATAACCAATTTTAATGTATAAAAGAAAACGATCTAACTGCGCCTCCGGAAGGGGGTAGGTTCCGGCCTGTTCTATCGGGTTTTGTGTTGCAAGAATAAAAAATGGCCTATCCAGCGGATAAGTTTGCCCGCCGTAAGTTACCTCAAACTCCTGCATAGCTTCTAAAAGTGCCGACTGCGTTTTTGGCGGCGTTCTGTTCACTTCATCAGCTAAAACAATATTGGCGAATAAAGGGCCTTTGTTAAATTTGAAAAATCTTTTGCCTGTAACGTGGTCTTCCTCTAAAATTTCTGTTCCCACAATATCCGTTGGCATTAAATCGGGTGTAAACTGGATTCTGCGGAAGGATAGGTCTAAGGCTTGCGACATGGTTTTTACCATTAAAGTTTTCGCCAAACCCGGAACACCTTCTAGAAGGCAATGACCTCCGGCCATTAATGCAATGAGCATTTCTTCAATAATTACGTCCTGGCCGACAATCACTTTCTGTATTTCGCTTTTAAGTGAGGAGATCTTTTCGATCAATATTTTTAAGTTGCTTTCTGAACGCTCCAAAACGGTTGATTTTTTTTAGTTAGTGAGATATTGTGCCTCAATATAGGGCTTAAAGGCAGATATTTTTTACCTTGTTGAGAAGAATATCAAAAAATTTACAAGATAATCAATATAAAAATCTGAATTAATAAAAATTGGCGGTAATTTAGGACGATGCAAAGATCTAAATTCACTTTTGCGAGACTTAAATACAATTCCGGAGATTGGGAAACCGATCAGCGTATGCCATCCAATATCCTTAATTCACTTTTAGAATATACAACCATCCCACTGGATGAAGAAGAGAAGATTGTTGAGTTGAGTAGCCAGGAACTTTTTAAATATCCATTCTGCTATTTAAGTGGCCATAAACTGGTTCAGTTTACACAACAGGAAGCCGTAAATTTTAAAACTTATGTGCACAATGGTGGTTTCGTTTTTGTTGATGATTGCAATCATGACATCGATGGTTTGTTCGCCCGTTCTTTTGAAACACAGATGAGCAATTTGTTTGGGCCAACAGCGCTCAAAAAAATTCCGAATAATCATGGTATTTATAATTCATTCTTTAAATTTGAAAAAGGCCCGCCAACCACCTCATTCGAATTAAATGGTTGGGGTGATGATTTAGTGCATGATTACCTGAAAGCGATAACCATAAATAATAGAATCGGCGTTTTATACAGTAATAAAGATTATGGCTGCGAATGGGATTATGATTTCAGGAACAAACGCTTTCTGGCTGAAGACAATACCAAATTCGGTGTAAACATTATTTTATATGCCATGGGTATAAACAGTTAAATAAAAACTAAAACCAAATATTTTGAAATCTTCCCTAACCAGACTACTCCTTCTTACGGTAGTTTTACTTGCGCTGAGTACAAGTGTTTTCGCTGGCAAAACTCCATACTATTATCAGATTAAGGTTTATCACTTAAAAAGCCCATTGCAGGAAGCAATGGTTGATGCCTATTTAAAAAATGCTTTTTTACCTGCGGTTCACCGTGCTGGAATAAATAGTGTAGGCGTTTTTAAACCAATTGCAAAAGATACACTTGAACAACTTGTTTATGTTTTTATTCCGTTTAAAAAGATGGACGATTTTTTAAAACTGAGCGAAACCTTAGCCAAAGATAAATCATATTTAGAAGCCGGGGCCGCGTTTTTAAATGCAGAATATAATGCAGCTCCATACAACAGATTAGAATCTATCATTTTGAAAGCCTTTTCTGCTATGCCTGAATTTGCCACTCCAAAGTTAACTGCTCCAAAAAATGAGCGGGTTTATGAATTGAGGAGTTATGAATCGGCCACAGAAAACCTTGCCGCAAACAAAATAGGTATGTTTAACGATTATGAAGTTGAAATTTTTAATAAGTTAAACTTCAATGCAGTTTTTTATGGGCAAGTAATTTCTGGAAGTAAAATGCCCAACCTAATGTATTTAACTACTTTTAATAATAAAGCAGACAGAGATAAACATTGGGTTGCATTTGGCGAGGATTATAAAAAGATTAGCGGATTGCCTCAGTATCAGCATAATGTTTCTAAAAATGTTACGCTTTTTGTTTATCCTACAGATTATTCGGATTTGTAGCCCGAATTAGATTTAAAAGTCCGTTTCGTTTTTTGTATATTTGCAGCTGTTTGTAAAGGCAATAATAAAATAGCCGATACAAACTTTAGCTGGGGCCGTTCTTGGATTTGACAGGGTGGCGAAGGTTATGTTAGCATGCAGTGCGTTGTACGGAGAGCACTTAAAGTGAACGTTCAAATTTTAGTTGGCGAAAATACTTACGCCTTAGCTGCCTAGTTTAGAACTAGCATAGCTTTTGTCCCTCTAACTGCTGCATTGTTGGGTTAGAATCCGGGGCATCGAAACAACGAAGCTGGCCTTGAGGAGATGCGACTTAAGGTGAGATAAAGTATCTAAGGATTTAAATAAGGTCGGTTTTCAGCCCGTTTATTTCCCGAAAATTAATTGAAAAATAAGCATGTAGAAGGTATAATTTATCTCACAACTGGACAAGGGTTCGACTCCCTTCGGCTCCACTGAAATCAGTAACAAAAATCACTAAAAGCCTGCAAATCAAATATTTGCAGGCTTTGTTTTTTAGTAAAAAAAGGTGAGTTTTAGGTGAGTTTTGTCACAAAACGCAAAAATAAGGTGAGTAATTGACATAAAATCTACGATGATTTCGTAACTCACCGAATTTGTAGTTAAAAGACTATAAATCAGCTAGTTTACTAGGTAAACATCTTGTTTTTTAAAAAATGCAAACTTAACTTTATTTAACCCTTAAAATTTAAGTTATGAAAAGAAATTTTAACCTGCATTTTTACCTTAAAAAACCAAAAAATGCGGACATCGGAAAATTTCCAATTTACCTGCGAATTACCCTCGACAAAAAGAGATCAGAATGCACAACAGGAAGAATGGCTGAGGAGAAGGAATGGAGTGAGACTGGTATGATGAAAGGAAAAACATCTAAAGCAAAATCTTTTAATGACTATCTCAGGCATTTTGAAGTTCTTGCTTATGAGGCACACAGAAAACTTATTGTAGCGAACGAGCCGGTTACAGCAGTGTCATTACGTGACAAAATTATTGGCAAGGTACCAAAAGGTAAAACCCTTGTCGAAGTCTTTCAGGAACATAATGACCGAATGGAAATTTTGGTAGGAAGTGAGTTTGCACCAATGACTTTACTACGTTACCAAACTTCCCTGCGACATTTAAAGCAGTTTATTAAGCTGAAATACAAAGCAAAAGATATTGAACTTAAAGATATTGGCCACCGTTTTGTAGCCGATTATGATTTCTTTCTTCGTTCAGAAAGGAAGTGTGCCAATAATTCGGCAGTAAAATATATGAAGAATTTCAAAAAAGTAATCAGGATTTCTCTGGCGCACGGCTGGATAAATAAGGACCCTTTTGTTAATTACAAGACAACGGTAAAAGTTGTTGATAGAGTTTTTCTTGATGATGCTGAAATCCTTTCATTGAGGGAAAAATCTTTTGATATTGAAAGGCTTAATCTAATTCGTGATGTTTTTCTCTTTAGTTGCTATACTGGCCTTGCTTATGTGGACGTAAAAAAACTAAAAAGCGAAGAAATTATCCACGGAAAGGATGGGGAAAGGTGGCTTGTGACTAAAAGACAGAAAACGGACGTACCGACCCGCGTACCCCTATTGCCTGTAGCGTCTGCTTTAATTGATCAATATCAAAATCACCCCTTATGCGCAGATTCCGGAATGGCTCTGCCTGTTTGTTCGAACGTTAAAATGAATGCATATCTTAAAGAAATAGCGGACCTTTGCGGCATAAAAAAGCTTCTGACTTTTCACATTGCCAGGCATACCTTCGCAACAACAATTACGCTCTCTAATGGAGTTCCTATAGAAACTGTAAGTAAGATGTTGGGTCATCAAAGTATAAAAACTACACAGCATTATGCAAAAATATTGGATAAGAAAGTAAGTGAAGATATGGCTAGTCTAAAGGAAAAACTTTCGAATCCGCAAGTCAGCAAAACTAAGCCCGCTTTTATCTATACAATTTCAGGTAAATAGAAGTCTTTAATTAAATAGTTCGGTTTACCTCAATGCTCCTAACGATGTGACTCTTTCAATTCCTGCAGTTGTATTATTTTAGGATGGAAAGCAATTTAGCTTCCGGATTTTTAACCTGAAACGGCAAAATGAAATGTAGGTTAGTTGTTTTTTTTATTTTGTTGAGCTTTAGTGACCCATTTTATCTAACTCGTTCATTACATTAGAAATAAACAATAACTTAGTACATGGATAAAATCATAATCAGAAACTAATCCCTGTGATTAGATAACAATATTTTCAATCATAAAAAAAGATGTTTATAAATTAAAGCGCGCTGGTTGGCTATAAGAAGTACAGTTATAAACAAATTAGTAATTATGATTGGTTATCAGGATAGGGTATTATTTCAATAGTAAGATTGGAGACGCCCTTATGGAATTTGAAGACCATGTGCATCCTATTTAAAACTAAAAGACTATGAACAATAAGCATTTAGTGTTAACTAATCCCTGTACAATGCAGTGGGATGACATGAATGAGGTGAACGAAGGCCGTCATTGTCAAAGCTGTGATAAAATAGTCATAGATTTCAGTGCCAAATCTGATGTGGAACTGCTTCAGTTCTTCAAAACGAAAAAAAAGGATGTTTGTGCTCAAGTGAGTTCTGATCAGCTGAACAGGCAATTACTTTCACCAGTCGTGCAACGAAATTGGAGATGGATGATACCCCTGGCAGCTGTAGCAGTTACGGCCGTTCCAGCTCAGGCGCAAAAACTGAAACCAATTATCCAGATGACGCCATCAGCGGCCGATCCAAATAAGGCTGCTATAAATTTCGGCAATCAGTTGCTAAAATTGCAAACCACCATTGGCGGAAAAGTCATTGATAGCCTTTCAGGAAAGCCATTGAGTGGAGTCAAAGTCAGGCAAAAAGATTTCCAGAATGTTTTAGCAATAACAGACAGTACAGGGAAGTTTGAGATGAGCATAATAAAAGCAAATATCGCACAGCCCTTCGTTTTTGATTTGTATGACAGTCCCAGCGTGGAGGCCAGTTTTATCAATAACATGATTGTAAAAATTCCAGTAGACAGAACTATCAGGCTTGGCGGCGTTTCATTAATCTCTGAAAACCGGAAGCCGCTATATATTATTTATTCTGGAGATAAAAAATGCATAATTGATCCATCAGGAATGGATGAAATACAAGCCGATTGGGTTGAAAAACTTGATGTTTTGAAAGATGAAAGTACAATTGCGACTTACGGATCCAAAGCGGTGAACGGAGTTGTACTCATTTGGATAAAAAAAGCTTTTGCGAACCGCATTGATTTTTCTAAGAAAGAATAAACCTGTTTTGCAAATCAAAAAAGAGATAGAATGATTATTTCTATAATACCATCCAATTGTTTGATTTTCCAGAATTTTAATCTGATATACCCATGTTTTCCTTAAGAGCCCCGACAGCGTTCAGGTTTTCCCTAAGCAGAACCTCTAAATCTTTGAAAAAGCTTTTGAAATAACGGGAGGACAACCGTGCTAATATCAAACTCATGATCTTATCTGATAAAAAAAGTTGGAAGAGGATAAGCGTGATGAAAAATACATAATGGCTGAGGATGAGATGAACATTACTTAGCTTTATTACGTTGGTTAAACCAAGAGCCGCGAGAAAAAAATCTGTGAGCATAGGAAGCCCGATAAGTGGTAGCAGAAAAATTAACCGTGCTCTGAAGTTCACATGTTTTTTTGCATTTTCAAGGCTTTGACTATAGTTATCAAACCGGTTTTGAAGAGGGGAGATTCTATTAGAAAGCATCTGGTCAAGTTTTTCGAGGGCCTTGCCATAGTTGATGTCTACCTCGCTCATATCTTTGATGAGCACAGATTCGGCTGCATTGAGTTTTTCTTGCTCCTCAACTATTGACTCCTGTTCCGAAATAATCTTTTCCATAACTTCCAAATCATCAGGAATGCCCCTTGCGAGTTTCTGTTCTGCGGCAACTATGCGGTTGTCAAGCTGTTTGAAATTACTTTTTAGCAAATTCAATTTTTTTGTACTTATCTCTTTTTGTTTAGAATGTTCCACTCTGGTATGTTCGATGTCAAGGGTATACTCTAAGCGGATTAAGTTCTCTTCATTTACAGCAAATCTTGCATATAATAACTTGAGTGTATTAAAATGTTCGTCAGGCAATTTATTCTTGTCCAAGAGTGTATTGCTGAAGTATCGTAAATCGGACTCTGTCAAAGGATTCTCAGGCATCGGAAATTAAATAAATGCCTAAAAATATGTAAAAATATTAGAAGCTTTGAATGCCTTCAGTTAAAATAAATAGATTATTCGTAGGTTACGGTTGTACAATTCTCGAATCCAGTACTGAAGCGACTGCTGCGATAAATACTTCCAGTTGTAAATGATTTAGATATAGGTACCATACCCTAGAGATTTCCGGTCTTCAAGTGATGCCATCTAAGCCAACTAAATAATTTAAATCGTTTGAAACGCTACGCAAATTAAAAATGTCGCAGAAATTACGTTTAATTAAATTCGAATATGTTGAATTAATATAATTTTGGGCATTGACTGATAACTCGTTTAAGACATTATGAAATGTTCAAATTAAGTCTTTTATTTTCTTTGATTTTGCTACTTAATGAGCATTCCAATGCAGAAACTTATAAAGTAAGTTCTTCGATCGAATTTCAAAATTTATCATCTCGCCTGCAACCGGGAGATGAAGTAATTATCGCTGAGGGAAATTATCAAAGTTGGTCCGTTGAGGTTAAATCAAACGGTAATGCTTCAAATCCAATAACCATCAGGGGGGAAGGGAACAGCGCTACCATTTTTTCAGGTAGTTTTACTAAATGCGTTTTTAAAATATCAGGAAATTTTGTTGAGCTTGAAAACCTGTCTTTCAGGAATTGTTTACTCACTAAAGCAGATGGGTCAAATGGGACACTTATTGACCTTAGTGGCGTCAGCCATTGTCGGATTAAGAACTGTACATTTTACGATAATCAATCTCAAATTCAGTTTCTTCCCCTGATTATAATATCCGGTACCGGAAGAAGTAATACGATTGAAAAGTGTATTTTCATTCACAATATAAATACCATTGATGTGCAGGTGAAAATTACTGACAAAGAAACACCCTCATATACTTCAATTTCCGGTAACATATTTAAAAATAAGCCCAAAGTTACCTGGACCAATGGAAATGGCGGCGAGTGCATTCAGATTGGGCAGGATCCAATTCTGCTAGGCAAAAAGGAAGCATTTAGCACGATAAAGAATAACAGTTTTCTCAGGTGTGACGGAGAAAATGAGATAATAAGCAATAAAAGCAGCGCAAACAGTTACCTTAATAATCGCTTCGAAAGTAATGACGGGGAGCTCGTTCTCAGGGGAGGCCATGACTGTATTGTCGATGGTAACGTTTTTAACGGAGGAACAGGTGGAATACGAATCAATGGTACCGGTCATAAAATAATCAACAATAAATTATCAGGAATAAAAACAGCCATACGTTTAATGTATGGCATGGCAAAAGGAAAAGCTGAAACAGGCTTTTATATTGCGGCAAGCGATTGCCTGGTGAGTGGAAATAAAATCAGCAAGGCCAATATCGGTATTTTTGAAGGAGACAGCAAAAATGTAGACTGGACCGGTAAATTCGATACCAAGCGCTATCCATCGCGGGTACTCCAGGATGTTGCTCCCTTTGACAATATGTTTTTGAATAATACTTATAAAAATGTAATTACTGATTTCCTTAAAGAGTAAATTAATTCAGATTTTTCAATGCAATTAACCAATTACTATATGAAGCTTCAACCAGTTCAGAAAAACGTTTTACTAATACTAATTTCACTGTTATCATCATTGACAACGCTCGCGCAGAATTCTCAATCCCGGGAAGAAAAAAACTTAAATGTTCTCCAGCAAAAATTCGTTGATTTGCGTTTTGGTATGTTTATACATTATAATATTCCAACCTATGCCAATGCCGACTGGCCCGACCCTGATACATCGCCTCAGTTATTCAATCCCAAAAAACTCGATGCCAATCAATGGGCAAAGGCTGCAAAATCTGCAAATATGAGCTATGGTTGCCTTACCACAAAACACCATAGCGGTTTTTGTATTTGGGATACCAAGAGCACAGATTACAATGTTATGAATAGTCCGTATGGTAAAGATGTAGTCAAACAGTTTACAGATGCTTTCCGTTCAAATGGTTTAAAGGTTATGCTCTATTATTCAATTCTAGATACGCATCATAAATTAAGGCCCAATCAAATTACGCCAAAGCATATTGATATGATCAAGCAGCAGATTACGGAACTTTTAACCAAATACGGTAAGATAGAGGCTTTAATAATCGATGGTTGGGATGCACCATGGTCGAGGATTTCATACGATGAGGTGCCTTTTGAGGATATTTATAGCTTGATTAAAACACTTCAGCCTGATTGCCTGGTTATGGATTTAAACGGAGCCAAATATCCGTCTGAAGGACTTTATTATACAGATATTAAAACTTATGAAATGGGTGCGGGACAAAAGATGAGTAAGGATAGTAAGGTTATGCCTTCTTTAGCTTGTTTACCGATAAATACTGCATGGTTCTGGAAAACCGATTTCCCGACCGTTCCTGTCAGAAAACCGCAGGACATTGTAGATAACCTGATAAAACCACTTAATGCGGCAAGTTGTAACTTTATACTGAATGTTGCGCCAAACAGGGACGGCCTTATCGATGAGAATGCATTGGCATCACTGAGAGAAGTTGGAAAACTTTGGAGAAATGAAGGGGCTACAGCGCCTTTGCCGCCACTTGCCTTACCTATCATCTCTTCCAACATGGCTCTCAAGCAAGCTGCAAATTCAAGCTGGAGTGATGATATGGACATTATGGACTTCGCTAACGATGATAATTACCGTTCTTCTTGGAGATCAAATACCGCTGTCGAGCAGCCTTGGTATGAAATAGATTTTAAGAATCAAAGAGGTATAAATATGATAGTCCTTGCCGAGCAAAAAGCTAATATTGATAAATATATCCTTGAATACTGGGATGGCACGCGATGGCAAACCCTCTTTCAGGGTTCAAACGAACAGCGCATCAAGATTCACCGCTTCCCGCGCGTTTGGACCAGTAAAGTTCGCGTCAGGATAACACATTCAACAACTATTGCCTCGATTGCAGAGTTCCAGGTTTTCAACGAGAGAAGGGGGTAACAGTCTTTAAACAAGCTATTCCAGAGATTTTTGACCCGGATATTTGCGAAAGGGGATTCACGAAATCTCATTAAATGCCACGCCTTAATCCGGCTAATGTTTGATGCGAGAGCTCTAATGGTAAGCGCAATTAATAAATACAGGTCTTTCTGCAGGTTTAGTCTTAAGTTCAGGCTCGCAGAAACCTTTCAAAATCAGATTTAGTTGTGAGTAGCCATCAAGTTTGAAAGAAGATGCAACGCTTTTTAAGATATGTCTAATTTCAATCGATTGAAAGCAATAACGGGTGTACAATGAGCACTTTATTATCTATGCGGGGAATTCAGACTGAATTTATTTATTAATTTCAGGTTGGGTAAATCATTACATCCTTCGTGCATGAAAAAGATCATTGGAACACTAATATTCACCTTACTTCTGTTTACACAGCTGCAAGCCCAAATCAAGTCCGGCGTGCTTGTCTTGTTTGAGGGAAGTGGCCACCACTTAGGTTTTTCTAAAAGGGCGGTAGTCTGGTTGGACAGCCTTTCTGAGCGGAACGGCATGTCCGTTGATTTTTTAAATGACACTAAAAAATTCACCTCTTCATTTTTAGCGAAGTACCGGCTTATTATTCAGCTTGACTATCCTCCCTATGGGTGGTCAGCGGAAGCCACCAAAGCTTTCAAGGATTACATCTTACAGGGACGTGGAGGATATCTGGGGCTTCATCATGCTACATTAATCGGGGATTTTGATGGTTATAAACCATGGCCATGGTTTCGGAAATTCATGGGTGAAATTACGTTCAAAAGTTATATACCGAATTTTGCTTCGGCAAAAGTAGTGGTCGAAAAACCTGACCATCCAATATTTCTTGGACTAAAGGAAAACTTTTTTATAAACAAAGAGGAATGGTACACTTATGATAAAAGCCCAAGGGGAAATGTTGAGGTTTTGGCAAGGGTAGATGAGGACTCTTACTTCCCCTCTTCTGCTACAAAGATGGGCGATCATCCGGTGATCTGGAGCAATAACAATGTTAAGGCTCGAAACATCTATATATTTATGGGGCATGGAGCTGACCTTTTTGATAATGCAGATTATAAAAGGCTGCTTGAAAATTCAATTCGCTGGACCTTAGGGTCATATTAAGAAACACGAACCATTCGATTGATTTAGATATGAAAATATGCCTGTTATTTACGTTTATTGTTTTAGTATTTCCTAAACAACTTGAAGCCAGCCCTGTAATAAGTGTGAATCAGGTGGGTTATGATGTCGGCACATCAAAACAGGCTATATTGACCAGTGGGCTCTCTGATGGTGGGATAAAAGAATTTTATATTATTTCGGTTAGTACAGGAAAAACTGTTTTTACCGGCATAGTGCTTCCAGTCAACGGATTTGATAACTGGGGAAAAAAAAGGTATTACAAAATGGATTTTTCTTCTTTTAACAAAACAGGGAGATACTATTTGGCAACCAAAGGGCATTGGATTGCGAAGTCTCCGGTATTTGAAATTGATAACAATCTGCTGGCGCGAAAAACTTTGCCGGCATTAGCCCACTATTTTAGAAATCAAAGGGCCAATACCTTGATAGAAACTGAAAACGATAAGAACATACCTCTTTTTGGTTCCGAAAAGACGGTGGATTTAGCAGGGGGATGGTGTGATGCTTCAGGGGATGTCAGTAAGTACTTCTCCCACCTGGCTTATTCTAATTTTTTTTCCCCACAGCAAATACCACTTGTCACATGGGCATTGGCAGATGCAGCAGAGAAAATGCCAACATTACTTAAACAGCTTAATTTGACAGACTCTATTCAGGATGAAGCCCGTTATGGGGCCGATTATTTGTTGAAATCCTTAAGTGAGGATGGCTACTTTTATATGATTGTCTTTAGCTATTTCAATAAAGACCCTAAAGCTAGAAGGGTAGTTGGTTTACTTGCCAATAGCGTAACGACCGATGAATACCAGTGTGCCTTCAGAGAAGGGGCGGGAATGGCCATCGCGACGCTGGCGAAAATGTCAAGATGGAATAGCATTGACGGATATCGGCGTAGACAGTACTTGCGGGGCGCAGAAAGAGCTTTTAGTTACTTGTTAGTAAACAACAGAAAATTTTGTGATGACGGAAAGGAAAATATAATTGACGACTACTGTTTGTTAATGGCCGCATGTGAGCTTTTCGAGGCAACCGGAAATCGAAGCTATCTTGAACAGGCAAGGTTGAGCGCTACGAACCTTGAAAATAGGTTGACATCAAGAGGGTATTTTATTTCTGATGATAAGGACCGTCCTTATTATCATGCTTCGGATGCAGGAATGCCGTTGACTGCATTAAAGCGATATATTGAAATTGAACGGGATAAAAAACGATTGTTGGTCGCACGCGCTGCTATTGAAAGAAACCTCCGATATCAATTTAAAATAACCAGGGAAGTGTCGAATCCTTTCGGGTATGCCCGTCAGACATTCAAGTTTCAGGAGAAGATAATTGATTCGTTTTTTATTCCCCATCAAAATGAGACCGGTTGGTGGTGGCAAGGGGAAAATGCGAGACTTGCCTCACTTGCATCTGCGGCTATTGCCTCGGGCATGGGAAAAGAGAGCCAACGTTATGGGATGGATCAGATCAATTGGATTTTGGGTTTAAATCCTTACCAGGTTTGCTTTATGTATGGGCTGGGCACCAATAACGTCCCTTATATGGCTTCAAATTATGGACACGGCTCCCGGCGGGGAGGAATATCTAACGGAATCACAGGGCTTGAAAGTGATCAGGCTGGTTTCGGAATCGATTTCAAAGAAAAAGCCGATGGGAATGAATGGCGCTGGACCGAGCAGTGGTTACCGCATGCTGCCTGGTTCTTGCAGGCTATAACGACAATGAAGTCCGAGAAGTAACTCCGCCGGAATCATTTTGGATTTCAACCATCCCGTCGCTTTTAATTTTAATGAGTTTCTTTATAACTGTGTTTAAGCCTCTGATGTTTCCTCGATAGTTTTTGCTTTTAAAATAGACTAAATTGCCTATTCTTGTAATTATTCCCGGATATGAAAAAGGCAGAAAAAACAAAACAGTTTATAATTCAACAGGCGGCCACGCTTTATAACAAAAAAGGGATCTCCGGCACAACAGTGGATGAGGTTTTGGATGTGGCAAACGTTGCAAGGGGATGTCTGTACAATCATTTTGAAAATAAAGATGCACTTTCTTTTGCCACAGTGGATTTTTTGTTGGCGGAAAACCAAAGAGCGGTCAGTGCTTTTGTTTTGAAAGAAAAAACTGCGCTCGGGAAAATTTATGGATATCTTCTTTTTAATAAAACACCACTCCATACACACCTTAGCGGTGGATGTCCGATTTTGAATATGGCAGCGGAATCAGATGATAATAACCCGGTAGTCAAAGAGAAAGTAAAAAAGAATATTCTGCAGGTTCAGCAGTTTTTTAAAAATATTCTTCAACAAGGAATAGATGAAGGCGAATTTAAAGCTAGTCTTGATGTAGAAGGTTTCGCCTTTAAATTATTTTGTGCCGTTCAGTCTGCAATAGTAATGTGCCGGGTCCTGGATTCAAATAAGCCTATGCAATTATTAATTCGAAATTTTAAGGCAGAGATGAAATGTTTTATGGCTCAGGAATAATAATTCATATCGGCCGTATGTTTTTCGTGCTGACGGTGACTTCGGCTGAGAAATAACTTTCGAAGGCTGGCGAGATGCGCAAACAAAACGCAGGGAACAATTAATCCCGGCAATAAAGAAAATGGAAAATGGAGTATCGCTGTGTTTGGCTGTTCGAAACCAAATTTTTGTATCGGAAACGGGGCAGAAAGCATAGCGGTTATTACAATATTCAGTAACAAAATCAGGCATATTATATTCCAGATGATAAGCACCGTTTTTCCTGGTTTCTTTTTAATATAGGTGAAGTAATAAAGCACGGGAGCGCTGATTCCACTGAAAATGTCAAAGTTATTTCCTTCGAAAGTCATCAAGGCCGGAACGTTGCCATACAGATAAAGCCAAAAGAGGCAAATTTCTACAGGAATTCTCACAGTGTGAAGGATTAACAATTTAGAATAATCCAATTTGTCCAGGAATAACCTGCCTTTGGGCGTTAGAAAAAGACTAATAATTAGAAATACCGGTGGTAAGACCAGGAGCAGGAGCCTTGGAGGCATCACCTCAGTTACCTGGTAAAAGCCTGTAAACGCAAGTATTGATTGGGTTATTACCCAGCTTATAACAACTACAACTAAGAACTTGGAATAATTACCGGCTTTGAAAAGCAAATAAACTGTCAGTATGGCCGTGAGGCCGAATAGGATGAGGAGTGAGGCTGGTAAAGTAAACATTCTTAAATTTTTAGTTTTAACCGTTTTAGGCATTAAGTCCTAATTTCTTCATAGGATCCACTGAGATAAATGAACTGTTTCAAGCGATAGCTCGTCTTGAAAAATGCAGGGATATAGCTCCCTGCATTTCAAACCAACTAAATATCAATCCTGATAATTATCCGGCCGCTTTAAATAAGAAACCCAAATATAATACTTAGTAAATATATTATTATAAAATAAATAATTTTGTCTTTTTTTATTTTAAGGGTAGCTCTGTCTATTTATCAAAAGTGGGTCATTATTGGCTTAGGCTAATAAGATCTTACTTGTTTAAATTAACTTTATATACTTAAAAGTCTATTTAGTGGAATTTTACTAATAAAATCTTAAAATGAATGCATCCCGGGAAATTAAAAAAGTTGCTGTAGTTGGTTACAACAGGATACCTTTTGCAAGGATTAATACAGCCTATGTTCATGCAAGTAACCAGGTAATGCTGACTGAAGCCTTAAATGGATTGATTTCTCGTTATCATCTTCAGGGCCGCATAATTGGGGAAGTGGCGGGCGGAGCGGTAATAAAGCACACCAGGGATAGTGCACTGGTGCGGGAAAGTGTTCTAAGAACAAAGCTGGACCCCAAGACCCCTGCCGTTGATTTACAACAGGCCTGCGCTACGGGCGTTGAGGCTGTCATTCATATTGCCAATAAGATCGCCCTTGGCGAAATAGAATGCGGCATTGCCTGCGGCGTTGATTCCACCAGCGATGTACCTTTGGTATTGCACGAAAATCTCCGTAAAATACTTCTGGATGCCGGAAGGTCAAAGTCTATAACCGAAAAAATTAAGAAAATATTCCAAGTCAGATTCAGAGACCTAAAACCTGTCAGTCCTGAAAATAAAGAACAACGAACCGGACTTAGTATGGGTGATCACACAGAAATCACAGCAAAAACATATGGCATATCCAGAATTGAACAGGATTTATTCGCCCTGGAAAGTCATCAAAAGATGGCGGCAGCCTACCGTGAAGGTTTTTTTGAGGATATGTTAACTCCCTATCTGGGATTGGAAAAAGACAACAACCTTCGCGCAGATTCAACATTTGAGAAATTAAGTTCATTAGCGCCTGCATTTGATAAACAGTCCGGAACACTCACTGCAGGTAATTCTACACCTTTAACAGATGGCTCCTCAAGCGTACTGCTCGCCTCCGAGGACTGGGCGAGGGAAATGAGATTACCGGTTCTGGCCTATATCACCTTCGCCCAAACAGCCGCAATTGAATATACGCAGGAAAAAGAAAACCTGCTGCTCGCACCGGTTATAGCTATGAATAAGATGCTGGAGAAGGCCAAAATGTCTCTTGCTGATTTTGATTATTACGAAATTCATGAAGCTTTTGCTGCTCAAGTACTCGCAACGTTAAAAATCTGGGAAAGCGAAGAGTTAAGTCAACGGTTTGGTTATCATGCACTGGGTAAAATTGACAGGCAAAAACTTAACGTGAAAGGCGGTAGCCTCGCTGCAGCTCATCCTTTTGCTGCCACCGGAGGCAGAATTGTCGCAACACTGGCTAAATTACTCGCCCAAAAAGGATCCGGAAAAGGCCTTATTTCCGTATGCGCTGCTGGTGGACAGGGTGTGACAATGATATTGGAACGATAAGTATGAACTTACAGAACTCGTTGTCAAGAATTTAAGAAGCTCATTGTCATCTGAAATTCAAAAACACCAGTAAATGCTAATTTAATTTTTAAAATATACTTTTTAGTATATTTTTGTATTGTATTTCGATGTTATGACAAAGGCGGAAAAAACTAAGCAGCTTATTCTTGAAACAGCAGGAATTATTTATAATGCCAAAGGTATTAATGGCACCGGCATTGATGATGTGACTAAAGCAGCCGGTATTACTAAAGGTGCGCTGTATGCCCATTTTGAGAATAAAGACGATTTGTCGCTGCAGACAGTTGACCACCTTTTAGAAAAGATCAGTTACGGTACTCATCAGGCAATAATGAAGGGGAAAACAGCTAAGGAGATGATTTTTGCCTACCTGGATTTTAATAAGTCACCTTTACATACCTATATCGATGGTGGTTGTCCAATTTTTAATATGGCTGTTGAGGCAGATGATAATAACGAACCTGTAAAAAGAAAAGTAAGTAAGGTGGTTGACTCTTCTCATAAAAGTTTTGTTTCCATTCTGCAAAACGGAATAGATAGCGGGGAATTTTCCGTTAATCTGAATCCTGAGGTTTTTGCCTTCAAGATTTTATCGGCTGTGGAAGGTGCAATAGTTATGTGCCGGGTTATGAATACTAATCTGCCGATGAAAGGCCTGATTAGAAGTCTTAAAGATGAACTTGAAACCTATGTTTTAAAATAGTTTTTTTTGAATTAAAATATACTTTTTAGTATATTTTAGCTAGATTGCCGCTTTCAGAAATGCGCTTAGGTGTGGTTTAAAATATACCGAAAAGTATATTTATTAGTTTAAATGGTTAAAAAATCAATAAATAGTCAATAAATAATCAATAATTAAATTTAAAACAAAATGGAAACACAAAACAACACAATCCTTATTACTGGCGGCGGTTCAGGTATTGGTCTTGAAGTAGCCCGTAAACTTTCCGGTGCTGAAAACAAACTTATCATTGTAGGCAGAAACCTGGATAAACTAAACGCTGCTGCAGCGGAACTTGAAAATGTCACTGTTATCGGCTGCGATATTACTGTTGAGGCTGAGGTAGATGCTCTTGTAGAACAAGTAAAGTCATCTTTTCCTGAGTTAAATGTACTTATAAACAATTCAGGAAGTGCTCACCAGTATTCTTTGGATGAAAATTCAAATGCTTATGAAGGTGCAAAAAAGGAGATGGAAATAAATTACCTGGCTCCTATAAGATTAACAGAGAAACTTTTGCCGATATTAAAAAGTCATTCCAACGCAGCCATTGTTAATGTAACCTCTGTAGTTGCTATTGTTCCGTGGGCAATTATGCCGACTTATAGTGCAAGTAAAGCGGCTTTCCAGTCATATACCCGTTTATTACGCTTATCATTAGCTAAATCAGCAATCAAAGTGTTTGAGGTTCTTCCCCCTTTGGTAGATACAGACTTTACTAAAAATATTCCAACTGATAAAATGTCTCCGGTAGATGTTGCTGCTGCTATAGTAGAAGGAATAAAAGCTGACAAAACAGAGATCAGAATAGGTTTTGCCGACCATTTCTATAATGTCAATAAAGAGTCTCCTGAAGCTGCTTTCAACGCACTAAATGGTGTTGGATAAACATTAAGGCAAATTTAGCGCTCTATAATATACCTATCGGTATTTATTTGCTTAGAGCTGACCCTATTTAGGAATCTATTAACACAAAAAAGATAAAAATGAAAAATACAATTAAAAGTAGTTTACTTTCTGCCGCAATCGCATCTCTTGTTTCATTGACAGGAAATCTGCATGCCCAGGTTACCGACCCCTTAACTGACCCGGGTATCGAAACCCATGTGAAAGGTTACTTAAAAGCAATTAATAGCGCATCAACCATACCTGTTTCCAAGATGCCATTAGAGCAGGCCAGGCAAACTTACAGTTACGTAACCACCTTAGGTGATAAGCCTGATCTCTCCGGAGTAGAGGTAACCGAGAAAGCCATAAAACAGGATGGCCTTACGGTTAACCTGCACATTGTTCGCCCTTCAGGAGTCAAAAAGGATATTCCGGCCTTTATGTATTTTCATGGTGGTATCTGGTTCGTCGGAGATTACAATTCTCACAAAACCCTGTTAAGGGATTTAGTCGTCCGTACAGGGATGGCTGCAGTTTTTGTTGACTTTACCCGTACACCTGCTGCGCAGTTTCCCGTACAGAACAATGAAGCATATGCCGCGACAAAATGGATTGCCGCAAATGGTAAAGAAGTTAAAATTGACGGAACAAAGCTTGCCGTTGCCGGTAATAGCATTGGTGGAAATATGGCTACCGTAGTTGCATTGATGGCAAAAGAGAAGGGTGGGCCTAAGCTTAGCGCCCAGATACTTATCTCTCCGGTTACCGATGCCAATTTTGAAACCGCTTCTTATAATCAATTTGCGGACGGCCGTTTTCTGACCAAGGATCTGATGAAAAGAGGATGGGATCAGTACATTAAAGACCCGGCAGCCAGGAATCAAATCTACGCTTCACCATTACAGGCAACAATCGATCAATTAAAGGGCTTGCCACCGGCACTGGTTATCACCGAAGAAAACGATGTTTTAAGGGATGAAGGTGAAGCATATGCCAGAAAACTTGATCTGGCCGGTGTTTATACAATATCTAACAGGTACAATGGAACAATCCATGATTTCGTAATCATTAATGCGTTACATGAACTTCCATCTACGCAGGCAGCTATTCAGCAAATTGCTGATACCTTAAAGCAGTTTGTGAAATAAAACCAAAACCTCAGCGTGGCAGACGAGTCGCTGCACTGAGGTTTTATCCTATTCAAATTATAATAATAATTTATATGCAAACTAAAAATAGTGTCATTCACCAAACCTTTAAATTGAAGAGCAGTTTCGAAGAGTTTACGGTAAATATTGAAAAGGTACTCCAGCGACTCGCTCCCGACTGGTCTGAAAAATTTGAATCCGATCCGGAATCACTTAAAGATTATTTGAATGATACAGCAGGTAGTGCGGGTTTGATGATTTTCAGTGACCAGCAGCATGGCAGCCTGTTAGCCCTGAAAGGCGCACCGAGAAAGGCAGTTCAGTACACCATCGGGAACCCACTTACAGCGCTTGAAATGACTTTCCATGATATCAGGGCGGCATTGTATGCCCCGGTTAGAATACTGGTATATGAGAACGAAAAGACTGAACTTAACGTAGAATATGACCTGCCGTCCTCGCAGTTCGGCCAATTTGGAAATGAGGCATTTCTGGTAGCAAAATCAGTTGATAGTAAACTTGAAGCAGCCATTCTAGATGCTGATAATTTTGTAAGATGAACAGGATATTAATTTCCAGGTGAAAATATAATAATCTGACCGGTGACAAAACATTTTTCTGGCTTATAAAAATATCAGTTGGTATTTTAAACGATTTATAATCTCTATGGAATTTATTCAAAAAGCCTGGCCCTGGTATGTTTCCGGTCCGTTAATCGGCTTAATAGTGCCTGCATTGCTTCTCCTTGGAAATAAGACTTTCGGGGTTTCATCATCCCTTCGGCATATTTGTGCAGCATGCATCCCTTCCAAGATCCCTTTTTTTGTTTATGAATGGAAAAAGGAGTCCTGGAACTTATTCTTCGTGGGGGGAATCGTGCTTGGTGGTTTTTTAGCAACCCGGTTTCTTTCAGGGAATGCTTCTGTAGCGATAAACCCTAAACTTACTGAGGTACTCAGAGAAGAAGGCATTCGGGATTTTAACGGTTTACTTCCTCTTGATATTTTCAGCCTCAGTGCATTGTTCACTTTACGGGGAATCATATTTACCGTTTTTGGTGGATTGCTTGTTGGTTTTGGAACACGATATGCAGGGGGATGCACTTCAGGTCATTCCATTATGGGCTTGTCATCGCTGCAATGGCCATCCTTAATTGCTACATGTTGTTTTATGGCAGGAGGCTTTTTCATGAGCTGGCTCATCTTGCCGTACCTGCTAAAACTTTAATCTGTGAAAAATATAAAATTTCTATCTGTGGGCATTTTTTTCGGTATCATACTGATAAAATCACAGGCTGTATCCTGGTTTCGTATTCAGGAAATGTTCAGATTTCAATCCTTTCACATGTATGGTATAATCGGCAGCGCAATCATAGTCGGAATGTTATCGGTGTGGTTAATTAAACGTTTTGGTATCAAAGCACTCAACGGGGAGGCTGTTCAAATTCCTGAGAAAAAATTTCATTGGGGTAACGTTTATGGAGGAGTGATATTCGGCTTAGGTTGGGCCTTGACGGGGGCTTGCCCGGGACCTTTATTCGCTGAAATGGGAGGCGGTTTCTATGTGGTCATAATTACGTTTTTTAGTGCGATTGCAGGAACATGGCTTTACGGAAAATTTCGCGCGAAATTGCCACATTGATTAGCATTGTAGTCCTGACTTTTATGGTAAAGATAATTTCTTCATTGAAAATCTAGTCCTGAGAGCAACAATACAAAGAAAAATTTAATAAGATAAATGTGCGGGCTGTAGATACAAATACGGATTTTGAGGATAATTTGTATTTAAAAAGGCTAAGCCTCTGCGGCCCCGCATTTTTTAAACTCCGATCATTCATATAAACGCTCATTAATTACCTAAGAAGTTGCCGGGATAATACCCTCAGGGCAGTTATACTTTTTAATAACGAGCAAACAAATGAAATCCCACATGGCTTTCATAATAATATCATCTAAGATCTTACTCATATGATTATCTCACAACAAGATTTCTTTTATGACCATTTTCCCGGGGGCATTGAGATGGATCCGGAGATTTATTTGAGGTTCAGAAAAGCAACCTTAACGATGCAGTTCGTTTCGGATGCAGATATTGAAACGATGAAAACGCTTTCAATTAATTCGATTAATCAACTTCAGGACGACTATGATGCAGACCTTTAATCAGTTCGAAAGACTTGAGGATGTGCTGACTCATTTTATTTTTCACCAGGGTGCACATGGCCTAAATTTTGTCGATACGGAGATTGTTACTGCAAAACAAGCCATGAGCCGATTAAATCATCATATTTTCAATTAATGATCTTATAGTTTTTTTAACACGCTGCAACTGGGTTTGGTTATTGGTAGCTTTTGAAAGCATCATACCCCCCTCAAGCATCGCAATTATTGAACTTGCATACTGTAAAGGCTCGATTGTATTTTTAAGCTCCCCCTTTGCTATCCCTGAAAAAATAATGCCAACGATCTGCTCTTCCCATTTTCCTATAGCTTTGGCTGCCTTGTCTTTCAATATGTTATTTGTGTCATCAGATTCAATGGCTGTATTCATGATTGGACAACCGCCGTCAGGAAAGGGTGGTATTCTGTAATGGTCATAAATGTTGACATAAACCATAAGCTTGTCAAGGCTACTACATGCCGAGGCCATTTGCCTTGAAACCAGCTGGGCGATTTTGGCAAGGTTATAGTCAAACGCAGCCAGGGCAACTTCTTCCTTATTTTGAAAATTACCGTAAATACAGCCTTTCGAAAACCCTGTTGCCTCAATAATGTCAGACAGCGAGGTTCCGATGTACCCTTTCTTGTTAAAGATCTCCGCGGTGCTTTCAATGATGAAATTTCTCGTCCGCTCAGATTTAGATAAAGTGTTCATGCTATAAAGTTATATATACCAATTGGTATATTAAAGGGCTTGTGGAATTAATAACAATAAAATGATGCATAGCAGTCTATGTCCCAGTGGATTTCTTGCCAGATTTTCTTTTTTATCCTTTAATGAAGTATTGCAGTGAAGCTCAGCTCAATCAATCGCCGGCTGAATTAAGATAAGCACCTGACTTTTTGCAGTATTGCAGAGCCCGGATCCCTTGCATTAAGGCCCACTGTATCATTTCTCAAAGGATATAATTTCTTCCTTTAACATGGCAATGATGTTGTCCATGTGACTGTCATCTCTCAAAACCCTGCTAACGAGCATGCCTCCTTTGACGGTTGAAAAAATCTTTAATGCAAATTGCGTGGCATTTAGTTGCAGGCTAAGTTCTCCACAGGACTGACCAGCCTTAAGGATTATGGTTAGTAAATCCAATGTCTTTTTAATGGCTAACTCAACTTTACCCTGTATAGTCGCGTTCGTATCGTCAGATTCTAAACCAAAATTCATAACCGGGCAACCTCCCTCCTGGTAGCTTTCAGGAAGAGGACCTGTGCCTGCAGGATTGCGATAAAGTTCAAGGAACCGAAATAGTTTTTTCTTAACCGAACCTGTTTTGGTGGCATCAAGTATTCTGGAAATATTTTGTTCAAGCAAATAATCAACAACACAATAAGAAAGTGCTTCCTTACTTTCGAAATGTTTGTAAAAACCACGTCTGGATATTCCAGCCGAAGCTATTATCTCATCTATAGAGGTAGCTTCAATACCTTGCTTATTGAAAACGACTGCTGATCTGGAAATGATGCGTTGCTTTGTCTGTTCAACTTTTGGCATAACAATTTTTTTTCAAAAGTATACTAAATAGTAAACTTTTAAAAGTTCCGTACAACTAAAAATGCCTGCAATATCATAAAACTACATTTGGCTGAAAAAATTTTGTTTCCACAGCCATTTCAGAACTTGATTTAGGGGTCCGCGCTATATACGTTGAACAAGAGCGGCAGAGTACAGGAAGCATCATAAAAAAATACGGAAGAGAATTTATTATAATGAGCACTTAGTTTTCCATGAAAACACTGCATGAAGATCCAAAGCATCCGAGAATTAATCTAACCGCCGCAGGTATTAGGTTGAATCATCAGGTTAATTCCCGCTTTAAGCAAAGCAACCTGTGTCCTGGTCGCTTTACATTCTTGAGCATAGCCTGATTGCTCAGACCCCGTTACCTGAATTTCATCAAACATCTCACTATGGCTTCGCCCGCCATAAAAGCCGGATGTTGAAGTGCCGGGCAGAGTTTCGCTTAGCCTTGCCGGTTCACCCTGGTTTTCTAAGCCTGTTGGATAGTTATTATCATCAAATTCAAATTGGATTTCTGCTTTCATATCTGGTAATTAAGATATCTAAAGATACTATTATATATACCAATTGGTATATCGCCAATGTCTTTCCGATGTAAACTTCTCCAAAAAATGAGTGCCATGGAGAACCAATAAGCTTTAAGAGGCCACGGATAAATCATGGCCTCTGCAATGAAAATTAAGAATTATGTACGCCGGCTTTCTGTTTAATCCGGTATCAAATTTGGTTCAGCAAATTTTAATACCTGTGAAAATCGCTTGCCTGATTCATTGATGAGCTGAGTAGCACACGATCAAATCATGGAATTTTTTACCCCAGCAATGAGTTTTTTTTCAAGCGGAGAGCTTAACCCAACTGAGCCTGTTCCCATTGTGCCAGATTCGCCTTATTTAATCGAATATATTTTTCATTTCCATACTGTTCTGCGAGCATAAGTGAATCATTCGCCGTCTGAATCGCGCCAGTAAGGTCACCGGTATGGGCCAGTACCTGTGATTTCAAAGCCAGGTAAAAATAAGTTACATTCATTTCCAGCAAGGCATTCAGGCTCCATAACGCATGGTCAGTGTTCCCGATCTCCTCAAAATGAAATTTAGCGGAATTATAATAGTCATTAAGTGTCACCCCGCCGTTTGCGCCTCGCTCCGGTTCAAAAGGGGTACCGCCACTAAAGTCAATAGGAATAGACACTTTGGTATTCTCCCAGGATATCTCGATGTCTGCAACTCCGGGTCTTTTCTCTACGATGTCGATAGTGAATACATCAACTATGTTAGAGATCTTTGTAGCCGGAATGTCAAACATGGCAGCAAGATCTTCCTGGTACATCGGGCGGGGAAGACCATAATTGCCGGTATGATTATAGAAGATAACTTTCCAGGTCTCAGGTCCCGGGACTGTGAAAAGTGCATACTTCCCTTTTTTTAGTGAGTGGCCCGAGAGGGCAATATCGTGGCTAAAGGAAATCATTGTATTGCCATCAGAGCCTGTCCTCCAGGCATGTCCATAAGGAACCAATGCGCCAAAAATTTCACGTCCCCGTCGGGTCGGTCTGGTATAAACCAGTTCAATCTCTACAATCTCAGAGATTCCTATAAATGTGGATAGCTGTGTATGTTTTTGCATGTTGAAATTATTAGTTGGCAAAAGTATACTAAATAGTATACTTTTTGTTAATTTTAATGCAATATTTAAAGGCTTCAACAGAAAAATTGCAAGGCCTTGGATATGACATTTCTAACTTTTGGAAGGGCGTTGAAGTGCAGGCTAGACCATTTTGCCTTGAAAATTCATTATTTAAAAAAAGCCGTTCAGTTTTTGTACAGAACGGCTTTTTAAACTTAGCTTACTATTTTTAGGCGAGTTCAAACCTGTCAAGATTCATCACCTTATTCCAGGCAGCTATGAAATCTGTAATTAACTTTTCATTCCCGTCGACATCTGCATAAACCTCAGCAATGGCCCTTAGCTCTGCATGCGAACCGAATACAAGATCCGCACGCGTGGCAGTCCATTTCAAAGCTCCGGTTTTTCGGTCCCGGCCTTCGTAGATTTCCTGTTCGCTGCCGGTAACGCTCCAAGCAGTACTCATATCTAAAAGATTAATAAAAAAGTCATTGCTAAGCTGACCCGGACGAGTTGTAAGCAACCCATGTGCAGAACCATCATAATTGGTATTTAGTGCCCGCATTCCGCCAATCAATGCCGTCATTTCCGGTGCTGTAAGGGTCAATGTATTAGCTTTATCCACCAGTAACTCCTCAGGTTTAAGCCTGCCTTTTTCACCGGTAAAGTTGCGGAACCCATCACCCAACGGTTCAAGATATTGAAAGGATTCTACATCAGTCTGTTCCTGGGTAGCATCTGTTCGGCCTGGCGTAAAGGGAACGCTAATCTCATAGCCGCCATCCGCTGCTGCCTTTTCAATACCTGCGGAGCCTGCCAGTACGATTAAGTCTGCTATAGAAACCCGCTTACCATCTTCTCTTGAACCATTAAATTCCCACTGAATGCCCTCCAAAACAACCAGCACATGCTTTAGCTGTTTCGGATTGTTGACTTGCCAGTAGCGCTGTGGTGCCAAACGGATTCGTCCCCCGTTTGCGCCGCCACGTTTATCGCCGTTTCTATATGTAGATGCAGATGCCCAAGCGGTTGAAACCAACTCTGAGCTTGTTAAACCCGAGGTTTTGATCTGGTTTTTTAGAAAAGTGATATCCTGGTCATCGATCAGAATATGATCCACTGAGGGAACCGGATCCTGCCAAATCAATATTTCTTCCGGTGTATCAGGTCCAAGGTAGCGTACCCTGGGTCCCATGTCCCGGTGGGTGAGTTTGAACCAGGCGCGGGCGAAAGCATCTGAGAACTGGTCAGGATTTTCATAAAAACGTCTGGATATTTTTTCATATTCAGGATCAACTCTCAATGCAAGGTCTGTGGTTAGCATCGTCGGCTTATGTTTTTTATTACTATCATAAGCATCCGGAATTGTGTCTTCAGCATCCTTTGCTACCCACATATGCGCACCAGCCGGACTTTTTGTTAATTCCCATTCATAGGCAAAGAGGTGCTCAAAAAAATCATTGCTCCATTGTGTTGGTGTTTTGGTCCAGATTACTTCCAAACCACTGGTGATTGTATCAGGCCCTTTACCCGTGCCAAAGCTATTGCCCCAGCCAAGACCCTGTTGTTCAATTCCGGCGCCGTTTGGTTCCTTTCCCACATGTTCAGAAGGTGCCGCCCCGTGGCCTTTGCCAAAACTATGTCCACCTGCTATGAGTGCTACTGTCTCCTCATCATTCATTGCCATCCTGCTAAAGGTTTCTCTGATATCCCTGGCAGACATGCTTGGGTCCGGATTTCCATCCGGTCCTTCAGGATTTACGTAAATCAATCCCATATGAACAGCAGCAAGCGGAGTCTCTAAAACCCGTGAGTGTATTTCCCCGTCAGCATCTTCATCTGACACCAAGACACCGTGGCCTTCAACCACGCCCGTGGAACCTTTTGAATAACGCTTGTCATTGCCTAACCAGGTTTTTTCAGATCCCCAGTAAACTGCTTCATCGGCTTCCCAAACATCTTCACGTCCGCCGGAATAGCCGAATGTTTTAAAGCCCATAGACTCCAGTGCGACGTTGCCCGTTAAGATGATGAGGTCTGCCCAGGATATTTTTCTGCCGTACTTTTGCTTTATAGGCCATAAGAGTCTGCGGGCTTTATCCAGGCTAACATTATCCGGCCAGCTATTAAGTGGTGAAAAGCGCTGTTGTCCCTGACCCGCGCCACCCCGTCCGTCTATGATCCGGTAGGTTCCCGCACTATGCCAGGCCATGCGAATGAAAAGCCCGCCGTAATGACCAAAATCTGCAGGCCACCAGTCCTGGGAATCTGTCATTAACGCGAGTAAGTCCGTTTTCACTGCATCCAGGTCAAGGCTCTTGTATGCCTCAGCGTAATTGAAGCTTGAGCCTAAAGGATTAGTTACATTAGTATGTTGACGAAGTATATTCAGTCGAAGCTGGTCAGGCCACCAGTCATGATTCCTGGTTCCTGATGCACTTAAGCCACTCTCTTGGCCGCCATGTGGTACAGGACATTTATCGGCTTCTGCCGAATGACCATGGTCCACGGGGCATTTTGCACTTTCTTCCGGATTACCGTGAGGAACCGGACATTTTTCGTTTGTATTATTTTCCATTGTTGGTCCTTTGATTTATAAAGTTAAAATTACTAACCCTGGTATTTTAGCCTAGTTGCTCGTTCATAAGTTTAAACGCATGGGCGTAGGTATCAGCTACCGCCAAGCCATAAATTCCGGCGGTTTGCCCTGTGAGGATTTCGTAGATATCCTGGTCTAAACCATTCAAAAATGATTCAGCAACCTCGGAAGGTGGTATACCGTTTTCACCACCAATTTCAGCTGAGAACTCTGTATCTACCAAAGGTGGCATGAGTTCAAAAACTTTGATAGAAGAATTTTTGCTTAATTCAAAGCGGAGCAATTGAGTATAAGCGTGCAAGGCTGCTTTACTTGCGCTGTAAGTCGGCACACCCGCCGCAGGAACAAGAGCTACTGCTGAGGTAACATTGACTATTGCTGCATCGGTACTGCTGCGTAACAATGGTAAAAGCTCGTCAATCAGACGCATAGCAGAAAAGACGTTTGTCGTAAATTCTTCGATAGCTTTGGCAACTGTACTGTTGTCAGTTCCCAGATTGTGCGTATAATTCTTTCCTGCATTATTAATTAAAATATCCAACCCACCCAGATTTTCAAAATGTGCTCTAAGTTTTGCTGTATCATCGGGATTTGTGATGTCAGCGACCATGTAACTCACCTGGTTTAATTTTTCTGCAGCCTTTTGAAGGCGGCTTTCAGTGCGGCCGGTAATCACTACACGATTGCCTTTTTCAATCAATAGTTTGGCTATTTCGAAGCCGATTCCTGAGCCACCACCCGTGACAAGAATTGTTTTGTTTGATACATTCATTACTTACACTTTTTGTTTAAAAATTAAGATTTCTATATAAAGGTTTGCCAAACATCGTAGAGTATGACCGGTATATTCGCTTAGTTTAAACCGGCCCCCCTTAATTATTAGCAAAACCATGGTTACAATAATAATGCTTACTAAATACCTATCGGTATTTTTTTTGTCAAAATAGACCTATAGAATTATATGTTAATTGCTCCCTGACCGTCAGCGATCAGGTAAGCGTCTTTTAAGGCTTCGGAATAGGTTGGATGTGCATAGCTGATGCGATACATATCTTCCGCAGTGACTTCATATTCCATTCCCACAACAGATTGCGCAATCACATCAGCAGCACGTGGCCCGATAATATGGACGCCTAATACCTCTCCATATTTGGGAGAGATGAGGACTTTTACGAAACCATCGGTATCCATAGCAGCCCTTGCCCGCCCGCTGGCGGAGTAGGGGAAGCTCCCTGATTTATACTCGACCCCTTTTGCCTTTAACTCTTCTTCGCTCAATCCGACTGCTGCCACTTCCGGCCAGCTATAGACAACAGCCGGGATGAGATTATAATTGGTGTGCGGCTTTTGCCCATTAATCACTTCAGCAACAAATACGCCTTCATCTTCCGCTTTGTGTGCGAGCATTGGCCCGTTAATTACATCTCCAATAGCATAAATGTTGCTCATGTTTGTCTGTAGCCGATCGTTTACCTTTATTTTGCCGTTTTTTTCGGTCTCAACACCAGCCGCCTGAAGATTTAAGCCATCTGTATAGGCTCTTCTGCCAACAGCGACTAAACAATATTCAGTGGCTATTTCCTGATCAAGACCTGCTTTATCTAAAAATTTGATACTAACCTTATCTCCCAAATTTGTAGCAGACTGAACTTTGCTGCCAAGCATGGTTTTGATATTCAGTTTACCTAATGTTTTTTCCAGCGCTTTCCCAAGTTCTCTGTCCATAGTTGGTATCAGAGAGTCTGTATATTCGATAATGGTTACCTCGGTTCCTATTCGCGCATAAACTGAAGCTAATTCCACGCCGATGACTCCGCCTCCTATAATCACCATCGTTTTGGGCTGTTTCTCTAACGATAATGCCTCTGTTGAGGTAATGATACGTTTTTTGTCTATGGTCACGCCATTGATTGAGGATGGCTTTGAGCCGGTTGCAATTATAAAATTATTGCCCGTCAGAACGGTTTCTTTTCCATCACCGCTTACTTTCAAATGCGACGGGTCGCGGAATTCACCTAAGCCTGCGTGAACATCTATTTTATTCTTTTTCATCAAATACTTCAGGCCGGATATATTAGCGCTCACCACTTCATTTTTTCGTTGGATGAACTGGGTAAAATCAAGGCTTAACCCGTTATTCAACTGAATGCCGTGAGTTGAAAACTGTTCTTTGGCACGGTGGTAATGTTCAGAACTGTCCAGAAGTGCCTTGGCGGGAATACAGCCAACATTTGTGCATGTGCCGCCAAGTGCGTTATACTTTTCAATAAGCGCAACAGTGTAGCCCAGTTGAGCTGCGCGGATAGCCGCGGTGTAACCCCCCGGTCCGGATCCTATTACGATGATATCATAGTGATTTTTCATAGCTTTATTATTTGAATTGATTTAGTAATTATTTCAACAATGCGCCCCGCTAAGTAAATCTCAGTTGCATTATACTTTAAGACTATTTGTTCAACAGTATATGTAATTTATGCCGGACTTGCCTTGTAGCCTTTAGAGCAAGCGATTTACGGTAGCTGGCAATAGCATGCTTTACGTCCTTTTGATGCTCATAAAAATCGCCTAAACTCTCGTAGGCTCCATAACTCCCCGGATAATTAATTACATTCAATTCATATAGTGGCAATGCTTTTTCAGGCATGCCACTGCCTAGTGCTGTGCCGGCGTAATTGTTAATGAGGCTCTCTGATGGCAAAACCTTGTAACCCATCTTTGTCGAAACCGTATTGTAGTGCTGGGTAAACAGCTTAGCGGTGTTCTGGCGATTCTCCGGATTGAAAAAATCACCGACCCAGCCTGTGGGCATAGTGTAAAAGTCTAACAAATAGTGCAGCCCGTCATAAATTGTTATTAATGGAGCGCTCATGTGCGGCTCTGTAGGATAAAAACGGTAACTAAATCTCAGCCCATTCTGCTTATTTTTAAGTAATGCATCTTTAAAAAGAAAAATCGAGCGCGTATGAAATGTTGACATCGCAGTGTCCCGACGGAGTGCTGAAGTATCCACATCAGCAGGCAGGTTGTTGGCTATACCCAAATAAACCCCTGTATTACTAAAAGTTGATTGTGCCAGGGTTTTCTTTATATCCGATAAAAAACTTCTGTTGTCCCACCACATGCTCGGGTCGATAAGGATGTAACCATTGAACAGATGCGTATGATTTACCAGTACATTCGCAGTCGCCAGCCCACCCAGTGAATGCCCGATTAAAATTCTGTAAGGCGCCGTGGGATAATTGTTATCGATGTAGCCCATCAGCTCCTTTTCCATGAAAGCGGTAAATCTTTCTCCGCCCCCGGTTTTTACATCCGGAGCAAGTTTTCCATAGGTTTGGAAAACTGATTTTGTCGGACTGAAATCGCGTTCCCTGTCAGTATTGAGTATGCCTACAACAATCATTTCGGGAAATTCAGTATTCCCGTTTCGGATGCTAAGTTGTTTTGTCATTGCGCTTACAGTAGCGAAATTGGCATCACCGTCCAGCACATAAACAACAGGGTAGCGGCTTTTGGCGAATTGCGCCTGACTGTAACTTGTGGGCAGGCTAATCCATATGGTTCGCTTTTCCCCTAGAATCAGGGAATTCAGGTGACGAACAATTCCAATAGATAGCTGGTCGTTCACTACATTCTGAGCCCTGAGAGTTGGAAAATACAAGAACAATAGGAAAAGCATTTTTTTCATTGCCGGATAATTAATTTTAAAGAAGAGTAACAGCGCCATCGTATCAATGGAGCATCTGCAAAGCCTGACCCAATGAGCATTTGTGTAAAGTTATAATATATACCAATCGGTATATGTATCCGGGGTTAATTTGATTTTGTTCTGACATAATCTGTTACTGCCAGAGGGCAAAATCCAGCTATTCACATAAGCAGACTCATGGCATCTCCAAAGCTTTAGAAATCTTATTATCCGGGTTAAAGTGAACCGCTTTAGGCGGCACTGAAAACAATGAACCCCTAAAAATATTAATATACCAATTGGTATTATTATATTTGTGGCTACAAGACGGAGACCAATTAAGACACTACTCATCCGCCGTTATCTTTATGGAAAAACTTGCCCCTTATGTGATGCAAAACCGCCGGTACATTGTTAGTGTGATCAGGCATATGACCACAGAGCAATTAAATTTAGTCCCCCGCGGATTCAGCAACAGTATTATTTGGAATATAGGCCACATGACAGCATCGCTTCTTGAAATGTTTTACCTGATGACCGGGCACGGCATTACTGTAGAAGAGAAATACCACACCGGTTTCAGAATAGGGACGCATCCTTTTTGGGTGGATCAAGATGAAGTTATTAAAATAAAACACCTCTATCTTGAATCAGTTGGCCAATTGGATCAGGATTATTACAGCGGTTTTTTTGAAGAATATGAGGCCTCTGTCAGAATGGATCAAAGCATGCTTTCTTTGACAGACCTTAGCAATCACTTTCTGTTTCATGAAGGCTTGCACTTTAATAACATCATGACCTTGAGGCGCATCATTCTGCTCGATCAGGGTCAGTTTAGCCGGTAGAAATAAACCATACATTATATATTGCATAGAACACCGCAGAACTTTTGAGATCCATTGGAAAATTTACATAGCGTCTGTGGCGCAATGCGGACCAATAATCAGATTTTCATACAGTTTATAAATGCCTTATGACCTCTTGCTTATGTGCTGAATATTCAATCAGGAACTTAAAAAGTTTTCATTATACACAAAGACCTGAAAAAAGGGTCTTAATGGGTTTAGTGAGGGGTTTGGGTTTGGATGAAATGGGAATATCAAAACCCATTTAGCAATAGGTAAGGGGCGATTGTGGTAATTATGGAAAACTGCCGGACCGGATTTTGGAAACTATTCATGAATCTTCAGGATACCCGAAACGGTTCAGCAGAGTCCGGATTCACGTTAAGCACTTCTGAAAATTCATAAAATTTATAAATCTTAACTAAAAAAACAAATTTTAGAAGATGTTGCGTACAGGTAAAATCACCGGTATTGATATCAAAATTGGTGTCGTTACCATAACTGACACAAATGGAGAAGAAATTAATTTTTCAATTTATAAAACCAGCGAATCCCTTCGTATTAATGCATACATCTGGTTTGATATCGAATTGACTACCAACGGCCTTGAAGTTGTTTCAATTACTTTCTTTAAGGTAATCAGACGAGTTGCGGCTAGCCATAAAATATTGTTGTGTTAATGATCAAGGTTAAAGGAGTGCCGTCGATTAACGATGGGAAATCACGGGTGCCTCTGCTAAAATTATAAATATCAGTGTACTTAGCAATCGGTATTTATAAGATAAGCTTTTAGAAAAAAGACATTAGTAGATGTGACCGGCAAATGAAATTTTCCGCTATATTCCGCCCGGGCACAAAAGATCCGAGATCAGTGATGAGGTAATTTAAGTCTCAATAGTCGAATTTTGGTCACCATTTCAGAGAAATCATGGAAAATCGTTATAATTGGGAAAAGGCGCTAGTGCTCTTGGACAAAACTTTCGACCATTGAGCGGGCAGTGTCCAGAACATCTGTCTGAACTTTGTTTTGTCTCATCGTACGACCAAGTAAGACAGACCCTTCAATAATGGCAATTAGTGAAAAGGCCATTCTATCCACATCAATCCCGGGCCTGAATTCACCATTTTCAATTCCCTTCGAAATTAATTCCGACAGACTATTTTTCCAGTCTATAAAGCCCTCGGCGGCTTTCTCGCGCAAGCCCTCATGGGTATCATCCGCTTCAATAGCGGTATTCTGCAAAGGACAACCTCCGGAAAGTCTTGACTCTGCATCTTTAAAGTAATAAGCGTCAATATTTGCAAGAATTTTATCTTTAAAAGTCTTTACCATATCCATCTCCGTATCAATTCCATTTCGCCTTTTAGCAAGATTATAATCAAATACAGAGAGTGCAATGTCCTCTTTATTTTCAAAATTGCCATAAATACCACCCTTTGTCAACTTGGTAGCTGCCGTCAAGTCGTTAAGGGTAGTACTATGAAAACCTTTCTTATTGAATAGCTCGGCTGTGGACTCAATGATTCGGCGGCGGGTTTCTAAGGAACGTGGAACAAACTTCATAATACAAATATACAACCTTAAAATACCATTTGGTATATCCTGCTGAAATTCCTTGAATTTTTACAATAAACTTGCAAGCAGCGATTTTTAAGAATTGGATCAGATGCTTTAAAGCTTAATGACGCTCCCTGGGTATACCATAATTTGATTATTTGCTTGACTATCGGGGTTTTTACTGCTGTGCTTCAATACCCCTGGAATGCTAATGGGAAAGTCTAAGGCCTATCCCGGGTTAGTTTAAATTGATCAAGCTACTACGCCCCGTAGGCACTGCCGGCAAGCACTCCAGCTTCAATTTAAAAAATTGCATTCCATAAGATAATCTTGTTTAGGCTTGTTATAAAACAGTAATATTAATACCTATCGGTATATGATATGTCTTTATAAGGTAATAAGTTCGTAGTTTATCGCTTATTTTTAACAATGAGGTGATTTTAAACCAAATTTTTCTTGTGATATACCAATCGGTATTTTAGATTTGCCCATCATTTTTATTTACTAATCCTTTAGATCTATGTTCCGGAAGCCTCTGAAGAATTTATAACATTAACATTAACAGAAAGCGCCATACGACAATTCTTCAGCAGTCATTACCGGAGAAAGGTTGGATTTAGCAAAAGGCACAAAAAGCGAGGTTAGCGGCCAATTTGGTGGTTATGACATTCTATATAAGGGACGGATTTGCCGGAACTTATCACAGCGTACGATTGGTGAAATTCAACTGCTTTCATCTGGTGAGGGTGTAAATAAATTTAAAGCACATACAATACATTATTTTTTAGAATGAAATGGAAAATTTTAAACAATTTAAGATTAAGGAATTTGGTTATTTTGATTTCGAAGGACGCCTTCCGGAACAAGTAGGGAAGCGAAGTTTGTCAGAATTTATCAAGATAGTTTTCCTTAAAGCCGGCGGTTCTGCCGTAATCGATTTTAGAACACATGAGGTCGAACAGGATACTTTATTTTTTATTAACGCCTCGCAATTCCACCACTTCGCCGAGCACTGCTCGGGAACCACGATTTATTACAACCGGGATTTTTATTGCGTAGAGATTCATGATGCGGAAGTCGCCTGCGATGGCATTTTATTTCATAATGTATACGAAATTCCGAAGGTAACCCTGACCCCTCAGGATACTTTAGAGATGCAACGAATTATCGAGGCAATAAAGTTCGAATTTGACTCGGATCAAAGCTCGATGGAGGATATGCTTCGCGTATTTCTTAAACAGTTAATCATTAGCGCCACAAGAATTTTTAAACGAGACCATGCCCTCGCAGTAGACCAGGCTAAGCACGACTTTGAATTTTCGAGGTATTTCAGTCAGCTTGTTGAAGGTAATTTCAGGAAGCTACACACTGTCTCAGATTATGCTAATATACTGAATATTACACCAAAAGCGTTGAATAAAAGAATCACACATCTCAGTGAAAAAAGTCCCAATGAGCTTATAAAAGATCGCATTATTTTGGAAGGGAAGCGTCTGCTTGCACATACCCGCTATAGTGTTAAAGAAATTGGGTATAAACTCGGTTATGATGATACATCCTATTTTATCAGGATGTTTTCTAGCCATGCGCAGCGCTCACCGCAACAATTCCGGCAACTTTATCATAACGCCGAATAAAAAAAGCCGTCATATTTGGCGGCTTTTTCATCACCAATACATGCTACTATATAGAATGCTATTGGAAAAATAGTAACAAAGATCATCCTGGCAGCAGTTATTTCCTGCTGCTGCCATGGAGATTAGTCTTTCAATGCAGCTTTGATTTGTCCGGCCGCTTCATGAATTGATGAACGGACTCCAGGAACTGTGGCAAGTGCATTCAATAATCCCCAGTCATGAATCAAACCATTGTATCTTGTACTGGTGGTAGGCACACCTGCTTCATCTAATTTACGAGCATAAGCTTCGCCCTCATCCCTTAATACATCGTTTTCTGCAGTTTGAATTAATGCTGCGGGCAATCCGCGCAATTGTTCAATGCTTGCACGCAATGGTGATGCGTAAATTTGGTCGCGGTCTGATTGTTTGGTGGTATAGCTATCCCAGAAGAATTCCATTGAACTGGTTGTCAAAAAGCGTCCTGTTCCAAACTGTTTGTAGGATTCAGTCTCATAACTTGCGTCAGTAACCGGCCATAACAATACTTGTAATTTGATTTTAGGACCCTGTTTATCCTTTGCCATAAGCGCAACGACTGCTGCCATATTGCCACCAACACTGTTGCCGACTACAGCTAACCTTTTACCGTCTACACCAATCTCATTTCCATGTTGAGCCACCCATTCGGTTGCCGCGTAAGCTTGATTAATCGCAACGGGATAGTGTGCCTCGGGAGATGGGGTATAATTGACAAATACAGCGACTGCACCGGATTCCACAACCAAATCACGGACCAGGCGTTCATGAGTTTTGTAATCTCCCAATACCCAACCGCCACCATGAAAGAACATGAATACAGGTAAAGTTCCTTTCGCATTAACTGGTTTAACAATATTTATACTAATACTCTGGCCTTCTGATTTGATAGTTTTCTCTGCTACTGTAACTCCTGATAGGTCAACTTTAACTGAAGCTTGAGCAGTGATAAGTCCTCCCCGTGCTTCCTCAAGGGTAAGATCTTTTAGTAGTTTTCCCCCGCTGGAATTCAGGGCGTTTAAAAATTCTTTCACATGGCTCTCAATGTGCGTATCCTGCGCAGGATCGACAGATTGTGCATTTGAATTCAAACCTAAGCCCATTCCTACTCCTAGAACGGTCGCTTTAACAATACTTGAATTTTTCATTTTATTTTTTTTGATAAACAAAGGTATTCCGATATGGAATACCTTTCAATGCACGAAAAGGTATAAAAACAGCACGTTTTGCCCAAATAGTATAATAACAAGAGCATATTGATAAAGTTGAAGATTTGCCACTTGCAGAATACCTGATTATGAATGCATATCCGATTGCAGAACTATTTCTGTCTGCCGATTAATTGAGCATTTCTTTCCAAAAATCAATAATTTCTCGAGCCTTGCAGGGGTGCATAAATTTTGGTGCTATAGCAGGCAATCTGAACATCTGCTAAAATTGGCTCTGAGTAATGGTTAAGGCGCAGATAAGTATTTAAAACTTTCTTTGAGGACATCCGGATTTTTCGCCTTGGTAGCTATGCAAAACTTTTTGCGTTTCAGCAGATTATTGGTGAAATTTAAATGGCAATGCCTGAGGGTGGTTAGCTGAGGAGATTTACGACGCTCTTCTTTAACATTTTATATGCAGCGAATTCAACTTTTTTCGATTTTCGCAGCCGTTATTCCCCTTATCATCTCAATGAGCAAATGCCTGTTTAAGTCTTCGAAAATGACTTTATTTATAAAATTCAGAGCTATTAAACCATGAACTGCTGACCAGTAAGCCTGATACTTACATTCTATTTCATAGCTATCTCCCGACCAGTCAGGTAAGGCTTCTTTTATAACCGGCGATACAATAGCGCTAATTCCGGATAACGCCCGGTTAAAAGCTGCCTGGTTTTGGCAAGATGTTCCCACGCCAAACATCAGTTTATAAGTTTCTTTTTCTGAGAAAGCGAATTTCCAATAAGCGAGCCATACCCCGGCCAATCGCTCCTGAGGATTTGTACCTTTATTAAGCTCATCTTTCATCGCGCTCAAAAGCTCAAGAAATCCCAGTCTGGTCAATTCAATAAGTAATGCATCCTTACTTTTAAAATATTCATATATCATTGTGGCCGAATACCCTAGTTTAAGGGAAATCTTACGCATACTGAGTCCCGCCCAACTCTCTTTACGCACAATGGACCTGGCCGCTTTCAATATCGATTCCCTGCTGAGGTTCTTTCGTTTCATTTCTGGCTCTGTCTTATCCATCATCATCGGTTATTTAATCAGTTAACTATCAAAATGCATTCTTCCCCGTTTTCAGATACTTAAGGAATGCTTTTATATCAGTAGTTGAACCCTGCGGCGGAATAAGGGCTTTTCCATCTAAGTCAGCAATAACATAGTATGGTTGTGCATTTGAATTAAAGTCAGCTATTTCCATCTCCAGGTTTTTTTGACCTAACGTTTTTATTTTTTTGCCAGTAATTGCCGAAATTTTTTGTTCCTCCACCGGCAACTCAGTTTTGTCATCAATAACCAGCTGAAGGACCACAAAGTCGTTTTGAAGCATTTTCAAAACCTGTGGATCGGGAAAGACATTTTGCTCCATTTGGCGGCAATTCACGCAATTCCAGCCTGTAAAATCTATAAACAGAGGTTTATTTAATTTTTTGGCAGCATCCATTGCCTGCTTGTAATCATACCACTCCTCAATACCTTTTACTTTTGGCAACCTTCTGAAAAGCGCTTCGTATTTCTTTATTGCCGCCTGATCGTTCCGCTGATCAACTACATGTGAAGGATTTGATGAAAGGTCAAAATCCTGAGTACTTAAGGGAGGCAACATTGCGCTTACGGATTTTAAAGGTGCTCCCCATAAGCCAGGTATCAGGTAGATTAAAAATGCAAAAGTAAAAACAGCAAAAAATGTCCGCGGGATAGAAAGGTAACTTACCTCGCTATCATGTGAAAATTTAATTTTCCCGAGCAAGTACAGCCCAAATAGAAAGGTTAGTGCAATCCAAAGGGATAGCATCACTTCCCGGTCAAACCAGTTCCAGTGATAGGCCAGGTCAACATTGGATAAATATTTCAGTGAAAAACCAATTTCCAAAAAGGCGAGGAAAATCTTCACGCTATTCAGCCAGCTGCCGGACTTAGGCAAGCGTTTCAAGGCTGAAGGAAACATGGCAAATAAAGTGAAAGGTATTGCGATAGCCATTGAAAAGCCCAGCATTACAACAATAGGTGCAAGTCGCTCCCCCTTGGTTACCGCATCAACCAAAACAAGACCTATAGTCGGCCCTGTACAGGAAAAGGAAATGACCACTAAGGTAGAAGCCATAAAAAATATACCCAGCAGCCCACCTTTATCAGATTCTTTGTCAAGCCTGTTTGCAAAAGAAGAGGGTAACATGATTTCGAAGGCTCCAAGAAATGAAATCCCAAAAACAAGCAGCAGGAAAAAGAAGAAAAGATTAAATATTCCGCTGGTTGCCAAGTCATTGAGCGCTGCCGGTCCAAACAACAGCGTTATGAGCAGACCACAGACTACATAAATGAGAATGATGGAGAATCCGTAGAAAAGGGATTGAAAAATGCTCTTAGCCCTGTTAGCGGCCTTTTTAGAGAAAAACCCCACCGTTAAGGGTAGCAAGGGATATACGCAGGGCAATAGAAACGCTGCAAAGCCACCCAAAAAACCTTTAATAAATATTGTCCATAACGATTTTACATCCATTCGGCTATCCGGAACCGCGACTTCCCGGTTTTTTTGCATTCTTTCAAAAGAGACAGGCGATGTCGCCTGACTTTTCAGTTGTTTACCGTTTTTTACAACCGTTGCAGAAGTGTCAACCCTTTTTGTTTCCTTTTTTTCTTTGGTAGTAAAAGACAACGCAGTTGCAACGCTTATACCGATAACAATAAGCATCAGTATTACCAGTTCAATTTTCGTTAAACGACCTTCTTTAGACCTATTCATTTTTTTGTTTTTAAATATCTTTGCTGTTTAAAGCCATTACTGCGTAATAGTCCGTAAGCATAAATTTGAGTGTGATAACGGATTTGAAAGTTTCTTATATTCAGAAACGGATTGGCAGGAACACAATTTAGGTCGTGTTCCTGCCTCCGTCAGTTTAATGAATTGTTAAAGCCACCCCGTTCCCGGAATTTTAATTCCATCATAAACAGCCCTGCATGTCCTACATGGTTTCCAGGTCAGCATCCAGTACCTCATCATTCCCTTCGATATATTCTTCATTGTTTTCCAGGCTCGGTGGAATTAACTTATACATAACAGGGGTAACGATTCGGGCCAGAATAGTCGAACTGATTAAGCCGCCGATTAATACTATCGCCAATGGTGCAATATTCGGGTTAGGATTAAAGGCCAATGGTATGAGTCCGCAAATTGCAGTGATTGATGTTAGCACAACCGGTAAAAAGCGCGTTTCGCCGGCTACAGCAATTGACTTCTCTATGCTATGACCCTGCAACCTCATTTGGTTCGTAAAGTCCACCAGCAGGAGCGAGTTTTTGACCTGTATACCTGAAAGGCCGATAAAACCGATGATTGATACTAAAGAAATCGGATAACCGGTCAGCAGCAACGCAACAACGCCTCCGAAAATCCCTAAAGGAATAATAGATAATACGATAATAATTCCTTTGAATGTCTTAAATTGGAGAAGAAGTACGCCTACGAAAAGGAAATTACTTAGAATTACTATAGACATGAAATTTCCACCCAAAGTATCACCTTCATTTTCCTTTTCACCTGCCAGTTCATAATGGTATCCTGGTGGCATTTTCAGCTTATCCAGCTGTGGAACCACCTCTTTTAAGATGTCGTTAGCGAGTACATGCTCCTTGGTTAGTGAGGTAACCTTGGCAAACCGCGATTTATTGAAATGGTTAATCGCCGTGGGTGAGGTTTCAAAGCTTACAGATGCAATCTGGTTAAGCGCTATCGGGACGCCTTGTGCGTTATTGATGTATAAGTTTTTAAAGGCATCAAGGTTAGGGTATTTATGCCTGTCTATTGTTACTAAAACATTGCGGGAATCTCCGCGGTCATCAATATAATCGCCGACTGAAAGTCCGGCTACGGCCATTCTGACCGTATTGTCAATATCCCCGGTAAGTACACCAAGGGTATGCGCCTTCTCCTTGTTTATGGCAATCCGGATATCAGTTTTATAAGTATTTAGCTCATTATTAACATATTCAGTGCCCGGATTTTTTCTAAGAATACTATCCACTTGGAACGATAGCCCGCGTAAAACATTTAAATCATCACCAAATAAGCGCACCACGATATTAGCTTCAATTGGCGGTCCTTGCTCAAAATCTTTAACCTCGATTTTAGCAAATGGGAAATCTTTGAATTTTGTTCGTAATTCTTTAATCAGCTTAGTTTTTTCAAGCGGTGTTGCCTCATCAGCGAGTTGCACCAAAACCTGCGCGAAATCAGGTTTTATATCCTGCTGATGTACATTGTAATAAACCTGGGGGTTACCTTTCCCTACGTTCGAGGTGTAATAGGTAATCTCTTTGTGCTTTTGTAACTCCCGTTCAACAAGTCTTGCAGCCCGGTTGCTCTCTTCGATATTACTCTGAAGGGGCATGCCGATATTCACCAGGAACATTGGTTTTTCAGAAGTTGGAAATAATTTGAATCCAACCTGTCCAAATAACATAAAGCCGGCAAGACCAATAATGAAAGCGATTAAAATAGTCACTTTCGGCCACTTCATAACCAGGGGCATCACACCTTTGTAAGAACGGTTAAGGAATTTTTGTAGGTACTTCAAAAAAACATTGCCTTCACCATGGGTATGTGTTTTTAAAAGACTACTGCCTAGAAATGGCACTAGTGTTAAGGCAACTATCATCGAGGCCAGCACACTGGTAATGATTGCCATTGGTAGGCTACGAACGAATTCTCCGGCTGTATCAGGCAAAAATGCCAATGGCAGAAAGGCAATTATTAATGTTGCCGTGCACCCAATCACGGCATTTCCAATTTGTTTTGTACCTTTTAAAACGGCCTCTTTCTTGGAGTGACCTTCCCTGAGCCATCTTTCAATGTTTTCCACTACGACTATACTATCATCCACCAGCAGGCCAAGAGCGACTACCAGACCTACAATACTTAACTGGTTTAGGGAAAATCCAAACAAGTTCATCGTTATCAGTCCCAGGGCAAGAGATAATGGTATGGAAATCATTACAATCAGCGATGCCCTGAAACCCAGAGGCAATAACGTTATCAAAACTAATATTATGGCCAGAGCGAAATCAAAGCCAAGATGGCCTAAACGCTGGGAAACCATTTTCGCCTGGTCAAAATTTTCGACCATCTTTATCCCGGCAGGGATGTTTTTTTCAAAAGCATCCATAATTGGCTGATATTCCGCCTTTACAGATGTGATATTGATACCGTCTTTGAGCTGGGCGTTGATGAGCACACAACGATGACCATTGATACGGGTAATATGGGTTACTGTTTCTGCTTTATAGTCTACACTGGCAACATCTTTCAGGTAAACGATTTTGCCATTTCCATTATAAATAATGGTATTAGCCACATCCTCAGCGTTTTTGAATTTACCGCTTGTTTTGACATTGAAAAACTTGCTGTCCAGGTGAATTGTACCACCGGGAACATCCAGAGCCTCACTTTGCAGGCTGGCCGCTACAACGCCCATCGGTATGTGCAGCTGCGCTAGTTTATCTACCTGCACATCAACCCGGATTTCCTGCTCAGGCGCGCCGGAATAGTCTACTTTCTTTAATTTGGTAAGTTTTTCCAGCTGGGTTTTGAGCATATCCGCCTGGTCTTTCAGTTGTTTCATAGATGCATTGTCAGAAACCAAAGCAACCTGAAAAATATTCACATCCGAGGCAGAAATTTTTTCTACTTTTATTAAACGGATTTCTTTAGGCAGTCCACTGTTTCTAAGTGCATTAATTTCAGTTGAAAGTTCCTGGTATTTATTGTCTACATCAACCCCGTATTTGAATTTGGGGTGTATAACCGCAACACCGTCCGAAATGGTGGTCTCCATTTTCACGATATCGTCCATTTGAAAGACTTTATTTTCAATTGGCTTGACAACCTGATCCTGCAGGTCTTTAGGATTAGTACCGGGATATATCACCGTAACCAAATATTCCGGTGGGTGGGTTGTCGGGTCTTCCGATCGGGGCATGGTGAGCAGGGTTAATCCCCCCACTACCGCCACCAGGAGAAAAATCACCAGCGTAAATTGATAATTCTTAACAGCAAAATTTGTCAGTTTCATTTTCTTGGTATTAACGAATGATTTTAATTAAAGACTGTTCATTAAGGAATGCACTGTTGGAAACCACTATTTGGTCTGCATTCGTAAGTCCGGAGCGGATGTAAGCGTCGTGATTGTCAAAACCGGATAGTAAAACCGATTTGCGCTTAACGCCTGTAGTTCCGTTTGGCACGTAAACAAAAGCCTTATCGCCGTCAATTTCAACAAGCGCATCATAAGGAATCACCACTAAATTTTCGGCTTTTTTTGTTTGGATAATCGCCTTACCAAACATACCAACAGCCGGAGTTATCTTGCCTAAGGTCATCTTTAATTCGATTTGAAAGGATCCGACGGCTCTGTCAGAGGCTTGCGATTTTCGGAATACAAATGCATTGAAGCGCTGACCAGGGTAGCCGTCCAGATTCACTGTCGCGTTTTGCCCGATTTTAATTGCTGCCCATTCTTTATCTGTTACCCCCACTTTTAATTCATAATTACGGTTACCCGTCGCTTCATTAATCAGCAATACCGGTGCACCGGGTGAAACAACTTCGCCTTCGTTGGCTACTTTCTGCGCTACAAATCCATCAGCAGCAGCGTAAATTCTGGAATAACGTTCATTGAAAGCAACAGCATCTTTCGATTTCTGAGCGAAGTCTAAAGCTGTTTTGGAGTTTTGCAATTGCTCCAGTGTATATACACTGTCTTTGTAAAGGTGCACTGCACGGTTATAATCCCGTTGGGCTTTTTCTACACTTAAGCCTGATTGCGATAAACCGGCATTGATTTCCGTTGAGTTAAGTGTTGCCAGTACAGTTCCTTTTCTAAAGAACTGACCTTCTTCAACATTAATTCTGGATATGATACCGCCGATTTTAAAAGCATAATTTGCGGTATTCTCTGTGGTCACCAAACCGGTGGCGCTAACCGTATCAGGCATAGCCAATGATGATATTGTCGCAATTTTAACCGGAATGACTTCCGAGATTGCAAATGGCTTGCTTTCCGTTTTTTTCTCCCCGCAGGAAATCAGAATTAACGAGGAAACAGTTAATAATAAATAGGATAAGTTTATGTTTTTCATGTTACTTAAAATTTGTAATTGGTTTTCTATTTGATTGGGAAACCCGCAGTTGCCCGTTCGATTTCCGCGTTTGCGATCCAGGTGTCATAAAGAGATATATTTGCTTGCAACCTGGTATCTATCAATTGATTCTGGGCATCCAATAACTCGATATAAATGGCCAGCCCCTCCTTGTAAAGTTTCAGTTCGTCACCATAATAGGTCTGGGCAGTATGCATCTCCGTTAAAGATGCACGGTACTGGGCCATAGAACTTATCAGGCCGTTTTTGCGCACACTAAGCTCTGTGAGCAGTTGATTTTTGACATAATCTGTCTGTGCGGAGATACTCTGCTGATCAGCAATTGCCTGCTTAATCCGGTAAGAATGTTTTCCGAAGGAAAATAAGCTCCATTCCAGACTGACACCAAATAGGTAATAGCGGCTACTTGAGTTGAATTTCCAATCGAAAGCCTGACTCCCCAAGTCAAGCGAAGTCCCGATCTTTGGTACCAGATAAGACTTTGCCAGTCCGGTTAAATTCCCGTTAATGTCTTTAGCTATTTTTAATTTTGATAGTTCTTCTCTTTTCTCAACACTCTGATCCGAAAAGTTTTCTGAAGGAGGATGGGAAAAGCTATTATCTATCAGAATGCTATCTTCCAGAGGCCTGTTCAAAAGGAAATTGAAGTAGTTTTTTGCCGACGCTTTAGCTTGTCGGGATGTGGTCAGCGAAGCGCTAATCCGGGCAACTTCGTTGTCACTGCGTAGTACGGCCGTCCTGTTTACCTTATCATTTTTTTGCAGTGCCGTATTGACCCTCAAACCTTCTTTGACCAGTGAGAGGGCAGAGGTATAAATTTCTACCGCGTTAACCGCTTTCAGGTACTGATAATAAGCTTTTTTGATGTCTTTGACCAATTCTCTTTTATAAAGCAAGACTTCTTCTTTTTGGAAATCGACCTGCTGACTTTTAATTCTTTTGTTGTAGATTAATTCTGCATTTAGGATGGGTAAAGTAGTACGAAACCGACTGTCGTAAAAATTATCGGGATTGATTAAGATGTGCTGATTTTGGACTTGAGGAAATGATGTGCTTCCGGTTAGCTTGTTTAGCGTAGCATACGTGTTGTTTAGTAAATCTCCCAATGGCACATCTATGGTCCGGCCACCATGGGTTTTTGTATAGGTGGCTCCGAAGGAAACCTCAGGCAGAAACATAGATTTGGCTTCCTTCAAGGCATATATGTTTTTTTCCAGAATAAAGCCTTGTTGCTGAACGCTTTGGTTGGATGTCAGTCCTTGGTCAATGTAAGCCTCAAGCGTGTTTTGGGCTTTTGCCGGGAAAATCAGCAACAGTCCGCAGACGCCCGTAAAGGCCATCCCCTTTATTAATTTGTTAGTTTTCATTTTAGTTACCGCTTTTATTTTTAAATAGTGTTTAATTTTTGAATGATGTTTAATAAAATGTTATAAAAAAGGGTTCAAAATTCATTTTGAATGCTGTATTTTTTTTAATCAGTGTTCAATTTTATTGTAAAAAATTTTTATGCCCGTTCCAGAAGCGAAACAAAGCATTCATATCCGTTGGACATTAACTCTTCATTGGTCCTATTGACAAAACTGCTGGTTCGGTCTTTGCAGAAGAGTGCACAAATGCCATGCACGGCAGAGAGCACCATAAAGGTCAGATATTCAGAATTCATTCCTTTGAACCTTCCTGCCTGCTGACATTCCTCAAGCACCACTTTTAGGAAACTAATGGCGTCCTGGGCGATTTTAAATCCACGGTTATCAGGCTGAACTTTTTCTTCTACTATAAACATCAGATTATAATAATCGCTGTGATCTTGAGCAAATTCGATGAATATGCGGCCAACAGCTTTAAGCCGCTCAAAGGGATCTGCAACTTTAGTGAGCACTTTAAGCCTGGTCATCAGTAGGCGGAATCCTTCTTCGTGCAGTTCATGAAAAATTTCGGATTTATCTTTAAAATAGAAATACAGGGAACCAACACTATAATTAATCTCAGTTGCGATGTTGCGCATACTGGTATATTCGTAACCCTTTTCAAGAAAATTCTTGCGTGCAGCATCCAATATAAGCTTACTCATTTCCTGCTTTTCTTTCTGCTTACGTTCTGCTATTGACATTGTCCGGATATTAATTATGGTGCAAATATATTGAACACTGTTTAAAAATCAAATTAAAAGCAAAAGTTGTCAAAGTTTTGACAAAAGAACGCTAATAGCGTTTATCAGAATAAGGTATCATTAATCGAAAATGTTCGTCAAGAAGTAAGAGTAGGGAAGTCTCGATGATCTGCAATATGCTTGCGTAATAGCTGGAAACCATATTTGCTAATTTTTAGTATTACAATTAAATGTGAATAAAGTATCAGCTTCGGACCTGACCCTCACCATCGACCAACCATTTATAGCCGGTGAGTTCGGCGAGTCCCATAGGTCCGCTTGCGTGGAGTTTTTGAGTACTAATGCCGACTTCTGCGCCAAGGCCAAAAGCCGCTCCATCGGTAAAACCGGTTGCCGCATTTACGTAAACAACCGAAGCATCAACACGCATTTGGAAATATCGGGCCGTTTCCCTGTTTTCGGTAACGATGGCCTCGCTATTATGCGCCGTGTACTCATTAATGTGGGCTATGGCTTGCTCTAAATTCTCTACAACGTTAATGGTAAGCGCATAGGAAAGATATTCTGTGGCATTGCTGCTCTCTGTCCATACCTGCAATAACTTTTTCGGATAAGCATCTTTTAATCCGACCATGATTTGCGGGTGGCAATGTATTATGACCTGATGCGCCGCAAGTTTGTTAAGCAGGACAGGAAGATCCTGCAACCGGTCCCTATGTACTAAAAGGCTGTCCAGCGAGTTACATGCACTAACTTTCCTTGTTTTTGAATTAAAAATTACATCGGCACCTTTCAAAGTGTCGCCATCCTTATCGAAATAAAGATGGACTACCCCGGCGCCTGTTTCTATGACCGGAACGCTCGAATTTAACTTCACAAAATCTATAAGTTCCCTGCCGCCACGGGGAATAATGACATCCACAAATCCACTTGCATTTAGTAACTCTGCAGTTGCAGCACGACTAGGGTGCAGAAGTTGCACGAAACCCGCATCAATATTAAATTTTTTTAATGTCTTTTTGATAAGATAAAATAAAGACAGATTAGAATGCCATGCATCGCCTGCACCTTTGAGTATACAACCATTTCCGGATTTGAAACACAGTGCAAATACGTCTATCGTTACATTGGGTCTGGCTTCATAGATAAAGCCAATCACCCCTAGCGGGATACTAACCTTTGAAAGCCGCAGGCCATTTTCCAGGGTACTTTCTGATAGCGCTCTGCCAAGTGGCGAGGGCAGAAGGGCTACTTTTCGCAAATCTTCCGCGATTGATGCTATCCGATGAACGTTCAGACCAAGCCGGTCGTATTTGGGATTACCTTTATCCATCTTTTCAAGATCGAGTTGATTCGCTGCTACTATTGGCTTAGATTCCTCAAGGAGTGAGTCCGCCAGATTCAGCAATACCTGACTTACAAGCTCAGGGTCAAGACCTGCCAGCTTCCGCGATGCATTTTTCACGTCGGTAAATATGGTAAGGTATGGTTCACTCGGTGCAGATCTCATTTTAAAGGAGTTGAAAGAATTAATTATGATGGTATCGGGAATTGGTTGCTATCATTAAAGCAACAGCGAATTATGGTAACCCGGGCATGCAAGAGACATCCCCGGATTGCCCGGAATTTAATTTAGTTGCTTTTTCAGCTTGTCAACCAAAATAGATTTGGGTACTGCACCGATTTGCTTATCGACAACCTCACCGTTTTTAAAAAATAAGAGCGCCGGTATGTTGCGGATTCCATATTTCTGCGAAATCTCAGGATTTGCATCCACGTCAACTTTTCCAATAAGGGCTAGCCCGCTGTATTCGTTGCCAATCTCTTCAACTACCGGACCAACCATTTGGCATGGTCCGCACCAATCTGCCCAAAAGTCTATTAACACTGGTTTATCCGAGTTAAGTACCAATTCATCGAAGTTTGAATCTGTTATTACTACTGCCATTTCTTAAATAATTAAAATAAGTAATTAAATTGTATTTCAAATATACCAAATGGTATATTAGATCTTTATTGATACCAGATTTTATTACTTTCCCATGTTAATTTTCGCGAATGTAGCAAATCGAGAATAGTACTCAGCAACAGTCAGCGCATGAGAGTTGTTTTATAGTTTGAGGAATTAACGTTAAAAATAGGAAGATTCGTGCTAACCCGAGGTAGATTAACCAGCTACTTTTGGATAGTGGAAAAGAAAGATGATGCCAGGAAAACGATGTTGAAAACCAAAATACAATATGAAGCATTTTAAATCTTTAGGCGATATGCACCGGGAGAACGGCTTCGCGCCACCGGAACACCCAATGCTGAGTTTGGTACGGATTACACCTGATCTGATTCTGAATTTCACGCAGTTTACCTGTGATTTTTACATGATAGGCCTGAAAGATGTCAAGGCCGGGCACTGGCTTTACGGCCGGACAAAATTTGATCATGATAAGGGTTCAATGGTTTTCTGGAAACCGCGTCAGATCATCGAAATCAAGAATCTGGAACTCGAAGAAGATGGCTACATATTATTATTCCATGAGGACTTTCTTCTGGGAAGTTCCCTCCGGCAAGAGATACAGCAGTACTCATTTTTTGATTACGAAACCAATGAAGCACTCCATCTCTCGCCTAAAGAAGAAAAGGTCATGCGTGCGCTTTATGAATCTATAGCCCTGGAGTATGCGAACAATCAGGATGAATTCAGCAAAGACATCATTCTAGCTAATCTGAACTCATTACTCAGGTATTCGGAACGTTTTTACAAACGACAATTTATAAACCGGAAAAATCATACCGGAAAAACTGTTACTGCATTTACAAATGCCTTGCATCTGTATATCCAGGAAGGTAGGTTAAAGAGCGGCCTGCCATCTGTCTCTGAAATGGCGACTAAACTAGGTACTTCACCCCGTTATCTTAGTAGCCTGCTGAAAATTGAAACTGGAAAAACCACTCAGGAACTTATACATATTGCCCTCATCGCTATCGCCAAAAACAGGTTAAGGGCAGGGCACGAAAATGTTTCTGAAATTGCCTTCGCCCTCGGATTTGAAAACCTTTCCTATTTCGCCAAACTTTTTAAAAAAGAGACAGGAATATCACCAACGAATTTTAAAAAGCAATTATTAAATTAAATAGCAGCATGAAAAAAGTACTAATCACCGGTGCTAGTAGCGGTATCGGTCTGCAGACCGCCAATCTTCTGGCCTTGAAAAATTACCGGTTAACCCTGGTTGCCAGAAATGAAGAAAAATTAAAGGATGCCATATCCGGACTGAATGGAAGCGGGCATGATTATCTTGTAGCAGATCTCAATAATAAAGAAGATATCGAGATGATTTCTGAGCTTTTTCAGACAAATCGCTATGATGTGTTGATTAATAATGCGGGTGCAGGGCTGTATGGGAAATTTACCCACCTTTCGCTTGATGAACAAATGGGAACCATGTTTTTGAATATGGGTGCGTTGGTTATGTTGTCGCATGCATATTTGAAACATGCCAAAAAAGGCGATAGTTTAGTAAATACAGGGTCAATCCTGGCGCATTCATCTTTTCCGGGAGGGTCAGTCTATGCGGCGACAAAAAGTTTCGTGGCAAATTTTTCAGAATCGCTCTGGTATGAATATAAGGACAAGGACATTTATGTAATGGGCTTTAATCCCGGCGCCGCGAAATCTGACTTCCATAAACATGCAGGCCGTTCCGAGGGATCATTTCCAGAGTTTGTATTATCAACAACTGAACAGGTAGCCAAGGAGCTGGTAAATGCACTGGAAGCACGCAAAAAGCCCCGGGTCGTTCAGGGATGGAAAAACCGGTTCATGTTATTTGGGTTCAAATTTATCAACCGGGCAAAAGCGATTTCCATTATGGGTAAAATCAGCCCGGGTATGCATACCTAAAACCTGGCGTTCTGAATAATCGTTCAAAAGATTGTGGATAAGTTAATTACGGTAACAACCTTTTCCAGTTAAGCAGAATCTTGTTTAAAAAAAATTCAAATATCAGCAGAAATCGGTCCAGAGCGCTTAGTTGCAAAATGTTAGCAATAATTTAAGTCTATAAAAATGGAAAATTCATTAAATTATGTCAGACCACTTAATCAAAGTGTTGTTTTGATTACCGGCGCTCTAACGGGTATCGGGAAAGCAAGTGCATTTGCCTTTGCAGAGCAAGGCGCTAAACTTGTTATCTCCGGACGCAGGGAAGAGGAGGGGACAGCATTTATCAGGGAACTTGAAAGCCGGGGGACTGAAGCAATATTTATCAGGGCAGATGTGCGTTTTGATGATCAGGTAGCAGCATTAATTGATGACGCGGTAATGCACTTCGGTCGCATTGATATTGCAATAAACAATGCGGGTACTGAAGGACAACCGGGTCCGCTGGTCAGTCAGACAGCAGAAAGTTACGCAGCGACCTTCGATACCAATGTGCTGGGAACCTTCCTGAGTATGAAATACGAAATGCAGCAAATGATTAAACAGGGGGCAGGGAGCATTGTAAACATATCCTCGACATTTGGCAGTCGGGCGAGTGTGGGAGCAGGTATTTATGTAGCAAGTAAACATGCTGTGGAAGGTTTAACCAAAACGGGAGCCCTGGAAGGTGCGCCTTATGGCATCCGGGTCAATGCAGTTGCACCCGGTCCGGTTGAAACAGAGCTGCTCAAAAGAGTGGCCGCAAAACCTGAAGTCTGGGCTAGTTTAGGCAATGGTGTTCCACTGAAAAGGATCGGCCAGCCGGAGGAAATCGCTCAGGCTATCGTGTTTTTGGCTTCTGATAAATCACCTTTTCTTACAGGACAAATCCTTGGAGTGGATGGCGGAAAATCTGCAGCAGACAGTGGTACAAGATTAAGCTAGAACAGCTGAAACGTTCAGGTGAATTAAGGGTCGGTTTCTAAAGAGTTCGGCCCTTAATCTGAGTTGCTTATTCCGGATTCAGCTTACACTGTTTATTTATCAATAATCAACATTTTCAACTAAAATTTTCCTTAGCGTATTGTGTCGTGGACTGTCAAGTATGGACTTCTTTCTGATTAGCGATGGGGGTTTAATGTTTAATCAGCGCGCCTAATAACTCATAAGAACGAAGCCTTGCCTCAGGGTCTGTCATCATATCCTGGATGACGAACTCATCAATTTTAAGGTCATTGGACAAATTTGTCATTCGTTCAGCGACCTGATCAAAAGTCCCTGCAATATATCTGGGCGGTACGCCGCTCCCTTTCAAATAAGGTTCAATCTTTGGTAAATAGCCCAGCTTTTTAATCGCTTCATCCGGGGGCGGCAACAGAAAGTCGTATTCTCCGGTACGCAGGTAGCGGTAGGCTAGTTCAACGGAGGCTAGTTGAATCCGGGCTTCTTCTTCGGTATCTGCACAAACCACATGTATCCCAAGCCTGGCCTCAGGTTCTGAAACCCCAATGATGCTTTGTGAGGGTACAAAATTAGCCCTGTAATTTTCGATGACCATACGGGTTGCATCCGGGTTAAAAAATGCGGCATGGATATAACGAAGCCCGTAATGTCCTGCCACAGAGGAACTCCAGGCACTTGTTCCCGATAGATGTATCTCAGGTCTTGATTCAATAGTGTGTATAGGTATTTTTGAAAATGGAACTTCAGGACTGAACGAATTCTCCATCCAATGCATAAGCTCTATCAGTTGGTTGCCCGAATCAGCTTGAAAGCCCTTTGAGCGGTCTTGCTGAAGCGCAAAATCAATCACCGGACCGGTCGTTGCCCTGCCTATACCCAAATCTATCCTGTTAGGATAAAATTCATTAAGGGTACTAAACGTTTCGGCGACCTTGTAAGCGCTATAGTGATTCAATAAGACAGAGCCTGAACCGACGCGGATTTTTGAAGTTTTTGCTGCAACAGCTGCAATCATTATTTCAGGAACCCTGGAAATGATATGCTTGGCATGATGCTCTGAATACCATATACGCTCATAATCCATAGCCTCGGCCTGTTGTGCAAGTTTGATGCTGCGCTTAAGGGTGTCTCCCGGATTGTCCCCGGGCTGGACTACACCCATGTCTACAATAGATAATTTCATTATTCTAATTTATTAATTGCAATTTGCTTGAAATGATAGCATCACCGGACATCATTCAAAACATTTATTCTTTGCAAAAAGGGTTAATTTTCATGTCCTGACAATCGTAAATGTTAACTGGATTTTATTCAATGAAGCTTAACTACAAAAGTATACTAATTGGTATACTTTTGTAGTGGAAAATTAGCTGCTGCCTATTTTTGACGGGCAGATGATAATGATAGTGCGGACACCCTATCGCAAATCAGATTGATTATTTAGCTGGAATGGTTTTTATTGCACTTAAACAATTAATTGTTGATGCTTAGCTGATGCTGTAATTCTGTGATAACTTTCCTTCTATTTTTACTGGCCTTTAAAACCACATCTTGCATTGCTGATGCTTCACTATATTTTGCACCCCATTCGATTAGGTCAATGATCACAGGGACCAGATCTATTGTTTTTTGGGTTAATTGATAGCGAATGTGTTTTTGTTTTACCCCGTTTTCTTTTTTTTGAATGAATCCGTTTTCAAGCAATTTTTTAATCCGGTCATTAGCGATATTCGAGGCAATTTTTTCTTCCATAAGAAGGAAGCCTGAATAAGTATTTTTCTCAAAAAAAATCATATCCCTAATAATAAGCAGTGTCCACTTATCGCCGAACATTTCCATTGCGAAACTCAGTGGACAATTGGAACGGTTATCATTATTCTTCATCTTAGTCCTCATTTTGATATTGCAAAATGCAATACTTTATTTATATTTGAAATTGTAATATGCAAGTTCAAATATAACTATTATAACCACACAGGTCATCTGATAAACAAACAAGAATTGATTCTAAATTAAAAAACTGTGAGAAAACCGCTTCCAAATGATTCCGAGATAACCAAGACCAATAGGGCAATCTTTGAAAATCTCAAAGAAAAAGTTGGAATGGTGCCTAACCTTTATAAAGCGATGGCCTTTTCAGAAAACGGACTGAACCGCTACCTGAGTTTTCAGTATGAAGAAGATGTCCTTACGGGCAGAGAAAAGGCGGCCCTTTACTTGATTGTTAGTCAGGTGAACAATTGCATCTATACACTCGAGGCTTACAGCTATATTGGATTACTGTATGACTTTACTGCTGAACAGATTTTGGAAATCCGCGCAGGTAAAGCCTCTTTTGATAAGGCTTTGCAGCCAATTATTACTCTGGCCAAGGAAATGACAGAACTTCGTGGTAACCTGAGTGAAGAAGCCGTCCAACACTATCTTGACGCAGGATATTCAAAAGAGCACTTAGTTGATTGTATTTTAGCCATAGGGGAAGTAACTATAGCCAATAATATGTATGCTGCATTCAAATATCCGGTCGATATTTTAGCTCCCTGGGACAATAATTAAAACAAATCTTTGGTGCTACAAGATATGGACTAAAAAAATTGAATGGATAAATTCCAACCTAATCCAATGCATCCGCTTTAGCCCGATTTACCAGCTTTTATTGCCGGCCGGACTATAAATATAAAAACAAGAATCCGGTAAGCTGCAAAATGAACCCAAACGCATTTATCTCACCTCATTAAGGCCCCCTCCAGATAAGAATTTAAAGATTTACAGCGCTCTTATTATAAGGGTTCCATACATTCCGTCTCAATAAAAACCTTCCTAAAGTCATTACTTACCCTCAATAAATTTAAGATGACATTAAAATTTCAAATCTATATACCAATCGGTATATATTTGAAGAAAAAAAATCACCTCCTAATGAATTACCAAGGTGAACGATTTAAATTTTAAAATAGAAATTATGAAAGCGGCAGTATATTATGAAAATGGGGGTCCGGAGGTATTTAGGTATCAGGACGTACAAGACCCTGTATATAAACAGAACCAGGTACTTATCAGTATTAAAAGTATCAGTATCGAAGGAGGAGATTTAATAAACAGGGAAATGCGCCCTCTAATCCAAATTCCAAACATTGTAGGCTACCAGTGTGCAGGCGAAATCATCGCCGTAGGATCTGATGTCGAAGACCGCTTCATCGGTCAGCGGGTAGTCACCTTGGGTAATTCCGGGTCGCATGCTCAGCTTATAGCGGTGGATAATTTCCGGACTTTTCCCATTCCTGATGGCCTTTCTTTCGAAGAAGCTTCTGCAATACCGGTTACCTTTCTGACCGCTCGCGACTGTTTGTTTACCAGTGGTAATCTAAAAGATAAAGAGACAGTTCTTATTCATGGCGGTACAGGCTCCCTTGGACTAGCAGCAATTCAAATGGCAAGCATGGCCGGCGCGGTTGTTATCGCAACAGGATCAGATGAAACAAAGTTGAAAAAGCTGACAGACTTTGGCGCGACGCACCTGATCAATTATAAAACACAGGACATCGTGAAAGAGGTCTTAGAAGTCACAGGTAATCTGGGCGCCAACCTGGTTATCGATTCGGTGGGGGGTAAGAACCTCTCCATCAGTGCCGAGGCACTTGCTTATCGTGGAAGAATCGCTTTTGTAGGTTTAAGCAGCAGAGACGCCAGCTTGTTTGATCCCTTCCTGCTTTGGAAACAAAATTCCACACTTCATGGAGTATTTCTTCCAGGCATCACAGAGGTCGAAAAAACGAAGACTGCAGATGCTTTAAAATCGATATTTGAAGATGTCGTTTCAGGCAAACTCAAAGTGACAATTGATAAAGTTTTTCCCTTAAGTCAGGCCCGGGAGGCCCATCAGTATGTTGGGGAAAGAAAGGGATTTGGAAGGGTACTTTTAGACCCTGAGCTATAAGAAAATAAGAATTATAAATTTTCACCTGAGCTCAAAATAAAGCAGTTAAGTGTCTTATGAAAAGAGTTTAGTATAAAATGAATAACAAACATAATCAGATGAATAGAAAAGTTTTAATAACAGGTGCGACCGGCGCGACAGGAAGTAGCGCTGTAAACAAGCTTTTGGAGTTGCGAATACCCGTTAGGGCAATGGTACGCCAGATAGACGAGCGCTCAGAAGAATTGAAAGAAAAAGGGGTTGAGGTAATTAAAGGTGATATCTCGGTATTAGAGGATGTAAGCAGGGCTTTGGAGGGTGTAGAGGCAGCATATTACCTGTATCCCCTGGGTGCTGAAGGATTAATAGAGTCAACGGCATTTTTTGCGCAGGCAGCCATTGAGCAAAACGTTGGCCACATTGTCAATATGTCTCAAATTTCAGCGAGAAGGGATTCTAAAAGCCTTACCGCCCAAAGACATTGGATCGCCGAAGGGATATTCAACAGATCAGGTATTCCTGTCACGCACCTCAGGCCAACATTTTTTGCGGAAACGACACTCAACTATGTAATGGAGGTGAAGAAAAACAATCGCCTTGCCCTGCCTTTCGCTGATTCAAAATATGCACCCATTGCTGCGGAAGATCAGGGTAATGTTATAGCGGCAATTTTAGCCAATCCTACTGAACACGCAGGTAAAGTTTATCCCCTTTATGGCCCAACAGAACTAACCCAATATCAGACAGCTGAAATCCTCAGCGAGGTTCTGGGACGAAGGATTACCTATGTACCGATGGAAATCGATGAATTTGGTGAATATCTGAAAGGTAAGCGAACCGATTTGCAAATTCAGCACCTGATGGCGGTGGCCCAGGACTGCAGGGACGGACTATTTTCAGGAACTAGCGATACAGTTGAAGCCATCACAGGCCAAAAGCCCGTGAGCATGACCGAATTTATTTCTGACCATAAAGCTTTCTTTCAATAAACAGGAAGACAATTCAGGATAGATGATAACTGTCGGCTAAGACCAGGCACCAAGTTTTGCGATAATCATGTCTTTTGTTGTATTTGGGTGGGTTTTAAGCCGATGGTATCATTTTCTCAACTGACTTCAATCCTGAAAAGTCATTAGTATAGCTCCTTAAGTTAAATCCCGGGTGCTTAATTTCTAAAATCAATTAATTTAAATTAGTTAATATGTTAAAAAAAAAATCATCTCAGTCCCTGCAAGAGTTCAAGCAGCTCCCGGTAATTGCCCAAAAGCTCAATCAATGGTTTTCGGTTTATTTTCATGCTTTTATCGAAATCAGTGCAGGAAGAACTTCCCCTGAAGAAATATTGAAGTATTGGGGTGTACCACTTCACAGTTCAGGTCCTGCTCAAAGCAAATGGCTAAAGACCGCTGAAGAGGTAATTCAGGTACTCCAAGAGATGCAGGCGATATTAAAAAGTATGGGCTATACCCATACCGTTATTTTGGATAAAAGAATTAGTATTTATAATGAGAACGCGGGCAGGGTCGAAACAATAATGTCTCGTCGTGCTGAAGATGATATTGAAGTAGACCGTGCAGCGGTTTCATTTGAACTCAGGGGGCAGGCGGAAGGATGGATAATCATCAGTACAACTTCGCTGCCAACCGTTTCGGCAAAATTGGATCTCGTTTGGCCCCAAATACAATCTGATGAATAAGTCATTCAGAAACAAATCCGAGACGTTGAAAGCGCAAAAATTAATTTAGTCTGCCCCAAATATGGAAACACTTGCTTATATTATACTCATTGGTATATATTTGTATATTCAAATTTACCCATGGAACAGTTCTTGGATAACCCAATCTACAATGCGTTATTAACCGGAAATGCTGCGCTATCCCTTGGTGAAGGGCCGGTAAAGTTTTTTCCATCCGATGTTTCCCCTTTCGCCGGCTTAGCGCGGTATGATAAAGAACATCTCGATTTGCTGTACAGCCAGATTCCTGATGGTCGTGATGTGGCCTTGTTTACCGATCATCCCATGACTGATTTATTTTCATGGACACGCGCTTTCAGCATCGATTCTTATCAATTGGTGTACAAGAAAGATGTTGCTGAAACAGTCCCCGGTTTTCACCTGCGAAATTTAACTCATGTAAATGTTCCGCAGATGCTTGCACTGACTGAATTAACGCATCCCGGACCATTTTTAGACAAAACTATAGATTTCGGCCATTATCAGGGTATTTTTTCCGGTGATGATCTGTTAGCTATGGCCGGATTCCGCCTGCATGCGGGGAAATATATTGAAATTAGTGCGGTCTGCACACACCCCGATCATAGCGGTAAGGGATATGCAAGGGCGCTGGTTAACAGCCAGATAAATTTTATTAAAGAAAAGGGTAATATTCCATACCTCCATGTTATCGTCACCAACGAAAGAGCTTTAGGTATCTATAAAGATATGGGTTTCGAAATACGCAAACCTATTTACATATCTGTATTAACCAAAGCAGCCCGTTAGTATTACAAGCCGATTTTTTTTGGGCTTGCATTTCAGTTAGCTGACCCCCCCGGAATCAGATTTAACCTGCATACCCAGTCACATGATAACACTGTTTTTGTTTTCAGCGGTTAAGGAATGCATATAAAGCCATTTTTGAATGTGGGTAAAGTATAATTTTCACTTTAGAAAGATTATATTTACCCGGAATATTTTTTAATTAAATTTAGTTTATGCAAGCTGGGCAAACGAAAACGGACAGAACTAAAAACTTTATCCTGGAGAACTCCTCGGGCATCTTTAACAAAAAAGGATTTGCCGGAACCTCTCTTTCAGACCTCACCCAAGCCACCGGGCTGACCAAAGGCAGTATTTATGGGAATTTTGAAAATAAAGAGGAAGTAGCGCTCGCGGCTTTTGATTTCAATTATGATAAAATCAGACAGCTCATCAACCCAAAAGTAGCACATGCAAAGAATTTTTATGATAAGCTTATGGTTTATGTAAGGGTTTATGATGGCTTTTCCGGTAATGCCTTTCCTGAAGGGGGCTGCCCGATACTCAATACTGCTATTGATTCCGATGATACTCACCCTGCGCTCAGGCAAAAAGCCGCAGCTGCTTTGACAGAATGGAAAAAGAATATTATAGTCTTACTTGAAGGGGGGATTAAAGCAGGAGAATTTCGAAGTGATATTGAACCCGGCCAGCTCGCCTTATCCATAATCGCGCTTATAGAAGGTGGTATAATGATAGCAAAATTGACTGCAAACCAAGCCAGCCTCGATAAAATACTCTCAACGGTTAAATTGTTATTGGATCAGATAAAAAAATAAATAATTTGTAATGATTTCTTTTAGGAATCATTTTTTTTACTTTTAAAAATACCAAACGGTATATTTGTCTCAAGATGAAAAAGATTTTAATCACCGGCGGCAATGCCGGATTGGCTATAGAAATCTCCCGGCTGATGGCCATTGATGGTTGTCAAATTGTACTCATAGGCACAGATGATCTAAAGCTTATGCAGGTTGTTGAAGAATTACCGGGAAACAAACATCGTTACCTTCACATCGATTTATTATTGGAAGATGATTTCCAAAGACTAATTAATTTGTTGAAATCAGAATATTTCGATGTCCTGATAAATGCCGATGAGCTTATGCTGTTTGATAGTTTTGAAGACGCAGAACCGGAAGTTCTTTCTAAAATGATTATCCTGAATGTGACAAGAATGGTTACCCTAAGTCATCAGTTCATACAAAAGGCGGGTGACGGTGCTGCGCTGGTTAATGTGGGGTCAATTTTTGGACTTGCATCCTGTACCGGAGCCGCGGTTTATGCAGCAAGCAAGGCATTCGTTGCTACTTTCAGTGCATCATTGTGGGCAGAAGCGAGAAGTAAAAACGTCTTCGTTTGCAGTTTCAACCCGGGCATGATTCGCCAGCTGCCCATGGATAGCGCAAAAGCTGAGCCGGCAAACAGCTTCACTCAAGACCCCAAAAATTTAGCGCGGATGTTATATAACCAAATTAATCAGCGAAAAAAGATTTCATATACGCCTGGGATTCTTGGCAAAGCAATTCTATTACTTAAAACCATCCTTGGCATCAAAGCGGCAACATTACTCATCAACCGCCTCAGTCCGCTTCCCTTACCGACCAGACCCCCTTTTCATTAAGGAAACTACTCTGCTAAATGGCTGCTTCCATTGCTGTTTTTAAGCTCAGGAAGCACGAGCAATAATGCGCCGACAATGATGAGCCCTGCAACATCAGCTAAAGCCCCGTAGGTGAAGGCCTTTTCCAAACCTGCACTCTTTGAATGCACTTCAGCGACCGAGAAAAACAGCCCGCCGATAATGCAAACGCCCAAAGCAGATGCCGTTTGTTGAACAGTGGAATAAAGGCCAGAGGCCGCACCTGCAAATTCGGTAGGAATGCTTTTTAAAGTAACATTCAGTAAGGAAGGTAACACCAGTCCGGTTCCAAATCCGTGAATGGTGAGCAGTATACATATCAGTAAATAGGATACATCTTTAGCGAAAAAAAGTTGTTGCAAAATCAAAGCGATTACCATCATCGCTACGCCATAAATCAACACGACTTTGCCATATTTTACAACCAGTTTTATGGACCAGAGCGAGGAAACCGTGCATCCGACACCAAACAAAACAAATGCGTTTCCGGCAACAAAGGGATTCATGTCCATGCCTTCCTGGAAAAAAACGGTACTGATTAAAAGGTATGAATTATGGACCATAAAATAAAAAAGCACAGCGATTAAACCAAGGTTGAACTGTTTATATCTGAAAAGGCTTACGTTGATTAAAAGTGGTTTATTATCTTTAAGTTTTTTTCGCTGATCTAATATGAACACATAGAACAGAACCAGTGAGAGGATTAAAAGGGCTACAATCCATAATGGCCAACCTAACTCCCTTCCCTGAATAAGCGGAATAATTAAAGTCATTAAAGCCATCGTAAGTATAATTACCCCACTAAAATCAAATCTTGTCTGCTGATGTTTCTGCGTTTCCTGAAGGTATTTCAGGGCAGTTAAAATCGAAATGATTCCGATTGGAAGATTTATGAAAAAAATGAGCCTCCACCCGGGAATGAAAAAGTGAAAGTACGAAAAGAAACCGCCAAGGAACTGTCCGATCACACTTGCAAGGCCCAATGTCATGCCGAACCATCCTACAGCCTTCGTACGCTCTTTATGATCCTGGAAAAGTATCTGTATGATTGAGATTGTTTGAGGGACCATAAACGAGGCACTTAAACCTTGAAAAAACCTTGCGATATTAAGCTGGTCAGGAGTGGAAGACATGCCACATAGGCAGGAGGTTACCGTAAAGCAAATCATGCCTATTATGAAAATTTTCTTTCTTCCGTAATGATCGCCAAGCCGTCCGCCGGTTATCAAAAACGAAGCATAACCCAAAAGATAGCCTGCAATCACAAGCTGTACCTGCGCATCGCCTGCTGATAGCCCCTTTTTTATCGATGGAATCGCAACGTTAATGATGAAAACATCAATAACTGATAATAAGGGTGCTGTCAAAACAATAAGTAACTGAATAGATTTAGAAGCCGATTTTTTCATCTTTCCTGCTTTAGCCCTGAACGGGAATAAACAAATATAGAAAAATAGACCAGTCTGTCTAATCAGAAAATTGTCAATAAATATAGCCCGAAACCATTCATGTCCGGCAACACTGAATTATCTGCCGGCTCATGGACTTGAAATTGCGCTTAATGGGCAAGAATTCTCGAAGTTATTTTTTAAGCAAACCTGAAATAATTTGTTTTGATCTTTCCAACTGCAAAGAACTATTGGCTGATATACCCAATACAGAAGCTCCTTCAATCATAAGTAAAACCATCATGGAAAAATCCTCTTTCTGCAAAAAAACAGGTAAATCCATTTCCGATAAAATATTATCGATAATGCCGGCATATTTTTTTTTATGCCCCGCGATGAAAGAAAGTACCTCACTTGAATCTTTGGGAACTTCCACGCTAACTTTTACGAACCTGCAACCCAAAAAACCTGAATTCATTTGCGCCTTCATGCGGAAATCAAACAAACCCAGTAACTTATCTTCGGGTTTTTTTTGCTGCTCAAGGAAAGCATTTAGTGAAGAAAACCATTCCTTTTCTATACTTTCAAGGTAGCTCATCAACAATTCTTCCTTGGATTTAAAGTGGTTATACAAAGAACCCTTGGCGATTCCCGCTTCCGCAATTATCTGATTTATACCCGTCAGATTATAACCCTGTTTATAAAACAGCCTTTCTGAAACTTGAAGTATTCTATCCCTAACAGATTCTTTCATAGACAAACTTATAATAATCCATATTAATACACAAATAACGTCTATCGTTCATTCATCGTATTCCAGGCCAATACGTCAAAGCGCTAAAGCTTTTAAGGCAAAGGATTGAATGCCCAATAAATGCCCAGTTACTTGCTCTCATAGTTTAATAAGCCTCGATTTATTTTGATAAAATTGGTACAAAATTATCGCTATGTCTCTGAAATGTAAATAAGTAAATAATAGACAGATTTGTCTATTATTTTGCTGTTTTCCCTTAGCTTTTTTGTATTTTTGATTAACAAAAGTTAATGGCATAGAAATAAATTGCGACTATTTTTTGGTAGTCCTCATCCCCCCCGGCGGGTGATGAGTTTTAGGGGATAAGTTTTTGAGCCTGTGTATTTGTCCATGAGCAGATATGTATTGGACGGAGGTATTCCGGTAAAAAACCGGTGAAAAATATTGTTTAATCTTTTTTGTGTTAGGTTTCCGTATAATTGGGGCTCTCTAGGGAGCCTCTTTTATTTAGGCTTTGTGCCCTCTGAGTGGAATTTATATAAAAAGAGCGCCCGTTATATACCTTTTGGTATAAAATATGTAAATTTACAGCAATCAGCTACAAGTAAACACTGCCGCTAAGTAACAACCTATCGGCCAAAGCCAAAAATTAGAGCATGCCTGAATCCGCCCTCAAAAGAATTACTCCAAAGGATAAATAAATGGATAATGAATTAAGGCTAATAGTAATCTCAAATTTGTGATGCTTATTAGTACCTCTTTTGATTCATTTTTTCAATCGATTGAAAGCCTGACAGGGAGCTTTAAACGCCTTGCAAGACTTTAATGGATTGCGATTGGACGAATTTTTTTTTATAATGTTGATATCTAACCAAATAAAACCATGTCAGCCCGATACCGGACAAATCGATTTGAGATTGTGAAATATTTTTTGAACCTTCCATCAAACAGGCTTTATTCGCTTAGGCTATTATTCCTGAGTTTTGTTTTGCTTTTCGCTCCCCGGCCGGCGAGGTCTCAGGTTCCTGTTTTGATAGATGATAATACCCCACACCAGATTTTTTCATACAATCAAATTGAAGTTTTTGAAGATGTATCAGGCCGGCTGGGTATTGGTCAGGTATTAAGCGGCACCTATCAAAAGGAATTCAAACCAAGTCGTAACAGAATTCCTAAGAATGATAATACAAAATCGGTCTATTGGTATAAGTTTAAAATCGGACATAACGAGTCTTCTAACAAAAGGTGGATACTCGAATTTTTCGATCAATCGATAACCGATCTGGTACTGTATGTTCCTGATGGATTTAACAGCTATCAAGGGAATTATTTTGGAACCAATTATAATTTTTCAAAGCGGGTATACGAGCACAAAAATTTTACCTATGATTTAGCTAACAAGTCTAATTCGCTGCTCACCTATTATGTTCGGATTAAGTCTCCCAATCCGGTGAGTGCTATTATCGTTCTTCGGGATTTAAGGTGGTTTGTTGGTTATGCTATAGGAGAATACTTCCTGTTTGGTCTGTTCTATGGTATGATCATCGTATTTTGTCTATACAACTTACTGATGTATTTCGCGGTAAAGGAAAAGCGATATTTATATTATGTGCTTTACAACCTTTCAATTGGACTTTATGAAATGTGTAATGATGGTATCGCCTTTCAGTACTTATGGGCATCCTTTCCGGGTGTAAATGCTTACGGGTATGGAATCGCTTTATACCTGAGCAGTATTTTCGGAATGCTTTTTACAGCAAATTTTTTGTACCTCAAATTTAAGGCACCGAATTTCTACCGGATGGTATTGTTCTTCATTGTCCTTCGAAGCTTATTCTTTTTCACCTGCCTGCTGCATCCGCCCTTATTTAACCTGAAAATTATTGAATTTTTACCACTACTTCTTGTTTTCATTTCAGGTGTACACGTTTACAGAAAAGGTTACAAGCCGGCAATTTACCTGGTTATTGGCTATGGTTTCCTTGTCGCGGGATTTTTGATGAAAATATTACTGCTACTGAAATGGGTTCCTTATGGAACACTGATTTATTACAGCCTTAGTATATGTTTTATTATCGAAATGGTAATCGTGTCTTTCGCTATAGGCAATAGCATTAGAACCCTGAGAAAGAAAAAAAGCACTGCTCAAAAAAGAATTATTGAACAGCTGCGGGTAAACCAGAAACTTTCAGATACACTGACCTCTGAACTATCCACTCTTGTAGATGAACGCACAGGCGAACTCCGCAAAAAAGCTGAAATCATAGAGAAACAAAATCTTGAAATTTCAATCATGAATTCCATGTTGAAAAAAGACAATGTAGAGCTGAATTTGAATGTAGAGCGCGCAACAAAAGCACGGATAAGTGCCAAGACGGTTGATTTTGATGAATTTTGCAAAATTTATCCCGATAAGGAGCATTGCTTTAAATATATTGCCGAGCTAAAGTGGCGCAATGGCTATTGCTGCAAAAAATGCGGCAACGAGCAGTATCTAGCAAGTCAGACCCTTTACGGCAGAAGATGTACCAAATGCGGATATGATGAGTCGGTGATCGCCAACACCTTATTTCAAAATTGCAGAATCCCGATAAATAAGGCGCTTTATATGCTTTTCCTGGTTTATAATTCAAAGGCAACCATTTCTTCTTATAAACTTTCTCAAATCTTATCCATAAGGCAGAGTACCTGCTGGACTTACAACTCAAGAATGCAGAAATTATTTATTCAAAGAAAGGAAGAGTTAAAAAATGCGGGAGGTGAAGGCTGGAGTAAATTGGTATTGGATGCTCCCCTTTGACGATAAATATCGCAGTGCAGTCAAACACTAAAGCCATTGCATTTTTTTTATAAAAAATGTTTGCTTACCGGGCGTATTACCGGAAAATCCGCAATATTACTTTAAAGGCCGTATTGCAGGTTTTGTACTGACATCAATGAGAACGAAACGTATTACATATTTTTGTAATAGTCTATAAATTAAGTATTTACGATTTTTTTTATTTGGTATTTGTTAACAAATCAGATAGGTTTGTGATATCTAATCAAATTTTAACCAAATAAAAATGAGAAAAAAAATTACTCTCCTTATTAGTTTGGTTTGCTTTGTGTTTACTCTGTCTTACGGCCAGGATATAAATGTAAAGGGAACCATTAAAGACAAAAGCGGTGTCGGAATGCCCGGCGTTTCGGTAAAGGTTCAAAACAGTCGGACGGCGGTTTCAACAGGCGCCGAAGGGACATTCTCAATCACAGTTCCACCAAATGCGACGCTTGTTTTTTCAGCAGTAGGATATGCCTCCCAGGAAATTCCTGTCAACCGGCGAACGACAATTGATGTAAGCCTGGTTGAGGAAGCTAAGAATCTAAGTGATGTTGTTGTCATCGGATATGGCACGACAACTAAAAGGGATGCTACCGGTGCAATTTCCAGCGTAAAAGCCACACAGCTTGAAAATGAAAATCCGCAAAGTATTGCCGATGTGCTGAAGGGAAATATCCCCGGCTTATCTGTTGGCCTAAGCTCAAGCGCTAAAGGAGGGGGAGACTTACTCGTTCGCGGTAAATCTACTTTGAGTGCCGGAACTTCCCCTTTAATTGTACTCGACGGGGTGATTTACAATGGACAGCTTGCTGATATCAATCCTAATGATATTGACGGGATTGATGTACTTAAGGATGCAAGTTCACTTGCTGTTTACGGCGCCAAGGCAGCAACCGGTGTAATTGCCATCACCACCAAAAAAGGCCGTGGCGAATCGCCCACGATAACTTTTAATACCAATGTTGGTATCGCCGAGCTGGCTAAAAACATGCGCCCTTATGATGGTGAGGGTTTTCTCGCCTGGAGAGGGGATGTGCTGCGAAGCGGTGCGACCACGCCGGATTATTTATACAACGACCCAAGAAATTTGCCTTCGGGAGTGACGCTGACTCAGTGGCTGAACGGCCAGACCGGCGACCCGGTTGATTTATGGCTGAACAGGCTGGGCCTGGTTGCTAATGAAAAAGCAAATTACCTGGCAGGCAAAACGACCAACTGGTATGATGACATTTTCAGGACTGGCTTCCGTCAGGATCACACTTTGTCTTTAAGCGGCAAAAAACAGGAAATTACCTATTACATGTCGCTGAATTACCAAAAAAACCAGAATGTCATTGAAGGCGGTGATTATACAGCAATCCGTGGACGCATCAATCTGGAAGGGGAGGCTGCGAAATTTCTTACCCTGGGTATGAACCTTCAGTTCGCGGACAGAGATGAGGCCAGGACTGGTGACGGTTCAACCGAAGCGGACTGGACACAAATCCTTAACCTTTCCCCTTACGGCGATAAATACCTGCCAAACGGAGAATTGAGGCGTATCCCAACCGATGACAGCGGTTTGAACGCCAGAAATCCGTTTCTGAGTATGACCTATAATGAGCGAATGAACAGGCAAAATACCATCTTCGCAAGCATTTACGGACGTGTTAAATTACCATTTGGAATTACTTATCAGCTGAATTTTAGTCCCGGGTTTGATTTCTACAGAACTTTCGACTACCGTTCTTCCAGAAACCCTGATGTGGTAACCCCGGGAGGCTCTGCCACCCGGGCGAACGAAACCCGCTACAACTGGCAGGTGGATAACCTTGTAAAATGGAATAAAACCTTTGCGAATATTCATAACATCGACGTAACCTTACTTGCTAATGCTGAAAAGTACCAGACCTGGTGGACACAGGCTTCAAATGAAGGTTTCGTTCCAAGCGATGTTTTAAGTTATCATAATCTTTCAAGCGGTATTAAGCCCGTCACCAATAGTGAAGATAAGGTTTACACCGGAGATGCTTTAATGGCCAGGCTAAACTACAGTTTACTCAGCCGCTATATCTTCACACTTTCGGTTCGCCGCGACGGCTACTCGGTATTTGGCGTAAACTTTAAACGTGCAACTTTTCCTGCTGCCGCTTTTGCCTGGGTATTCACTGATGAGTCCTTCATGAAAAACCAGAAATGGCTGGGCTATGGTAAGCTCCGCCTGTCTTATGGGATAAATGGTAATCGTGACCTGCGTAATCCAGACAATGGAACCGTGGACCCTTATGCAGCCCTGGCGCAACTAGCCAGCGGAAAATACCAGACAGTGAATGGCAGCGGTGCCGCATCTGACGTGAATACAGTTCAGATTGGCGCTAAAATGGCTAACTCTGATCTAAAATGGGAAGAAACAACAGCACTAAATGTAGGCCTTGATTTTTCGGTTTTCAATGACAGGATTAGTGGCTCAATTGATGCCTACAATAAAAAAACCAGTGATTTACTCGTTAGGCAAACCCTTCCCAATGTAAGTGGTTATTCAACCGTTTATTCAAACCTTGCCCGCATCAATAATCGTGGAGGGGAACTTAACCTGAATACTAAAAACCTGGTCGATGGGAACATTCGCTGGAATACCAATTTCAATTTCTCTTTTAACAGGAATAAAATTGTGGCACTAGCACTGCCAACGGATGACCCTGGTAACGGCTGGTTTATTGGTAAGGATATCGATGTGATATGGGATTATAATATCCAGGGCGTTTGGCAGCTGAGTGAAATGGCGGAGGCTGCAAAATTCACTAAAGCTGCAATTAAACCAGGCGATTTTAAGTTGGAAGACTTGGATGGTGATTATGCATACTCGGACGCGGATAAGAAATTCCTGGGATACCGGACACCACGCTACTTCTTTGCCATGCGCAACGAGTTTAACATCTTTAAAAACTTCGATTTTTCTTTTCAGTTGCTAGCCAATTGGGGACAATTAAAACAGTATAATTCAGCCAAAAATCAGCCGGGTAGTGTTGGTTTTGCCCGTTCGACTTCTTATGTGCTGCCATACTGGACGCCATCGAATCCAATTAATGATTATGCAAGGTTAAATTCCGGATCAAGTGGAACCAGTTACAATGTATACTGGGATAATTCTTTTATCCGCCTGAACACCGTAGCAATATCCTACTCTGTTCCGGCTAATCTGCTGACTAAGCTACATGTTAAAAGCGCGAAAATATATGCCAATGTGAATAATGCCGGCTACTATGCACCGCAATGGACTTTTTGGGACCCCCAAAACAATGGTCCGACACCACGCTACTACACTTTAGGCCTTAATGTTACTTTATAAGTCTTATGAAAATGAAAACACTCAATCAAAATATAACTTTCCTGTTTGCTTTTGCATTAATGCTTGGCTGCGCAGGATGTAAAAAAGCTTACCTGGATTCCGAGCAGCTTTCTGCCTACGCGCCGGAAAACCTTAACAACATTACGGCCATGAAAGCGGCCCTCAACGGGCTGGGACTGGCGACCAGAAGGGAATTTTTTGGCGATTCGGCGCCTATGCTCACAGAATCCATCTTTTCCGATGTTGCCGTAGAAGGTACAACGGATAAAAATACCCCTGCACAGGACCTGGTTTCCCGCATTACCCCGGATGCCAACCTGAATAGTGATGACTTTAATAAAATCGGCTGGTACTGGGACAATGAATTTGTTGCAGTCAGACAGGCCAATACCATCATCTCGAACATCGATAAACCAAGCTATGCTTCGGATGCAGAGAAGAATGCGATATTGGGTTCTGCTTATTTCTACCGGGCTTATTACTATTACAGGCTCGTTCACCAGTTTGGTGATGTGCCCTTGCTGCTCAAAGACCTGGAAGCGCCAAAAGCGGATTTTTATTCGACTAAACGCGAAGTGATACTCGCCAAGATGAAAACTGACCTGGAATTTGCCCAAACCTGGGTGTTGGACGGTGGAAATAAAGGTGATGTAACCAAAGGCGCAGTAAGCCATTTGCTTACCAAGGTAAACCTGGCGCTCGGCAAATTTGATGATGCGATTACGTCAGCAACTAACGTGATTAATGGCGGCAAGTACGGGATAATGACCGCCCGCTTTGGAAGTACTGCATCGGATTTAACCAAAAATGTGGTGTGGGATTTACACCGCATGGATAATAAAGCCCTGGCCACAAACCGCGAAGCATTATTTTTAGTGATTGACAGGGAAGCCTTTGCCGGTTTCACCGCACTGGGCTCACAGCTGATGAGGAATACAGTTCCGGCCTGGCACTTTGCCAACGTAAAAACACCGTCAGGCGCTACGGCTATCGTGGATGCGGTTACCGCAGAAATTCCTTTGACCAGGATGTACGGCAGGGGTATCGGCAGGTATCGTGGCACCCCTTACAGTACCAAATACATCTGGACAGATAACACCGATTACCGTCACGCCAAAGGCATGTGGATGGATATGACCGATTTGGTTTACAACAACCCGGCACTTAAAACTTCAACCAATGCGGCAGACCGGGCCTTATATGGTCAGCCTTTACAAATGTATTCAGATGCCAATATCAAACAGCGCTTCACCAATGGTGCGCTGGATACCATACGCCACTGGTTCGGCTGGCCGCATTATAAAGTATTTATCAATTCAACCAATGCTTTGGCCAACGACCCATACTGGACGCCTCCACGCGGAACCAATACGGACTGGTACGTATTCCGTTTAGCTGAAACTTACCTTTTAAGAGCGGAGGCTTACTACTGGAAGGGTGATTTAGGTTTGGCTATGGCAGATTTAAATGTAGTCAGGGCAAGGGCAAATGCGACGCTTTTAACCAATGCTTCTCAAATAACGATAGGGACGATCCTGGATGAACGGGCCCGTGAACTCTACTGGGAAGAGCCGCGAAAAACCGAGCTGACCCGTATTGCTTACATCTTTGCACAGACTGGAAGACCTGCCTATAACGGTAAAAGCTATAGCCTGGCGACCTTTTCGGATAATAACTTCATGTATGACCGGATCATGGAAAAAAATGATTTCTATAAAAACCAGGTGCCAACCCTGCAGGGCGTAAACTACAGGATTGCTCCATACCATGTGCTGTGGCCGGTGCCTGCAAGTGCGCAGCGCTTCAATACTGAAGGACGCATAAACCAAAACAAAGGTTACGCGGGTTACGACCAGAATGTACCGGCGCTCGATAAACTGCCTTAGGCAAAAGTCTTTCCGTGCATAGCATGGTTTGTTTAGTTGTTATGGAACAGTCCTTTGGTTGGACTGTTCCCATTTTTCTTGTTAAAATAACCAGCTCAGGGATCCTCAACCCATAAAACAGAGAATCGGTTATCGCATTGTATAATGGTCCACTTCTTAAAAGGGCGTCATTATTTCAAACGTTTGAAATTAAATTATACTTTATATTATACATTTTATACCATTTTTAAAGTATTATAAAAATTACTTTATTGTATATTTATAATATCAGATAAAACTAACCAAATTTCAAAAACCGGAAAGAAAACAATACCGTCAATGGAATGTCCAGGACAGGAAATTGAAATCAGAAATCTAACCAAATTCTAAAATTTAAACTAAGTAAAATGAGTCAAAAAATTAATTTCCGTGAATTAAGCGCTATCGCTTTATTATTTTTTTCACTGGCCATAACCGGCTGTTCTAAAGATTCTTCCGAACTAAACGACAACGTTGCTCCTGATGAAAAGCTAGTCGTGAATAAGAGCATGGCTGTCGCAGCAGCACAGGCCTATCCAAGTAACATCAATACGTCCTTTGACCGCCCGGACGGTTCTTATTCTTACAGTGAGGCCAGTGCTGATTTTGGAATGGCAGCATTAACAGGATGGAATGAAAGCCGCGCCTATATTTCAGGCGGATGGGCAAGGGCGACACTTGCCCCGAACTCGGTTTCCAACGGTCTTATTGCCGGCGCTGATATCTCCGATGGCTCAGCATATGAGGCCACTTTTAAAGTTCGTTTCCACAGCCAGTTTGACTGGAGCAGGGGCGGAAAAGTTGGTTTTGGATTTTTAATCGGTGAAGGAAATACAGGCTGCGATATCGCAACTGACGGTAATGGCGGAAGCCTGCGCCTTATGTGGTACAATAGCGGTAGCCGAGTGTATTTCCAGCCTTATGTATATCATAGGGATATGGCAGGTCCTTGCGGGGATACATTCGGAAAATCTTACCCTTCCAGCGGAAGCCTCGTGAAAGGAAACACTTATACCGTTCACCTTTACATCAAAAGTAACACAGGTTCAAGTAAAAACGGATGGGTACAGGTGATTATCAATGGAACGACCGTTCTTGATCAATCTATACGCTGGACAACAAATGATGCCCAGCGCCTGATCAACAGGCTGTCCTTCCATAACTTCAGGGGTGGTAAAGATGTTGCAGTATGGGGCTCGAGCCAGACCAGCTACATCTATTTTGATGACCTGGTTGTAAATAAAATTCAGTAGTGGTTCAAAGTGGTAAAGCTTCGGCTTTGCCGCTTGTTTATTTGACTTAGCTGTAGAGAAAATGAAGAATAATAGGTTTTTATTTGTATCAATATTCCTATAACTCATAACTGTAGTTTTAAATTCTGTTCTAAAAAAACAGAGGAAGAGTCAATCTAACATTTTACGAACTTACAGTACTAAGGCAATGAAAGGAAGAACTAACAATATTTTATTTGCAGATGCCAAAAGGAGCAATGATTAATAATTTATTAAAGGGACCGAATCATTTTATTTACATGATTCTCTTTTTCGGTTTATCTCCGTATGGCTTAAAAGCGCAACAGCGCGAATCTCATTTAATTCATCAAAACGCTAATGACTCTCTTTCTGTTTTTTTCCTTCATACTGATAAGGATGTGTATACTCCGGGAAGCTACCTTTGGATGAGCGCATATCTGAGCGAGGGAGTAAATCTTGATTCAATATATAATGTGCACTTACTACTGGTTGACCCGCTGCGTAAAAGAGCTGTTGCAAGCCAAGACTTTGTTGTTGAAAATAAAAGAGCGTCAGGCCGATTTTATATTCCTGATGCTCTGGATCAGGGACTTTATCATCTTTACGCATACACCAACAGTTTTTCTCAAAATCCTAAAAAAGTAAGGGTCTATCGAAAAACGATAAAAATATCGGGAAGTCAGCCTTATAAAATCCGTACTACCGGAAAACTTCAACGGGACTCTGCCTTAATTGAAATAACCCTGCAAAGTAAAATTCTGCCAACTGCTTTCCTCTCCGTAAATTTCTCACTGTATGCCCAGGGAAAACCAGTAGCGGATTTTAAGCTAACTACAGATGAGCTTGGGAAGCTCAGTTTTAGAATTCATAAAAGCCTGATAAATAAAAAGCCTGAGATTTCAGGACAGATCCGTTCAGCAAAGTGGCACTCAAACTTTATAAGCCGCCTAAGATGGTCTTCAGAGGAAACTTTCATTAACTTTTATCCCCGGGGTGCTAAGCTGATTTCAGGTAAATCCTCTAAAATGGCTTTTAATATAGCCTCTACTTCAGGTGATGGTCTTTCAAGGTCCCTCGCGCTAACTGAAAACGAAAAGGAAATAAGTTTTTTTTCTTCAGGAAGTGACGGTTCAGGATTGATAAATTTTATTCCCTATTCAGGCAGAAAATACCTGGTCAAAATTAAGAATGAGGCCGCTTTGCCTTTGCAGGAGTTCCCGGAAATTTCAGCAGCATTATGGCAGATTGACGGTTCGCCTATTCAAACCGATTCGCTACTTCTGGAAATCACAGGTCCCGATGAACGCAAAGCAAGCTTTTTGACTTTGGGCACCAATGAAGGAGATTTTTATAATGCAAAAATCAAAATTCCTTTAAGCCCGGGCAGGTTCAGCTTAAGTACAGGTCTGCCACCGGGATTTATATTCGCGCGGCTAAGAGATAGTTTAGGAAATTCGTTAGCCCGAAAACATTTTTTCATAAACCAAAAGCCGGAAGTCCGGGTTTCGCTTTCAACAGATTCACAAAAATACCATCCGCTTTCCAAGGTAAACCTGAAGCTCAAAATTTCAGGCAAAGACCAGCAACCTCTGCATGGCAGATTCTCTGTATCAGTATCCGCTGTGGAGAAAAATAACGTTAACCTGAAAACCGATGATCCTTTTCGGTTGATTGCTGAACATGAGCAGGGTATTGAGAAAGCGCTATGTTTCATGGATAATTTACAGGATGAAAACTTGGAATTCCCTGGAATGGAGGCTAATGCATCTATAAAAAGAGACGGCTATGTACTTTTTGATGAGCGGCCTTTAAAAAGGCCTGTAAAATTATTGCTCCTGGGAAAACCTGTACAAATTATTACAACGCAAAAAGATGGCAGCTTTACTCTGCCTCATAGCGATTTAAGGGGTGAGGAAGGTGCAAAGATTGTGTTAAGCCTGCTCGCCAAAAACCCGCACGGGCACAGAATCGTTCTTGAGGCAAAGATGCAGAAAGCAGATGAGTTTCTTTCCGCTCAGGATATTAATATTGCTGAATCTTTTGACGAAGAACCATTAACGGACGATGAAAAACCATACGTTAGCGAATCCGGTACGATTTTAAATGAGGTCACCATAAAAGCGATATCATCACAAATAAAAATCAGGGCGGGAACAATAGACAGTACAGGACGCTGCGATGATTATGTCTGCTACCTCGGTTTCTTAAACTGCAGCTCTCACGGGAGAGGAACGCCGGGCCAAACGACCGCCATAGATGGAAGAAAATATCTCATAGACGGACTTTCCGGTACTGAAGAGATAATTTATCATTGCCGTTTTAAAGGCATACAGCCTTATTTAAAAAGCCTGCCGGTTTCAGTTTACCCCACTATTTTTCCGGTATTTAACCCTGCAGGTAATTATACAACCGAAAAATTAACCACTACAACCCTGTATTGGTCAGATAATATTCACACAGATTTTAATGGTGCAGCAGAGGTATATTTCCATACCAACAAAAGATCAGGACGGTATTTGATAAAAATTTTTGGACAGAGTGAAAATGGTTTTTTCAACAAACAGATAATTTTCGAGGTTAACGAATAGTTTTTCCTGCATTTATTTGAATCTTAAACCTTCTGCAAATGTGATTATCATTTAGTGCTTAGCATTAATCTTTATTGCTCGTATTCCCAGATTTACACAAACCGACTAGGACCGGATTCGAGGTGAGAAATATTTGATACCTCAAGTTTATTTATTTCCCTCGTATCGTTTGAAGTTTCCTGCCAGTTGCAACGGCCACCCGAGTCTCTTCGCCGGATAACCGGTTTGTAGGAAGTCGATAAGCTCATCACCTGAATTTTTCTCAACGTATTTCCATCCCTGGGTACTGCAGCATACATCCTGAACGATAGGATCAGGTATCGCCACATTTTTTTTCCCAAAGTAAAAGAAGTTAGTTGATATCAACACATAAATACCTCCGGTATCTGTTTTTAAGTTCTTTTGATTAATGTCCCCGTTGTCCAAAGCATGATGAGAATTTTCCTGTAACCATACGCCTTTTTCATCTTGATGGTAAATATTATCTCCATACATTACCTTCTTGCTCCCTTCCATTACAGGTCTTTTCAAAGCGAACCGTTCTTGGTTCCAGTACTCATCAAATGTTAATTTCTCGCTGACTTGCATAGCATAAATTAATCTCCCTGATGCATTGTTTTTTACTGAGCCTGTTCCTATAACCCAATCTCCGACGCTGGCTGCCTTTCTTAGTTTAGGCTTGCAGGTTGCTAAAGTGCATACGCCATGGAAGGGATTCGGAGCAAAGCCATAATCCCTGGCAACGATATATGATAAGTATTTCATCGCTAACAATCACCTTTGTCAATGTCATTTTTTTGCGCACGATTTTGCCCTTGAGGATTTTCCCAGGGAACTTGAATCCCTTCAAGAACCTTTTTTATTTTGATAATATCGTTGCTTATTAGACCATCGCCATATGTTTCCAGTGCTGATGGAACTTTCCCTGTAGCCCCGCCCATGAATATGCCCACAACTTGTCTCTCCTGGTCCGCTGCTACCTCTATCTGCTTTTCAATGCATTCATTTTCCGTTTCATCTGGGCCGATTAATACGAAAACGATTTCGCAGTCCTCAATCTCTTTTTCAATCTTTTCATCTTCCACTTCTTCAATTTCACATTGCTTGTTCGCAACTTCGCTGACTACAACCTCACAATCGGTTTCTTCTAGTGAGGTTACCAACTTGTCGATTTCTCCTTGTTCAAGTGAACTGGTCGTCAAAAGAACTTTTTTAATCTTGCTCATTTTCCTGTTTTAAAATTATTAACCCAATTACCGCATAACCCATGATGTCCATTAAAGTGTCTTCCACAGACTCAAAATTTGGGGTATGATTTCCCTTATTTTTCTTTTCTACCAACTGCCTGTACCTGGAAACTTTGTCCCAGAGGTGGACCATATTGCCGTTAAGACCTAAATCAAAACTTGCACCTCCGTAATCCTCATTTTTTTTCAGAAGAATCTCGCTCAGCCTGTCTGTGATCTCTTTGATTTGTGCTTCTTTCATATCTTAAACAAAATTTTTCCATTGTTCACCCGGCCGGGCATCTTCATTGGTAAAGGTTTTTTTGTATTGCGCTTTGTTTTGTTTGATTGTGGTGGTATTCAACTTTCGTTTCGAAACCAGTTCCAAATCAGGATTTGCGAATTTTAGTTTCGAGTTTTTGAAATGAAAGCTGAAAAGGACTTTAGCCCAATCATCAAAAAAATCATCGTTAAGATCAATTAAACTATCTGTCTTACTTTCTCTTAAGTCTTGTTCAAAAGTTTCAAGCGCATTCAGCCGTTCGTCGAATTCATCCAAATTGTAAAATGTTTTTTTTTGATAATCATACCCCTCATCCTTTGGTGTGTCAGATGATGCTATTTTTTCTAACTTTTCACGCAGGTTCTCATAATAATGGAAATTATTTACGATATGATAGTAGCTTCCAATTTCCAGACCCAGGATTTGGGCAAAATACTCCTGCATGAATGTGAAATTAAAAATATTGACCCCACTGGCGCCCCAAATTAGGTCATTCGAACGCATATGCACGATACAGTCTAATTTGTTATCATTTCTGATAAATTGTATTTCTCTGGTACACGGAAAATCTTTTGTTCCCTTGATCTCATCTGTGAAATCAAAACAGTCTTTCGCAGGATCGGCCAGCGAAATCACTGCTTGTCGCGTAAATGGGTCGATTCTGAAACTTTTTTCAACAAATCGAAACTGATCGACCTCTTTTAATTTTTTATTATCCAGTTCATTTACCTGATGCGGTCCATAGCCCAAGTTGTAATCGTCTGACACGCCGTTAAACCATCGCAACCGGGGACCGTAACCTGCGCGCATGGATATATTGTCGTCCGAGAAGTCATATAGTTTTTTGACGTAGTGGCCAACCATTGACATATCATTTCTTCCTTTGGCGAGCCATAGACTTTCAACATATGGCAGTATATGATTCCACTGCCTGTCTGCGAGGGTGACAATTCTGGCCCTGGGGTTTGTGATTTTTACAGCTAGCGGCATTGGTAATTCATAACACTGAAATCCCCTGGTTCTTCTGGGGACAGCATCAGCCAACATGATTTTGGACATCCCAACTAAAAACGAATTGATTCCTGAGAACTCTTGGTAACGCATGGTTTAATGTGTTTATTGATATCCCATTTAGGAGGGAAGAAAAATTGGATATTATTATCTTTTGGCTTATCAAATTTTTGTTTTATCCTGACATTGTCGACTAGTAATTCAGGCATTTTCACCCGCAGGTACTTGTCGGTTTCGCAAAAACAATTCTGAAGATCAATCAACTTCGGAGACCGCCCGAACAGGTCTTTAAATTCTGAATAACCATATTTTTCTTGTAAGCGCCCAAAGTTTTCCAGAGTATAGCGAATGCAATCCTCATAGGTATACTTACCTCTTTCCGGAAAGCATTTTTGTATTCCCCTTATAGAACCGATTCCGGCTTGTACGAATGAATTTTCATCGAAATTTATCACCTCGGAATAATTGATGTCGATTGCGTATTGATAGGCGATAAATGGTCCGATAAAAGATGTTGATAGGAGGATTTCATAAACCTGTTGAAGGCTTTTTGCAGCTAATATTTTGTCAAATCCCTTTTGGCTTATCAATTCCTCAGAAACCATTGCGAGCCATTTTTCGTGCTTAAAATTCCACGCATCATATTTTCTGTGACTGCCGGTCATCATATAAGCAGCACTGAAAATAGGACGTTCCTGAATTCTTCCAAGAAGCAAGGCATTAATTTTATTTACATCAAAGTTTCTATAGCTGATTACACCATATTTGGATTCCAGAAATTTCCAAGTATCGATATTGTTGAAAATTTTAAAAACTACTATCCTCAATATGGTGTCGAGCTCTGTAAACTGCTCAGTCTGATTGTAAATGACATTATTTATTAAATATTGGCTGACCCTGTCCTGAGAACGGTAAACATTGGTGAATTTATGTTTGGCTAAAATCGGGTCATCCGTCAACTTACCCGTCTGTCCGTTATACCGCTTCCAGAAAATATCCATCCGCTCCTGTATAAAGTAAAAATAATATCTGAAAGCTTCGTCCCTAATGGTCATCATCCTTTAAATCAAAATCACCTTCTAGTTAATAGAGGCAAATGAATGCGTAATTTGTATTAGTTATTATACTTTTTAACTAAAAAGCTAATATGTGTAAAAAAAATCCTCAAGTTATATTTCTTATATAAAAACACCCGGTTTCTATGTATAAACATGGGGATTGAGGAAAAAGATAGTCGAAAAAACCAAAACAGGATTAGAAAATCTTTCATGGAAATGTCATGGCGAAATTGCTGCAAGTGGCATTCTTTTCCAGCTCTTTGATGCCGTTATTTCCCGCACCGAAATATTTATTTTATTACTTCAATCTCATGAAATCTACTATATTAGACAGATCGGTATTTTTATGTTTTTTTGACAAGATTTTGCTTGCCAATGGCAAAAAAATAATCTAATGCAACCAAAAGCTATTATATTTAACGGTGATGAAAAAGGAAAAGAAGATTAGTTGTATAATCGTAGACGATGAGCCGCATGCGATAGATGGGTTAAAACGATATGTCGCCTCTATCCCTGAGCTGGAAATTGTTAAAACATACATAGACCCCGTTAAAGCCATGTTGGATATTGTGAATGGTGAGCCGGTGGATTTAATTCTTCTTGATGTTGATATGCCTGGAATTACCGGTATAGAACTCGGAGAATCTGTGAAAGCAAAAACAACCAAGCTTGTCTTTACAACCGCCCACAGTAAATATGCTTATGAGGCCTTCAAGGTAGAAGCGGACGATTTTCTGCTAAAACCATATTCTCTTGCCCAATTCCTAAAGACTATAAATAAGCTTTTTCCCAGGAAAATAGCGGAAACTGAAATCGAAAGCTCGGACAATGGCGACTTTATGTTCATTAAAAGTAAAGAAGATAACCTAAGACTAATCAAAATCAGGTATAAAGATATCGTAGCGGTGGAGAGCAAGCTTAACTATGTACAAATTCATACCCTAGAGAAAAGTGTCACGACCTATATGTCTCTTTCTGAAATGGCAAAAAAGCTGAATCAGTTTGACTGGTTCATGCAGTTTCAAAGAAGTTTTATTATTGCGCCTGAATACATCGAGTATATTGAGGGCAATGCCATAAAAATGCAAAACGGAACCAGGATAACCGTTGGGGAATATTATAAAAAGTATTTTAATGATTTTATAGATTCGAAACTAATTAAAGCCAGGCGCAAATAATTTGCACCTGGCTTTTCCTTTCTAAAAGCCCAGACAAACTGTACTGCTGATAGTTAGCGTGGCGGTAGCAGTAATTGGGTCTGTACTGTCAGTTCCTTTGGTTTTTAAGTTGGTTTTCAATGATTTGTAAATGAAAACTGTTTTTCTCGATAAGGTTGTTGATGGCTTTTTCATAATTGTTTTTTATGAAAATTAGCCTCGTAGTGTTTTGCTTAATAACTTGTTATACAGTATGTTATGTTTTCTATTTAAAAGATTTATTGTGCATGAATAAAAGTATTTCAGCTCGGCTTAGGGCTTACCGTATACATTTGCTCGCCTGGTCTCTGTTTATTGCTTATGAGATTTGGGTAGTCTGGGCTTTAAATGGAACTTTAAGTACATTTACTAATTATGCTACCCATTATTCATTGGTTATCGGATGGTTTTATCTTGCCGGGGATTTTGTTTTTCCCCATACTTTCAGAAATTTAATCTCCGCATTCTGGAAGTTTCCCATTGCTTTGATAGCGCTATTCGCCATCTTTACTTTCGCTAGTTATCTGGTTGATTACACGCTTATTTACAATGGTTTAATTGGGAAAAAAGCACAACTTTCGCTCGACCAGAACTACATCACAAGGGCATTATTTCGCTATGTCTATATACTTGGAATTGCCTTAGCTTATTTTTTTGTGAAGAACTTTATCAGTCAAAAAAACATAAGCCTAAGTCTCGAAAAACAAAAACTTCAAATGATAATCGAAGATGAAAGGACTAAGAGGGCGCTATCCAAGGCCCATAATGATTTTTTGAAAGCCCAAATTAATCCCCACTTTTTGTTTAATACATTAGATTATGTTTACCATAGCATCAGTGTTGATTCCCCCGAGGCTGCCGACGCCATTTTAACCCTTTCTGATATGATGCGCTATGCAGTCGATTCTGCAGACCAGCAGGAATTTCTGCCCCTGGCACTGGAAATGGAACAAGTCGAAAAATTAATTTATCTCTATCAACTCAGAAAAAAACATGAGCTCAACATTATTGTAGATTTTAGTCCCCAAGCAGCGGAGCTCTATTTTATTCCCCTTGTGCTGATTACATTGGTCGAAAATATTTTTAAACACGGAAACATAAACAACGCCGAAATTGGAGTTCAAATTTATGTTGGCATTGATGATGATAAACTGATAATCGAGAGTCTGAATGCCTTAAACCTCAACGCAAGAACAGATTCCACTAAAGCAGGATTAAATAATGTGGTAGAGCGGCTTGGTTTTGCCTATGGAGAAGGAGCTAAGTGTATTTTTAATTCAGACGGGCAAGCTTTCCAGGCAAGAGTAGAGGTCTCGCTAAACGCACTCAAAGCAAATTCCATTTACAAATAGCTTTAGCGACAAGAAAAATATATCCCATAACTTTTTCCTGCAATAAGCGGCTTAGGTATAGTAACCCCGGGATTCTATATAAGATAGATACTACATTACAACGTTTTATACAACTTCGTGATCTCTAAAATTTGTGATTATGAAGTCGGGTGATGCATTATATAGCGATTTATTGAAAATATCGCTCAAAGCGCTGTCGCTGCGGGATAAATTCGATAATTTTTGGGCGTATGACATAAGCCTAAGGCCCAAAGCCCATCATGCTTACTTTATCCGTCATATTTCGTTATTAAATGCCTTTGATGATTTATTGTTTTTGTTTTGTTCCAGGCAGCTCTGGAGCGCCGGCGGAATAGGTTACTGGGCCGCCCAAGGGGATGTTGGGGGTCCGCTACAAGCACTATCAAATGGCGATCAGATAGATAAGGTTTTGATTCTTTTACAAGAGCAAAAACAATCAATTATAGCAATATTCAATATTTATCAGCAAACCATCGAACGCGAGCACATGGAATATGAGCTTGAACACATACAAAGAACCATCAAATTTTTAAACGATACATTGGACGAAATTCAGATTTAATCTGCGCCTCAGATCTGCGGGGTGATTTATTGCCCTGCATTTTACTTTTTTTGCTTATTTATTAATACTTTATTTTCATCTATTAAGTCCGGATAAGAATTTCAGAAACGGATGGATTAAGCCGTTGCGTATAATGAAATTTAAACGTAAATTTCATTCACTCATTTTCTAAATTAAATCTTCCAAATACGCTCAATATGGACCTTAAAAATTCTTCAACCTCATCTTTGAAAATTATTGTTCCTTCATTTTCTGTCGACGAATCACTGACAGATGGAATTGCTAAGCATCTGAGGTCTAACTCTATCGATATAGCGGTTACTCGGTTACTGGTCGATGATGCTGGAGTCGATGAAATAGCAAGCATTCGTCCATTAGCGGACAGCGCAGATGCCTGGCTTTTTACCGTCACGGAGAAAATTTTATCGACAAGCGGCTTTAAACATTTATTTGAAATCGTTCGGACGCTTCCCGGGGTCTCCGGAAACAAGCTGATGATATGTATTATCGGGGATTTTTTATACCCTGAATACTTCGAAAAGGAGAGATTATATGTACACCTTAACGTCAAAGATCCCGCTTCAACGCTGGCCAACAATATTAAAAATTACCTCATTGAACCAATCATGAATAAGACGGGTTCGATACCCGGACCGGATACAAAACTTTTGAAAGTTCAGGAGCAGCTCAAGGATTTGAATATCTATCGGGGGGCAATTAATGGTTATGATTCTGATGAGTTTAACCGTGCAGTTAAAGCATTCCAGAAAGAAAATAAGCTTTTTCAGGACGGAATAATCGGCGGACAGTTTTTAAGTGCACTGGATAAAGAATTGAACCGAAGACAACAATATCTGACTTCTAGACCAGTTAAGGATGAGAAGCCCCGGCAAGAAAAATTCTGGGTGCTGAAAATCAACCCTCAGAACTGGGAAATTCCGGAGTTTGAAATCCGCGACCTCGTTTATTTCAGCAGTCATTTAACTGCAAACAGAAAGCGGCCGGAGTACAACCTTTTTGAGAAAGTCGGTGCGGGTGATCTGGTAGCGGCTTATGCCGGTCGTCCTTATGAATCTATTGTTGCCATCTTTTCTGTGAAAAACCGCCTAGCTAGGAATGAGATCAATGGAGAGAGTATCGAGATGGAAATTGCTCAAATCATCGACCCGCCGATTCCAATCGAAATCATCAGGGAAGGCATATCTTTCGCAGAAGCACTTCAGGGGGAAGAGCCCGTTCGGCTTTACCAAATTAATCGTCAGCAGTTTAAAAAAATTACAGACATAGATGCCGCTGCGCTTCCCGTATACCTGGGCAGCACTAAAAATGAAGCGCCCTTTAATACTGATATCAGCGATTCTACCACAGCCGACAAGCTTGACTTTACCAACGATATCGACTCCTTTGCCGGTATTATTGGCCTGAGGTCTATCACCCCGCCCTTGTCCATTGGACTTTTCGGTAACTGGGGTTCGGGTAAAAGTTTTTTTATGGAAAAGCTCGCCAGGGCAATTGATGATTTACCGGCAGAAAAAGACCAACGATTTTTAAAGAATGTGGTTCACGTCCGTTTCAATTCCTGGCATTACTCGGATGCCGACCTCTGGGCAAGTTTATTTACACAGATTTTTGAAAGCCTCAACGAATATGCAGCCCGTAAGAAATTCGGCAAGGCCCTGGTGGAGGAAATCTATTCAAAACTTGAGATCACCAAAGTTCAGCTTGAACAGACTCAGGCCCAGATTGCCCTTGTTGATTTAAAAGTGATGGCAATTCAAGGCGACATCGACCAGCTTGATAACAGGATTGCCGAGAAGAAAGATCGACTTGACATGCTCAAGGCAAAACAATATTATAAAATACTAAAAGAGGAGCCTACAATTGTAAATCAGCTTCAAAATCTTCCTGAGCTTTTACAGGGACAAGAGTTATTGGATAATGCGGAAACATTGCAGGGAAGAATAGAAGAAGTGCAGGGTTTTACAAATCAGTTAAGGGAGGCACTAAAGCTTTTAAGTAAAATGCGCAAAGGCGGCTGGCTTTGGGTATGGATACCCTTGGGGATTGCTTGTTTAATATTTGCCGCTTTAAATTTCGTGCCCTTTACACAGGCGATCAGACAATGGGTAAAAGGGCTGACCATCTCCCTTACGCCCCTTTGGATTTTTTCGGCGTTTATAACGCGCCTTCGTCCGCACTTTAAAAAGGTAAAGCAAGCGCTCTCTTTTTTAAAGCGTTTAAAGGTTCGTGTTGATGCAGAAGTAGCTACTATCAAATTAAATGAAGAGGATAGCAAAGCTAAGCTAGCCGGGGAGCTGGTTGCGCTTAAACAGCAAAAGTCTGATAAGGAGAGTTACCTGCAAGAAAAAAAATCTGTCAAAGATGAGCTCGAGCAGCAACTCAATGATATCGGTAGCGGTAAAGTGTTGACAGGCTTCATCAATGAGAAATCATCAGATGATAGTTACCGGAAAAGCCTTGGAACAATTTCCAGGGTGCGCAAGGACTTTTTACAGCTCAGTAATTTACTCGAAGCCCAAAAAGCATCTCAAGAAAAAGAACTTAAGGAAAAAGGAGAATTGTTCGACAAAGAAGGAAAGGTACAGATAGACAGGATTGTTTTGTATGTGGATGATTTGGACAGGTGTAGTCAGGACATAGTGGTTCAAATGCTGGAAGCGGTTCATTTGCTGCTGGCATTTAATCTTTTTGTCGTCGTTGTCGGCGTCGATCCCCGATGGCTCAATAATGCTCTAAGCAGAAAATATCATGATCTTTTTCAAAATGCTTCCGGAATTGCTGAATCTGGGCAAGCGAGTTCTTACGATTATCTGGAGAAAATTTTCCAAATACCATTCGCCTTAAAAGCGGCGACCACCCACGGGCGGGCAAAGCTCATAGATGAGTTAACAAAACTTGATTTGGAAACTGTTGAAGCCTCTGTGAAGCCTCTAAAGACAGATGCAGCCCAACCGCGAAATGAACAGCAATCCAGGCAGCGGGATAACCTCGCCGGGCATGCCCTTGCGGAAGTTCAGTCAAGCCAAAGCCCATTTGCAGAAACGATTTCTAACCGCATCACCCTGAGCGCTCAGGAAGTGCAGTTCATCAAAATAATTGCTGAAAATTTGTCGACCCCAAGAACCATCAAGCGCTTTGTTAATATTTACAGAATAATAAAGGCCCATAAAAATTACCTGCACCGGCCATTAACGACCATAGCAGACCATATGCCCACCATTGTGCTTCTTGCAGTAATTGTGGGATGCCCCCAGGGTGCGAACGATTTTGTTAAGCAGATAAAATCATCAGGGAATCTTCGTTTGCCCAAAATTGTAAAAAATGCTAAAAATACGGAGCTGGATAAATTTTTTGCCAGGCTCCCGGCTGAGGAATTGAAAATGCTTACTGCGAGGGACTTCCAAAGAAACCTGGAACTGGTAGTTCGCTTCTCCTTCAGGATTATTTTATCTGAATAACATCAACTTAAGTGCAGGGCTTCTCTCCTTAAAATTGTGCGCCTGCAAACTCATAAAAACAATCGCAATGCTGAAATTATATCATCTCCTGTTTTATTGCTTTTATAATGCTAAAAAATGGAACCCTGGTGAAAAAAATACCGGGCGTTCTGTTCTGGGAGTTACTTTTGTAACCTTCAATCTGGCAAATACATCGTTGTTTTTGATTATCTCGCACCTTCAGCTTAAACCAAATGGCTACGTTATTGGTTTGCTTGGCCTGATTTTCATGTGTTTATTCTACAGATTTACTTTAAACTATTTTAAAGATAGGATTAAAAGCCATCCCGGTCTATTTGATGCCCGGAAAGTTTCCCAATCCCGGATGACCATCCTTGCTGCCTTACTCTTATTTGGCTCATTCTTTCTTCTGGGGCTTACAGGCAAGTATTTATCTAAGACGAGGAAATCACCTAAAGCAGTGATGAGCTCATTAGCTGCACATCGATGAGAAGTGCTGTAAAGCAGAATACCTTACTTTAAATTTATAGACTGGAGCTGACGGGCATCAGCAAGAATGTCCAGGATAACGTGTGTAAATTCATAATCTTTAATGGTCAGAGATGATCATTTTTGATAATGCTTTGTTTTTTGGTGTTCTCAATACCAATAGCAGTAAGGGGAGTGTTATCACAAATAAAGCGCCGATAAAATAGTAGCAATCGATGTAGCTGAGCATGGAAGTTTGTTTGATTACAGTCTGTTCGATAACCGCCATCGCCTTCATTTTGGCCTCCAGTTGAGTAAAACCTTTTTGCCTGAAGTAGGAACTAAGGTTGTTGATCCGGTTTAGGGTCTCAGGGTCTGAGGGGGTAAGGTGGCTGATTAAATCTACACGGTGAACAGCGGTCCTTCTGGCATAATAAGTGTTCACTGCTGAAATCCCGAAGGCGCCTCCCAGTTGCCTCATCATATTATTAAGTGCTGCACCCTGAGGAATTTCAGCCGGCGGGAGGGAGGAGACCGCAAGCACGGTCAATGGCACCGTCAGGAATGCCATAGCAGTCGCCCTGAATATCAGGTTGTAAGAGATAGTGCCTGCCGACACATCAAAATTTATCTCCGACATACTCCAGTTGAAATAAATAAAACAGAGAAAACCCAGTGCAACAATCAAAATTGGAGATAGACCCTTAGCCATCAGTCGTCCTGATCCGATTAATATCACAATTGCAATGACAGCGCTCGGAAGAAGCATAAAGCCGGTTTCGGTCGGGGTGAAGCCTAATAGGCGCTGAGCGATGACGGGAGTAAGGAATACAGAGGTAAACATCCCGATCCCGGTTATAAAGGTCAGGATGGCCGCTATTGTGAGCGACCTGCTTTTGAAAACGCGTAGGTTCACCACAGGATGGGCAACACGCAATTCCCAGATTATAAATCCACCAAGGGATAAAATTGCCGTGACGGTCAGGATAATAATGTAACCTGTTTCAAACCAGTCCTCAGTCTGACCACGTTCAAGCACTGTTTGCAGCGAGCCGATGCCAACAGCCAATAAGATTATCCCCAGCCAGTCCACTGTGCCAATTTTAGCTTTTATGGCGGGTTCAGTTAATAGAAAGTAGCACGAAATGGCGGCTGCAATGCCAATAGGTATATTGATGTAAAATATCAGCGGCCAGTTATAATTGTCGATTATGATTCCGCCCATTGTCGGACCAATCGTTGGTCCTATGAATACACCTACCCCAAAAATTGCACCGGCAACACCCTGCTTTTCCTTAGTGAATTGCTCAAATATAACTGCTTGTGACACCGACAGTAAGGCGCCTCCGCCAAGACCCTGCAAAAATCTAAAGGCAACCAGCGTCCAGATATTGCCCGCTGCACCGCACATAAAAGAGCAGATAACAAATATTATTATCGAACCGATATAATACTTGCGGCGCCCGAATATGGCCGTCAAAAAGCTGGTCATAGGAATTATGATAACATTCGCAATCGCATAAGCAGTTACTACCCAGGTTGTATCCTCCAAAGTGGCCCCCAGATTGCCGCTCATATGAGATAGCGCCACATTCACGATGGTCGTATCAATGAGTTCCATGACCGCGGCCAGTAACACGGTAATGATTAGAAGATTTCTCTTAATGTTATTCATTGTCTGTAATGTATAAAAGTGAACGAACGGTCTCTTTTTTGTTAAAAAAATTTATTTTGTTTTTTCCTTGACTTCATTTTTGAGTAACTTAATGATGGTATGGAGGTATTCAGGGTTATTCTCTAATTTACTGATTAGAACTGCGCCTTCAATCATAGTAAAAACTTTAGTCGCAAATACCTCCGCTTCGAAGCTTGCCGGGATTTCGGCTGTGCCCTGACCCTCATTAATAATTTTGATTATCCTGTTTCGAAATCTTCGAACAGCCTCTCTTACCTTTTGTTTCATAACCGGATTGGTATCATCTGATTCTGTTCCAAAATTTAATATCGCACATCCTCCCGCGCTTGCAAGTAAGCGGGTATTGTAAAAATCTAAAAGGGCATATAGCTTTTCCCTGGCAGTTGCAGCTTGACTTACGGCCGCTGTTACCCCTTCGTGCATGGAACTGCTCAGATAGTTGAAAACTTCCAGGCTCAAGGCTTCCTTGCTTTCAAAATGTCTGTACATACCGCCTTTAGCCAATTTCGTTGCCTCCATCACATCATTCATTGATGTTCCTGCCACACCTTTTTGGTTAAAAATCGGCGCCGCCTTTTCTATAATGAACTGTCTGGTACGCTCTGCTTTTCCCATAGGGGACAAATATGAACAATCGGTCTCAAATAAATATAATATTTTATTCACTTTACACAGAAATTACACCTCCTGACGGGCCTCTTTGATAAAACTGATAACGATGAGTACCAATTTTAATATCGCAGGTTCAAAATTGAATACTTATCGTGCTAATATTATTTCCTGAGAAAGATATTACAAATTGATAGTTCAAAACTTATTCTAGGTCAAATAATGAGCTAATTGGATAGTAGATTTGTGGGTACAAAAAAGGCAGGTATAAATTAATAAACCTGCCTTTATCTAAATTAACGCTCTCAATCTGAAAGATTGATGTGAGTTTCTCACACTCACAGGGTAAATATGCAAAATATTATGATTTTAGTTAGCTTAAACCACAGTTCATTTTCGCTGCTAACGATCAGGCCTGATGAAATTCAAAGGACTTTATATGAGTTGCCTTATATTTCCCCTCAGGGCATGAACAAAGTGTGTATTGCCTGATAATAAGAAAACATAAACTAATATCTTCAGCAACAGGATCAATATCGAGAAAGGTCTAATGGTTCAATCTATCAGAAATCATTCGCCAGAATAACAACTTTTGCTTTAGTCATCATCCTTATGGACGCTCAAAACTTGCTGATCATTATTTTCTGTACATGGGTATCTGCAGATTGGTTGGGCGATGCTCTTCTGTGTCAAAACCCTTACCATCTACGTTTCTGGCCCCCCAAAACAGTAAATCCTTGAAGAGATAAATCAAGTCATACTCCATAAAATTTGTTCCTGAAACTAGTCCGAAAGGTGGGAAGGACTTGCCAAAAACGCTTTGACTTCCGCCAACAGTCCAGGGACTATAGCCATCCTTTGCAACCTGATTTAAAATATCAGCAAAGCCTTGAATTAAAGGCCTAACCTGATAAGCAGTATCCGCGGTAAAGTTTACCTTTTGCGCCCCTTCGGCAATTGGATGCTGCCCTTCCCAGCTGATGTGACCCTCAATTAAAATCTCAGCCATTGGGATTTTTCCATAAGGGTCAACTGAATTAATAATTTTGAGTTTAAAACGCTCACCCACGGCGTAACTGAATTCCCGTGAAAGATAAAATGGCTTTATGCTGCCATCGGCATTTTTTTGTGCTCCAGGTCTAACTTCCGGAGCAATGCTCAACCAATCGCCGGTAATCGATTTCTTTAGTTCTTCTAAATCCATAATTTCATTAATTATAGTCGGTTAATAGTTTTATTATACCGAATGGTATAAAATTTGAGTACAATAATTATGCCTGTTCTGGTTCAAACCGATATACTCTGCCAAATTACTGTAATGGATGATGTATAGAAACCTTTTCGTTGTGCGGTTAACCAGCAAGAGGTTTAAACGATTTGCGAATTGCCGATGATATGTACAGCTACCCTTCATTACCACAACTCGAATGGAATTAGCGGTCTTAAATCTCTTTGTTTAAGCTACAGAGGTTAATTTTTGAATACCGATGTGCTCCGTTGACTGTTTGGATGCAATTTTAAGAGATTTTCTGAGCTGGTTTTTTGAACAGAGAGATGAATCCAAAAAATGCCCATGCACCTTCCAGTACAATAAACGGATAAAACCTGACCATATAAGCCCCGTAACAACAGACTGCAGCGCCTACAAAGTTTAGCATTCCGTAGATTTTGGAGCTTACAGGAAGCTTGTTATACATATTCATTAGAAAAGCCACAAGTAGAATTATCACACCAATTGAGGCAACAATGTCAGAAATTTTCATTTTTTTTTTTTTATTTCAAAGGTAGCTGCCCGGCACTTTCTGACAATGTCAAAAATGAAGCATGAAATGTCAAAAAAAACCTGAACATAATTCAAAAGACCAAATGTTTCCAAGTTTAATTTTTGCAAGTTCTTTCAAGAAAATTCTTTCGCAGATATTGACAGGTCATTGGTTCATTCTGGCATTTTTTGGACGCTAGTAAAGGATAACTTTGACCATCAAAAAGAACAATTATGTCAGTAAACAGATTAAAATCGGTAGCAGGGATAAGTATCCCTGACAGTACCATTGCCACTCAGGCAACCGAGCTTTTATTGGAGCACGGAACCGAGTTCATTTATAACCACTCTTTAAGGGTCTTTTTATTTTCATCACTTAACGGAAAGCGAAACAGTTTAGAATATGACCAGGAGCTTCTTTATGTCGCTTCTGTATTTCATGACCTGGGGTTAGTCAGTCATTACAGTAGCCCGGATTTGCGCTTTGAGGTTGACGGGGCAAACGCGGCAAGAGATTTTTTAAAAGGCCATGGCATTGCTCAGGATAAACTACAGTTGGTATGGGATACGATCGCTTTGCATACCAGTATTGGAATCGCTGAACATAAAGAAAACGAAGTTGCACTGATGTATAGTGGGGTAGGTCTTGATGTCATGGGTGAAGGCTATGAAAATTTAAGCAATGAGAATCGTGAAGAAATCATTAGTGTATTTCCGAGAAACGATTTCAAAAAGAATATTATTCCTACATTTTTTGGTGGATTTGAACATAAAACGGAAACGACCTTCGGAAATATAAAAGCTGATGTTTGCGCCTATATGATTCCTAATTTCCATAGAAAAAACTTCTGCGACTGCATCTTGCATTCTCCATGGAGTGAATAATATTATTCAACTATAAGCAATTATACCGCCTGCCTTATAAGGGCTGGCGGTACTATGGTTTTTTTTATAATTAATTTACTGGAAGGGAAACTAAGTAAGAACCTTTTAAAATCAGTAATATTATTGCGTTTTGGTTTTGTCTTCGCAATTTATGCGTCTCCCATTTCATACTTTCCCAGTTTCTATCTTTCCAAATGGTGCACTCATTGCTCTTCCAAACTTTAAATCGCCAGTTTTCTTATTGCAGGGATTGAAAGCTATAATCGTTATCGCTTGCAATTTAATCTCCCGGCTAAGCAGATATATCAGAAAGGTTTTTTAGGCGCTGATGCCTATAAAGTAAGTTCGGTAATCGCTTGGCGAGGCCTGGACATTTTTCTTGAAAAAATGACTGAATTGTTCCGGTGATGGGAAGCTAAGTCGGATGGCAATTTCCTTAACCGCTATCGAACTAAACTGAAGATGGCGTTTTGCCTCTGCGATCAACTGCCCGTTGATTATATCCTTGGCAGTTTTTCCTGAAGATCTTTTACAAAGCTCGGAAAGCCGCCTTGGGGTAATGTTCAGCTGCCGCGCATAATCCGAAACTTCATGCCTGCAAAAATAATCTTTGCTGACAGCCTCAAGGAATTTCCGGTACATCTGTTTTTCAAAATTATCGAATCCTTTGGCAAGTGAAGCATTTAAGTTAGCTATTTTAATCATTATGATTTTTAAAAATGCAGCTAATGCGTCCAGTTTGTTGATATATGGAGATGAGTTATACTCCTCTAAAAGCATTTTAAGCAAAGGCAGTAAGTCTTCAGAATCGTTCTGCTGTATCGGAAGGCACTGGTTATTCGATGCATTATTAAAAAGTACCGCCTTACAGTTGTTTGCGCTCTCAGGTGTACGTTCCCAGAAACTGTCTCCAAAGGATATTTCGTAACCCTCAATATTTTCCTGAGCATGACTGCAAAATACCTGACCTTGCGAAATTAGAAACAGCTGGTTGCCTGATAGTATGAATTCCTTATCGTCTATCAAAAATGTGCCTTGTCCGCTCGAAACGAAAATTATCCGGTGATAAGCAAGTCTATATGGAATCATTTCACCTGTTAGGGAAATTCTAGATATAGAAAAAGAGTCTCTAATTTGGGCTTCAAGCTTCGCTAAAACGATGGGTGCCATAATTTAATGTTTAATGCTATTCTTCGAGTCAGAAAGTGCCGGATTTGTTTGCGCAATGTTTGCGCTGAGAATGCTTTAGATAAGGTCCGGATTGTTTGCTCCCTGGTGACTGCGGCACAAATTTAGTTAAAAAAAAGCGAAACTTATTCGGGCAATTTTTGCGCCGGCTTTTAATAAAGGCAGTAGTAATAGCTGCATAATCTTAAGCAGGGTCAATTGAAGGTTTAAGCCATAATAGTAAAAAGCATATCTGGTACGGGAATCTGGTTTTTGGCTTCAAGGATTCAATTTTGTTATCTAAAAGCACCAAGGCTATTCCTCAACACCTTTTCATAAAATTCAACTAATCTCCATGAATGAAGGGCTGACTAAATCACAGAAAACTTAACAGTCAATAATTGTTTTTTTTGAGCTCAATCGATGTTCCAATAATCACTTGGATCATCCATCCATGAATCATCGTCATTAAATTCCGTTCGCCATGGTTGGTCATTATCTTCTCTCTCTTTTTGTTGTTCATTGGCTAATTCATGGGCGTGTATTTCATCTCTGGTCTTCCTTAAATATATAAATTTATTTTCTGCGCCCTCGAAAAGTTCGGAAACATCATCATCTGTATATACAACATAAATTGGTTTCGCACTATATTTGCCCTCCAATTCCTTTGCTCTTTGTATATGGGCTTTAAAAAGTGTCTTCCGGAATTGGTTGATGTGAAAGGTTCTGTATTCCAATAAAAAATCTTGATAAGCTTCGACGCAGTCAATGTCTGAGTTCAACCGTTGTATTATACATGATCTAATGTTTTCAGCTAACCTAAGTTCAAAATAATGTGTGATTGTTTGGTTATCTTCGATGTATTGATTGGTAGAACAAATTATTGAATTTACATCTGACACAACGCTGTTGTTTACATCACAACCGAAAGTTATCTGATTTATATTACAGATATTGACAAAGGCGCCAATAAAAATTTGCTCCTGAACTTTTTTTACAAGGTGATATTCCATACGCTTACTTATTGATAATCCGCTCAATCGGTAGTGGAACTTTTGAGCGGCCAAGGGTACCGTCAGCCAAAACGTAATCCATTTGATTTACCTCTATTCCATTACATTCCACATTTCCCAATTTATATTTTATAGTGATTTTACCGCCCGCCATTAGCTCGATCTTTCTTTTGAACGTTGCGGAAAAGTTACAGCTGTCTCCAACAACTCTAAACCTCACTGCTACCACTTTTTTAGCTTTTTCACCACTGTGGATAAATATGTGAATCGTTTTTTTGAAATCAGCATCCGTTCTGATTAGCCAGTCATCAAGATAGATTTTCTCGTCTGAAATTTTTTGCTCTTCTAAAGTGGCGGGTCGCACTCCATATTTGGCTAATTTTGCTATCGAATCCGCAGTAATTCCATATGCCTTCACTATTTCGCCCGGTCTGTTTTGCGAGCCACCCGTTGATTTGCCGGTGTCACCTTGTTTCGACGGATTCGCTGATGAGGTATTTTCTTTGCTCGAACAGCCCGCTATCAGTAGTATAGAAAGGTATAAAATAAAGATTTTTTTTATGGTGCGAATGGATTTACAATACATAAGGGATAATGGAAAGCGAGAATAAAACTACTCAAAATTAGTGAAACTTAAAGATTCCCTTTTGTGAGCTATAATTTATGAAAGATGAGTGATTGTTGAAAGCTTACCTTGTTACTTCAAAGGAAGTTAAATAGCGTTTGGTTTTAAATACCTAATTTTAAGTATTTTAAGCAGGTTTTTAATTCTTATCTTTAGTCAGGGTTAAGTAATGGCATGAGATACAGGAGGAGACAGGATTTTACATAACCTGGACTAAAGCGCTCATCTTTATGAACATTTCCAAAGTACCTACTCTTGGCACGGCTACAACTTTTTCATTCTCCGGCAAGATAAATTCACAGATTCAAAACGATTCTGCAAGCCTCATCCTCGTTTATCTGCATCGATTTTTGGCATTATATATTTCGAAATCTGCCAACTATCATCCGGATGAAAACTTTTCAAGACCGGGAGCTCTGCTTTATCATCGCAATAGCAGTTTCGCTCTTTTTTCAAAGCCCTCAAAGACATTACAACGATGAGAAATAAACACTTCATATTGCTAATTTTACTTATTCTCTTATTGGATGCCTGTAGTCCGAAATCGCAATTGTATATTCAGATGGGCGTTCCAAAGGAAATACTTTCGAAAAAGAATGATAGCGTGATTCGTATATTTTTTGACCGAAATGGCTGTATTTATCCCGATGTAAAGAACGTAAAAAGCTTTGATGATGGTGTTAAGGAAAATAACAGCCTTATCTGGAAATATTATGAAAACCAACGGGAAACCTATCGGCAGATTTGCGAGAATGAACGGATAACGCCAAACAATTCCATTGTCCTGGATGGGGAAAACGACCCTTTGCAGGCAAAACTTATATCCAATTACATTGGCCGGATAAACGAAGCTTCGTTAGGAAAAAAACTGGTTTTCATCGTCCATGGTTATAATTCGCACCCAACACTTGGTGCGGACGGCGGCAGCAGCAGCTTTTATGATAATACCAGAAAAATTTTAACTGCTAGCCAGGGTGCAAAGAACATTCAGTTTGTTGAAATATACTGGAACGGTCTTAGTAAAGAGGGAGGTGGTTCAAATGTAATTTCAAAGTTATTAAATTCATCCAGAATTTGGAAAAATGCTCAGGCGAGTGCAGGTTTTGCAGCAATAGAATTACGGCGAATATTTTCGGGACTCAAAGTTCAGGATGTCTTCATTATCACCCATAGCCATGGCGCAGCCGTAGTCACCAATGCCCTGTTCAATGTCAGAAAAGTGATACCAAAGGCCCCGTGGGAATTCAATTTTTTAGCCAAATACCAAAAATCGATTTACGCCAGTCCCACTCAGCAGTTTCATGTGGCGATGCTCGCCCCGGCAATACCCGGAATGAATGTTTTTGATGAATATTGTTGCAGAACGGTGGGAGATGCTGAGGTTTGCCTTTCTGAAAGGAACCTGCATTTTATTGTTGGTTTTAACAGACATGACCCAGTAACTACCAAATTCGGAGCAGGCTCGGCAAAAGCAGGATCAACCACGCTCGCTGCCAGGCCAAGGGAGCTTGCGCGTGTCAGGGAATATTTTAACTATGACAACGCAGTAATTGAAAGTGTAGATTTTTCGCGCACCCTGAAAGGAGATAAGCAGAAGTCGCATGACTCAAAAGACTACCTAGCCAATCCTAATTTAAAAGATTTTATGGAGAAACTTTTTGGACAAAAATGAAACATCCTAAAGCCACCATTAAACCACCTGTATATGAATAAGCATTCTATGAAAGATGTTGAGGCGAAACTTGGTTTCCTTAAAACCCAGATATCTCCTCACGTTTTATTTAACACATTAAGCTTTATAAAATACGCTGTAAAACACGAGCCGCAGATGGCACAGGAAGCGGTAGATAGATTGGCAGATCTGCTTTCTTACGGAATTTACCAGGATGCCAGTCTGTTTACATCCCTTGAAAATGAGGTAGAAAAAATCAATCACATTATCGCTCTTCAGGAAATGAGATATGATAAAAAGCAAAATTTCTTATTTAAGCTAGATTGCCCCTGCGCAGAAATTCAAATTATTCCGCTGGTGATTATCGGTATCATTGAGAACTTTTTCAAGCACGGGAATTTAATGGTTAAAAATTATCAGGCAAAAATTGAGATAACTTGCTCTCTTGGGTATTTATCTTTGGTTACTGAAAACAAAATCGCCCGGGGCTTCTCGCAGGTAGAAAGCGGAAATGGATTATCACTTATGCGGGAACGCCTAAGCCTAGCCTATAAGGGAGACTATGCGCTTGAGTATGGTGAATCAGAAGATGTGTTTAAAACGTTTTTAAAGATTCCCATCTAGCCTGGTCCAAGCCATCAGTAGTAGGGTTGTTTAATATTAAGGGCTTTAAAACGTGTTGGAAAAAGTTACAACACATATATTTGTTCAAAACTTTAATTCAGATGTTAACCATATTTTCTTTACTTGTTCAAAGATCAAAATATTAACTGTTCATGAACCCATCAGGAATTTACATAAGCCTCTGGCGGAAATATAAGCCGGCTATCCTCGCCAAAATGAAAGCCGCAGTGGAGCAAAGTCAGCATTACCAGTTGGATAAGCATGATTTCCAAAGCGCCGGAGAACGTGCGAACTCAGGTTATGCCTTCAACCTGGAAATCTTCAGGGGCAAAGTGATTAACAATATTGAAGGGACCGCCGTAGGGAGGGATTTGTTCGAAGTGCTTCAGGCGTCTGCAGCTGCCATGAGTCTTATGGCAACCTACCGGTATAAAATTTCGCTCGGTAAGGACTTTATACTCCACATCAGTTGCAGCTGATAAACGAAAAATAAACATTATCTATGAACGACTCCCTTTCAGAATCGCAAATAAGTTTACTTAGTCTTGTCCCTAAGCTCAATACCCGCCATCTCGGTGTTTTGGATTTGCTGGTTAAAAATCCTGTTCTCAGTCAGATAAGCCGTGAGTTTATTATACACAGAAACAGAAGATTCGATCCCGGATTGAATTTGTTTACGATTATCTCTGACAACTATAAAAAGGAAAACTTCCACAGCGATATCCTAAGAATATTACTGGATCCGAATGAAAACCACAAAGAGGGAGATAAGTTTCTTAACCATTTTCTGGACTACCTCAATATCCACAGGCCTGAGATAAACGTAAAGACATCAAACTACACCAGCGTCACTGTTGAAAGGGAAAAGGATAATATAGATATCTGTATCAAAGACCAAAATTCCAGGCATGCTGTCATTATTGAAAATAAAATCAATAATGCTCCGGATATGCAGCAGCAAATCCCAAGGTATTTCAGAAAATTGCAGAAGCTGGGCTACCAGGTTGATGCAGTGGTTTACCTGGTGCTCGAAGGCAATAAACAGGCGGATACCAGGAGCTGGAATTCGGCAGATATTAAAGAAATTCACCCTTTGGTATTGCCCGTAGCAGCCTACAATGAAACCGGTAAGGACCTGTACAACGGCTGGTTGAAAAAGTGCGAAAACAGCGCTGAAAATATAGATGCACTTTTTCTTTTAAGACATTACAATAAACTTATTTATACAATCGGAGGAACCAATATGAACAAACCGCTAATGGAATCATTCATGCATAACATGATGCTCGATGATAATTACGAAACTGCTTATGCACTTAAAGACATGATAGAAAATCTGATATTTTATCGCAGGGATAAAATTATCGATCACTTTAAATTCAGCTCACTTCCCTTTACGAAAGTTCATGAATGGAATCATTACGCAGTATTTAATCATTATAATTTAGGGGCATCTTCACTAGCTATCGATGTTATCGTCACAAAAGACCGCTATCAGCTTCAATTCTTCGACAGAAATTTTTCCCCATCCCCGGATACACCAATTGTAAATCCGGCAGAACAGATACTCAGAGAGATCGGAATAGTCGAGGACTTCACAAGTGCAGGTTTAAGAATGGAAAAGCAGTTTAGCTTCCCTAAGCAGGAGAATGAGTTATACCGTTATATCGAGATGATTCTGGAAAAAATAAAAAACTATGATCAGGCGCTGAATAACAAAGTGCAGCAGGAAATCCTTTCCTCATAGTCTGATTTTTATTTCTTGAAATGCGGCATAAAGGCCAACATGTAGCATTAGTTACATGGTTAAAAAGTCTGTTTTATATCTTGTTTTCTTTAAGCACCAGCGTATTTGTACTTAATTAGTTTTTTGAAATGAATGAAGATTTAAGCAATGATTCGCTTTATTCAACGGCTTTCGTTCAGGCTGTTGAATACTGCGGAAGTAACAAACTGTTCCTGGGCCTTGGAAATCCGGATGCTAAAATCCTGATATTGGGAAAAGAGCAAGCATATAACAATGTACATTTGCCCAATACGCGGGATTTTATTACCGAAATACTGCAGAACCGTTCTCTGGAGAACGAACGAAATATCATTGGCTGGAAAAAAAATATAGCCGAAAACTATAAACCTTTTTGGGAAGAAATGCCGACCAACGGAGCAAATCCGGTTTATTCCTGGGGCGCCCAACGCAATGTTGCAAACCGAAAGTCCTCGGGAATATGGAATGGGGGAACCAGCAGCACTTATTTAAAATACCAAAAGCTTTACCAGTTTATTACAGGCGAGCATACCAAATCGGGAAGAATCGGATTTCAAAAAGACTTTTTCATTAGTGAATTAAGTGATATTCCTACCAAATACAGCTATGTAAATAAAGCGCTGTCAGAAGTCAGGGCTGAGTCTATAGCTAAAAGAAAAATGCTTTTTAAAAAAGCATATTTCAAAAAATTCCCTGTCATTATCATTGCCGCAGGTCATTACCCCCGAGACTATGGTTTTGACATGGAGGAGGTTTTCGAAGTTAAATTTGCAAGACAGAAGTTTGCAGATAAATCCTGGTATAACCTTCACTATTCCCAATGCGGGGAAAGAATCCTGATTCATACCCGCCAGTTGAGTATGGATGTAACGGATAACCTTCTAGAGAAAATCGCATCAGAGTGTCATGCTTTTTTCTGATAATTTCCGCTCCCTGTATGCTGAATAAGCTTAGTTGTGGTCATCCCGAAGCATTAAATTATTAACTGAAATGCTCAATCGGGTGAGAAAGTTTCCACCGGATTTTTCATAGTGGAAATCAAATTCATCGTTATAGGCATGAGTGAGTCTTTTTCTTAGGTTTTCAAGGCCGGTTGATGTTCTGCTGCGAGCTTTTCTCTCCAGAAAGAAATTTCTGGTTTCAACGATAAAAGTTTGCCCTTCGATAGAAATGTTCATCAAAGCAGGAGTTGCTGTGGAAACGGTTCCGTGTTTTATCATATTTTCAGCCAGGGTAAGCAGAACCAAAGGAATAAGCCTGAGCTTTAAAACTGCAGGAGTATAGTTTATCTCAATCCGGTTTTCTTTACTGAATCCATCCAGTCTTACCAGGTTCTCAAGTTGCCGTATTTCTTCGTCCAGAAAAACATGTCCGGATTCGCTTCCCGTGTCCATAGCATAGCGCATCATTTCAGAAAGCCTTTGGATCGCCTCGGCAGCTTCAGGGAAACCAATTTCAACTTTATGATAGACAAAGTCAAGTGCATTAAACAGTAGATGGGGCTTGATCTGGGCTTTCAGAAAATCCGTTCTTGCTTCCTGTAATTCCTTTTCAGATTTTTCCTTCTCCAGCAAAGATTTAATCCGCTCTTTTAAAAGTTCATTTTCATGCTTCCTGGAGAAATAATGTCCAAGAAAATAATAAGTGCTCGAAAAGAAGATTACGTAGCTGTAACGGTAAAGCGTACTCGCAATCAGCATTTTACGCAAGGGAATGCTCGCAAGGTTTGCGTACTGGTGTCCTTGGTTTACTGCATACTGCACTGAGCAAAATAAAGCAACATAAAGGACAGTCTGTATTGAAAATAAAAGAATAAACCGCAGTAGTTTGTAACGACTTCTAAAGCTGTTGTAAAGGGTATAATGAGCATGGAGGTAAAAGAAAATGATAATCAACAAATTACTTAAACTCACCTGTACCCAGTTTAGGTTTGTTATACCCAGAAGCAGAAGGGAAAGCCGCTCATAGCTAAAATACAAAAACCACAATAGCAAATGCAGCCACCATTGCTTGTATCTGTTGATAAATGGTCTCATGAGCTTAACAATATCTTTTAGCTGATTTTATGGTTCTTCCGGAAATAAATTCATTAAAGTCTTTTCTATAGAATTCACCAACACTAACCTTTAAACCACCCTGCATATGTATTGTGTAACCATCAATATATTGAATGTATCGCTCTGAAATGATGAAACTTCTTTGAAACCTTAAAAATCCTCCTTCCATATTTAAAAACGCAGCAATCTCACTTAAGGTCATATGAGTCAGTATTTTGTGTTGCAGGGTTTGGATTTCTACATAATTGAGTTTGCTCTCGATACTGATTATATCTGAAAAGCGGATGTTTATCAAATTGTGGTTATTTTTACTTTTAACAAAGAAAAATTCGCTGCTATTTCTTTTTTGTGCATGTTTTGATTCCGCAGGGAAAAATTTTGTTATCACGTTAGTGAACTTCAGGAGTGAATATGGTTTAAGCAGATAAGCATCTCCTTCTGCCTCAAAGGCATCATATGCGTACTTAGCATGTGCAGTAGTAAAAATGAGTTTTCGAGTTTTTGTTCTGATGGCCCTGGCAAGATCCAGTCCGGATATTTCCGGCATATCGATATCCATCAGTATCAGGTCTACCTCATCCATTTTGTTGATTTCCTCCAGCGCCTGTTTTGGACTGGTATAACTGGCGCTGATGAGTAAGTTTGGCAGGGTAGAAATATATTTTTCTAAGGAATTAATTGACTTGTGTTCATCATCAATAATAATGCATTTGTACATAGAGCGTAATTTGAGGCGTTAGCGAATAAGTATGATAAATCAGTGATTACAAATCAATTATACAAAATTTAACGCTTGTTTTCTAATTATAATTTATACATTTTTAAAATATTGTTAGCGCTGACCGTCCGCGTTTTTTTACCGGTTTTGTTTGCCCGGAAACAGGGAGATTTTCGGTTCCTCCCTGCCGGAAAGGGAAATATCCCTGAAACACAGGTTTATATGGAAATAGTTTTTAATTGGTGGATGCTTTTTAGAAATTCAGCTATCAAATTTTCTCTAAATGCTGTCATCAAATTTGCAAAATTATACCGGACCTCTGGTTGTGATTCTTCACGGATATTCCTGCAGGACAGCTGCCTATAAAACTATGGTGGATAGGGTAAAGGAAATTTTTCCTGCCTCGCGCGTCCTTGTGCCGGAGCTTGGTATGAGCATATTTTCAACAAAAAACCCCGTTGAGATTATAAAGCTGATCTTAGGCAAAATTAACAAGTATTGGAACGGTCGCTCGGAGATAATTCTGATAGGCCATAGTTGCGGCGCTGTACTGGCGAGAAAAGTTTATCTGTGTGCCTGCGGGATGGATAAAGAAAATAACAAGGAATATGGAATACAATCTGAATTAGCCTGGGCGCCTTTTGTAAAAAGAATTATTCTCCTTGCAGGGATGAACCGCGGGTGGACTGTAAATTTTCATTTATCTTTTTTACAGGCCTCAGCCTGGGAACTGGGCATAGCCATTGGAAAAATGATGTCATGGGTAGGATTTGAACCGCTGATATTCAAATTTCGGCGCGGTGCCCCATTCATCACCCAGCTCAGGCTTCAATGGCTTGATTTACAAATCCTCGCCCGGGATTCTTCTTTGGGCAAGGCCATCGTCGTCCAGCTTCTGGGAAGCATTGATGATTTAGTTTCCCCTGAAGATAATATAGATATGGTGACGGGCGCTAAATTCTTTTACCTCGACATCCCCGCCAGCGGGCATAAAAATGTCATCCTTATGGATACCTCTCCACATGGGATACTTCGTTATGAAATTTTCAGGCAGTCGCTTTTACGTTCCGCTGAAGAAATGGCCAGTAGTGCCACACCCTTCTTTGAGCCTTTTATCGTTCAGCGGCCTGAGGTTACTGATGTTGTTTTTGTTATTCACGGGATACGTGATGCCGGATACTGGACACAAAAGGTCGCCCGCAAAGTGCAGTCCCTCGCAATCAAATCCGGCAGAAGGGTTGAGATGGAAACTTCAAGTTATGGCTATTTTCCCATGTTGCCTTTCCTTTTGCCGCATGCCAGAAAAGCAAAAGTGGAATGGCTGATGGATCAATACACTGAAAACGTTGCACGTTACCCCAGAGCAGAATTCTCCTACGTTGGACATAGCAACGGAACTTACCTCTTGGCTAAAGCATTAAAGGATTATCCTGCATGCAAGTTTAAAAATGTGGTATTTGCCGGTAGCGTTGTGCGCAGTGATTATAAATGGAAAGACCTTTTTTCTTCCCGGCGGGTAAAAGCCGCGGTAAATTTTGTGGCTACCAGGGATTGGGTGGTTGCCATCTTCCCAAAAGCTTTCGAATTACTCAGACTCTCTGATTTAGGGAGCGGGGGCCACGACGGCTTCGCTGAAGTTGAGGAGGGTATGCAGATTAAATATGTAAAAGGCGGTCACGGTTCCGCAATCCAAGAAAATCTCTGGGACAGTATTGCCGAGTTCATACTTAATGGAAAGGTTCCCTTACTGGATGAAGAAATTAGCGAGGGTTCTCAAAACAGCACCGTAGTATTTTTAGGCAACATAGCTCCCCTTGTCTGTCTTGCCCTACTGACCTTGATCATTGGGGTGGTCATAATGCTATGGATATATGGTCCGGATAATGATTTGCTGCGGATTGCAATTTGTCTGGTGTATTTAATTTTTGTCTGGAAGGTACTCACTAAACTCTAAAAATGTTAACCCTAAATCAAATATTCTATGGCTGATAATAGTTATTTACGTTACAAATGGACGAGCCTATGGCTTGGCCTGGGCACTGTTTTAGGCGTTGCGTATGTCTGCCGGCTGGCAATTGATGCACACCTCAGCGTGGGCCTGATGCTGCTCTGGTCTTTTGCTTATCTAGTGATTGGTGCCTTACTGGGTTTTATCTTTAGTGTACCAAAATTAATTTCAGACAGCCCCGTTACCGATGGCACGGCTTCACTCTCTCCGTCCCAATCAGTCAGGGCAAGATACCAGGAAAACACAAATCTGACTCAGATTTCTGATTGGCTGGCAAAGGTCCTTATCGGGGCCAGCCTGGTGCAGATGAAAGAAATACCATTATTTGTATATAAAGTAGCAGGCAAGATGGGCGCCGGAGCCAGGGACGTAGCTTGCACAGCGATAAGTCCGGAATGCATCTCAGCGCACTTAACAATCTGCTGCGCCGGGATAATCGTGTATTTTCTTACCTGGGGATTCATCTGCGGCTATCTGGTGATGAAGCTGGTGCTTACCGAACAATTTGTAGACTCCGGCAATTAATTTTATCTAAAATCTGTTTTCTATGAAGAGATTACTCTTATTACTATCATTGCTGTGTTCTTTCATCGGGCTTAATGCGCAAAATCAGACTCTGCCAGACTCTGCGCGGGAAGAACTGGATGGCAAAAGCCTGTTGACGCGCAGAAATAAGGCAGCAGAATCGCTGATGAACCCATACTCCAAGTACCAGAAAATTCTCCAATATCATGACCCGGTTTTATACCTGACCTTTTTTCCCACTTTTGCAGCGCGCAAATCCAGAACCCTGGTTCAGGGAGAAGGGGCTAGTGGTTATCTGCTGGAAGGAAATATTGCCCACCGAATTACCCTCTACCGCGGCAAATACTACAGCCCCAAATGGTTCCGCAAACTCCGGGGGACTTTCGACGCCGGATTCAATCTTCGTCTGACTGATGATGAATCCAGTGCAATGCTTCCCATCAGCAGCGTAGTTGGTCTTGGAGCGGACTACCTGATTTCGCCTATTGAACAAATCATGACTTCTGACAAGCCCGTATTCTGGCTGAAGGCACAAATTCATCACTATTCAAACGGTCAGGCGGAAAATTTTTTTGAAAGCCTCTCACCCCGGAGGAACAATTACAGAACAGGAGATTTCAGTACCAATTATCTTCGTGGTGTTTTTTATGGAATGAAGCAGACTAAAAGTGGCTCTATAGTTTCTGCAGCATTGGGTTATCAGCGGGAAATAAATATCGGAGGGCCGCTGATACTCAGCGAGGAGTTTAAGAATTCTTACGGAATGAACAGAGTACTTGCAAACCTGCAGTTTACCCGTACCCCTCAATACGCTCTGGTGAAAGATGGGGATGTGACATATTATAATCACAAACGCATTCAGATGAGCTTCCGCTCTGAAATGGCTTACATTATAGATAAAGACTTATCCCTTTATCCGACAGATAAAAAGTACCGGTTTTCGGTTCATAACTACTTTACCCTTTACCCTTTTTTAACGAATGACCTGGGCGTTATCCTGCACCATTATTTCGGCAGGGATTATCTGAACATCCGTTATGATGACCCGGTAAGCAGTTATCAAATCGGTATGGTAATGAATTTTAATAAGTAATCAATTTAGTTTCAGACCTCAATATGCAGTCCTGGATACCTTTACCGACCCGAGCTCCAGAGCATCCTCGTTTTTCGCAACTTATCAGGAACTTTACATCATCTATGGCAAGAGAAGTGACCTGAGCTGGAATGATATTGAAGATAACATCAGCAAACCGGATTAGATTGGAACTTTGCTCTGCCAAAATCAGTCTATTGATGTATCAGGACCATGCTAATAACCAGGAATTTCGATAGCAATCCACCGGGGACCAGTTCTACGATGAGACCCGGTTTGAAAGCTACCGCAAATTAGGCTATGATTCAGTACAAGGGCTTATTGTAATGCGGAAACCTCAACTAAAAACAACAATTAATCATAAAACAACAAATTATTATGAAAAAAATCACATTGCCAAAAAAACTTCCCCTGGTGCTCTCATTGCTGCTGCTCTTTTTTGCTTCCTGTAACTCGGTTAAGCTTATTGCAGATTACAACGAGGCTAATTTCACCGCCCTCAACGAAGTCCAGGAGAGAATAACGGGCTTTTTCGTTGATATGGAAACCAGTGCCGGAACCGCTAATGGAAGTTACGCTAATCATGCAGCGTTTTACCGGGAGGTAAAAACTAAAATCCAAACCCTAAAGATAAGGGCTGGTGCGGTTGAAAAAAATGAAATTCTCACTAACCAGCTGACCTTACTGGACTCAAGTATTTACAACCTTGAAAAATTGGATAAAGCGGGAATAAAGCCTGATGAGGTAAAACCGTTAAAAAATGCGTTTGAAAGTTCACTCACTGCAATTATTAAACTTCAACTGGCATTAAAACGCGGGAAAAAATAATTTTAATTTTATTCAAAATATTATGGGAAATATTGATTTTGCATCGATCACGAGTCAAATTGTGGATGCCTTTAAAGTAAACCTTTCTAAAAACTGGAAAGAAATTAAGCCGTATGCCGAAAAAGAGGCAAAGGCATTTACCGAAAACTTAAAACTCATTGCCGAACTGAAACTAAGTGGTAAGATTGACGAAGAAACTGCACGTTTACATGTTGAGATACAGAAAAATTCAATGCGGATAGTACTTCTGACCATTAAGGGCTTAAGTATCCTCACCGTTGAAAATGCGATTAATGCTGCCCTGGCTATCATCCGTACAGCCGTTAACGCCGCTATCGGCTGGCCGGTGCTATAAATTTACGCTTCGGTAGTTACAGAGGGATTAATCATCTTTTTCTAAAAGGAGTGCAGGGACAGCGGTCTGCTGTCCCTGAATTTTAAAAGAGCTCTGGATTTGCAGGCCGGAGTTCATCAATAGTGGTGAAGTTGATGTTTTCTTTTTTTACCCCGAGCTGCTCCAGTTTCTCTATTATTTCGGGCTTGTCCTCTTCATTGCGGCAGGAAATAACCCAGGTTGCTTCCGGATTAATCTGTATGATTTCTTCAAAATATGGCAAATCAACCGCTGATAATGAGTGGCCAAGGACGTAGATTTTTTCAACTGACGAGATGGAGTAAAAGAAAGGCCCGTTATCGGCAATGATTTCTGCCGTCGATTTATGGGAGGTTCGGAAATAGCCAATTGCAGTATCACGGCCCTGGTTGTAGGCATAATCATAGCCATCGTTTTGCTCCTGCATCCAATCAAAATGTTGCTCTTCAGTAAGACCCGCAGGAGCAACTGCAGGTTTGTCCTCAAATTCTTCGGGGTCAATGCCATGTCCGAGTATGGTTTTTTCGCCTTCGGTTTTTGCTCTTCCATGGATATAGGTGATCTTTTTTCGGGGTACACCATAATAATTTTCCAGCGTATCTGTATAATTGAAGCTCAAAAAACCGGAATCTTCTTCTAAATTTATCAGTCCTTTTGGTTCACTTGCAAACTCAACCTGCAGGATGAAGTCTTTAAATTCTCCGTAAAGTTCTTTGGTCAGCCTGTCAATCAGAGCCGATACCTGCTGGTCATAAACGTGATTATCGCGATCCTTGAATTCCTCACTGCCTATAGGCACAATATAATCCAGAAAATCTTCCAGCAGCGCTTCGAAATCCAGTTCAGAAAGCCTATTTTCAAAGTCGCCCCACGATTCATCCTTTAAACTTTCTTCTTCATCTTCCTCATCCAGATCGGTTAACCAGTAATATTTAACCATCAAATCGAACAATTCCGGATTGTTTCTTTTCAGAAACAAAGCGAAATGCTGGTAACGGGTTTTTAGCCCATGGGCAAGGTCGAAACCATTGCCTATAATATATAAAGTCTTCATTGTTTTTGTATTTATACAAATTTAGCTTTCAAATGAAAGCACTGCTGTTGGTTAAGGTAAGTTTGAGAGCAATCGTGTGATAATTAGATTTTTAAGTTATTCACATGGAAAATGACATGATCACTCCCCCGAAAGTTGAGTGCCAATTTTATCGCTTGCTGTAACCTTAAACAGTGAAACAGAGACCTGCCCCGGGGATATGTTTTAAGATTTTGCTAATAACTACACATGTCTGTTTCAGAAAAAAGGCCCGCAAATTTCGTGTGCCCGGTGAGGCTTCGGCGCACATAATGACCGGCTTCCAGCCCAGCCACCCTGCGGGACTTATTGCGCGGCGCATCGCCCGTAGGCACACATGTTTTTAACTTTCTTTTTTTTCGTTTTTTCTTTTGAAATTTTTTACCGGAAAAAAGCATTAAAAGGAAAAATAAGGTCGGGTTCGGATTAGGCCGGAAGGAAGGGCTGGGTTGAGCGGCCGGCAGAAAAAACAGACTCAATAACAAATTAAAGGTTTTGACAATTGTAGTTGGTGAAGGCTATGACTCAGGGATAAAAGGGCAGGAATTCAAAGCTTATTAAACAATTCCTTACAAGGCCGGGCCGCTCAGTACGCTGGGCCTGTTTATCAGGCGTATTGTATTTCCCGGGTTAACTAATCGACCCCCGGCGGATGATTTAGGATCTAATACAAACCAATCTGGAAATCATGCGCAAAGGACTAGATTTACAGTGGAGAAGATGACATTCCGCTCAGTGTTATCAAATGTTATCCGCCTGTGCTGACCCCTCATCTGCTGATTCATCAACAGCTGTTTTATTGAATGCTGCGACGAATTTTAAAAGGGCAGATTCAATCCGGGATGCATCTACATTGACCCCTGCATTGAACTTTCCGATATCGGCCTCCATCAACTGGATGACCACCTCCAGGTCAACCGGTTCAGCATGATAAAGTTCGAGTGCTTTTTCAAGATCCCGGTCTGACTTGAAATGGTTGCCAATCAGCGTATTTTTATAAAAGCTGTTTAAATACGCCCAGCACATTTTCTTTTCCCTTGTATTGAGTAATATCTTTTCTGTTCCGATCCCTTGAAAGTACCATTCCATCTGATTTAGTGCCGAATTCAGAATTTCTGTGTTCTTTTCAAATATTCTGATCATCGTGTTCATCTGCTCTGCGCTTTGCTGATAATCACCATTATACAATAATGCATGTGAAAGGGTAATATAAATCAACAGGTCATTTCTGTCATACTTTAAGAGTGTTTCATAGTTAACAATTGCCCGCCGGTAGTCGCCTTGCTGAAGTTGCTGATAAGCTAAATTATTTAAATAGGTTTGGTTGAAAGGGGATTGGTCGAAAGCATTCTGATAATAGGATAGTGCCTCGAAAGTATCTAACTCTTCCTGTATTTCGTAAATCATTCCGATTCTGTAATATACATCTGCGAAATTAGGATTGTATTTCGCTGCAAGACGGAAATTTCTTATCGCCAGATGAGGATCGATTGCCCGGTTTAACATCCCACGCAGGTAATAAGCGTGGGCGTCATGCTTATCTTTAGTTAGTTGCCTGATAAAATCAATTTTCTTATTCGTTATTTCATAATCCAATTGCCCTTCCGGACCTTTGTCAAGGATACTCGCCTTGAATAAGCCCAGCCCGGCGTCAATGCTCAGCGGATCGAGCCCAAGGGCTAACCTGAATTCTTCTTTTGCGGCCTCCAGTTTTCCGATAGTAAAAAAGTCCATACCCAAACCGTTATGCCACTCAACAAGCTCTGCTTTTTTAAGCTCCAGAGCATTGCGACGCCTGTATTCAGACTGCTCGTGTGCAATTTTCTCCAATGGCTGAAGCAGATTAATTTTAAATCTGAACCTTCCTATTAAAATTCCAATTATCGTTATGACCAAAAGTATCAGCGAGACCAGCTTAGAGAGTTGTTCGAGCAGCTTGAATGTTTCCATAGGTCTAATTTAAAGTAAAAAATACTGTTTAGAATATTTTTCCAAATTTTCCCTGTTTTGCGCTGCCTATAGTCATGGGACACTATTTTGTGAAGGAACGATAACCCTTGCTGTAAAATAGCCAGGGTCTTTATAATAATACTCCAGGCTAGCCTTTTCTTGATACTGGTGAGCAAGTCGCTGGCGAAGGTTTTTAATGCCGCTATGCATTCCGGTATCATTAATACCTGTGTTGATGAGGTTAACAGTTTCTATAACGACCTGGCCACCGTCGCCTGAAATAGATATCGTACCAGGCTTGTCCGGTTCACTTAAATTTCCGTGCTTAATCATATTCTCAGAAAGCGTGAGCAGCAGTAGCGGAATGGTTTCAATATCCTCCATTTCAGCCTGATAGTAGAAATCCAGGTAAAGCTCATTGTTCCTAATCCTGCAGAGATGCAGCAGGTTTTCTACCTGTTCAATTTCCAGACCTAACCTGCTAATCCTCGGGCCGTGTTCGGTTTCCGTGATGTACCTTAATAGTTTGGAAAGGTAAAATACGGCCTGAGCGGAGTGCGGCTCAGTTTTATGAGTTGAATTGTAAATGAAACTCAGCGTGTTCATCAGGAAATGTGGGTTGATTTGTGCCCTTAAATAATCATTGCGGGCATCCGCAAGCTCCAGGGCCATTTGCTTTTCAATCAAGACCTTCTGCTTTCCAAGACGTTCCAAATCCAGACTCCTGCGCTGTTGACTGCGGAACTGCAGGAAAAAATAATAGGTTGTAGCAAAACCCATAAAATACACCGCCCGCCAAAGTGTGCTTAAAATAAAGGACCACCTCATCGATAGTAAACCCTTAACAGAAATTACTTTACTTCCTAATAGTCCGTCCAGTAAGTAGCTCATAAACAGGTAAATGAAAACCTGGGCAGTGACCAGCAAAGTCAGGACAAGATGCCTGTTCTTTCCTTTTATATTCAATGCAGGCAAGGTGATTTCGGCGTGACTATAGAAAAGAACGATGTTTAAAAGGTAATGGAAGATATAGTTCCTCAACCTGCCGAAACTGCCCGTCACAACGGCAACAGATATAACTTCATAAATGCCGAAACTCAGCCAGTATAAAAAATGATATCTGTATAAAAATAGAAATTTCCTCATCTCTTTTTTGAGTTAAAACAGCGTGTCACCACGTGGCTATGGGCTTTGGCCAAGGGGGCTCTTTTCGCGCTTTTGTGAAAACTAAATTTCTTACATGAAAGCCAGTCAAACTCCGAAAATTGTTTCCAGAACGGCATTTATATACCGTAGGAACAAAGGTGCTGTCCGCTATAGTAGCGACCCGACAACCACAACCATTACCTTAATTACAACCACAAATTCCGGTAGGCCGGTAGCTTAATTTCGTTTTGAACGAAGCAGGTTTTGCTCAACATAGGCAATGAAATTGTTCTTGTAATGTGATGCCATTAATACCTCATACTTACCTAAGTCGATTTTATTGCCTATTATATTCTTGATAAATTCGATGTTGACAATATAGGATTTGTGTATCCTGAAAAACCTGGAGTTATTCTTCAGCCGCTCTTCCATCTCTTTTATTGTCAGGTAGACCGAAAAATCTTCAGTTGGCGTGTAAATATGAACATGGTTATTTGAGCCCTGGAAATACATAATGTCTGCCTTGAGTACCTTTATCAGTTTACTTCGCTCGCCATCGGTTCTGAGAAAAAACGCATCTTTATTTTCATGCTCCAAATTGCAACAGAAATAACATTCCCGGATAACCTCATTAACCACCGTTACAAATTCAGCCAGGTTGAAAGGTTTTAGCAGATAATGTTTTGCCCTGACCTTGAAAGCCTCAAGTGCGTACTGGGGATAAGAAGTGGTAAAGATGATGTTATGCTGCTGACCCTTGAGGCCGTCTGCTAAATCGAGTCCTGAAATTTTAGGCATATCAATGTCCATAAAAATTAACTGGCTGTTTTCTTCCATTGAAATTTCCGTCAGGGCCGCTGCAGGTTTAGTAAAGGTTTTGTTTAGACTCAGCCTTGGAATTTCAAGTAAGTGCGCTTTGATAATATCTATTGCGGACGCATCGTCATCCACAATAATACAAGGGATTAATTTATTCATAGAGAGACGTTTATGTATAATGCAATATACAAATATTCTTTAAAAGAGTATTTACATATCCGCATTTTATTTGCAGGACTTTTCCCGCCTGGACATTACTTACATGTCCTGAATGTTAGCGCAATGGCTGCGTTTATCTAAAAGGGTCTTTTCCGGTCTCCTTAGGGAAGGTAATATCCCCCGAGCTGAGGATGCTCAAAGGCTACTGTATCCGAAGTTCAGTTATCAAGCTTTCTATTCCAAAGGGCTATAAAAATACTTAGTTTTAAGTATAGGTAATCATTACCGGATCGGGTATTTTGGATGCATCTAAATTAATCCCTCTAATTCTTGAAAAAGCTCTTTTACGACTCAGCCATCGTTTTTTTTATAATAGCTTTTGCCGCTTGCAGCAAAACGGAAACACCTCCTGCAGAACAGCCTAAACCAGTCACACCGCCTGTTGTGGTGGCACCCGTAAATCCTTCAGTTTCAAGCTATGGTCCGGTTTCGGCCAAGCCGGGTGAAGACATTACCCTCTCGGGCAGTGGCTTTGGTACGGATGCCTCTAAAGTCATCATCGTTTTTCCGGACGGCACAGTCGCTGAAGTCAAGTCAGTTGCCGACAACAAAATTATTTTTACAGTTCCGGCTAAAACCATTTCCGGACAGCTTACCGTTATCATCAGTGGGACAACGTTCAAACCTGCTCAGGCTTTCTCTTTGCTCAATGCCAATGGTTATGTGGTTAAATCTGTTGGGATCAGCAGAATTATGCTAGCTGTGGATGATAATGGCGCCATGACCCTGGCCGAACTTTTTGGTGGTGGTAACCGCGTCATTTTGAAAAAGGGAGGTGGGAACACAATGGATGTCGTGGGCAATGGTATCGGTACCATTCCGGATGTATTTGGAGTTCCTGACGGTACGGTACCTTACTGGTCTTCTGCAATTGACAATGGGGTTACCCCTGATACATCGGGTGCAGCAATGGTGGTTAAGCTAAAAGGTTTTGATAAGTCCAAAACGGGATATAACCAGCTCAACCTGGTTATGCATAAATATTTATGGGTGCGATCTTCAGGCTGGGCGGGCTATGAAACTAATCTAGCTTACCTCAAAATTAATATTCCGGCAGGTAAAACCAACTCAGACTACCAGTCTGTATTCTTAAAGAAACTTTTCTCCGGAAATATCAATGTCTCCACCATTGAACTGGCAAAGCCAAAGGCTGAAAATCCTTACATCACGCGCGATCAGCTTATCTCCTCAGGACAGGCGGTAAGCGCGCCATCAGTGGCCAGGGCGCTGACAGCCAGGCTGACAAGTATTTTATATGGCGCTTACTTTACCTCAACGGCGGCGGCGATAAATGTGGGCAAACCTTTAAAGTTCGAATGGGTGAATGCGGAAAACGCCGAGGTAACCAAGGAGGGAACCTATACATTTACGGCCAGATTTAAAAACATAAAAAAGGGTGGCTTTGATCAGGTGGTTGAACCCGCGGACAGTGTGGACAAAGTTTTTCTAAGAATTACCGGTTTTAATCCCGAAACCATAGGGTTTAATCAGCTTCGTCTTTTTATTGCCGATGATGGTTTTTATGATGGGGGACTGCAGCTCATTTTCAATGATAAGCCTTTAGCTGACCCCAAACTGGAATTTATAAAGGAAGTTTACCGTAGCGCAGCTGCATTGAACTGTGCCGGGCTCGAACCGGCATTTAAGCACTATTAGCGAGGGGCATAGAATCCCTTTTTTGTTTTGAGGATTTCGTGCCTTTGAGATTTGTTTATTAATGGAAGATATAATGCGTTAGCTTATTTATAATTAGATTGATGCCCGGTAAATACATTTCGAAATTTTTTGTCTTTTTTCTTTCCTGCTGCCTGTACCTTGGCGGCCGTGCCCAGTCGATCACGCATTACTACCAGTTTGATAACACGCTTTCCGAATCCGGCCTGAGCTGTGGTCCGGTCCTTACTGCAGAAAAGGCCCTTGGCAATTGCAGCTTTGCCCCGACAGCCGGCGGCTTTATCCCGGATGACTTTCCAGCCTGTAAAATCAAGCGAACCGTTTACCACACCAACATGTCCTGGGGATTAAAATATGATAACATGGCAGGATTGATTGGCGACAGTTACACCATAAATTTATATGTTAAAACGACTGATTTTGGAGAGAAAACATGGGCCAGAATCATTGACTTCTCCGAAGGTAATAACGATGGGGGTGTTTATTTCAGATCAAACGGCGGAGCGGATCGTTGTCTGGATTTTTATCCCAATGGCGTGGTTGGCGCCTGTCCATATTTCAATAATAAAGAATATTACCTGCTTACCTTTACCCGGAATGGGATTAGCGGCATCATAGACATTTACGTCAACAGCGTGCTCTTCTCCTCTTACAACGATGTGGCCGGAAACTACAAAGGCACCAAAGGGAAACCAATATACATCTTCAGGGATGACAAATCGGTTACCTGTGAATCAGGAGAGGCAAATTTTGCATACCTGTCTTTTGGGAATACTTACTCATCTAAACAGGAGGTGAGCGCCGTTTTTAATAACATCTGCAGCATTGCCAACAGCAAACTTGCAGACTTTTCTTCCTCCCAAAGCATCATTTGCCAGCAGGACGGTACCACACTCATTAAATACGAAGGTAACGCAGATCTCTCGGATAGCAGGTATAAATTCAACTGGGACTTTGACAGGGCTACAGTTGTTTCAGGAACCGGGCACGGACCTTTCAGCTTGAAGTGGCCTACAAGCGGAAAAAAGAAAGTTTCCCTCTCGGTGAGTTATCGGGGATGCAGCCCGGAAGAACAAAAAAAGTCTGTAGAGGTAGAAGTTTCTGCTCCGGTAACGCCTTCTGTAAAGATTGGCACATCAAATTCTGTTTTTTGCGGGGGGCAACCTGTTACCTTTTTTGCTACAGCAGAAAATGGCGGTAGTCTGCCGGTATTCAAGTGGTACGTAAATGGCGTGGAAGCGAGCGGTACCGGAGCGACATTTACTACTCCGGACTTAAAAACAGGAGACCTGGTCACTTGCATTATGACCAGTAATTTGCCTTGCCTTAGCCAGGCGGATGCGCTAAGCAATACCATTTCAGTCCGGCTTGAAGCAAAGCTTAATCCGAAAATCACCATTGAATCTGTACCAACTACGGCCTGTCAGGGGGCAATAATAAATTTTAAGGCAAATCTTTCAGATGCCGGAATTTCCCCAAGCCTTAGCTGGCTGGTCAATGGCGCTCCTTCAGGGGTTTCCAGTATTACCTTTTCGGGTGCAGGTCTTCAGCCCGGTGATAAAGTAAGTTGTGAGCTCACCGCAAGCTCCCCTTGCCAGCCTGCGATAGTCATCTTAAGTGAGGCCATCACGGTGAGCCTCTTACCTAAATTAACGCCTGATCTCCGCATTCTTGCAGATAAGGTTGAAGCCTGTAAAGGTGAAATCATTACTTTCACTGCTACGGCAGTCAACGGCGGCTTGCAGCCTGCATTTTCATGGTTTGTAAACGGAATTCCCGCAGGAAAAAATGACCCTTTTTTCACTGCTGCGCTGGATAACAAAGACGTGGTAAGTTGTAAACTGGTAAGCAGCGAACAGTGTCTGAGTAGTCCGGATGCCTTAAGTAATTCGGTTGCGGTTATAATTCATCCGCTGGTAAACCCGGCAGTGATAATTTCGGCGAGCCGGAACCAGGTGTGCAAAGACCTGCCGGTTATCTTTTCTGCGCTGGTTTCTGATGCCGCCGAGGTGAGCGGCTATGAATGGCTTGTTAATAACCGGCCCCAGCTGGTTAACGCCGCTGAAATTACCCTTTCTTCATTAAGTAATGGAGATATCGTGAGTTGCAGGGTACTCGCTAAATCAAAATGCAGCGGCAGTATGTATGTGCTCAGCAACGTTATAGAGATGGTAATTAAAGAAAACGCGGCCACCGATTTTCAAATCACAGCGATTGAAAACGGGGTTTGCGAGGGAAAAATGGTGCTTTTTAAAGCCTCCTATCAGGGAGCAGTTCCGGCAAGTTATGAGTGGCTGGTAAACGGAAAAATATCCGGTCAAAGCGGTGACACTTTTTCCGGAAATAGCCTCTCGGATGGAGATTTGGTGAGCTGCCATCTGACTGCAAACGGCCTTTGCACGCCGATAAGCCTGATAAGTAATTCCATAAGGGTACTTATCTATCCGCTTCCCCTAATCAGTGCAGGTGCTGATAAAACCATTCAATTAGGAGAAAAAGTTCAACTAGAAGGAAAAGCTTCAGCAGGAGATATGCTCATTCGCTGGAGTCCGCTTGAGGGCTTAAGTGATCCATTTGTATTATCGCCCGTGGCAAGTCCTGAAAAAACGACTCTATACAAGCTAACCGTTACCGGAATTGGTGGATGTGAGCGCAGCACTTTTGTTACTGTAAATGTCCTGGAAGAAATCCTGATACCAAATGCATTTACCCCAAATGGCGACGGGGTAAACGATGTGTGGCGGATAGCCAATCTTGAATTTTACAGCAACAGCAGCGTGCGGATTTTTAACCGCTGGGGTCAACTGGTTTATACCTCCACGGGAATTTATAAACCTTGGTCCGGTAACAGTAAAAACGGCCCGGCCCCGGTAGGGGTATACTATTACATAATTGATTTAAACGGGGATAAGAAAAAATTAACCGGTCAGTTGACCCTTATCAGGTAGGTTTTTTTGAACGTAATATTTTTCGGTATGGATGAAACCGCAATTTGGAAGAGATCAGATAAGAGATAAAGGGGGCGGGAGAAAAAAAACTAATAACCAATTGAACTAAAATAACTTACAATTAATATTTATATTCATGGCATCTAAATTTTACACTTATGTTTTACGGTAAATCCTGCGCTATGGCCTTATTTGGCCGCCTACCCTTAATGGCCTTTTCTGCTGTTTTTATTTTCCAGGTTTCTTTAAAGGCCCAAATAAAAAAACCGTTGTCGCCAAAGCCTGCAACGGCTGTAAAAACAGTTCAGCCCAGGCTCGCTGAAAAAATTACGGAAATCATTCCTGAAAAGTTATACTCTTCGCTCAATCCCCGGGAAATTGCGCCCGATGCAGTTGTGGTGGATGCTGACTATATCGACCGGATCATCAACGGCAGACTAGTGATAAGAAAAGGCGCATTGCAGGCGCTTATCGACCTGAAAGGAAATTTTATCGTTCCATGGGGAAAATATGATTTTAACAGCTATGGCTCAGATCTCAATACCCTGATAGGCGTGGTAAAGAAAGGAGAAGCTAAGCGGGGATTTATAAACGTCAGGGGGGAGCTGGTTTTTCCTTTCATTTTCGAAGGCGTTCATTTTGATGCGCTGGGGTATAACCGGCTTGCGGGTGATAAAATAACCTATTTAAGTGACCAGGGGAAAGTTTATCCCGCAATTTTCGGAAGCAACATCAACACCAATATTGAAACCCTGGACTTGGAACATTTTCCTTTTGAAAGGCCGGTTGTAAGTTTTTACAGCAAAGTCAGCAATTCTAGTGGTTATGCGGACCTAAATGGGAAAGTAGTTATCCCCGCCCAGTTCCGCGGCGTGGAGGAATTCGTCGAGGGGCTTGCAGCCGTTTCCAAAATCGACCAGTTCGGGCTGGAACTCTGGGGATTTATCAATTTAAAAGGGGAAACGGTCATTCCCTTTAAATTCAAAAATCGTCCCAGTAATTTTCATTCAGGCCTTGCAAGGGTGATTCCGGCAGAGGCTGCAAATTTCAACTTTGGCTACATTGACCACTCGGGAACGGTCCAGGTAAAAATTGGAGACGGTAATCGTTTTAGCCCCTACAGTGATGGCGGCAGTTTTACCGGTGACTACGTCATTGCCCGGATAGACGGCTGGAAACGCATGTTCAACCGGCAGGGAAAATCCATCGAGGCTTCAACGATGGTTAAATCAACCAAAAGCAAAGAGTTTCCCGCCCGTATTCTCGTAAAAGAAATCACAGAAACCGGTTACCAGATAAACGATTACACGCCCGGTGCAGCTATCAATACCAGTGGCTTTATGGACTTCAAAGGAAACGTTCTTTTTCCACCTTATTTTTCAACATTAGTGCCTGATATTTTTTCCCCATACGCCATCGCGGAGATTAAAGAAGAGTGGGTTGTTGCAAAAAAGAAAACAATAAAACCAATTTCAGGCGTAATCAATCAAGAAGGTGTGTACGTGCTGGTTTTAAAAAAGGGTGATAACTTTTAGCATGGCAACCCATGTAGTATATGTAAAAAACTTTTGTTTATATGACAACTTCAAAAATACGCTGTATATTTCTAATTTTCTTTCAGGGAATCTTTTTCTTTCCTGTCTTTGAGGCGGTAGCCCAGAGGCTCCCGGCACCAAGAGTATATGACCAGTTGTCCCCGGGAAGTCTGGCACCTGATGTGGTTAAAGTTGATGCGGATTACATTTCAGACGTAGTGGAAGGTACCTGTATCATCAGAAAGGGCAAGTTACATGCCTTAATCGATCTTAAAGGGAATTTTATCGTTCCCTGGGGTAAGTATGAATTTAATTACCTGAGTCAGACCAATGCACCACGGTTTAAAAAACTTCTGTTGGTCAAAGACCCCGTAGCACTGAGATTTGGTTACATAAACCTTAAAGGACAAGTGGTGATTCCTGTTAATTACATTACCCCGGGAACCTTCGATGTCCATGGGATAGCAAGAATGGGTACCATAAGCGAATTCTCCTATTACATTAATGAAAAGAATGTAAAAGTTGTTCAGAATCTGGAGAAAAGCCATGTTAATGAAATGTATGAAAGGGCCAGACTTGGTGAAAGACAATCTGAACTGTTGAGGTATGAAAAAGGCGGCCTGTTCGGTTATGTGGATATGCAGGGCAAAGTGATGATTCCGGCGAAATACCGTGCTGCAGGACAATTCACTGAAGGCCTTGCGCCGGTGCTGATGGCAGATGAATTCGGGGTCTATAAATGGGGCTATATCGATACCACAGGAAAACTTGTCATCCCTTACCGTTTTCAAATACAGCCCGGTAACTTCCATGAAGGCCTGGCGCTTATTGCACCACTGAATGTCGAGGAGGCAAAGTATAATTTTGCCTATATTGATAAAACCGGCAAAATCGCAGTTAAGGTTGGCGAGGGTAACAGATTTTCGAGGCTTGCTGCGCTTAAGGAAAATGATGGTCATGGTCCGAATATATCCAACGGTTCCTTTTTTATTGGAGATCATGCTTTTTGGAACGTCGAAAATTCAGAATACGTTATTGATAAAACAGGGAAAAAGGTTGGGCTTTATGATTTCATTAAAAATCCTGAAGTCTACAACATCCCCAAAGAGTTGTATTTCATAAAATATGATGACAAAGGAATTAAATTCCGGACCACAAATGCAAATTTCAAGGAAAACATTTTCGGGATAATGGACTTCGACGGCACAGTACTTTTTCCGCCAAATTTCAGTTCCTTGAAACCGGATTACTTCAGCCCCTATGCGATGGCCTCGACGGTAAGCAATACCGGTCCAAACCGTTCTGCAATCATTCGGCAGGGCATAATCAATCCCCAAGGCGTTTTTGTTATGATATTGGAAACGCCGGCGTTATTTTAATTGATTTGGTAGTGAATAGGGCATCTGCGAATAAGGTACTAAAGAATTTTGCTTACAGATTGCACTAAAACTTTGAGATTATAAAACTTTACTAATAAAAGAAATATGGAAGATAAAATGCGTGAAGAGATAAGACAGGCCGAACGCGACGGCTACTGGGGCAAGGAATATTACGGTCATAATTACTGGGCCGCCGAAGCTAACCGCCGGGCCAGAGGTGCAGATTTATACAATTCCGATACTATCAACACCGGGCCCAGTGAACCGGTTCATCCACAAAAAAGACTGGCAAATTTTATTCTGGCAATTGGTATGTGTTGCATCATTCCATCTTTTGTTTACGGAATACCTCAACATATCCTCAGCTTTAGTACCGGGGTGATATTGGTTATATGGTCTGTATATACCAAAATAGCAAAAAGGCGTCTTTTCGCAGCCTATGATCCCAATACCCCGTCTACCTTTATGACTAAGGACCAAATGAAGCGCAAGCATCCGAATTCCAAGATGGGCATGAGCTATCAGGAAGTGGAAGATTTATATAAGGACTAATCATTGGTTTTAAGCACCTGCTGTCTCTAGTGATTCCAGCGGGTGTGCGAATAATGCTACTGTCAACTTTTAATAATACCAACATACTAATTACACGCTAATACAGATTACATGACACTGAAAACACTTGCCGGATTTTGTTTTTTACTTTTACTGCTCAATGGATGTAAGCGCAAAGCTGAGCCTAAAGTTTACCAGGTGGGCGAAGACTGGGATGCCTTTGGTTTTTTTACTTTTCAAAACCGGCAAACTGATGACCCGTCTTATACTTTGCGACAATATATGCCTCAAAAAGGCATACAGCCAATCCTTGTACCTATGGGTCCCTCTGAGAAAACGCAGTGGGTTTATGATTCCAAAGGACAGGCGGTGCGCTTTACCAGGATAACAGACAGGGATGGCGCGCAAACGGAAAAAACCATTAGAAAACTGGACGCTTCAGGCCGGCTTAAAGAAGTTGTTATCGAAAAATTGAGCGAAAATGGCGATGCTTACCAGCGCGATACCATAGGATTTGGTTATGATGAAGACAGCAAAATAAATTACCTTTACCAATATGGTATGAAGACTTATTACACCCGAAACGATAAGGGCTGGATTACCACGCGCCGTTCGGTTGGAAAAGGGATGGAAGGCGAGGATTACGATAATAAAACAACATATACTTATGATGACAAGGGCCGCTTGCTTACAGAGCGAAACCCTGAAATTAACGGGCAGCAGGTAGAAGTCACCGTAAGTTATCACGATGAGGAAAAAGATGGCATGTTCTGCAGCGATATCACTTATTACCGCATGCAAAAAACAAATTACAGAGGTGAAAAAAATACCACTGAAACCCATGAACAGTACCGCGAGGTTTACGACCGGGAAGGCAGGCTGGCTGAATACCACAAGGTGGGCGAATTTGATAACTACATTTTATACGATGAATCGGGACGGGTGTCAAAAATTTTCAGGATAGGAAAAAAGTATCCTGAATTCCCACGGGTAAAGCAAATAAAATATGATACAAAGGGAAGGATAGTGAGCGAAGCAGAACATAATCTCACAAACTTTACCAATACTAAAGTCTACCAGACCGGCTCGCTCATAGAAAGTAAAGTCTATAACCATCAAAACCGAACTTATCAGGTGAGTGGCTCAATGGTAGAAAACCATGTCTATACCGGAAAATTTAAATATTTTAATTAGCAGGTTATTTATATGTTTAAAGGGACTTTAGTGATTCATAGACCAGGAAGCTTACAGACAGTGAGTTACAATACCGTTCTTGCCCGAGTATAAGCTCCGAATTCGTATGCCTTTGCAGATGGAGCGAATCGGATGGTTTTGATAATTTGCTAATTAAATTAGTATTTCCCATATTTGCGATATGATGACCAAAGGAACAACGCCGGAAAGAATTATCTTGTTTAACGGTAGAATCATTGTTATTTCACAAGTGAAAGGGGAGCAGTCTTTATACCGGGTGATTTCTGATGGTAATTTTAAAGGTTATATTCAACTCAGAGAAGGCGAATTTTATCGCCTGGATGGCAGCTCTATTTCTGACAATAAATTTGAGGCCATATGCAAGGCGCTGAGTACAAATGAAAACTGATGATGTTTTCGGAGGCTTCATTGAAAAACATGACCGGTTACCGGCGTAATACCAGGCAAAGAAAAAATTTCTGAATCTTTCTACCGGCTTCCATCATTCCGCATTTCCGGGGTACCTGGTACCCCGGAAATAGCTGAGTATGCTTAGGGAATTTTTTTTAAAAAGCCTAAAATAAAATCCTGAATAAATAAACGCTTAAGGGCATAAAATCCGGACTATATTTATAGCGGCTTTAATAGTTATCTTAGTTTGAACGGGAGTGACTATTTCTTTCAGCAAATTCTTTCACGCCCCGATTTAGTTTTTACAAATACATCTGGCCTTAATATAGCAGCGTATTTAGGAATATTACTACCCTGAACTTATCCGGTTTTTAATTCGCGCTTTTCATATTTTTTAATCCTCCACACAATTTGAGCAGCCAGCAGTGTTGCAAATAAAAGCATGATTTGACTCGTACTCAGCCTCAATGCCGCCATGACCGGGAATATCAGCATGCACGTAAGTAGCGGCATAACAATGAATTGCCTTGCAGATATATTTAGTTTGGTTCTGAAATCATGCTTTAAGAAAACGAGGCTGTTTCGGTCTAAAATCATTCTGCTTAAATATCCTGCTAAAGAAAAACATATTGAACACAGTACAAGTGCAGGAAGCTTGCGATAGTAAATTGAACCTGGAAAAACTAACATCAGTATACTCAATATAAATGCACCTGTAACAAGGGTAAGCACCGCCCAAAATCCATAAAAAATATAAAGCTGTTTGGTCTTTGAATAAGAAAAGCCCGCTTTAGGCTCAAGATAAGGCTTTGCGGACATACTTTTTTCTCCCTTTGAAAATGCCCAGCCGGTAAAATACAACCTGCTGTCAGCCTGCAGAATTTTTACCTTCCATAATAGCAAACAAACCACCACCATCGCACCTAAAAAAGCCATATAATCCAGCCTTAACATCTCCCAAGTTCGGCTTCCCCCATTTGAGGTGATAAATAAATAAACGGCCATACCGGGAAGTAATATTCTTATGGTAAAAATTGGAAGGTAATAGCGCTTCCAATTGTAATTTTTTGCTCTTGCCTCAACCATTCTTGAACGTAAATATTCAAACAGACATGATTGCAGGTAAACCACGATAATAAAAATTACCGCGTAAATGATATATTCCGACCCGAAGTAATCCGAAGAATAGCTCGGCCATAAAGGAAGCAGTAACATAAACGCAATAGCAATGAAGGGGCTATAAATCACACTTAACATGTAAAAGGCAACAATCACAATCATAATCATGCCTAAACCCTCACCAAATGCCTGCCCACCGGGATTGTTTCCACTATATAATCTTGCTGTTTTGCCGGATTCAAATGCATTCCTGGTGGAATAAGAATCCCCGTATTGCTGTTGGACTGAATACCAGTCTCTTCCTTCTTTGCCTGCATTATAGGCCTGATCAGAGTAACTCATTTGAGCGGGATGAATTTAGAGTTAATAATTATTAATATTTTATTTACAGGCTTGTCACTGTCCGGCTTCCCGGGTTTAGATGGACTTCTTTTGTTTCAGCTAAATCCCATTTTCCCGGTCATTTCCAGTTTGGTGATATAGCCCGATTAACCAAATGTTTCAAAATTTGCTTAATAAATTCGGTTTTCAGACCCTCAGATATTACTTGCATACCGGTTTTTAATTATTTACGGCATTAGATCTTCAAAGGGATTTACAAGCTTGAATCGAATATTAAACTTCGAATCTAAAATATGAGATTTTGTAGCGCAATCAATACTCATTTTTAAGTATTTTGTAAATAGAAGAATTCAATAGGTCAGCCTGCTAATTCCCCTCTGCATCATCCCCTTACTCACCGGCAGCGTTAAAAAGTTTTGATGACTGAATCGCCTATTGTAAAGAGTTAGGTCCCGGATGAGTTGTGATGATACATGTCATAATTATCATGTTATTTGTTTATTCCTGACTTATTTATCAGTCAAGAGAGGCATTTTTTAATTTGATTGACAGAATTTATTGTAATTCTTTTTCCTCAAAATCCCTAATTCTATCCTGAATAAATAAGGTTCTATATAGAAAGATTTCAACCAAGTTAATCTTTTCCCAATTTGTATTTTGTGAATTAGAATATTTTTGGAATTAGAATAAAATTGCCGGACCAATTCTGCTTTTTCTGTTGCTTTCGGCAAAACCAAATGGATATAGCCAGGAAATTTTTTTTTATGGTTTTTATTTTGATAATGAAGTGATGTGCGTTCAGCAAATTCGAAATATCGGAGTTATTGAGGGAGTCGAGCCGGTTAAAGCCAAAGAAAGAGAAATTCTATTTAGCGAATGTTTTTGAAACCGATATTTTAGTTACACTACAACGCATTTAAATTCTTGTCTAAATTAACCCTTAATGGCAAACCTAAAACTAATAAAGTATTTCAACCAACAATACAGTAAGCAAAGTCCAATAGGAGCAGAGACTAAACTCTTTGCACTTAATGAATCTTTTGATTCAGATAGAATTCAGAAATCCCTTCCTGATTCGTTAGCTAAATTCGGAACTGATTATACCAAGTATTTTGATTTGGGTCTTGAAGCAGATGTTACACTTTTATTTATCGACGTTTGCGACTTTTCCACTCGTCTCAGCCACCTTGAAGGGGAAGCTATTGCTGATTTTTTTCACGCCTATTATGACATCGTTATACCGATAATTTATAGATATGGTGGCGAGATAGATAAGATAATCGGAGACGGTATTATTTGCGTCTTTGGTGCGCCGTATATTGATGGAGATGCAGAAGATCTAATTAACAAAGCTAACAACTGTGCAAAAGTAATCATACAGACAACCAAGGAAACGGAGTTCTCCAGTAAGGTTGCTATGCACTTTGGCGCAATAAACTACTTCAAAAACAAGAGTGGGTTATACACCGAATTTACCATGATCGGGAAACCGTTAACTGAACTTTTTCGCTTAGAATCCATCAGCTTCAATGACCGTATCAATTATTATAGTGGCACTAAAGTCAAAGACTATTATGAAATGTTGACCAGCAAAAGCACACGGACTGATGCAATTTCAGGCAAGCACTGGAAACACGGACAGTATAAAATGCCGGAATTAAAAGGTGTGGATTTTGCCTTTTATAATTCAATTAGGCTCGAGAAAGATAGTTAATGTTGAATACTATGGGCGCGATAAAAAATCTGATAACAGAAATAGAGACAGACGTCACTGATGTTATAAACACCAGTTTCACATACAGCAATACCGTCAATGTACCAAATCGGAGTGATGGGCAACTTACCTTTGAAAGAAAGGTAGAGAAGAAAGGAAAAATTTTAAAAACCTGTGTACTTTATGTTGACATCAGAGATTCCGTTGGACTCACGGAAAAACATCACAACATCACTATGGGCAAAATTTATACAGCCTTTACCAAAGCCGTATTAAAGGCAGCCAAGCACCACAGCGGTCACATCCGAAATATCATTGGTGACAGGATTATGATAGTTTTTCCCGCGGAAGATTGTTTTAAAAATGCAGTAGAATGCGCTATATCAATTAACCATATCGCAAAAAATGTGATTCGAAAGCGATTTTCTGCAGTTGATTTTAAATGTGGAATTGGAATCGACTATGGCGAACTGCGTGTAATTAAAGTAGGCGTGCAACGGCAGGGAAATGAAGGAACGGAAAACAGAAGTTTGGTATGGGCGGGCTATCCAGCCAACATTGCTTCCAGACTGACCGATGTGGCGAACAAAACAATCAAAGAGACCATTTTCAAAGTCGTTAGAAATCCTGTCAATCAAGCTCGATATAGTTATCCGATATCAGGTTTACCTGTCGGAAAACCCATAATAAATGAAAAAGAGCCTCCTTATTTATCAAGAGAGGAAACTGTTGAAATGACCAGCGAAGAATTCCTTAATAATATCTGGAGCTATCAGGGAAAGCCACCATTAACTTTACTTGGTGGAAAGATGATTAGTTTTTCTAAAGAAGAGCGAAGTTACAGCTATCCTGAAATATTGATAACCAGTACAGTTTATAACGGGTATCGCAGCGCTAATCCTAAAGCAAACCACATTGTAAACTCATACTGGAAAATTCAAAGCCGCCCTGTGAAAAATGTTACCGAAAACATTTATGGAGCGGATTTAACCTGGATGATAGACTAAAACTAATTAACATTACTATGCAACAAGAAGAACGATTACACCAGTTATTTGCAAATGTAAGTGATTGGCTAAAATTTGCTGAAGCAAAAAATCTGGGGCTGATGACACTAAATGCAGCAGTGGTCGTGGGTTTCACACAAATCAACTTTGCTGAAAACAGTCAATTCGAAAAAATCGGATTTTATTTTTTTACCCCCTTAGCAACGCTCTCTTTTCTTTTTGCCCTGATTTCATTATTTCCCATTCTAGCTAAAATTGAAAGTGGATCCAACTATCAGAAAGTGCTAGCCAAGATTAGCAATTGGATAACTGAAGAAACACATTTTGAGAATATTCACTATTATGGATATTTGAAAACCTTGTCTCAAGCAAATTTTGAAACAAAGTTTCTAGCCAAAACCGCAAGTACCAGTCCCTTTAGCGATTATGAGAAAGAACTGTCCACCCAGATTTTGTATAATTCAAGAATTACTTTTTTGAAGTACCAACTATTTAAAATCGGTGCAGCCATCTTTTTATTTGCATTCCTTTGTACAGTTACACTTTTTATTTTTTTTTGTTTATATCCCACAACATGTAAAGCATAACTTCTAACTATCTAACCGACGTTCAAGTACATTTCCAAAATAGCTCTGGTCAACTATCGGAGAATGGGCATCAACCGACCCAAGCAAAAGATGATTTTAACCAAATTATTTTAGCTGAAGATGAAGAAGTTCTATTAAATTTAATTATAGAAATAATTGCAAAATCATTCGCAAACGGGCGGGTTAGTAAGGTTAATCGAATTTATTCACTTTGTAATATATTTTTTATAAGTCAAATACAATGATTTGAGTGTGATTTTGTATCGACTAAATTAAATATCTTGAACACTTGATAATCAGTGTTTTAGCCGGAATTATAAGACGAGCAAAGCGCAAATAAAAAAAAATGCAAACAGTTGATAATTAGCTATCTATATGCTTGCATTTGATAATATGGTACAGGGAATGTTGAATTTTTAGAACACCTTTCTGGCTTCTTGGAGGTATTAGAAAGGATTTTAGAGAAAAAAAAGTTGCAAAATGAGGTTTAAAACTTTAAGAAAAAGTAAAGTTTTGGTGTTCTAAAAATCTTTCTCTCTCATGGTTGGGGAGATTTTTAGAACACTTTCTCGCAATTAAAATTGGGTGCTCGTAAAAAGACAATTAACGAACTTTTTTATCGAAGACTTAAAGAGAATTTCGGAATTGAAGATTCCCAGAAAAATCTTAAAAAATAATTTAAACTTAGAGGATAATTTCTGATGTTCGAAGTACAATCAAGGATTTAACTTTTTAAATTATAGGCATTTTTAAATCTCTATAATTTAGATATTTATGCTATTTAAAAGTTCGACTGTTAGCATTTGAAAAAATCAAAGAACTTTTAGAGGCTACAGAAGCGGATGCCAACAAGTTTTATCTTAAGGGAAACGGTGCAGCAGGAACTAGGCTGCGCAAAGCCTATCAGGAAATCAAAAATCTTGCGCAGGCAGGCCGTAACGAGGTAATGGAACTGAAAGACACAAAAGAAAAATAACAGTTTATCTGTTTTTGGAAAAAGCCCATGTGCCAATTTAGGTACAGAGGCTTTTATATGATAATCGCTTTGAAATATTTAGTTGTAGGTTGCCTGAAATGCCCTGAGTTTGTTTTTAAAGCTATCTTTCCAGTTTGAATAGGCGGTGGTGTCCCGTTCGATTTCTGTTTTGTTCGGTAACTGTGGAATAGTTGACGTACCGCCATCATGTTCGGTTACAGAATATTTCCCAAATAGATTCAGAAGAAAATCAACATCTGATTGTTCAGTAACGATATAACTTGACAGATTACCCTTTTTCAGGTGGATGTTTTTCGAGAAACGTTCATAGGTTTTATTGGATAACACTTCTTCAACGGAACGTTCTAGCAACATCCTAAATCTTTTTCGTGCGGAATCCAGTTTTGTTTCCCTTCCGTGCGCGTCGCTCAATTGAAGCCCATCATGTTCAACCAGTATTCTTCTTATTGAATTAACCCTTTCCTGAACATTTTTAGCTAAGTACGGTATTTCGTCGGTGACGATACCGCTAATGCCATTAAACTTGTCTATCCCAATTACTGTATAGTCTGTTGATGTGTTTGATTTGTGGGTGTCGATAAGCAGACGCAGAAAAGATAGATCATGCGTTAGCACAACTATCTGCCTGTTTTGCGATAATTCTACGATTTTGTCAGCAATTAAAATTCGATAATCCATATCTAGAGAGGTAACTGGATCATCAAATACGATCGAATTCAAGCGCCCGTCTATGGTACATTCCGCCAAAAAGTTAGAGAGGGCAATAACTTTTTGTTCTCCTTCACTTAAAATCGAGCTGATTGTATGGTTTATTCCGTTTAAGCTGCATTTTTGAAAGGTGTTTCCCTGGCTTGTCCTCGTTTTTGAAATTAAAACTTTTGTCGCCAGGTCAGGATTAAAGAAATTCAAATGGCTGATGAACTCTTGATGTTGAAGACTTACAGCCTGATCTTCCATGAGGTCTCCAATTTTTCTGGAAATGCCTGTTGTGCTCAATTGAGATTTACACCTAGCAATCCATGTTTTATATACGTGCTCATGATGATATCGCAGTATGGTGGCTTTATTATTGAACAGGAATTCTTTTGCAGTTAGTTCATTTAGTTCAGCAATTAGAAGGTTTCTATTTTGCAAAAGCTGATTGTTTTGTGCGATTTGTTCATCAAGATTTGGGATTAGATTCGATATGCTTGGTGTAAGAGTCGTTAGATTGATATTTAGTTCTCCGCCATTTTGTAAATAAGCTGTTATCTGCTCTTTATATGTTATAATGGAGGCGCTGAATTGTGTGTAGTTGCTTCTAAAATTCGGAATCAGTTCTTCTAATTCTTCAAAGTTTTCAATGGGCGGGATGCTGAGCGCATTATAGGTGTTTATCCTGCTCTGAATAGTTGAGTTTACGGTATTTAATTGAGTAGAAACATCATTCAGGATAAAGCCATTAAATGTTGCCATCCTTTGTTGGGCGGTGTCGTCTAATTCTTGCTGGCACAGCACACATTTTTCTAATGAACCCAAGGACGGAAAATTTTCGCCATCTGAAAGATTAGCACTATGGGCAAAATTCTTTGCAGACTCCCAAAGCGTTCTCCACGCGCTTGTGCCGAAGCCCTCCAATGTATTTGTTGTGGTCAATTCGGCAGTGGCGATTAGATATGCCTGGTTTTTGTCATTAAAAGAGCTTCGATTTGCTATTATTTCATCAATGCTTTCCTGGCTGAAAAGCACTTCAATTTGCTTTAATTGTTGGATGTAGTTGTTTATTCGGCCCTTTTTACTGCTTAAGTTAGTGATGTTTTGCTGAGCATTTTGGGAGGTTGTCAAGCTTAGAAGTTCCTGTTTTCTATCAGAATCAATTTGGCTAAATTGAATAAATGTGTCAATTTGAGATCGTTGTAAAGTTTCTATTGTTCCGTACCAACGGAATATTTGAGTTTGAGCCAATATCTGGTCGATCATTGGTTTTTGCGTAGTATAGGGTGCAATAGTTGTGTCAAACTCTCGCGAAATAGTTCCAAGTAGAGAGATAAGTCTCTCTAATATGTCAATCCCAACTGGTTTGTATTCGGTGGGATTTTCACTGTTATTATAGATGTGGCCACAATCATTATCAAAAACAAATATTGATTTCAGGAGAGGATCAACTGGGCCAGCGTCTCTCCAAGTAATGTTAACAGTTGCGTTATTATCCTCAATCACAAACCCAACCTGTTGTTGACTGGCCGACGGGTTAAAAACATTCTTTTTTAGATCTATGCTTGGATTTCTGCTCCAGCACAATTTCTTTAGAATGCGTGAGTAACTGGATTTTCCGGAGCCATTATTTCCGTAGACTACTGTTAACCCCATATTTGAGAATTGCAGACTCCCTTGACTATGGAGAGCGCTAATGTTGACAGGATTATTCAAGCTGATCAATTTAGGATAACTGCCAGTTGTCACACTTGTTGCAGGGATATGGGAACTGTTGAGCGGAACTGCATTTAAAGTGATGGTTGTGTCGCCACATTCCTTCTTAATTAATTCTATAAGTTCATCAATGTCGCTTTGAAGAACTGTTGTAGAAGTTATCAGTCGCCGCAAGGCATCTTGAATGAAAGCAGGTTTGGTCTGAGACCAATCTAATATTTCTTGATATATAGCCATTTTTGGTCTTAGTTGTTGGTTTTTGGAGCGTTAGAGATATAAATTACTGGCGTTAACAGAGTTTTTTAGAATGTTTGGTTGAACAACTAAGGTAGGGAAAATCGATGATTGTCGTTTACGGGAAACCGTATAACTGATTATCATGAAGACTTTTATCAATGTATATTTTAGTCATACAACTATATTAAAGAGAGGAATACCCGATGCCATCTTCATTCAACATGACTGAAGTGTTATTTAGAAATAGCATTTATCGTTACGATTAAACCAATGTTTATCCAGCAGCTGATTCAGGTAATTTTAATACCTTTAAAATTACAGATATGGAAATTAACTTAGAATTAAGAAGCGAGGTACTTCGATACTCTCTACACTTAGAAGATGGCATCAACAGTCTTTTGTTGCTGAATCTCGGAATTTTTGATGTCGGCCGCACAACACGGCTGTTTGGCAATAAAGCAGGCATCAACTACAAGCAGAAAATTGACTTGCTATTTGATATCGATGTACTCACAAAAGAAGAAAATGCAGAGATGGAGCTCTTGAGTATTTTTCGCAACAAGTTGCTTCACGACATTTATTATAATTCAATGCTATCAATAATAGATAGCCTGGATAAGGGCTTAAAGTCAAAATTCAAGGTTTATTTCGAAAAAGGTCAAGACATAGGTGATGAAAAAGACTGCCTAGCAGCTTTAAGGAAATTGTTTCTGAAAAATATCAAGACAATATCAGAGAAAAACAAATACCTCAAAGAAATAAGTGAGCAAAAAAGAGAGCTATTTGCCGATGGGCAGAATAGGAACTTGCATCAAATCGATGTTTTTTACGATTTGATTAAAGAACTGTCTCTTGACTTAGAGCAATCTAATCTTGAAGATCCCGAAGTATTAAAACTGGCGCAAAAACTGTTTATCACAATCAAAAAATATCAAGACAGGTTTTCTTACGCCGAAGGTAAGGTTTTCAGTCAAGAGGTCTTTTCCAGCATTTTTGGAATTCGCAGGATGGGAGAGGAACAGCACAGTAAAATGAAAATCAACTATGATGAATATGCAAAGGCCAAACTCAAGGGGAAATCAATTGATGGCTAATCGAAATACTAGATCATGCCGGTGCTTTAAAGCCTAAATGAAATAAAAAAAGTGTTATACCATAAATACTGATATTTAGAAGACCATGAAAGGAATCTGTAAACTCTGCCAAAAGGATAAGGAACTTATCAAACGCTCCCATTTATTCCCTAATTTCATGTATAAAGGAATTGCTGACGGAAAAAACAGGATCAATATCGTATCGTCAGAACGTCCGTTGGAGCGAAAATGGGCGCAGACGGGTGCGATGGATGAATTTATTTTATGTGCTGATTGTGATAACGGCATTCTTGGCAAACTGGAAAGGTATGCGAATAACTCGCTATACAGTAAATCCTATCTGAATGACAGCGAGGATTTTGAACAATTGACCCCAAATCCAGGGGTGAATATAGTGGCGTGTAAGAGACTAGATTATTCAAAATTCAAGCTTTTTCTGGAATCGCTATTGTGGAGAGCCAGTATAACCTCTCACCCTATGTTCAGTAATTTTAAGTTTTCTTGCGATCAAGAAGAAGAGTTGAGAGTTTCGATATTGAATCAGCAACCGTTGGGGGAAGCCTCGTTTCCCTGTGTTATGATGACCTGTGCAGATGCTGGAGTAAAGACGGATATTGTTGCAATTGATCCCAGCAAAAAAGAAATGGTCAAATTTTACATCAACGGATTTACCTATACATTTTATTGGGGCATTGGCAACACAACGATCGAAACGGTATCAATGGCGCTAAGAAACAATAATACTATGGTTATAGTAAAGCTGGCTAAGGATGATTGGAACAATATTCGAAAATCGTTAGTGGGAGCTTTAAGAGATGCGAGCTTTCCAAATTTGCCAAAACGGTAACCTTAGAAACTTGCAGGATATCAAGTTGTCTTGAATGAGTTATCTCTTACGATAAAACTGCCAGCTTAATAAATATATTAAATAGAATATTTGAGATAATGGAAAAGGAATTAACAAGTCTGCTGCTACAGGTGGCTGCTATCGGTCTTATTGGTTACGTCGCATTCTTTAAGACTTATTTTAGTGAAAAGGGCAAAAACATGGCGACTAAAGAGGATGTCCAGGAACTCACGTTTCTAGTCGAACAGACCAAACAGCAGTTCACCAGCGGCATAGAGCTCTTAAGAACTAGGCTAAACCTTTATCATGCGAGTTTTACATCAATAAAGACATTGGAAAGGGATGCTTTGATTAAAATCAATACAGCTTATTCCGAGTGGGCTAATTCACTGGTCACTTTTTCGCTGGCCTTCTATTTTTACGACAATTATGAGCCGTTAAAAACAAAGGATTTGTTCTTCAATGAAAAGTATATGGCTTTTAAAGTCGCAGAAGATAACCTACATCTATATGCACATGATGAAGAATTAAGAAATATTCTGACGAAAATAACGCAGGCCACTCTTGAGCTACAAGAGTCGGTTCTAAGTCACATCACGAAATTCATTCTCAACTGTAAGACCTATAACGATCTTCGTTCGATGGCGCCTGAAGGAGATCAGCAGCAGTTAAATAGCAATTACCACACTTTGCAGACCCCCCTGATAGAAAAAAGCACCACCGAAAGCCATCGGCTATATCTTATAGCTTATGATTATCAGATAAAACTCATCAAAAACTTAAATTATCGAATTTATCAACTGATCGGCGTTCAGCCAGAGCTTTAACAAGTTACATGTTAGGGTCTAGGATGATTAACGATGTTTTAATTAAGCCAAGCATTCATATTCAGCCGGAATGTAAGGAGCAAGCGATAAAATATCAATGCTTTACCATTTCGGATATTGGGAGTTTAGTTGTTTAGCATCCTGTCAATTTAAGAGTTTGCATAAAATCCTTAAATTGTCAGTCAATTTAGCTAAAGACTGGGCGATAAGGAAATACCGAATATGAAATATAATCTTGATGTTCTCAATGATAAAGAATTTGAAGATCTCTGTAAAGATCTGTTAGATGCATACTATAAAGTTGATTTTCAATTGTTCAAGGCTGGGAAAGATGGAGGTATCGATCTTTTGTATGGCGGATCCGAAGGAAATGAAATCGTTGTGCAGGTGAAGCATTATCTTGGTTCGGGATTTGCACAGCTTAAACAAAAGCTGGTTAAGTATGAATTGGATAATATTAAAGCAATGGTCCCGCTGCCCAAAAGATATGTTTTGGCAACTTCTTTGCCACTTTCCCCGCAACAGTCCGCTGAGATAAAAGATATGCTCAGCCCATTTGTTCGTTCTACCGATGATATTTTTGGGAGAAGTCGGCTGGAGTCGATACTCAGCAAAAATCCGCAGATTGAAGAGAAGTTTTTTAAGCTGTGGCTGACCAGTACAAATGTGATGCGCCGGATATTGAATAATGCGGTCGTCAACAATTCGGATTTTCATAGAGAGCAGATACTGTACAAAACCAAACGCTACGTGGTCAATGATGACTTCTCCCATGCAGTTGATAGGCTAAAGAGTAATAAGTTTCTGATAATTACCGGGTTGCCAGGTGTCGGTAAAACCACATTGGCCTATATGCTGATCTGTGAACGGCTGGCAGCGGGCTGCGAACTCATCTTTTCCGATGGAAGCATTTCCGAGGTAGAGGGCCTACTGTCCCCTGATCCCAAAAAAAAGCAGATTTTCTTTATCGACGATTTTCTTGGGGCAAATCTGCATGACATCCAAAACCCAAAGAACCCCGAAAACAAGATTATCAGTTTCGTATCGAAAATACAGGCGTTCTCAAATAAATACCTTGTTTTTACTTCCAGAACGACTATTCTAAACCAGGCCAATTACCGCTTTGAAGGTTTGAGGCGTAGTAGGTTGACCTCCAATTCAGAGTATGAGCTTGAATTGAAAAGCTATTCTGCGCTGAATAAGGCTAGGATTTTGTATAACCATCTTTATTTTAATGCTCTTGATTCTAGGTTCACGGCCCCATTTTACAAAAAAGACGTTTATACAGGTATTATCAAGCACGACAACTTTTTTCCGCGATTGATTGAGTTTATTACCGATGTGCGCCACTACGATCCTGATGCCCATCTGTCTGTAGAAGATTTTGTTTTTTATCAGTTGGATCATCCGGATGAAATATGGAAACACGCGTTTGAACAGCAGTTGGACGATGAAGACCGGTTTTTGGTTATGACTTTGTTTTCTTTGGGCGGCAACTATGTAGCTGAAGATATTCTGGAGGTGGCATTTACATCACGTTACGAGTACGAAATTACCAACAACGGCCACAAAAGGAAACCACTGGCTTACCGGAATTCGATCAAGAAGCTTCTCAACGGCTTTGCACTGGCTAGCCAACACACCGGGGAAAGCCAAAACAGGTATTCGTTTTTGAACCCTTCCATTACTGACTTCTTGTTGGCCTTTCTCAAAGAAGATAAGACGGAGCAAAAGGCGATGCTTTGCTCAATGGCCTTCATTGATCAACTGTTTACTTATTTTGGCCATTCCGAAGGGAAAATAGTAATAGATCAAAGAATGCGGCCAAAAATTTTCGCTTCGATAGTTTCCAATATAGATGATATTGAGCTGGTAAGGCCCGGGAACAGGGCGCAAAGTCTATTGGATGTCTCTATGGAATTTTTTCCAATGGAGGTTGTCAAAGACAATTCTGTCGCACTGGATTTAATGAAAAGCATACTGAAAGATTCTTCAGGTATTAATTCATTTATATTGTCGATAATCATTCTCCAGTTTGATGTTGAGGACTATCCATTAGTGAATGGTTTTGTTAGAGTAAACTTCTACGATTATATCGGCATTATCCTGCACAACGCTAAGGAGATGAATGATCTTAGCCACATTACTGAAATCTTTGACGAATTTGCTGTTAGCTTTATTGATTACATTAATTACGGTGAAAACAAAAAACTGATCGAATCCAGGCTCTCTACAGCCTTTGAATCATTTACAAAGGATGTTGATTTTGATCACGGGGAAATTATTGCGGAAATTGGGGAAAGAGGCAGGTCATGGGCGGAGGCGAGCGTTGAAGATGTGATGTGGAATGAATATATTGCATTTGTAGCAATGGTGAAGCTGGATGATTATTTTGATGAATTCGAACATTCCTATGATGTAAGTGTATCAGATATTATTGATAGTGTTTTAGAGAACATCGATTATGATGACGACGAGGATCGGGGATATCGGGGAACCATAACCCCCGATTATGATAGGCCAAAAGACGAGTGGGAAGATATCGATCGGCTATTCTCCTAAATCAGGAATTATGGTTTTTGATCTTTTGCGCAAACTAGCGTAAGTTTCAAAAGATTTTGCATCAGAGAACTTCCATATAAACCTATTTTGTTAAAAAACATAATTCAAATCAAGTCCCGAAAACATGGCAGGTTTTCCCTTGCCAATAACACTTCCAATTCTTATTTCAAGGGGCTGGATCAGCTGTGCCGGGATCCTTAGCCATAAGGGCATGTTATAATAGTTGATGTTGAGCAGCGGGCCGAGATGCACGCCTGCCGACGGAACGAATACGGGGTAGGGTTTTCCGCCATGGAATTCCAGGCCGGCTTCCATGTAACTGGTGAAGCCAAGGAACTTTTTGTCGGTGATCCAGTAGGCGTAATTGCTCCTGATGCCGCCTTTTATCTAAAAATCTTTCATACTCATAACTCGGGAGATTTTTGGAACACTTTTAATGTTGTCAAGTTATTTATCCCTCAATTTGTTGATTGACGTACCAAGGTGGCATGAACTTAAATTTGATATTTTAAATACTTTTCGTTTTTTTATAATAAAAACTCATAATCAATTTATTAACCTAAAACCGAATAACAACTGTGAATTCTTGGGGGAAATTATACTCACTATCTTGATTTAGAAATATAGGGATTAAATTTTGAAATAAATTCTATTAGATAAAGCCTATTCCGATGCGTTGCTTAATAATACAAATGAATTAAAATAACTTATAGCGAATGACCAATATTGAAATCATCACCCTGAGCAATACTGTTTTAACAACCATAACCCTGGCAATTGCGTATTTTAATTATAGCCATTCGAGAAAAAAGGACTTTCAAGATAAGTTGTATCAACTAAAACTCGATGCTTACAAGGACCTGAATACAAAATGCTATGAAGCTTACCTAGCCCTTAGCACAAATGCTGAGCCTTTCGACCAGTTCAATGAAATTGATACCCCAGAGGAATGGGATAAGGTATTGGGCAAAGCATCTCCTAAGCTCTATAAAATTGGGTATGGGCTTCAGGAATCTATCTTTGGATACGCTTATCTCTTGCCTGATAAAGTGCTGGACCAATATCATGAATATTCCAACTTCTGTATAGGATTCGTAACCATGGCCTTCCATTTCGATACTGCGCTCATTGCCGATAATACCGACAGGCTATGGGACTACTATACCGGGCTGGTCAACCTGATTAGGCAGGATCTCAATATTGAGGTAATCGATAAGGGGCTTCTAAAAAGGGTATCTCGTCCTTAGAACTTCTAACCTATCAATACAATCATCTAAAACGGAAAATTAGGAATGGAAAACAAAGCTCAAAAAAAGGGATGGACTTCTCTCAGTCCAGCCCAATTTCAAGAATCTTTTGCAATCGTCTCAGCAAATGCCCAGCGGCATTTTGACTGTGCCGAGCTACTATCTGCTGCGGCACATCACCAAAATGGCATCGCACATTTGATTTTAGGTTCAGAGGAACTGGTAAAATCTCTCTGGTGTCTTTTAATGTCACGGAAAGTGGAACTCAAAAAACTGCCCTGGTTTACCAAGCTATTTTATAACCATAAAGTTCGCCATGATCTGTTAAAGGATTTTTTCACTATCTATTTATTCTTTTTCAATTCTTCATTGCCAAAAAGAAAAAACTCAGATGGGTTTCTAAAGACTATTGGGATGTTTCTGGGGCGCTCGTTTGCTGCGTATGGGAATTATAGATGGTGGGAGGGAGCAGATGAGATGAAGCAGCGTGCTTTTTATGTTGATTTTGCTGATGGTTTTTTAGATCCGGCTACGATTACGTCTGCTGATTACAGCAATGCTTTTAGCTATGTAAAGCTTTTTCGAAATGATTTAAAACAGATAATCTCTAAAATTGAGAGCTCGAGTGATAAGCAGCTTGAGGATTTGGTAAGCGATTTACAGATTTTTGAACTCGATAGGCTTCGTCAGGAGGCTTATAAGGCCGCGAAGGATCTCAAGAAATCTAAGAATGGGGGAAGTAAGGCTGGTTCCTAGGTTATCTTGGCATTATTTTAATCTGGGTATTCCTGATGATTGACTTTGAAAACCTCGAAATTGGTAAACCAATTAAGTTTTTTTAGATCCTCTATCACCTGTCCCTCAAGTTCTTTAGAGAATGGTTCAACTTCCATTAGGCCAAATCTAAAGCCGATGGCGTCCTGGGAAAAACCGATGATGGCAATCTTTTTATCTTCGTACTTATTCCAAACCGCGTATCCTTCTGCTGCGATTTGCATTAGCGTCATAACCATATCGTGCGGCATATTTCGGCTGTATAATACAAAGGCGATAACAAGGTCATTCACTTTTCCATATCTCCTAACTATGTAGTCTTTTCCTGCATTCTGGTATTTGCCCCAGAAGGCCAAGAACTCGGACCCGATAATCCTTCTCTCGAATCTGCTAAGCGATAGCAGCTCGACGGCGAGAGCCATGTTGCTTTGACCCTGTTTATATAGCACCTCGTTTTTTAGGAATTCATCCACGAAATAGCTCGCCCGATCGGCTGCTTTTTTATTCTGGACTTCTTTTCTTTTTAGATAATCCTGCCATTTACCATCCAGTTCAAAGCTGCCACCGTTAAAACTTCTATCGTAGAGATGTTTGTTAAATTTTCTATTGTGCCATAAAAAATCTGCAAGTAGATCAGATTCTGTCCCAGATATTAATACAAAATTAGGCCCTTGATCGATCCGGTTTGTATTGTAGTCCAAGAATGCCTGCTGAACATGACCTTCCCATTCCTCTTCCGCTCCATTCATGATCGTGGTGTTTTTATCATGAAAGATAACCTCACGCTCACTTAAGTACTGGATAAAGTCTGGAATGGTATCCAGCTCCTGGACAATTCCCAGAAATGCGTCCCAGTTAAAGATATGCACATATTTATTGCTAGCTGTCAATCTTCCACCTGGATAGAAAAGTGGTGCGGTGCTATGATTCACGATAATGCGATATACGTGTGCATATTTGGAGGGATCAAATTCGATCTCTCCAAGGTCACTATGATTGATAAATAGTTTTCTGCTTGCATCAAATAGCCTTCTTTCTGCTCCAGCAACCTGCGATAGCGCTTTATCTAGTGTCGATCTAAAATAACGCTCATAATTTCCCTTGAACTCATAGTTCTTAACTGAAAGAATAATCATCGTATTCCGGAAAAGAATGAGCAGGTCGCAGATTTCCTTTCTAGAGCCTTGCTCATCTTTTGGCCCTGGATAACACCAATACTTAAGATAGGTATCAAAAGCTAAAGTATTAACCGCTTCCTCGCCAATATTTCCTTTTTCGTTTTCAGAACTTTGCATTATATGAATATTAAAATGCTATCCTTTATAAATTGAATTTATTTTATCCCCGCCATTTTCCAAATCGCTCTTCTTCCATACTTCTCTCCCAATCGATTCTTCTTTCAATGCTACTGATCTGACTTTTTGCCCAGATCCGCACGTTAGCATTTTTATGGTCTAATATCGATTCAAACATTTGCATCTCATCCTCTAACTTGTGAACCACTGATCCTACCCAAGAATAGCTCCCCAATTTAGCACTAATTTCATCTAAGAATTTATTGCTATCTCCAAAAACGTCAATAAGTTCCAATGCGATAGGATCAAATGTTTTCGCCCCTGTGTTCAAATTGTGTATAGGGATGATCCTTGCAAAATATAAGGCCGTGTTTACCGGCTGCGCTTTAAGCCAATCCATTATAAGATTCACCTTTGGCTCATCCACCCCGAACAAAAGCCCGACTGTTTGTCTGCTGTAGTCAAACCTAGCTTGGATTACTGTAGTAAGATAAAAAATGGCGCTGTCGTACGCAATTGGGTTATCAAAAACGGTTTTAATGGTTTCCCAAAAAACATCAAAATATTCCTCTAATAAAAGTTTTATTAGCTGATGCAGTTCGTTATCTATGCGGTAAAAACCTTCACCCTTATTGCAAATTTCTATCACCAAATAACTGATATATGACGCAAAATCATTATCATTTGTCCCTTTTAGTAGTTTATTGACCGTTTCTGACCAGTAATATTCTATACTGTTTTCAAATTCAAATTGGATAATTTCAATGCTTGCAATTTTAATGAGGTGCTTTAATAATCCTGATAGCATTTGCCACTGCTCGGGATCGTTATAGCTCCAGGTGTAACATAAAATAAATGCAACGGCTTTTCCATGACTATCTGCATTAGAGAACGAATCCATTAAGGTGTAAAATTGTCCCTCTGGCAAGTGCCTAAATCCCCATCCATATTTAAAATTCAGAAAATCCACTGAACGCAATTTTCCAACCTTGATATCCTCAACCAATCTTTCCAGCTTTTGATACGGAAGTTCAATCCTCTGCGCCAAGTGAATAGCTAGTGGGTAGAGCTCCTCATCAGCATAAATGCGGTCGTAAACTTGCTGAGCAATAGATTTCTTTTCTTCGCCGCTTAGTAAAAAACCAAAGAGTACTGAAAGGTTTTTCTGCTGCGCATTTTCTTTCTTAAGATTTACCAGGAAGAGATCCAGAAATAATTCTACTTCTTCTTCAGAGGTAATTAGCTTCCCAACCGTGTTGCCAAACAAAAGGCCCTCGGCGATGTGGCCAGAGACAAACTGTGGTATAGCATTTTCCCAGCCGTTCTTATCTGAGGCAAACTGGGTTGCAACTTCAACCACTTTTTTTGGGATAAAATCTTTTTTTCCATCTTCAGTCTTTGTCCTGAAATAATCCTCGCTGGTAGGATTTCTGACAAACATCTCAAAATTGGCATCGAAATTATCGGGGGTTATTTTAGCAATCAAGCGTTTTAATTCTCCGATAGCCTCGAGATCGTAGATTCTATTATGGCCGATAATTAGCTGGATTTTTGGGCGAATCACTCTCCAATCCAGTTTTCCCAAATCATATAGTTCCTCTATTTTTGGGATAACTAACTTTCCCAATCCATTTTCGCAAATACCGTACAACCTCTGTAAAAGAGTATCCTTAGCATCTTCGGCGTCCGGGCCATCTGCTACCGCTTCTTGAAAGAGTAGATTGATCGCATTTGTCCAGTAATCTGTAATCTCCTTAGCGCTTGGTTGATAGTCTTTTGGGTGCTGAGAATACTCCTCTTCTGCGCCCACGCTTCTCCTAAAGTTATCGGTTTTAAGGGCTCTGGATGCGGCGCTAATTGCAAGGTCCCGATAATCACGGTCTTTTTCTAGAAGCGTTGCAATAACGTTCCATCTTTTTTCCAGATTAACCTCTGTTCCAGGTAGCCTTATATGAAAAAGTTGCAAGAACTGCTGACGGGAGTTATTTGATATATTTTCATTTTCTGCGGTAGCAAAGGCGGCTAATATAAAAATTGACTTTTCAAAAGCCTCCGCCCGGAAACATAGCTGTTCCAAAGCCCAAACCAGATTGCGGCGACCCGATTTGATTTCTAAAAGTTCTTCTTTGGTCATATGGCCAAAAGCTCTGTTCAGGGCTAATGCACAGGCTGTCGGATTCACGTTTACAAATGAGCGGAAGAGACGTGAACCGACCTCTGTATTTAAAACTCCCGCTGTACTAAAAACCCCTTCACAAAGTTTACCAACAATTTCTTTCGCATACTGTACATGCGTTAAATAGCGGAACTGTTGGCAGAAACTCTCCACTAATTTATATTTTTCTAAGACTTTGATGATTTCCAGGAATTTTGCGGTGGTGCAATTTTCCCACCATTCCTCTGCTAATCTTAGCGCTAGTGGTGTAGGACGGAATACAACTGAAAAGCCACTATTTTCCAGCAACTGCCGTTCCATCATTTCTCTACAGGTTTTTTGGAACTTCCTAACCCTAAGCTCATCATCATTCTCTTCAATATCGCAAAGCTCTCTAGATAAGGCAATTCCTTTTTGCTGATCCTCATACTCATCCCGTACTCCAAAGCGAGCGAATATAGCGCATGCCATCAGTATTTTTTTCTTTTCTGGATCTGTGTAAAAGGTGCCCAAAATTTTCTGCAGGATATTGCTTGTTGTAAGCGTACCTGGCTTCACCCGAGTAGCCTCAGGATTGTCGGCCATCAATACCGCAAAAAATGGTAGACCATTAGAATACTCGACTATAAGCTCTCTATCCTCTGGAGAGAGCTCCTGGAAGTTTTTTTCCAATAAAGCCCTAACTACTGGTTTGAATTTTACCGAGTCCAATTTGATAACCAATGTCTTCCCGCTAATATCTATCTCTTGTTTTTGCTCATCAGGCTCAGGGCTAATGGTTATTAGCCTGAGCTTAGAATCTTTGTTATCGATTAGCTTTTGCATTTCCTGGTGCAAATCCATCGGGCAATTATCCAAAATGATTACTTTATTTTCTCCCTTTCTGAAAAGCTCTTTTGCTTTAGCCAGGACCTCGCGCTGATCACAGTTGTTCATATTTGCATATAGAACCATTGAGGTATTTGCTGCATCACTGCCTTCGCCAGCGGATCTAAAATATTCTAATACTAGATTAGTTTTGCCCAGTCCGGATAAGCCCAGGAGACGAACAATAGGACTTGGACTTTTAAGCTGCTCTCTTATTGAATTGAAAATTTCTTCTGTATACTCGGTTTTTTCAAACTTGAAACGTTGGCTGAACTCTTTAGCCCAGGTATTCCATGTATCAAAAGGGTGCATTTCCTTTTTCTGTCTTTCTTGCTCGGTCTCGAATACAAGTTTCAAAGCTGTATAAAGATTAGCAGAAAGATCTTGTGCCACTTTTAAACGCTCTTCGTTAGTAGCCGTTTCCGGCAAATGATATGTTATTGGAAAACGCCGCTGAGAGATATCAAAAGGTAATTCAGCTGGTGTTCCATAGGCAGTATTCATAACTACAATTACCCGCTCTTCTGAAATTTCAGATAGCGCAGAACCCAACTCGGTAGTTACGTTGTTACTTGAGTATTTTTTGGTTTTCGATGCGATAACAAAAGTAAGATCGCCGATAAAAACATCGCATATGCCTATTTTTTTGCTTATTGTCTCCGGAATATTTGGATACCCTGGAATCCCTTTTGTATCTCTATCAAGATAGAATTCCTGCCCGTCCTGCTTAAATTTAGTTTTAAGTTTTTTTATCGCATCCCGCAAACAGTCTTGAATAAAATTCATGTTTTCGGTCTTCGGGGTATCCGATTGCCAAGAGTAAAATATTTTGAAGCTCATAATTTAGATTATATGCTAAATTAATGAAATCAACCCGTTATCGGAAATTCTGTAGCGGGCCTCGCCTGAATCTAATATCCATTATCGCCAAATGCCCCCGTGAATGTTTTTCTATAGATTTATTTCTCATTTGATTTAACTTTTACCAATAAGCGTATCTTTATGCTATTCATAATTTAGCGCTCAGCATGGTCAAAATAGATTCTACTAAAAAAGCATTTGAACAGGTATATGAAACAGGCAAGGAAAACGCCGAACTAATCCCGAAGGTTGATAACTGGTGCAATCACCTTGATATAGCGTGCTTTTCCAATGGCATGGTTGCCCAGATGTCAGGCCTTGTAAACGAAGTCTCGCTAACCTGTCCCCATGCCTCCCACCCGGTTAAATGGTACTCTGTATCTTACGTGGCTGAGGAATTTATCGAACGCAATTGCCTGGGATGCAGTTTTCATAAAGCTAAGTTGGAACCAAACTATGGTCAGGAAATTCTAGCAAAAATTGAAAGGAAAAACCAAGAGCGAATAGCAGAGGAAGAGCATCGGGAAGCTAAAACTCAGAGGCTAAGGGAGGAAGTTGAACAATTACTAAAAACAGGAAGAAAGAAAGCCAATCAAACGCAGCTATCGATATTAAATCTTGTCTCTACATTAAGTAAAGAGGAGCAAAGAACAGAGTCTGCCGCTAAACTCTCCGCTGCCGCAAAACTAGATCCTACTTTTTTTAGCGATGCGGCACTTGAGGTGCTGTTTTTGCATTTCGCAGATGAAAAAGCTGGAAAAGATTGTATCCTGGCCGTGACAACTGTGATCGCATTTCGCAGGGAGCTTATTCCAAGAGCTTTTGATATCGCCTGCGATCAGCTATCCATTTCTCATCATTTCGACGCCTTGGCTGGTATTTTCTCGCTATTCATTAACCCAGATAATGCAAAAGAACATATCTCTACCATTGAAAAGTTGATCGATAAGCTTTGGTACAGAAGATTTATTGGCGAGCCAGCAAAGCCTGAACGGAATTTTCAACAATCTGAGGCATTATTGGAAAAATTGGGAACTGAAACTCCCGAGGTTCTAAAAGATATTCTAATCGCTCAGTTATCAATTGATGAAAAGGATAAGCGGCTCAATATCAATTTTTTGTTGCATAAATTGATGGGAAAACTGCCGGCGCTGGTCTCGGAACTCACCCTGCCCCTAATCAAATCTCTTGAGCTCAGCGACGATCAGTATGAAACATCGTCAGACCATATCACCATCAAGACCCTGTGCAAACTTGTGAAGCTTTTCCCCGAGTCAACAATCGCAGCTCTAGATGCTGAGATTCCAAAACTATCAACAGATTGCCATGAAGCAGCTATAAAGATAAATATTGAGCTTTTATCTGACCGTGTATTTACCGGTCACCATCCAGAAATCACCAAGAAACTCACTGAAGATTTAAGCGGTATAATGTTTAATAAAAATGTCAGTGAAAAAATAAAGGATGAGGCCTCAAAGCAGCTTTCTTATTTTGTAAGCGACCGGCCTGAACTTTTTCTGGCCAAATTCGATGGGTTTTTAGGTTATCTATCCGAAATTGCTGAAAGTGAGAAGACCTTTGAATATTACCATGATGAAATCAAAACCAAGAAGCCTCATGAATATACCACTTTCAACTATCTAATAGGAAAAAACGTTATCGAGATAGATAATGAAAAACAGCGTTTAATAAGGCGATATAAGGATGTAAAAAAAATCCTGGGTACTCTTTGCAAGGCAGATTCGGGCAGAAATCTTCCCCGGGTGTATTCATTAATTCCCCACCTAGATTCAAAAAAAGACGAAAAATACAAGCTGGAACTTCTCTCTATCATCACCGATTACGTGAAAGACCCTATAACCATTGCGGGCTTTATGCCCCAATTTTATCTACATCTTTTAGACCCTCACTCCAGCAGTATACGCTATAAGGCCATGATATTTTTTAATCTGATCCTGGACCGTTTCCCTATGCTAATTACCTCTCCACTGTGGGACCTTTTTGAGGTATTTATAGCTGATAAAGATATACTGATAAATGGAACGGCGATTAAAATACTAGGTACTATTGCGGAAAAAATGCCTGAGCGTGTGTCGCCCGAGCATTTAGCCTTTCACAGAACCGCCTTATGCAGCAATAATATTTTCGTCAACACCAGTGCAATTGAAATATCAGAGCATTTGTTTAATTTCATGAGTTCAAAGGAACGATACGAAACTCTGCTTCTTCTATTGCAGTTAGCTGAAATTTATTCCAAAGAGGATAATAAATCTTATCTATCTGATGTAGTAGACCAGATCGTAGCATTTGGAGCCGACAGGCCGAAGCTGATTTATCAAATTGCTGAGAAATTTCTATATCCTCTAACCGATAATGAAGAATATTATCAGGCCAAAGAGCAGATTGAAAAACTTGAACGCCTTGTTAAACAATTTCCGTCGATAGGCCCGCTGTGGCTCAAAAGTGCACTAAGCTTTCTAAGCCGTTTCCCTAATGAGGGAAGCTCGCAGGATGATAGACTGGAACTATTCTTCAAAATGCACCGCTTAGATGAAATAACCATTTCCGAACAGTTGCCAGAATTTATAATACTTATTTCATTGCCAAGAACAGCTATGCAGGCCCATCTCGATATCGCTCATGTCCTGGATTTGATGGGGTATTTCGGATTTTACGAGGCTATCAAAGACGTGACTCTGAGACTGACATCGCAGTATTCCGATGTTGCGGCTAATAAGCCACTATTACGGTCGGTTAATTTTTGGCATCAAATTGCCCAGAGTGAAACCCTGACCGATGCGAAACAAAGACTAACTCATCTAAAAGAAGCGGAAAATGTATTCAACTAGAAAAAGTAATAAGGAATTTGCCAAATCCCAACTTAAGCTCAGAGAATCGGTTATCGGGCTTAACGGCAGCCCCAAATTAGGAATCTCTTCACTACATATTTCTTTAAATAGCATTGCCTCCGATTGCGAAACGCTAAGAGAGACCGTTGTCGATACATATGATGAAAAATATTTTGAAGCCCTTGGGTTATTTTTCAAAATTATAAGCCAACACCTGGGCTATATTAATGCACTGCAATCGGGAGACTGCTCAGCAGATGCACTCAGCAAAGCCGTGGCTTTCAACTTATCCCATCTTAATGAATTGATTGCAACCTTACTGACTTCGCGCCCATCTATAGCAACATTAAACACATTAGCCTCTGAGATCGCGAGCTGCATGAAACTCAGCTCCCTTTTTTCTAAGATTGACCAGCTCTCACAGATAAGCCTTCCTTTCATAGATAGCATAGAGACCAATCCTTATGCGGATTTTAAGCGGCATTTATCGGCGGAAGAAGCGCCAAATGCTAAGCCTGCCATTGATCCCCTAATTCTCTCGGTTCAATTTTCAACAGATAATGAGCCCTGGGCCAATCCTCAGGTACTTATGCCGCAACGGCAGTACTCAATCCGTGGAAAGATCAAATTGAACTACATTCCCGAAGGCTACTCTCGGCTCACCATTGGTCATGTGAGTACAACTGATGATGATTTTTTTATTTTATCGCTGCCTGAAATACTGCTCAACGATAAGCTTGAGTATGATATCGATGGCCATGTCATATTTAAATACGTGCAGACTATCTTCGATCCGGCGATAGGCATTAAAATAATTGCTCAGCTACAATCTGCAACGGAGCCAGCATTATATCCTCAGCTGATCGGTTATAATGAACTGATTTCAAAAGTTATCGACGATAAATTATTTAAATATCCCACCGGTTTTACCAAGCTCAACAAAAAGGCAGCAGATATTGTAACTAAAATAAAAAATGAACTGCCTGATATTGAAATCCAAGAACTTGAGCATTTCACCGTTTTACTGTCTGCGGTTTTGAATTACAGCGGATACTGCTCGAGCCATGGCATTTATAAAGGCAAGGACGACATCAATGAGGATGATTTTAGAGACCGACTTATAGCCTACATGAGCAGTAATCCCACGCTAACCAGTGGACTCATCAAAGAAAGCCATATTGGGGGCGGCAGGGTAGAAATCCGCTATGAAAATATTATTGCAGAATTAAAAGTAGAAAAAAACCTCTCTGATAGAAAGAAAATGCTTGATAAATACAGCAAACAGCCAACAGTTTATGGATCCGCACTCTCTGCGGATCTATCGATTTTATGTATTCTCGATCTAACGCCAAAAAAACTTCCCTCAGCGCCAGCTTATGGGAACGTATTTACCCTGTCTGCACCATTGCATGGATTTGAAGGAGAACCCGCGACATCCAAAGTGGTAGCTGTCATCATAGATGGAAACCTTAAAAATCCGAGCTCTTATTAGCGACCGTAAATCAGAGAAAGAATAATAATCAGTTAATTAAATCTTAAAACTTGGAAAACTTACGCTACTATTCCTACTGCTACAGCACAGAAACTCCGGAGAGTGAATATCAACTCATCATGACCAAAAACATGCTCAGTAATGGCAAAATCCTAATTCCCGAGAATGACCTTTTATTTGGTCATCTGTTTTCTTTGCTGATACTCAGCAGCCATCGTGGAGTGACAGGGGATCCATTATTTGACCACCAGGCATGCCTGGATTATCATTTTGATTCCTGCAAGCTTTCAAAAAAGGATTTTCTAAATTATACCAAAATGATGTATCTATCCCTCATCGATGGTATTAAACGGACCAAGGTAAAGGAGGTGATTGATAAACGGATCACCGATTGGCTGGATAACAAAGAAATGGAGCTAAAGAAAGCACCATCTTTCAGCACTTACCTTATGGGCGCAGTAGCCTGGGGTGATGTTCTATGGGAGTACAATACGGGGAATAATTATCAGCATAAGCAGGATTTGACAGCACTTTTCTGGAACGCGTTCGTTTACGTTGAGCAAAAATTTGAAGCTTATTATCAGCAATACAAAATTATTGATTATGATACGCTAAATGACCTAATTTATAAATTCAGACAGAAGTTTATCACCAGTGGTAGGGTCTCTGGGGTCAATTATTATGACGACCTTTTATTGCAGATGATTGAAAAATTTGAGAATTTTAACCAAAAGACCACAACAGCCAGGGATATGACATTAAATGAAAAACTAGATCAGATACTTCTGTTTCTTCAGCAGAATAAGTCCAGGCATAACATCGCCTTTGCAACTGTAGAGCAGACCATATTTCAAAGTAAACTAGATTCGCATGAGGTTAGGGCTCTTTTTAGGCATGTAATTGAAAGCGGTAAAGTGAAGGTCATTAACGGACATTATATTGGCTGGAACGTGGATACAGAGAATTTTTTGGAGGTAGGTGGTTTCAGCGGTAAACAAAAACAAGCTCTGCATGCAGTAATTGACACTAAAAAACCTGAGTTATTTCTATCTTACTGCTGGAGCAATAAAGAACTAGCGGAAGAGATATTTGATGAACTGAAATCTGCAGGGCTTAGGTGCCGAAAGGATAGCCATGAAATAGAGTATAAGGGCAGTATCCCGGAATTTATGGAATCTATACGTAATGCTGATTATGCTATTCTGCTTATCAGTGATGATTACCTGAAATCAAAGAACTGTATGATTGAGTTTTCGCATTTGATGAAAGAGCGGGATAAGGCAGAAAAGATGCTTCCTTTGCTTGTTCCAGGAACTAAGATATTCGACTCGATAAACAGGCTCAATTATACTGATTATTGGAAAAACGAACACGCTACCCTGCGCGCGCACCTAAAATCACTAGATGTCGAAGATGTTTTAGAAGAAGGCCACCATTTGAAATCTATCAGGGATATCTCCCAAAATATTAGCGAATATTTAAACAAACTCAGTGAAATGCTTCACCTGCCAATGGCAGATTTAAAGGCGAACCATTACGGTCCATTGGTTGAAAAAATAAATAAGTTCAGGACCTTGAATTAGCTTAGAAAAACATTATTAAACAAACCTCCTGTTTGACACTGTTGATTCGGCCGCAAAAGAATGCCTCATCGCCATATTATCACGCCTGTTTTGAAGCTTGGCAAGCTGCTGAGTTTTCTTCCCTATTGACTAAGCAAGTATTTAAGCGCATCATAAATCACCGATGCAGATATTCCCTGGAATAAAGGTGTACCGTGTTTAATGGCAAACTCGTCTAGTTTTTCCCTTAACCGTTCATAAACATTAGGGCTCTGAACAGGGTTATCAACAAGCACCTGAATGTCCTGAACCTCATCGTCAGCTAAAGATATAAGCAGTTCTTGGAGTTGCTTGAATTCTTCTTTGCTAACCGATACTTTTCCTGGGTTAAATTCTACTTTTTCTATTACATCTGCAAAATTAACCTGACTGCCTTTTTTTGCTATGACCTTTCCTATCTTCATATTGTTATTGGTTGTTTTTCTATTGTCGACAAAATTGTTTATTGTCATATTGATCTGAACGGCATCTGGCGCCGCCTCACTAAAGTGGATCACTTTCAATACGTTATTTGTCTGCTTATCCCTCCACAAACCCTGTTCACGCAGCATTGCCATTTTGGTCAAGAGGGCGATTTTGGATACATAGCTATCGATCTGCTGGGCAATCTCCACCTCACTTAGCTCCTTTACATCTTTAACGTTAAAATCCCAGTAAGTCTCTTCGGCACTTTGAAGTCTTAAGGTAAACTCTTCATGGCTGATATCTTCATCTGTGAAATAAAAAAGACTAAGCGAATGAAGCGATTTATTGATAAACTCAACGCCCAAATTCATCCCGCTCGAAGATGTGAAATAGTTGGAAAAAGAATTCGCGAGTTCCTTTGCGATATTGGCGTTGATATTATCCGTCTTTATAGTCCTTGGCGGGGTCTGCTGACGGTACTTTATACAGCCTGCTCCAATCCTAACTTTGTTTAGCCTTTCCAGCTCGGAGAGCTCCTGATGACCTTCTTTTAATATATTTGAATAATTGACGTTATCAAAAATGATTCTCCCCTGAACCTCTTCCTCTTTATTGAGGAACAGAAAATTAACCGAATCATAAAAGAGCTTATTTGCCGCCTCGGTGGAGACAAAGAGCACATTATCATGGTAATAATTTCCGGTGAAATCTGCCGTGCAGCTGAACTTGGCATTGGTAAAATTGAGCTCTTTCTCAAACTCACAGTTCTCTATCGAAAAATCGCCGCGGAAATCGCAACCGATAAATTCTGTCTTTCCCAAAAAACTGCAGCTATCTAGCAAGATAGATTCGCAGGCAAAGATTCCTGCATTAAAATACGCATTGGTGCTAAAATGAACCTTTTGAAAATTGCATATATTCCCCACACTCAGCCCTCCAAATTCTGCGTATTTTGAGAACTCACAATCACTGGCCAACAGCCCACCCTGAATTTTCGCATCGTTGAAAGATATCTGTGCCAACTGGACCTTGTTGAGATGAAACTCGCCCTGTATAAGCGCATGTCCAAAGTTAATCTCGGTTTTATCAGCTTCGAAATCTTCAAAATAGAGCGGATCTACCACCTCGCTCTCCATCCAGGACCAGAGAATGTTATCCTTGAATTTTAAACCCTTGATCCTAAGCTCAACCTGAGTACTGCCACCAGCTAGTTCATACTCTTCACCAATAAGATAGAAGCCAGCAAAACTAACCTCTTTGAGCATTGGAGGCTGGGTCATCATATAAGTTACGTTATCGAGTTGGCCGATGTAGGCAAGCAGCAAATCTAACCAAAGATGAAAATCGTTTTCCAGCTTCCAGTCAATATCCATGCTATGAAAAATGCAAAGCCCACTGGCGTCTATGGGGAATTGTTTATCCAAAATTTTTGCTACCGGAAGATCATCTCTTGAAAACCTTTTAACGTAATCAGCAGCATGACATGGTCGGGCAGGAGAGGTCCGCGTTAACTGGTATCTGCACATATATTAGCTCATGATAAAAGATTTAAATTACCTATTTCAAATTTATGATATGATTTGAAATTCTTGCATGACCTAACCGCTAATTTTGAATTTAAATTAGCCGTTGTACTCTCTATCTCTTGAACACCGAAGTTTTCATTTGGGATCATTTCTGTTTGACAAAAGAAAAAATAGGCTAAATCCCTGAGCGAAATTAGCGCCCAGTTATGTTCTAAAAAATTTAATTCGGTTTTTATCAATGGTTTTGGGAATTTTTCCCAAAGATTCCGCTCTGTTCTGTTTTTATCCTGCGTTATTTTGACAAACAGATTATCACTTGGGAACAACTTTTGGCTTCCAATTTGGCTGACTTTCCACTATCAGATGATTAGCGGTATAAGTCTATGATTGAACTTATACTCCGTGAAATAAAAATTCCAATTATATAATGCGAATAAAATCATGTAATCCGTTATCATCTAAATGTTTAACTATTTGCTTTCTTATCCCTTCTGCCTCCGCCAATTGCTTTGCAAGAAGTGCGACTTTGAGCTTTTCATAGAGACTCAAGGTCTTTGCATTGATGTCACTAAGGACCTCGTAGAGCTTTTCTGCATCAGTAACATAAACCGCGTCATCTAAATTTATTACATGTCCACTATATCCTGCCACTTTTAGGATTAGCGAGGCGATAAGGGTATGCAATCTTAAGGATATTTGGTTAAGCTCAAATTCCTGTTTAATATCATTCGGATTTCTTCCATGTAGATAGTCGTTCCTTTTATCGATTATTTCCACATCCCCCCCACTCAATGCAATTCCATAAAGTGTAAAGGTTTTTACCAGTTTATCTCTATTGGTAGGCCCGTTCAATCCGACTATTTTCTTTTCCAAAATTATTTTTGCTTCCTCTGAAAGCTCAGCATCGTAGCTGGTAATCACTGCGCGGATCTCATCTAGAATCTTTGCTGCCAATTCTTTATCGGTGATAGGTTTAAGTTCTTTCTTTTTTCGTTCCCCGAGCTCCGTTGTCAGCCGCTCCAGCGCAACTGAATACAAGGCTCCTTGTTGCAGCGGATCTGCATTGCCCATTGCAGTAACCACAAGAGCTGCCGCGTGCATGATATTTTCATTTTCGTATAGCGCTTGGCACAGCGCTGAAAATATTTTAGGACTAAACCTTGTGTCGACATCCTTATACTCTTTTTCGTAATCTTCATCCTCTGGCTTGACGATCATTCTAAATAGATTAAGATCTATAACCCTTCTAGATGAAATCACATGCTCTCTATCCATCTCGTACCAAACGCCATCTATTTCTCTAAAACCAGGGTCTGTTGCAGCTACATAAGTCAGTCCTGCGGTATAAAACTTTCCACTCAGTAAAGCTAGTGCAGTCCGGATGACCTCTTCATGTTTTTTAAATTCGCTCAAATCCTGTGATTGCAGGCCATCTATCACCAACATGCTTTTTGCCAATCCATATATCCGAAAGTCGCCTCCACCAAAGGAAATATCGGAATGCGGATAGGGCTGACGGTAGGTGATGCCCATTGTTGTGTGATTTAGATTGAAGCCCTCATGATCCGTCCAATGCGTACCGGTACTGCCGATAATATCATTTGGACCAATAAAATCCACGTCTCCAGTATTGATTATTAAACGGTTGAAACATTCCTTAAAGTCGCGAGCTGTGAAATGATTGGCTTGCTTAAAACGTCCTTTTAAGGTTTGAGGTACATAGCCAAAATTGGTAGAAAAATCGAAAGCGCTATTTTTTGGAATCTCGATAGCTTCATTGCTGGATTTGATCAATAGATTTCTTTGAAGACCATATGATTCCTGGTGTAACACGCCTCGCACCTTTGGCGGCAATGGCATGGTAATCTCGTAGCGGATCCCAGGTGAGGTGTCTGTAAAGAGCCTAATGGGGTATTCTGTGACCTTAGCTTGATCCTCTTTGCCATCAGTTTCAATGTATCCTAGCTTGATCTTAAAATTTCCCGGCGCGGCGAAATCGTGAATGGCGGTAATGCTGGGAATTAAAAAAAGCTCAATCGCGCTTTCATCTAACATTGGCAGATCATGGGGCTTGCTTACAAAATCTTCCCAACCTTCCTTTTTAAATCGTTTAACAAACTTTTTAAAGGAGTTTTTTGCCAAAATTTTAAGGTTTGAACCAAAAACCCACATCGGTAAAGACCGATGCTCATGGGCGCTTAACCTAGCATATATAGACTGGGTAGGATGGGGGCCGATGTCCGATGTAAGCTTATTGTGCCATAGGTAATTGTGTGGTCCGATTTTTCCGGTCAGGGTCAAAAATAATATGCCCAGATATGGGTACGGACCACGCCAGCGTTTTTTATCGTCCAAATAATAAAACTTTTTCATTTTATATTCTCTAGCTCTTTTTAAAATTTGCTCTGCAATTGCAGAATTCTCACTGTTTACAACTTTATTATTTTTAAGCCCTCTTTATTGTAATCGCAAATCTGAAAAACAGGCTCGTATCCGTTCTTTTTGCAAGCCTGCGAAATGTTTTCCATATCATCTTTAGATACTCTGGGCCCAAAGGTTAGGCTCCGTAGATCTGATTTTTCAAATTGGATATGACCGACATCGGCTAATATCCGCCATTCTCTCTCATATGACCAACTGCGCCGTTTTTGGAACATGGCCTTAAAACGATCGATCTCATCGCGGACCTCTATCGCATCATTTGCATATTTGACTGGCATAATTTTTTTCTCAATACCCTTATTATCTGAAAAGTTGAAACCCAGACACACTCCCTTGCCAGCATTTGCATAATGTGACCACATCAGCTCTGAAACTAGATTTTGGGAAAAACAGCACACCCCGATCTGCGATCGGTAGAAATTTTGAAATGCTCCCAAAAGATTCTGATCAAAGACTGGCGCTAGCGAATCCCATACTCTTTTATCTTCCTCAGCACCGGTACTTTTTATCCCGATTTCAGAAGGCTTGATCTGATCTAGGTATTTTGATCTAAAGAATTTGTAGCTGATTTCGAAATTACAATCATAGGGGTCATTCAAATCTACAGCGCTGCCAGCCCAGAAACGATTGTTGTCGAGTAGATCAAAAAGATATTGGTTCACTGTATGATACTTGTATAGCGCCCTAGGCTTTGGCCCAAGAATTCTATACAGCGTTCTGAAATATTTTATATTTCCCAAATGCATATCCTCAGGCTAGGTTATTGCTAAAAAAGAAACTTACCACTCGGGCTTATCTATCCGTTGAAGTTTTAGCAGTATTTTCTGTGCGGGAGCCTGGCCAGCGAAGAATAGGATTATTTTATCTACAACTTTAAAGTCGTAGCCATAGCTTTGATTTGCATTGGGATTATCGCAGGTAAGAAAAATCTTATCACCAACAATTGGTACATCTGGCGCTGTATCAAAATCTTTTGAATCGATGGCATCTCCGCCATGCCAAAATTCTATCTGGAATTTTTTTATCATGTTTTAATTATTAGCTATGCAATATCCGAGCCTTGATGTATCTGGCTTGATAGATTGTATATAGGGTTGATTTAAATTACCTTATAAAGGATTAAGTGCTGCTTTTTTGGGGCTTGTTATCTTCGCTGACTGGGCGGATGCAGCCTTTCTGCAAGATGATATGGAATTCAAAGGATGTCTGTAGCTTGGATAGTTGAAACTGTTGAGTGCGTTTTTCATAGGATTAAATATATAAAATTCCAACATTCAAAAAGAATATCAATAGCTTTAATGAAAATAAGCGCTCCACATGAACTCTATAGCTGAACTAAAAGCCAATACACAACTTATCTCTGATGTAAACTCCAGTGTCGCTGATCTCTGGAGCTACTTTGATGATATCATTTCAACTAAACATTTCCGTTTTTCGGATGATGATATCGATGAGAAGGTAAACCGTGTTTTTCAGAATTTTGTAAAGATCATAAAGCTGGTGCCTTTAATGGCCAGCATAGTAGAAATTCCTCAGATTGTAAGGGGAAGGGCAAATTATAACAGTGAGATTTTTAGCACGCAGGAGCAGATTTCTTATAACAAGTCCTGTCCAGAGCGTATTGCCTTTGGACGCTTTAATCAGGCCTGCGAGCCTATGTTCTATGGGTCGCTTCCAACTGAAACCAAAAACGTGGATTATGTTCTATCCTGCGCCCTGGAATGTTGCAAAGAACTAACCGCTGAAACTGCCGAACTCAAATACCAGGACATAACCGTTGGAGGCTGGCTTGTAAAGGAACCTTTTCCAGTAATCAATCTTTGCTTCGATGATGCGCATCTTGGAAGAAAATCCCTCTCTGAAAGAGCAGGTACATTCGTATTTGGCTACCATTAAGGAATGTTTCTCTCCTGCCGCAAACGAGTTTATAAAAGCGTTTTTACAATACTTTTCTAATCTCAGCGGCTCGTTGGGAGAAACCGATTTTCATTATTTCGCAACCACTGCACTCCTTCACGCCATAAAATGGTATTATGCGGCTGTGGTTGAAGATCCCAAATACGGCCTGATCTATCCAGGGGCGATGAGCGAGAAAAAAGGCTTAAATATCGTGCTCACTACCGATGCAGTTGATAAATTTCTGAGCCTAGATAAGGTTGTCATGTATAGATATTATCTGATAAGACCGGAGAAAACAAAATATGTAGCCTATCCCTGTAGTGATATGGCAAGGCCTCGAAATGGTAATTTTACCATCACTAACTATATCCCTGGTAAGCCCTAATGTATAAAGGGATAACGCCAGGGACATCAAGCTACTGGACAGTTAGGTTTGGGTTTGGTGTAATAGTGTTTTGCGCATAGCTTTTTTTTGCAAATATTTTTATTGTTTAAATTTTCGAATCATTTATGTCAGCTCTCTCCGCCTTAAAGGGATATAGAACTCAGTTCCTCTATTCGCTCCATTATATACTTTCCAATCAGGACAGATCCCACATATACCGTTTGGAAGGGGAGGAGGACCTAGATGTACTCGATGAGCAGGGCCATATTTTGTATGCCATACAGGTAAAGAACCTTTCCAAGGTTCTCGGCCTATCTGATCTTATCTCCCAGAACAAGACCTCTTTTCTAAAAAGGTTTGTGAGCATTTATCCCAAAAGTACCCCAGTACTTGCCTCCTTCGGACCGGTGAGCGAAGAGCTGAAAAAATGGAAGAATGACCCAGGCAAAAAAGATGCAAAGGAGCGTGCCTTATTTCAAAAGGCGGGGATAAGCGAACTGCAGACGATTGTAATCAAAGAAAAACTTATTTTTTCGATAGTCAGCGAAGAGGTAATCACCGAGCAGATACTCGAAATGCTCAAAGCACATAAAAGCATCGACCCGGTGCCGACTGCTGAAAATTTGCTCTACTTCATTCAATATGCTGCCGAGAAGCAGCAGCTGATCTCAACGCGGGAGCTATTGGAAAAGATAGATCAAATCGGGATCTACTTATCTGAGCGGATAGCCTATACTAATCAGTATGGTATTTTCGTAAAGCCGCTTATTAGGGCAGTACTTTCTGCTGAGGAAACTGAAAAGCTTAAGAATGAATTCTATTATGGGATCAGCGCCCGGTATGAACATATCTATTTAAATCTGGATGTATCAAGGGACGCTTTTCTAAAGTCAATGGATGAGGACCTGAATAAACACAATGTGCTCATCATCAGCGGCGCTTCCGGACAAGGGAAGTCAACTCTGGCTTACCGATTTGCATCTGATAAATCCTCGCAGAGCCTAATCTATGAGATCATTTTGCAGCAAGATCCGGTGAAGACCAATGAGGCGATCTCTGCCATCTCTGCTATAACCAAGGGTTTGCAAGTGCCGGTATATTTCATCCTGCACGTCTCAGCCAATACAACCTCCTGGCTTAAGATTTCCAGGGAATTCGCCAGCCATCCTTTCCTTCGGCTTATTGTCACCATCAGAAGCGAAGACTGGTTCCGCGCCCAGAGTTCAGAAATTGATTTTTTCTATTCTGAGCTAGAACTTGAGCTATCAGAAGGGGAAGCTCAAGTGATTTTTGACCGCCTCGAGGACAAGGGACTTATTAAAACCCATAATGATTTTAAAGATGCCTGGGTGGAGTTCAGCGCTGGGGTACCTTTGCTTGAATTTATACACGCTATCACCCAAGGAAGCTCTCTTCTGGAAAAGCTCAGAAGTCAGCTGGCACAGATCAGTCAGGAAGAAGCGCAGCATCCAATCGGTCAATTGGAATTTTTAAGAATGCTGAGCCTGGCGGATGCAAACGGCGCAAGGATTGACTTATCCTGCCTGAGTGGGATGGCAAACATCAAACTCATCATCGATAAATTTGAGAAGGAATATCTGCTCAAACACAGTAGTGATCGCAAATATTTAAGCGGCCTTCATCCGATCCGCTCGATACTGCTATTGGAGCTACTGTTTGATGAATTCCTAGTCTGTAAAAAGGATTACATCAGCCCCTGTATAAAAGCAATTGTGCAGGATGACACTTATTCCTTTGTTTTACAGGCGCTCTATCAAGATATAATTAAAAGTGATGAGCTAATCTCTGTGCTAAAGACTAACGGACGAAATTCCTGGATAATCTATGGTGCAATTACAAAGGCGCTATTATGGGCTGGCATCCGGGAGTATATAGCAACAAACCAAAAGCTTTTAGATGAAATATATCAAAAGACTGGGGATGCCTGGTTGATTGTAACCGATATATACCACGGCGATGTGCTTGACCTGGAAGATGTGCTCAGTAATCTTCCAGGGGATAATCAGGCGCTTTTGAGTGAATTTCGCAACATTAATGAAAGACTAACTCCTAAAAAGGAAGTATACGGACCTGTAGGCAGATTTTTTGATGAAATGGAACTGCCGGATAAGCCTCAATGTGCGCTTGCCTGGAACGCTTTTGGTGAAACTCTTTTCTGGTTATCCAAACTCTCTAACAGGGCTGCCAAATGTGATAATTTTACTATAGCCGATTTTCGTGGTGCATTTGAGCTTCTGGATCTGAAATCTCTATCTTCGCTGATGCTAGGTATGCATTTTTATTCGCAAAGCTTCAACGCCATCCGTTTAGAACTTTTACCGATATTCACCGGCAAGCTCCGCAAAACCTATAACATACCCTTGATTGAAACCAGCAGAGAAATCAGTGTTGATTTTGTGGTCGATATGACGCAGGAAACCGAGCAAAATAGCTGGCATGAGCATACCATTGAAATCTTAGATCTGCTGCGCTGCGCTTATCCGGACATGGAAAAATACTGCTCGCAGGGCCATGGTCATCATCTGGAGATAATGCCTTTGCTACATGATGAAACCACTAAACATATACCTGCAAAAAGCCTCCCATTTTCACAGTGGGTGAGCATCAATGCCAACATCCGTCGGCTGGTAGACTATCCCAGAAGGCCTGAGAACTGGCAGGAATATCACAAAAATCTACTGGACTGGGAATTGCAAATCAGAGCACTTACTCAGAGTTTCAGGCAGGCTTTTACCGCTTTTCGTAAAACAGGCCTTTTTACTGATCTTTTAGCTGTCATGGAGCAGATGCATTACAAATCCTTATCTAGACTGGCAGCGCCAAAAAGCTCGGTAGACCCTATGTGTATACCGGCGAGCACCAGAAGCATAGAGGGTAAAGGTGGCCCAGCTGAGGGCGAAAACAAAGAAACCTTTTTATCTGAAAAATATAAACCTTTTTTTGATAGCTACCATGCCTATAAATCCTCGATTGAGAATTTTATCAGGCAATCTGGCCAAGCCTGTTACGATGTGCTGAAAGGCAGATCAGACAGCGCACACCTGCTGGGAGAAAATAATCTGAGGGTATCTTTTATCAATCTATTTAATGCTGCGGCCCAGAGACCCGAGTTCGAGGCTCAGCGGGAAAAGTATTTCAAAAAGTTCAACGGCAGTAATGCTTCTTTGACTGATGAAGAAATTTTTGGTCTCGGCAGCATCTGGAAAAGCTTTTTTTCGGCAATCGATGCAGATGACCCTAAACGGATAGTCTTAAACGAAGGAATAACAGCCCTGTGGAACGATTTTATAAATTCGCTTAAAAACGCTATCAAAGGGGCGAATAAAAACAGCGACACTAAAGTAGTCTATCGCAATGATTCGGATACCGGGTTTTTGCCCGTTTTTATCAGTCAGAGTACTGATCCTCTTCATAGCTTCCAAAGTCTTGGCGCATGTTATCAGCTTATTTTTGAATGTATTGCTGGTGTAGAATACACCAGTTTAAAATATATGATGCTCCAGCGTTATTTTCCCAAAATTTATATCATTAGCGAATTGCGGGGGCATCCCTTTGATCTCAAATGGCATGAATTCCCGCTGCACCTTTTCATAAACACCCCTTTCAATGAGCTTCTTACTTACCGCTTCGCTACCTATGCAATTGATCCTGCTGTTACCAGGGGGCTAAAGTTAAAAAGCTGGCTTTCAATTCATCCTGGAGCGGTAATGATTCAGTCCCTGGCTACCGATTTTGAGAAACTTAAGCTCTATATCGGGCACATTGCGGATTTAACCTTTTTTGATGATAACCCAGAGCTAGACGAGCTGGGTGATGTAATGATCAAGCAATATGTGAGAGATACGGGGAAAAAAGCAACCGATATCTGGAACAATCTATTGCAGCGTCTCTCTGATTTATCGGCGGAGTTTAGCGAGGATCATGCCGAATCTGGCTCGCTTGAGGATCAGCAGTACTGGACCTATATGCTAGAGGTCATCAATGGCCTGGTTCCTGAAACACTCGAAGGCGGAAGAATCACTTTTGATATGGCCTCGTTGCGGGACTGGTCTACTAAGCTTATTGCTTTAAGTGAACCCTGGGGCATGTTTATTTTACTATTGCAAAGAAAAGTTCTGCTTGAATATGATGATGTTAATTGATCAGGGATAGGTATTAGCGATTGAATGAATTTGTTTATTATACTGATGATGATGGGGAATACTTTTATGATTGAATAACTATATGGTCTAAGAGTGCTCTTTAGCTTTAATTAGGGATGTCAAACTCTAATCAATATTTTTATAAATAATGATGAACTTGATACGATACTTATTAATAATCGTATGAAATCAGCTTATTTATATATTCGTGTCAGCACGGATGAACAGAAAAGGAAGGGTTATTCACTGCCTGAGCAGGAAGATCGTTTATTGAAATATTGTGAATATAACAATATAGAAATCAAGGGTATTTACAGTGAGGATTTTTCCGCAAAGAACTTTAATAGGCCTGAATGGAAAAAGTTAATTGAGGTGCTAAAAAAAAGGCCGCCAGGGGAGGAGAATAATATTCTTTTCGTTAAATGGGATAGATTCAGCAGAAATATTGAATATGCATATGAGATGATTGGTCTATTAAGAAAGAAATCGACAATTCCGATAGCCATTGATCAACCAATTGATTTTTCTATTCCTGAAAGAATAGTCATGTTAGCAGTATATCTGTCAATACCAGAGGCAGAAAATACTAGAAGAGCATTAAATACTATTAATGGAATTAGGAGGGCAAAATTATTAGGTAGATATCCAAGTAAAGCACCCGTTGGTTATGTTAATTTAACTGGTCCTGACGGCAAGAAATATATAGCTCCAAAGGAATCAGATATTGAGGCAATAAGATGGGTGTTTGAGCAATTAGCAAAAAACTGTTATAAGTTTGAGGAAATAAGAAGGATGGCTGACGCTAGAGGTTTTAAGTGCTCAAAGTCCAATTTTTGGAAGTTTATTAGAAATCCGGTTTATTGCGGCTTAGTAACACTTTCCTCTGAACCGGATATAAATCAAGTTATCAAAGGAGTGCATGTTCCAATAATCTCAGAATCATTATTCTATGAAGTTCAAGATATTATAAGCTCAGGGAAAAAGACAAACAGTAAATCTGAAGATTTAAATGCAATGTTCTTCTTAAAAGGATATTTGACCTGTCCTTTTTGCAATAGCCGTATCCGGGGAAGTTTTTCTCAAGGGAAAGCTAAAAAATATCCCTATTATCATTGTTTTAGCAGGTGTAAAGTTAGAATAAGTGCAAGGCTACTCAACGAAAACTACAGTAAAAAGCTACAACAATTGATGCTTTCGAAAAAAGCTATTGAGCTTTTTGAATTTATTCTGGAGGAGGTAAATATAGACTTGCAAAAAGTTGAGTATTTAGAAAAACGGAATCTATTATTTAAACAGCTCGAGGAACAGGAGATCATGATCTCAAGAGTGAGGAAATTATTTGTGTCTGGTAAATTAAAATTTGATGATTTTGCGGCTCTAAAGAATGAATATTTAGCTATTGTTGAAAGTCTAAATAAGGAACGGAACTCTGTCAACCTAAAGCTAGGATCTATAAACGAGCTATCTAAGCTAGAAAGTAAATCTTTTAATGATATATTCAAAAAATTTGAAATTCTAGATACCCCAGATAAAAAAGAAATAGTGAGTTTATTTCCGCCCCAAAGAGTTAATTTTCAAACAGGTGCCCTTTTTATAGAGCCAGAAAGCGCAATCTCTAAAATTTTATTAAAAAGGAAATAATCATTGAACCCAAATAATATGAAAAATGAAATTTCAAGAAAAAAAAATGTCATTCAAACGAGCAAAATCTATTCTTGCAAAGAATAATATTATTGTTGATGAATATGAAGCGAATGCTATTCTAAATTTTTTGTATTTGATAGCTAGAAACTATAAAAAATATAAAAAAAATAGTGTAGACCTTTCGGGAACATTGAACACTCAAAATGTAACTAGATAGTGTTAACGGTTATATTTCTTTCCTATTAACCTATTCCGTTGCACTAAATTCTACTAATGTCGAACACTTAGGTCTAGTTTTTTAAGTGCTTGTAATTCAGATTTTTAAGTGCATAAAAAAAGGAAACAGAACATGTAGTTCGTTTCCTTAAGTACTCGGGGCGGGAATCGAACCCGCACGCCTTTGAAAGCACAGGATTTTAAGTCCTGCGTGTCTACCAGTTCCACCACCCGAGCAGGCGATTAACCTTTAAAATAAATGCCTTCCGGTAG